>BFBZ01000005.1_pt438 | contig 465421 bp, 439 predicted proteins | sample 1888401 | NCBI WGS metagenome assembly BFBZ01 (sample SAMD00112614, study PRJDB3348) | symbiont metagenome | host: Chara braunii | reverse complement strand
CKCRRGGAGATYCMMRCATGGCSCGYGCMCCGRTCTAYTACGGCGACTAYCTSAAGCTCGAYCGGYTGYTGTCGGCGCAGGAGCCTGAAAGCACGAAGATCGGCGTCAAMGCCCATGACGAGATGCTGTTCATCATCGTCCAYCAGGCTTACGAGCTGTGGTTCAAGCAGATCCTGCACGARCTCGACCGGATYGAGGCWGAYTTCGGCACCATTCCTGTCAMCGACGATGCCATGGCRMGSGTCGTTCACGGCCTCAAYCGCATTCAYGAAGTGCTCAAGCTSACGGTSGCYCAGCTYGAYGTGCTGGAAACSATGACGCCRTTCGATTTCCTGGACTTCCGYGAYCTGCTGATGCCGGCCTCGGGTTTCCARTCGCTGCAATTCCGGCTGATCGAGACRCGGCTGGGKCTYGCCAGYGCGACCCGCATTCCGTTYGAYGACAAAGCGATCGACGARCGSCTGTCGGAGCGYGACCGCACSGCGCTGCGGGCKGCCAACGARAAGCCGTCGCTGTTCGATCTGCTCGACCARTGGCTCGCGCGMACGCCRTTTCTCGACTGGGGMGGGGCRACCTTCCGSGACGCCTAYCGGAYCGCTGTGGAAARACATCTSGCSCGKGATGCSGACATGGTGCGCAACGACCCYGCSATKCCGCCGGAAAARCGCGAGCTCGAACTCAGGAGCATCGAACGCGCCATCGCCTCGTTYTCGGCGATYTTTTCGCCGACCGAGGAYGGCGGYGGYTGGCGGCTSTCGGCGCCCTCCGTCCAGGCMGCSYTRTTCATCACGCTGTATCGCGACAAGCCGGCGGTGCAGCCGGCRTTCCGGYTGCTSGCCGCGCTGATGGAYATCGACGARACCATGACGCTGTGGCGYTATCGGCAYGCGCTKATGGTGGARCGCATGATCGGCGTSAAGATCGGAACYGGCGGCTCGTCSGGCCATGCCTATCTGCGCACCACSGCCGAGCGKCATCGGGTGTTCTCGGACCTGTTCCGGCTSTCCACATTCCTGATCCCGCGYGCGGCGGTGCCGGAGCTGCCGCCGCAGATCCAGGCCCTGATGGGATTCGTCTACGCATCATGAGCATGCTYGATCTCAGCGCRCATTTCTCCCRSTTCCAGGCGGCYGCGCCSRACCGRATCAAYCTYGCYTGTCACAGCCATCATGACTGGCCYGACGTGACRCTYRCGGCGCAGGAGCAATGCTGGCGYGATGCGGCGCGGCTTGCCGGCGACAAATGGGRYCTGGTGTTYGGSGMRYTGATCCCGCGSGTGCAGRCCGCGMTCGCSCGGCATCTCGGTTTGCCSGATCCYKCGACCATYGCGGTKGCGCCCAACACCCACGAGTTCCTGCGCCGGCTGCTGTCGTGTTTTCCGGCKGATCGGYCGACCCGTATCCTCACCACYGACGCCGAATTTCATACGGCGCGRCGCCAGCTGGARCGRCTGGAGGAGGATGGGCTGGTCGCGGTRRCGCGGATCCCGACYGAGCCGTTTGCAACCYTCRCCGAGCGGTTTCATGCCGCATGTGCTGAGGGCGAATACGATCTCGTCTTCGTCAGCCAAGTGTTCTTCAATTCGGCAGCSACYTGCGGCGATCYCAAGACGCTGGCCGMCGCTGTGCGCTCRCGCGACACSTTTCTCGTSATCGATGGCTACCACGGCTTCATGGCGCGTCCGACYGAYYTGKCCGRMATYGCCGAYCGCGTCTTCTATCTTGCSGGSGGCTACAAATACGCCATGGCCGGCGAGGGCTGCTGTTTCCTGCAYTGYCCGCCMGGCTACGGYCCGCGYCCRCGCGAYACCGGATGGTTCGCCGATTTCGGATCGCTGGCGGCGCCTSCGGGCAAGTCGGTGGGSTATCCSGATCAYGCCGGCCGCTTCCTYGGCGCMACCTTCGATCCSTCGGGTCTYTACAGGTTGRCCGCCGTGTTCGAYTGGCTYGCCGGSGARGGMCTCACCGCCRGCGAGGCCCACCATCATGCCCAGGCGTTGATGRCGCRCTTCCTCGAYGCGRTCGATCCGCTGRSRATCGCRGGCTTRSGSCGYGCSGATRTGATGACGCCGTTCGGGCCGGGCGCCGAGCACGGCAATTTCCTCACMTTCYGCACGTCACGCGCCGCCGAGATCGAAACCCGGCTGGCCGCCGTCGACCTGCAGTGCGACCATCGCGGCGATCGGCTTCGTTTCGGTTTCGGCCTCTGCACCACTGAGGCGACCGTCGATCAGGCTGCGGCAAGGATCGGCCGGGCCTTGGCCGGCTGATGCGGTGCATTCAAGCGGCAATCGAAAATAAGTGATTGAAATCGATCGCAGGTTTCGCCACGGTCGTCGGGCCGGACTGTGGTGGTCGTGATGCCATGTCCAACAAGAAACGTTACGGGGAGAAACAGATGAGTGTGGCACCAGCACATATGGGATCGTCGCTCGGCGACAAGAGCGAACTCGAGACGTCGACCATCCGGACCATCTCATGGCGGATCATTCCGTTTCTGATCCTGGCCTACTTCCTCGCCTATCTCGACCGCGTCAATCTCGGCTTCGCCGCTTTGACCATGAACGCTGAACTCAAGTTCTCGCCGCTGGTGTTCAGCTGGGGGGCGGGCATCTTCTTCATCGGTTATTTCCTGTTCGAGGTGCCGAGCAACATCATTCTGCACAAGGTTGGCGCCAGCCGCTGGATCGCGCGCATCATGGTCACCTGGGGCATCATCTCGGCGCTAATGGCATTGGTCAGCGGCAGCACCAGTTTCTATGTGCTGCGCTTCCTGCTCGGCGTAGCGGAAGCGGGGTTCTTTCCGGGCATCATCCTCTATCTCACCTACTGGTATCCGGCCGAGTATCGCGCCCGCATCCTCGCCGCGTTCGCCATCGCGGTGCCGGTCTCGACCGTGATCGGCGCGCCGATCTCGGGCTACCTGCTCGGCCTTGACGGCGTCGGCGGCCTCAAGGGCTGGCAGTGGCTGTTCATCCTGGAGGGCATTCCGTCCATCGTGCTCGGTGTGGTGACGTGGTTCTATCTCACCGATCGTCCCACCGGAGCCACCTGGCTGTCGGCGGAGCAGAAGCGGTGGCTGGCCACCCGGCTGGCGAGCGAGGAAGCCGCGCGCGATGCGGCACACGGCATGACGCTGGGGCAGGCGCTGTCGTCGCCGAAGGTGCTGATCCTAAGTCTGGTCTATTTCGGGTTCGTCGGAGCGCTTTACGGCATGCAGTTCTGGCTGCCGCAGATCGTGAAGGCGTTCGGCCTGACSAACCTGCAGACCGGTTTCGTCACCGCGATYCCGTATCTGTTCGGATCGATCGCCATGATCTTGTGGGGCCAGCATTCCGACCGGACACGCGAGCGGATCTGGCACGTGGCGCTGCCGTTTTTCCTTACCGCGGTTGCGCTCGGTGCCTCGAGCTACCTCAACGACCCGGTCATGACCATGATCGCGCTGACCTTCGCTGCGATCGGCGTGTTCTGCATCTTCGCCTTGTTCTGGACGTTGCCGACGGCGTTCCTGAGTGGCACCGCCGCGGCGGGAGCGATCGCGCTGATCAACTCGATCGGCAATCTCGCCGGCTTCGGCGGCCCCTATCTGGTCGGGTGGGTGAAGGACACGACCGGCAGCACGTCGTCTGGATTGCTTGCGCTTGCGATCATGCCCCTGATCGGTGGACTTCTGGTGCTGATGCTCAAGCACGATACCAGGACTGAATTCGCCGAAGCGCCGCAGAAGACGCGCTGACGATCGCTTGTCCTCGGATGGTTGGGCCCGCACGGACCTCCGTGCGGGCCTTGTCGTTTGTGGAGAGACTGGTCCGGCGTGCCGTCGACACCCATTCGAGACGGGATTGTCTGCCTGGCGCATTCTTCAGCATGATGCTTTATGATTGATCACTGACGATTATTGACATTCATCAGTAATCAAATAATCTCCGCCTCCAGTCAGCTTCGGGAGCGGCGCCATGTCTGGAATCGAGATTAATTCACACAAAATCAGTGCCTTAATTAAGGTTCCGGCGGTCCTTTTGGCCGTCAGCCTGTTGGCCCTCACGCTGGCCGGCTGCAACGACAAACCAGCGGAGCAGGCCAGTTCCGGTCGTCCGGTGCTGGTCGCCACCGTTCATTATGAGGCCGAAGCGCCCGAACGCAGCTTTGTCGGCACCATCCGTCCCCGCATCGAAACGGACATGGGCTTTCGGGTTGCGGGCAAGGTGGCCAAGCGCCTGGTCGAGGTCGGCCAGCGGGTCGACGCCGGGCAGCCCCTGGCCGTGCTCGACGAGGTCGACCTAAGACTGCAGGCCGAACAGGCGGACGCGGAATATCGCGCCGCCACCGGCGTGGTGGCGCAGGCCGTCGCCGCGGAAACCCGCGCCAAGGATCTGCGCACCAAGGGCTGGTCAACCGATGCCCAGGTCGACCAGGCGAAAGCGGCTGCGGACGAGGCCCGTTCGCGTCTCACCCGCGCCGAGCGCTCGGTTGAGCTGACCCGGAATTCGCTATCCTACACCACGCTGACCGCGGATGCGCGCGGCGTCGTCACGGCCACCCTGGTCGAGCCGGGGCAGGTGGTGGCCTCGGGCCAGACCGCGATCCGCGTGGCGCGTTCGGGTGAGAAGGAAGCGGTGGTGGCGATTCCTGAAACGCTGCTGACCCGTGCCCGCGATGGTGCGGCGCGCGTGACGCTGTGGTCGGAGCCGGACAAAAAGTACGTCGCCAAGCTGCGCGAACTGGCGCCGATGGCCGATACCGCCACCCGCACATATCTCGCCAAGTTTTCTCTGCCGGACGCGACCGACGACATGCAGCTCGGCATGACCGCAACACTGACGCTGGCGGATGCCGACCAGCAGCGCGTCGCGCGCGTGCCGCTGTCGGCGCTGTTCAGCCAGGGCGATGGAGCCTCGCTTTATGTGGTCGATCGCGAGACCGGCGCGGTGAAGCTGCAGCCGGTCACCGTGAAGTCCTACGGCACAAACGACGTCGTCATCACTGGTGGCGTCGAAGAAGGCGCGCGCGTGGTCGCGCTGGGCGTGCAAAAGCTCGATCCGGCCCAGAAGGTCCGGGTCGTCGCGGCGCTGTCGTTCTGAGCCGGGAGGGGATCATGAAGCGCTTCAATCTGTCCTCCTGGGCCGTCGCCCATCCCGCGCTGATTCTCTTCTTCATTGTCGCGCTCGGCGTGGCCGGCTTCTTCTCCTACCGCTCGCTCGGGCGCGCGGAAGATCCCTCCTTCACCATCAAGCTCGCCGTCGTCACCGCCATCTGGCCAGGCGCGACCGCTGAGGAAATGCAGTCCCAGGTCGCTGACACGATCGAAAAGAAGCTGCAGGAACTGCCGTACTTCGACAAGGTCACGACCTACACCAAGCCGTCGTTCACCGCGATGCAGGTGGCGTTCAAGGACAACACGCCGGCCAAAGATGTGCCGCAGCTGTTCTATCAGCTCCGCAAGAAGCTCACCGACATCAGCGGCGATTTGCCGACCGGCCTGATCGGCCCGAGCGTCAACGACGAATACGGCGATGTCGATTCGATTCTCTACATGATGACCGGTGACGGCGCCAACTACGCCCAGCTCAAGACTATCGCGGAGGGCATGCGGCAGCGGCTGCTGAAGGTTCCCAACGTCACCAAGGTCAATCTGTATGGCGTGCAGGACCAGAAGATCTATGTCGAGTTCTCCCACGCCAAGCTTGCGACACTGGGCGTCACGCCGCAGGCGATCTTCGATTCGCTGGCCAAGCAGAATGCGGTCAGTCCCGGCGGCGTGGTCGAAACTTCGTCGCAGCGCGTGCCGCTGCGGGTCACCGGTGCGCTCGATGGCGCCAAGGCGGTGGCGGAAACTCCGGTGGAGAGCGGCGGGCGGGTGTTCCGGCTCGGCGACATCGCAACCGTCACGCGCGGCTATGAGGATCCGTCCGACTACATGGTACGGCAGGAGGGCAAGCCCGCGCTCGGCATCGGCGTCGTGATGGCGAAGGGCGCCAACATTCTCGAGCTCGGCGAAGACGTCAAGAACGCCACCGCTGAATTCATGGCCGCCGTGCCGCAGGGCATCGATCTCAAGCAGATCGCCGATCAGCCGCAGGTGGTCGATCATGCAGTGAGCGAGTTCGTCCATTCCTTCATCGAGGCCTTGGCGATCGTGCTGTTCGTCTCGTTCCTCGCGCTGGGATGGCGCACCGGCATCGTGGTCGCGCTGTCGGTGCCGCTGGTGCTGGCGATCGTCTTCATCGTGATGAATGCGATGGGCCTCGACCTGCATCGCATCACTCTCGGCGCGCTGATCATCGCGCTCGGCCTGCTGGTCGACGATGCCATCATTGCCGTGGAAATGATGGTGGTGAAAATGGAGCAGGGTTGGGACCGCGTCAAAGCCGCGTCCTTTGCCTGGGAATCCACTGCGTTTCCGATGCTCACCGGAACGCTGGTGACGGCGGCGGGCTTCCTGCCGATCGGCTTCGCCAACTCGTCGGTGGGTGAATATGCCGGGGGCATCTTCTGGATCGTTGCGATCTCGCTGGTGGCGTCCTGGTTCGTTGCAGTGATCTTCACGCCCTATATCGGCGTCAAGCTGTTGCCGAACTTCGCCAAGGGTGGGGCGCATCACGCCGATCCCCATGCGATCTACGAGACGCGGATGTACCGCGGCCTCCGCAGTGTGATCGACTGGTGCGTGCGCTGGCGCGGCACGGTGGTGATGGCGACCATTGGGGTCTTCGCGCTGTCGATCGTCGGCTTCGGCGCCGTGCAGCAGCAGTTCTTCCCGCTCTCGGAGCGGCCGGAGCTGTTCTTCCAGCTGCGACTGCCGGAAGGCACTGCGTTCGGCGTCACCGAGAAGTCGGTCGAGAAGGCGGAAGCGCTGCTGAAGGGCGATCCCGACATCGCGACCTACACCAGCTATGTCGGCCAGGGCTCACCGCGCTTCTGGCTCGGCCTCAATCCGCAGCTCCCCAACGAATCGTTCGCCGAAATCGTGGTCGTCTCCAAGGACGTCGAGGCGCGCGAGCGGATCAAGACGCGGCTGGAGAAGGCGGTCGCCGAGGGTCAGCTCTCGGAGGCGCGGGTGCGTGTCGACCGCTTCAATTTCGGGCCACCGGTCGGATTCCCCGTGCAGTTCCGTGTGATCGGTCCCGACGCCAATGTGGTGCGCAACATCGCCTATCAGGTGCGTGACGTGATGCGCGGCAACGACAAGGTGGTCGATCCGCATCTCGACTGGAACGAAAAGACGCCCTACCTCAAGCTTGTGGTCGATCAGGACCGTGCGCGGGCGCTGGGGCTCACGCCGCAGGATATCTCACAGGCCACCGCGATGCTGATCTCGGGCGCGCCGGTCACGACTGTGCGCGATGGCATCGAGAAGGTCGGCGTGGTCGCGCGTGCGGTCGCCTCCGAGCGGCTCGATCTCGGCCATGTGGGAGACCTCACGATCTATTCCCGCAACGGTGTTGCGGTGCCGCTGTCGCAGATCGCCAAGATCGAATACGCCCACGAGGAGCCGATCCTGTGGCGTCGCAACCGCGACATGGCCATTACTGTGCGCTCCGACATCGTCGACGGCGTGCAGGCGCCTGATGTCACCAATGCGATCTGGCCGAAGCTGGAAACCATCCGGAAGAACCTGCAGCCGGCCTACCGGATCGAGGTCGGCGGCGCGATCGAGGAATCCGCCAAGGGCAACGCCTCGATCTTCGTGCTGTTCCCGCTGATGGTCATCGCCATGCTGACGCTGCTGATGATCCAGCTGCAGAACTTCTCGCGGCTGGCACTGGTGTTCCTCACCGCGCCGCTCGGCATCGTCGGTGCGGCGCTGGGCCTTCTGGTGGCGAACAAGCCGTTCGGCTTCGTGGCACTGCTGGGCTTGATCGCGCTCGCGGGTATGATCATGCGAAACGCGGTGATTCTGGTGGACCAGATCGAGACCGACGTGGCCCATGGCCTGACCCGCAGGGAGGCCATCGTGGAGGCGACGGTTCGGCGTGCCCGACCGGTGATTCTCACGGCGCTGGCAGCTATCCTCGCCATGATTCCGCTGTCGCGGTCGGCCTTCTGGGGCCCAATGGCGATCACCATCATGGGCGGCCTGTTTGTGGCCACGTTCCTGACGCTGCTTTTCCTTCCGGGGCTGTATGCGCTATGGTTCCGCAAGAGTCTGGACCAGAGTGGTCCGGCGGAAGATGTGGCGCTGGCGCCGGCGCTGCCGGACCATCCGGCGCAGCAGCCGATTTATCCGGTTGCGGCAGAGTGACGACAACCCCATGTTGGGGAGCTGATTTTGGCGGGCGGGAGCCCGCCATTGCCGAGCGAACGAAGCCAACCGAACGAAGGACTGCGAAATCTGAATGGTCATGATCGCCGATAACGTCGAGGCCGACACCCAGGCGCGCATTCTCGTTGCCGCCGAGCGGTTGTTTCGCGAGATCGGCTATCAGAAAACCACGGTTGCCGACATTGCCAAGGTTCTGCGGATGAGCCCGGCCAACGTCTATCGCTTCTTCGAATCCAAGCGTTCCATCCATGAGGCGGTGGCCAAGCGGCTGATGGATGAGGTCGAGACGGCTGCCGCGGCGATTGCCTTCGAGACCGAGGAGCCGCGCGGCCGGTTGCGGCGGCTGCTCTCGACCATTCATCACATGAATGCCGAGCGCTACACCGGTGACGAGAAGATCCACCAGATGGTCGCGATGGCCATCGAGGAAGATTGGGACGTCTGCACCGCGCATTTCGAGCGCATCACCGGTATCGTCGCCAAGGCGATCGATGATGGCGTGAAACAAGGTGCCTTCGAGGCGCCGGACGTCGCTCTGGCCGCGATGTCGACAACCACGGCCATGAGCCGCTTCTTCCATCCGCAGATGATCGCCCAGTGCGCCAACAAGCCAGGACCGACGCTGGAAGAGATGATCGATTTCGTCCTGGCGGCCTTGGCACCACGAACCAGGGCCTGATCCACACCACCACGTGATTGCGATCCCGCTTTATCTTTTTGCCCGGGCATGATCATGCTTGCCGGCCAGGGCTTGAGACGAGGCGAAATATTCATGAGCGAACGCGACTATCATTTCTACGAACCCAGGAATGGCCACGGGCTGCGGCACGATCCGTTCAACGCCATCATCGGGCCGCGCCCGATCGGCTGGATCTCGTCCCGCGGCAAGAACGGCAACGTCAATCTCGCGCCCTACAGCTTCTTCAACGCCTTCAACTACAAGCCGCCGATCATCGGCTTCTCCTCCACCGGCGCGAAGGATTCCATCCGCAACGTGACGGAGACCGGCGAATTCGTCTGGAATCTCGCCACCAGGGATCTGGCGCAGCAGATGAACGCGACCTCGGCGCATGTCCCCCACGAGGTCGACGAATTCGCGCTTGCCGGCCTGACGCAAGTCGCGAGCAAGCTGGTCAATGTGCCGCGGGTCGGCGAGAGCCGGGCGGCCATGGAATGCAAGGTGCTCCAGATCATCCAACTGCACGACAAGGAAGGCAACAAGGTGCCGTCCTGGCTGACGCTGGGTGAGGTGGTCGCCGTCTACATCGATACCTCGCTGATCCGGGATGGCGTGTACCAGACCTTCGAGGCGCATCCCATCCTGCGCGCCGGCCGGATGGGTGACTATGCCGAGATCTCGCCGGACATCATGTTCGAGATGAGGCGGCCGGACTAGTCTTCTTATTTCGACGCGTTTCCGCGCAAACGCTTCGCGTTTGTCGCGGGGGAACCGGCATCCACTTCGCTGGAAAACGCTTCCAAAGGCCGCGGCCGGAACTGTTCCGGTCCTCCCATCGTTAATGCCGGGCGACGAGTTGCGGATCAATTTTCTCAACTTTCACCGCGAGTTATAACGATTCTGCGTGCTAGGATCGCAATCCAGCACCGGTCTTTCCGAGGGCTTCGCCATGACGTCTGCCTCCTTCCGCCGCGATCGGCTCACCCGTCCCATCTTCAAATGGGGCCGCAAGGTGATGCCGGAGATGTCCGACACCGAGCGCGAGGCGCTGGAAGCCGGTGACGTGTGGTGGGATGCTGATCTCTTCACCGGCAGTCCCGATTGGTCGAAGCTGTTGGCTTATCCCCCGGCGAAACTGACCGATGAGGAGCAGGCCTTCCTGAACGGCCCGGTCGACGAACTCTGCGCCATGCTCGACGACTGGCAGATCAACTGGGAGCTGCGCGACCTGCCGCAGGGCGTCTGGGACTTCATCAAGCGCAACAAGTTCTTCGGCATGATCATCCCGAAGGAGTTCGGTGGTCTCGGCTTCTCGCCCTATGCCCATTCCGAGGTGGTGCGCAAGGTGTCGACCCGATCCTGCGCCGCCGCGGTCACCGTCATGGTGCCCAATTCATTGGGACCCGGCGAACTGCTGATGCGTTTCGGCACCAGGGAGCAGCAGCAGCAATGGCTGCCGCGGCTGGCCGACGGGCGCGAAATTCCCTGCTTCGGCCTCACCAGTCCGGAAGCTGGCTCGGACGCTGCATCGATGATCGACAACGGAATCGTCTGCAAAGGCACGTTCGAAGGCCGGGAGGTGCTGGGGCTGCGGTTGAACTGGCACAAGCGTTACATCACGCTGGGGCCGGTGGCGACGCTGCTCGGGCTCGCCTTCAAGGCCTACGATCCCGATCACCTGCTCGGCCAAACCGAGGAGCTCGGTATCACCGTGGCGTTGATCCCGACGGATCTGCCCGGGGTCGAGATCGGCCACCGCCATCTTCCGTCGATGCAAGTGTTTCAGAACGGCCCGAACTGGGGCCGCGACGTCTTCATCCCGATGGATTTCATCATCGGCGGCCAGGAGCGCATCGGCCAGGGCTGGAAGATGCTGATGACGGCGCTCGCAGCCGGCCGCGGCATTTCGCTGCCGTCGCTGTCGGCGGCGGCCGCCGCCTATTGCGCGCGGACCACCGGCGCCTATGCGCGCATTCGCGAACAGTTCAACGTGCCGATCGGCAAGTTCGAAGGCATCGAGGAGCCGCTGGCGCGCATTGCTGGCATCGCGTACCTGCTCGATGCCGCGCGCCGGCTGACTTGCGCCGCGCTGAATGCAGGCCATCACCCGGCGGTGATCTCCGGCATCATGAAGCTGCACGCCACCGAGCGGATGCGCATCGCTATCGACGATGCGATGGATATCCATGGCGGCAAGGCCGTGATCGACGGTCCGCAGAACTACATGGGCAATCTCTACCGCGCAGTGCCGGTCGGCATCACGGTGGAGGGCGCCAACATTCTCACGCGCAACCTGATCGTGTTCGGCCAGGGCGCGATCCGCGCCCATCCGTTCCTGCTTTCGGAGATGACTGCGCTGGGCGATGCCGACGAGGCGAGGGGGCTCGAGACCTTCGACAAGGCGTTCTGGGGCCATGTCGGCCACACCATCGCCAACACCTTCCGTGCTTGGGGCCGGAGCTGGACGCTCGGCGCCTTCGCACCGGCGCCGGATGCCGGTGCGGCGACGCCGTTCTACCGGCAGCTGTCACGCCACGCTTCGGCTTTCGCGCTCTGCGCCGATATGGCGTTGCTGACGCTGGGCGGTGCTCTGAAACGCAAGGAGATGCTGTCGGCGCGGTTCGGCGACATTCTGTCCGAGCTTTACCTGCTCTCGGCCGTTCTGAAGCGCTGGGAGGACGAGGGCCGGCAGGAGGCCGACTTCGCCGCGCTGGAATGGTGTTTGGCCAGCGGGCTGAAGACCATCGAAATGCGGTTCTCCGATGTTCTCGCCAATCTGCCGAACCGGTTCGTCGGCTTCATCCTGAAGGTCATCATCCAGCCGTTCGGCGCCCATGCGGTGGGGCCATCCGATCTGCTGACCCATCGCGTGGCGCAATTGATTCTGGAGCCGTCCGCGGCGCGCGAGCGGCTCACCCCCAATCTGTCCCATGTCGAAGACGACCGCGGCCTGGCGCGGCTGGAAAAGGCTTTCACCCTGGTGACCGCCAACGAGGACATCGCCAAGAAGATGCGTTCGGCCCGCATCAGGGACTGGCGCGAGGCGCTGCGTAATGGCGTCATCAACCAGGCCGAGGCCGACCGGCTTGTGGCGGCCCATGATGCGGTGTCCAAAGTGATCGAAGTCGACGATTTTGCGCCAGAGGTCTTGTCACCTGCGAGTGTTAGGCTGCACGATCACAGGCGGTACCCGCAGGAAGTCAATACGCGAGCAGCAGGTTGATGACGCGCCCCGTTTATATTGTCGATGGAAGCCGGACCCCATTTCTGAAGGCCCGCAGCGGGCCGGGGCCGTTCACCCCGGTCGATCTCGCCGTCCAGTGCGGGCGGCCCCTGCTGGCGCGCCAGCCGTTCGCGCCGGACGCCTTCGACCAGGTGATCCTGGGCTGCGTCAATGTCATTGCCGACGAGATGAACCCGGCCCGGGTCGCGGCGTTGCGGCTCGGCATGGGCGAGAAGATGGTGGCGTTCACGGTGCAGATCAATTGCGGCTCCGGCATGCAGTCGATCGACACCGCCTACCGCTACATCCAGCAAGGCAAGGGCGACCTGATCCTCGCTGGCGGCGCCGAGGCGCTGAGCTATGCGCCGCTGGTCTGGCCGCAGAAGGGCGTGCGCTGGTTCGCGGGTCTCGCCATGGCCAAGGGCGTGGTGGCGAAAGCTGCCGCATTCGCCAAGGCGAGGCCGGCCTATTTCAAGCCGATCATCGGGCTGGAGCGCGGGCTGACCGATCCCGTCACTGATCTCAACATGGGCCAGACCGCGGAGGTCGTCGGCCATCTGTTCGGCATCACCCGCGCGCAGTCCGATGCCTATGCGGTGGAGAGCCACAAGCGGCTGGCGTACGCGCAGGAGCAGGGCTTCCTGAAAGGCGAGGTCGAGACCGCGTTCGATCGCCAGGGCAAGTTCTACGATCACGACGACGGCGTGCGGCCGGATTCCAGTGTCGATAAGCTGAGCGCGCTGAAGCCCGCTTTCGAACGTCCGTGGGGGCAGGTGACACCCGGCAACTCCTCGCAGATCACCGACGGCGCTTGCTGGACCATCCTCGCCTCGGAAGACGCGGTGCGCAAGCACGGTCTGACCCCGAAGGCGGTGATCGTCGACAGCCAGTGGGCGGCACTCGATCCATCGATCATGGGACTGGGCCCAGTGCTCTCGGCAACCCAGTTGCTGACGCGCAACAATCTGACGGTGCAGGACGTGGAGACCTGGGAATTGAACGAGGCGTTTGCGACCCAGGTGCTGGGCTGCCTTGCGGCCTGGAACGACGACACGTTCTGCCGCGAGGTGCTGGGCCTTGCCGGCGCGGCCGGCGAGATCGACCGTGCGAGGCTCAATGTCGACGGCGGTGCCATCAGTCTCGGTCATCCCGTCGGCTGCTCCGGCAACCGCATCGTGCTGCATCTGGTCAATGCCATGAAGCGGCTCGGCACCAAGCGCGGCGTCGCCACCGAATGCATCGGCGGCGGCCTTGGCGGCGCCATGCTGATCGAGGCGGTGTGAGCATGAGCAACGCTAGCCAGAACTACGACAGCCGGATCATGGACGTTCTCAAGGACCGCGTGCTCGAACTCGGGCCGAAGCCCGTGCCCGGTGGCGGCTATCGCCACTTCCATCTCACTCGCGATCCCGACGGCATTGCGTGGCTGCTGTTCGACCGCGAAGGGGCCAGCGCCAATTCGCTGTCCGCCGGTGTGATGGAGGAGCTCGACAAGGTCATCACCGCGATCACGAGCGAGCGGCCCGCCGGTGTGGTGATCCGTTCCGCCAAGACCTCCGGCTTCATCGCCGGTGCCGACATCAACGAATTCCGCGGCGCCAGCGATGTTCACGAAGTCGAAACCGCGATGGTACGTGCCCACGCGGTGATCTATCGCCTGGAAGAACTGCGCATTCCGACGGTGGCCGTGATCCATGGCTTCTGCCTCGGCGGCGGTTTGGAAGTCGCGCTTGCCTGCAATATGCGCATCGCCATCGACAATGCTCGCTTCGGTTTTCCAGAAGTGATGCTCGGGCTGCACCCCGGTCTCGGCGGCCCGGCACGCTTGACCGAGCTGATCAACCCGGCCGAGGCCATGACGCTGATGCTGACCGGCAAGACCATCGACGCCCGCCGCGCCAAGTCGCTGGGGCTGGTCGATGCGGTGACGCAGGAGCGCCATGTCCGCAATGCCGTGAAGGATGCCATCTTCGGCCGGTTGAAGCGGGCGAAGCCGGGCGCGCTGAATGGGTTCCTGAACTTCGCGCCGGTGCGCGGCGTGCTCGCCAATCGCATGCGCGCCGAGGCGGCCAAGGCGGCGCCGCGCGAGCACTATCCCGCGCCCTATGCCCTGATCGATCTCTGGGAAAAACACGGCGGCGACAAGGTGGCGATGCTGGCCGCCGAGCGAACCTCGTTCGCGAAGCTGATGGTGACGCCGACGGCGCAGAACCTGATTCGCGTGTTCTTCCTGCGCGAGCAGATGAAAAAGCTCGCGGATGGCGACAGCACGATCAAGCACGTGCACGTCGTCGGCGCAGGCGCCATGGGTGGCGATATCGCGGCCTGGTGCGCCAACCAGGGGCTCCACGTTACGCTTGCGGACATGAAGCCGGAGCCGATCGCCGGCGCGGTGAAACGCGCCGCCGAGCTGTTCGGCAAGATCATCCGCAAGCCGATCGCGGTGCGCGATGCGCTCGATCGGCTGATGCCTGACATGACGGGGGAGGGCGTCCGTAACGCCGACCTCGTTATCGAGGCGGTGTCGGAACGGCTGGACCTGAAGCAGAAGGTCTATGCCGGGCTTGAGCCGCGGATGAAGCCGGGCGCCATCCTTGCCACCAACACCTCCAGCATCCCGCTGCAGGATCTGCGCACCACGCTGGCGGCGCCGCAGCGGCTGGTCGGCCTGCATTTCTTCAATCCGGTGTCGCGGCTGCAACTGGTCGAAGTGGTCAGCCATGATGGCGTCGATCCGCAGGTTCTCTCGGCCGCGCGGGCGTTTGTCGGCGCCATCGACCGGCTGCCGCTGCCGGTGAAGAGCTCGCCGGGCTTCCTGGTCAACCGCGCGCTGACGCCTTACATGCTTGAAGCCATGGTGATGCTCGACGAGAAAGTCGACAGGACCACCATCGATGCGGCCGCGGAAAAATTCGGCATGCCGATGGGGCCGATCGAACTCGCCGATCAGGTGGGGCTCGATATCTGCCTTGCCGTCGGCGACATGCTGCGCACCAAGATGGGCGACAGCCTGCCCGCGGCGCCGGACTGGCTGCGCGAGAAGGTGGCCAAGGGTGAGCTCGGCCGCAAGACTGGCAAGGGGTTCTACACCTGGGCGGACGGCAAGGCGCAGAAGACACCATCGACCGTGCAGCCGACCTCCGACATGATCGACCGGTTGATCCTGCCGATGTCGAACGTTTGCGTCGCCTGCTTGCGTGAAGGCATCGTCGATAATGCGGACGTGGTCGACGGCGCGATGATCTTCGGCACGGGTTATGCGCCATTCCGCGGCGGCCCGCTCAACTACGCGCGTTCACGTGGTGTGGCCGATGTGGTGGCAGCGCTGCAGGGCCTCGCCAATCGCTTCGGTGATCGCTTCAAGCCGGATGCCGGCTGGGATGATTTCAAGGCTTCAACTGTGGATAACGGACCTCGCTCATGACCGACACGACATCCGCCACCCCGTCCGTGCACGCGCCGCCGCCGCCGACCGAGCCAAGCGGCGATCTCTGCATCCGCACGATGGCGATGCCGGCCGACACCAATGCGAACGGCGATATCTTCGGCGGCTGGCTTTTGAGCCAGATGGACGTCGCCGGCGGCATCATGGCGGCCAAGGTCGCCAAGCTGCGCACCGTCACCGTCTCGATCGAGACCATGACATTCCGTAAGCCCGTCTATGTTGGCGACGTGGTGTCGGTCCACTGCAGCACCATCAGGATCGGCCGCACCTCGATCACCGTTCGCGTCGAAGCCTGGGTGACCCGGCGCAAGGAAAGCGGCCTCATCCTGGTAACCGAAGGCAACTTCGTCTATGTGGCGATCGACGAGAACGGTCATCCGCAGGCGATTGCGAAGAGCTGAGGGGGCTCGCCGAGGCTTAGCCCCTTGCCACCTTTAGCGTCTCCCGCACCGTTTTAGGGCTTGCCAGCATATCCGCGATGGTCAGCGAATCCAGCACCTCCGACATTGCATCGCGCACCTTGGTCATGGTCAGCCGCACGGTGCAGGTCTTGACGTCCTTGCAGTCACGGCACGGCTGATAGGCGGTGCGGCTGGCGCAGCCGATCGGCGCCAGCGGGCCGTCGAGGGTGCGGATGACATTGCCGACCTTGATCGCGGCCGCCTTGCGCGCCAGCGCATAGCCGCCGCCGGGACCCTTCTTGCTGTGGATGAGCCCGGCATTGCGCAGGTCGCCGAGGATGGCGTCGAGGAATTTCTTTGGAATATTGTTGGTCTGCGCGATGTCGCTGGCCTGGGTGGTTTCCCCCGGCGCCAGAGCGGCGAGATGTACCAGCGCCTTCAATCCGTATTTTCCCTTTGCCGTGAGCATGCCGTCGAATCGTCCTTAAGAAAAATCTGCCGTGGCAGAGATGTCTACTGAAATAATCAACCTTTCATAGGCGCTACCGAAGAACAATTCCAGCGTGTTTTTGCCTCCCTGGCGGCTTTTTGCAGCAATATGATCGACTTATCAGCCAGCTCGCCGAGCGCCTAAGTCGGCTATGAAGCTGCCTGCAAATCGTCTTCCAATTCCGTTTCCCGGCTTGGAATAATCGTATGCTTGCGGGCAGGCCGACAGCATGCCTGTCGTTTTCTTCGCCAAATGCTTGATCAAATTGATGGATTACTCACATCTTCTCTCCGTATTGAAGTTGGAGAGAGTGATGAGGCGCCGTGGTTTCCTGAGATGGCTGATTGCGTCATGCGCGATCACGGCGGCGGTTTCGCCGGCGTCGTTGCTGGCGCAGGGCGTTTCAGCTCCGAAAGAGATCCGGATCGGGTACCAGAAGAACGGTGTTCTGGTGATCGCGCGGCAGCAGGCGGCGCTTGAAAAGCACTTTTCGGGCCGGGGTATTCAGGTCAAGTGGGTTGAGTTCTCGTCGGGGCCACCGATGCTGGAGGCGATGAGCGCCGGAAGTGTCGATTTCGGTGCGGTTGGAGATTCTCCGCCAATCTTCGCGCAGGCGGCCAATGCCAACATCGTCTATGCGGCGGCCCAGCCGATCACCAACGGGCAGGGCATCCTGGTGCCGGCATCGTCGACGATCCGCTCCATCGAGGAATTGAAAGGCAAACGCATTGGTTTCACCAAGGGATCGAGCGCCCACAATGTGGTGGTGCAGACTCTTGAAAAGGCTGGTCTGACCTATGGCGACATCACGCCGGTGTACCTGACCCCGCCGGATGCCGGTGCGGCGTTTGCCAACGGCAGCATCGACGCCTGGGCGATCTGGGATCCGTACTTCGCCATCGGCGAGGTGAAGCAGCACGGACGGATTCTGATCAATGCGCGCGAGGTGACCAAGACCAACTCCTTCTACATCGCCAATCGCGACTTCGCCAATTCGCAGGCGACTGCGCTGCGCGAGGTGATTGCGGTGCTCACGGCGTCAGCGCATTGGGCCGAAACCCATCGCAACGAGGTGGCGAAGACGCTCAGCGACGTTACCGGCGTGCCGCTGGATATCCAGACCGTTGCGGCGGAGCGCTCGGCCTTCGCCATCGGCCCGGTCACCGACGACATCGTCCGGACGCAGCAGGGTGTTGCCGACCGATTTTACAAGCTGGGCCTGATTCCGAAGCCGATCGTTGTCAAAGACATCGTCTGGAAGCCCGCACAGAGCTGATCCCCCGCGATTCCGTTTCCGCCATTTCAACTTCGAGGATTTGATATGAAGCCGCTGCGAACACTTGCCGCCATCGTTGCCGTCGCCCTCGGGCTGGCGGCATCGATTGATGCCGCCACGGCGCAAGACAAGGTGTTGCGTATCGGCTTCCAGAAGTACGGCAAGCTGGTGCTGCTCAAGAGCAAGGGCTCGCTGGAGCCGAAACTGAAGGCGCTGGGGTATTCGGTGGTGTGGACGGAATTCCCGTCAGGGCCGCCGCTGCTCGAAGCCATCAATGTTGGCGCCATCGACTTTGGCAATACCGGTGAAGCGCCGCCGATCTTCGCACAGGCCGCAGGCGCCCCGATCCGTTATGTCGCCTACGAGCCGCCGGCCCCGAAGGGCGAGGCGATCCTGGTGCAGAAGAACAGCCCGCTGAAGAGCGTGGCCGAGCTGAAGGGCAAGACTGTTGCGCTGAACAAGGGCTCGAACGTCCATTATCTGCTGGTCAAGGCGCTTGAAAAGGCGGGCCTGAAATACACCGACATCACGCCGGCGTTCCTGGCGCCGGCGGATGCCCGCGCCGCCTTCGAGCGCGGCTCGGTGGATGCCTGGGCGATTTGGGATCCCTACCAGGCGGCTGCGGAAGTCTCGCTCGAAGCTCGCGTGCTGTCCGATGGCACCGACACCGTCGCCAACACCCAGTACTATCTCTCCTCGCAGAAATTCCTCGAGGCGGATCCCAAGGTGCTCGACGTGCTGCTGGACAGCCTGCGCGAGGTCGACGCCTGGGCGAAGACCGACATCCACCAGGTGGCCGAGCAGCTCAGCCCGTCGGTCGGCCTCCCGGTGCCGGTGCTTGAGCTTGCGCTGAAGCGCCAGGCCTACGGCATCAAGCCGATCGATGCGCAGGTGCTCGCCGAGCAGCAGAAGCTTGCCGACACCTTTTATCAGCTTGGCCTGATTCCCAAGGCCATCACCGTTTCCGATATCGCACGAAAGTCAGGTTCATGAGTGTCGCCCCGTCTTCCAACGCCAACGTCCTCTGGTTTTTGCCGACTCACGGCGATGGCCGTTATCTCGGCACCACCAATGGTGGCCGACATGTCTCGCTGTCGTATCTGAGGCAGATCGCGCAGGCCGCCGACGATCTTGGCTATTTCGGCGTGTTGTTGCCGACGGGGCGCTCCTGCGAGGATTCCTGGATTGTCGCGTCCGCGCTGGTGCCGCTGACCAGGCGGCTGCGCTACCTCGTCGCCGTGCGCCCGGGCCTGCAGTCGCCGAGCGTCGCCGCCCGCATGACCGCGACACTCGATCGCATTTCGGAAGGCCGGCTGCTGATCAACGTCGTCACCGGCGGTGATCCCGTGGAGAACAAGGGCGACGGCATCTTCCTCGGCCATGATGAGCGCTATGAAGTCACCCGCGAGTTCCTGTCCGTCTACAAGGATCTGCTCGCCGAGAAGACCGTGGAGTTCAAAGGCAAGCACCTCGCCATCGAAGACGGCCGGCTGCTGTTTCCGCCGCACCAGGCGGGCGGCCCGCCGCTGTATTTCGGCGGATCGTCGGATGCCGGCATTGATGTCGCCGTTGACACCGTGGACAAGTACCTGACCTGGGGCGAGCCGCCGGCTTCGGTGGCGGAGAAGATCAACCGCGTCAACGAAGTGGCACAGGCGCGCGGCCGCAAAGTCTCGTTCGGCATCCGTCTGCACGTGATCGTGCGTGAGACCAACGCGGAAGCCTGGAAGGCCGCTGACGAATTGATCCAGCACGTCAGCGACGAAACCATCGCTTCGGCGCAGAAGATCTTTTCACGGATGGATTCGGTCGGCCAGCAACGCATGGCGCAGTTGCACGGCGGCCGCCGCGACAAGCTCGAGATCAGCCCGAACCTGTGGGCTGGCGTCGGCCTGGTCCGCGGAGGTGCGGGCACGGCTCTGGTCGGCGACCCGGAAACGGTGGCCGCGCGGATCAAGGAATACCAGGCGATCGGCATCGATACCTTCATCATGTCGGGCTATCCGCACCTCGAGGAGGCCTACCGGTTTGCCGAGCTGGTGTTCCCGCATCTGTCTCTGAACAAGGGCGACAACGTCACGCCGCTGCGCGTCAACACCGGACCGTTCGGCGAAACCATCGCCAACGAGCATCGCCCCCTTATCAAGGCGTCGCAATCATGAGCCTGATCGATTCCCTGCCGCGGGTGCGCGGCGTTCGTGTGCCGAGCTTCGACGGCCTCACGCAATGGGTCGTGCCGCTTCTGATCATCGTGATCTGGCAGGCGGCGAGCGTGGCCGGCTGGATTTCGGTTCGCGTCTTGCCGGCGCCGAGCGACGTTGCGCTGGCCGGATGGAAACTGCTGCTGTCGGGGGAACTCGAACGCAACATCTGGGTCAGTTTCTGGCGCGCCATCGTTGGCTTCGCCATCGGCGGCGGCATCGGCTTCGCGTTCGGGCTGGCTAACGGGTTGTCGAAGCTTAGCAACAAGCTCACCGACACCACGTTGCAGATGGTGCGCAACGTGCCGCATCTGGCGCTGATCCCGCTGGTGATCCTCTGGTTCGGGATCGACGAAGCCGCAAAACTGTTCCTGGTGGCGCTCGGCGTGTTCTTCCCGATCTACCTGAACACCCTGCACGGCATCAAGACGGTTGATCCGCAACTGATCGAGATGGGCCGCAGCTATGGCATGAGCGACGGCGAACTGTTCCGCCGCGTCATCTTTCCCGGCGCGCTGCCGTCGATCTTCGTCGGACTTCGTTTCGCGCTCGGCATCATGTGGCTGACGCTGATCGTGGCCGAAACCATCGCCGCATCGTCCGGACTTGGCTACATGGCGATGCAGGCGCGCGAGTTCATGCTGATCGATGTCGTGGTGCTCAGCATCTTGATCTATGCGCTGCTCGGCAAGCTCGCCGATAGCGCCTCGCGTGTGCTCGAACGGTTGACGCTGTCGTGGCATCCGGCTTTCCAGAAACAGTGAGAATGGTCATGCAGCAGCCGCTTCGTTTCGCTCCAGCTACAGCGCGCCCGGTCGACAGCGTCGATATCCTGCGCGAGGCCGAGACTGCACGCACCGCAGTGCCGTCGACGTCGCGCGGACTTCCCATCACCATTCGCGGCGTGCGCAAGGCCTTCGGCGATAACCAGGTGCTGCGCGGCATCGACCTGCACATTCCTGCGGGGCAGTTCGTGGCCATCGTCGGGCGCAGCGGTTGCGGCAAGAGCACGCTGCTGCGGATGATCGCGGGTCTCGACAAACCCGATGCGGGCACGATCACGTTCGGCGACCAGGCCAGCGCCCAGGCGCAGGCCCAATCGCAGGTGCGCATGATGTTCCAGGAGCCGCGTTTGCTGCCATGGGCGCGGGTGCTGTCAAACGTGGAGGTCGGCCTTGGCGCCGACCGCAAGTCGCCCGATGCCAGACAGCGCGCCGAGCGCGCGCTGCATGAGGTCGAGCTCGATGCGAAGCGCGACCAGTGGCCCACCTTGCTGTCGGGCGGGCAGCGTCAGCGTGTCGCGCTGGCGCGCGCGCTGGTCAGCCACCCGCGTGTGCTGGCTTTCGACGAGCCGCTCGGCGCACTCGATGCGTTGACCCGCATCACCATGCAGCGCTTGCTGGAGCGGGTCTGGGCCGATCAGGGCTTCACCGGAATTCTCGTCACCCACGACGTGGCCGAAGCGGTAGCCGTGGCGGATCGCGTGCTGGTGCTCGAGGAAGGGCGCATTGCCAACGACATCCATGTCGATCTGAAGCGTCCGCGTGGCCGCGGTTCGGCGGCGGTGGCGGCGTTCGAGGAAACCATCCTGCGCGACCTGATCAAGGACGCAAACGACAACAATTAAGACGACCAAGACCAGGAATAGCCAAGGTGCCATCATGAACTCGCTCGTTCGTATCGTGCAGACTGATCTCGATGCTTCCGTCACCAGCTTTCGCAACGCCATGCGCCAGCTTGCCGGCGGCGTCAGCGTCATCACGGTCGGGCGGGATCAGGATATTTCCGGCATGACAGTCACCTCGGTGACATCACTGTCGGCCGAGCCGCCGAGCCTTCTGGTCTGCATCAACCGGTCGTCGTCGTCCTGGCCGCTGTTCGAGAAATACGGGGCGTTTGCCGTCAACATCCTGCACGGCGATCAGCAGGATATTGCGGACCGATTCACCGGACGCGGCGGCGCCACCGGTGCGGCGCGGTTCGAAGGTGCGCAGTGGACGACGCTGGCCACCGGTGTTCCGGTGCTGGCCGATGGCCTTGCGGGAGTCGATTGCAAGATCGAGGAGGTCATCCATCGGCATTCGCATGCCATCGTGATCGGCCGCGTCGCCGCGGTTCGGGTGGCCGGACAAACTGCTGCGCTCGCTTACTGGCAAGGCGAATATGTCGCACTCGACCACAATGAAGATGCCGTCCGTCTGGCAGCCGTCAGTCTGCCCGTCGGCTCTTACGGCAAACCGTAAGTTTAACGTCATGGCATTGTCGCGCGAAGCATCTAGACGGGCCGCACGGAACATGATCCGGATGCGGGAGCTCGATATCGCGCGATGGCGTTTTCTGGAACCGGACGGCCTGAACCCGGGGTTCCTGAGGTTCTCTCCGCGGCATCTCTCCGCAGCGACCGGTTGTTGTCGTCGCAGGCCCTGAACTTTTCCACGTCTTCATTGTTGTTCGCGCGCAAAGTGCGTCGAGGGCAAGTTCCCCGGCACCTTGCTGCTAATGGAAGCGCCGGTTATCCGGCGGCGGGAGAGCCATGTCTGGTCTTACAGTGTCTGATAGTTATGTGATCGAGGTCAGTTCCGAAACGGCAGGTATTGTTGTTCGCGACAAATCGGGTTTCAGGTTTTTTGCTGCGAATCACGACTTCTATTCCCTCGAAGGCCGCTACTTTCGCAGTGCAAGAGAAGCCGAACGGGCCGCGACCCGCTTCAAGCAGAGCCGGGAAGAGAAGGCGGCGTAATCCTATCCGCGGGCTGACACAGCACCACTGATACAGGATCAATGTCGCGGTTTGGTCCCGTGCGGGACAAAAAAATGCCGAGTTGACCCCATTGGGGAACACGATCACCATGAGGTGCGTCTTTCGCGCTTCGTGGTGATCTCCGTGACCGGTCTTACCCATCGTCAATCTGAAATTCTCAACATTGCCCGCTCGGTCGGACGGGTGACCGTCGAGGATCTGTCCCGGCGCTTCGAAGTGTCGGCGCAGACCATCCGCAAGGATCTCAACGATCTCTGCGATCGCCGCTCGATGACGCGGGTGCATGGCGGCGCCATCATCGCCTCCGGTGTCGAAAATCTGGCCTATGAAGCCCGGCGATTCGTCGCTGCGGAGGAAAAGAAGGCCATCGGCATTGCAGCGGCGGCGCAAATTCCCAATGGCTGCTCGCTCTTCATCAATATTGGAACCACCACGGAGGAAGTCGCGAGCGCGCTGGTGTCCCACGAGGATCTGCTGGTGATTACCAACAATCTCAATGTGGCGATGCTGCTCTATCGCCACCCGCGCATCGAGGTGATCGTCGCCGGCGGCAACGTCCGGCGCGCCGATGGCGCTGTGATCGGCTCGGCGGCGATCGATCTGATCGGGCAGTTCAAGGTGGATTACGCCATCATCGGCGCGTCGGCGATCGACGAGGAGGGCGCGCTGCTGGATTTCGACTATCGCGAGGTGCAGGCCGCGCAGGCGATCATCGCCAATGCCCGCAGCGTGATGCTGGTGTCGGATTCGACAAAATTCGAGCGCAGCGCGCCGGTCCGCATCGCTCACATCGGCCAGATCCACACCTTCGTCACCGATCCGGCGATTCCGCCGCGTTTCCGGGCGCTGTGCCAGGAGCGCGGCATCGCGGTGATCGAGGCCGGCCCCAAGGGGCTGGATGATCCGGACGAAATCTCCGGTGAATCGGCGGAGGTGATTTCCGCCAGCTAACCTGACGCTTTCGGTTATCTTTCACTTGCTTTCGTTTTCGGGTGTGGTTTAATCCAAACCCGAAAGCGAAATCGCCCTTGATCAAGCGGCGAGCGCTCGGGGGAAGCGTCTGTTGAACCAAGTCTCGGATCAGGTCTTCGACCTCGCCATCATTGGCGGCGGCATCAATGGCTGCGGCATCGCCCGCGACGCCGTCGGTCGTGGCAATTCCGTTTTCCTCTGCGAAATGAATGACTTGGCCAGCGGTACCTCGTCCTGGTCGACCAAGCTCATCCACGGTGGCCTGCGCTATCTCGAGTACTACGAGTTTCGTCTGGTGCGTGAAGCGCTGATGGAGCGGGAAGTGCTCTGGCAGATCGCGCCCCATATCATCCGCCCGCTGCGTTTCGTTTTGCCCCATCACCGCGGCTTGCGGCCGGCCTGGCTGCTGCGGCTCGGACTGTTCCTGTACGATCATCTCGGCGGCCGGAAACTGTTGCCGCCGGCGCGTTCCGTCGACCTGCGGCAGGACGAAGTCGGCCGTCCGCTGGCGCCGGGGCGCTTCAAGCGCGGCTTCGAATATTCCGACTGTTTCGTCGATGATGCGCGGCTGGTGGTCTTGAACGCGCTGGATGCGGCCGAGCGTGGCGCCGTCATCCGCACCCGTACCCGTGCGGTCCAGGCCCGGCGCTCCGACGATTGCTGGCAGATCACCGTGCAGGACATGATCACGGGGGCGCAGGAGACCATCAAGGCCCGCGCGCTGGTCAATGCCGGCGGCCCCTGGGTCGAGGAAGTGCTGTCGCAGCGCGCCGGCGTCAACGCCAAGGCGAAGGTCCGCCTGGTGCAGGGATCGCACATCGTGGTGCGCCGCCTTTACGAGCACGATCGCGCCTACATCTTCCAGAACGAAGACGGCCGCATCGTTTTCGCGATTCCCTATCAGAATGACTTTACCCTGATCGGCACCACCGACCGCGACTATGACGGCGATCCGGCCAAGGTGAAGATCACCAGCGAAGAGATCCAGTATCTCTGCGAATCGGTCAGCGCGTATTTCGCCAAGCCGGTGCTGCCGGAGGATGTGGTCTGGACCTATGCTGGCGTCCGCCCGCTCTATGACGACGGCGCCAGTGACGCCAAGGCCGCGACCCGCGACTATGTGTTCGAGCTCGACACGCCTGGCGGCCTGCCGCTGCTGTCGATCTTCGGCGGCAAGATCACCACCTATCGCCGGCTGTCCGAGGAGGCGCTGGAGCATATCGCCGATCATCTGCCGGGAACCAGGGCAGCCGAGGGATGGACCGCCAGCGCGCCGCTGCCCGGCGGCGACCTGGACGTCTCAGCAATTCCGGCGCTCAGCAACGAACTGCTGCGAGAATACGCGTTCCTGACCCGCACCCATGCCGACCGGCTGGCCCACGCCTATGGCAGCCGCGCCAAGCAGGTGCTGGGGCGCGCCCGGTCGCTGGCCGATYTSGGCCAGTCGTTCGGCGCGACATTGACGGAAAGCGAAGTCAAATATCTGATGGCGCAGGAATGGGCGCGCACCGCGGAGGACGTGGTGTGGCGGCGATCCAAGCTCGGCCTGCGACTGTCGGCCRGCGAGATCGCCGCGCTGGATACCTGGATGTTGTCGCACCTGACGTCCGAAAAGCCGCTGCTGGAAGCGGGAGGACGGACATGAGCATCACGCTCGACCATGTCTCGCGCGAGGTGGCCGGCACGCCCTATATCCGCGAYGTGTCGATGACACTSGAGCGCGGCACCCTGAGCGTGCTGCTKGGRCCGACGCTGGCGGGAAAGACCACCYTGATGCGGCTSCTGGCCGGGCTCGACAAGCCGACCCAGGGCCGYGTGCTGGTCGACGGCAAGGATGTCACCGGCTTCGACGTGCGGCAGCGCTCGGTGGCGATGGTCTACCAGCAGTTCATCAATTATCCCTCGCTCACGGTTTATGAGAATATCGCTTCGCCGCTGCGAGTGCAGGGCCGTCCGCGCGAGGAGATCGAGACGCGGGTGCGCGAGGCCTCAAGGCTTTTGAAGCTCGATCCCTATCTGACCCGCACGCCGCTGCAGCTCTCCGGCGGCCAGCAGCAGCGCACCGCGATCGCGCGGGCGCTGGTCAAGGGCGCCGATCTGGTGCTGCTCGACGAGCCGCTGGCGAACCTCGATTACAAGCTGCGCGAGGAACTGCGCGCCGAACTGCCGCGCATATTCGAGGCGTCCGGCGCGATTTTCGTCTACGCCACCACCGAACCCTCCGAAGCGTTGCTGCTCGGCGGCAACACCATTTGCATGTGGGAGGGACAGGCGCTGCAGATCGGTGAGACTCCCAAGGTTTACCGCCGTCCGGATACGGTGCGGGTGGCCGAAGTGTTTTCGGATCCGCCGCTGAATGTGATCGGCATTGAAAAGACGGGCAATGAGATCGTCTACGCCAGTGGCGTCCAGGCGCCGGCGAGCGGCCTTTATGCTGCACTCCGGGACGGCGCCTATCGCGTCGGCTTCCGTGCCCATCAGCTCGAGGTGGCCAACGGCGTGGCGGGACGCCACGCGTTTTCCGCCGAGGTGCTGCTGACGGAAATCACCGGTTCGGAGAGTTTCGTCCATCTCAAGCAGCGTGAATCCGACTGGGTCGCGGTGCTGCCGGGGGTGCACGAATTCCAGCCCGGCGACCACCTGGATGTGGAACTCGACCCGAACGATCTGTTTGTCTTCGATTCCGCCGGCCGGCTCGTCGCCGCGCCGCCGTCGATGTGAGGACCGGCCATGGCTCGCATCGACCTCGTTGACCTTGCAAAGTCCTACGGCCCTGACACCGCCGACGTGGAGTCCTACGCGCTGAAGCCGATGTCGATGACATGGCGGCAGGGCGGCGCCTATGCGCTGCTCGGTCCGTCCGGCTGCGGCAAGACCACGCTGTTGAACATCATTTCCGGCATCGTCGCGCCCTCGCGCGGCAAAATCCTGTTCGACGGCGTCGACATGACCGGGTTGACCACGCAGAAGCGCAACATCGCCCAGGTGTTCCAGTTTCCGGTGATCTACGACACCATGACGGTGGGGGAGAATCTCGCGTTTCCCCTGAAAAACCGCGGCGTAGCCCGGCCGCAGATCGAGGCGCGCGTCGCGGAGATCGCCAAGCTGCTCGATCTGACGCCGTATCTCGGCCGCAAGGCGCAGCGCCTCACCGCCGACGCCAAGCAGAAGATTTCGCTCGGACGCGGGCTGGTAAGGCCCGACGTCGCCGCGATCCTGTTCGACGAGCCGCTGACGGTGATCGACCCGCATCTGAAGTGGGAGCTGCGCTCCAAGCTCAAGGCGCTGCACAATGCGCTGGATCTCACCATGATCTATGTCACCCACGACCAGACCGAGGCGTTGACCTTCGCCGACACCGTGGTGGTGATGCACGATGGCCGGGTGGTGCAGAGCGGCACGCCACAGCAGCTGTTCGACAAGCCGGAGCATACCTTTGTCGGCTATTTCATCGGCTCGCCGGGCATGAACATCCTGCCGGCTGCCGTGCAGGGCCGCGAAGCCAATCTGAGCGGCCACGTGATCCGGCTGCAGCGCAGCTATCCGGCCCTGCCGGCGGGCGCCAGGATCGAGATTGGTGTCCGCCCTGAGTTCGTCAGCGTGGCGCAGCCCGCGCCCGATCTGCTGACCGCCCAGGTCGAGCGTATCGACGATCTCGGGCGTGCGCGGTTCGCGCGGGTCCGCGTCGGTGATCAGAAACTCAATGCGCGGATTCCCAACGGGTTTTCCGTGCAAGGCGAGAGCGTCGGCCTGTCGTTCGATCCGTCGCGTGTTCATGTCTATGCGGACAGCCGGCTTGTCGAGGGAGCGGCCTGATGGACAAGACCCTGAACCAGAAAGCCTGGCTGCTGGTCGCCCCGGTATTCCTCATCGTGGCGTTCTCGGCGATCCTGCCGCTGATGACCGTGGTGAACTATTCGGTGCAGGACACCTTCGGCAACAACCAGTTCTTCTGGAACGGCATCGGCTGGTTCAAGGAACTGCTCGATCCCTCGACCGATCTCGGCGGCCGGTTCCTGGCGTCGCTGGGGCGCAATCTGTTCTTCTCGGCGGTGATTCTGGCCATCGAGATTCCGCTCGGCATCGTCGTTGCGCTGTCGATGCCGCGAGACGGCTGGGCCGTGGCCGTCTGCCTGGTGCTGCTGGCGTTGCCGCTGTTGATTCCGTGGAACGTGGTCGGCACCATCTGGCAGGTGTTCGGTCGCCCCGATATCGGCCTGATGGGCTATACCCTGAACGCCATCGGATTGAACTACAACTACGTGTCCAATGAATTCGATGCCTGGGCCACCATCATCGTGATGGATGTCTGGCACTGGACCAGCCTTGTCGCGCTGTTGTGTTACGCCGGACTGAAGTCGATTCCCGACGCCTACTATCAGGCGGCGCAGATCGACGGCGCGTCGCGCTGGGCGGTCTTCGCCGCCATCCAGCTGCCGAAGATGAAGCGAGTGCTGCTGATCGCCGGCCTGCTGCGCTTCATGGACAGCTTCATGATCTACACCGAGCCGTTCGTGGTCACCGGTGGTGGCCCCGGCAATTCCACCACATTCATCTCCATCGAACTGGTCAAGATCGCGCTCGGGCAGTTCGATCTCGGCAAGGCAGCAGCGCTGTCGCTGGTCTACAACCTGATCATCCTGATCGCGTGCTGGCTGTTCTACACCGTGATGACCAACACCGGCGGCGATCAGCAGACCCGAACGGGTGAAGCATGATGCAAACCATTCCAGGCCGCCGCGTCATCATGATCGTGTTTCTGGTCTTTCTCATGTTGCCGATCTATTGGCTGGTCAACATGAGCTTCAAGACCAACGGCGAAATCGTCTCGACCATGACGCTGTGGCCGCATCAGCCGACCCTTGAGAAYTACATGCGAATCTTCACCGATGAGAGCTGGTATTCCGGCTACATCAATTCGCTGAAATACGTCGTCATCAATACCGTGATCTCGATTTCGTTCGCGTTGCCGGCCGCCTACGCTTTCTCGCGCTACCGCTTCCTTGGCGACAAGCACCTGTTCTTCTGGTTGCTGTCGAACCGCATGGCGCCGCCTGCGGTGTTCGCGCTGCCGTTCTTCAACCTGTATTCGGCGATCAACCTGTTCGACACGCCGTGGGCGGTCGCGCTGGCGCACTGCCTGTTCAACGTTCCGCTGGCGGTGTGGATTCTCGAAGGCTTTGTCTCCAGCGTGCCGAAGGAAATCGACGAAACCGCGTTTCTCGACGGTTATTCGTTTCCGCGTTTCTTCATCAAGATCCTGGTGCCGCTGATCGCCAGCGGCATTGGCGTCGCGGCGTTCTTCTGCTTCATGTTCTCGTGGGTCGAGTTGCTGCTGGCGCGGACGCTGACCTCGGTGAACGCCAAGCCGATCGCGGCCACCATGACCCGCACGGTCTCGGCGGCCGGCATGGATTGGGGCCTGCTCGCGGCCGCGGGCGTGCTGACGATCATTCCGGGGGCCCTGGTGATCTGGTTCGTCCGCAACTACATCGCGCGCGGCTTCGCGCTCGGACGCGTGTGAGGGGGGCGATGATGGAAAACATCGCATGGATGGCCTGGACGCTGCCGACGGCCATCTTCTTCGTGCTGCTGGCGTCGACGCTGGCGATCATGATCTGGTTGGGTCTCGCCTATCCCGAAACCGAGCGCGTCGGCGTCCTGCGGATTCCGACCACGCGCGGCGATCGCCTGTTCATTTCGCTGATCTGCGCCGCGGTGATCCATTTGCTGTGGATCGGCCTCGTCGGCACCAATCCGATTTTTGTTCTGCCTGTTGGAGAAGGAGTTGAGGTCTCGAGCCTGTGGCTCGCGACCATCATTGCGCTGCTCGCGGCCGTTGCAATATTCCGCAAGGTCTGAGCGGCGGAAGAGGATGCGGAGGGGCCGCAGCGGCCGTTCCGAGGACGATCAAGGCGCAATTTCGCTTTGAAGCAATGTTGGCAGATCCGGGACCAACCCGGGCCTGATTTGAAGTTTGTCGCATCAACGGAGGAAACACATGCGATATAAGACCGGGACGTATCGTCTCCTGACCATGACAAGCGCAGCGGCGCTGATGATGGCGTCGGCTGCATTGGCACCACCCGCGCTCGCGGACGATGCCGCGGCGCAGAAGTGGATCGACAGCGAATTYCAGCCGTCGACCTTGTCCAAGGCCGATCAGCTGAAGGAAATGCAGTGGTTCGCCAAGGCGGCCGCGCCCTTCAAGGGCATGGAGATCAATGTCACCTCGGAAACGCTGACGGTGCATGAATACGAATCGAAGACCCTTGCAAAGGCCTTCGAGGAGATCACCGGCATCAAGGTGAAGCACGACATCATCCAGGAAGGCGATGTCGTCGAGAAGATCCAGACCCAGATGCAATCCGGCAAGAACGTCTATGACGGCTGGATCAACGATAGCGACTTCATCGGAACGCACTTCCGCTACGGCCAGGCCGTCGACTTGACGGAGTGGATGGCCAAGGAAGGCAAGGACGTCACCAATCCGATGCTCGATGTGGATGACTTCATCGGCAAGTCGTTCACCACCGCGCCGAACGGCCATCTCTATCAGCTGCCCGACCAGCAGTTCGCGAACCTGTACTGGTTCCGTTACGACTGGTTCTCCAATCCGGACTACAAGGCCAAGTTCAAGGCCAAGTACGGCTACGATCTCGGCGTTCCCGTGAACTGGTCGGCTTATGAAGACATCGCCGAGTTCTTCACCAACGACGTCAAGGAGATCAATGGCGTCCGGGTCTATGGCCACATGGACTATGGCAAGAAGGATCCCTCGCTCGGCTGGCGYTTCACCGACGCCTGGCTGTCGATGGCCGGCAACGGCGACAAGGGCATCCCGAACGGCCTGCCGGTCGACGAATGGGGCATCCGCATGGAAGGCTGCCGTCCGGTCGGCTCCTCGGTCGAACGTGGCGGCGACGTCAACGGTCCGGCGGCGGTCTATTCGATCGTCAAGTACCTCGACTGGATGAAGAAGTATGCTCCGCCGCAGGCCCAGGGCATGACCTTCTCGGAATCCGGCCCGGTTCCGTCGCAGGGCAACATCGCGCAGCAGATCTTCTGGTACACCGCTTTCACCGCCGACATGGTGAAGCCGGGCCTGCCGGTGATGAACGCGGACGGTACGCCGAAGTGGCGTATGGCCCCGTCGCCGCACGGCGCTTACTGGAAGGACGGCATGAAGCTCGGCTATCAGGACGTCGGCTCGCTGACGCTCTTGAAGTCGACCCCGCTGGAGCGCCGCAAGGCGGCCTGGCTCTATGAACAGTTCATCGTCTCCAAGACGGTGTCCTTGAAGAAGAGCCATGTCGGTCTCACCTTCATCCGCGAATCCGACATCTGGGACAAGTCGTTCACCGAACGCGCTCCCAAGCTCGGCGGCCTGATCGAGTTCTACCGCTCGCCAGCGCGCGTGCAGTGGACCCCGACCGGCAACAACGTGCCGGATTATCCGAAGCTGGCGCAACTGTGGTGGCAGAACATCGGCGATGCGTCGTCCGGTGCCAAGACGCCACAGGCGGCGATGGACTCGCTGGCGGCGGCTCAGGACTCCGTGATGGAGCGTCTGGAGAAGTCGGGCGTGCAGGGTGCCTGCGGACCGAAGCTCAATCCGAAGCAGACGGCGGAATACTGGTTCGCCAAGTCGGAGAAGGACGGCAACATCGCGCCGCAGCGCAAGCTCGCCAACGAAAAGCCGAAGGGTGAAACCATCGACTACGACACGCTGATCAAGTCGTGGCCGGCGTCGCCTCCCAAGCGCGCGGACGCCAAGTAAGCGCGACGCATCAACCCCGTCGGGTCCCTGCAATCCCCCGACGACAGCAGAAAGGCCGGGAGCAATCCCGGCCTTTTTCGTTGTCCGAGCGGGGCGCGAGGGCTCGCCGACGGCTGTCGTTGACGGCGATTGAGTGTCGCTGCACCATGTCGCCGAATTCGGGAGCTGACCATGCGAATTGTTTTCCGTTGCGATCCGGCGTTGGCCGACCATCTGCCCCGGCCGGTGGCGGCGCGCGGTATGCTCCCCGACTGGCTGCGCGACATGCCGGCGCATGCGCATTCCGATATTCACGGTCGCGACATCCGGACCGTCAAGCAATGCCCGCCGTTCATCGATGCAATGGCCTATGGCTTCATGATCCTGCTGCCGTGCGATGTGTCCGTCGACCACGGCGCCTTCTCCTGGCACTGGGATGTTCCGGAGCCGGCGACGCAGGGGCATCCGCGCGCGCCATTGAGTTTCCATGTGCCGGCGCAATTTCCCAATGCGCCATTTGCGCGCGACGGGCGGGCGGCGCTGAAGTTCAACAGCTTCTGGACCATCGAATTGGATCCGGAGTGGTCGTTGTTCGCCACTCATCCCGTCAATCGCGACGATCTGCCATTCCGCCTGATTTCGGGCCTGGTGGATTCCGATCGGTTTTACGACGGTGGCATCAATTTTCCCGCGGTCTGGGCGCAGCCGGACTTCTCCGGGGTGTTGCCGAAGGGAACACCTGTCGCGCAGTGCTTCGCCGTGCCGCGTGCGCCTTACGATGTGGTGGTCGAGAGTTTCGATGACGCCCGCGCGGCGGCGTATGCCAAGACCGTCGCCGAGGTGCTGGCCAAACCCGGTGTCTACAGGAAGCAGTTTCGCGCGCGGCGCGGGCGCTCACATCTCAAGTGACCGCCGCAGCGAAGCCTCGTCGAGCCAGAGGCGGCCGTGGGACGACGACGTCAACGCCATGGCGATGGTACCGAACGTGGATGGACGAAGCCGATAGGCAGTGCCATAGGCTGCAAGCGCGCCGTCGAGGTCGCCCGTTTCCTGCAGCGCGACACCGAGATTGACGGCGGCTTCCACATAGTCCGGCCTTTTGGCCAGGGCCTTGCGATAGGCGGCCGTGGCGCCCTGATGATCGCGCAGATCCTGCCGCACCATGCCGAGGTCGAACCATGTCGACGCCGGCGCGTCATCGGCAACGGCACGCTCCAGCAGCGCCGCGGCTTCGGTGAAATCTCCGTCGTCCCACGCGATCCGCCCGAGCCGCGCCATGGCTTCGCGGCTGTGCGGCGTAGCGTGCAAAATCGCGCGCCAGGCGGCCTTGGCCTCCACCTGGTGGCCGGCCTGGTCCAGCGTTCTGGCCTTCTCCAGCGCCACACCGATCGTGGATGCCGCCGCCGCGCCGATATGGTTCAGGTGCGCCAGCGCGGCGCTGAAGTCCCGTTCGGCGCGCGCAATCCGCGCGGCCAGCAGGCGTGCAGGTCCGTGATGCGGAGCTGTGCGCAGGCTGGTCTCGACATGGTCGCGCGCCTGCCGTGTATGCCCCTGGGCGAAGTAGACGGCGGCGAGAAGATGATTGAGCATCGGCTCGTCGGGCCAGTGCCGCAGCCCCTGTTCGCAAAGCCGCCGGGCGTCGTTCGGCCGGCCGCCATTGAAGGCGGCCGCGGCCTGTCGAACGATGCTTTCAGCCTCGTGATGCTTCATGGCGTGCCTTTGACGGCGCTAGCGGCGCCCAAAACATTAACGCGATGTTCGACGTCACATCAATCCAATCCGGGATGAACTGCCGAAGAGCGGCGAGCGTGGTTCGGTGCGAGATCTAGGTCCGCCGCCGTACCAGATCGTCGATCATGGACTGGACATGAGCAAGCCACGCCGCGCGCCGCTCCTGTTCGGCGAGATCGATCTGCATGTAGTTCGACAGTGTGTAGAGGTTGGCCCGGTAGAAATAGGTCAGCGACAGGATCGACATGAACACCAGGAAGCGGTCGCAGTCGGGCTTGAACTCGCCGCGGTCCGCGCCGCTGGTCAGCACCCGGTCCAGCATGCCGAGCTGGGCGCTGGCGAAGATGCCGCGGATGTTGTTCTTGACGTGACGCCCCTTGAACAGGTTCTCGGAGGCGAGGATGCTGAGCAGCTCTGGATTGTCCCAGTAGTAATTCCAGTTGAACGCGACGAGCTCGGCCAGTGCGGCGCGCGGGCGCGTGAAGTCCAGCGCCAGCGCTTCCTCGCTGGCCACGAGATCGGCATAACAATGCTCGATGACGTGATGGAACAGCTTCTCCTTGCTGGCGAAGTAGTAATAAAGCATGCGGTCGTTGCTCTTGGCCGCCTTGCTGATCCGATCGACCCGCGCGCCGCCATAGCCTTCGCGCGCAAACTCGACGACCGCCGCCCGCAGCAGGGCGTCGCGGGTCTGATCCGGCGCACGCGTCCGCCGGCGCGGGCGCGCTGCGCTCTTCGGTTTGGCGGGGGCTTTCTTCAGCATCGAATCCTCTTTCCCCTTCTTAGCGCATTTCCGTTGCATGTCGTGCCAGCCAGGGGTCTGGAGGGGACGTGGGCTGCCTGCATCCTGGCAAGTCCGGCCACTTTTTAATCGTTTTAAAGCGTTGACAACCCGCGGCCATCGTGATGCGTTATGAAGTAAGTACTACATAACATTATTTCTGGCGACGATGGAGGATGGCGTGCGGATATCCAATGCGGCCAAAGCGATCGTTCTTGCGTTGTCGGTGCTGGGCGCGCCTGCCCGGGCGGCGGACCAGCCGCCGATCCGGATCGGCGAGATATCGAGTTACTCGGCTCTGCCGGTCGGCACCCGTGGCTATCGCCAGGGCTGGGAGCTGGCGCGCGACGAGATCAATGCTCGCGGCGGCGTGCTCGGCCGCAAGCTGGAGATCATCGCCCGCGACGATGCCGGCAAACCGGATGTGGCCATCACCGCGGCGACGCAACTGGTCGAATCCGAGCATGTCGATCTCCTCACCGGGACCATCCTCTCCCATATCGGGCTTGCGGTCGCGGATTTCGCCAGACAGAAGAAGGTGTTCTTCCTGGCCTCGCAGCCGCTGACCGATGCGCTGATCTGGGAAAAGGGCAATCGCTACACCTTCCGGCTGCGTCCATCGACCTACACGCAGGCCTCCATCCTGGCGAAAGAGGCCGCCAAGCTGCCGGCGCGCCGCTGGGCCACCATCGCGCCGAACTACGAGTTCGGCCAGTCCGCGGTGGCGAGCTTCAAGAGCGAATTGAAACGGCTGCGCCCCGACGTGGAGTTCGTCTCCGAACAATGGCCTCCGCTCGGCAAGATCGATGCGGGCGCGGTGGTGCAGGCGATGACACAGGACAAGCCGGAGGCGATTTTCAACGCTACTTTCGGCCCCGATCTCGCAAAACTCGTCCGCGAGGGCACCACGCGCAACACCTTCTCGGGCCGGCCGGTGATGAGCCTGATGACAGGCGAGCCGGAATATCTCGCGCCGCTGAAAGATGAAGCGCCCGTCGGCTGGCTGGTAACGGGCTATCCCTGGAGCGAGATCAGGACCGCCGAGCACGATGCTTTCCTGAAAGCCTATCTGGCGCGCTTCAAGGAATCGCCGAATATCGGCGCGCTGATCGGTTACATCAACACGATGGTGCTCGCCAAGGCGATCGAGACGGCCGGCAACACCAATGCCGACGATCTGATCAAGGCCATGGAGCACTTGAAGCTGGATACGCCGGTCGGTCCCGTGGCGTTCCGCGCCATCGACCATCAATCCACGCTCGGCGTCTATATCGGGAAGATCGCCATCAAGGACGGTCAGGGCGTGATGACCGATTGGCGCTATGTCGATGGCGCGGATTTCCAGCCCGCCGACGCCGAGGTCGCGGCCAAGCTGAAGACCAACTGAGTTTCTCTCTCAACTGCCGGGAAAGTTCCTGATCATGACATCCAACGCTCCTCGCAATGCCTGGTATCCGCTGACCTGGTCACGCAATGTCACGCGCGCGCTCGCCCGCCACCGCCTGCTCGGCGATGACCTCGTCGTCTACCGCAGCGAGGCGGGCGCGCCGATTGCGCTCGACGACATGTGCCCGCACCGGCTGGCGCCGCTGTCCATGGGCAAGCTCAGGGGCGACGCGGTGGAGTGCGGCTACCACGGCATGACGTTCGCTCCGAACGGTCGCTGCATCCGCATCCCGGGCCAGCCGGTGATTCCTCCCAGCGCGCGGGTGTCGTCCTATCCTCTGCACGAGAAGATGGGGTTGGTCTGGATCTGGCCGGGCGATCCCGACCGCGCCGATCCCGCGCAGATCTACGACCTGCCGCAGTACAATCAGCCCGGCTGGCATGCCGCCCATGGCGACGCGTTGCGGATCGAGGCCAATTACCTCAACCTGGCCGACAATCTCTGCGACCCGGCGCATGTCAGTTTCGTGCACCTGTCGACACTGGGCAATTCCTCCAGCGAGGAGATCCCGGTCGAGCACACCGTCAGCGATAGCGGCGTCCTGGTCTGGCGCTGGATCAAGGACGCACCGCCGATTCCGCTGTTCGCCAAGTACGGCAATTTCCGCGGCAATGTCGACCGCTGGCATTATTACGACTACGTGGCGCCGTGTTCGGCGGTGATCGACTTCGGCAGCGCCGACGCCCATACGATCCGCAATCCTGAGGACCGCGACCGCGGCTTGCGGATCTTCGCCTGCCATTTCATCACGCCGGTCGATGATCACTCCTGCATCGACCACTGGCTGCATGTGCGCAATTTCGCCGCCGACGACGCCGACGTCGACCAGCGCCTGCATGCGGATTTCCGCATCGCCTTCAACGAGGACAAGGAGATCCTGGAGCGGATCGAGGCGGTGGAGCGTGCGAAGCCCAATGCCAGGCGTATCCGGCTCGGCATCGACGCCGCGCCGCAGCGTATGCGACGCATTGTCGAGCGCATGGTGGCCGGTGACGCCGAAGCGCCGGCTGCGTAAGCCATGAGCGGAAACGGCGTGGTGATCATCGGCGGCGGACAAGCCGCTTCGCAGCTTGCTGCGTCGCTGCGGGAGAACGGCTATGCCGAAGCCATTCGCATCGCTGCAGCAGAGGCGGTCTTGCCGTACCAGCGGCCGCCGCTGTCCAAGGCGTTTCTGAAAGGTGACGTCGCGGCGACGAACCTGCTGCTGCGCGCGGAGGATTTTTATAGCCGAAACGCGATCGATCTCGCGCTCGGCGACAGGGCGGTAGCGGTCGACCGGCAGGCGCGCAGGGTGCGGCTCGCGTCGGGCGGCTTGCTGCCGTACGAGCATCTGGTATTTGCGACGGGCAGCCGCAACCGAAAGCTCGCCGTTCCGGGAGCCGATCTCGATGGCATTCTTGACCTTCGCTCGCTCACTGATGCGGAGATGATCAAGGCGCGCCTGGAAGGATTGGTGCGAGTCGTGGTCATCGGCGCCGGCTTCGTCGGCCTGGAACTCGCCTGCGTGATGCGTGCTCTTGGCGCCGATGTCGTTGTGCTGGAGGCCGCCGATCGCCCGTTGGGACGCGCGGTCTCACCGGAGATGTCTCGTTCATTGTTGGAGGCACATACGGCGTCAGGGATCGATTTTCGATTGAGAACCACGGCCGCCAGATTCCACGGTGCGAGCGGGCAGGTCATCGCCGTTGAAACGGCTGACGGGGCCCGCATCGATGCGGATCTGGTGCTGATGGGAATTGGCGCGACCGCCGACGTGGAACTGGCGCGCGACTGCGGACTTGCTGTCTCCAACGGCATTCTTGTTGATGCGCATCTCACCACCGCGGATGCGGCTGTTCATGCGATCGGTGATTGCGCGCTGATGGAGGGTCCAAGAGGTGGTCGAAAGTTGCGGCTGGAGTCGGTGCAGAATGCCGTCGACCAAGCGCGCTGTCTTGCCGGCTCGTTGGCAGGCCGTGCGAAGCTTCCCGACAGCGTGCCGTGGTTCTGGAGCGATCAGGGCGATCGTCGGTTGCAGATCGCCGGGCTGACGGAAGGATACGACAAGTGTGTCGTTCGCGGCGACGTCGGATGCGGCCGCTTTTCGATCTTCTGTTATGCGGGCGATCGGCTGCTTGGGGTCGAGTCCATGAACCAGGCCGCCGATCACATGATCGCACGGCGGCTGCTGGCGTCCAGCGTGGTGCTCGCGCCGGAGCAGGCTGCGGATGCGTCGTTTGATTTGAAGTCGCTGGTTGTCACGGCAGGGAAGATAACGGCTGAGGCATGAATGTTTTTGCACGTGCGTGGTGAAACAAAAAGGCCGGGAGCGATCCCGGCCTTTTCTCTTCTAGATCTTGATCCGTTACTGCGCCGCCTGGGCGACTTCCAGCGTCGGATAGTCCGTGTAGCCCTTGGCGTCGCCGCCATAGAAGGTGGCCTTGTCGAAATCGTTGAGCGGCGCGCCCCTCTTCAGGCGCTCGACCAGATCCGGGTTGGAGATGAACAGCTTGCCGAAGGCGATCAGGTCGGCGTCGTCGGCCGCCAGCACCTTGTTGGCGAGGTCCAGCGTATAGCCGTTGTTGGCGATGTAGGTGCCCTTGAAGCGGCTGCGCAGCGCCTTATAGTCGAACGGCGCGATGTCGCGCGGGCCACCGGTGGCGCCTTCGACCACATGGATATAGACGAGCTTCAGCGCGCTGAGCTGGTCGACGATATGGTCGTACAGGGCCTGCGGATTGCTGTCGGAGATGTCGTTGGCCGGGGTCACCGGCGAGATCCGGATGCCGGTGCGCGCGGCGCCGACTTCGGCCGCGACCGCCTGCGAGACCTGGAGCATCAGCCTGGCGCGGTTCTCGATCGATCCGCCATAGCTGTCGGTGCGCTTGTTGGCGCCGTCCTTGGCGAACTGTTCGAGCAGATAACCATTGGCGCCGTGCACCTCGACGCCGTCGAAGCCGGCGGCGATCGCATTCGCGGCGCCGCGCTTGAAGTCGTCGATGATGCCGGGAATTTCAGAGAGCTCGAGCGCACGGGGCTCGGAGACATCGGCGAAGGTGCCGCCGACGAAGGTCTTGCCCTTGGCGCGGATCGCGGAGGGAGCCACCGGTGCACCGTTGTTCGGCTGCAGGTCGGTATGGGAAATGCGTCCGACATGCCAGAGCTGGAGATAGATGTGGCCGCCGCGCTCGTGCACGCGATCCGTCACCTTGCGCCAGCCAGCGACTTGTTCCTGGGAATAGATGCCGGGCGTGTCCTGGTAGCCCTGGCCCTGCTGCGAGATCTGGGTCGCTTCGCTGATCAGGAGACCGGCGGAGGCGCGCTGGCCGTAATATTCGATCGCCAGCGGATTGGGGACGAGGCCGGCGAGCGCGCGATTGCGCGTCAGGGGCGCCATCACGGTGCGGTTCGAGAGCGTAACGGAGCCGAGCTTGTAGGGCTCGAAAAGTTTGGTCTGACTCATGTGAAGCTGGGTCCCAGATGGTTGGCTATCGCAATCACTTGGACATCGCGGGCGAGAAACGCAAGCGAAGGGCAGCCATACTTAAGCTCAAGTCGGCGGGCTGCGGACGATACCGCCCATATGTCCGCCATCAACGAACAAAGTATGGGCGTTGATGTAGGACGATTCATTCGAAATCAGGAACAACGCAGCATAAGCGACCTCCCAGCCGGTGGCCTGACGGCCGAATGGCACTGTCACCGCCCGGTCCGATCGCCGGCGGCTGGCATCGCGCCCCATCGGGGTGTCGACATACCCCGGCGCAATCACATTGCAGCGAATACCCTTGGGTTCCCCGGCGAGTGCGATCGAGCGCGCCAGCGCGATTTGCGCCGCCTTGGACGCCTCGTAGGCCGGGTTGCGTCCGTTCGCCCGCTGGCTGGCCACCGACGAGGTCAGCGTCATGGCGCCGCCGGGCGCCATCACCTCGAGCGTGCGCTGTGCGAACAGCATGTGGCTGCGGAGATTGACCGCGAAGTCCAGGTCCCAGATCTCGGGGGTCATGCTGGCGAGCGACAGCCCATGCGAGATGCCGACATTCAGTGCAAGCCCATCCAGTCCGCCCAGCCGCTGCACACAGCGCTCCAGCACCGGTGCGATCGCCGTGGGATCGGCGACATCGGCCACTTCGGCGAAGGCCTTGCCGCCCTCGGCCGTGATCAGCATGCAGGTTTCCTCCGCGGCGTCCCGCGAGGCATCGACGCAGGCGACGCGGGCTCCCTCGCGGGCAAACAGGATGGCCATCGCGCGGCCGTTGCCGACCGGCGGTTTCTCATCGACCACCTTGCGCTGTCCGGCGCCGACCACAATAATGTGGCGGCCGGTCAGCCGATGGCGTCCGGGCGCGCGGCCCAATGTTTCCGGATGCAGCGATGCGGCAGGGTCGAGATGCTGCGGCGCTTGCGTTGTCGTCGACATGGCGTCCTCGCTGTCACTCTGGTCGCGGGGGAGCCTATCACGCCCTCCGGCTCGCGAAATCCGCAAACCGCCTTAAGCGCGATCTCAGGTGCGTGATGTCCCGCGCAGCCGCCCGACCACGCCGGTCGGAAAGAAATAGACACTGGCGATGAACAGGAGCCCGAGCCAGAGCAGCCAGCGGTCGGGATGCAGCAGGCCCGGCAGCAGCGGCAGGCCGGCGTCGGCCGCGGCGCTCGAGGCCGCGCCCATCAACGCCTGCAGATAGTTCTGCGCCAGGATGAAGATGACGGCGCCGATCAGGGCGCCGTACATGGTGCCCATGCCGCCGATCACCACCATGAGAAGAATATCCAGCATGATCGAGAACGACAGCGAGGTGTCGGGCCCGGCATAGCGCAGCCACAGTGCGTTGAGCACGCCGGCGCTCGCCGCCACCAGCGCCGCGATGCAGTTCGCCCAGGTCAGGTGAAACACCGTGCGATAGCCCAGCGCTTCGGCCCGGAAGCGGTTTTCGCGGATCGCCTGCAGCACCCGTCCGAACGGTGAGTTCACGATCCGCAGCAGGCCCAGGATCATCGCCGCCGAGGCAATGAAGATGATGTAGTAGGTCAGCGTCCGGCCGGTGATCGAAATGCCGAACAGCTTCTTGACGAATACCGTGCCGGGGCGCAGCAGCTCCGGCAACTGGAAGCTGCGACCATCCTCGCCGCCGGTCAGCCACGACAATTGCGAGGCCAGCACCAGGAAGGCGGAGGCCACCGCCAGTGTGATCATCGCGAAGAAGATCGCCTGCACCCGCAGCGAGAACAGCCCGATACCAAGCGCGAGAAGCGCCGCCAGCGGCAGGCCGATCATAAGACCGGTGGCGACCGCGGCCCAGCTCGGCCCCATGGCATAGAGTGCGATGGCGATCGCGTAGCTGCCGATGCCGTAGAACATGGTGTGGGCGAACGACACCGTGCCGGTGTAGCCGAGCAGCAGGTCGTAGGAGGCGACCAGGGCTGCGAAGATGCAGATCTTGCTGGCGACGTTCAGCGCCTTGGCGCCGGGGAACAGGAAGGGCGCGGCGGCCAGCACCACGACGATGAGAATGAGCAGGGCGCTGAGCACGCGGCTGCGCGGCGTGTCGCCGGACAAGATCATCATCGATTGGTCACCGCGTAAAGCCCGCGCGGCCGCCACATCAGGATGACGACCATCAGGAGGATGTTGGAGACCAGCGCCAGCTTCGGCACCAGGAAGCCGCCATAGTTGGCCACCATCGCCACCAGGATGGCGCCGATAAAGCAGCCGCCGACCGAGCCGAGTCCACCGATAATCACGACAATGAAGATCAGCACCATCAGGTCGGCCCCCATCGAGGCGTGGATCTGTTCGCGGTACAGCCCCCACATCACGCCGCCGAGGCCAGCCAGTGCCGAGCCCACCATGAACACGCCGAGGAACAGCCTGCGGATGCGATAACCCAGGGCCTCCACCATTTCGCGATTTTCCACGCCGGCGCGGATCAAGAGGCCGATCTTGGTGCGGTTGAGAACCAGTTGTGTCGCGACGAAGACGACCAGCCCAACGATCATGGCCAGCACGCGATATTTGGCGATGGCGATGTCGCCGATGATGAAAGAGCCACGCAGCGCGCCGGGCAGCGGCATCGGGATCTGCGCCGGGCCCCACAGCGCGTAAAGCGCCTGTTCGGCGACGATCAGTCCGCCCATGGTGATCAGGATCTGCTTCAGATGATTGCCGTAGACCGGCAGGATCAGCACCCGCTCGAACACCAGGCCCAGCGCACCGGATACCGCCATGGCCAGCACCGCGGCGGGCGCGAGTGCGGCGAGGTTGATCCACAGCGAGTCCGCCTGGATCAGCCCGGCCAGCGGGCCGAGGATCAGCGTCGCCACATAGGCGCCGACCGCAATGAAGGCGCCATGGCCGAAATTCAGCACGTCCATCAGCCCGAACACCAGCGTCAGCCCTGAGGCCATGATGAAGATCATCATCCCCATGGCGAGGCTTGCCACCGTCAGCGTGATCCACGACGACGTCGAGCCGACCAGGGGCAGCATGGCGAGGGCGAGCGCGATCGGCAGCAGTGCCGGGATGATGTCGCGCGGCGGTTGCGGCAGGGCGTCATCGGGCGCGTCATGGGCGGCGGTCTCGGTCATTGATGCGCCTCCAGGCTCAGTCCGAGGAAACGTTCCTGCAGGGCGGTATCGCCGGCGAGATCGGCCATGGCACCGCGATGCATGATCTTGCCGTTGTCCATCACGGCGACGTCGTCGCCGAGCTGCTGCGCCACGCGGAAATTCTGTTCGACAAGGAGAATGGTGGCGCCGCGGCGCTTGATCTCGGCAAGGCACTCGATCAGAGCCACCACGATTGCCGGCGCGAGGCCCTTGGTTGGCTCGTCGATCAACAGCAATTGGCGTGGCTCGACAATAGCCCGGGCGATCGACAACATCTGCTTCTGGCCGCCGGACAGGGTGCCTGCGCGCGACAGCCAGAATTTCTTTAGCGCCGGGAAGAACTGGAAGATCCAGGCCAACTGCGTGTCGTCGAGCGGACCGTTGCGAGCGGCGAGAATGAGATTCTCCTTCACCGTAAGATCGGAAAACACCGCCATGGTCTCGGGCACGTAGCCGACGCTGGCGCTGGCAATCTCCGGCGTGCTCTTCGTTTCGATCCGTTGGCCGCCGAGCGTGATCTCACCGGCGGAGGCTGGCCACAATCCCATGATGGTGCGCAGCGTCGTGGTCTTGCCGGCGCCGTTGCGTCCCAGCAGCATGGTGGTGCGTCCCGCGGCGACGCCGAGGTCGACACCCTGCAGGATGTGATACCGCCCGATATGGGTGTGCACACCGGTGAGCGAGAGCAGGTTGCTCATGCGGCGCTCTTTCCCGGCGCGATGCCGAGATACGCTTCCTGCACGATCCGCGAGGCGATCACCTCGGCCGGATTGCCGTCGGCCACCAGCCGGCCGTTGTGCAGCACGATGATGCGGTCGGCCAGCGAACGCACCACGTCCATCTTGTGCTCCACCAGCAGGATGATCTTGCTCGGGTCCTGTTTCAGCTTCGCGATCAGGTCGAGCACGACGGGGACCTCGTCGACGCTCATGCCGGCGGTCGGCTCGTCGAACATGAACACCTTCGGCTCCAGCGCCATCATCAGCGCGACTTCGAGCTTGCGCTGGTCGCCGTGGGAGAGAACCGTCGCGGCGACGCTTCTTTTGCCGCCGAGCGCCACGGTGCCGAGGATGGCATCGGCGCGTGCGACGAGATCCGTGCGTTTCATCCAGGGCCGCAGCATGTCGTAGTGCACGCCGGCCGCCGCCTGCACGGCGAGGCGCACGTTCTCCTCCACACTGAGATTGGGAAACAGATTGGTGAGCTGAAACGCACGGCCGAGGCCGGCGCGGGTGCGCAGCGGTGCGGAGAATTTGGTGATGTCGGCGCCGTTGAGCAGCACCTGGCCTTCAGAGGCCGGCAACTGGCCCGAGATCAGGTTGAAATAGGTGGTCTTGCCGGCGCCGTTCGGCCCGACAATGGCGGTGAGTTCACCGGGACGGAATGTGCAGCTGACGCGATTGACCGCGACGTGGCCGCCGAAACGAATGGTGAGGTCGCGGGTTTCGAGGGTGAGGGTCATGAGTCTTTTGCCGTCGGATGGGCCCGTTCGCTTCCACCTCTTCTGCCGTCATGCCCGCGCTTGTCGCGGGTATCCACGTCTTAACGGTGGCGCGGCAGGAAAGACGTGGATGCCCGGCACAAGGCCGGGCATGACGGCGGAGTGTGGTCTCTACCGCTTGTTCCTGATCGGGATTGTCATGTCCTCGATCTTCAACTCGCGGATCGGCTCGTTCACCGCCCATGCCAGGTTCGGGTCGACCTTGACCTTGAAGTGATACATGCTCTGCAGCGCCTGGTGATCTTCCTTGCGGAAGATCATCTTGCCTTTCGGCGTGTCGAACTCCATGCCTTCCATGGTTGCGATCAGCTTGTCGGTGTCGGTCGACTTCGCCTTCTCCACTGCGGTAACCACGGCCATGGCGGCGGCGAAACCGCCGGCGGTGAAGAAATCTGGCGGCGCGCTGAAGCGCTTCTGGTGCTCGGCCACGAACCAGTCGTTGATCGGATTTTTCGGAATGTCGTAATAGTAGTAGGTTGCGCCTTCCATGCCGGGCAGTCGCTTGTAGGCGGCGAGCGCTGGCAGGATGTTGCCGCCGGTGGAGAGCTCGATGCCGTAGCGCTTCGGATCCATGTCCTGCAGCTTGGTCAGCGGATCGCCGGCGCCGGCCCAGACCACCCAGATGATCTTGCGGCCCGGCTTGTCCTTCATGGCGTCGAACAGGCGCTGCCCGGCGGCGGTGAAGTCGGTGGTGTTGGTCGGCACGTATTCTTCCGCGGCCAGCGTTGCGCCGGTTTTTGCCAGTGCCTCCTTGAAGGCAGCGACGCCGTCGCGGCCGAAGGCATAGTCCTGCGCCAGGGTAGCAACGGTGACGCCCGGCTTGCCGATCGCCACCGCGTTGGAGATCGCATCCTGCGAGGAGTTGCGACCGGTGCGGAAGATGTACTTGTTCCACTTCTCGCCCGTGATCTGGTCGGCCACCGCGGGCTCGACGATCAGGATCTTCTTGTTCTCTTCGGCAACCGGCAGGTCGGCCAGCGCCGCGGCCGACGACGTAGTGCCGATGGCGATGTCGGCGTTGTCGTCCTGATAGGCTTCGGCGAGCGCCGCCTTCGACAGGTCCGGCTTGCCCTGGTCGTCCTTAGTGATGATGACGATCTTGCGGCCGTCGACGGTCATGGAATTCTTGGTGGCGTATTCGAAACCCATGCGCAGGCCGATTTCGGTCTGCTTGGCGTAGGCCTCGAGCGGGCCGGTCTTGCCGTAGATCAGCGCGACCTTGAGGTCGTCACTGTGGGCGGCGCTGGAGGCGGCCAGCACCGCGCCGGCCAGGAAACCGGTCGAGAAAATGGTCCTTAAGGTTGTCATGTGGCTCCCCTCCAGAGGCGTGTCGGTCTTAACTTGACACTTGATTCATGTTTCAAGTTTTGAGTACTGCTATCGGCTCATAGGGAGGCCGTCAAGCGATCAAGCTGGGCGAGTCCAGAAACTCCACGGTGACGATGAGCGACGCGATCTCCGCGCCCAAAACCAGCCGAGGCGAACGCACCCGCCAGCGGATTCTCGCCGCCGCGGAACGGCAGATCGGTGAGCGCGGCTTTGCCGAGACCTCGGTGGTGTCGATCACGCAGGAGGCGGAGGTCGCTCAAGGCACGTTCTACGTGTACTTCCGCACCAAGGAAGAGGTGTTGCGCGAACTGGTGCTGCGCATGGGACGACGGCTGCGCCGTTCGCTGACGCTGGCCACCGCCGGGATCGACGACCGGCTCGAGGTCGAGCGCCGCGGCATCCACGCCTTCTTCGATTTCGTGCGCAAAAATCCAAACCTCTATCGCGTGGTGGCGGAATCGCAGTTCGTCGACGAGGCGGCCTACCGCGCCTACTACACCGACTTCGCGGCGAGCTATCGCAGTGGCCTGGAAGCTGCCGTCGCGCGCGGCGAAATCTCACCCGGCGATGCGGAGCTGCGTGCCTGGGCGCTGATGGGCGTCAGCGACATGGCCGGCCGCCGTTATGCGCTGTGGGACACCGAGGCGCCGTTCGAAGCTGCGGCGGAGGCGGCATTCGATTTTGTCGCGCATGGGTTGGCGCCAAAGAAAGAATCGTAGGGTGGGTTAGCCTTCAGGCGTAACCCACCGTTTTGTACGTGGGGCGGGGGATGGCGGAATACGCTTGCGCTATTCCCCCCTACGCGCCGTGCTCGCCGTTGGACTTACCGCTTCCATCGCGATCTCACCAAACCGGAGATGATCGCGACCGCGACCATCAGTCCCACCACGGGAATCCAGATCAGCACCGCGCCCACCAGCAGCAACAGGATCACCACCGCGACGATGATGACCGCCAGCGCCACCATCAGCAGGCCGAGGGGGCCGGGCCGCGCGATGTAGATGCGCTGGGTGAAACGCGCATTGAAAGGATCGTCCCCGCGCGGCGGCAGCGGCGCGCCCGGTGGAATGATCTCCGGCTCCGAGCGCGGTCTGTTGTCCCGTGGGGCTGATCCTTGGTCCGACATGGATGGTGCGGTGTCTCCGTTAATTTCACCCAGCATCGCGCGCTTGCCGAGGAAACACAATGCGGCCAAGACGACAGAACGAGCAGGGTGGGTTAGCTGTCAGGCGCAACCCGCCGCGTCGAGGCGGAGCGGCGGAATACGCTTACGCTAGTCCGCCTCACAAATCGTCGTGTCTCACGCCACCTGCTGGTTCAGGCCGGCAAGTTCCTTGGCCAGCGCGGTGGCGCCGACATAGTCGGTCTTGCCGGTGCCCAGCAGCGGGATCTTGTCGACGATGCGGATGTCGGCGGGAACCGCCAGTTCCGACGCGCCGGTGCTCTTGGCCTGCTTCGACAACGCCTCGCGCGTGGCGTCGGCCTGCGTCGTGAGCAGCACCACCCGTTCGCCCTTGCGCGCGTCGGGAATCGTAACAGCCACCGACATCGCCTGCGGCCACAGCGCCGATGCCATCGCTTCCACCGCCGACAGCGACACCATTTCGCCGGCGATCTTGGCAAAGCGCTTGGCGCGACCCTTGATGGTGATGAAGCCGCCGGCATCGATCGCCACGATGTCGCCGGTGTCGTGCCAGCCATCGACCAGCGGCTCCAGCACGCCCGGCTTCTCCGCGCGCAGATAACCCAGCATCACATTGGGGCCGCGCACCGACAGCCGGCCGCCGTCCTCGATGCCGGGCACCGGATCGAGCCTGGCTTCCATCAGCGGCGAGATGCGCCCGACGGTGCCGGGCCGGTTGGCCATCGGCGTATTCATGGCCAGCACCGGCGCCGTCTCGGTGACGCCGTAGCCTTCCAGGATGCGGATGCCGAAGCGCTCCATGTAGATCGCGCGGGTGCGGTCCTTCACCGCCTCGGCGCCGGCCAGCACCAGGCGCAGGGTGCGGAAGTCGTAGGGGTGCGCCGAGCGTGCATAACCGGCGAGGAAGGTGTCGGTGCCGAACAGGATGGTGGCGCCGGTCTGGTAGATCAATTCGGGTACGATGCGGTAGTGCAGCGGCGACGGATACATGAAGATCGGAATGCCGGACATCAGCGGCATCATCATTCCACCGGTCAAGCCGAACGAGTGGAACACCGGCAGCACGTTGAACACCTTGTCATTGGCGTTGGCATCGACGCGCGCCAGCGCCTGCGCGGCATTGGCGAGGATGTTGCGGTGGGACAGCACCACGCCCTTGGGTGTGCCTTCCGATCCCGACGTGAACAGGATGACTGCGGGATCCTGCGCGCTGCGTTTGACGCGTGGCGCCGTGCCGTCGCGCAATCCCTTGATCTTGTCGGCGAAACCGACCGAACTGCGGATGTCCTCGAGATAGACGACCTTGGCCTCCGCCGCGATCGCAGCGATCAGCTTGTCGAGCTTGCCCTTCTCGATGAACGCGCGCGAGGTCAGCACGGTCTTGACCTCGGCGGCTTTCATCGCGGCGAGCACATTGACCGGGCCGGCCGAGAAATTCAGCATCGCCGGCACCCGGCCGATGGTCTGCAGGGCCATGAACACTACGGCGACGCCGGCGGAGTTCGGCAGCAGCACACCGATGTTCTCTCCGACAGTGGTGCCGGCCTCGAGCTTGCGGCTCAGCACCTGCGCGCCGAGGATCAGCTTGCGATAGGTCAGCGAGGTGCCCAGCGCGTCCTCGATGATCGGCTTGCCGGTGTCGCTGGTCTTGTAGGCATGGGCGAGGCCCTGGAACAGGGTCTGGTCCAGCATCGCGGTTTTCACGATCGCGTCGATCATGACGTCCTGCAGCGCCGCGCCCGCGGCGTTGCGCCGGATCTTGCCGCGCAGCGCCGGATCGATCGGCAGCTTGACCGGCGGCAGCACCGAGACTGTGATCTTGGGAAACCAGACCCGCTTGACCTGGTCGCTCCTCAGGTAGCTGAGATGCGAGCGCTGGGCGCCCTCGATCCGCACCGGCACCACCACGGCGTCGCCCTTGTCGGCGATCATCGCCGTGCCGTCATAGACCTTCATCAGGCTGCCGGTCACCGTGACGCGTCCCTCCGGGAAGATGACCAGCGGCTCGCCGCGGCTGACCAGGTGCACGAGGTCGCGCGCCGCGAGCGGGCGCGACGGATCCAGCGTATAGGCCCGGATCATCTTCATGAACGGCTTTGCCCACCATGCCTTCGCGATGCCAGTGTCGACGGCGAACGCGGCGTCGATCGGCAACAGCGCGTGCAGCAGCGGTCCGTCGATCAGGCTGACATGATTGGGCGCGATCAGCATGCGGGTGCCGGCGGGCGGCAGGTTGTCCAGTCCGCGCACTTCGACGCGGAACAGCAGCTTGAACAGCAGCGCGCCGAAATCGCGCACGCCGGCATCGCCCCATTTGGTGAGCACGAACCAGGTGACGAAAAAGCTCGCCACGGCGAGGGCGAAGAACAGCCACGCCACCGGCACGCCGGCGGCCTGCAGCGCCGCGACGGCGAGCGAGGCGACCACCATGAAGGCGGCCTGCATCACATTGCCGGCGGCGATGACGCGGGCGCGTTCGCTCGGTGCCGACCAGGCCTGCACCGCGGCGAATGACGGCACCACGAACAACCCGCCGCCCGCGGCGAACACGAAGAAATCGAGCAGCAAACGCACGCCGGCAAAGCGCGACGCGAATGCGCCGGGGCCGACGTCCACGGCGGTGACTGCGTGCCCGATGCTCCAGGCGAGATCGAGCCCGACCACGCCCATGATGAGGCCGCCCAGCGGCACCAGCGCCAGATTGGGGCGCACATGGCTGAGCCGCGCCGCGATCAGCGAGCCGCTGGCAATACCGACCGCGAACACTGTGAGACACAGCGTGACCACGCCTTCGCTGCCGCCGATATTGCCCTTCACCACGGCCGGCAGCAGCGACAGCACCACCGCGCCGACCAGCCAGAACCACGACACGATCAGCATGCCGTCCCACAGCCGCGGCTCGCCCTTCAGGGCTTTCAGCAACTGCACGGTCGAGGTCCAGGGATTGCGGTCGACCGGAAGATCGGGCGCCGACGGCGTGGTGGCCGGGATCATCCGCGCCGACAGCCAGCACGCGATCGCCAGCACCACGATCGCCCCCGCGATCAGGCCCGGATGGCTGCCTTTGGTGACGAACAGTCCGCCGCCGATGGTGCCGCCGAGGATGGCGAGAAAGGTCGCGCCCTCGACCAGCGCATTGCCCATGGCGAGTTCGCCGGTCTGCAGCTGGTCGGGCAGGATGCCGTATTTCACCGGGCCGAACAGCGCGGCGATGACGCCGAACAGCCCGAGTGCCACGAACAGCAGCGGAATCGAATGCAGGAAGAAACCGGCCGCTGCGAAGCAGGCCGCGAAGATCTCGGCGAACTTCAGCCGCTTGGCGATGACGGCCTTGACGTATTTGTCGGCGAGCTGGCCGCCGAGCCCGGACAGGATGAAGAACGGGAAGATGAAGACGGCGCCGGCGAGTGTCACCAGCGCGCCGCCGTCATGTCCCTCGCCATGTTCCGCGACGGCGCCGAACAGGATCAGGATCACCAGCGCATTCTTCAGGAAGTTGTCGTTCAGGGCCGAGAAGAACTGGGCCCAGAACAGCGGCGCGAAGCGCCGGGACGACATCAACTCCTTGAGCATCTTCTGATCCTTGCGAGAGGTTGTGGCTGATTTATCTTCAGCGAAAGGTTGCAAATATGGCGGGACCAACTCTTAATTTTCTCAATCACGTGGTGCGCCGCGCCGACCGCGTCGCGGGCCGATGGTCAACATCCCCTTGACGCGATCGGCGCAATATTGCGGCGCCTATTGTTCGGTTCGCAGCAACCGCTCGGTGCGGGCTTCCTCGATCCGATGGATCATACGGCCGGACTCATGCATATCGCGAAGGCTTTTCGCCAGTGTGAAGCAGGATTGAACCAGCAGGATCGTGCCGATGGCGAAATAACCGCGCACCCACCAGTCGAGCGGCAGCGAGGCGATGCCGCCGCCGACCATGAGAACCGAGCCGGCAAATGAGACGTAGGAAAAGTTCACCCAGGCGCTGCTGGGGCGATCGATCGGCGTGACTTGGTCGATGGACATGGTCGGACTCCCGTTGGTTCAGCGCTGCGATGGCGCAATGAGGGTGGTGGGCGAAACCTCGGCGGCCATATCAGTGGCCAAATCGGTGGTCATGGCGCGGAGCCGCGACAGGACATCCGAGGGGCGGACGTGGGTCGGGGCGCCGAAGCCGAGATCCGACATGTGGTCGATGAGTCGTGCGGAGGGGCGCGCAAGTTCATCGCGGATCGCCTTGGCGTCGTGATTGTCGGCCTCGACCCTGACCAGGGCGGCTTCGGCTTCCGTGAAGCTGTCGATGCCGGAGCTTGATCTGGAGCCTAGCGCGGCCGAAGTCAGCGCGGCGCCGACGCGGGCCAGGCGGCGCCCGCGATCGAGGTCGGCCAGCCGCCGTCGCTGCGCGTCGACCTCGCGGCGCGCCAGCGCCACTTCGGCCGCAAAGCGGAGCGAGGCCTGGGTGATCGCCTGCACTTCGGTTTCCATCGCCGCGATGGCGTCCGCCGCCGCAGCCGCCAGGTCGTCGCGCCCGGCGCGCAGGGCGTCCACGGCGCGCCGTTCGAGGTCGGAGATCTTCTCCGTGAGCGTTGCGCGGCGCCGCGTTTCGCGCTCCTCTTCGGCCATGGCGACGGCCAGCGCGCGCCGGGCTGCGAAGTGGGCCGCGGCCGCCGCCTTGATGGAGCGGTCGAGATGAGAGAGCGGCGACACCGTCGCGGGCGCCGCTCCTTCAGCGAGCTCCAACAGGCGGGACAAAAAGGACTGGAACATCGATGCCTCCGGCAGGATCAGGTCAGGTGCTTCAGGTTTTCGAATACATTCCAGAAGCGGGCCTTCCGGCCCGGCTTGCGCCGGGCCCGGGAGAACAGCTTCCAGCGGCGGCGGCCGGTGGCCCGCGCCTTGGCGGTATCCTTGGGGGCGTCGCCGAGCACATTCGCGACGTCCACCGAGCGGGCCAGCCGGTCGATCGGGGCCATCACCAGGTCCCGCAGCGCGCGGAGTGGGTTCCACGAAATCTCGGGCAACTGGATGCTGATAAACGGGGTGAATTCGATCAGAAGAACTTGCATTGTTGCTGTCTCCCAGGCATGAACATTGTTCAATAAAGATTAGGTAGCGCGAAAATGAACAATGTTCAAGTCCCTCCAGCGAGTTCACGAAAAGGTGATCGGCAGGCCCAGCTGCTGGAGATGGCGCGCACTCTCATTGCGGCCAGGGGCTTGCGGGCCCTCAAGGTTCGGGATGTCGCCACCGCCGCCGGCTGCTCCATCGGCACCGTCTACAACGAGTTCGAGGACTTCGACGCCCTGGTGGTCGCGGTGAACCGCGACACCCTGCGCACACTCGACGCAGCGCTTGCGGTGGTCGTGGACGATGACCCGGTGCGGCACCTGCACCGGCTGGCGCAGGGCTATCTCGACTTCGCCACCACGCATCCGAACCTGCTGCGCGCCCTGTATGAGCATCGGATGGAGGGGGACCGGCCGTTCCCGCAGGACCTGCTCGACATGGTCCAGGCCACCTTCGCCCTGATGTACCCGCCGCTGGTCCGGCTGCTGCCGGACTATCCCAGCGACGACGTGGCCCTGCTGGCCCGGATGATGTTCTCGGCGGTGCACGGCATCATCTCGCTCGGCATCGAGGAACGCATGGTGGCGGTTCCGCCGCAGCAGTTGCGACGCCAGGTGTCGTTGTTCGTCGATACCTATATCGGGGGCTTGAGGCAGCAGGGTCTGCGGCCGCTGGCGCCCTGAGCATCATCGGTGCATCGCCAGGCACCATCGAACTCAACCGGTTTTCCGGAGTAAAACAACTTCAGCCGAATCATCATGAGGCAGCAGATGGCCAACGATAGATCACGACGGCCCGGCACCAGCACCCGGGATCTCGCCGAAGCCGCATTCAAGTCCGCCACCACCAAGCCTGCGGAACTGCCGCCGGCCAGGCCCGTGATTCCCGGCGCCAAGGAGACGGTGTCGCTGCGCATCGACCGCGAGGTCCTCGATCATTTCCAGGAAGACGGCCCAGGCTGGCAGGACCGCATCAACGACGCGCTGCGCAAGGCAATCGGGAAGTAGGGGTGCGGCGGCGCTTGATCGCAGTGCGGCGCTATCTGCTCATTTGTTGATCTGGGCGATTCACCACCCCCAGCCGTCATGCCCGGCTCTTGGGCCGGGTATCCCTGGCTTCTCTTTGCAGCGCCGCCTTTAAGACGTGGATGCCCCGGCGACTCGGCTTTGCCGAGTCGCTGACCAAGTGCGGGCATGACGGCAGAGGGGGGCGTACCGCCGCGCCTCACCGCGCCGCCGTTCCGCCTCCGCCACGCATCCGCGCCAGCAACTCCGCGGTCGGCCACGAGTCCGCCGGCAAACCGTATTTCACCTGCATCGCCTTCACCGCCGTGCGGCTGGCCTGGCCCAGCACGCCGTCGATCTTGCCGACATTGAAGCCCTGCTTGGTCAGGATCTGCTGCATCTCGCGGATCTGGGCGAATGGCAGCTGCTGTACCGGTGTCGCCGGCCGCCGCATCGGCGCCGCGCCGGCGATGCGGGTGGCGAGATAGCCGGCGGTGGTGGAGTAGATCAGTGAATTGTTCCACTCGGTGTAGGCGGCGAAGTTCGCATAGGCGAGGAAGGCCGGCCCGGTGCGCCCCATCGGCAGCAGCAGCGACGCCGGCATCGCGTCGTTCGGCAGCGGTCGGCCGTCCGCATAAGTGACGCCCCACTGCGCCCATTGCGAGCGCGGATGCTTGATGGTCAGGTCGGCTTGGTCCCAAGGAATATCATGTGAGACGCGGACCTCCTGCAGCCACGGCTCGCCGCGCCGCCATTTCAGGCCGGTGGCGATGTAGTTGGCGGTGGAGCCGATCACGTCGGGGCCGCTGCGCAGCAGGTTGCGGTGGCCGTCGCCGTCATAGTCAACGGCGTAATTGAAGTAGTGCGTCGGCAGGAACTGGGTCTGGCCGAGCTCGCCAGCCCAGGAGCCGATCATCTCGTCGGGCGTGAGATCGCCGCGATCGATGATCTTGAGCGCGGCAATGGTCTCGTCGTGGAACATCTGGGCGCGGCGGCAGTCATAGGCCAGCGACACCAGTGAGCGCAGGGTCGGAAGATTGCCCATGTTGGCGCCGAAGTCGCTCTCCAATCCCCAGAACGCCGCGATCACCGCCGGCGGCACGCCATACTCCTTCTCGGCGCGGGCGAACGCCTGCGCATAGGCTGCGATCTTCGCCTTGCCCTGCTGCATGCGATAATCCGCCGCCATGCGGGCGGCGAATTGTGTGAAGATCTGGCCGAACACGCGCTGGCCGCGGTCGCGGTTGACGATGCCCTGGTCGTAGACGAGGCCGGGCGCGGCCTCTGCGATGGCGCTTTGCGACACGCCCGCTGCGAGCGCATCCTGCTTGAGCTGGTCGAGGAAGCGGGGAAAGCTCAAACCGCCGTGACAGGCCGCGCCGCTTTGTGCGGCGGCGGGGGTGGCTGCGGACAGCAGGGCGGCGAGGGCGATTGCACGGGACAACCGGATCATGAAACGGACAGGCCTCGGCTAAGGGGGAGCGATCTGGGGTGGGGTGATGACATCGGCCGCAGGCGGAACCGGCGGCGCTTGGATGGGACGAACGCCGCCACTCGACCATAAGTCGGCGCCTTTATCCACCCCGGGCGCGTGGCGCGCCGTCACAAGGGGACCGGACCAAGGGTTTGATCCAGAATGAAAATGCGGTGATGCTTCGCAGGAGAGATGCCCGCCGAACCCGACAACAGGATACGGTGCGCGAAATCGTCATGTCATGATCAACCGCAGGCGACGCAGTTAGCGCGGCTGTGTTTTCGAGCAGCCCGCAACCGTGTATGGCGCGATGATGAACAGATCGCGGCAGCCTCGCCCCTATTTCATGGCCGAATGTCGCGCCCTCGCCAATTCGTGGCCGGAGAACTGACATTTTTGTCCATCAGTTTCACGATCGTCAATGTCCGGTCGCCTCATTCGCTTCCTGCCTGGCCGGAAACCAAAACAAGAAAATAGATCGCATCGATCGGACGTGCCGGGTGTGCCGCAAAGCGCACCAGCGACGGCGGAGCCGTGACGATCGATCGTGAACACCATCGACGTGGCAGCAATCCGCGTCGTTCTTCCGAGCAGAGGGGCCGATGGGTTTTCTTGCTGCGCGACTGTTCAGTGGCGAGACGGTGGAGCAGCGCATCGCGCGCGTCGGCCAGACGTCCGGGTTCGACTACCTGCGCCTGGCATTGGCGCTTGCGGTGATCCTCTGGCACAGTTTCCACGTCACCCATGAGCAGGCCGACGTCGTCCGCATGTCATCCGGCTATTACCGGCCGATGATGGCGATCGTGCTGCCGATGTTCTTTGCCCTGAGCGGGTTCCTGGTTGCCGGAAGCCTGGTCCGGACCAATTCGCTGGTCGTGTTCCTGACGCTGCGGGCGCTGCGGATCTTTCCGGCGCTCACCGTTGAAATATTGCTGTCGGCCCTGATTCTCGGGCCATTCGTCACCACGGAAAATCTGCACGCTTATTTTTCAGGCCGCGAATTCTGGAACTACTTTCTGAATATCCTGGGCCTGATCCATTACACATTGCCTGGGGTCTACAGCGGCAACATCGTTCCCAAGCTGGTGAACCTGTCGCTGTGGACGATTCCTTTCGAACTCGAATGCTACATCGTGATTTCCGTTCTGTTCGCGGTGGGGCTGACCTCCCGCTGGAAGCATTTGTTCCTGCCGATGGTGCTCACTGCAATCGTCTGCTTGACACTGTGGTCGCTGCGCCCCGCGGTGATGAAGGTGAGCGGGCCGGTCTATGGTCGCGCCCTGGTGCTGTCGTTCCTGCTTGGCGTGGCGCTCTATCTCTATCGTGAACGCGTGGTCCTCAATGGTTTTCTGGCTGCGCTGGCCGCCGTGGCGAGCATCGTTCTGCTGAGCATTCCGCCGCTCGCTCCGTTCTCCGTTGTGCCCGCGGCGTATCTGACGGTCTATCTGGGAATGCTCACCCCTCCGCGTGTCTGGCTCATCCGCACCGGCGATTATTCCTACGGGCTCTATCTGTTCGCTTTCCCGCTTCAGCAACTCTACGTCTATCTCATGAACAACCGGGCGGGCATGCTCGCCAACTATGCTTTCTCGGTGGTGCTCTGTTTGGGCTATGCCGCGTTTTCATGGCACTGCGTCGAAAAGCCGATTCTGTCGCGAAAGACGATGGTGATCGGATTTATCCAGAGAGCATTGGGGCATTTCGCGCGGCCCGCGAATGTGCCGACGTGATGATGCGACGGACGGGATAAAACACTGCTCCGTGTGCGGTATGCAGGAGCGGATTCGTCTCCGCTGCGCCGCAAGTTTAGATTTCAATTCGGTCGACTTGCGGCGGCGCTGACGTACATTTCCGTCCAGCACATCCGCACGCATTCATCCCAACACAGAGATTCCTGTCATGCCGAAGAAGGCCGTTTTCCTTCTGCTCTCCTCGCTTTTTCTGTTCGCAGCCGCCGAGCCTCGCAATGCATCCGCCGCGGATGCAACCAAAACCGAACTCAAGGTCGGCTTCGTGCCCGGTCCTTATGTCGACGGCTTCAAGGCCGGTGTCGAACCCGAATTGAAGAAGAAGGGCTACACGGTTCGTTACTACGAATTCTCGACCGGGCTGGAGGCGAACACCGCGGTGTTTCGCAATGACATCGACGCCAATGTCATGCAGCACACCGTGTTCCTGAATTCCTACAACGATCGCAACGGCACGGATCTCGCCGGCATCGTCCAGGTGCCGACGCCGCCGATGGGGCTGTATTCGAAGAAACACCCGCGCGATGTCGCGGTGAAGCCGGGCATGACGGTGGCGGTGCCGAACGATCCGGTCAATCTGCAGCGCGCGCTGAAGATCCTGCGTGACCTCGGCTGGATCGAGATCAAAGACAGCAATCCGGTGGATGTCACCGAACTGGACGTGATCAGGAATCCGAGCGGCATCAAGATCGTGCCGCTGGAGAACGCCCAGGCGCCGCGGGCGCTCGACGATGTCGACTTCGCCGCCGTGCAGGGCAATTTCGCTGTTTACAGCGGCCTGAAGCTCACCGAGGCGATCGCGCTGGAAAAGATGACATCGCCCTACATCAACGTGGTGGCGGTGCGGCGCGGCAATACGGAAACGCCATGGGCGCGCGACATCGTCGCGGCCTATCGTTCTGACGGCTTCAAGACGGCGATCCGGTCGGACCGCTTCCATGACGGCTTCACGCTGCCGGATTATTTCAACTGAGCCTTTGGGGGCATGGATCTACCGTCGGACGCGCTGTCCTCGGCCGTCGCGCCGACGAATTGCGTCTTTTTCCGGGCACCAGTTGTGATCGGATCGGCCCCGTTATTGCCAACATCGACCGGCACTTAACAAGTATGGGGACTTAATCGGCATTTAACTAAAAGTCGCCTTAATGCGCTTTCGCGGGTTTGCCGCGCGCCCTGGGGGTCCATGGGCCGCGTGCAGGACTCCCGCGATGCGAGACATGCACTGAAGGCGAGAGCGAGGGGAATGACGGACGGGGTGGCTACACTGGGTGATTTCCCGGCAGACGATCGCGATCGTTTTTCCCGGAAAGCTCTTCCCTTCATCGTGCTCGGGGTCGCCGCGTTCGCGCTGGGCACCGCCATGGGCGTGTGGAATTCCGGTTCCGATGAGGCAGGGGCCGACGCCGCCTCCGTCGCGAGCATCGACGTCGATGCGGTCAATGCAGCCTCGGCCAGTGTCGAGGAATCCCGGATCGCCAAGACCTTCAGCGCGCTGGCGCCACGCTCCAGCATGGTTGCCAAGAATTCGTACCAGAATTCGTACAAGACCGCCGGCACCACCGCGGCGCGATCTCCCGCAAAGTATCCCTACATCGCGCTGTTCTTCGATCCCGGCTTTTCGCAGGGCGCGGCATCGGTCGCATTCTCGCAGAGCGGCCCGGTGATGCCGACCTATCCGCTGAGCGCGCCGGTGGCGGTTGCCAAGAACCAGAGGGTCCGTCTTCCCACAGTCGACGTCGCGCTTGCCAGCATTCCGGAACCGGACACGGCGCTGCCGTTGCCGCAGCAGCCCGCGCCGCAATTGGCGCTCAGCGTTCCGCTGCCCCGCTCGCGCCCCGCGGACATGCGGCTGCCGTCGAACGATACCCCGGCCGCCCGCCCGGAGATCGCGCAACAGACCAGCAAGACCTCGGTGGTCGCGACCCTGACCCCGGACAAGCGCACGCTGCTGCAGAAGATCTTCGGCGCGCCTGAGACGGGCCCCGTGCTCGCTTACGCCGGTCCCGATGGCGGCGTGCTCTCCAATGGCGATAGCGCCACCCCTGGAAAGTTGCCGGCGCTGGATCAGCAGACCGCGGTCTATGATATTTCCGCGCGCACGGTCTACATGCCGGATGGCAGCAAGCTCGAAGCCCACTCCGGGCTCGGCAGCCTGCTCGACGATCCCCGCCACGTCCATGTCCGCATGCGCGGTGCCACGCCGCCGGCGCTCTATGACCTGAAGCTGCGCGAAAGCCTGTTCCACGGCGTGCAGGCCTTGCGCCTCAACCCGGTCGGCAGCGACGTGTTCGGGCGCACCGGTCTCCTGGCGCACACTTACATGCTGGGTCCGAACGGCGATTCCAACGGCTGCGTCTCGTTCCGCAACTATGAGGCGTTCCTGCGCGCCTATCAGAGCGGCAAGGTGAAGCGTCTGGCCGTGGTGGCGAAGCTGAGCTGAGCTGTCATTATCCTGATGCGTCGCGTTTCAATGCCGCAGTCCAGGCGCGATCGCGGATGACATTGCAGATCTGGACCCGGTAGGTGCTGAAGAAGCTTCCGATGCCGCGCCGCTTGGCTTCGGCATGCTCGGCATGAAGGCTCCATTCGCGCAGCGCGCTCTCGGTCTCGAATTCGACGATCGTGATGCGCTCGCCGTCCTCCGCAACAAAACCCTTGTGGGAGATGTAGCCTGGAATTGTCCGGGCCAGTTCGCTCATTCGTTTCGCCATAGGCACGTAATCCTCCAGGACATGCGGATTCAGCCTGGAGCGAAATAACGTCACGATCATCGACGACTCCTGTTTTGCCGTGTTGTTCGGGTTGCTGACTTTGTCATTGCCGGTGACCGCCCGGTTGCATGCGGACCCGCGCATCGATTTCCGAGCGGCTCACCGCGATATCCCTCAATTCCCGGTCACTCAGCGCGCGGACCTCCGCAGCAGCCCGACGTTCGCAGCGATGGCGGTGCCAGGCGCGCGTCTTGCGCCGCACCGTGCGGATCATGAACGTGGCCCATCGGGCGAATGCATCGCGGATCGCGGCTGCCTGCGCGGCGTGGGCGTGCCTGATCACGTGCGCCTTGAATGCGCTCCATTGCGCGGGCGACAGCGACCGGCCGTGATCGATGTGTCGCTCGGTGCGCACGCGCGTCTCCATGAATTGCGGCGCACGATCTTGCCGGCGCCGCGTCATGGAGATGCTTTACGCTTCCTATTTTATCTCATAAAATGAATAATTATGATGATATTCATCTCATAAAGGGATGATTGCAGAGACCCCGCGATGGATCTTGCCGCACTGAAAATATTTGTCGCCGTGGTGCGTGAAGGCAGCGTCACCGCTGCTGCGAAACGCCTGCATCGCGTGCAGTCCAATGTCACGACGCGGATCCGCCAGCTCGAGCAGGATCTCGGCGTCGCGCTGTTCATTCGCGAGGGCAAGCGGCTGCACCTCGCGCCCGAGGGGCAGTTGCTGCTCGACTATGCTGTGCGGTTGCTGGCGCTGGCGGACGAAGCGCGCACGGCGATGCAGGATCCGCGGCCGCGCGGCGTGCTGCGGCTCGGCGCCATGGAAAGCACGGCGGCGGTGAGGCTGCCGGAGCCGCTCAACCGCTATCACCAGCTCTATCCCGACGTGACCCTCGAACTGCGCATCGGCAATCCGAAAGTGCTGGGGGCCGCAATCCTCGCCGGCGAACTCGATGCGGCCCTGGTGGCGGAGCCGATTGCGGAAGCTCCTTTCGACAAGGTCGCGGTGTTCGTGGAGGAGCCGGTGATCGTCTCGGCGGCCGGCCGGCCGCAGCCCGGCGGCAAGTCCGCGTCGCCGACCACCATGATCGCCTTCGAGCCCGGCTGTCCGCACCGCGCCCGGCTGGAGGGCTGGTATGCACAGCGCGGCGACATGCCGGAGCGGGTGATCGAACTCGGTTCCTATCACGCGATGCTGGGTTGCGTTGCCGCCGGCATGGGCATTGCGCTCCTGCCGCGAAGCGTGCTCGCCACGTTTCCGGACACCATGCGGCTGCAGGTTCACAAGCTGCCACCGGGCCAAAACCGCGTCGACACCGTGATGATCTGGCGCAAGGGCGCAGCCTCGCCGAAACTCCTGGCGCTGCAGAAGGTTTTGAGCGAGCAGGAGCAGGCCGTTGGTGGCGGTGGTCGAAGGAGACCTGCGCAATGAGCGTTCGTGGTCGGGTCTGCTGACGCGGAAATGACGACACCGTCATGGTGGCCAAGTTCCACGACTTAATGCGACATTGACGGGCGCGGCCCGCGGTTGCACCCTCAGTCGGGGAGGGAGCAGGACTCACAACGCGGATGGCCGACCTCATACCGTTTGATGCATCCGTGGGGTTGCGCCTCAAGGCCGTGGACGCCGCCCGCCGGGCGCGTGCGCTCCCGGTAGGGCCTGAACGTAATGAGCTGCGCCAGCTGGCCCTGGCCTACAAGGCGCTCTCCGAAAACGAAGCATGGCTTTCCGGTACGCGCGCTGGCCGCCGCCGGCCGATGGGCGATGAACCGCTGCGGGAATGGCCACCGAAACGCGACGACGAATGATCGGTTGGTTGACGGTGTCGCGATATCACCAGCCGTATTTCAGCTCGACCCCGAGATAGTTGCTGCTGTGGCCGCCGGCCTGCCGGATGGTGTCGCCGACCCGGTAGTCGACGAACTCGACCGCACCGGTGAAGTTGCCATTGAAGGCATAGTCCGCGCGCAGCTGGCTGTAGATACCGGTCCACGGGCTGCCGTGCCCCGCTGTACCAGCCACTGGCACATTCGGCTGGGTATAGACCGCGTCCGCCGTGGTCTGCCGCCATTGCAGGCCAACCGCGCCCATCAATGTCAGTTTCTCCAGCGGCTTCACGGTCAGCGACGGCTTCAGGTGGAGCAGGTTGGCGTCGCCGGTGAAGCCGGCGAGCGTGAAGTAGTAGCCGTTCGGAAACAGCGGATTGAAGGTGCCGAGCTTGCCGTCGCCGGGACGGCCGTCGCCGGAAGCGGCATCGGCCTGCAGCCCGAGCCGCGGCATCCACGCCACGTTTTGCAGGGTATAGCCGGCGCGGGCACCGACTGCCCAGGCGCGGATCTCGTTGCCGCCGACATGGCCGGTCTGCCCCATGCCTTCCAGGTCCCAGTCGACGGCCCCGAGCTTGCCGGCGAAACGGATGTCGAACACGTTGCGGTGCTCGTCGCCGAAGGCGTCGAGATATTTCGCGCCGTCGCGCTCATACAGCGAATAATACGCCGACAGCTCGTTGGTGCCGAGCACCTGCCGCTCCACCCGCAACGTCGAGAAACGGAAATTCCGGTTGGAGATGTCGTCGAACGGCGCGAGGTCGTTGTACTGCACCGGCTGGCTGACGAAACCGATGAAGCGCCAGGGGCCGCTCTCCCAGTCGCCCCAGATCGCATCGAACGATTGCCGCACATTGGGTCCGTCGCGCGACGACACGAAGCGCTGCAGGTCGAAAGCGAAATCCTGCCGGCCGACCCGCGCCTTGAAGGTGCCGGCATCGGTGGTGTTGGTGTAGGCGACGAACGCGAGGCGCAGATCGAGCGGATTCTGGTCGACCGGCGTGACGATGTTCTTGTCGAAGGCACGGGCGTCTTCCAGTTGGGTGAAGATCTGCCAGTTCTCGTTGAGACGGATGTCGGCGTGGATCTGCAGGCGCTGGATCAGATAGGCGTCCGCCACCGTATGGCCGGTGCCGAAGCCACTGGCATTGCTGGTTTCGAAGCGCTCGCGCAACGTCATCCCCAGCGAGACATAACTGTTCGGATCGCCCGGCAGCAGCGGGATGTATTTCAGGCCGTCGAACGGCTCGGTGCGCAGTGCCGGATTGGCGAGCACCGACCAGTCCTCCTGCCAGCGGTTGCTCAGGATCGCGGGGCGGGCGGGTGTGGGCGTGTCGTCGGCGCGTGCGCTCTCCGGCGCCGCGAGCGCGAGCCAGAACAAGATTGCGGCTGTCGTTCCGGTGCGGGCGATGATTGGCAGGTTTGCGGCCGTGTCGGTCATGCGGCGCGACCGCGGGCGAGAGGGTGGCACGGCTCCATCATAAATCGAACGGGCATGGTTGAAAATCGTGCATCTGTATTCACAGTCGCGGAGCTTTGATCGCGTGATGATAAATCATCAAGATCGATCGAAACTTTTGCGATAAGCCTAGTGTGCTGAATGCGAAGTTCGTGCGATTTCGCGGCTGGCGCTTTCACGAACTTCGCATTCATAAAGCACACTAGAATCATATATTTGCTAATGTCCTTATCGAATCCGAAGTTCGCTCCGAAGGCGCGGTTGAGTGATGCGAACTTCGGATTCGGGACACTAGCGGACAGGCGAGACCGGTGCGATACGATAGCTGCCGCGTGAAGGACATTGATATGGATAAGCCCACCAGCTCCGAGACCCCGATCGAAACCGCATTGACCGGGTTCGACCTGATCAACAAGCCGATGCTCAACAAGGGCATGGCGTTCACCGTTGCGGAACGGGACGCCTTTCATCTGCATGGCCTGCTGCCGCCCCATGTCGGCACCATCGACGAGCAGGTCGCACGCCGGCTGAAAGTGCTGCGCGCCTTCGCAACCAGCTTCGAGCGCTACGCTTTCCTGCGCGACCTGCAGGACACCAACGAAACGCTGTTTTACGCGCTCTTGACCCGCAATCTGGAAGAGACGCTGCCGCTGGTTTACACCCCGACCGTCGGTGAAGGATGCCAGCGCTTCAGCGAGATCTGGCGCAAGCCGCGTGGCGTGTTTCTCAGCTTGCCGAACAAGCATCGCATCCGTGAAATCCTGGCGGACGCGCGTTACGATAAGGTCCGCGTCATTGTCGTGAGCGACGGCGAACGCTTGCTGGGCCTCGGCGACCAGGGCGCCGGCGGGATGGGCATTTCGATCGGCAAGCTGTCGCTCTACACCGCCTGTGCCGGCATCCATCCCGACGAGACACTGCCGGTGTTTCTCGACGTCGGCACCAACAACCAGGAAAGGCTGTCCGACCCCATCTATATCGGTTGGCGGAACGAGCGGGTGCGCGGCGAGGAGTATGACAGCCTGATCGAGGAGTTCGTCAGCGCGGTCGCCGAGCGCTGGCCCAACGTCCTGCTGCAGTGGGAGGATTTCGCGGGTGCCAATGCCGGTCGTCTGCTTGAGCGCTACCGCGACCGGCTCTGCACCTTCAATGACGACATTCAGGGCACTGCGGCCGCTGCCGCCGCGACCTTGCTGGCGGCGATCAATGTTACCGGCGTGCCGCTGACTGAGCAGCGCGTGGCCCTGCTGGGCGCAGGATCGGCCGGCACCGGCATCATCGCGCTGTTGCTGCGCGCCATGATCGATGGCGGGCTGAGCGAGGCGGAAGCGCGCGGCCGATTCTTTGCGGTCGATCGTTACGGGCTTTTGGTCGAAGGTATGTCGGGCCTTACCACCGCGCAGGCGCCATTCGTGCAGCCAAAGCGGGCGGTTGCGGACTGGACGCTGCAGAAGCCGAACGAGATCGGCCTGTTTGATGTGGTGGTCAACGCCAAGCCGACCGTTCTGATCGGCGTGTCCGGCCAGGGCGGGGCTTTTACCGAACCGACGATCCGTGCGATGGCGCAACACGTCGAGCGCCCGGTGATTTTCCCGTTGTCCAATCCAACGTCGCGCAGCGAGGCGACGCCGGAGCAACTGCTGACCTGGACCGGTGGTCGTGCGCTGATCGGCACCGGCAGCCCGTTCCCCCCGGTTCAGTTCGAAGGTCGCACCGTCACCATCAACCAGACCAACAACTCCTACATCTTTCCGGGCGTCGGCCTCGGCGTTCTTGCCGTGGGTGCGCGGCGTGTCACCGACGCGATGTTCATGGCGGCCGGACACGCGCTGGCCGAGCTGTCGCCAACCCGGACCGACAAGAACGGCCGCCTGCTGCCGCCGGTGGACCAATTGCGTCCGGTTGCCGTTGCGGTTGCGACCGCCGTCGCGCGTCAGGCGCAGGCGGATGGTGTCGCCGAGCCGTGCAGCGCCGATGAACTGCAGGCACGCATTGAGGCCTGCGTCTGGGAGCCGCGATACCGGTCTTATCGCAAGCGGGGCTGACATCGATCACTGCCGGGGCTGACATTCCGTAAATGGGCGGCGCATCGGGGCCCGATGCGCCGTATCAAGACCCTACTTCGCGATCGCATGCACCTCGGCAACATAGCCGCCGGGAAATTGCAGCATCGCAGCCTCACGGTGATCGGACGTGTACGGCTCGACCAGCACGCTGGCGCCGGCAGCCTTGGCCTTGGCGAGGGTATCGGCGAGGTTGCCGACCTCGTACCCGGTCATCTCGCGGCCGTAGGGGAACGGCAGGATGCCGTCGGTCACGTTGACCGTCATCTTGCCGAACGCGGATTCGATGCGGATGCGGCGATAGCTGCCGTTCGGCTTGCCGATCTCGAGACCCGGCGCGCGCGCCTCGTCGGACACCACCTTGCCATGGGAGAAGCGCACGAAGCTGCGCACGAGGGCATCGGCTCGGTCGACCGACACATAGACACGGTTTTCCGGCACGGTCTGGAACGGGGCATAGGATGGCTTGGTGGTGTGCCAGTAGAGCTGCATGTTGACGCCGCCGGGCCACTGGATCACCGCATCGCGACCGATCGGATCGGGGAAGGCGCTGACGATGACATCGGCACCGGCCGCCCGCGCCGCCTTGAGTGCCACGTCGAGATCCGTGACCAGATAACCGGTGCGCTCAGCGCCGAACGGATAGGGGATTGGCGTCTTGAAGCCGAACAGCGACACCGTGCCCACTGGGGTCTGCAGCAGCTGCGAGGTGGTGCTGCTTGGTGTCGGCGTCACGGTGGCGATCACCTGCCTGGTGCTCTGGCCGCCGAAGGTGGCGAGGAAGCTGGTGACGAAACGGTCGACGTCGTCAGGCGCGACATAGACGTGGGTGGTGTCGTACTGCGGTGCGACTGCGACCATCGGGGCGGGTGCGGCCGGGCGGGCTTCTACAGGTGCTGCTGCAAACAGGACTGCTGTGAAAGCGAAGGCATGAATCAGGCGCATGTAATGGGCTCCGGATGTATTGATGCTCATCTCACACCGCCCAGCAGGCGCAGCCAAGCGCGCCCCAGAACGATTTGAGATCGGCGATCGGCAGCTTGCTCGACCAGGCGGTGGCGTGGCGGTGACCATGTACATTGCAGGCGTTGGCACAGCCGCACATCTGCGCCGCCGTCATGGCCAGCGCGCCGTTTGTTTTCGGCTCGCCCCACGCCGCGTAGCCGCCGAAGGTGCGCACCGGGGACCAATCCGGCATCGCCGGGGGCGGCACGTTGTCGTCGAGTTTCGCAAACTCGCCGGCAGCGTAGACGATCCTGCCGCCGACAAGGGTGAGGCTGGACGTAGTATCGGCGATTTCGTTTTCGGCGCACGAGAAATAATCGCGGTCCGGCACGATCAGGTCGGCGAGCTGTCCGGCCTGGATGCGGCCCTTGTTGCCTTCCTCGTTGGAGAACCAGGTGACGTTCTCGGTCCACATTCGCAGCGCGGTCTCGCGATCGAGGCGGTTGCGCTGGGGGGTGATCTCCAGGCCGCCGACGGTACGGCCGGTGACCAGCCAGGACAGCGACACCCAGGGATTGTAGGAGGCGACGCGGGTGGCGTCGGTGCCGGCGGAGGTCTTTACGCCCTTGTCCAGGATCTTCTTCACCGGCGGCGTCGCTTCCGCGGCGCCGAAGCCATAACGCTCGACGAAATATTCGCCCTGATAGGCCATGCGGTGCTGCACGGCGATGCCGCCGCCCAGCGCCGCGATGCGGTCGATCGACTGGTCCGAAATGGTCTCGGCGTGGTCGAAGAACCAGTTCAGCCCCTTCAGCGGGATGTCCTGGTCGACCTTTTCGAACACGTCGAGCGCCCGCGAGATGGTCTCGTCATAGGTGGCGTGCAGCCGCCACGGCCAGCGATTCTCCGCGAGGATGCGCACCACGTCCTCCAGCTCGCCTTCCATCTCCGGCGGCATGTCCGGCCGCGGCACGCGGAAGTCTTCGAAGTCGGCGGCGGAGAACACCAGCATCTCGCCGGCGCCGTTGTGGCGGAAGTAGTCGTCGCCCTGCTTGTACTTTGACGTTTTCGTCCAGTTCAGGAAGTCGTCCTTCTCGCCCTTCGGCTTTTGCGTGAACAGGTTGTAGGCGAGGCGGATGGTGAGCTGGCCGTCGTCGCTGAGTTTCTGGATCACGGCGTAGTCGTCGGGATAATTCTGGAAGCCGCCGCCTGCGTCGATCGCGCCGGTGACCCCAAGACGATTGAGCTCGCGCATGAAGTGCCGGGTGGAATTGAGCTGGTAGTCGAACGGCAGCTTCGGGCCCTTGGCGAGCGTCGCGTACAGGATGTTGGCGTTGGGTTTCGCCAGCAACAGGCCGGTCGGATTGCCATTCGCATCGCGGATGATCTCGCCGCCCGGAGGCTCCGGGGTGTCCCTGGTGTAGCCGACGGCGCGCAGCGCCGCACCGTTGAGGATGGCGCGATCGTAGAGATGCAGCAGGAACACCGGCGTATCCGGCGCCACCGCGTTGAGTTCCTCGATGGTCGGCAGGCGTTTTTCGACGAACTGATGTTCGGTGAAGCCGCCGACCACGCGCACCCATTGCGGCGGCGGTGTGATCGCCACCTGGCGCTTGAGCATGTTCATGGCGTCGGCCAGCGAGCGTACGCCGTCCCAGCGCAACTCCATGTTGAAGTTGAGCCCGCCGCGGATGATGTGCAGGTGGTTGTCGATCAGTCCCGGCAGCACCCGGCGCCCCCTGAGATCAATCACCTTGGTTTTGGGGCCGGCCAGCGGCATGACTTCATGGTCATGACCCACGGCAGTGAAGCGGCCGTCCGTGATCGCGACGGCACTCGCGGTGGGGTTACTGCGATCGAGGGTGGTGAACAGGCCGCGATGCAGAATGAGATCGGGGGCGCTGGTGGTCGTCATGAACGCTTCTCCACGGAGGGATCGGATGAGACTGTCGCGGTGTTGGTGTGGCGGCCGGGCAGAGTGCCGAACAGATGTGACGCGCATTTTGCGTCCTGCCAGGCGGCGGCAAGCGCCGTGCCTGTCAGCATCTGCCTTGCGACCGGGATCATCTGCTCGCCAATCAGGATGCCGGCGAGACCGACCAGCGCCACCAGCGGCGGCGCCGGCGAGCGGACGTTGAGCAGGCTGTAGATCACGCCGACCAGAATGCCGGCGCCAAGGGAGAGCAGATACATTTTCATGGGTGGAGCCTTCAATAAGCTCTCAGGGTGAGGAGCGCAGCAAAGCTGCGCGCCTCGAACCTTGAGGCCGGGGTCTCGGCCCCATCCTTCGAGACGAGGCCAAAAGGCCGCTCATCGGGATGGGCGGAGTGTGGTGGCCTGCGGCAACCAGCTCAATGCGCTTCCGACGCGCCGAACATCGCCTTGGCGTAGGTGATGCCGAGACCATAGGAGCCGCCATACAGCTTGGCGATGCCGGTGGTCATCTCGTAGGTCTCGGTGCGGGCCCAGTCGCGCTGCAGTTCGAGCAGATACTGCAGTGAGGTCATCGGCCGCACGCCGGCCTGGACCATCCGCTCCACCGCACGCTCGTGCGCTTCGTCGGAGACGTCGCCGCAGGCATCGGTGATGATGTAGACCTCGAAGCCCTGGTCGAGCGCCGACAGCGTCGGGCCGACGATGCAGACCGAGGTCCACAGGCCCGCGAACACCAGCCGGTCCTTGCCGATGCGGTTGACCTCCTTGATGACGGCGGCATCTTCCCAGGTGTTCATGGAGGTGCGGTCGAGCAGCTTCTGGCCGGGAAAGGCGTCGGTGATTTCGCCGAACATCGGGCCGGAAAAACTCTTTTCCGCCACCGTGGTCAGGATGGTTGGGACCTTGAAGCCGGCGGCGGCGCGCGAGATCAGCGCGGCGTTGTTGCGCAGCGCCGTCGCGTCGATTGACTTGGTGGCGAACGACATCTGCGACTGGAAGTCGATCAGGATCAGGGCGTGATCCCTGGGCGTGAGCAGCTTGGCGCCGGCGGTCGGTGTGGCTGTGATCGGCATGGTTGTCCCCTCGTTTTCGTCTGATCGGTCGGCTGATTTTTAAATAGAATCAGCCGGTTACGGATGCGAACGGTGATGTGTCGTTCGATGGCCGGCATAATTTCGAAGGTTGGTTCTGAAGACAATCCGGCTTCTTGTGACATCGCTGTTTCCGATTTGGCGACAATGGGCAGGGGACGCTGTTGCCGCGAGCTGTTGTGGCCTTCCGCGTGTTGGCTCGCCACGATGAGGACGCGAGCGTCGGGCTCGCGCCATGGCCGCAGGCCGGGGTTCGTGATGTGTCAGAACTGCTCCGTGCGCACAGCACCTCAAGTTCATCCCGGCACGCGCCGCTGAAATCGTTGAGCAGGTCAAGCGCGTTGCTGTTGGCCATGTCTCGCAGCAGCGTCGTCCGGTCCGTGACCGGAGAGTCGATTCTGCCACGATGTTGGGCATCGGTCGCCGGGCGCTTTGCGCTCGACTCGGCTGCTGGCATGTGCAGTCATGAAACCTTGACGATGATCAGGCAGGAACGAGCAGGTCAGCCATAGCCTGGATCGGAACGGCCTGACGATCATGATCGCATCTGTACGTTCGCCGTGCGGATTGTGCAGTTGCCGTTGCACAAGGGGGTGATGATGGCCGACGCCAGGATCGTTCGCGGAATTGTCGGTATCGGGGCGCTGGCGGCGCTTGGCGTGGTGCTGTGGCTTGCGACCCGGCCACCGCCGCTGACCGTGCAGGGCGAGGTGACGGCGGACAGGGTGGACATCAGTTCGCGGGTCGCCGCGCGCGTCGCGACGCTGAAGGCCGATGTCGGCGACACGGTCGAGCGCGGCGCCGTGCTGGCCGAGCTCGACAGCCCGCAGCTGGTTGCGGCTCAATCCGCTGCCGGTGCGGCGCTTGCGGTCGCCAAGGCTGATCTCGATCGCATCAACAGCACCCGCCCGGAGACGATTGCTGCCCGCAAGGCGGAGGTGCAGGCTGCCGAAGCCGACGTGACGCTGGCCAAGGAGACCTACGACCGTCAGGCCGAGCTTGCTCGCTCCGGCAACACGCCGCAGTCCCGGGTCGATGAGGCGACGCGCAACCTCGATGCCGCAATCCGCAAGCGCGAGGCGGCGGAGGCGACGTTGCAATTGGCCACCACCGGTGCAAGCAAGGAGGAGCGGGCGCTCGCCGCCGCGCAAGTTCAACAGGCGCAGGCCGCGCTCGACCAGCGCAATGTCGATGTCAGCGAATTTGCGATCCGCGCGCCGATCGCAGGACAGATCACGTCGCGCATTGCGTCCCTGGGTGAGAATTTCAGCGCCGGCGCGCCGCTGTTCGCGCTGATCGACATGAAAAATATCTGGTTCACCTTCAACCTGCGCGAGGATCTGCTCGGGGGATTGAAGATCGGCGACCAGTTCGAAGTCACCGTCCCGGCGCTGAAATCCCAGGTCGTTCCGGTGCGTGTCACCATGATCAACGTGCAGGGACAATACGCAGCGTGGCGGGCGACACGCGCCACGGGCGATTTCGACCTGCGCACCTTCGAGGTGCGCGCCGTGGCGACCCAGCCGGTCGACGGCCTTCGCCCCGGCATGAGTGCTGTCGTCGCGTGGGCTGGCCGAGGGCGCTGACATGCGGGGTCACGGCAGCATTCAGCCGGGCTTCTGGCTGGTGTTCTTTCGGGAGATTGGCTGGCTGCGCCGGCGCCCATTTCTGCTGGCGCTGACCACGATCGTGCCGCTGCTGCTGATCGCGTTGCTTACGGCCGTCTTCAGTGCGGGCCTCGCGACACGGCTGCCGGTCGCCGTTCTCGATCTCGACGGCTCGGAGCTGTCGCGCACCGTGATCCGGACCGTCGATGCGACCCCTGACACGGCCGTCGCCATGCGTGTTGGCGATCTCGCCGAGGGCCGCGGGCTCATCCTTGCGGGCAAGGTGCATGGGCTCCTGATGCTGCCCCGCAACCTCGAGCGCGACGTGTTCGCCGGCCGCCGCCCTGAGGTGGTGTTCTTCTACAACACCCAAACCATGACCACCGGCAATCTGACGGTGCGCGGTATCAACGCCGCGTTGCCGGCGGTCGCCGCCGGCATCAGGCTGTCGCTGCGCACCGCGCAAGGCCAGCCGCTGGATATCGCGCAGGCCGACCTGCAGCCGATCCTGGTCCAGACCAACCCGTTGTTCAATCCGACGCTCAACTACGTGTTCTTTTTGTTGACCGCGCTGATTCCGAGCATCCTGCAAGTGGTCATCGTCACCACGTCGTCGTATTCGGTCGGTCTCGATGCCGAAGTACCCAGTCGGCTGCGCATTCTCCGTCGGCTGGGCGGCGGGTTGTGGCCGGCGATGGCCGGCAAGATCCTGCCCTATACATTGTTGTTCCTGGTGGTGCTGTGGGTGCCGGGAGCGGTGCTGTTCGGTGTGTTCGGCTTGCCGCTGCAAGGCAGCCGGGCTGTGCTCGTCGCCGCCGACATCCTGTTCGTGCTGGCCTGCCAGTTCATCGGCGTGCTGCTCGCGCTGTTGCTGAGGCCGATGGCGAGCGCGGTCAGCATTGGCACCTTGCTGACGGCGCCGGCGTTCGGCTTCATGGGCATCGGCTTTCCGCGTCTCGGAATGAACGCCTTCGCCTACGGTTATGGCGCGCTGTTGCCTGGCACCTGGTATCTGGTCGCGCGCGTCGATCAGACCGTCCGCGGCACGCCGCTCGACCTGTCATGGAAGCCGATACTGGTGCTGCTCGCATTCGTGATCTGTCTTGGCGCCCTCACGGCGCTGCGATTGGAAATGACGCGCGTCCGTCCGCGCAGCGCCGGCGCGCCAATCGGCGAGGGGGCGCCATGAGCGGGCTGATCGCCGTTGCCGTCGCCGAATTGCGCCGCATCTTCGCACTGAGGCCGGTGTTCTCCGTGCTTGTTATCGGCGTCATTGTCTATGCCGTCTTCTATCCGCAACCTTATCTGAACGAAACGCTGCGGGACGTGCCGATCGCGCTGGTCGATCTCGACGGCACCCAGAGCAGCCGCGATCTCGCGCGTCGCGTCGATGCCACGTCCGATGTTGCGGTCGCCCAGGTCTTGCCCGACCTTGCCAGCGCGCAGCGCGAGGTGTTCGCACGCAGGGTCGACGGGATTCTGCTGATCCCGCAATACTTCGAACGCGAACTGCTGCATGGCCGGCCCTCGCCGGTCGCGCTCTATGCGGACGCGAGCTATTTCCTGATCTATCAGCGCGTCGCGAGCGGTGTCACGGCCGCGGCCCGCACGGTGGGGGCCGAGGTCGAGGCCGCGCGGCTGGTCGCCTTCGGCATTGATCCGGTGATCGCCGCCGCCGCCACCGATCCGATGCCGCTCACCGCGGTGCCGCTGTTCAATCCGGAGGGCGGCTACGCCACCTATGTTCTTCCGGCGGCCTTCGTGCTTCTGTTGCAGCAGACGCTTTTGATCGGTGTCGGCCTGCTCGGCACCTTGTCCGGCGGCCGTCCCGGCGACACCGATCCGCTGTTGCAGAGCGCATCCCCGCTGGTGATTGTGCTGGGGAAATTGTTGGCCTATCTGGCGCTTCAGGCGGTCATCCTGCCCGCCTATCTGATCGCGTTGCCGTATCTTTACGGCTTGCCGCGGCTTGGTGGCGTTTTGCCGCTGCTGTTCTTCGCCATTCCGTTTGTGCTGTCGGTCGCCGGGCTCGGCATGGTGATCGCGGGCATCTTCCGCACCGCGCTCGCGGTGCAGCTCGCGATGGCTGCGGTGGGGCTGCCGCTGTTCATGATGGCCGGGTTCTCCTGGCCGAGCGAGGCCATTCCGCCTGCCATCAGGTTGCTGTCCGAACTTGTGCCGAGCACTGCAGCCATCGAAGGTTTCGTCAAGCTGTCGCAGCTCGGCGCGCCGCTTTCCGCGGCGCGGCCGCAGATTCTCACGCTGTGGGCGCTGGCGGTGGTCTACAATGGCATCGCGCTTGTGCTGGTTGCCCGGCAGGGAAAATCGTTCCGCTCCAGTGTCGCCAGTGGGCCGTCGACCAACGCGGCAACCTAGCGCCGGTCCCGTCGTAAACGGCACTGCTTGCCGCCCTTGATCCGATTCGGCGATAGTCCGCGTCCGGACGTCACGCGCTATCCGGTCGCTTGCGACGGCGGACAGGGGCGTCCGCCATCGCAGGCGTGGTTTCAGCCCTTGATGAAGGCCAACAGGTCGGCGTTGATCGTGCCCGCCTCTGTGGTGGGCATGCCGTGCGGGAAGCCCTTGTAGGTTTTCAGCGTGCCATTCTTGAGCAGCTTGGCCGACAAAGGCCCGGAGTCCGCATAGGGAACGATCTGATCGTCGTCGCCATGCATCACCAGGACGGGCACAGTGATCTTTTTCAGGTCTTCGGTGAAATCGGTCTGCGAGAACGCGACGATGCCGTCGTAGTGCGCCTTGGCGCCGCCCATCATGCCCTGCCGCCACCAGTTCTGGATCACGGCCTCGGAGGCCGTGGCGCCGGGCCGGTTGTAGCCGTAGAACGGGCCCGCCGCGATGTCGCGATAGAACTGTGAGCGGCCGGCCGCGAGCTGCGCCTGAAATCCGTCAAAGACCTCCTTGGGCAGGCCGCCGGGATTGGCTGCGGTCTTCACCATCAGCGGTGGCACCGCGCTGATGATGGCGGCCTTCGCCACCCGGCTCTCGCCGTGCCGCGCCAGATAGTGCACGACTTCGCCGCCGCCGGTGGAATGGCCGATATGCACGGCATTCTTCAGATCGAGCAGCGCGGTCAGGGCCGCCAGGTCGTCGGCATAGTGATCCATGTCATGCCCGTCGGCGGTCTGGCTGGAGCGGCCGTGGCCGCGGCGGTCGTGGGCGATGACGCGATAGCCGTGATTGAGGAAGAACATCATTTGTGCGTCCCAGTCATCGGCCGACAGCGGCCAGCCATGGCTGAACACGATGGGCTGACCCGATCCCCAATCCTTGTAGTAGATCTCGGTGCCGTCCTTGGTCTTGATCGTTGGCATGGTGGGCTCCTTTACTGATCGGGTGTGCTGTTTTCTGAACGAGATATTCCAGAACCGGCACTTTGAAGACAATCCAGGCTTTCATGACATGGCTGTCTATGTTTTGGTGACAATCGAGGCGTTGGAACGCCCCACAAGAACTCTGCCAGAGAAAGAGCGAGAGCAATATGACCGTGGCGATGGATAGCAATCAGGACACCAGCAGCACGCCCGTGCTGACGATTTCGAATGGCGAGGCGACCGTCCGCCTCAACCGTCCGAAACAGTTGAACAAGCTGACCGCGGATGATCTTGCGGCGCTGCGTGTGATCTTCGACCGTGTCGATGCCGATCCCACGGTGCGGGTGCTGATCCTGACCGGCACCGGGCGGGTGTTCAGCGCGGGTTACGATCTCGGCGATATCGCGGCGCGTGCCGCGCGCACCGAGACGGTCGCCGCGGAACCGCCGCCGCCGAGCACGACGTTCGAAAGCGTGGTCGATCGCCTCGAGGATCTGGCCGTGCCCACCATCTGCAAGCTCAATGGCGGCGTCTACGGCGGAGCCACGGATCTGGCGCTGAGCTGTGATTTCCGCATTGGCGTCGACAGTTGCGAGATGTTCATGCCGGCGGCGCGGCTGGGCTTGCATTACTACAAGAGCGGCATGGTGCGTTATGTTTCGCGGCTTGGCCTCGCGGCCGCGAAGAAACTGTTCCTCACCGCGCAGAAAATCGACGCACGCGAGATGGTGCGGATCGGCTATCTCGACGAAACGGTGCCGGCCGATCGGCTCGATGGCCGCGTCGCGGAGCTCGCCGCCGCCATCACCGCCAATGCCCCGATCGCCACCCGTGGCATGAAGCGCACCCTGAACGAGATCGCCCGCGGCAAGCTTGATGAAGCCGCCGCGGAGCGTCGCCACCGCGACAGCCTGCGCGGCGCGGAACTCAGGGAGGGCAGTGCTGCCTTTGCGGAGAAGCGGCCGCCGAAGTTCTGACCGCGCGCAAACGCCACCGCGTGCGGCGGTGCTAGAAGTTCGAGCATGACGAGCCGAGGCCGCCGAGAATGTCGTGGCAGGTCAAACCTGTCTCAGGATCGGTCCAGGTCTTTTCGACTTCCGTGCGCATGAAGCGCCAGCCGTGGCTGCGCATGCAGGCCTTGTAGGCACGCGCTGTCGGCGCGCCGCTGATCGGGGCACCCAAGTGATCCCGGCATGCCTGACTGTCGATATGCAGAAGGTCGTCGCCGCGTCCGTGCCGGGTCATGTCGGCATAGATATCGTTATCGGCACGGGCTGCGGCGACGCCACCGAGGAGCAGCACGCAGGCCAGCGCAACACGGCGTGGCGCGAAACATCTCGTCATTGATAATGTCATGGTCAATCTCCATCCGAGCGACATCGCTCGCCCTTATCGGTCGCGCGGAATGGAGGCGGCGGTTCAACGCCGGTCGATGACAAATCGGCAATGATGCGAGGCGGACACCCTCAAGAGCCACGGAGCGAGACATCCGCGCCTGTCGCGTCTGTCGTAACTTACACGATCCCCAGATCCGTTGGCTTCACGGCGGCGAAGATCCGCTGGATGCTCGGCTGTTCCAGCCCGTACATGCGCTGGAATAGCCCGGCAAAGAAGCTGCGATAATCCGTCATTACCGGATAATCGCGGTTCTGGAACAGTTTTGGCTGCTCGACCTTGATCTGCTCGCCGAGAATGCGGCCGCCATTGATGCCGCCGCCCATCACCCAGTAGACGCTGCCGTGGCCGTGGTCGGTGCCGCGGTCACCGTTTTCGCGGAAGGTGCGGCCGAATTCGGAAATCGTCACCACCACGGTATCGCGCCAGGCCGCGGGGCCGATCTCCTCGGAGAAGCCGGCGAGCGCGCGGCCGAGTTCGCCCAGCCGATCGGCGAGATAGCCGGTCGCCGCGCCCTGGTTGACGTGGGTGTCCCAGCCGCCGACATCGACGAAGCCCAGGTTGAATTGTTCGCGCATCAGCCGCCCGATCCGCCGTGCGGCGAGTTCGAAACCATGCGGCGACACCGCGCCGCGATTCGCGGCGGTCATCTCCTCCGAGACCGAGCGGTAGACATCGTCGCGCACGCGAAAGCCTTCCGAGACTGAATTGGCGAGATCGCTGTGCTCGTACATGTTCTTGATCAGCCGCGCCTGGCGGTCGTCGATACCCGGCTTGCCGACGCCGTTGATGCCGGTATTGGGAATCTGGGTTTTGCCGCGGAATGTCAGCGGCAACTGATCGGTGAAGGCGATCGGCTTCACGCGTGTCAATTCACCGGCGAGCCGGCTCATGAAGCCGGAGCGGTAATCACGCGAGCCGCCGACGGCCTGGCCGAGTTCGATGGTGTCCTGGGTCTCAAAATGGCTGCGGCTGAGATCGTCGGCGGTGCCTGCGAACGGGATGAAGGCGATTTCCCGCTTTTCCCACAGGGGATAGATGCTGTCGCGCAGCGCCGGATGCAGACCCCAGTCGGCATTGAGCGAGAGCGCGGCATTCGGGTTTCCCACGTCGGGCTTGGCGATGGCAAGCGTCGGCCGGGCGTTGCGGTAGAAATCGCTGGAGACCGGGATCACCACATTGGCGGCGTCATAGGCGCCACGCAAAAACACCACCAGCAGCCGTGCATCGGTGGCCGGTGCCGCCCAGACCCGCCCCGCCACCGTCATCGGCGCGAGCGCGGCGAAAGCCTTGATCAGATCACGACGGTTCATGGCCGGTCTCCTTCCAGAAGTGTCACCGCATGAATTCGGGCGACGACAGAAACAGCGTATTCCAGTCCTGCGGCGATACCGCCTGATCGAGCGCGGCCATCGTGGTCGTGCTCATGGTCTGGCGCAGGGTGTTGAAGAACAGGGCGTTCTGCAGCAGCGGGAACGCCGGCTGGTCGGTGGTGTTCGGGCCTTCCGGCTTGAACAGCCCGGCCGAGCCGGAGCCGATCTGCCGCGCCACTTCGAACCGCAGCATCATCTGGCCCGGACCGTTCCAGGCGGCTGACGTCAGCGGATAACCGTCCGGCGTGTCGTGATTGAACAGGCCCTCGGAGAGCCGGTTCAGCCAGTTCTGCATCGGCGCCGTGTTGAGGATGACCTTGCGGTCGTAGGCGAGCCGCACCGCGGACATCACGTATTGCACCGGATCCTTGAACTTCGCGCCGGGCTTCAGCGCAGCGGCGAACTCCGGTGCGTGCACCATAGTCCCGAGGACAGCGGCGATATCGCCGTCGGTCTTCTGGAACGTCTGCGCCATGTGCTGCACCAGTGCAGCCGGCGGATTGTCGCCGACGAAATACATGGCGATCTTCTGCGAGACATGCGTCGCGGTGGCGGGATGCCGGCACAGGATGTCGAGGGCTTCGTCGACTTCGGCGAGGCCACGCCCTTTGATGGTGTGGCCCAGAAAGGTCTTGTCGCCGTAGTCATGCCGTGCCGGATTGAATTCGAACAGGCCCTGGCGCACCAGCTGCGGGCGCAGCTCCGGCTTGAGGTTGGGATTCTCAGACTTCGGATCGATGCCGACGCCGGTGAGAATCCGCGCCAACTGCTCCACATCCGCCTGCGCGTAGCCTGAGCCGACACCCATGGTGTGCAGCTCCATGATCTCGCGGGCGTAGTTTTCGTTCAGGTGTCCCGCGGCGTTGTCGGCGTTGTCGAGATAGCGCAGCATCGCCGGATGGTGCAGCGTCGCGCTGAGCAGGTCGCGGAAGCGGCCCAGTGCATGCGGCCTGATGGCGCTGTCGACGTAGTCGCCGACCAGGACGCGCAGATTGGCTTTGTACTGGTGCACGTTGAAATGATTGAACCAGAACCAGGTCATGCGCTCGCGCAGTTGCTCGGGCGCGTAGAGCGCGCGCAGGATGGTGCGTGCCGCTGCCTGGCGGGTGCGATCGTTCATCGCCTGCTGATAGGCCTGCTGAGCCGCTTTTTTTTGATCCGGATCGGTGATCTGGTTGGCGGCGCGGCCCTGCTGGTCGAATTCCGCCACCACGTCGAACGGCAGCTTGTGCACATCCGGCATCGCCTCGATCTGCGCCACCGCCGCCGCCGGCATTGCCGGCTGCAATCCGGCCGGCGGATGCAGTTGCTCGTCGAGCCACAGCTCCGCGCCCATGGATTGAAACTGCGCTGCGCTCGACGGGGTCACGCCGAAGGTCAGCCGGTCGAGCAGCGCGAGATCGTGCGCGTTCAGTTCGGCGGCGTGTGCGCTGGGCATCGCAACGTAGCCGCTGAGTAGCAGCGCGGTGGTGAAGGAGCGGAGGCGAGCTGGTCGGGGCGTTGCCGGCATGACGGGATCCCGAAACGGTCATTTGCGGAGCGCTATCGTCGGCGGGCGCCGCGGATCGAATCTCCGTCACCATCTAGCGCGGCGCCGACTGAACAATCTCTGAATGAAACGCGTGGGAATTGTGGCGAGAGATGCGGGCGTGTCAGATTGATGTAAGCTTCCGCGAAGCATGCATCAATGTTTTCACGGTCTTGGGCTGTTTGTTGATCTGTGCGTCTCATCATTCTCAGCCGTCATGCCCGGCCCTTGGGCCGGGTATCCACGACTTCTCTTGCATGAGCGCCGTTAAGGCGTGGATGCCCGCACCAAGTGCGGGCATGACGGCTGAGAGTGGTAGTGACGGCTGCGGCACCATTCTGAGTACCGTAACCGAGCGCCAATAACGCCGTTGCTGCAACGCTCGGTGTATTATCTTTTCCTCACCCCTTCCACGGCGAATGCCGTATCACGCTGCAGAAGTTGCCCGGCGTGAAGCCACGCTCCTTGTCCTTGATCACGTCGGCCTTGACGTTGCCGAAGGTGGTATCCGGCTTGTGCTTGATGCCGTCGTAGAACGCCTGGATGATCTCTTCCTTGAAGTGCGAGGGGCGTGGATGCGCATGCACCACCGCCTCGCGCTCGGCGTTGCTGTACTCATGATAGGTGAGGCCGAGCACATCCATCTCCACACCGGCGGTCACCAGCGCCACCACCGGGTGCATGTGCTGCGGAATGCCGGGCGTGGTGTGCAGGGCGATTGCGGTCCACACCGTATCGATATCGGCCTGCGCGATATTGCGGCTCCTGAGGAAGTCGCGCGCGGCGTTGGCGCCGTCGACCTCGAAGCGTTCGTGCTGGCTGCTGTGCTTGTGGGTGAGGCCCATGTCATGGAACATCGCCCCGGTGTAGAGCAGTTCCGGATCGAAGCGCAGGCCACGGTGCTTCCCCGCCAGCGCGCCGAAATAATAGACCCGGCTGGAATGGTGGAACAGAAGCGGTGAAGCGGTATCGCGCACCAGGTCGGTGACCTCCCGGGCGAGCTGGCTGTCAGGGATCGTGATCCCGTCGATCGAAGGCAGTGTCGTTGTCATGGCTGGTGTCCTGTCTGCTTGGAGTGCCAGCCCTAACGTGCCGTTGACCCGCTCTGTCTGCAATTGACGGAATGCGTCGTTTTCTGCCATATGACGTCAAAGCCTGACACCGGTGGTCAGGCCCTGGCGGAGCGATGCGAGCCTTGAGACAATCAGTGAAAACGCCCCCCGTGCGCGGGACGAGAGAGGCGATGCGGTCCATGGCCAAGCCGGCCAGAACCATCGCCATCCTGGCGCTGCCGGGGGTGCAATTGCTCGACGTGTCGGGGCCGCTCGACGTGTTCGCCGAGGCCAATACGCAGGTCGGTCGCGAGATCTACCGGCTGCGGATCGTGGCCAGCCGGCCGGGTGCCATCCGCGCTTCGTCGGGCGTGCGGCTGATGGCCGATCACGTGGTTGGTGACACGGACATGGCCGGACCCATCGACACCCTGCTGGTCGCCGGTTCGCCGCAGGCGCCGGACATGCACATTGAGCCACAGGTGCTGCAGTGGCTGCGCCAGATGGCTCCGACGACGCGGCGTTATGGCTCCGTGTGCAGCGGTGCGCTCTTCCTCGCCGCAACGGGCCTTCTGGACGGCCGGCATGTCACCACGCATTGGGCCGTGGCGCAGCGATTGTCCCGGACCTATCCGTCGATCCATGTCGACGAGGATGCAATCTATGTGCGCGATGGCAAGCTGCGCACTGCGGCGGGCGTCACCGCCGGGCTCGACCTTGCGCTCGCGCTGGTGGAGGAAGATCTCGGGCAGGAGGTGGCGAAGCGTGTGGCCGCGCAGCTCGTGATGTTCTTCAAGCGGCCCGGTGGGCAAATGCAGTTCAGCCGCCGCGGCGAAGCCGTGCCAGCCGGCCGCTCCGCGCTGCAGGAGGTGCAGCGCTTCATCGCCGCCAATCCGTCCGCGGATCACGATGTGCCGCATCTCGCCGCGCGCATGGGCCTCAGCCCGCGTCATTTCGCGCGGCTGTTCCGTCACGAGGTTGGAGTGACGCCCGCCGTCTGGGTGGAACAGGCGCGTGTGGCCGCGGCGCGGCGGCTGCTGGAGGCTGGGCAGGAGGCGCCCAAGCAGGTCGCGGCGCTCTGCGGTTTCACTGATGCGGACACCTTGCGCCGCGCCTTTGTCCGCCAGGTCGGCGTGACGCCGGCGGATTATCGCAAGCGTTACGCCCGCGCAGCTTGACGGAAATTTAAGTTGCCGGGCTGTCATGTGCCACCCTAGATTCAGGACGAGAGGTGGGATGAGCGGGCGTATGCGTTTTGGGGCGGTTTTGTTTCCGGTTATTGCCTGCGTCATCGCGGGCTGCGGTCGCGTCGACTCCAATGTCACTTTCGTGCCGGAGCGTTTTCGCCAGCCACCCTCCAGCACCCCGGCGGTCGATGCCGAACCGGACGTCAGGAAAATCGTCGCCGAGAATCTCTCCTCGGTGTTTGCCGGCCAGGCCACCAATGTGCGGGTCGGCGCGCCGCATCGCGAGGGTATGCACTGGCAGGCGTGCGTCAGCGCCACCGTGGCGGGCGTGACGGGAGTTGCGATGCCGACCCATCTGCTGCTGACGATCGAGAGCGGCAAGGTCGGCGATCGCGCACGCATCGGCCCGGACCACTGGTGCTTCAAGGAGCAGCTGCAGCCGATCTGACCGGATGACCGCCCTTCATCGGCTCCGCGAGGACCATCGTGCGATGCACGCGGGCGTTGTTTTCACGGCTTTTCGAGCGCATCCCGGCGTCGCAAATCTGTCATGCGCGCCCTATAGTTGAGGCCTCAACAATGCGCCGGCGAGGGGCCGGTGTCTTGTCGGCGGCTCGTGCTGCCCGGGGGATATCCGATGACCATGATCAGAACCGTTCTGCAAGCCATCTGCCTGGCTGTCGCGCTGCTGGCGCTGCCCGCCGTGACCGCCCAGCCGGCGCAGGCCGCCGATGTGATCTGCTACAATTGCCCGCCGGAGTGGGCCGACTGGGCCTCGATGCTGAAGGCGATCAAGGCCGATCTCGGCTATGACATCCCCCACGACAACAAGAATTCCGGCCAGGCGCTGGCGCAGATCATCGCCGAGAAAGCCAATCCGGTCGGCGACATCGGTTATTTCGGCGTCACCTTCGGCATGAAGGCGAAGGCGCAGGATGCGCTCGAGCCCTACAAGCCCGCGCACTGGGACCAGGTCGACGCCGGCCTGAAGGATCCCGACGGTTACTGGACCACGATCCATTCCGGCACGCTCGGCCTGTTCGTGAACAAGGATGCGCTCGGCGGCAAGCCGGTGCCGGCGTGCTGGAAGGATCTGCTGAAGCCCGACTACAAAGGCATGGTCGGTTATCTCGACCCGTCATCGGCCGCGGTCGGTTATGTCGGCGCGGTCGCCGTCAATCTTGCGCTCGGCGGTTCGGCCAGCAATTTCAGCCCGGCGATCGATTTCTTCAAAGCACTGGCCAAGAACGATCCGATCGTGCCGAAGCAGACGTCGTATGCCCGCGTGGTGTCCGGCGAGATGCCGATCCTGTTCGACTACGACTTCAACGCCTATCGCGCGAAATATTCCGAGAAGGGCAATTTCGAGTTTGTGATCCCCTGCGAAGGCTCGGTGGTGTTTCCCTATGTCGTGGGTCTCGTGAAGAACGCCCCCGACAAGGACAAGGCCAAGAAGGTGATGGACTATCTGCTGTCCGACAAGGGCCAGGCGATCTGGACCAACGCCTATCTGCGCCCCGCGCGCAAGATCGAACTGCCCGAGGCGGTGAAAAGCAAGTTCCTGCCCGACAGCGACTACGCCCGCGCCAAGGCCGTCGACTGGGGCCAGATGGAAAACGCCCAGAAGGGATTTGTGGACCGGTATCTGGCCGAGGTGAAGTGAGACGGGCGGCAGAAAACCTTGTCGTTACCCAAGGTGTTTCCGCAAATTCAGCGTCATGCCCGGCCTTGTGCCCAGCGACTTGGCGAAGCCAAGTCGCCGATACATCCACGTCTTAACGGTACTTCAGTGAAGAAAGACGTGGATGGCCGGGACAAGCCCGGCCATGACGGGGTAACCTGTGAAGCACTCACAGACTCAACCGAAATTTTGATCCTTTGACATCCCATCGCTCCTTCATCTGGCTGTGCCTCGCGCCACTGATCGTGGTGACCGCGGCGTTCTTTCTACTGCCGATGGCGCGGCTGGTGATAACTGGTGCGGATGGGCCGCGGGGGCTGATGGGGTATCTCGCCATCCTCACCGAGCCGCGCTACCGCGTGACGCTGATCAACACCGTGGTGCTCGCCGCGGCCACCACCGTGGCCACGCTGGCGATTGCGACGGTCGCGGGCATGTTCCTGCAGCGCCATCGTTTTCCCGGACGCGCGGTGCTGATCGCGATGCTGACGTTCCCGCTGGCGTTCCCCGGCGTGGTGGTCGGCTTCATGATCATCCTGCTGGCCGGCCGGCAGGGCCTGATCGGCGATCTATCCAACAAGCTCCTCGGCGACAAGATCGTGTTCGCCTATTCGATCTGGGGGCTGTTCCTCGGCTATCTCTATTTCTCGATTCCACGCGTCATCCTCACCATCATGGCGGCGATCCAGAAGCTTGATCGCGGCCTGGAAGAAGCGGCGCGCTCGCTCGGCGCCAGCCCCTGGGCGGTGCAGCGCGACGTGGTGCTGCCGGCCTTGAAGCCGGCATTCATCGCTTCGGGCGCGATCGCGTTCGCCACCGCCATGGGCGCGTTCGGCACGGCGTTCACACTCGCCACCAACATCGATGTGCTGCCGATGCTGATCTACACCGAGTTTACGCTCGCGGCGAACTTCTCGACGTCGGCGGCGCTGTCGGTCGGCCTCGGCGTCATCGCATGGGCGATCCTCGCGCTTGCCCGCTCGTTCAGCGGCGGCACCGTGGCGGCGGCGGGATAATTCATGCGCGATCGCCTGATCTTTACCGCTCAACTTCTTTTCACGCTGCTGGTCGCGGCCTTCCTGGTGGTGCCGGCGATCCTGTCGATCGCCGCCGGCGTCACCCAGAACTATTTTCGCGGCCTGCAGTCCGGCGTCACCCTGCAATGGGTGGTGCAGGTGTGGCAGCTCTATGCCGACACCATCTTCCTCTCGTTCCTGATCGCGTTCGCGACGCTGGTGGTGACGCTCGCCGTCGGTGTGCCGGCCGCCTATGCGCTGCATGTCCGTGGCGGCAAGCTCGCGCGCGTGGTGGAAGAAGTGATCACCCTGCCGCTGGCGATACCCGGGCTTGCGATCGCGCTGGGGCTGCTGCTGGCCTATGGCGGGTTCGGCGGCTTCCGGCGCTCCTGGCTGTTCATTCTCGCCGGCCACGTGGTGTTCACGCTGCCGTTCATGGTGCGCTCGGTGATGGCGGTGTTCTCGACCATCGACATCAAGACCCTGGATGAAGGCGCAGCCTCGCTCGGCGCCGCGCCTTGGCGGCGGTTTCTGGATGTAATCGTGCCGAACGCCATGCCGGGGATTCTGGCGGGCAGTCTGATGGTGGTGACGCTGTCGCTGGGTGAGTTCAATCTCACCTGGATGCTGCACACGCCGCTGACCAAGACGTTGCCGGTGGGGCTCGCCGACAGCTATGCCTCGATGCGACTGGAAGTGGCGTCCGCCTACACCCTGATTTTCTTTGTGATGATCGTGCCGCTGCTGGTGGCGATGCAGATGCTGGCCGACAGGGATCAAAAGACATGACTGACGCCATCAGCCAGATCGAGACGAGTCACGGCGCAGCTGTGCGGGTCGAGGCCTGCGGCAAGACGTTTGCCGACGGCACCCACGCACTGGAACCCGCCACCCTCGACATCGCCCGCGGCGAGACGCTGGTGCTGCTTGGCCCCTCCGGCTGCGGCAAGACCACCATGCTGCGCATCATCGCCGGGCTCGAGACACCGGACGTCGGCGGGCGCGTGCTGTTCGACGGCAAGGACATGACGTCGATCCCGATTGAGCGGCGCAATGTCGGCATGGTGTTCCAGTCCTACGCGCTGTTTCCCAACATGAGCGTCGCCGACAACATCGGCTATGGCTTGAAGCTGCGCGGTGTAGGCAGGGCAGAACGCGATGCGCGCATCAAGGAGCTGGTGGCGCTGACCAACATCGGCGGGCTGGAAAACCGCCGGATCGATCAACTGTCCGGCGGCCAGCGCCAGCGGGTGGCATTGGCGCGCGCGGTGGCGATTCGGCCCGGCATCCTGCTGCTCGACGAGCCGCTGACCGCGCTCGACGCTGCATTGCGTGATCGCTTGCGCAGCGAGCTCAATCGGCTGCTGCGAGCGCTCGGCATTACCGCCATCTACGTCACCCACGACCAGGCCGAGGCCATGGAGCTTGGTGATCGCGTGGTGGTGATGCGCAAGGGCGCCATCGCCCAGATCGGCACGCCGCGCGAGATTTACTTTACGCCGCAGAGTCGTTTTGTGGCGGAGTTCATCGGCGCCGCCAACATTGTCGAGGCGAAGCTCGATGGCGGCGCGCTGGTGCTGCCGGGCGGGCGGCTGGCGGTGGAAGGCGGGGCTGGTGCGGCTCAGGGAAGCGCGGGCGTGGCCATGATCCGTCCCGAAACCATCCGCATCGTCGAGGCCGCCGGCGCATCGCTGACCGGCACCGTCGACAGCGTCGCCTTCATCGGCGACCGCCAACGCATCGTGGTCAGTGGTGCGTCGGACAGACTCCTGACCATCGATGCGCCGAACACGATTGCCGCGAAGGCCGGAGACCGTATCGGGCTGTCGATTGCGCCCGAGGCGGTGCGGCTGTTGCCGCGGGAGGGGTGAAATGATGGTGGCCGATGCACATCGACGCTCTCTGCCGTCATGCCCGGCCTTTGGGCCGGGCATCCACTTCTTGTCTTACAGAGATGCCGTTAAGACGTGGATGGCCGGGACGAGCCCGGCCATGACGGAATAAAAACAATCAACCGTTGAAAATCTAAAAAATGCCCCAGCCTATCCTCATCGCCCAGATCTCCGACCTGCACATCAAGCCCGAGGGCACGCTCGCCTATGGCCGCGTCGACACCGCGAAGGCGCTGGAGCGCTGCGTGGCCACGCTGAACGCGCTGCGGCCGCGGCCCGACCTGGTGGTGATTTCCGGCGATCTCGTCGATACGCCGCTCAAGGACGAATACGATCTGCTGAAGCGTCTGCTGGCACCGCTGGAGCTGCCGTTCGTCGGCGTCCCCGGCAATCATGATTCACGCGAACTGATGCGTGCGGCGTTTCCCGGCTGGAGCTACGCGTTTCCCACCGGTCCGCTCAATCAGGCGCTCACTGTCAACGGCCTCGACCTGCTGCTAGTGGACTCCAGCGTGCCTGGGCAGCCGCACGGCGAACTCGATGCTGCGACATTGCAATGGCTGGATGGGACGCTTGTGGCCTCTGATGACCGGCCCGCGCTGGTGGTCCTGCATCATCCGCCGTTTGTCGCAGGCATCTGGCATATGGACCGGCAGAATTTGCTAAATGCCAAAGCGCTTGCACCGATCATCGCAAAGCACCCGCGGGTCCAGCTCGTCGCAGCCGGGCATGTGCATCGTTCGACACTGACGATGTTTGCCGGCCGTCCGGCGACGATCTGCCCGGCGCCGAACCACGCGGTGGATCTCGACCTTGGACATTTGCGCGAGCCCTCCTTCAAGGTCGAGCCGCCCGCATTTCATCTGCACACATGGTTTCCGGGTGAAAGTGCCGACGAGCCATTCGGCCGCCTGGTCACGCACTGGGTGCCGATCGGCGACTTCGACGGCCCGCATCCGTTCTTCGGGGCGGATGGGAAGCTGCTGTAGTGGATATCGGCGAGGCTTGTGGCCTCGCCGATATCGAATCATGCTTTAGAAATCGAGCGTCATACCCGTTGAGACCGCCTTGATCTGATCGCCGGCGACGACGTTGTTGTTGGCATCCCGCCCGCACACGCCATAGCCGTGGCCGCTGGGGCCGAGGCAGTAGTGCGCGCCCGGACCGTTGCGCAGCAGGCTGCCGACCGTGTACCAGCTCACCCACTTGTTGAAGTGATACTTGGCACCGATCGCATACTGATCCGCGCTGCTGTCGAGTGTGTTGAGCGCGAAGTCAGCGGCTCCTGCCGGAGGCGCGACGGTATAGGTGTTGAAGATACCTGTACCGGGCGATCCGGGTGACGCGTTGGCGTGAGCCCACGACGCACTGACGTCCCACTGGCCGACGGTCTGGGTCGCGCTCAGGAAATAGCCGTCGCGCGAGCGTTCGTTGAACATCGCGATCGTGTTCTCGCGCCGCATCCACTCGTAGATGCCGTAGATCTGCAGCGTGCCGATGCCGTCGTCGAACTTGTAGCCGGCGCCGACCTTGGCGGCCCACTCATTGTTGACGCCGACGGCGTTGACCGGCACGGTCAGCACCGCACCGCTGCTAAGCGGCACCACGCCTTCGTCGCCGGTGCGGTTGACGTGCTCGTGCAGTTCATAGGCGGCGATCGCAGTGAACGGCCCGCGGTTGTAGGTCAGCGATGCGCTGTAGGCGTTGCCGTACGAGCCGTCGGTGCAGCCTCCTGCAGGGCCGAGCGCTCCGCCGGGGCCCGGGAAGCCGCTGCCGCTGCCGCGCGCGGATGTGCCCGGGCAGTTGAAATCGCCGAATGCAAAGTCGCTGTTGTCGCGCGCGGGGTTCTGGCCCGGCGATACCATCAGCGAGAGCTGCAATCCGTACCAATCCGGCGATTCGTACCAGATCGCATGCGGCATGCGCCAATCGAACTCGGCGCGCAGATCGCCGCCGGTGTTGCCCATGATCGAGTTGTAGTCGCCGAGCGTCGCCGAGAATGGATCGAACTTCGCCGTCGAGCGCTTGTACGGCGAGTCCGCCTTGCCGGCCTTGATGCTGCCCCAGGGAGATTCCAAGCCCAGGAAGCTGTCGCGGGTACCGAACGCGGCACGCTCCGTCGGCGTGGCCGCAACCTCGATCAGCGATTCGAATTGGGCGATCGCGGCCCAGCCCGGATAACCATACGGCCCCAGATCGTGACGCGCGCGAACGCCGAAATAGGTCAGGTTGCTCGAGATGCCGAATTTGGTGCCCTGATCAAACACGCCGGGATTGAAGACATCGCCGGAAAGGTCGACATGGCCGTACAGCGTCACCGTGGTGTTGTCGATCAGCGAATTGCCGGGGGCCTTGCTGTAGATCGGCGCTCCGCCCACCACGACCACCGCATGCTCCGGCGCCGGCGAGGGCGCGACAGCAGCGTGCTGCACGGGATTGCCCTTGGGCGATGAGTTGGCCGCCGCGGGCTCCGGCTTGCGGCTGGCAATGTTGTTCACGCGATCGCGAAGCGCCGCATTTTCCTTGGCCAGTTTGGCGTTGTTTCGTTCCAGCGCATCGAGGCGCGCCATGACGTCATCGAGTGTGGCCGCGCGCGTGGTCTGTTGCGACAGTGTCAGACAGAGCGCGGCACAGGCGGTGCCGGCGAGAAGTCGTCCCCTCATGAGAGTCCCCACTTACCAAGTTATCCCGGCGGGATGCCGAAATTTCCTGAACGGGGGAGATGCTATTGTATACCAAATGCCAAAGACATGGAGTGAAACATGCCTGGAGCAGAGAAACCGGCCTTGTGACAAAATTGGTACAATAGTAGTAGTGCGACGCAATATCGCAGGCGCGCGTGGAGACTGAACAGCATTTCTTCGAAGATTAAATTATTGATATTATTGGTGTATATAGGAGTTTCGAGAATGTCAGTATGACTGACTAGTTATTCTGGCGCTGCAATATCCATACACAAAATCGGCGATCAATCGAACGCCAGGGGTGAATTTTCCAGACCACGAGCGCTTGAAATGAGATGGTGGGCGCGGTGGCATGCCAATAATTCCCGAAGCTGATCCACAGCGGAAGCACGACTCCGTGCGCCCATCATCAAGACCAGGGATCCTTGCCGCTCGACAGCCGGGCCGCCATTTCGGTCTGAAACAGCGGCGGGCCGTATGCGATCCACTCGCCATCAAACTGAAAGATCAGCGGTCTTTTGCTGCTCAGGCAGAAGTCTTTCAGCCACTCGATCGCTGCGGTCTTCGGCCGTGCTCCGACCGCGACGGCGACATGGACCGGAATTCCGCGCCACTGGAAATTGGCTGGCAACAGAATGAAGTTGGCCTGGTCGGGGCGCATCCAGTCCGGCAGGGGGCTGTTGTCCGTCAGCCATCCACATACAAAGCGCCGGCATGGATCCTCGGGTCTTTCGTCGTAGATGCGGCAGGCGTGAGCGATGCTGAACGGGCAGGGATGCCCCGGCGAAATCTCGTGTCCGCGAATGTTGATCCGGAGCCAGCCGTCGCAGCACGCGGTGCAGTCCGCGCAGGTTCTGGCAACGCTCGATTGATCAGCCGTCATTGGCGCGATCCCAAATCTTCCGTTTGCCAAGCCGCTCGGACGCTGTTCGATGCGGCAAAGCTGGAGTTTTCCGATACGGCGCGGAGGATCCTAGGTAAGGCCTAGCTCCACCGCAAACCGGATCAGATCGGAATGGCTGCGCGCGCCCAGCTTCTGCTTCAGGCGCGTGGTGTTGTTCGCCACCGTCTTGTAGGAAATGCTCATGATGTCTGCGACCTCGCCGATGGTCCTGCCGCGCGATAATAGCCGCAGGATTTCGAGTTCCCGCGGCGACAGCTGCGACGCAGGATTGGCGCGGATCGATGCCGTTGCAAACGTGACGGCTTGGGCCAGGTGCGGCGCCACGAAGTTCTGGCCGGCGGCAACGGTTTTGACGGCGGTGAGAAGCTGCCTTGGATCGTCGCTTTTCGAGACATAGCCGTTCGCGCCGAGCTCGATCGCCCGAACCACGAAGGCCGGCTCGTCATTCATGCTGAACATGATGACCTTCGCGGCGGGGTTTTCTTTGCGAATCCGGCGCAGCAGTTCGAAGCCGGACAGGTCGGGCAGGTTGATGTCGATGATCGATACATCCGGGCGGATTTCGAGATAGGCTTCCCGCCCCGACTTCTCATCCGACGCTTCGGTTAGCCGGATGCCGGGATCCTTGGCGAACAGCGAACGGCACCCGTCGAGCACGACGGGATGGTCGTCCACGATGAGAACGTTCAGGGTGCCGGAAGCCTGTTCGGAATCCGGAGTTTTCGGCGCTGATTTGATCATGTCCTTGCCGGTTTGCATCTGCGTCAAACATAGTGGCATTTGCAGGCTTGGATAGAGGCCGACCTTCTCACCAAAGTGAAAAAGCGGATCATGTGGACCAACCGTTCTCTTCTTGTGCGACTGTGGCTTTTGCTCTTTGGCATGATTCTGGTGACGCTGGTGGCGAGCGTCATCCTGCTCGTGATCTATTCGCGATCGCAACTGCTGGTGGAACATGAGCCAGGCCGGCGGGTGGCCGATCAGGTTGCAAAGGCCTTCAACAACGCCCTGCTGACCACCACCGATCCGAATGCGGTGTTGCGCGGATTCGACGCCGGGCTTGACGATAATGAGGGCGCGGTCACCTTCGAATCCACCGCCGACGAAGCGGCAGGTCTTGCGGCCGAGACCCCGTCCACATCGAACGTCGATGGCGTGCCGTCATGGTTCGTCGCGTTGCTGGGCACACCCAGGATCTCGGACAGGTTTCCGATTTACCTGAAGGGCGAACGTTTCGGCGACCTGGTGTTCAGGGCCAGCATGTCGGCCGATATTTCCGAACGCTGGTTGACGTTCGTCGGAATACTCACGTCGGCTGTCGTTCTTGCGGTCATCAGCTCTGTCATCGCCTATCTAACCGTAGGTGCGACGCTGCAGCCGCTGCGCGGCATCGAGGCGGGCCTGACGCAGCTGCGGGCCGGCGCCTACGACGTTCTGGTGCCATGCGCGGGGCCTCCCGAAATCCGGAAAAGTTGTCAGCAGTTGAACGAGCTTGCGGTGACCCTGTCACAACTCTCCTCTGACAATACGCGGCTGCTGCGGCGCCTGATCGTTCTCGAAGAGCAGGAGCGGCGCGATCTGTCGCGCGAACTCCATGATGAACTCGGTCCACTGCTGTTTGCCATTCGCGCCAACAGCGCGGCGCTGCTCGACGAGCGCGGCGAGACCGAACGTGATAGCCCTCCCGCAGTCAAGCTGTTCCAGGCGGTGGAAACGCTGCAGCGGACCAACCGGCGGATCCTGGACCGGTTGCGGCCAATGCATATCCAGGAATTGGGCCTGCAGCGGAGTATCGACGGCCTCGTCGAGGATGCGAAGTTGCGGGCGCCAGGCACGGCGTTCGAAGCCAGATGCGAGATCGGGCCGGCCGCCGTCGACGACGTTGTCGCCAATACGATCTATCGCACGGTGCAGGAAGCGCTGACCAATGTTCTCAAGCATGCTCATGCGCGCCACGCCCGCGTGCAGGTCCGGCGCGAACCGTCGGGCATCGTGCTGTCCGTGATCGATGACGGCATCGGTTTGCCTGAAAACCACGCCCTCGGTCGGGGCCTGACGGGCATGCGCGAGCGGGTTACGGCGCTGGGCGGAACATTCCGCCTGCAACGGACGGACACTGAAACTGTCGTGAGCTGCTTCATTCCCGCTCAGCCACCGACCGAAACCACTGTCGTGACCTGACCGGCCAGAGAAGCACGGCCTTCCCGCCGAGAGAGACGTTGCGCCATGGTCTTCGCCCCTGCGTCAGGCCAGATCAATTCGGAAATCGGGTGGCTGGCGGCGTCGAGCGTTCCTACGATCACCCCTCGTTACCGCGATGAGGAACCAGTCATGGCCAGATCCTATTACTCAACCGTGCTCAACCATACCGCCGACGAAGTCTGGGCCGTGATCCGCCCGTTCGATCACTATGCCTGGGCCGGTGTCGAGAGCGACACCGTGATCGAGGAGGGCAAGCGTGGCGATCAGGTCTCCGCGGTGCGTCGCGTCACCATGGGCGAGCGGGTGATCCGGCAGATCCTGCTTGGGCATTCCGATCTCGATCGCGCCTATACTTATGCCTTCTTCGATCCGGCAGCGCTGCCGGTGACGAACTACGTCGCCACCATTCGCGTGTTGCCGGTGGTCGACAACGACAAGGCGTTCGTCGAGTGGTCGGCGACGTTCGATTGCCCAGCCGACGAGCACGACCGCTGGACGCGCTATTACGAGCAGGAGGGGTTTGCCAAATGGCTGGCCGCGCTGCGCTGCTTCATGGCCAGGGACGGCGCTGACCGCGATGTCAGGCGTGAAGCGGCAGCAAATCCAGTGTCGTAAGTTCGTCCCGCAGCGCGTCCGGGCTCGTGAAGTGAATGCCATGCATACCGAGATCGGTGGCGGCGGCGGCATTGCGGGCGTTGTCGTCGATATAAACCATGGTCTCCGCGACAAGGGCGTAGCGGTCCATCAGCAGGCGATAGATCGCCGGATCCGGCTTGATCAGCTTTTCCTCGCCGGACACCACGACACCGCCGAACCAGCTCATGAAGGCGAACTGCGAAGCGTGGACAAACGTCTCCTGCGACCAGTTGGTCAGGGCATAGAGCGGCGTGTTGGCATTCTTCAATTCACGGAGGATCGCGACCGTGCCGTCGATCGCGCCCGCGATGGTTTCCGGCCAGCGCTTGTGGAAAGCGTCGATCAGGTCGGCCTGGTGAGGATGCTGTTGCCTGAGCAGGGCAGTGCCCTCCGCCCAGGTGCGGCCGGCATCCTGTTGCAGCACCCAGTCCATGGTGCAGATCTCGCGCAGGAAGCGCTCCATGCCGGCTTCGTCGCCGACGAACAGCTTGCGATAGAGGTGGCGCGGATTCCAGTCGATCAGCACGCCGCCGAGATCGAACACGACAGTGGTGCGTTTGGGGCGCGGGCTCAGGGCATGCACGTGGCGTCTCCTCTCCAACCGATTCTGGGAAGGGGCAGACAACCCAAAGCCCCGCGCGACTTAAGAAGGAATGAATGGCCGCATCAAGTCCGTGACATGACGTACGCGTGACGCGGTAACCTTGATTGTTGAGGATAACGCGCGAGCCTTCAATAACCAACATCGTCGCACGCGCGGGCCTGACCTCGACGACCGGGCGAAACCGGAGCGCTGGAGCATCCAATTCTCGGCGTCACCGCTCAAAGGCGGGATGCGGAGCAAACTCGGCTCTGCCGAGTTGCGTCCCCCATAGGAGCGCAAGCCGGATATCTCTGGCTTGCGGATCAAATCCGGCCATGGTGCGCAGGCATGGCGCGCTGCGGCAAATCCCGGCCTGCCGCGCCCCCGCCACTTGCAGAAACGGCCCGGGATTCCTAAACAAGGGCTGCCGGCCCGCCCTCGCGGCGCCGTCCCCACGGAACCACGCCAAGCAAGGGAAAATGACTGACATGACGACGACTGCGGCGCAGACCCAACCCTTTCAAGCCGAAGTTGCCGAGCTCCTGCACCTGATGGTGCACTCGGTCTATTCCGAGACCGACATTTTCCTGCGGGAACTGATTTCCAACGCATCGGACGCCTGCGACAAGCTGCGCTACGAGGCGATCGCGCGGCCGGACCTGCTGGCCGAGGGCGACGCGCCCGCGATCAGGATCGCGCCGGACAAGGCAGCCGCGACACTCACCGTGCGCGACACCGGCATCGGCATGGAGCGGCAGGAGCTGATCGACAATCTCGGCACCATCGCCCGGTCCGGCACCAAGGCCTTCCTGGCCCGTCTCAACGAAAGCAAGGACGAAACCAGGAAAGGCACCGGCCTGATCGGCCAGTTCGGCGTCGGCTTCTACGCGGCCTTCATGGTGGCGGATCGCATCGTGGTCACCAGCCGCCGCGCCGGCGAGACCGAGGCGTGGGTCTGGACATCGGAAGGCGGCGCCGGCTTCGAGGTCGCGCCGGCGAATGCGGAGGCGACGGAACGCGTGACGCGCGGCACCGAGATCGTGTTGCATCTGAAGGAGGACGCAAAGAAGTATCTTGAAGCCCACGAGATCAAACGCATCGTTGGAGCCTATTCCGACAACATCCAGTTTCCGATCGAGCTGGTGCCCGAGGAGGGGGAGGCGCAGCAGATCAATTCGGCCAGCGCGCTGTGGCAGCGATCGAAATCGGAGCTCAAGGCTGAGGATTACGCCCAGGCCTATCGCACCATCAGCGGCGGCTTCGATGAACCGGCGATGACGCTGCACTACCGTGCCGAGGGCCGCTATTCCTATGCGGTGATGCTGTTCGCGCCGTCGATGAAGCCGTTCGACATGTTTGATCAGGAGCGCAAGGGCCGGGTCAAGCTCTATGTGCGGCGCGTCTTCATCACCGACGAGGCGGAGCTGCTGCCGTCCTATCTGCGCTTCATCCGCGGCGTGGTCGACAGCGAAGATCTGCCGCTGAACCTCTCGCGCGAGATGCTGCAGAACAATCCGCAACTGGCGCAGATCCGCAAGGCGATCACGACGCGCGTGGTTGGCGAGCTGGAAACCACGGCGGAGAAGGACGGCGAGGCGTTCACGAAGATCTGGGATGCATTCGGCCCGGTGCTCAAGGAGGGCATCTGGGAGGACGGCGAGCGACGTGAAAAGCTGCTCGGGCTCGCGCGCTTCACCACGACGGCGGGCGAGGCGCGGACGCTGAAGCAGTATGTCGACGACTTCAAGCCGAACCAGACCGAGATCTACTATCTGGTCGGCGAAAGCCTGGAGCGGCTGAAGGCGAACCCGAAGCTCGAGGCTGCGGCCGCCCGCGGTGTCGAGGTGCTGCTGTTGTCAGACCATATCGATGCGCTATGGACCTCGGCGCCGCTCGACTTCGGCGGCAAGCCGCTGCGTTCGCTGAGCCAGGGGGATGTGGACTTCGGCCTCATTCCGCTCACCGAGGGTGAGGCGGAGAAACCCGCGAGCGACGCCGCCCACGATGACCTGATCATCGCGGCGCTGAAGCAGAACCTCGGCGAACGTGTCGCCGACGTGCGCGCGTCGCAGCGGCTGACCACCAGCGCGTCGTGCCTGGTGGCCGCCGGCCACGGACCCGATCGCGAGCTCGAACGCCTGCTGGCAAAGCAGAGCCGCGGTGTGGGCCTGAAGCCGATCCTCGAGGTCAATCTGCGTCATGCGCTCGTGGGCGCGATCGCGGATCTCTCGGCCTCGGACCCGGAAGCGGCAGAGTTGTCGCTGCTGCTGTTCGAGCAGGCGCAGATCCTTGACGGCGATCTGCCGGATGATCCCGCAGCCTTCGCCGGCCGTATCAACCGCTTCGCGTTGCGCGGGCTGGGGAAGGGTGACGCGAAGACCTGAAGCCCGCCTCGCTGCGACGTTTGGAGCTTGGCAGCGGCAACCTGAAAACGTTACGCTGCGGTGTATCGTTCCTGGGGGCGGGGCGAGCGTCCGCGCGATCATCTGGCATGGGTTTCGAGCTGTCCCTGAATTCGCTGTACAGCGGCCGCGTGAAACGAGGGCGAGATGACTGAGATCAAGATGCCGGTTGCGGACGATCGCGCCGTATGGGCCACTGTCTTCTCGTCGGACGACGTGGCCGAACCCGAAAGGGTGGACTATTTGCGGCAGCGGATGGGATCAATCTGGGGCGCGATCGATCTGCAGCGGGGAGATCCGTCCAGACTGTTTGGTGATGTTGCGAGCACGCCGTTCGCGAAGCTGAGATTCAGCCGGTTCAGCTTGCGCAACGTGCGCCTCTGCCGCAGCTCTGCGAGGGACAGAACCGCTCCATTCTATTCGATGGCCTTTCCCTTCAAAGGACGGATGATCATTCGCCAGGATGGCGGGGATTCCGTGCTGCGCCCGGGCTCCGCCTATCTTGTCCATAATGGGGAGCCCGGCGAGGCGCTGATCTCCGAAGACTATGCGACGCTCAACGTACGGATACCTGTCGAGGTTTTTCGGCATTATTCGCCGGAGTTGCCTCAGCTGCGTGAATGGCCGCTGCAACACGTCGGTATGGCCGTGCTGGTTCGGCATTTTGTGCGTGACGTGCTGCAGCAGGTGCCGACAGCTTCGCCGGATGCCGCCAAATTTCTATCGGGACAGCTCTGCGATCTCGTGGCATTCCTGCTGACGGACAGCCGTGCTGCATTGGCTTCCGACAGCTCGATTTTACGGGCTCACAGAGCGCGTGCCCAGCGTTACATCGAAAAGAACTTTGATGACCTCGATCTGTCGCCGCAAAAAATCGCGGCCGCATGCGGCATATCGCTGAGCTATCTTCACAAGATTTTTGCGGCCGCGGACCTCAGCATCATGGGCGAAACGCGTCGCATTCGCCTTGCAAGGGCGCGCATCATGCTGGCCACGCCTCAGTTCCAGGCCTGCTCGGTCTCGGACGTCGGCACGCGCTGCGGCTTCAGATCGCCGCAGGATTTCTCGCGTGTGTTCCGGCAGACTTTTGGCGAGAGCCCGACGCAATACCGCACGGCCAGCGGATCGTAGGTCGGTCCAGCGTTTTGCGGCTGGATGGTCGGATGCGTCGCGACATCGAGATGCCCTGTACATTCGATGCCGTGCCATGGTGAGTCGCGTGCTGTTGGGCCGCGTTCGATCCGACGAATGCGCATCCGGCGTTAAGCAATAGGATAGCGGACGTTAACACGGTCCCTTACGTACGCCTCTCCGCCCTGCAACGATGGCGCGGATGTCGTGGGCAATCGTCCGCGACGTCCGGATGATGGATCCACCGTCACCGCGACATAAAATGGGGGGAAGCGATGGGGCAGCGCATCTCGTGGCGCCTGGCAATGGCTGTGTGCGCGCAGCTTTGGTCTGCGGCGGCCTTCGGGCAAAGCGGTCAGCTTTATGTGTTCGGGGATAGTCAGTTCGATACCCGTTTCATTTGCACGCTGTCGCATTATCCGGGCAGTGCCGGGGGCTGCTCGAACGGCCTCAACACGGTTCAGTGGCTTCCGTCGACAACCGGCTTCGCCTATCAGGTTCTCAATAATCATGCCGTCGGTGGCGCCGGGACGGGACCGTCCTTTCCCGAAGCCAACGCGGGATGGCCCAGCACGGCCGATCAGGTTGCGAGCTTTACGGCGAGCGGCGGCCGTATCGGGCCGAATGACCTTGTCCTGCTCGACGGTGCGTCGAACTCGGCAATCGCGCTTGCTCTCAATCCGTCGCTGACGCCGAGCGCGCTCGCGCAAATGACCTTGAGCGAACAGGCATCGAACACGGCGAATCTGATCAATGCCGGTGCGCGCAACATCGTGGTCTACACCGCGGGAGGACCGGGTCTGGCCGCTGTGTACGCACTGGGCGTCTGGAAAGCCGCGCTGGGAACATCCGTGCCGGTCGTTCTTCCGCCGAAGATCGATCAGTACGGAGCGATGTACAATGCGGGCCTGGGAGCCGCGCTGGCGCCGTTGGCCGGCCCTGGAACGCAGATCCGGGTGTTCGATTTCTTCGAGATCTATCGCCGCAACATGCTGAATCCGGCGATGTATGGTTTTCTCCCCGGCACCTGCGCGGCCGACCCGGCCTGTGTCAATGCACCGAAGGCGGTGCAGAACCGGCATTTCTTCTTCGACCTGCACGAGACCGAGGCCGGGCATCTGCTGATGGCGCGCTATATCGGCAATCTCCTCGGGGCACAGGACGCTCTCCCGGTCCAGGCCGATCTGGCGACCTCGATCGCGACGGGATTTGCCGACAGCCTGTTCGCGCGTTTCGATGCGGCGCGTCAGATGCCTGTGCTGCCGTCATCGCGCGATGCCTTTGCCGCTGACTTGCCGCGAAAGGTTCCGCCGACCGCAAGCCCTGCGGCAGTCATCAATCCCTGGACGGTCTATGCGCAGGGCAATTATTTCGGCGGCAACCGCGACGACCGGCTTTCGGCATCCGGGCTCGGCGGCGGAGGCGGCAGCTACGGTTCCGAGAGCGGCACTATCGGGCTTGACTATCGGTTATCCCCGAGCCTCGTCGTCGGTGCGGCGCTCAATGGCGCGACCACGCGGGCCAACCTGAACCAAAGCGGGAATATCAAGGTCGATAGCGTTCAGATCGCGGGTTATGTCTCGCATAATACAAGGAATTGGTTTGTCGATGCGGTGGTGGCGTACGGTGATCAAAAATTCGACATCGATCGCCCCGGCGTGATCGATACGCTGCGCGCGGCGACGAACGGCGGCACCTTCGTCGCTGCGGCCAGAGCAGGCTATCTGTTCGATCTCGACGTGGTCCGGCTCGGCCCGATCGCGGGGCTGCGTTATGCGCACACCCGTATCGGTGACTACACCGAAACCGGCGACAGCGTGCTGACGCAACACGTCGATCGCCAGATCGCCGAGCAACTGGTGGGCAGCGTCGGCGCCCAGTTCGCGCGCTCCCTGACTTTCGATAGCTCGGCGGTCAACGGCTATCTCAATCTCACCGCGGAGCGGGATCTTCTGGGCGGCACCCGCTGGATCATCAGCCAGGAAACCGTTGCGCTCGACCTGCCGATCTGGACGCCGGCCGGGCGCCAGGCCGGCACTTATGGCAGAGCCGCCGGCGGTTTCGTGGCCTCCATCCGAAACGGCCTGTCGCTGTTCGCCAATGCCACAACCACCTTTGCCAGGGCCGGTGGCAACGATCATGGCGGATCGGCCGGGCTCAAATATCAATTTTAGAACCAGCGCGGCCGATCTGGCCGATTTTCGCCTCTTCAAGGGAGACCACAGAATGAAACGACCGATGATCGCCGTTCTCGCCGCCACCGCCGCGCTGGCGGTTTCGACGACGGCGCAGGCCCAGATCTCCGACGACGTGGTGAAGATCGGCGTGCTGACCGACATGTCGAGCCTCTATGCCGATGCCACCGGCAAGGGCTCGCTGATCGCGACCCAGATGGCGGTCGAGGACTATGGCGGCAAGGTCAAGGGCAAGCCGATCGAGGTGATCTCTGGCGATCACCAGAACAAGCCCGACGTCGGCGTCGGCATCGCCCGCAACTGGTTCGACAACGAGAAGGTCGATACCGTGTTCGACGTTCCCACCTCGTCGGTCGCACTGGCGATCCAGCAGCTCACCCGCGAGCGCAACAAGATCTTCATCAACTCCGGCGGCGGCACTTCGGACCTGACCGGCGTCGCCTGCTCGCCGACCACCGTGCACTGGACCTACGACACCTATGGCGTCGCGCGCGGCACCGCCTCGGCCGTGGTCAAGGCCGGCGGCACCTCCTGGTTCATGCTGGCCTCCGACTACGCCTTCGGTCACCAGCTGCAGAAGGATGCGACCGATGTGGTCGAAGCCAATGGCGGCAAGGTCGTCGGCGCGGTGCGCCACCCCCTGAACAATGCCGACTTCTCCTCCTTCCTGCTGCAGGCGCAGGCCTCGAAGGCCAAGGTGGTGGCGCTGGCCAATGCCGGCGGCGACACCACCACCGCGCTGAAGCAGGCGGCTGAGTTCGGTCTGACCAAGGGTGGCCAGAAGCTGATCGCGCTGCTGTTCAACATCACCGATGCCCGTGCGATGGGGCTCAAGGACGCCCAGGGCCTGATCACCACCGATGCGTTCTACTGGGACACCGACGACGAGACCCGCGCCTTCTCCAAGCGTTTCATGCAGAAAATCGGCCGCATGCCGACCATGATCCAGGCCGGGCTCTATTCGGCGACCATGCACTATCTGAAGGCGATCGATGCCGCCGGCACCGACGACACCGCCAAGGTCATGGCGCAGATGAAGGCGACGCCGATCCACGATTTCTTCGCGCGCGACGGGCACATCCGCCAGGACGGCCGCATGGTGCACGAGATGCACCTGTTCCAGCTGAAGAAGCCCGAGGAATCCAAATCGCCCTGGGATCTCTATAAGCTGCTGGCGACGGTGCCGGGCGACCAGGCCTTCCGTCCCCTCGACAAGGGCGGCTGCCCGCTGGTCAAATAGCTGGCGGGCAAGCGTGCACTACGCCGTTGCCCGGTACTGCCTGCAGGGCCCGCAGGTCCGTGGTCCGTCCGCACCTCAAACGATCAGCCGGCCCTGGCGGTCGGCGATCGTGATCTGGGCCTCGGTCCCAGAGTTGAAGTCAAGCCGGTCGGCTTCGATGCCGTCGCTGAAGATCACGCCGTTTTCCGGCATCAGCGAGCGCAGGCGCAGCGTGTCGCCCTTGGCGAGGCTGCCGAACACCAGCCTGGTCTGCGAAACCTTGCTGGGAAACGGCTCGCGCACCGCGAAGCGCAATTCGTTGGTATCCCATGGCTGCGGGGCGTAGGGGGCCGGCGTGTCCTCGCCATAATAGGCGCTGGCCACCGCGAGCGACCCGGTCACGATGCTCTTGAACCAGGCGGTCGAGCCGAGCCCGGTGGAGACGATCAATCCGCTGGAGGATTGTTTTTCCTTTTGCTCACCGGTCGCGATCTCGTAGATCGCCGAGGTATGGGTCCGCGCGCCGATGAACAGGTCGTTGACCGCGTGCAGCACCTGTCCGTCGGTCAGTGCGGCCCGCGCCATGGTGACGGTCTTGAACGGCCGCTTGTCGGCGGCAACGTCCCGCAGCAAGGCGGGCAGATCGGCGGAGACGAACGGCAACAGCACGCCGTCGTAGCGGCCGGCGTCGGGATTGACGCCGATCAGTGGATGGCCATCGAGGTACTTCATGGTGTTGGCGACCACGCCGTCCTGACCCAGCGCGATCACGATGTCGGCGGGGCCGAAGATGAAATTCGGCAGGAAGCCGCGGTCCATCACCTGGTAGCGTCCCCATTGTTCGAGGACCTGCACAGTGTGCTGTCTCGCAGCCATGTAGACGTCGTGCTCGCGCTGATAGTCGCTGAAGTCCGCACCCAGGTGCTCGACATAGAATTTGGCTTGCGCCGGGGTGTGGTATCTGGCGATCAGGTCCTCGAGCCGGGTCTTTCGCGTCACCAGGACAATCTTGCGATCGGCGTTAGCGGCCACGGGGAGTCTCCCTCGGCTTGTCCAGCAGTGCCTGCAGCAGGTCGGGGGACAAATTGAGCTGCCCGATCCGCTCTGCCTTCTCGGCGATGCCGCCGAAGGCCTGGGCGATCAGCTGGTTGGGCTGCATGCCGGCCGCCGCCAGCGCCTGGATCACCTTGGTATCGACGCCTTCGAAGATCTTCATCAGCGCACCGACCCGATAGGCCTCCGCGTCCGCAAGGGTGCGGGTGTTCTCGCCGCTGAGCGCGACCAGGCTCTTGCGTTTGTCCTCGAGCGCGATATCGGCGACCATGCCGGCTTCGCGCAGCTGGTTCTGCTTGGCCACCACGCTCGCCTCGGCGTCCATCTGAGTTTCCCGGATCGCGCGTTTTTTTTGCTCGACGGCGATTTCGGTGTCCAGCTCGCTCTCGCGGATGGCGCGTTCCTGCTCCACGGCGAAGTTGCGGCGGGCGAAGATCGCCTCGTCGGCGCTTTTGAGGATGGCCTCGCGCGCCTCGGCTTCCAGCGCCTTCGCGGTGTCGGGTGACGGCTTGATGCCGCGAATGGAGACRCCGAGGATCTCAAGGCCGAGAGACGCRATATCGGCCCGGCTCTTCAACCCCGTCATGATGCTGTCGGCGATCCGGTCCGAGGCCTGCAGCGCCTCCTTCAGCGTCATGCTCTTCACCGCCTGCTGCGCGAGCACGTCCACCGCGCTCAGGATGCGCTGCGGCAGCTTTTCCGGATCGTCGGATTCGTAGGTCTTGCCGTCGGACTTCAGGGTGAAGTTCAGCATCGCGGCGGCSGCCTTCGGATCGCCGATGCGATAGGCGACCTGGCCTTGCACGGTGAGTGTCTGGAAGTCGCGCGCGGCATGCTGGAAGATGAAGGGCGCGTCGCGGCTGCCGATCGGCACCGCCACCAGCGAGGTGGTCGGACCATAATAGAAGGTGGAGAGGCCGACGCCGGCCTGCGCCACGGCGCCGCGCTTGTACATCATCAGAAACGTGGTCGGCTGGGCCTTGATGAAGCGGATACCGAACATTGCAATCTCCTTCCAATAACTAAGTTGTCCTGGCCAACTAAGTAAGTTGTACTGTACAACTAAGTTGGYTATTGTCAACASCGAACCATCAGGGAGGGGCGGCATGGTGCGMGAYGACCCRGSGCGGCAGKCCAGATCGCTGAATTCTTTGGACTTTCCGCGCCCGCTGACCACCGTCGACGTGGCCATCTTCACCGTTCAGGGCGACCGGCTGCAGGTTCTGCTGGTGCGCCGCGGGGCGGAGACGGGCGAGCCGTTCCCGAACGCGTGGGTGCTGCCGGGCGGTTTCGTCGATGTCACCAGCGACAAGGATCTGGAAGGCTGTGCGCTGCGCAAGTTGCGCGAGAAGACCGGCGTGGCGAGCCCTTATCTGGAGCAGCTCGGCAGCTGGGGCAGCGCCGGCCGCGATCCGCGCGGCTGGTCGGCCACCCACGCTTACTTCGCCTTGATTCCAGCCAAGTCGATCACGCTTGCGACCGGCGCCAACGCGGCGGACGCGCAATGGTTTTCAGTTGTGGGGCACGGCGTCACGCCAAAGCTCGGCTTCGATCACGGCGAGATCCTTGAAGCGGCGGTGCAGCGGCTGCGCAGCAAGGTCGAATACACCTCGCTGCCGATCTACCTGATGCCACCGGAATTCACGCTGCCGGATCTGCAGCATGTCTATGAGATCGTGCTCGATCGCCCGCTGGAGAAAAGCGCATTCCGCACCCGGATGCTGGCTGCGGATCTGATCGAGCCCATTGCGAAAATGCGCAAGGGGCCCAATCGGCCGGCGCAGCTGTACCGGCCGAAAAGAGCAAAGTCGCCAATCGTGTTCGCGCGGCCGTTCAATCAGCCGGGATAGGGTGGGGCGATTCCATCTCGGGGATCGTTTCCATGGTGGCGCACCGGTCACCGGCGCGTCCGCACAGCGGATGCAGTGCCAGATAACTCGCACCGGCCGCGACCGTGCCGGTCAACCAGGACAGATCGACGCCGCCTGTGGCCAGCGCGAGCGGTCCCTGCATGATGGTGATCGTGCCCATCTGGAACGCCCAGGCCGCGATCAGCCCGATCGCGAAGGCAATGAGGCCTGCCCAATTCACGTCGCCATAGCGGCTTGTGCGGGGCGGCGCGTAAAGCTCCGCGATGTCGATTCGCCCGCGGCGAAGCAGGTAGAAATCGGCCAGCGTGACCCCGGCCCATGGGCTGATCCAGACCACCATGGCGACCATGAAATTATCGAAAGCGTGGGCGAAATCTCCCGATTGCAGGAAAGCAAAGAGAAACGCGCTGGCGATGACGCCGGAGACGATCGAGATCACCCACCGCGGCCAGCGAATGTCCAGCGCCAGGCTCGACAGTGCGGCCGAATAGATCACCACGATGTTGGTCGCGATCGGGCCGTGCAGCAGCACCAGAAAGACCGGCAGCGCCATCGCGCCGAACGCGGCAATGATCAATTGCGCCGGATCCGATCCCGCACCGCTGGAGGCGATCGCTGCACCAAGGAAGGCGAGCCATACCGTCGGCAGGAACATGCCCAGGAACGTCGCCCGGAAGACCTTGCCGGCGCTGAGTGACGGTCTGGTGAAGCGGGTGTAGTCCGAGGCATAGACCAGCCATGAAATACCCCAGCCGATGCCGATCGCTGTCATCAGTTGCGTCGCCGCCGCGAACGCCGGCAGGCCCGTCGCCGTTGCGGCCTGCCACTTGATGTCGATCCGCAGGACCGCCAGCGCGGTCATGACCGCCATGATCAGGAGAATGACCGGCATGGTGTAGCGCTCGAAAACCTTGATGGCGTTGAACCCCCAGGCCGCGATGCCGACCTGCAGCACCACGACCGCCGCCGCGATCAGGTATTTGAGTTCGGGGCCGGCGCTGAACCCCAGTCGGTCGAGCGCGGCCACGCAAAGATCGAGCACGATCCAGGTGTTGGTTGCCACCCATCCCATCGGCATCAGCACCTGCGCCAGCGCCGGCAAGTAGGCGCCGCGGCGGCCGAATGCGAGGCGCGCCAGCACCATTTGCGGCACGCCGGTGCGGTGACCCATCAGGCAGAACGCACCGAACAGCGCGGCGCCGAGCAGGTTGCCCACGATGACGACGGCGAACGTCTGCAGCAGGCTGAGGCCGAGCTGGATTCCCAGGGCACCCAGCACCCAGTTGATCGGTGCGATATTCGCGCCCGTCCAGATCCAGAACTGGTCGAATGGAGACGAGGTCCGGTGCGCCGCCGGCACCGGCTCGAGTCCGTGGGCATCGAAGCCGGTCACGTCATGTTCCAAAGCGCGCGTCGTGTTGATCGCCATGTTTCCCCCACATCCGGCGCATCCGTTTCGGCCGGGATGGGATATCTCAGCGACAACAGGCCTCACGCGGTAATGAGAAATGCTCAAGCCGGGATGAGACGAAGTCGAGAGTGAAGGCGGTCCACGGTTTTCGCCGGCTTTGGCACGGAACGCGGCAGTGTTTCGTGGCTTTCGCTGCGATCTGCGTTCAATGTTGAGATTTTCTCAAGCCTCCTGCCGAATTCGTCAATCGCGTCCGGCGGCGCGCTCAGCCATGGTCCGGGCAGACGTCTCAAGCAACACGCCGAGGTCCAGCATGACGACACTTCTCCACATCGATGCCAGCGCGCGGGGCGACCGCTCGCTCAGCCGCAAGCTCTCAAAGGCGTTCGTCGACCAATGGCTGGCGCGCGAGCCGGGCGCGGCCGTGATCTCGCGCGACGTCGGCCGCAACCCGCCGCCGTTCGTCACCGAGGACTGGGTCGCGGCCGCGTTCGCCGCAGCTGATGACCGCCGGGATGATCAGCACGAGGAGCTTCGCCTCTCAGATGAGCTGATCGGCGAGCTCGACCGCGCCAATATCATCGTGATCGGCACGCCGATGTACAATTATGGCATGCCGTCGGCGCTGAAATCGTGGTTCGACAAGGTGATCCGGATCGGCAAGACCTTCACCTTCGATCTGGCCCGCGGCGATTTTCCGCTGCAACCGATCATGAGCGGCAAGACGCTGGTCGTGCTCAGTGCGCGCGGCGAGTTCGGGTTCGGGCCGGGCGGGGTGCGCGAGAGCATGAACCACCTCGAAACTCATATCTTCACCTGCGCGCATTATCTGGGCGTGCAGGAAAGCCACCTGATCGCCATCGATTATCAGGAGTTCAATGACGATCGCCACCGGCAATCGGTCGCCGAAGCCTTTGCCGCCATTCCGTTGCTGGTCGACCAGTGTCTGGGGATCGACGATCCTGTTAAGGTCGCGGCCGAGTGACGGGCCGATTCCGGCTGCAACCAGTGGGCATGCTCCATGATCCTCAATCCCATCCCGTGGCCGAACGGGGCGCGCTGCGCCTGCGCGATCACGTTCGATGTCGATGCTGACAGCCTCATCCACATCGCCCGCCCCAGCGACAGCTTCGACCGGTTGTACCCGATCACCATGGGGCGCTACGGGCCGACCGTCGGCGTACCGCGCATTCTCGAGACCTATCGCCGCCTTGGCCTGAAGCAATCGTTCTTCATGCCGGCCTGGACCATGCAGCGTTATCCGGAGGCGGTGGAGGCGATCCTCAAGGATGGGCACGAGATCGGCCATCACGGCTATATTCATGAGGATCCGACGCAGCTATCGGGCGCGGAGCAGCGCGAGGCGTTCGAGCGCGCGCTCGCCGTCCATGTCGCGATGACGGGGCGCAAGCCGCGCGGCTATCGCGCGCCGGTGTACAACGCCAACCAGGCCACCATCGATCTCCTGATCGAGCACGGCTTCACCTACGATTCGTCGCTGATGGCCGACGACATTCCGTATCGGATGCGAACGGCTGCCGGACAGTTGTACGAGATGCCGCCGCACTGGGGATCGGACGACTGGCCGCCGTTCGCTCATTACGCGGAGATCGGCTACATGATGCCGGTCAAATCGCCCAGCGAGGGACTTGCCGCGTCGTTCGAGGAGTTCGAGGCGCAGTATGAAGCCGGCGGCTTCTGGATGGGGATATGGCATCCGTTCCTCACCGGCCGGCTGGCCCGCTGGCGCGTGGTGGAACGCTGGCTCGAGCAGGTCGTCGCCGAGCGCAAGGTATGGTTTGCCTCGTTGGAGGCGATCGCCGCCCACATCGACGGCCTGGTTGCGGCCGGCACCTATCAGATCCGCGTCGAGACGCTGCCTTACTTCACGCGGCCCGTGTCGTGATGGTGGCCGGCGCGGCGCGGAACGCCACAGCTTCCTCCCGCAACCAGTCGCTGAAGGCCGTGACCGCCCTGCGCTTGCCGGCGGCGCGAGCCTGCACCAGCCGATAGGAGAAGCCGGGCAGCGCCGGCCCGTCGATTCGGCGTAGCGTTCCCTCGCGCAACTGCTCGCCGACCAGGGCGTCGCTGCACAGCAGCGGCCCGAGGCCGCGTTCGGCGGCGTGCAGCGCCAGGGGCTCCTCGCTGAACCAGGAGATGCGAAAATCCCGGCGGCTATTGCGCGCAGTCTCCGCAAGCCATGCGGACCACGCCGGTGAATCCAGCGCGGCATTTTTCCAGCGATAGGCCAGCAGCGGGCGGGCGCCGAAATCGTCGATCACGAGGCGGGCCGTGGGCGGGCAGATCGCGCACGCGGCAACGGCGATGTAACTGTCGTTGAACAGAACGAACGGCTCATGGGTGCGGTCGGCGTGGCCGTAGCGCACCGCAAGGTCGATCCCCTCGGTGCCGGGCGTGACAACGTCCTCGGTGGCGTCGATGTGGACCACCGCGGCCGGGAAGATCGCATGGAAGCGTGGCAGCCGCGGCATCAGCCAGCGTTCTGCGAACGCTCGCGTGGTCGACACGGTGATCGCGTCGCCGCCGGCCGGCGGGCGGATCGTGGCAAAGGCGCTTGCCATATGATCGAAACCGTCGCGCAACAGCGGGAAGATCGTGTGCCCCTCTGCCGTCAGCATGACGGCGCGGCCGGAACGTTCGAACAGTTTGCAACCGAGGATGGCTTCGAGCTGGCGGACCTGGTGGCTGATCGCCGTCACCGTGACGCAGAGTTCGTTGGCAGCCGCGGTGAAGCTCTCGTGGCGCGCGGCGGCTTCGAATGCACGGATGGCGTTGAGGGGCGGCAGCTTGCGCATGGAGTCCTCTGCTGGGTTTCGGGTGTCGCCGGCTCAGGCGATCAGGAAGTGGGCGTCCGTCGGCTTCATGTCGTTCACCGGCACCATGTCCTGCGGGCAGGCGGAGAACACCACGATCAGGTCCATCTCGGCGCGCAGCGTGACGGACTGGCCGGCCTCGCTGACCGGCGGCCGGAAGCTCAGCGCGCCATCGGCCGCCACCGGCACGTTCATGAAGAGGTTGAGGGGAGACGGCGTCGTCGGCGCTGCAAGTCCGATCGCATCGAGCGCCAGCGCCAGATTGTGCGTGCAATTGTCATGGTGGCCGGTGGCGCCGAGCTGATGGTAGCGGTGGATGTCGCAGGCGGCGATCAGGGTGTCGTGAATCCCCGGGGTGGAGTCGGCCACCAGGGTGAGGATCGGACGCCGCCGGTTGGTCACTAACGTATCGCCCACCCGCGGCATCAGCTTCAGCATCGCGGCGCGGCTGTGCTCCATGGACATGAACTCGCCGGTGTCGCCGGCGCTGAAGGCCCAGGTGTCCACTACCTGCTTGCCGTGGGTGTTCAGCACCGTCACTGTCTGGCCAGCCTTGAGGCGCGCCGCGATGCCGTGCCGCGCCGGAATGAGCTCGGCGCTCGATGGGTCGATGGTCAGCGATTCAGTCACGTCGGGCTCTCCGTGCGGGATGTTGCGGCCCGTGACTGGAGCATCCCAATCCATGCAATTCCAATAATATAAATTGCATGCATTATAGCTTATTCGTATAATCTAATGAATGAACCTCAGGCAACTTGAATGCTTTCGTGCCCTGATGCTTCACGGCACCATGACCCGGGCGGCCGACCTGCTTGGCATGTCGCAGCCCGGCATCAGCACCATGATCGCCAACCTCGAACATGCCACCGGCTTGACTTTGTTCGTGCGGCGGGGAGGGCGCCTGCAGCCCACGCCGGAAGCCAAGCTGTTCTATGTCGAGGCGGCGCGGGCGCTGGACGTTGTGGAGAACACGGCCCGGCTTGCGGCCGAGATCCGCTCCGGCCGCCGCGGGCACCTGGCGATCACTGCCTATCCCAGCATTTCCATCAGCCTGTTGCCGCGCGTGCTGTCGCAGTTCGCGGAAAAACGCCCCGACTTGCAGATCAAGATCATCACCCGGAATTCGGGCACGGTGCGGGACCTGATGTCGACCCAGCAGTTCGACATCGCCATCGCGGAGCTGCCGCTGGATTATCCGACCTCGCACATGGAGGTGTTTTCCTACGAGTGCGTCTGCATGCTGCCGAAGGCGCATCCGCTGGCAAAGCTCAGGCAGGTGACGCCCGGTGATCTCGACGGCGTTCCCTTCGTCACGCTGTTCCGGGGCGACCCGATCTATCAGCAACTGGCGTCTGCGTTTTCCGGACACGGCGCGCGCTGGAACGTGGTGGCGGAAACCGAGTTCTTTTCCACCGCATGTGAACTGGTGGCGGCCGGCCGCGGTGTCGGCGTGGTCGATCCCGTCGTGAGCCGTCCGTTCACGCGGGATCTCGTTCTACGCCCGTTCAAGCCGGCGATTTCATACCAGATTGCGATCCTGTCGCCGACCCATGAAGAACTCTCTCAGGTCGCGCGGGAGTTCGCCGGGGTGCTGCGTCGTCACCTGCGTGCCTAGGGCCTGGAGGCGCGCGCATCCGCATCGTGTGATTCGGATGGCGAAATGTTTCCCGGACGAGGTCACGCCGGCAGATGTTTTGGCGGCAGCTCGAGCCGGACACGCAAACCCGTCAGCTCCCCCGGAACCAGTTCGATGTCGCCGCCGTGGCGCTTGATGATGTGCTGCGCGATCGACAAGCCCAGGCCAAACCCGCCGTTGTTCTGGGATCGCGCGTCGTCGGCCTTGAAGAACGGTTCAAAGACCCTGTCGCGAAGCGCCGCGGGAATGCCGGGGCCGTCATCGGCGACCTCGATTTCGATCTTGTTGGGAGTCCCGCCGAGAGCGACCGTGACCTTGCTGCCGTGCTTGACGGCGTTCTCCACGATATTGGTGACGGCCCGCGTCAGCGCGCGGGCCTGGCACGCATACGAGAGCCGCGCCGGCCCCGTATAGGATACGGCATGGCCCATGTCGGCGAAATCCGTGCAGATCGTCTGCAGGAAACTCGGCAGGTCGATACGCGACGCCGTTTCCGAACGGGCGTCGTCGCGCAGGTACTCGAGCGTTTCGTCGAGCATGCGGCCCACCTTGGTCAGGTCGGCCAGCATCGCGGTTTTCAGCTCGTCCTGGCTGACGCGCTCGACGCGCAGGCGCAACCGCGTCAGCGGCGTCCGGAGGTCGTGGCTGATCGCCGCGAGCATCCGCATGCGGTCGTCGAGCAGCGCGCGGATGCGGGTGCGCATGTCGTTGAGCGCGTCGGTCACCTGCATGATTTCACGCGGCCCGCGCCGGCTCAGCACGTCGTTGTCCTGGGGCGAGCGGCCGAACGACGCGGCGGCGGTCGCCACCTCGGCCAGCGGCACGATGATCCAGTGCACCGCGTAGATCGACAGCAGCAGCACGGAGACCAGAACGATCATCAGCAACAGGGCCGTGGGTGTCAGGAGAATCGGCCACCAGCTGGTTTTCGGCATGGCGTCGAACACCAGCGCACGGTCGTCGTCGAGTTTTGTGACGATCTGCTTGGCCGGACCAGCCGGATATCGCATGCCTTGAAGCAGGTCGATTCCCGGTCGGGATGCCAATTGCCGCAAGGCGAAATGGGCGGTGAAGGACAGGTTGTGGTGATCCTCGGCCGGCTCCAGATCCGACAAGGCGACGCGCTCGACCTTGATTCCGGCGTGCCGGATCACCGCCAGGAGCGTGTCGGTTTCGGCGGGGGKCCTTGCCGCCCGGACCAGCCGGGTGATGTCGGCGACGCGCGAGACCGTGAAAATCGGGCTGTCGCTACGGGGCGGAGGGTTGAACAGGAACAGCGCGATCGCAGCGACGATGGCAATGCCGATCAGGACCGAGATGGCGACAAGGGCGGCGAGCTGCGTGGTAATGCCGCGCGGCGCCAGGCGCTCGGACCATCCCATCAGGCCTGCTCCACCGTCGAGGTGAACACGTAGCCACCCAGGCGAACCGTCTTGATCATCGAGCGGCCTTTCGGATCGGGCTCGATCTTCTGCCGGATACGGCTGATATGGACATCGATGCTGCGCTCGACCGGTCCGGCATGGCCGCCGTGAACCAGCTCGATCAGTTGTTCTCGCGACAGGATCCGCCCGGCATTGCGGCAGAGCGCCAGCAGCAGGTCGAATTCGGCGCTGGTCAGCGTGATCTTCACGCCGTCCGGGTCTCGGAGCTCACGGGTTGTGGGATCGATGCGCCATCCGGCAAAGGTCAGTGGCCGTGGTCGAAGCCGTGTCTGCGAGGAGCCGGCCTCGGCGCGCCGCAGCAACGCCCGGATGCGCGCGACCAGCTCGCGCGTATTGAAGGGCTTCGCCACATAGTCATCGGCGCCGAACTCCAGGCCGAGGATGCGGTCGATGTCCTCGCCGCGCGCGGTGACCATGATGATGGGAATCGAGGAGGCCGTCCTCAGCCGCAGGCAGATGCTGAGCCCATCTTCGCCGGGCAGCATGACATCGAGAACGATCAGATCGACGCTCTCGCGTTTGAGCACCGCATCCATCTCCGGAGCGGAGCCGACGAAGCAGGGCGCGAAGCCGTTCTCTTCCAGAACTTCGGTCAGCATGCGCGCAATATCGGCGTCGTCTTCGACACACAGGATGCGCGCTTTTGCAGCGGCTGAATCGGGGGGCAGGACGAGCACGCCGTCGTGTAGGGTCAGCATCGGGCCAGTTTATGGCTGCCGCGCCCACAGAACGCTGCAGTAATATGTTTTTTTGTTAAGCGGTCCAATGAAAGTTGACCGAAAAACGGTCGAAGTTGGCCGAAATACGTCACACAGCGCTTGCGACTTGATGGTAGCGCATCGGTCAACCGACCCGCATCACGAAAATCCTGCGTGGCTTCCCTGTGTCCCGCAGGTCGCCGGGCGGTGTGGGGAGCGAACGTATTCGCTTCCCGTCAAGCAGAGGCATTTCGGATTCAGCCTCAGAATGAAGCACCACCGCCGAACCGGAATTCCTGGACCTGGTCGTAGGTGCCCTTGGTGATCGGTATCGCGTAGTCGAAGCGCAACGGACCGAACGGCGAGGCCCAGATCAGGCCGACACCGACCGATGAGCGGACCACGTTCTGGTCGCTGTAGGTCATGGTTTCGGCGGTTTCCGCCCAGGACGTCGGTCCCTTGTAGCCCCACAGTGAACCGGCGTCGGCATAGACGGCGCCCTTCAGGCCGACTTCCTTGGGCAGAAACCAGAACGGCACCTGCAGTTCGGCCGAAGCGCCCCAGTACATGGTGCCGCCCAGTGCATCGTTGGTGGTGCCGTAGGTGATGTCGCGCGGGCCGATGCCCTGCGGTGCGAAGCCGCGAACCAGTTGCGGCCCCATCTGGAACTGATCGAGCATGCGCAGTTGCTCGTTGCCGAGCTGGTTCATGATGCCGCCCTGCAGATGGATCAGGCCGACCAGGTCGGCCACCAGCGGCTGGTAGTACTTCACGTCACCGGTCGACTTGATGTAGCTGACGTCGCCGCCGACGCCGGCGAAATCCTGCCGGAAATCGACCAGCAGACCCGACGTCGGGTTCTTGTTGTTGTCGAGGGTGTTGAAGGTCAGGGTGTAGCCGAGCGCCGATGTGATCGCCGCGCCCTGCGACAGTTCGATGCGAACCGGCAGCGACGCCTCGCCGTCATAATAGCAGCCGAGGCCACTGGTGGAGCTGAGGTCGATGCCATGAGTGGCCGCGTAAGCGGGGGTCGGGTTGAATGCCAGGTTCGGATTGTTGGGGTTGTTGTTGCAGTTGTCGTAGGCCGAAGCGAGCCCGATCTTCTGGCTCAGGAACGAGTAGCGCAGTTGCAACGTCAAGTCCTCCCGCAGCTGGAAGCCGAGCCGTGTGTTGAAGCCATAGGACGTCGTGGAATAGGATTGGTAGCTGGTGACGTCCTGCTGCTTGTAATAGAGGTCGATACCGAGCGCGACGCGATAGTCGAGCAGATAAGGCTCGACGAACGACAGCGAAGCCCCGTTGGAATACTGCCCCGCCGTCACCGATGCCTTGGCGTACAGACCGCGGCCCAGCAGGTTGCGCTCGGAGACGCTGACTTCTCCCATGAAGCCGTCCGACGTCCCATATCCGCCGGATATCGAGAACTCCCCGGTCGACTTCTCCTCGAGGTCCACGTTGAGAATGACCCGGTCGCTCGACGAGCCCTGCTCGGTCGAGATCTTCACGGTCTTGAAGTAATCGAGATTCTTCAGGCGACGTTCGGCGCGATCGACCAGCGCCCGGTTGTAGGCGTCGCCTTCGGAAATGTCGAACTCGCGACGGATGACGTAATCGCGGGTGCGGGTGTTGCCGCGGATATTGATGCGCTCGATATAGTTGCGTGGGCCTTCGTCGATGGAAAACACGATTGACACCGTGCGGTTCTCGAAATTGCGCTCGCCGCTTGGTCGTACCGTGGCGAAGGCATAGCCGCGCCGGGACGTCTCGATCGACATTTCCTCGACCGATTTTTCGATCGCCTCGGCATTGTAGACCGAGCCGGCTTTGACCTGCGACAGCGAGCTCAACGAATTGCCGTCAAGGGTCGGAATACTGGAGCGGAACTGAACGGACCCCACGCGGTATTGCTGGCCCTCCTCGACCTTGAAGGTGACGATAAAGCCCTTGCCGGCCGGATCGTATTCCGTCAGCGCGGCGATCACCTGGACGTCGGCATAGCCGTTCTTCAGGTAGAAGCGCCGGATCAGGTCGCGATCGGCTTCGACCCGGTCGGGGTCGTAGATATCGTTGCCGCCGAGGAAGCTCAGCAGATTGGACTCGCGAGTCTTGATGATGTCGCGCAACCGGTAGGACGAAAACGCAATGTTGCCGATGAAATTGATGGTCTTGACGCCGGTCTTGGTCCCTTCGGTGACTTCGAAGATCAGATCGACCCGATTGTTCGGCTGTTCGATGATCTGCGGCACGACACGGACATCGTAGCGGCCGGAGCGGCGGTAGATCTCGGCAATGCGCTGGGCGTCGGATTGCACCATCGGCCGCGAGAATGTGCCGCGCGGCTTCGACTGGATCTCCGCCGACAGCTGATCGTCCTTGACCTTCTTGTTGCCCTCGAAGGCGACGCGGCCGATCACCTGATTTTCGATCACGGTTACGATGAGGTGGCCACCGGCCTGATTGATCTTGACGTCCTGGAACAGGCCAGTCTCGTACAGCGCCTTGAGGCCGTCGTCGATCGCGCCGCTGTCCAGGCGACCGCCTGGACTCGGCTTGAAGTAGGAACGGATGGTCTCCGCTTCGACCCGCCGATTGCCCTCCACGACAATCGACGACGCGGTCTGCGCCGACGCCCGTGACGACACGAGTAAACTCGTCACCATGGGAACTGCGGATAGGGCCGCTATCATCAGGGTGACGACGAAACCTTCCCTGAGTGTCCGCATTCCAGCTTTCATGGGTCCGGCGACCTTTCGCTTCGTTGTGTTGACGGTGGGTCTGGGGTGACTCACGCTGACGCGTGTGTTGCCGCGCCAGGCGGTCATCAATGCGGCCTTGCGCGGTATCGCAGTTTTAAGTGTTGTTAATTTTCGTTTCTGTCTGCGAACGCCATCACGCGAAAGCCTGATATCGCGGCGATCTCGTTCACGGTCGGTGTCGAAGGACGATCGCAGTTCGAAAACGGCGCAGATGGGTCGTAGGCCCCTCGGCATAACGTGGGGGAGCGTCGAGGGGCCTGACCCAAGCCACGGTCGCTCAACAATGGCTCAAGCAACGTGATCCTGCCACGGCACCGCGTGTCGCGATTTGAAGTTTTGCTAAGTCTTGTGTCGGTGAATGTCTTCATTGCGCGCGCAAGCGGACACAAAACTTGGCAAAACGTCACACTCGGAAATCATGTTTGCCACATTGCCACCGCGGATCGCAGTGTAGATCGGATCAGCTCATGTCACCGGTTCATTTCGGTGGCAAGGAGTCAGGCCCCTTGGCGGAAAGTCGCCCCCAGCGCCCGCTGGGGCCGTTTCCACCTCGCGGCACGCATCGCTTTCTCCTGGCTTTCCCTCGGCTCATGCCTCCGTTCGACGCCAGGCGTTTGCGATGAGCCAAAAACTCAGAACGATCCGCCTTCGCGCGGCGATGACAATTGGAGATCGCAATGAAGACAATCCTGCTGGGCAGCGTCGCGCTGATCGTGTTGGGCACGGCATCGGCTTTCGCAGCCGATCTGCCGGCGCGCACCTACACCAAGGCCCCCGTCTATGCGCCGCCGGCGCCGATCTACAACTGGACCGGCTTCTATATCGGCGGACATATCGGAGGCGCGTTCGATGGGGACTCGAGCTTCGGTAACAGTGACGGCTATTTCCTCGGCGGTGTGCAGGTCGGCGCAGATTATCAGTTCGCACCGAATTGGGTGGTCGGCGTCGAAGGTCAGTATTCCTGGGTGGACCACCGCAGCAATTCGGCCGCATTCTCAGCCGGCGGTTTCACGATCAGCGATCGCGACAGCAATCTCGGCTCGGTGACTGGCCGTCTCGGCTACACCTGGGGGCCGGCGCTGCTGTACGCCAAGGGCGGCGTCGCGTTCCGCGAAAACAACAACGTGTCCGTGAGCGACACCGCGAGCGGCCTGCCGCTGGCGTATTCGGCGAGCAACGACAATGTCGGTTACACCGTCGGTGCGGGCCTGGAATACCTCTTCCTGCCCAACTGGTCGGCCAAGGTCGAGTACATGTATTACAATTTCGGCAATACCGACGTGACGATCCCGTCGGCCGCCACAGTCGTCAGCTACGATCACGATGTTCACACCGTGAAGGCGGGCATCAACTATCGCTTCAATTGGGGCGCCCCGTCGGGGCTCTGACTCCATCAAGATCGCGCTTGTCTCCATCTTGGGGGCGAGCGTGATTGAGGAGCCGGAAAGTCAAAAAATGGGCCGCGGCGCGTCGATTTGCGTGCCGCGGCCCTTTCCGGTTGTGATGCGCGCGGGGCTCCTCCAGCAATGAGGCTCGCTTGCTGCCAACGTCAAAGGGTGTCGTAATAGAGCGGAGAGTCCGGTTCGGGCCGTGCCTTGCGCTCGTCGTTGTCGTCGACAGCGAATCCCACGATCCAGGCGATTCCACTGAGCAGCGCCATTCCGGTCATCATTCCAAACATGAAGGTCATGATTACTCCATTGAAGTCTCGCGCCCGACCGGAACCGTCACTGCGGATGGTTCGATCTGCCCGACATGTCTAACCTCCGAGTCCGGTCGTCAGTGTGGCCCGCGCGGGGTCTGGATATTAAGAGTTGCTGCGTTTTGTATCGACGTCCGCAATCAATGGTCGGCGCAGGCGGTAAAGAGATCTTCGACGGATCGCTTGTGGCAGGAGGGTCTGTTTTCGTCGGCCGCGAGAAAGCGCAGCGCGAGAAGAAACGCAGCCAGGCCGATCAGTATAAGTCCGCGGGAGGTCGTCAGGACAAATTCTCTCGGTCGGGTCTCGTCTATGGTGCTGGTTTCGCGCCAGACTTCCCTTTAGCGTTCTCGCGTGTTTCGCGATTTTGTGTGTTGTTAAGTTTTATGTTTCGCATGCCTTTACGCACGAGCTGAATCGTGCACGCCGGACACGGAGACATGTTTTCGATCCTCCAACCGCGTCAGCACGAATCGATGCGTGCGGAGAAATCATCCGTTATGCGTGCATGCGACCGATGTCGTCATGTGTTGCCGAAAAGCGACGGCGCGATCGGGAAGTGACGGAAGATGTCTGCGGGAAACCCAATTAACATCTCTTAAAGCACGGCATTTGGCCAATCACCTAAGCATGACGTGATGCGACGGAGGGGGGCTCCCTCAGGGTCGCTCCGTCAGGAAGTTCGCGTCGGACGAACGCGGGCAGGCGGTTCGAGCACATTTTTCGTGCGCACTTTGGAGGTGGTAATGACTATAGCGAAGAGCTTCATGCTCGGAACCGCGGCGGGTTTGGTCGCGTTGACCGGGGCGCAGGCGGCGGATCTTCCCGTCAAGGCCAAGGCGGTTGAATATGTGAAGGTCTGTTCTCTCTATGGCGTCGGATTCTATTACATTCCCGGCACCGACACCTGCATCCGCATCGGCGGGGCGTTGCGTTTGGATACATCCTTCAACGCCACCACCTACGACGTGCCGTACTGGCAGGGCAGCGCGAACGGCGCCGGGGCCTATAACCGCAACTACTACTCGACCCGCGAACGCCTCAACCTGTTTATCGATACGCGTACTGCCACTGAGTATGGCGTTGTCCGCACCTATGCCAACCTGCAGTTTGATTTTGCGCAGGGCCGCGAAAACATCGCGGGCGGCTTTGTCGAAAACGACTTCCTGTTCATCCAGTTCGCTGGCTTCACCTTCGGTAAGGCCGTCTCGCAGTTCGATCCGCAGTGGGCGCTGGCCAAGCCGTTCATCTCCTCTGGTTTCCTTGCCGGCTCGAATAACGCAACCGGTATCGCGCAGTTGGCCTATACGGCGTCGTTCGGCGGCGGCGTGTCGGCGACGATCTCGCTCGAAGATGCGCAGCCCTACCGGTCGGCTGGCGTGGTGAACACCTCTCTCGGTGGCACCAACGCACTGCTGGGACCGTTCGGCACCTCGGCCAGCAACTACGGCACCAGCGGCAACAACTTCCAGGGCAACGCGCAGGGCGGCGATCACGTTCCGGATATCGTCGGCAACGTACGTCTCGACCAGGCGTGGGGCTCCCTGCAGGTCGCTGCGGCGGCGCACGAAGTGCATGGGACATATTATACCCCGACCGACAGCTCGAGCGGCCATCCGGATTCGACCTGGGGCTACGCGGTCAGCGGCGCATTCGAACTGAAGAACCTGCCGACCGGTGTCGGCGACAGCCTGAAGGTCGAAGCCAGCTTCGCCAATGGCGCCGCCAAATACGTGTTCGGCGGAACCTACGACACCACCGGCGCGGGCCGTTTCGCGGCGATCGGCGGCGGCGGCATGGCGTTCGGTTATGTGCTCGACGGTGTGTATGGCACCGGCACCAACATCATCAAGAGCAATGCCTGGGAAGTCAGCGGCTTCTATGAGCACTACTGGAATCCGGCGTGGCGGACGTCGGTGTTCGCGTCATACAGCGCCATCTCGTATGGCTCCAGCGGCGATGCATTGCTGCTGGCGATGGCCAATGGCGGCCGTCTCAGCACCGGCGTGACGAATGCCACGGGCAGCTTCGATTTCGCCGTGGCTCAAGTCGGTACGCGCACGGCCTGGACCCCGGTGCAAAATCTGACGTTGTCGGCCGAGTTTATCTATAGCCGGCTCAACCAAAACCTGAACGGCACCTTCACCAGCACCGTGGCCGGCACGCCGGCCGGTTCGCCGGCGGGAACGGTGTTCACGCTCAAGGATCAGAATCTCTACAACGGATCGGTTCAGATCCTGCGCAGTTTCTGAGTTCAACCAGCATGAAAGGATAAAGCACACATCATGTAGACCTCCAGAAACCTCCGGTGGTGCCCCGCCGGAGGTTTTTCATGTTCGCGAGACACGCACCCACTCAACGCTCGCTTATGTCCCCGATGCTCTCCGCCAGCTTCGCTTCGACAAAATCCATATGCGCGAGGATGGCGGCGCGGGCGGCATCCGGCGAGCGAGCGCGCACGGCGTTGAAGATGTCGGCGTGGTGTTGCCAGATCAGCGTCTGCTGCTCACGGTTGGGCACGAAGCGTTTCAGGCGGTAGAGCGCGGCAAAACCTTCGCGCAGCAGGTCCATCATGCGCATCGCCAGCGGGTTTCCGGTGGCGGCGGCCAGCGCCTGGTGAAAAGCGATGTCGTTCTGCTCCCAGGCGGTGTCGGTGACGTCGAGGCGGTGCATGGCATCCAGCCGGACCTTCATGGCGCGCAGGTGAGCGGCGTTGCGCACTTTCGCGGCTTGGCCGGCGCACCAGCCCTCCAGCGCACGGCGGATCTCGAAGAACTCCCCGATGCGATGGGCCTCTGTCCGGATCAATTCGATCAGCGGCTGCTGGATGCCGATCTGCGGTACGGTGCCGACCACGAAGCTGCCGGTGCCGTGGCGGGTCTCGACCAGGCCGACCAGTTCGGCGTGATAGATCGCCTCGCGCACGGTCTGCCGGCTGGTGCGGAACATGGCGGCAAGCTCGCGCTCCGGCGGCAGGCGACTGTCGGTGGCGAAGGTGCCCTCGCGCAACATATGCGAAATCTGTGCGAACACCTGCTCTGATTTGCGACCGCCGGCCAGTGGCTGGAATGGTGCGGTGGCCGGCGCGCCCTTGATCTGGATCTTGGTTTTGGTTTTCGTTTTGGCCGTCCGCGTCGCGTCGGTGCGCGCCGTTCGGCGAGGCTTTGCCTTGGTTGGTGTCTTGGTTCGCGTTGTCGTCCGTGCCGTGGCTCGCGACCGTTGTGCCATGTCCGCTACTCCAAGGCCGGCGTTGCAAGCGCGCCGGCGCGGATGCCCAGATAGATTTCCTGCACCTGCTGGTCCGCCTCGAGATCGGCGGCCGGACCCTCCAGCACGGTGCGCCCGGTCTGCAGCACATAGGCATAGTCTGCAAGATCCAGCGCCAGCGGAATTGATTGCTCGGCCAGCAGCAGGGTCAGCCCTTCGCTGCGCAATCGGTGCAGGTTGTCATAGAGCGTCTCCACGATAGCCGGCGCCAGCCCGAGGCTGGGCTCGTCGAGCATCAGCAGTTTCGGATCGCTCATCAGCGCGCGGCCCATCGCCAGCATCTGCCGCTCGCCGCCGGACAGCGTGCCGGCGGATTGATGCCGCCGTTCCGCCAGCCGCGGAAACAGGTCGTAGACACGCTCGAACAGCGTCGGTGTCCGCGCCCGGTTGGCGAGGGCTGTGGCGCCCAGCCGCAGGTTCTGCTCGACAGTTTGCGTCACGAACAGTCTCCAGCCTTCCGGCGACAGCGCCAGTCCCCTGGCGACGATGGCGTAGGCGGGCCGCCCATCGATCGTTTCGCCTTGCCAGCTGATCGACCCGCTGCTCGGCGGCACCAGGCCGGCGATGGCATTGAGGGTGGTGGTCTTGCCGGCGCCGTTGGAGCCGAGCAGCGCGACCACCTTGCCGATCTCGACCTCGAGCGAGACGTCGGCGACGCCGACGACGTCGCCATAACGAACTTCGAGATTCTTGACGCTGAGCTTTGTCATTCTGCTCACCGCCGCCGCTTGCGGTGGCCGCGGCCGAGATAGGCCTCGATCACCGCCTCGTCGTTTACCACCTCGGTGGGCTTGCCCTGCGCGATCACATGACCCTGGTTGAACACGATGATGCGCTGTGCCAGCGTCATGATCACTTCCATGATGTGTTCGACGATCACCACCGTGACGCCGGTGGCATGAATGGTGCGCACGAGTTCGATCGCCTTGTGCAGTTCGGTCGGCGTCAATCCCGCCAGCGCCTCGTCGAGCAGCATCAGCCTGGGACGGCTTGCGAGCACGCGGGCGATCTCCAGCCGCTTGCGTCCCGGTGTGCCCAGGGATCGCGCCCGGGTTGCGCGCAGCTCCGTCATGCCGGTGAGCTCGATCACGTCCAGCGCGCGATCACGTGCCTCGTTGCGATGCGGATGCCGCAGGAAGGCGCCGACCATGACGTTCTCCAGCACGGTCATGTCCTCGAACGTCGCCGGCACCTGGAAGGTGCGGCCGATGCCGGCGCGGGCGTGCGCTTCGGCGCTGGCCGTGGTGAGGTCGGTGCCATCGAATGTCACGGTGCCGCCGCTCGGTAGCGTGTCACCGGCGAGGCAGTTGAAGAAGGTGGACTTGCCGGCGCCATTGGGACCGATCAGGCCGATCAGTTCGCCTGGCGTGACGGTCAGATCGGCGCCGCGCACCGCGTGGAAACTGCCGAACGCCTTGGAGATGTTGCGCGCCTCAAGCAGCATGGCGCGGTCTCCCCAGAATCCTGGCTTGCAGCGATCGCAGCCGCGTGGTGAGCCGGGGCGAGATCCGCATCCACATCTCGGACAGCCCGCCGGGTTCGAACCGCGCCAGCAGCACGATGATGCCGCCATAAAGAATGTAGGTGAGACCGGAACCGCCGCCGCCGAACCAGGTGTTGGTCGCGATCTGCAGCGGGATCAGGATGAGGGCGCCGACCAGCGGGCCGAACAGCGTGCCCGCGCCCCCCAGCGCGGCGATGATCACCATCTGCACGGAGACGAGAATGCCGACGCCGCTTTCCGGATCGACGAAACCGGTCTTGAACGCGTAGAGCGAGCCGCAGACCGAGGTGAACAGCGCACTCAGCAGCAGCGCTTTCAGCTTGGTGGTGCGCACCGGCACGCCGAGGCTGGCGGCAGCACGCTCGCCCGACTTGATGGCGCGCAGGTAGTAGCCGAAGCGGCTGCGTTGCAATTCGTAGGTGACGAACAGCAGCAGCCCCAGCACGGCGAGGAAGATATAGTAATAGGGCACTTCGCTGCGAAAGGTCAGGTCCCACCAGCCGCGTCCCACGGCCGGTCCTTGCAGGCCGATTGCCGCGCCGGCGAAGTCCCAGGTGCCGAGGAAAATGCGGATCAGCTCGGCGGCTGCGATGGTCGCCATGCTGAAATAATGTCCGCGCAGGCGAAATGTCGGCAGTCCGATCAAGATGGCGACGACCAGGCTCAGCACGATCGCGATCGGCAGCCCGGCCAGCGGCGGCCAGCCCCAGCGGGTGTAGACCAGCAGCGGCAGATAGGCGCCGATGCCGAAGAAGATGCCGTGTCCGACCGAGACCTGCCCGGCATAGCCGCCGACGATATTCCACGCCGACGCCGAAATCGCGGCGAGCAGAACCGCGACCCCGACGTCGAGATGGAACGCGCCGCTGAAGATCAGCGGATAGACCAGGAAGGCGGCGGCGAGGAGGGCGACGGGAAGCTTCACGTGCGAATCCTTTCCATCACGCCTTCCCCATCAGGCCCTGCGGCCGCAGCCAGAGCAGCGCCACGAACAGGGCGTAGACCACGATGTCCTTGTAGATCGGTCCCAGCCAGTARGCCGACAGCGCCTGGATCAGGCCGATGATCAATCCGGCATAGAGTGCGCCGGGGACGCTGCCGAAACCGCCCAGCGTCACCACCACGAACGCGGTGAGGCCAAAGGTTTCGCCGACCGAGGGGGACCAGGGGTAGGAGATCGCCATCAGGGCGCCGGCGATGCCGGCGCTGGCCGCGGCAAGCCCCCACGCCAGCGCCTGCATGCGGTCCGGGCGGATGCCCATCAGCATCGCGGCGTTGCGGTCTTCCGCCACCGCGAGCAGCTTGCTGCCGATCACTGTGCGGGTCAGCACCAGATGCAGCGCGAGTGTCAGGGCAATGGCGACGGCGCCGGCGACGAGCTGCGCCACCGGCATCAGGATGCCGCCGATCCTGAGCGTGCCGCTCAGCACCGTCGGCGGCAGCGACACGACATTTGCCGAGAACACCCAGAACGCCGCATAGCGCAGCAACAGCGCCAGCCCGAAGGTGGAGAGGATCTGCGCCAGCATCGGCCCGCGCACCACATGCCGGATCAGCGAGACATAAACCAGGATGCCGAGCGCAAACAGCGCGCCTGCGCCGGCCACGCCGAACACGGCGGGTCCGCCCCCCAGCCATGTGGCGGTGAGCAACGCCGCGTACATGCCGAGCATGACGAATTCGCCATGGGCGAAGTTGATGAAATTCATCATGCCCCAGATCAGCGTGAGGCCGGATGAAAACAACGCATAGATCGCCCCGAGCAGGAGGCCGCCGACGATCACCTGGAGAAGGAGCATGGGGCAATCCGTGCGTGATGAAGAGCTCCATCCATCTCGATCCTACGACGGACGATTGCTTTGCCCGGCTCCCTCCTCCCTTGTGGGGGAGGGGCGGGGAGGGGGGTATGCCGCGCGCTGATAGGAGAGAGGTCGCGCAGAGCAGTCTGTCTCGCGCGTGAAAGATCTGTCGTGGCCCCCCTCCCTAACCCTCCCCCACAAGGGGGGAGGGAACGGTTCATTGCCGGAGGGAAGCAATCTCGTTGAACAAATGAGGTGCTCATTCTTATGCGCTTCACTTCCACCCCTGCATCGGCCATTCCAGCTTCGCGGCGGCGGACTTGTCCGGCCACACCAGCTGGTAGGCCTTGTCCTTGAGCTGGATCAGGTAGGTGGCGGCGAGCACGTTCTGGCCGGTGGCGTCGAACTTGACGCCGTCATAGCCCATCATCAGTTGTTCGGGCTTGAGATCGGTCGCGATCAGCGCGGCGCGGATCTTTTCCGGATCGGTCGAGCCGGCGCGGTTCAGCGCGTCGGCGAGCGTGAGCATGGCCTGCAGGTTGCGCGCGCTGGTGTCGTCGAGATCGCGACCGGTCTTGGCCTTGTACATCTCGTTGATCTTGTAGGTCGTGGAGCCGGGCTTGCCGATATCCCATGAGCTGCGGTTCATGACCCCCTGCGCGATGTCGGCGACCGCGGGAATGAAGGAGGGATCGGAGAAACCGGAATCGTCGCCGATCACCATCGGCGGCTTGTAGTCGAGGTTCTTCATGGTCTTCATGTAGAGAATGGCGTCGGAGGTGTAGCTGATGAAGATCACGACATCCGGCTGCTTCTCCTTGAGCTGTAGCACCTGGGCGCTGACGTCGGTCGAGCTCGCGCTGTAGGGCACACGGATCGCCACCGCGAGGCCGGCCTTCTTCGCCGCGGCTTCGACCGCGTCGGCGACCGATGTGCCGTAGTCGGTGTTCTCGTTGACCACCGCGATCGACTTGATCGCCTTGCCCTGCTTGTTCATATCATCAATGAAGCGCATGTAGCCCGTGGCGAAGTCGCTGGCGATCGGCGTGGTGCGGAAGGTCCACTTGAAGCCGCGGGTGGTGACGTTGAGGGCCGCGGAATCGCCGACCATCATCGGGATGCCGTAACGTTCGGCCACCGCCGTCGCCGTGAGGGTGCAGGAGGACTGGTAGGTGCCGAACAGCACGTTGACCTTGTCCTGCGTCACCAGCCGCAGCGCCTGCTGCTGCGCCACCGACGGATTGCCCTGGTGGTCGACAAAGATCAGCTCGAGCTTGGCGCCGCCCATGTTCGGCAGGCCTTCGCCGGCTGCGAGCGGGATATTGGATAGCTCCGGATGATTGTTGTTGACGATGTCGGCGGCGACCTCGGCGGCGGCCTTGGAGGCTTGTCCGGCGGAGGCGGCGTTGCCGGTGAGCGGCCAGAGAATGCCGATCTTGACGGTCTCGGCTGACATCGCCGGCGCGGTGAAACCGAGCGAACTGAAAATGGATGCGGCAAGCGTTGCCGCCATCGCAAGCGATGGTGCTTTCACGTCGTCCTCCCCTTGGACCGGTGTGTCCGGTCGTTGCGTTCGCCGTTGTTACGGCTTTTCTTGTTGCGGTCTTTTGCGGTCGTGGTGGTCGTCGCGCAGATCAGGATCGTTTGTCGTGCAGCTTATGTGTGCTGGGGCGTCTCGAGAGTCGTCCGGGATCGTTTCCTCGAACACCTGCCCCGTTTTTTCTGCAGTTCGCCGATTGTCGAACGTCGGATCGGCGGCTACGTTTCCTTGGTCAGATGTCTGACCACTGTGAAATGCGACGGGGCTGTTGTCAACGCGCAACCGGGACCGGCGAGAACACCAGCAAGAAACAAGGGACTTGTCGCCATGACCTACAACGTCACCACCATCACGTTGCGGCCCGGCACCGCCGCCCAGGCGCTGGCCCAGATCAAGGCGCACGTGATGGCGCCAGCGAAGCCGTCTGTCTCTTATACACATCTAGATGTGTATAAGAGACAGCGTCACCACCATCACGTTGCGGCCCGGCACCGCCGCCCAGGCGCTGGCCCAGATCAAGGCGCACGTGATGGCGCCAGCGAAGCCGTCCGGCGAATTGCTCGCCTGCTGGACCTCCGACATCGGCGCGTTGAACCAGATCCTGCTGATTCATCGTGCGGGGAGCGCCGAGCAGGCACTGGCCCATCGCGCCGATCTGGTGCTTTCAGACGATCCGTTCGGCTGCAGGGATGTCATGACGCGGTTGCAGACCGACACCTATCAGTTGCTGCCGTTTCTCGGTGCGATCGAGACGGGAGCGGTCGGGCCGGTGTTCGAGGTGCGAACCTATGAGGTGAAGGCTGGCGGCATGGCGCCGACCATCGAGCTGTGGCGCAAGGCGGTGCCGGACCGGGTGAAGCTCTCGCCGCTGCTCGCCGGGCTCTACAGCGTCAGCGGCGTCGCCGCGCGCTTCATGCACGTCTGGCCCTATGCCAGCCTCGATGAGCGGGCGCGATTGCGCGCGAAGGCGGTGGCCGAGGGCATCTGGCCGCCACCGGGCGGCCCGGCGCATCTTCAGGTGATGCAGTCCGATATCTATCTTCCGGCGGATTTTTCACCGCTGCGGTAACGGTTATTGTCCCCAGCCGCAGATGCCGCCGCTGCGGCAGGGCCAAGTTTGAACGTGTGTCTGGGCTCTCCGGGGCGGAGCGTACGCCTGCGCATCGAGCGGATTGCCGTGCCGGCGTGCGGCGGCTTGCCGGGTGCGCGAATGGACCGTGGCGGCCGTCCGCGTCGACGCGCCTCGGGATGAGGTTGCCGTCCGTGATGGCGACGCCGCTTTCGATGCGCCGGCACTGGATGTTTGCGCGGGCGGGGCCGACGTGTCGGACATGTCCTTGTCTGGGGTCTGGCTGGCGGTTTGTGTTGCCGTCCCGGCGAGCGCCTTCGAGGCCGCCCGCGCCATGTCCTGGGTCGGGGTCGGCAGGGTGTCCGTCTTGGCTTCAATGCCGAGCGGCTCAAAGCGCGCTTTTGGACCGAGCGGAATCGGCGACAGCAAAGCCTTCGAAAGATCCAGTGTCAGGAATGCGTCAGGCCGGTAGCGCACCGCGCTGCCTGCGCCGGTTGTGGTGAGGTCGTCGGCACGCGCATGAGCGCACAGCACAAGCGCCGAAAGGAGAGACGCCGCGCACGCAGCGATGCTCCGGCTTCGCAAAGCCGTCTTCTTCGTGGTCATTCGCTGCATCGCAACACCCTCACAACTCCATCCTCCCCTCCCTGAACAGATGATGTCCGGAACGCGGACTTGCCAGAGGTTGCGCGGACTCGTTTCCGGCGAGGCAGGTCGGCGCAGCCTTCGGCCCAAGCTTAACGCGTGAGCAGGGTTGAGGTTTCGTGGTGGCACCAGCGTTTTTGCGGATGCACGGCGGCCTTTGAATGCCGCCCAGCAATGCGAAAGGGCGGCCATGCATGGCCGCCCGTCCGGAATGTCGCTCTCGTCAGCGGCGAGTCATCGTTACCAGCGGTGGCCCCAACCGCCCCAACCACGGTGGCCCCAGCCCCAGCCGCCACCGTAGCCATAGCCGCCATAGAAGCGCGGGGCATAGCCATAGCCGTAGTACCGGGGACCGCCATAATACCCGTAGGCGCCGTAATAGTTCGGCCGCCACCAGCAGCGGCCCCAGGCGTTACAAACGTAGCGAACCTGCTCGGCAGCCGCGCCGTCCCTGACGTCGGACTGCGCACCTTGCAGCCCGTTGGGCATCGCGGATGCGGCGCCGCTCGTCAGCGCCATCCCGGCGGTTGCCGCGACGGCCAACAAAGCCATTCTTGCCTTCATGATCATCTCCCAATTTCCAAGTCTGAAGTCCAGGTTTCTTGAAGGTTCTTGAATTTCAAGTTTCTTGAGTTCGGTGTTTTCAGCACGCTCAATTCCACCGCTTGCAGGACGTTGCGGTCATGGATTGCGGTCTCGGAACGTTGCGTTTTGAACATGGCAAAGTGTTGATTTATCAGACGTGAACAGCGCGTTCATGTCGCTAACCATGCGTTCATCCGACATGGAACAAAACCGCGACGCCGTGGTTATATATGCGACCCGATGCGGGAGAACTCAGCCGATGAACGGCTCTTCGCGGACGAGGCTCGATGGCAATCCGATCGCCTATGCCCTGTTGGGTGTCGCGGTGGTGGCCGGCATCATGATGGTTGCGGCCGTCTATTATCTGCAGGCGATGTCATAGGAAATGCCCTTTCGCGGCAAAAACGGCCCCGGATCAGGGGCCGCTTCCGTGCGTTGCGCGCAAAAGTTTAACAGCGCCGATATTTACCAATGACGATGGTGGCGCTTGATGACGACGACCCTGCGGTCGTGATGACGATGCCAGCCGTGATCGCGATGCATGCGCATTTCGGCATGGGCGCCGTAGTCGCGATCGCGCTTGATCACCACCGTCTCCGCGCTGGCAAGCGTCGGCGCCGCAACGGCGAGGGTGAGTGCGGTGGCAATAACATAACCAATCGTCTTCATGTGCTTCTCCTCCAGTGGAATCGTTCCAATAACTGCGGGATCACAACGTGTGCATGCCCCAGCCGTTCCTGAACGCGCACGGGAAAATTCTGAACATCCATTCATGATGCAAGCGAGGAGCGCCATCATCCGCTCACTGCGGATCGGTGCTGCCGATCAGCCGTGCGACAGCGCCGCTGCACGCGCAAAGCGCAATGTGAACTGCTGTCTCTTATACACATCTAGATGTGTATAAGAGACAGCCGTGCGACAGCGCCGCTGCACGCGCAAAGCGCAATGTGAACTGTGCGCCGCCGGAGGACAGATTCTCCACCGCGATGGTCGCGCCATGGTCCTCGATGACGCCGCGCACGATCGAGAGGCCGAGGCCCGCGCCGTCGGCGCGCTGCCGGTTGCCGCGCCAGAAACGCTGGAAGATCAGTTCACGCTCGCCGGGCGGAATGCCGGGCCCGCTGTCGCGCACGCGGACAGAGCCGTCGTCGCCGACGACAATCTCCACGGTGGTGCCGCGTCCGGTATGACGGATGGCGTTCTCGGCGAGGTTGCGGATCGCCCGCCGCAGCATCTCGGCGTTGCCCTTGACCGACACCGTGGTGGTGACGCCTTTCAGTGCGATATCCTTGTCGGCGGCAAGCGCCAGCGGCGCCATCGATTCCACCACTTCGGAGCAGACCGCGTGCAGGTCGGCGGTCTCGGAGGGATCGACCACCAGCGTGTCGAGCTCGGCGATCTCGAGCAGTTGCCCGACGATCCGGCTCATGCCTTCGATGTCGCGGTGCAGATCGGAGGTGGCGGTCCGGTCGCCCAGCGTTTCCAGCCGCGTCCGCAGGATGGTCAGCGGCGTGCGTAACTCGTGCGCGGCATCGGCGGTGAACTGGCGCTGGACATGAAAGCCGGCCTCAAGCCGGTCGAAGGCCTGATTGACGGCGGTGACCAGCGGCAGAATTTCGCTTGGAATCTGCTCGATCGGCAACCGGATATCGGTGCGCGCGGGGCCGATGTTCTCGGCCTCTTCGGAGGCCCTCAGCAGCGGGATGATGGCGCGACGGAAGATGATGATGTCGGTCGCCAGCAGCAGCAGCAGGATCGGAATCGTGATCCATCCGACACGGCGAAAGAAATTCGCGATGATGTCGTCGGTAATGACGTCGCGATGAGCAAGATCTTCCGCGACGCGGACCCGCACGGTTTGTCCGGCAATCTGTTTATGCACGCTGGCGCCGGCGATCATGCTTCCGCTGCTGCTTTCACCCTGGAACGCCTGATCGGAGAAAGCGGTGCCGTCGGGCAGAATCGGCTTGCGGTCGCTGCGTGATGAAAACAGCACGCGTCCCGCCGCGTCGACCACATCATAAGCATAACGCCCGTAGGCTTCGGAATACTGGTCGCGGAGGCTGGCGGGCAGCACCAGCGCCAGCTTGCCGTCGGGCGTCGCCGTCAGCTCACGCGCCACCGCATCGGCCTGGTCGCGCATCGCGACGCGATGCAATTGGCTGATCTCCGAATTCAGCAGAAAGAACAACACCAGCGGCAGCACGATCGCAGTCAGCGCCACGGCCATGATGTGCAGGAAGACGATCCGGGACGTCAGAGATTTGAAGCGGATCACGCTACTTGATCTCCGACATCAGATAACCGACGCCGCGAACGGTGTGGATCGAGATCCGGGCGCCGGTATCGGCGAGCTGCTTCCTCAGCCGAAACACATAGACCTCGACCGCATTGGAGCCGACGTCGCCGGAGAGTCCGAAGATATGGTCCTCGACGTTCTTCTTGGGCACCACGCGGCCCTGCCGCCGCAGCAGGATTTCCAGCACCGAGGTTTCGCGTGCGGAGAATACATGCGGCGTGCCATCGATGAAGACCTGGCGGCTTTCGGTGTCGTAGACGAGGTTGGCGAGCTGCAGCGAAGAGCCGAGCAACTGTCCGGGCCGGCGCAGGATCGCTTCCAGCCGCGCCACAAGTTCCTCCAGCGCAAACGGCTTGACCAGATAGTCGTCGGCGCCGCTGCGCAGGCCGCTGACGCGGTCGTTCACGCCACCGCGCGCGGTCAGCACCAGCACCGGCAGCGGGTCGCTGCGATGGCGCATCTCGCGCAGCACCGAGAGGCCGTCGCTGTCGGGCAGACCGAGATCGAGGATCATGGCGGCATAGCTGATGCTGCTCACGGCGTCGCGCGCCTCGCTCGCGGTGTTCACCACATCGGCCTCGTATCCGGCGGCCGACAGGCCTTTCGCCAGCAGCCCGGAGAGCTCGATATTATCCTCGACAATCAGCAGGCGCATGAGGGTCCATCTGGGCTGAAGAAAGATCCGGTCGTCATCACAACGGCCTATATTACGCTCCGCTGAACGCAACGGGCGTTTTTTTAAGGCCGGGACCGCTGTCCGTATCGTGTTTTCCGACCGTCTTCCAGCCGCCACATGCGTCGAAGGCCGGTGACCCGCCGGCTTGTAAGGTGCATGTAAGCTTGTGCGAGCGGGCCGCGCCGGCGGCCATTATATGTTCAGGTGTTACGTATCGACGTCCTGGGCCTGCCGGGCCGCGTCGGATGGATCAGAAAATTGGGACTGCAGGCGGTAACCGACGCCGGATTCGGTCAAGAGCAGGCGGGGGCGATTGGGATCGGCTTCGATCTTCTGTCTCAGCTTGCGGACCAGGATCCGCAGATACTGGATGTTGTCGCGCTGGTTGCCGCTCCAGATGTCCTTGAGCAGTTGATCGTGCGTGACGACCAGCCCGACATGGGTCGCCAGCACGTGCAGCAGGCGATACTCCTTCCGCGTCAGTTTGATCTGTACACCGCCCACCGTGACGCTGCGCGCGACCAGATTGATGGACAGCGGACCCGCCACCACAACGGGACTTTCGGTCCTGCTCTTGAAATACCGTCGCAGAGCCGCCTCGCTGCGCGCGAGCAGTTCGGCGATGCCGAACGGCTTGACCACGTAGTCGTCCGCTCCGGATTTGAGCAGGCGGACCTTTTCTGCCTCGTCGGACTCGATCGAGAGCATGATCACGGGCGTGTTCGACCAGCCGCGAATCTGCTCCAGCACGTCGCTGCCCTCGATGTCGGGCAATCCCAGGTCGAGTATCACCAGATCGGGCTTGCCGAACATTGCGGACTTGAGGCCGTCCGCGCCGGTTTCCGCCTCCAGCACCGCATAACCATGCAACTCGAAGCCGGCGCGGAGGAAGCGCCTGATCTTCGGCTCGTCGTCGACAATGAGGACCGTGTTGACAGGCTTACTCATGACCCGCCGTCGCAAGGCCGGGAGTGGTCTGCCGTACCACCGGCAAAAACAGCGAGGCAATGGTGCCGGGCGGCGTGCCCCGGTTGATGATTTCGAGGGTGCCGCCGTTCGCCTTGATAAACGCCGATGCAATCCAGAGTCCGAGACCGAAACCCGGCACGGTGTTGAGGTGGCGCTGGCCCCGGAAAGACCGGCGGCCCAACTGGCTTTTTTCTTCCGGCGTCAGGCCTGCGCCCTCGTCAAGAACCGAGAATCCGATGCGGCTGGCCTCTGATCGTACAACAATGGCGATGGTGGAGCCCGTGGGTGAATACTTGGCTGCATTGTCCAGGAGCTGCCCGCAGGCCTCTTCGACCAGGACGGAGTCTGCCTTGACCAGGGGCAGATCACCTTCGAATTCCACCTGGATGCGATGCTGGCTGAGCCGTCGCGTCCGGCGTTCGAGCGCCGCGTTGATGATGTCGGCGGGATCGGTCCATTCCAGGCGGGGCCTGACGCCTTCGCTGGTCACGCGCGAGGCATTGACCAGGTTCTGCAGGAAACCATCGAGTTGGGTGGCTTCGTCATGAATCCCGTCGATCAGCAAATGAATCATCCGGTCGCCATGAAGCGCCGGCGTCGCGTTCAGGACGCTGGCGGCGCCGAGAATGGATGCAAGCGGCGTCCGCAGCTCATGCGAGACAATCCCGTGCAGGGCGTCTTTCAGAAGATCCGCTTGCAGCCTGAGACGGGCCTCATCCATGGCCCGGCCGATATCGATCCGCTGAAGCGTGAGCGCAGCCTCTTCGATGATCTCCTCGATCCGTTGCATGTTCTGTTCGATCAGTCCGTCGGCGTTGTTCCCGACATCGACGGCAATGACGCCATGGTTGATGGACTCCGAGGATACGGCCTTGAGAAGCCAGAACGTCTGCGAGAGGCCATCGAACGGTCTGCGGGTCTGCAGATCGTTGGTGGTGATCATCACCATGGCCTCGCGCTTGATGTCGCTGGGAATGGCGGTGCCGTCGAGGGAGCGGACGTCGATATCGTCGGAAGATGCGACGAACGCCGCCCGCTGTCCCAGGGCGGTGGACACGTAATTGTGTATCGCGTGCACCAGATCCTGCGCGGTGAAGCACAGCGCCAGTTGCCGAGAGAACTCATAGAGGCCGTGAATATGCCGCTCGCTTCGCCGCAACGAATTGGCCTCGCGCCGGACGCTCGAGGCCAGCTTGCTGGTGATGAATGCGACAAACAGAAACAGCAGCAGATCCACCGCCTCGTCGGGATTGTCGACTCGCAGGCTGTAATAGGGGACGTAGAAAAAGAAATCGGCTGCGGCAGCACCGGCGGTCGAGGCGACGGCGGCCGGCCAGAACCCCCATCGGGTTGCCGCGATGACGACCGGTATCAGGTAGATGACCGAAACGAGGCTGAGGGGGACGATCTTGTTGAGCAGCAGCAGCCCGATGGTCGCGATGCCGACAAGCATGGCGGTCGCCAGCAGAGACAGGGCGTTCGCGCGCGCGCGCCGCCAGACATGCCGCTGGGCATGGGAAGATATACCGTCGGGATGGCCGGCGATGCCTGCGCTCGCTCTGGTGGCCTTTTCAAGGGTCAATGACTGGTTCTCGCTGCGGGACATAGCCTGTCGCTCGCGTCGATTCCACCAAGGGGCGAAGCCGTGCGTGCGTCGGGCTTGAAACAAGCTTTCAATTACGCATGATCTTGCAGGCGGTGCAGTCAAGACAAATCGAGGTGCCGGATCGATCGTTGGATTCTTGCTGTCGATCGATCGCGTGCGGCAAACTGCTCGATGTCTGTCCTGACGTTACCTTGAACTGCCCCGGCAATGGCGTTGTCGCCCGAACAGGCATATAGAATCCATACTTGAAGCAATCCCGGTATATATAAAAATAATAGGAATATTGCCGGTGGGCGCGAGACCGTCGGTACGATGGGCGCATCCATCGTCAAACGGCAGGACGAGAGCCTCCTCAAGACTCGTGCGAATTTCGAGCAGCCAACGCCGCGCCTGTATCTGGCCGACAGACTGGATCTTGCGCGCGGCAGGCCTGCATGATCTCCCTGAACGACAGCAAGCCGGCGCGAGTGACGTCGACGGGCTTGAGGCCGACCGGTAGACAGGCGTCATTCGCGCAAGGGGGCATGCCGGAGACCGATGCCGGCGCGAGCGCAATCGCTGCGGCGGGGCTGTCGTAACGTGGGGGATAGAGATAATGCTCCATCAGCCAGGTCCGCGCACCGGGGATGCTCTCTTCCAGCAGCGCGATGGCCCTGACCTTGGCGGCGGGAAGAACGGCGCTCCAATTCGCATACTCGCGCGCCAGGATTTCCAGCGACAGGACTTCGGTCGCGATGATGACAAACAGGCCATTGGCCTTGCGCGCGCTTCGCGTGGTGCTGGCCTTCTTGAACGCCTCGCTGAGGTTGCGATGCTTCTCGATGAATCCACCCAGGCCGGCTTTCCAGAGCATGTCAGGCAGGCATGCGTATCCGTGCATGGCGTGATAGGTCTGGATCAGGCTGCGACACTGCGATCGCAGGATGTCGGGTATGAAGCCGAACTCCGGTCCCGGACCATGCGCGGGCGGCGCCGCGTCCGGCGTATCGAAGCTGGCATGTAACGTCACGTTCATTCGATTGCCCCGCAACGGCTCGGCGACTTGTGGTCACCTGATGCGGGCACTGTAGTGAGTCATCGGATATGTATTCGATGTAATTTTTTCGCCAAAACCATAGAGAAAAAATAGCATTTCTTGTCGGCATCGGATGGTGCGGACCGTGCGAGGTGCGCCGATGGTGCGCCTGGACGACACGCGACGACACAACGCGTTTTGCGAGCCCGCCTTGTACTGAACTTGGGGGCGCCGCGTTGTTTCCTGAACATCGGGATGGCGCGATACGCTGGCACAAAGGTGTCAGAACTCGGTCCTGATCAAGACGCAGCGTGTCGCAATGCTGCTGCCGATCTCGCTCGCAATTTGGGCAGCGCCGCGAGCAATCGACTTGTTCGTATGCAATCGCGGTCAATCATCGCGATGCGGATATCTTTTTTTAATGTTTCTCGACGCCGGGACGTATCGATTTTTTCTCATGCGACTCGGACAACTGACCTTACCGATTTTTAGGAATCGAAGCGGCGCCGGAATGGGGAGGCGCTGCAACAACGGGGTTGGTCATGAAAAAGATTCTTTTGGCGGGCGCCTCAGTGGCTGCGCTGATCGTATCGGTGAATGCACAGGCGGCGGATCTGAGCACCACAATGCCGTCGGGGTCCTGCGATCCCTACAAGAATTACTCTTGTCTGGACGCCTATCTCGGCGACGACGTGGTCACGCGTTTCCTGCGATATTATCAGCTCGAATGGGGGCACGACTCCGCGCCGTCGGATCCGAAGGCGCCTGCAGGGCGTCGCGCCGAATGGCCTGCGACACCACAGAGCACGCCGCCAATGCCGTTTACCGAATGGCCCTATGGCGGGTCGACTAATCTCGGGGTGACCCGGCCGGCGTCGGTCGACAGCCCGCTGATGAACGCGATCGCGCATACGCCGGTCGGCGAAGCGCTGGGGGCTTCCAACATCCAGATCTATGGCTGGGTCGACGGCGGCGGCAATCTCAGCACCAATTCGGTCAAGCCGGGCGGCAATGCGCCTGCCGCTTACAGCTATACGCCGAACACCATTCAGCTCGATCAGGCCGTGATCTATGTCGAACGCCTGCCGGACACGGTGCAGCGGGATCATATCGACTGGGGCTTTCGCATCTCCGCGATCTACGGCGAGAACTATCGCTACACCACGGCCTACGGACTGTTCAGCAACCAGCTGCTGAAGAACAACGCGGTCAACGGCTTCGACATGCCCATGTTGTACGGCGAAGTGTTCATTCCGCAGGTGCTGGAGGGCCTCAATATTCGCGTCGGCCGCTTCATCTCGATTCCGGACATCGAAGCGCAGCTCGCGCCGAACAACTATATGTATTCGCATTCGATGACATATTCGTTCGACAACTACACCAACACCGGCGTCGAAGCGACGCTGGCGGCCACCAGGAACATCATCTTGCAGCTCGGTGTGGTGACGGGCACCGAGGCGATGCCGTGGCATGTGGGGCAGCGCATCCCCAATCCGTTCCCGAACCCGGTGTATCCGGACTCGACCATGTTGAAGGATCCCGGCGCGCAGGCGTCCCTTGTTGCGGGCATTCGCCTGACCAGCGACAGCGGCAACGACAGCATCAATCTTGTCGCCAATGGCATCAATGACGGCAAGTGGGGATATAACAATCTTCAGTGGTACGGCGGCACGTATTACCACAAGTTCAACGATCAATGGCATCTCTCGGTGGAGGTCTACACCCTGTCCCAGAGGCAGGTGCTGAATGCCGCCGATCCGCTCGGCATTGCGGCCAACAGCGGCTATCCGTTTGGCGTGCAGCAGATGCCGTTCAACTCGCCGTTCCTCGCACAGTGCAGCAACCCGACCGAGCTGACGTGTACGGCCCGCAGCGTCGCGGCTCTCGCCTATCTCAACTACAAGTTCTCGCCGCTGGATAACCTCTCGTTCCGTGGCGAATATTTCGACGACCAGCAGGGCCAGCGCACCGGGACCAAGACCCGTTATGTCGAGGCCGGCATCGGCGTGCAGCACTGGTTCTCACCGCAGATCGAGATGCGCCCGGAGGTCAGCTACTACCGTTCGCTCGATGCGCCGGCGTTCAACGGCAACTCCAACGCCGGAATCCTGCCGAACAAGAACTATGCGGTGATCGGGTCCGCGGACGTCATCGTCCACTTCTGATGATCCGGGACGCCGGCGGCCTGCGCCGGCGTCCCCGTCGCTGCCACGATCTCCCGAACAACAGAGGACATCATGTCGAAAATTCTTTTCAGCACCGTTGCGCTAGTTGCGCTCAGTGCCGCATCCGTGGCATCCGCCGCCGATCTTGCCACGCGCCCCTACACCAAGGCGCCACCGGTATCCCCGGCCTATGACTGGACGGGCTACTACATCGGCGTGTTCGGCGGCGGTGGCTTCAGCAACCACGACATCACCAGCGCGGCCGGCTCCGCCAATTATGGCTCCGGCGGCGGCGGCATTGGCGGCGTCGATATCGGATACAACTGGCAGAGCGGCAGTTACGTGTTCGGCCTCGAAGGCGATGTCGCCTGGGCCGGCATCAAGAGCAACGATGCCTTTGCGCTCGGCCCGAACGACGAGACCTCGCTGCGCTGGGCGGCGACGATCCGCGCGCGCAGCGGCATCGCCATCGATCGGTTCCTGCTGTTTTTCACCGGTGGCTGGGCCTACGGCGATCAGCGGCACGTCAACACCGATCCCGTGCTGGGCGGCGTCGACAGCTTCACCGTCAACTCCAGCGGATGGACCGCGGGCGCCGGCCTCGAATATGCCTTCACGCAAAACCTGATCGGCAAGTTCGAATACCGCTACTACGATTTCGGCAACTTCACCCGTGGCGGCAATCCGCTGACGTCCAACGGCCAGCTGCCCTACAAGGTCGACAGCACCTATTCGAGTTTGCTGCTCGGCGTGAACTACAAGTTCGGCGGCCCGGTCGTCGCCCGTTATTGAAGATGAGTTCCTGAGTGAAGGTCCAAGAGCCGCGAGGCCCGGCGTCCGACAAACGTTGGGCCTCGCGGGAATCGCCGGAGGCTGACGAGCGATGGCTTGGGTTGCTTCAAAATTCCACGAGGTCAGACGGAGGGGATCGATGACCGTTACAACAGTCGTGCGGAAGGCCGGAGCCATCGTCGCAGCCGCCATGCTGATCGGCATGCTGGCCGGCTGTGTCAGCGACATGGGGCCGACAGCGACCTCGCAATCCAGCGGCGACGGTCCGCAGATGCGCTATTACGGCGGACCGAAATCACCGATGTGGCCGGCCCAGTAGTTCAGCCGCGCCGCTGCGGCAGGCCGATACCGGGCGGCGCTGCGCGGGCCGGCAGGGATGTCCCATTCGTGGGGATTGGTTAACCGGCGAAGATCGATCTCGCTGCTTCCGCGGGTGTGTCGTCGTGTCGCATGTCAGCTCTGCAGCGCGCTGCGCCGAGGCTGTCGATGCCGCTCTTTGTGACGGTCTGTTGGCGGCAAAAACGTGAGGCGTCGAAGCAACTGCTAACGAAGAATCCAGGCCAGACCGCTCGCTTTCGGGCTTTGTAAGGTGGGTGTAAGCTGGCTTTGCTAACGAGTTCCACGACGCGGCCCCGTCGCTCACGACGGTCAGAGCAGAGCGTCAAATCTCAAAGGTTCGCTCAGCATGTATCCGGCGAAGACCACTTCGGGAGATCGCCTCGATGCCCATCCGCATTAAGGATCCAATCGTGCTCAAACGGACTGCGATCGTCGCAGTAGCGGCCGTCTGCGCGGTGTCGATCGGCGCGTGGTTGTTGATGCGCGCCGGCGACATTCCCTCCGCGAAGGCAGAGCAGACCGCGGCCAAGACCCAGGTCAACGTCGACCAGCAGTCTGTCGATGTGTCCGAGAAGCAGGTGGAGGCCTTCAAGGTTGCTCCGGTTGATGCGCGCCAATTCAAGGTTATGAAGAATTCGGTCGGATCGATCGACTTCAACCAGAATATGCTGGTGCAGTCGTATACGCCCAATGCGGGCAGGATCGTCGATACGTTCTTCAACGTCGGCGATGAGGTCAAGAAGGGCCAGCCGCTGTTCACCATCGACAGCCCCGATCTGCTGACCGCGGAGTCCGCGCTGCTCGCCAGTGCCGGCGTGCTCGAACTTCAGACCCGGACGCTGGCGCGCGTCAAACAGCTTTTGAAGACCGGCGGCGGAGCCCAGAAGGATGTGGACCAGGCGACCTCCGATCAGCAGACCGCCGAGGGTAATTTCAAAGCCGCGCGTGACGCGGTGCGCATCTTCGGCAAGACCGAGGCGGAGGTCGACCGCATCCTGGCGGACCGCAAGGTCGATTCCATCCTGATCGTGCCGAGCCCGATCGATGGCCGCGTGATCACCCGCAATGCGGCGCCTGGATTGTATGTGCAGCCCGGCAACGCGCCGGCGCCGTTCTCGCTGGCCGATGTGTCGACCATGTGGATGCTCGCCTATGTCATCGAAAACGATGCGCCGGCCTACAAGCTGGGGCAGCCGGTCGAGGTCAGGGTGCCGGCTTATCCCGATACCATATTCCGGGGGCGCGTCACGACGCTGGGCCTGAATATCGATCCGAACTCGCATCGCCAGCTGGTACGCTCGGTGATCGACGATCCGATGCATCGGCTGCGGGCCGGGATGCTGGCGAGCTTCACCATCGAAACCGCGGATCCCATGCAATCCCCCGCCGTTCCGCTGGAGGCCATCGTGCGCGAAGGTGACGGAACCATGACGGTGTGGGTGACGACGGACCGCCGCCGTTTCGAGCGACGCAGCGTCAAGATCGGTCTGGAGCAGGCCGGATGGCGCCAGATCCTCGACGGGCTCAAGCCCGGTGAGCTGGTGGCGACGACAGGCGCGATCTTCCTGAGCAACAAGTTTGCCAACGCGACGTCAGGCTCATGATCCGGTGCGGGGCGGCACCATACGCGGGATGCTACAGCCGTCTGAGGGCTTGCGGAATCGTGCGTGGTCTGCGGAGGCGCAGCCCTGATCCGGCCGCAACGGTCCCGCGCGCCCTCATTCATTCGATCGCATCACCTCGAAAGTAGCGTACAGCCTTGATCAAGAGCATCCTTGCGTTCGGTCTGACCCGCAGCGCCATCATCGTGCTGGGTCTGGCGGTGTTTTGCGCCGCCGGCTTTGTCGCGTTCACCAAGCTCAATATCGAGGCTTATCCCAATCCCGCGCCGGTCATCCTGGAGATCACCGCGCAGGCCGCCGGTCTCTCCGCCGAGGAGATGGAGAAATATTACACCATCCCGATGGAGGTCGGCCTCTATCCGACGCCGGGCGTGGTCAATATCCGCTCGACCTCGTTCTACGGGCTGTCGTTCGTCCGCGTCACCTTCAAGTACGGCGTGGACTACTACTTCGCGCTGACCCAGGCCGCCAACAGCATCCAGCAGAACATCAACCTTCCGGGCAACCTGGTGCCGCAGATCCAGCAGTCCAGCCTGGTCGGCGAGATCTATCGTTATCAGCTGGTCGGGCCGCCGAATTTCGGCCTCACCAACCTGCGGACGTTGCAGGATTATGTGGTCGCGCGGCGGCTGATGACGCTTCCGGGCGTGGTGCAGATCAATGCCTGGGGCGGCACCACCAAGCAATTCAATGTCGATGCCGACCTGCACTGTCTCTTATACACATCTAGAGGTGTATAAGAGACAGGTGCAGATCAATGCCTGGGGCGGCACCACCAAGCAATTCAATGTCGATGCCGACCTGCAGAAGCTCGAAGCCTACAACATCACCGTGCCGCAACTGGTGCAGGCGCTCGGCAATGCCAATGTCAATGTCGGCGGGCGGGAGATTTCGATCGGCCAGCAGTCCGTCAACATCCGCGGCATCGGGCTGATCGACAGCGGCGGCGCCGACGACGTCACCAAGGGTTATCACGTCGAGGATATCGAAAATATCGTCCTCACCCAATCGGGCGGCCTTCCGATCCAGATCAAGAACGTCGCCAAGGTCTCCGTCGGCTACGTGCCGCGGCTGGGCATTGCGGGCAAGGATCGGGATGACGACGTTGCCGCCGCGATTGTCGTGATGGGACGCACCCAGCACACCAATGACATCATCCCCAAGGTGGAGCAGGAAGTCGCCAAGCTGAACAGCGACGGCAGCCTGCCGCCCGGGGTGAAGATCGTATCCTATTACGACCGCAGTTCGCTGGTGGACGTCACCACCCACACGGTGCTGCATAACCTGATCTTCGGCTGCATCCTGGTGTTCTTCATCCAGTGGGTGTTCCTGGGCGACCTGCGCAGCGCGTTGATCGTCAGCGCGAACATTCCCTTCGCCCTGTTCTTCGCCATCATCATCCTGGTGCTGCAGGGCGAGGACGCCAACCTGCTGTCGCTCGGCGCCGTCGATTTCGGCATCATCGTCGATTCCGCCGTCATCATGATGGAAAACATCTTCCGCAACTTCCAGTCGCCGCCGGAAAACCGGCTGCGCATCCTGCAGCACCTGGCGCAAGGGTACTGGGGGGCCGATCCGACCGGGCCATCGCGCGGCGACGCGCCGGCGCCGCGCTGGAGCGAACGGCTGCGCATGATCTTCGTCAGCGCGCTCCAGGTGGACAAGGCGGTGTTCTTCACCGCCGCCATCACCGTCACGGCCTTCGTGCCGCTGTTCACTATGCAAGGTGTGGAAGGCCAGATCTTCGGCCCGATGGCGCGCACCTATGGATATGCGCTTGCCGGCGCCCTGCTGGCGACATTCACGGTGACGCCGGTGCTGGCGTCGCTGTTGCTGCCCAAGAAGATCGAGGAGACCGAAACGGTGATCGTTCGCGCCCTGCGCGCGGCCTATACGCCGGTGCTGCGCTGGTCGCTCGGCCACGTCAAGGTGGCGGTGATTGCCGGTTTGATCTTCCTCGGCCTCAGCGGGCTTGCGGCGAGCCGGCTGGGCAGCGAATTCCTGCCGGCGCTGGAAGAAGGAAATTTCTGGATCCGCGCGGCGATGCCATCCACCATGTCGCTGGAGGCCGGGACCGAGCCGACGCGGAAGATGCGGGAGATCCTGCTGCGTCATCCGGAGGTGCTCACCGTGGTGTCGCAGCACGGCCGCCCTGACAACGGCAGCGACGCGTCGGCGTTCTCCAATGTCGAGCTGTTCGCGCCGATCAAGCCGTTCGATCAGTGGCCGGCGGGCCTCACCAAGGAAAAGCTCACCGAGCAGTTGCAGAAGGAGTTCGACGAGGAGCTGCCGGGCGTCGTCTTCAATTTCTCGCAATATATCCAGGACAACGTCGAGGAGGCGCTCTCCGGTGTGAAGGGGGCGAATTCGGTCAAGATCGTCGGGCCGAATCTGGAGGTGCTCGAACAGCTCGCGACCAAGGTGATGGACGAGATGGGCAAGGTCAAAGGTGTCGCCGATCTCGGCATCTTCCGGCTGCTCGGGCAGCCCAACCTCAACATCAAGATCGATCGCGAAAAGGCGGCGCGTTACGGCCTCAATACCGGCGATGTCACCACGGTGGTGCAGGCGGCGCTCGGCGGCACCAACGCGACCACGGTGCTGGAAGGCGACCGGTCGTTCGGCGTCGTGGTGCGGCTGGATCCCAAGTTCCGGCAGAGCATCGATGCCGTCAGCGACATCAAGGTGGCCTACCAGACCCCCGCCGGGACCAATGCGTACATCCCCCTGAGCGAACTCGCCAGCATCACGCTCGACACCGGCGCATCCTTCATCTATCGCGAGCGCAGCCAGCGCTATATTCCGATCAAGTTCAGCGTGCGCGGCCGCGATCTCGGCAGCACGGTCGCGGAGGCGCAGCAGCGGGTGGCGCAGGCGATCCAGCTTCCGACCGGCTACAGCCTGATCTGGTCCGGTGAGTTCGACAACCTGCAGGCGGCGAAGGCGCGCCTGATGATCGTGGTGCCGATCACCCTGCTGCTGATTTTCGCACTGCTCTACAGCCTGTTCAATTCGCTGCGCGACAGCCTGCTGGCGCTTGCCGGCATTCCCTTCGCCATCGGCGGCGGATTGATCGCGCTGTTCGTCGCGGGGCTCGATTTCAGCATTTCGGCGGCGATCGGCTTCATCTCGCTGTTCGGCGTGGCGGTGATGGACGGCATCCTCAACATCACCTACTTCCGGGAATTGCGGGCGTCGGGCATGAGCATCGCGGAAGCGGTGTTCAATGGCTCCGAACAGCGGATGCGGCCGATGCTGATGACGGCGCTCTCCGCCGGCGTCGGCCTGTTCCCCGCGGCGTTGTCCCATGGCATCGGCAGCCAGGTGCAGCGGCCGCTTGCCACCGTCGTGGTCGGCGGTATGTTCATCGGGCCGCTGTTGCTGCTGGTGGTGGCGCCGGCGCTGCGCAAGATCTTCCTGTCGCGTGAGCCGGCACCGGTGCACGATGATGCGGAGGCCGAGCCCGGCGATGCTGCGCCGGCCGGGGAGGGGAAGTGATGTCGAGGGTCGGGCGAGCGAAAAGACATCCCGCGGCGCTCACGTGCCGCGTGCTCGGCGTCGGCACGCTCGGCATGACCCTTGGCATTGCGCTGGCAGGCTGCGCGGTGGGACCGAATTTTTCCTCGCCGCCGGCGCCGGATGTGAATCGTTATACGCCGGAGTCGCTGGCATCGCCTCGTCCGGAGTCCGCCGCGCCGAAAGTCGCGTCGCAGCATTTCGTCACCGGCGCGGACATCTCCACCCGGTGGTGGGCGGCGTTCCGGTCGCAGCCGCTCAATGACCTGATCCGGCTGTCGGTCGAGCACAATCCGTCGCTGCAGGCGGCGGAAGCAGCGATCCGGGTCGCCCAGTTCAACGCACTGGCGCAGCGTGGCCTGTTCTTCCCCCAGGTCGGCGTGAACTACACCGGCAACGACCAGCAACTGGCGACCACGCCCACGCAATCGCCGGACCGCTACACCCTGCAGACCGCGCAGTTGACCGTCAGTTTCGTGCCCGACATCTGGGGGCAGAACATCCGCAACGTCGAAAGCCTCGACGCCCAGACCGAGCAGCAGCAGTTCCAGCTCGAGGCAGCCTACCTGACGCTCTCCGCCAACGTGGTCACCGCCGCGATCCAGGAGGCGTCGCTGCGCGGCCAGATCGCCGCCACCCAGCGCATCATCAAGATCGAGCGTGATATCCTCGGCATCCTGAAGAACCAGTTCAATGCCGGCCAGGCCGCGCAGGTCGACGTGCTGACGCAGGAAGCGGCGCTGGCCCAGGCCGAGCAGACGCTGCCGCCGCTGCAGAAGCAGCTCGCCGTGCAGCGCGACCTGCTCACCGCGCTGGCGGGGCACTTCTCCGCGGATGAGATCCTGCAGAAGTTCGATCTGGCGGGCCTCAAGCTGCCCGCAAACCTTCCAGTCAGCCTGCCGAGCACCATGGTGCGGCAGCGGCCGGATGTGCGGGCGGCGGAGGCCGCGATGCATTCGGCCAGTGCGCTGGTCGGCGTTTCCATTGCCGCGCGGCTGCCCAACATCACGCTGTCGGCCAATCCCGGCGTCAGCGCGGCGTCCTTCGCGCAGATGTTCACGCCGGGCACGGCATTCTATACCGTCGCGGCGAGCGCGACGCAGTCCGTGTTCGACGGCATGACGCTCTACCACAAGCAGAAGGCGGCAGAGGCGGCGCTGGATCAGGCCGATGCGCTGTACCGCCAGGCGGTGATCACGGCGATGCAGAATGTCGCCGACGCGCTGCGCAGCCTGCAGGCCGATGCCCGCGCGGTGCAGGCAGCGATCAAGACCGAAAACGCGGCCAAGGCGAGCCTTGATATCATTCAGAAGCAGTTGACCCTGGGGCAGATCAACCAGGTGACGGTGCTCAACGCGCAGCAGGTGTATTTCAATGCCGCGATCAGCCGCGTGCAGGCCGAAGCCACCCGCCTGTCGGACACCGCGGCGCTGTTCATGGCGCTGGGTGGCGGCTGGCCGGCCGATTGCGGAACACCGGACTGGCGCAAATGCGTGTTCGAGCCGCCGGTGCAGCGCGAGGCGATGAATTCCGGGATGCCGGCGACGACCGGGCGATAACGCTCGCGGTATCTCGCGCGATCATCATGCGCTGCGCGATCCCGGCCATGCGATCACCTGGCCGGACATCACCAGGCGGTTGCGGCCGAGGTCCTTGGCGGCATAAAGCGCCCGGTCGGCCGCCTCGATCAGCGACGCCGGTTCGGCGTTTCCGGTGGGCACGTTGCAGGAGCCGCCGAGGCTTGCGCTGACGCGTCGCGACGGCAGGTTCTTGGCATGGGGGATCGCCAGCGCGTGCAGCGCCGCGCGGATGTCGTCGCCGACCAGCACGCAGCCCTCGGCCTCGGTGCCGGGCATCAGCAGCACGAACTCCTCGCCACCGTAGCGGGCGGCGAGGTCGCCGGGCCGTCGCGCATGCGCCGCCAGCACCTGCGCCACCGCGCGCAGGCAGTCGTCGCCGGCCTGATGGCCGTACTGGTCGTTGAAGGCCTTGAAATGGTCGACGTCGATCATCAGCAGCGACAGCGGCGTGCCGTCGCGCCGCGCCCGCGCCCATTCCTCGCTCAGCCGTTCGTCGAAGTGGCGGCGGTTGGCGATGCCGGTCAGGCCGTCGAGAATGGCGAGCGCGGCGAGCTTGTCCTCCAGGTCCTTGTGCTCGGTCATGTCGCGGGAGATCGCCACCACGCCGTTGACGCTGCCATTGTCGGCTGCGCGGGTGATGCGCAGCGCGCTCTCGACCCAGATCTCGCCCTTTTCGCGGTGACGGGTGCGATAGATGATGCGGGCTTCCTCGATCTGGCCGCTCTTCAGCGCGGTGACGGTGCCGCGCACCCGCGGCATATCCTCGGCATTGACGCCGGCGAGCGCCAGCGTGCCGATCAGTTGCGCCGGCTCCCAGCCGACCACCCGTGCGCACGACGGCGACACGTAGAGGATGTGCTCCTCGGGCCCGATGCGCATCACCATGTCGCTGGACTGTTCGGCCAGCAGGCGGAAGTCGGCTTCCTTGGCGAGCAGAGCGGCGGCCATGCGCTGGCGTTGCAGCAGCTGTCGCACCAGCAGAAAACCGGTGAGGGCGATCAGCATCACGAGACCGAGCACCACGGCCATGTGCATCAGCGCTTCATGACGCCACGCCACCAGCACGTCGTTTTGCGCCTGTGTTGCCAGCACCATGACCGGATAACGGCTGCTCAGCCGGTAGAAGCTCAGGCGCTGCAGGCCGTCGAGCGGCGAGACGAAGTAGTAGACGCTGGCGGCGGGCCGGCTCTTCAGGTCGCGGAACAGCGGCGTGTGCGACATGTCGCGGCCGACGAAACTGCCGTCGTCGAGGCTGCGCGCGAGCATGATGCCGTCGGTCGAGAGCAGCGCCACCGAACCGTTCGGCCCGATGTCGAATTGCCGGTAGAACTGCGCGAAGTAATCCACGTCGATGGTGACGAGGGCGACGCCGGCGAAACTGCCGTCCGGATGATTGAAGCGGCGCGAGGCGGTGAGGATCCACTGTCCGCCGGAGCGGCTGCGCACCGGGCGGCCGATCAGGGTGCTCCGTGACGGCGAGGTGCGGTGCTGCTGGAAATAGTCGCGATCGCTGTTGTTGAGCGCGGCGAGGTTGTCGACCTGTTCGGTGGCGGCGAGCCAGCGTCCGGTGTCGTCATAGACGAAAATGCCGCGCACGCGCCCCGATGGATTGCGGCGCTTGAGGAAGATCTGGACCTTGGCCATCGCCGCTGGCCCGGTGCCTTCGAGCTCGAGCTGGTTGACGAGCACGGTGAGGGTGTTGTCGGTCAGCTCGAAGGTGTCGTCGACATGCTGGGTGAGCGAACGCGCCAGGTTCGCCATGTCGGTTTCGGCGTTGAGCAGATAGGTTTGTCGGGACTCCCATTCGCGCCAGCCGCTGAGCGCCAGGATGGCGATGCATGCGAGCGCGACAAAGCCAGCGACAAGCAGCGGCAGAGGTGTGGGGCCGGGATCGCGGCCGAGGCGGACCATGAGCGTTCTCCGATCGGGTGAAGTTCGCACAGCCGGCCTTAATGCGGTATTGCCGTCACCACGTACCATCGCGCTTGGCTAATGGCGCGCTACCGGGAACCCGCAGCGGACCCACTCGATTTGCAGCTTCGGCGAGAAACAGAGAATGCTTTCCGGGGCAACACGCGTGGAGGTTGTGCCACGCTGTCCCAGCATCGCTGAAGTGTTAACCATGCCGGGGCATGGGTGCGGGCGCTATCACGCGTCGCACGGCACGGATATGCGTCTCGGGGCAGTCAAGGAAAGTTGATCGCAGGGAGCGATCTGATCAGGGGCGATGTTACCAGCTGCCGCGGAACAGACCGCCGAAGAACGACGGTGGTGAAGCCTGAGCAATGCGCGCGGGCTGCATGCCAGGCTGCATGTTGCGCCGCTGTGTATCACTACGCGCGACCCTGACCTTGGGCTTCTTCGGCACAACGGCCGCGACGGCGGCCGGCTTGGCCTGCTGCTCCGTCATCTGTGCGAACGAGTCACGCGGTGCCGCCTGTGCGACAGCGCCGTTGACCGGACGGATCTGGGCGAGCGCGACATCGGTCGGCGGCACGATGGTCGGCAGGCTGGTGTCGATCACGACCCGCTCGGGTCCTTTTTGCGTCGCTGTGATCCGGATTGTCGATTTGTCGATGCCCGTAGCCTGCTGCTGCGGCAGCTCAGGCGGCTGCGGCAGATAGATGTTCAGAGCGAACAGCAGCGCAAGCAGCGCTCCACCGACACCGAAAAAATAACGAACCAGGGGCATCACACACCACTAAGGGAACTTGACGAAGTTTGGCCTCGACGGGCGATTGATCTGGAACATCGATCTGAACTTTGGATTCAGATCTTGGACCAAACGCTTGCTCTGAGATCAGTACGAAACACCACGCCCACAAGGCCACCTTACGGCTAACTCGTGTCAATTCCCTGCGAGAGCGATTGTTCCGCTGCGTAGCGTTAACGTGATTGAGAACGCTGACAGTTGCGCTTCTCGGTGTGTCATCCGATCGGTGGAAAAGGTTCAAAAAGGTCGAAAACGTTGCTGATCTGCGGCAGAAGCGAGGCGCTGTTCGATGCGATGCGCAGCGATTGGGCGGCATTCGTTACGGCTTATTTCCTGGGCAGGAGGCCTGCGGTGTGATGCTGACGGGAGAGCGGTATCAACCTGCTTCCGTGACCAGGCGCGGCGCTTTGGCAAGCACGCCGGCCTTGCAAGCGCGCCGGTCTTGATTGTCCACAGACGTAGCGTCCGGCCCTCATCGTCTTATCCGGCCCGTCGTGCGCGGCGATGATCGGCACGCTCCTCCGCAAGGCTCTCGCGGTCATCCGCAAGCTGTTCGATCACCGCGCTCTGCACGCGGTCGCGCCATTCGTGTTCCAGCCGGTGATAGATCCGCAGATACAGCGTGTCGCCTTCATCGAGGGTGACGGGCTTGCGTTCGAATGCGGGGAGTGTGCGCCCGGCATGCGCGGCGGCGAGCGTATCGTGGGGCGTGTGCTGCAACCGCCGCGCGCCGTCCAGGGCGATGGCTCCGATCGTCCACTCGCCGTCGCGATGATAGGAAATCTCCGCGACGCCCGCGATGTCGCCGGCCTCGAAGCCGCGGTCGATCACCAGCGGCAGCTCCTCGAATTGGAAAGTCAGTGTTCGGTTCACCGTGCGCTCTCTCGCATTGCCAGTTGCGACGGGATCAGCATCACTGATAAATCAGTTATTCGCAACAAATAAATAAGTGCCGGTGGGTAACTGAAATAAGGGGTAACCGAAAAGGGGGTAACTGAAATCCACGGTCGAGAGTTTCGACCGATCTCGGAGCCTACGGCAGTGTTGCCGTGGCGTAGCGGCGAAAGCCGTCGCGTTCGCCGAGCCGCGTCACATAGCGCCGCACCGCCGGCAACGCCGCGTGGGCGAACGGTGTCGAAAAATAGCGATGCACCGACAGTCCCAGCACGATATCGGCGAGGGTGAACGCGGACCCGGTGACAAAGCCGCCCGTATCCGCAAGCCGGTCGTCCAGGATCTGCATCTTGGCCGTCCATCTGGCGATGCTGCCGGCAACCGTGGCGGCATCGGCAAAGGCGGAATTCTTGCGGGCCAGAACGTGAAAGGCCGGGCCCCAGGTGCCGTTGAGGTCGGTCGCCTGCCAGTCCATCCACATCTCCACCCGTGCGCGGCGATGCGGCTCGGCCGGCAGCAGTTCGCCGGTTCCGCGCCTCGTCACGAGATAACGGCAGATGGTGTTGGATTCCCACAGCACGCCATTCTCATCCACGATCACCGGCACCTGGCCATTGGGATTGAGCTCGAGAAAGTCCGGCACGCTGGCCGGTGCGGAGGGGCCGGCCCAGCTGGCGTCATGATCGAACGGCTCGTTCAATTCGGTGAGTGTCCACAGCACTTTGCGGACGTTGATCGAGGATGTTCGGCCGAGCACGCGCAGCATTTTGGGTCCTGGTCGGGGAAGGCGGATTACAATGGCGCGCCATATCCTCGCTGCCAAGGTCGTATTAAGGTGCGTTCACGTCACAGGGTATCCCCGATTGTGCTTCGGCGAACAAGAGTCGCCCTTCGCGCGACCATGATCGGGATTTGCTGTCGAGATCTCGCTGATCACGCCGATGTGTGAAGCCGGTAGGGAATAGCGGATCAGAGTCGGGGTTACCCTGCGCGCCGGACGTCCGTCCGGCTTTCGGAGAAAAATCATGACCCAAAACATGCGGCGCATTTTTGCTGGCCTGGCGGCAGGCGTCATCGTCCTGGCCGCCTCTGCTCACGTCCAGGCACAAACGCAAGCCACGGTTCGCGTGCGTGGCACGGTGGAGCGGGCCGAAGGCCCGGATTTTTTGATCATGACCCGGGAAGGCACGGAGGTGAAATTGGCGCTGACGGATCATCCGCTGTTCGTTGCGATCGTGAAGTCGACGATGGCGGACATCAAGCCTGGCATGTTCGTCGGCGCCACGGGGATGACCCAGGCCGACGGCAGCCAGAAGGCCATCGAAGTGCACATCTTTCCGGAATCGATGCGCGGCACCGGTGAAGGCCACTACGATTGGGATCTCAAACCGCAAAGCAAGATGACCAACGCCAATGTCGACAAGACCGAAACCGTCGCCGGCGTCGAGGGGCAGCTGCTGTCGGTCAAGTACAAGGACGGCGAGAAGAAGGTGCTGGTGACGCCCGAGACCGTGGTCGTCACCTTTACGGCCGGCGACAAGGACGATCTCAAGCCGGGAACCAAGGTGTTCATCGGCGCCGCCAAGAAGTTGCCCGATGGCTCGCTGCAGACCCCGCGCATCACCTACGGCAAGGATGGTTTGAACCCGCCGATGTAACCGCTCCTAGGGCGCGCGTAAAACCGTACCCATGGTTGGAGAAATCGCGCTAACATGGCCCGATCGGGTTGTCTCCGGATCGGGTGGCGCGCCATGACGATCGAGCGGTGCATCAACGACTACAACGTCTCCGACGTCATCTTCGAGGAGGGCTCGAGCGGCCGCGAACTGTTCGTGGTGCTCGATGGCACGGTCGATATCGTCAAGGACACGGCCGCCGGCCGGACCCTGGTCGTCAGCCTCGGCAAGGGAGAATTTTTCGGCGAGATGGCGGTGATCGACGGGTCCGCGCGCTCCGCGACCGCGGTCGCGGCTTCGCCGGGGACACGGGTGATGCGGATCAACCACGCCCGCTTCGTCTACCTGGTCAGCCAGCAGCCGGCCTTCGCGCTCATGGTGATGGATGCGCTCAGCAAGCGGCTGCGCAATTCCAATGCGATCAACTTCAAGGCGGCGGCGTCATGATCGACATGCCGGAGAGCAAGGCCGGCGGCCGCGGGCCGAGCCCGTTTGCGGTGCTCAGCGACAACGAGGTCTGCTCGCTGATCCAGGCGGCGCCGGACGTCTACCAGATCCGCTTCAAGAATCGCGCCGCGAACGCCTATCTGGTGCGTGGCAGCAAGCGCACCATCCTGATCGATGTCGGGCTGTCGTCGAATTTCGAACACCTGAAGGCGTCGATCGAACATGTCGGCTGCACCGTCGACGCGATCGACATGGTGGTGCTCAGCCATGAGCATCTCGACCATGTCGGCGCCGCGTTTCACTTCGGCGGGCGGACGCTGATCGCGGCGCATCGCCTGGCCGCCAACAAGATCATGCTGCGCGACGATTTTTCGATGCTGCGCAAGATGTTCAACGAGCCGAATGTGCCGATCGATGTCGATCTCTGGCTGGAGGAAGGCAACCTGATCGACCTCGGGAACTTCCGTTTGAATGTGATGTATACCCCCGGTCACACCTCGGCCTGCATCAGCCTGTTCGACCAGGACAAGGGACTCCTGTTCGCCGCCGACACCCTGATGCCGGGCGGTGTCATGGGAGGTGTGTTCGGATCGGGCAGCATCAGCGATTACATCCAGTCGCTGGAGCGGTTGAAAGGACTGAATGCGAAGGTCCTGCTGTCCGGGCACGGCCGGCTGTCCGACGCGCCGCTGGACGATGTGCGGATTGCGCTGCAGCGGTCGCATGCGCTGCTGTCCGACACCGCGCAACTGTTCGATGCGCTGGACGCGCGCTCCAATTTCGAGCCGATCATGCAATCGGTGCGCGATCTCAACAAGCTGGACGACAGCTAAAGGGTGATGAATTTACGTTGAATCAACTCCGTCATCCTGAGGCGGCCATTCGCAGAATGGCCCTCGAAGGACGACGGCTGCTGACTCTCGGGCCGTCGTCCTTCGAGGGCCGCGCTACGCACGGCCACCTCAGGATGACGGATCACATTGAGCGAACCTTATCTCATCATGCTTTAGAGGGTGGTCAGCCCAGCAAGAGTCAGTCTGGAAGACCTCACTCCGCGCGTGTCATGCGCGACCGGATGTCCCGGTACGCCGCCGAGATGAGTTCACTCAATGCTTCGGCGTTCATCGGCTGTCCCCAGTGAAGCTTCACATGCCGCATGCGCTTGCCGGTTCCTTCCAGCAGGCCGGCTGGATCCGCCAGCGATGCGCCGTGGAAGAAGCCGACATTCGCGTGCGCCCTGAAGGCGTTGACATACCCGAACGCCGCATCTTCCACACACGCGGTGGGACAACCGTCGTGCAGGAGCTCGCGAACGTCCGCTCCGCAACCGCGCATGCGTTCGAACCACGGCTGGGTCATTCGTCGCAGCTCGTCATGGGGCGAGGCGAACCAGGTGTCGACGCTGGGGTCTCGCCGAACGGCGCTGGGGAACCGCATCAGTTGGCTCATCGGACCAGACTACTCGCTCGCTTCGTGATGTCGAGGCGGCGCGTTTCGCTCGCTGGAGCGTTTTCCAGCGAAGTGGACACCGGTTCGCGTCAAGAAAACGCGTCAAAACAAAAAAGCTAGAGCCCCGTTCCGATTCTATCGGAACGGAAATCGCTCTAGCCTCGATCCACGACAGACGTGCAGAAAAACCCGCCGGCTTTTGCCGGCGGGTTCCTGATCTGTTGCGAGCTTGACGGAAGAGCTGCTGTCAGTGCTCCCAGCCGCCTTCACCTCCGTGATGACCACCATGATGATCGAAATCGAAGAAATCGAACAGGTCGCTGATGGCCGGGCTGTTCACAGGCACGTACGGATTGCCGGGCTCGGTGATCGGGTTCGGGAAGTTGTCGCGGCTGCGATAGGTGATCGGCGACAGGTGCCAGTTCCGCTCGATGAATTTGATGATCGAGACGTGATCGGCATAGTCATGGGAAATGTGGCCGGGCTTCGCCAGCGGCGAAACCACGATCAGCGGGATACGGGTGCCGTCGCCGAAGTAATCGAGCGGCTGCACATAGCCTGAGTCGAAGTAGCCGCCACCTTCATCGAAGGTGATGAAGATCGCCGTATCCTTGGCGTAGTCGGACGCTTCCACCTGGTCGACGATCTTCTTGGCGAAGCCTTCGAACAGATTGAGCTTGGACGACGACGGGTGACCGTCGGTGTATCCGCTCGGCTTGACGAACGAGACCGCCGGCAGGCTGTGGTGCGAGATGTCGGTGTACAGATTGGCCGAGTCCTGGATGTGCGCGGCGACCTGATCCGGGTGCGACATGATCGACGTGTCGTACTGGAACGGATTGCAGATGTTGCAGTACTCGTCAGCCGTCGGTCCCGGCGTGCCGTAGTTCAGCTGATAGGGATCGTTGACGTAGTTGTTCCACTGATCGCCGTAGTACTTCCACGAGACATGCCGTTCGTTGAGATTGTCGCCGATGCTGCGGGTCGACGACGGCGGGATCGTGAACGGCGTGTTGGCTGGATTGGTGTCGATGGAGGCGTTCTTGCCGTTGCCGAACCAGCCCGGATTATAGTTGTTCAGCAGGTAGTAATGGCCGGGTTCGCAGCGCGGATCGATCGGGCGCGGCAATGACCTCAGATAGGTCACGATCGGCTTGACGCCGGGCTGGGTCAGGTCATAGCAGGCCGAGTAGGATCCGCCGCCGGAAACCGGGCTCGTCGAGTAGGGCGGCGGATAGCCGGCGTTGCCGCTGTTGCCGTAGCCGTCCTGGGTATACCAGTTGTTGGTGCCGAGAGCGGGATTCGGATTTTCCACCTCATTGACAGTGCCCGCATCGGGACCGCCGGTGAAGACCTGCTGGCCGTTCGGGGGCACAGCCGGGCTGCCATTGGCGTCGCTGTACCAGATCGCGTCGGCGTGTCCCAGCATGATGTGGTTGGCGCCGGTGCCGCCATTGACGGACTGGTGGAAGTTGTCGCTCATCGCGTATTTCTGCGCGAGGCTCGTGAAATAGGGCACGTCGCCCTTCTGCACGTTGTAGAAACCGAGCGCCGTCGAACCTTCACCCGTGGTGGTCGCGGTCGGCGAATAATTCGTGCTGAAGTTGGAGGGCTGAGCGGCGCCGTTCGCTCCGGCCCCGACCGTTACTTCGACCCAGGCGAACAGATTGCCGCCGCATCCTGACGGGTTGTCGCGGCTGGCAGCCGAGTGGCTGCAGTTCAGCTGCTGCCACATCTGATAGAAGCGGTGCACGGGGCTTGCCGAGTAGGAGTCGTAGGGAAGCGCGTTGTTGTTGGTCAGCTGAAACGGCCCGGCCGGCAGCGTGTTGACGTTGGTGATGCGCTCGTCCGGCGTCTTCGACGTCTGGCCGGTGCCACCGCTCAGAAGAAATTGGTAGTAGTCCGGGTCGAGCCCGTTTTCCGATTGCTGCGCCAGCACCAGGCTCGCTTCGCAGCTGGTGATCGGGCTGCTGCCGCACTTGTTGGGAATATAGGAGACCTTGGGGCCACCAACCAGCGGGGACGGCAGTTGGTCGTTGGGGAACGTCTGCTTCGGCGGGCTGAGGAGGAACGCGTCCGTCGTGCCGGTGTCCTGCGCCGACAGCTGGTGTGCTTTCTCGAAGTTGGGACCGGGAATTGCGTTTTTGCCGCTGTCGAGCTTGACGATGCCCTGGGAGAGCAGGTTGAAGACTTTTTCCTCGGGCCGGTTGGGCACGTAGGTGGCGAACACGTGGTCGAAGCTGCGGTTTTCGCCGATGATGACGATGACATGCTTGATCGGCGTCCGGGCCTCGTGGTCCCCGTGAAACAGCTCTTCGGCGGCGAGGGCCGGGCTGATGGTCATCTGCCCCAGCGCCATGGCGCTGAGACCCAGGCAACAACTCCGCAGCAGACGTGACTTTCGCTTGTCGCGCATCAAAGCTCTCCTTTGGTCGGGTGGCTCAGTGGGGTGGTGGAAATCGCAGTGCTTCGCGGCACAACCCGGATTCGGCCCATCATGCCGCCGTCTTCATGCTCGAGGACGTGGCAGTGGTAGAGGAAGGTGCCGACGATGTTGGGATCGCGGAAATCCATCCGCAGGCGGACGCTGGGGTAGCCCAGTGTCCGGCCGTTGAAGTAGGGCACGTTCACCGTGTCGCGCAGGAACGGCTCGTTGACCGCGATGCCGGACCATTCGCGCAACTGGAAGTGCAGTTGATGGATGTGGAAGTCGTGCAGCTCCGTCGAACGGTTCTCGATGATCCAGTCTTCGACATCGCCCTGCCTGACCACGATATCCGGGACGTCGGATTGCGAATCGAACGACTTCGGCGTCTCGCCGTCGACCGTGAGGAAGAATGCGGTGGGGCTGTTCGGGTCGTTCGGATTCTGCTGTTGCTCGGAAAAGAACAGCTTCCTGACGCGCACCGGCGTGACATCCCCGGTCCAGGGCTGAACCGGCGGTGGCAGAGGTTCGGCATGCGAGGGCAGTGCCGCCTGTGGCTCGGGCGCGTCGGTCGCAGCGGAGATCGCGACGAGCGCGCGGTTGGGATCATTTTCGCCGGCAGGTCCCGTGTCGACCGCGCGGGTGACCAGCAGCGCTGGCACGTCGAGCGGCGGCCCTTCGACGATGAACTCGACGCGGGCGCCCGGCGGCACGCCGATGTGGTCGGTCCACTGGATTGCGGGTGAGGGGCTGCCCTGGAAACGCATGGGCACGCCATCGATGCCGACGATGCCGATCTTTCGCGGCGTATGATTAAACAGCAGCGCCAGATTCAAATACGTGATGGCGGAGGCATTGAGCACGCGCCAGAGTTGCCGCTCACCTGGCTTCATTGTCAGCGTTGCCGGCGGATAGTCCGGATACGGCACCGGAACGAAGTTGACGGACAAATCCTTTGCTGGCTTGCCGAAGCCGGTGCCGCTGTTGGCGATGTCGCCGTCGTTGTCGAGCTGGCTCTTCGAGACCACGGGCTCGGACTTCGAAGGTGATGCGTCGGGGTGCAGAAGGTCCTGGTCGCGGATCACGAGGACGCGTTCGGGCAATCCGGCGAGCAATGGGTCGGCGCGCTCGATGCCCTCGATGATGATAGCTCCCGACGCGCCGCCCATCACCTGCGCCTTGCTGAAACCGTGAATGTGCGGGTGATACCAGTACAGCCCAGGCGGCTCGTTGTCGGGAATGCGCACGCGATATTCGAACGGCGGATCGTCAGGCTGGATCGAGGTCTTCTGCACGTCGTCCTGATGGCAGACCGGCGGTATGGTGAGTCCATGAAAGTGCAGGTTGGTCGACACCGGCGTCATCGCGCCGCTGCTGCAGGGATCGGCACTTTTCCTGGCGGTGCAGATCGGCGCATTGGCGATCGCGCGCGCCAGGACCGGATCGATGACCGGATCGATCGCCGGCGTCGCCGCGGCGACATCCACGACATCATTCTTGAGGTGGATCACCAGCTCATCGCCTGGCTTCAGTCGCAACGTTGGTGATGGCTTTCCGTCCGAGGTCCGGTAGCAGTAGCGGACTGCGCCGTCCGGCAGCTTTTGGTTGTGGATGGTGAGATCGATCGCGAGAACGCCGTCGCGGCTGCGGACCTCCTGCGGTTCGGGAACCGCGCTTCCCGGCTCCGGTCGTGCACAAACGTCTTGTTGAATCTGCGGCGCTTCGGCCAGGCTGGCCGCACTGAACAGCCCGATCATGGCGCTCGCGGCAACCCCGAGGGTAACCGCTGCGGCGATGCGGAAAAAAGATGAGGACGTTTGTGGAAGCACGCGAGCCTGCAAATCCGGTGCAGTCAGCCGCGCGCAGACGCGCCAGGGCCGGCATTGACTTGCCCCATGCGACCCCGACCGCTGACAGAGATTGGCGAGTGGTGTTATCCTACGTCCGCGGTGTGGCGGTAATCTTGCAGCTTTTTTACACCCATATGACAGTTATCTGCGGCACTTCGACGCCGCTCGATGTGCCCCAGAGGAATTGTCTCTGCAATGCCCGAGACATCCGGTCCGTCTTGCGCCGCGCGCCCGGCGAGGCGGCGGGCTCAAGTCAGTGAAACCACGCGATCGATTTTCGTATTTTTTTGATTTGCGGGTTTTGGTTCACATGCGACGTGGCGATGTGAGTGATGGACCCGACAGCCGCGCCTGGGTGATGCGGGTCAACCGCGCCCGCTTCATCTATCTTGTCGGCTGGAGACTGCCCCTTTCGTCGTGATGGATGTGCTCAATCGGTGTGCGATCCGGCCAAGCTGGATGATTGAAGCCTGTACGCCACACCGGTCACCGGACAAATCACAATCCGTCCTTGTCGTTGCCATCCCGGATGTTGTCGCGCAGGTGTTTCAAGAGGCCTGATATGAACAGCTTGCCCGCGAGGGTCAACGATCGTCGGGATTGATAGAGTGCATAGATCGTCACCGAGGGCGGCGACCAGCCGGCCAGCGGCAATACCAGCCGTCCATCGCGCAGGTCGTCTTCGCACATGAGCAGTGGAAGCCGCGCCAAACCCAGCCCGCTCAACGCAGCCCGCCTGATGATGTCGAGGTGGTTGCCATTGAATTTTAGGTCCACCTTCAGCTCCGTGGCCTTGCCGGCCTTGTTGATAAGCTTCCAGCGGGACGTGAAGCCATCCGCGCTCCAGCCGATGGCGGGGCGGTTGTTCAGGTCCGCCGGAACTGACACCTTTCCGAATGAATGGACCAAGTCGGGCGTTGCGACGAGACGGTAGGCCGCGGTCGAGAGCTTCTGTCGGACCAATTCGGTGCTGGCGAAGGTTTCGCGCTCGGGCTGGATTGCAAGATCGTAGTGCTCGATTTTCGGTTCGAATGAACCTCCCCATGAGTCGAGGGTGACGCGGACGTCGGGGTTGTCCCGGGCAAACGCGATCGCGAAATCGGCAACGAGAATGTCGGCCAGGATGACCGGGCAGCTGATCCGCAGCGTTCCCGTGGGGTGCCGGGTGCGGACTTCCGCCAGCGCCTTGATTGCCCTGAGCTCATCCCTGATCTTCTGCCCGCGTTCAAGAATGGCGGCACCGATTTCGGTCGCGGAGAAATCGCGCGGGCCGCGACGAAGCAGGTGAACGCCCAGCTCCTTCTCCAGGTCGTCCATTCGGCGGCTGAGCGTGGATTTGGGAATCCCGGTCTTCCGGCTGGCAGCCGAAAGACTTCCGGCCTCCAGAACTTCCGTCAGAAGAATCAGATCGTCGACTGTTCCCATGCCCCACCACTATCGCCATGCGGCGTTCCAAAATCGAAACGTGGCATCTCATGCGTGCATCTCGACAGATTACATCAGATCCTCTTCATTTCCGCATCGTGAAATCGATCGGACCGCGGCCGTTGACGTGCGTACGCGTACCAAGGGGCAACCGGCGTTCCGAGGAGGTCGTGGTCTCATCAAAGTCAATCGCACCTTCAGGTCGAAAATCGCTTCAAATCAAAAAAGAAAACAGGAAAGAAAATGTCTGCCGAGCATCCCCATGCAGTCACACCGTTTGGACGATTTGTCGGGCGCCATGAGGCGGGTGTCAGCGTCTACCGCGGCATTCGTTATGCTCAGGCGCCGATTGGCGAGCGCCGTTTCAGGAAGCCGCAGGAGATGCCGCTCTCCGATGCTGTTGTCGATGCGGGTGAGGATGGGCCGATCCCGCCACAACTGCCGTCCCGGCTGGAAGTTGCGATGGGGCCGTCTCCTGCGCCGCAGGGCGAAGATTGTCTTCGCCTGACGATCTGGGTCCCGCCGGGCTCTCCCGACGAAAAGCTGCCCGTGCTGGTGTGGTTTCATGGCGGCGCCTTCATGACCGGCGCCGGATCGTTGCCCTGTTATTCCGGCCAGCAGCTCAGCAAGGCCGAGCGAACCATTGTGGTGACGGTCAACAGCCGCCTGGGCGCGCTCGGCTATGCGCGCATCAAGGGGCTGAGCGATGGCAACCTCGGCCTGCACGATCAACTGGCCAGTCTTCGCTGGATTCAGCGTTGCATCGCGTCGTTTGGCGGCGATGCGGAGAATGTCACGATCGCCGGGCAGTCCGCCGGGGCATTTGCGGTGTTGGCCCTCGCGGTCATGACGCAGGCGAGAGGCCTGTTCCAGCGCGCGATCCTGCAGAGCGGGCCGTTCGGGATCAACCCCGACGCGCCTGAGAGAGCCGAGGCGCGGGGCGACGTGCTTGCGGAAGCCGTTGCTTCCGGGCGAACGGAAATGCTTCGCGAGGTCTCGATCGATCAGCTTCTCGCCGCCAGCGGGACTGTCGCGGGGCGGTTTTCGGCCGGACCCGGCGATTTCTCCCCACCCTACCTCCCATGTATCGACGGAGAGCTTATCAGTGGATCTTTGCTCGGGGCCGTTGAAGCCGGGGCCGCGGCATGGTGCCCGATGATCGCCGGCTATACGCGGGAAGAGTGCACCGTGTTCTCCACGATCGACCCGGCGCTGAAGCAGCTCACGCTTGCGGGATTGAGCGCCAGGCTGAGCGAACGTCTTGGAAAGAATGCGGACGGTGTGCTGCGCGAGTACATGGCCCTGCGCGGCAGCGGCCGGCATCCGGCGGCGCTGCTGTCGGATGTCCTGACCGATTCACATTTCGTCGGACCGACCCTGAGGCTCGCGGATCTGCAGCGCAAGGCGGGGCGGCCGATCCATGTGTACCAGTTCCAATGGCAATCGCCCAAGGTGGAGTTCGGCTCGAACCATTGCCTCGAACTGCCATTCCTGTTCGGCGATCCCGAAGCCTGGAAGGATGCGCCGATGTTTCAGGGGGCCGATCCCGACGACTATCGCCATATCGGAGAAACGATGCGCGGCTACTGGGGGGCATTTGCCCGCTCCGGGAGTCCGGACAAGCCAAACCTTTTGAATTGGCAGGTCTATGATGACGCGCGTGCCGTCATGTGTTTCGATCGTTATACCACGCCTGTTGCCGATCCCGCAGGCGTCCGCTGGCGTCGTGCGTTCAACTCCTGAATCGACTGCAGCGAACAAGGGGGGATGGTCCGTATCAGACCGGGGGCGTCGCGACGTTGCGGCGCTCTCAAAACATCGCCCGAACAAAGCGGGTCGCCGCTCAAGCGTAGTCGCGGGCGAGTTCATAGTCGCCGGTCAGGGCTTCGATCGGGATATTCCAGTCTGCGCTGATGCGGCGGATCATATCGAGCGTCAGCCGGCGCTTGCGATTCAACACCTCGGAAGCGCGCGATGGCGAACCCAGGATGCGAGCGAGATCGGCTTGTGTCTTATCCATGGATTCGATGGCGAAATGCAGCACATCGATCGGGTCGGCATCAGGCACGGCGACGTGTTCCGTCTCGAACTGCTGAATGAGGGCGGACAGCACATCAAAACGGTCGCCGTCCTCGGACCCGGGAGCGGGCTGCTTCCTGAAGTAACGCTCGATTTCCTTGAGAGCCCACTCATAGTCTGCATTCGAGCGAAGCGGCTTGATGTTTTTCATTTACACGGTTCCCGGATCAATCTGGTCGTACTCTTTGTGCGTACCCACGAACTTCACCAGAACACGCTTGAACGGGTAGGCGACACGAACGATCAGCCGATATTTGTTACCGCCGATATCGAAGATGATCCTGTTGTCGCCGATGAAATCGACATTGCCGCCGAAGGCTTTTTTGACATCGGCTGGCCCGTCCCAACTCGCTTTCGATACCAATTTGAACCAGCTGACGAGCGGCCGCTCCGCTTGTCGATGGCGGGTCCAGAAGTCTCGTAAAGTTCGTTTCGACAGCACTTGCATGATTATACGCTATTCCCAATCTGGGAACAAGTAATTTCCCGAAATGGGAAATGATAATGGAGGTAGGAGTTCTGCATCGAAACGTCCTCTCCTCTCAAAACACCGAAAACCGTCCGACATACCGGCCGAACACCGTGACCTCGTCCGGATCGAACGCCTGGTCCGGGTACATCTTGTTGTCGGATTTCAGCACATAGCGGATGTGACCCTCGCCGCGCTCGACGGCGACGCGCTTGAGGGTGCGCCCCAGGCCATAGTCCACTGCCCAGATGCCGTCGGGCTCGATCTGCTGGCGGCTGGTATCGACAAACACGATGTCGGTGCGCTGGATGGTCGGCTCCATGCTGTCGCCGTCCATCACGAAGCCGACGGTGCGGGCGACATCGGCGCGGGCGAGGCCGCGCAGCACGGCGGCGGGAATCCGCCACCACTCGGCGACTTCCTCGCGGGTCTGCATCTCGCCGACATCGATGGTGATGATGGCGCCGGTGGAGCCGCCGCCGATCCGCCCGCGCATCTGCGGCAGCGCGTCGGGGAAGGGGCGGTCGAGTTCCGTGACCGGCTTGTCGAGATCGGGATCGGGATCGAACTCCTGACCCGCCGGCACACGCTGCTGTTCTGCGGCGGGCTGTTCCTCGGTGCCCTTGCGCCACAGCAGCCAGTCTTCGGTGGTCGACAATGCCTTTGCCAGCTCCTTCAGGAGGCGGGGCCGTTTCACCCGTCCCTGTTCGATGGAATCGATGCCCTGCTGGGTCATGCTGACATGTTTGGCCAGTTCCTCCTGCGACAACCCGAGCTTGGCGCGGCGCATCTTCAGGCGGCGGCCCATCGCCGATGCATCCACCTCTTTCATGGGATGACCCTCCGATCGTGATGCGATGTCCGTCGCGGACAGCTCGCAATGAGTTTGCTCCTCATGGCGAGAACGCGGCACGCGCGTCTCGAACCATGAGGCCTCGGCCTCGCCGAAACAGTCGGCTCTCCCCCGCGACGGCACCGTGGCGCAGCCTCGGGATGAGGAGAGATGCACGGCGGAGGTCGCTCCTCTGCCGCGCCGGTATCAAAACTTCGGTTATCCACTCATACTGATTTTTAAGTTGCGGTCAACCGAATTATCAGTGACCATCATCCCATGAGCAACAAGAACCGTGCCCCGCAAATCTCATCGTCTCCTTCTCTGCCGTCGCTGGTGGGCACCGGTGCGGATATCTCCCGGTCAGACGCCGCGCCGGCCGATGCCGCCGCGTCCGCCACGTCGGTCTCGGGACTGCCGCTGCGGGGCTTGCACAAATCGGCGCTGCGCGCGGCCTGTGATCTCGCCGGCGGCCAGAAATCGCTCGCGGCGCGCATCGGCACCACGCAGTCGATGGTCTGGTACTGGCTGGTGCGCAGCAAGCGCGGGGTGCCCGGCGAATTCGTCCTCGCCGTCGAAGCGGTGACCGGCGTCAGCCGTCACGCACTGCGGCCCGACATTTTTCCGGAGCCCGATCCCCAAAACTGGGACCCGGTTTTTGGATCAGATCAGGCTCAAAAAACGACCGAAACAATACAAACCGATGCGCCGCCCGGCGTCGCATCGCATTCAACAGCGGAGGACTGCCGATGACACCCGCGCGCCTGCTCGATCCTGCAACCCTTACCGCCCCCGATCTGGTGCATGCGACGAATGCGCTGAGGCCGGCGGACGACAAGACCATCCTGAAACTGTGGGGCGAACTGCACGACACGCTGCAGATCGCACGCCGCATGAACCGGCCGGAGGCGCAGATCGCCAATCGGCTGGCGCAGCTGCGCGACGAGGACGGCACCGCGATGACGCCAACCCAATATGCGCTGCATCACGCCCGCAAGCGCCGGCTGGCGCGGCTGACGGCGGCAGCCGCTCAGGTGCCGCAGGATTCCCCGATGGTGCGGGTGGCGCCGCGTGATCCGGCAGGGGCATTCGATCAGGTGCGTGAGCGTGGCCGGCACGGTTCGCCGGTGCCCGTCGCGCCGAAACCGGCTTCGACGACGGCGGCATCGCCACCAAGGGAGCGGGTCAGCCGCGATGCGTCGCCGGCGCCGAGCGCCCGCACCATCCAGCACGCGGTGTGCGCCTACTATGGCGTGACGATGCAGGACCTGCTGTCGCCGCGGCGTCATACGGAAATCATGCGGCCGCGCCAGGTCGCGGTCTGGCTCTGCCGGACATTGACCGCGCTGTCGATGCCGAAGATCGGCCAGCTGTTCGGCGACCGCGACCACACCACCATCCTTGCCGCGATTCGCAAGGTCACCGAGCTGCTGCTGCAGGACGAAGACCTTCGCCTCGATGTCGACGTCCTGATCGAACAACTGCGCGACGGGACGGTGTTTCATCCATGACGGAGCGAGCTCATCCGTCGCGGCCGGCGGGCGCCAGCCACTGGTTCCGCGTCTACAACGCATTGGTGGATGATCCCAAGGTGCAGCAGCTTCCGGACGCGCTGTTCAAGGCCTTGGTCAACCTGTGGTGTCTGGCGTCACAGAACGGCGGCGCGCTGCCGCCGACGGAGGATGTTGCCTACAAGCTGCGGGTGAAACCGACGCGGGCCGCGGAGCTGGTGAAAAAGCTGCTGGCTGTCGGCCTGCTCGAACGCGAGGGCGCCGTCGTGGCCCCGCACAACTGGGGCAGCCGGCAGTTCCAGTCGGATTATTCGACGCCGCGGGTGCAGCGTTTCCGGCAGCGGCAGCGCCAGATGGCCGGCCGCGTTGCGCCGCATGCGTCCGAACCGAACGATGACGCAGGACAGGCCGGCGAGAGCCGTTCAGGCGCGCACAGCGCCGGCCATCATCTGGAGGCCGAGCTGCGCCAAGCCATCGTCCAGGCGTTTGCGGCTGCGCGCGCGCCAAGCGTGCCTGACACCGCGCGGGCCGGTGTGTGGCTCAGCCAGGGCTATGACGCCGGCATCATCCTTGCCGTGGTCACCGAGATCGTCGCGCGCAAGCCGAACCTGGCGAGCCTGCATTATTTCGATGCGCCGATCCGTGAGGCCCATGCCGCGCGGGCACCCAAGCGCCTGCCGGTTGGAGATGCGCCGCAACTGAAGATCGAGGATGCGGTCAGGATGTTCGCGACCACGCGGCACTGGTCGCGTCATGCCGGGCCGGCACCCGGCCTCACGGGTTGCCGTGCGCCGCCGGCGCTGCTGGCGCAATACGGCCTGTTGCCCGACGGACGAATCGATTCGGACAGGGCCGTCACGGCTCCCACCGCTTCCGACCGCGTGCTTCACGCCGAAGGCGAGATGCAATGACGCATTTTCATATTCCGCGCAACGACAAGGACAAAACCATGGGCCACGATATCGCCAACGACAACGCCAAACGGCCCGTGCGGGTGCGCGTTCGCCGATCCAAGCGCGTCGGCAAGCGCCGGCGCGTCGGCCGGCTGCGGTTGCCCGGTACGGAGCAGGGCGCGCCGACACCGGAGCGGCTTGCCAAGGCCGAGGGCCATGTGGAGATCGGCAACGACGAACAGGGCGCACGCGTCTACACCCTGCGGGATTCGCCGCTGGAGCGGTTGAACGCGCGGGGTGGCATCGATCCTCGGGAATATTCGGCGCTGATGAAGTTCAAGCAACACTGGCATCATGCCGGGCTGCTGCCCAGCGTCGGCGGCATCGATCTCAATCGCGTGTTCGCCTCCGACCCCGGCTCCTATTCCGGCATGGCGAAGACTGAGCGCCAGGTGTTCCATCGCCAGCGCTATCGCGAGGCGGTGCAGCACATTGGCCTGCGCGCCTCGCTCGTGGTCGAGCGGGTGGTGTGCAACGAGCAGACCCTGGAAATGGCGGGGCTGGCGCTGAACTGGCGGACTCCGGCGCAGGCCCGCGCCGCCGCCACCGAACTGCTGCGCGATGCCGCCTATCGGCTGGCGCAGCTCTGGGGCATCGGATGAGTGGCGGAACGATGAAGGGAAGCCTGCGATGAAAGGCGGCTTCAGCCTGCCGTGGATCGCGTGGGCAGCGATCATCGCGACACTGTGTCTTGCCGAGGTCGGCTTTCTTGCGGTCAACGGTGCGTTGCATCTGCCGTGAGGGATTGCGGAAGGCGGATATCGTCCCGCGCCAAAAGCGCCTCGGACAACTTGTCACGCGGCGCCGCGCCACAGGGCTGCGACCAATGAGCCGCTTTTCCGGTTCCAGCGATGGTTGCTAAACTGGACGACGCTGGCGGGTGCCGCGATGGCGCTGCAGCCGGTGTTTCGTCCCTTTGCAAAGGGGCCGTCATGATTGTTTCGAATCCAGGCTGGCGACAGCAACAGGATTCGTCCGCACCATCGTTCAGCGTTCTCGCTTTGAGCGTGCTGATCGCGGTACCGGCACTCCTGGTCGCGCGTTTGCTAGAGCCCGTGCTGATCCTGCCGGTGCTCAGCATCGTGCTGTTCTTGGGTGCGGCCGCCGCCGTTGGTGTGGCCCGCACGGTTCGCGCCGAACGGGATTCGAAGCGTGTGACGTTATGGGATATCGCCGGTGCATTCACCCTGATGGGGTGCGCGGCGGCGATATTCAGCGAGCCGGATCACGTGGCGCAGTTCTTCGAGCAACTCGCCGAACGGGATCAGGTGAAAGACTAGTACTGAGCGACCAGGCCGGGCCCCTCTGGCAGCTGCGAGGCTGCGATGTCGGACTGGAATTCAACTTGGAGTGGCCCCGTTTGCTTTCGCGGCACAGGCATGCAGCGCGTCTCGGTAAATCCGTGGCGCGGGCGCAGGCTTGCCGATCTCGTCGACAAGAGGGGCCATTCTCCCGACCAGAAGGGGAATGACCTGTGACTGAATTTCTCAACCCGGACGTCCTGAACGCACTCTTCCAAGTGATTCTCGTCGACCTCGTTCTCGCCGGGGATAATGCCATCATCATCGGCCTGGCCGCCGCCGGCCTGCCGCAGGCGCAGCGGGGCCGCGCGATCCTGATCGGTATCATCGTCGCGACCGTGCTGCGCATTGTGTTTGCGGGTGTAGCGACCCAAATCCTGCAAATTGTCGGCCTGTTGCTCGCCGGCGGCATTCTGCTGCTGTGGGTGTGCTGGAAGATGTGGCGCGAACTGCGCGCGTCGGCACCGGAGCACGCGCTGGCCGGGGCGGGCGGAGCTGATATCGCCGACGGCGCGCCGGGCAAGACGCTGCCTCAGGCGATCTGGCAAATCATCATCGCCGACGTCTCGATGTCGCTCGATAATGTGCTGGCGGTGGCCGGCGCCGCGCGCGAACATCCCTGGGTTCTGGTGTTCGGCCTCGCGCTTTCGATCGCGCTGATGGGTGCCGCGGCGACCTTCATTGCCCGCCTGCTGCAGAACCATCGCTGGATCGCGTATGTCGGTCTTGCCGTGATCCTCTACATCGCGGGCGAGATGATCTATCGCGGAACACTGGATGTGGTGAGAGCTACCGCGACGTGATGTGCTCAGCGCCGTCGTCGCGCCGCGGCGGTCAGCAGACCGCGGCCGATCGGCTTGGGCGGTTCGCTGCGCAGCACGACGGAGGTGGTGACGACGCCGAAGCGGCCGATCGCGTCGACAATGACGGCGAGATCGTCGGGGGCCGGCACGATTGCCTTCAGCACGAAGCAGTCCTCGCCGGTGACCCGATGCACCTCGATCACGAACGGCAGTTCGTCGAACAGCTTTAGGCAGGCGCGGATATGCTCGTGCGCCGTCCTGAGGCGGATGATCGCCATCATATGTAGGCCGAGTGCAGCGAGATCGATCCGCGCGCCGTAGCCTGCGATGATGCCGCGTTCCTCCAGGCGCCTGACCCGCTCCGACATCGCCGGCTGCGACAGCCCGACCTTTCGCCCGAGTTCGGACAGCGGCATGCGGCCGTCCAGCTGCAGCACTTCGAGGATCGCGAGATCCTTGGCGTCGAGATCTGGCGCGAAGGCTGGACGCGCCGGTCGAGGCTTTAGGTTTGAATCCATCGGCGGAAAGCTCCTCTGGGCGATGAGTCAGTATGTCATCGCCGGCCGGCTTTTGTCATCCTTTGCGTGACCGGGCCGTCAAGACGAAAGAGGATGCGATGCGACTGATCGGAATGCTGGACTCTCCGTACGTGCGGCGGGTGGCGATATCGCTGAAGTTCATGGGGCTGCCGTTCGCCCACGAGAGCGTGTCGGTATTTCGTGACTTTGATCGTTTCGCCGGTATCAATCCCGTGGTGAAGGCGCCGACGCTGGTGCTCGACAATGGCACCGCGTTGATGGATTCGAGCCTGATCCTTGATTACCTGGAGCGTCTTGCGGCGCCGGAGCGCCGCCTGATGCCGAACGATCTCGCCGGGCATGTACAGGTGCAGCGGCTCGTCGGGCTGGCGCTCGCCGCCTGCGAGAAGACGGTGCAGATCGTCTATGAGCACGAATTGCGCCCGGCCGAGAAGCGTCATCGGCCGTGGATCGATCGCGTGCTTGGGCAGTTGCTCGCGGCTTACTGTCTGCTCGATGCAGAGATTGGATTGGGACATACGTGGCTGGTCGGCGGGCGAGCGACACAGGCCGACATCAGTGTGGCGGTCGCCTGGCGTTTTACCCAAAGCATGCTTGCGGACGAGGTGCGATCCGGCGACCACTCGGCGCTGGCGAGGCTGTCGGAGCGGATGGAATCGTTGCCGGAATTCGTGTCGACGCCGCCGGAATAAGCGGTGGGCGCCGCTACGCCACCAACCGTTCCCGCAGGATCTTCTTCATCACCTTGCCGTTGGCGTTGCGCGGCAGTGGTTCGAAGGTGAGGTCGATGGTCTCCGGCACCTTGTAGTCGGAGAGCTGTGTTGCACAGAGCAGGCGCAGCGCATCGGCGTCGAGCGCGGGATTGCGGGTGACGATGACGGCGTGCACCCGCTCGCCGAGCACCGGGCAAGGCTTTGCGATGATCGCGCTTTCCACCACGTCGGGGTGGCCGGCCAGCACCGATTCCACCTCGGCCGAATAGATCTTGTGCCCGCCGCGGTTGATCATGTCCTTCTGGCGATCGAACACGCGGACAAAGCCGGATTCGTCTATCGAGCCGAGATCGCCGGAATGCCAGTATCCGCTGGTGAAGCTTTCCGCTGTCGCCTTGGTGTTGTTCCAGTAGCCTTTGATGACCGAGCTGCTCTGGATCCAGATCTCGCCGATGTTGCCCCGTGGCAGTTCATGCCCGGCTTCATCCATCACCACCATATGCGCGCCGGGACAGGGCAGCCCGACGCTGTCGAGATGGCTCGCCGTGAGCTCCGGCGGCATGATGGTCGAGGGCGAGGTGGTTTCGGTGGCGCCGTAGGCATTTATCAGCTTCAGCCCCGGAATCTTCCGCGCCAGCTTTTCGATAGTCGCAACCGGCATAGGTGCGCCGCCGTAGCCGCCGATTCGCCACGCCGAGAGGTCATGGCTATCGAAGTCCGCCTGCAGCAGGCAGAGATTGTACATCGCCGGCACCATCACGGTCTGCGTCGCGCGTTCACGCGCGGCGATGGCGAGATAGTCGGCCGCCTTGAACTCGGCCACGATGATCAATGCGCCCGCGCAGCGCACCATGCTCATGATGTTGGCGACCACGCCGGTGACATGGGCCAACGGGACCGCGGCAATCGAGCGGTCAGCAGATGTCAACGCCATGCAGGCTTCATAGACCATCGCCGAATGGATGACATTGCAATGGGCGATCATCGCTCCCTTCGGCCGGCCGGTCGTGCCCGAGGTGTAGAGAATCAGTGCGGTTTCTTCCTCGGAGACCTCGGTGGGAGCGTCCTGTGGTGCCTGTCTGATTAACGTTTCAAATGCCGCCATCGCCACGCGGTGCCGCAATTCCGGCACGTCGGCGGCGTCCGGCAGCCTTTCGCCCAGCTCCGTCTCGTGGATGATCACCTTGGCGCCGCTATCGGCGAGCACATAAGCGATTTCGGGTTTCTGCTTCCGGGTGCTCAGCACGACGGTGATCAGGCCTAGCCGCGCCGCCCCGAACATTGTCAGCGCAAACTCGATGCGGTTGCCGAGCAGGATTGCGAGGCGATCACCGGGGGCGAGTCCAAGCTTCTGCAGGCCGGCCGCGACACGCGACGATTGCTCGGCCACCTCGCTCCAGTTCAGCCGCCGCTCATCCGCGACCAGCGCATCGCCATTCGGATTTTTGGCGGCTGCGTCTGCCACCATCTGCCAGATACTTTGCGGGCGCTCACTGAAGGCCGGCACCACACGGTCGCCGAACCGCGCCGCGAGCTGCATGGCGGGAATCTCGATGCCGTACCAATCCATCGTGTGTCCGTTCCGTTGATTGCTATTGGCCGATGCGCTTGGTGCGATCGTGCTGACGGCGGTGATTTGGTCAGGCCGCCTGCTTCTTCTCAAACACTGGCAGGAATGTCAGCGCTGCCGTCAGGATCATGAAGAATGCGGTGACTCCGAACACTGCTTGATAGCGGCCGTGGTCGACCAGCCAGGCGAAGAGGATCGGGCCGACAGCACCACCGATGTTGAAGCCGGTGGAGACGATGCCGAACACGCGGCCTTCGGCGCCGCGCGGCGAGGCGGCCCGCACCAGCAGGTCGCGTGACGGCGTGATCACCCCGGAGAGGAACCCGGCGGCGGCCAATACTCCGATCAATACGAGGCCGGACAGATTGGTGATGGCGACAATCAACGTCAGCGCTGAGGCGACGACCATGGCGACGGAGGCGACCACGCCATGATGATGAACGCGGTCGGCGAGAAAGCCGCCAGTCAGCACCCCGCAGGCGCTGGCGAACAGGAAGGCGGTCAGCGCCGAGCTGGCCGAGGGCAGGTCGGCGCCATAACCCCTGATCAGTGCGGTGACGGAAAACGCCGAGATGCCGATGGTGCTCAGGCTGAGCAGCATGAACAGCAGCGTCAGCAACATCACCCGCAGCGTGACGACGTCCTTGAGCCGATGCGAAGTGGCCTTGGCGGCGAGACCGGGCTTGCCGGGGTCGGGCCGCCGCGGTGCTGCACCGAGAATAGCCAGCGCCACCGTGACACTGGCGAAGCTGGCCAGCGCAAACGCGCTGCCCGTGCTGGTGTGCTGCGCGACAGCGAGCAGCACCGCGGGTGTCACCGCCGTGCCGAAAAAGCCCGCGAATGTGTGGATCGAGAAGGCCTTGCCCAGCCGCCGTTCGCCAATGGCCGCCGCCAGCAGCGCGTAATCGGCCGGATGGTAGACCCCGTTGGCGATGCCGGCGAGCACCATGGCCACCAGCAGCCAGCCATAGCTCGGGGTCAGTCCCAGCGAGCCAAAACTCGCGCCGCCGAGCGTGAGCGCCGCGATCAGCATGATCCATGCGCCGACCCGGTCGGTGATGAAGCCCATCGGGGTCTGCACCACCAATGACACCAGATTGAACACGGTCAGCGCCGCGCCGATCTGCAGGAAGCTGACGCCGAAATAGTCCGGCAGCAGCGGAATCAGCGCCGGCACCACCATGATGTGCACATGGCTGATGAAATGCGCCGCCGAGACGAACGCCAGCAGCGTCGTCTCCCGTTTTGGGAAGCTCAGGCCCTCCACCGCCTCGATGGTCATTGCGGAAACAATCCGTTTCTATCTCGCTCTGCAGCAAATGCCGGTTTGCGCCGGACCCCCTCATAGCAAGCTTGCGGACGCGGCTCTACCCAAAGAGCTTCGCGCATACCGCGTGGCCCCTATTCGCAAATCGTCACGGTGGTGGAACGCAGCCGGCTGCTGCGCAGTGGATGTCGATACAGATGAGCTGGATATGCGCGTTGAACCTGTCCGTGACGCTGCGGGCACGAATCACTAGAGCGGGATCGGCGTCAATCCAGCAACTCCGGGCAGCCGAGGTCGTTGATCGCAAGCCAGATGCGCTCAAGGTTGTTCCACCAGACCCGTGGGGGAATGTTGCTGAGCGCCTGTCCCACCGGCCGCGTGATCAGCCACAGCGCCGACAGGCGGTAATCGTCGCCCAGAGCCTGGCGATCGTAGTCGCGCACGCCGTGCTGGAGGAGATCGGCGTGATAACGATCCAGCAGCGGCTGCTCCATCCGACGCCGGCGATCCGGGTACCACTGCATTGCCATCATGTAGGCGAGATCGTCGGTGGCGATGTCAATGCTCCAGGCTTCCCAGTCGAATAGCCGCGCACTGTCGTCGGCGCCGGAGCGGGGCAGGAACACATTCCAGGTGTGCGCATCACCGTGCACGAGCGTCAGATCGCGGTGCGTCTGGATGCGCGCGAGGCCGGGCGCCTTGTCGAGCAGTCGTTCATATAGCGCACGCCGTTCCGGCGGCATGAATTCGCTGAAACGATCGGTGAACTCAGCCAGTTGCTCCGCGAGCCGTTGCCGGGTCCGGTGCCAGGCCTCGGTGCCGGGCATGTGGCCTATCGAGGCCCCGAGGCGCGGATCGTTCCACCATGCGGCGTGGAAACGGGCCAGCGCCGTCACCATTAGCTCGCACTGGGCAAATGTCGGCGGCAGCGGCCACTCGGTGGCAACGACATGGGACGGCGTCAGGTCTTCGAGCAGGAGATGCCATGGTCTGCTATCGGTGGCGTCGCCGGCCTCGAAGCAATGCGGCACCACCCGGCCGGGCAGCGCCGGGGCGACATCGCGGTAAAACGTCACTTCGTTGCGGTTGGCGTAGGTTGGACGGCCGGCGCCGTCGAGATGCCCTGTCTTGAGAATAACGGACGCCGGCGCGCCGGTGGCTGGGCCGTCATAGTTGAGGCTGAGCCGGAAAGTGTGTGAGCGCAGTTTCCTGAGCGTGTTTGTCGCCATCACGCCGGCCACGCGGCCATCGCCAAGTACGCCGGCACGGCGCAGCGCAGCGGTGAGATGCTCCGCCGCGGCGGTGGCCGGCAAGGCCTTGGCAACATCGGGCGACGAGTCGCCGGCAGGGGACATGAGAGACGGGCTCCGGATCGGATGATCAGCTTGCCGTGTCGGGGACCAAACAGCAACGGTGCCGCACTGGGATTGCTACGCCGTGATCAGCCGCCCGTTCGCCTTCTTCCAGGCGTCGATGCCGCCCTCGATATGGCAGGCCTTGCTGAGCCCGGCATCCTGCGCCGCCTGCACCGCCATGGCCGAGCGCTCGCCGAAGGCACAATAGAACATCAGCCGCTTGCCGCTGGATTGGGCGAGCTCATGCAGCAGGCCGCCTGCAGCGAGATTTTCCTGCAGCGCGGTGTAGGGGACATGCAGCGCGCCGGGAATGCTGCCATGCCGCACGCGCTCGGCAGGTTCGCGCAGATCCACCAGCGTCACGTCGGAGAATCCGGTGAGCGTGCGTGCCTGCGCAGGCGTTACAGTCCAGCCGCGCCGCGCGATCTCCTCTTGGTGCAGTCCGACCTTGAGGTTTGCCGGCACGACCACATCCATCATCTTCGGATTGGCGAGTTTGAGGTTGTTCATGAGCTCGACATACTCCTCCATCGACTTCACTTGGAGGCGCGGATTGTAGGCCTTCTCTTCGCCGATGGTGGAGACGGTATCGCCCTTGTAGTCGTGCGCCGGGTACACCAGCGTCGTCTCCGGAAGCTTCAGCAGGCGGCCGAACAGCGATTCGAACTGCATCCGCGGATCGCCGTTCTGGAAATCGGTCCGGCCGGTGCCGCGGATCAGCAGAGTGTCGCCGGTGAACACCCGGTCCGGCATCACGAAACTGTAGGAATCGTCAGTGTGCCCGGGGGTGTAGATCACGTCGAGCGAGAGGCCCTCGATGGTGAGCTTGTCGCCATCGGCCAGCCGCATCGACACCACGTCGGCCTTGGTCTGCTCACCCATCACGGTGATGCAATGAGTCTTGTCGCGCAGCGCGCCGAGGCCGGTGATGTGATCGGCGTGCAGGTGGGTGTCGATCGCCTTGACTAGCTTGAGGTCGAGCTCCTGCACGAGCTGGAGGTAACGTTCGACCTTCTCCAGCACGGGATCGATGATCAGCGCCTCGCCGCCGCGGCGGCTGGCGAGCAGGTAGGAGTAGGTGCCCGAGACCTGATCGAAAAGCTGGCGGAAGATCATCGTCGTCACATCGGTTGTCGAATGCCGGAGTAACGCAATATTAGCAGGTATCTGGAGACGCCGGAAGGTGGAAGATCGCGACGCAACGCAGGCTCCAGACCGACAGTGTCTTATGTTTTCTATATCCGGCATCACTCGCGATGACGCGGCATTGAGCGCTGCTCGGAGAGCGAGCGCTGTCCAGAGAGTCAGCTGACGATATGATGGAATGTCGGCATAATGTCGCGCGCATCATGCCATCAATGCGGCAGCATTCGTTGCGGGGCTATAGGCGCGGCGTAAAGCCGGACATCGCGCCAATGGCGCCAGCACGTTTTCGCGCGCTCCGCGCTGCGCAATTGGCGCATCTTTTGCGCGTCTGGCCGCACCGAAGTGTGATCCACATCACACTTCGAACCATCCGCCGTCCTGTACGACTACCAGAGCGCATCTGCGCTCCTTCGGGTCACCGCTGATTGTTTGATGAGGCCCGAAGGACGCACAGCATCATCTGGAACGAGGGGGTTCCGACAATGATCTACGATCCGCGCGGTTGCATCGACTATGACGAAACCGGAAACGGTCCCACGATTGTGTTTGTGCCCGGCTCCTGCAGCACCGGTGCTGCATGGCGGCCCTTGATTGCGGCGTTGGGCGGGCGCTTTCGCTGTGTGACCACGAGCTTGCTGGGTTACGGGGGGACCGACGAGCGGCGCACGGCGGCGGATCCAACTATCGTCCATGAGTGCGAAATGCTCGAGGCCGTGGTACGGCGGGCGGGTGGTCCGCGGAAAGAGCGAGTGCATCTGGTTGGCCATTCATTTGGCGGCCTGGTCGCGCTTGCGGTGGCAATGCGCGGCTATGTCAAGCTGGCGAGCCTCACGATCGCGGAAGCGCCGGCACTGGATGTGCTGCGGGCGTGCAAGGAACCGCAGCTCTATCGCGCGTTCCGCGACATGACCGGCTGCTATTTCGCCCGTCACGATCGCGGCGAGGCGGAGGCGATCGTATCGATGGTCGATTTCTATGGCGGGGCCGGCACCTTCGCCTCCTGGCCGCCGCGGGTGCGCGCTTATGCGGTGGAGACGACGTCGGTCAACATCCTGGATTGGGCGAGCGCCTACGGCCTTGTACTGACACCATCGACGCTTGCGGCGGTCACCGCTCCCACGCTGGTGCTGTGGGGCGAACACAGCCATCCTGCCGCGCAGCGTGCCAACGAACTGCTGGCCACGCACATTCCGGACGCCGTGCTGACCACGGTCAAGGGGGCTGCCCATTTCATGATTGCGACCCATCCCGCCGAGGTGGCGAGTTTCATGACCTTGCATGTGGTCGACCAGATGGTGGACGCCTGATAAGCGCGTGCACGGCTTGATGTGCCTCAGGCCGGCGGTACTCGTCAGGAGGCCTTGCGGGCGGATGCCGGGCCGGACAGCCAGCCCTTGCGGTCGGCGATCGCGTTATGGAACTGGTCCAGTGCGATATTGAACGCGGAAAGGGTGTCCTCCTCGACAGCGCCGTCTTCGAAGCATTTCAGCGTATCGCGCAGGATATCGTCGGCTTCTTTCTGCAACGCATCGAGCTCCGCGATGGTGGCGCTGTCACGAGCGGCCGTGATCATGTCGAGCAGCCGGTTGCGTTGTTGCGTATTGCGTGCCCGCTCGTCGCGGCGCATGTAGCTGCGCAGCCCCGCGCCGCCGGACAACAGGCCCGACACCACCATCAGCCCCAGCCACATGAAGTCGCTGTAGCGCTCCAGGAAGGTGCGTTCGGTGCCGTCGATGTAAGCGGCGGCGCCCGGGTGCGCCGGGATCGCGGCGGCCTTGTCGGTGTCGGGCACCTGGATGTTGGCGACGCCGGGAAAATCCCGCTGCAGCATGTGCCGGATCGCGAACAATTGTTTCGTGAACGCGGTCACCGTCAGTTCCGACAGCTCCTTGCGGGCGACGATCAGGTGGTTCACCGCGATCGTTGTGACGTCGTCGTCCGGTCGCGATGGGCTGGCGCCGAAGGCGCCGGCAGCGATCTCGGAGGATTCATACACCGGATGCTTGCGGGCGACGATCTCGGCCGCATCGATCGGGATGAAGGTCGGTGAACTGCCGGCCTTGGTGGTGGCGTTGAGCGCCTCGGCGGTGATCTTGCTGTCGGCGGGGCCGACGGCCAGGAAGGCATCGACTTTCTGGTTGCGCAGCGCTTCGCCGATCTCGGTGACGCCGAACTGCGTGATGGTCACCTTGTCGCTGGGAACGCCGGATTCGGTCAGGATGAGTTTCAGCAGATTGACGTTGGCGGGGGTCTTTCCGATCACGCCGATGCGGCGGCCGCTGAGATCGGCGACGGTCTTGGCCGCCTTCTGGCCCTTCGCGGCCGGCGTGTTCGGCACCCACAGGACCACCAGGTTCTTGCGGAAGACCGCGGTCGACAGCGCGTTGCTGGGCAAATTCAGATCGGCCCGCACCACTGCGAGGTCGGCGGTATTGTTGGCGATGGCGGCCGCGCTCTGAGTCGCGCCCTCGGTCGGGACCACGCGCAGCCGGACATAATGCCGTTCGCCCGTGAACGCCTGGGCCACCTCCTGGATGACCTTGACATCCTCGCTACCCGGCGGCCCGACCGCGATGCGCAGCGTGGCCGGCCGCCAGTTGATGAACAGGTAGCCGATCAGTGCGGCGATGAACAGGAGCACGCCGCCGGCCAGCACGATGAACGAGAGACGCTTCATGAACACCCTCTGGCCCGGCAGCAGGTTGCTGAACAAGCCGGCGCCGGAACTCGGCAGTAAGTCCCGAGGGCGGATTTATGCACCAGTTAAGTTGATAATGCCATGATGGCGTCACGCGTCATCCTCAAGCCCGTGCGCGTGCAATAATCCCTGCAATGACCTGCATGGTGATGCCGCACAGCCACCAGATGCTGAGTGCGATTTTCCATGCCGGTGGCAGCGTGTCGCCGAACACGAGGACATCGACCGAAACCAACGCGGCGGTGGCGGCGAGAAAGGTTCCGGCAGCGCTCAACAGTTCCACCGCATCGCTCCGGGTGTCGTGACCTGGATGGAAGCGATGCGCACGAGAGGAGCGAGAGGGCGTATCGATCCCGAGATAGAAGCCGGCAAAGCCATAGAGGATCATGCCGGCAACGAACCCGACGGAATCCCACAGACCGATCTCGGCTCGAGCCATCGGGGCGGATACGAACAGGCCGCACAGTGCACCCGCCATCGCCAGTCCCGTTCGTTCAAGGAAATGGGCGAGTTTGCTGAGCATGGACCGATGGTTTGATCGGGCATCATTTTGGATGGTCATGGCTGCATCCTTTTGGTGTTCGGCACTGCAGCCGCCGCAAGGCCGGTGGGGTACCGGGCCGTGCGGCGGCAGTCAGCGCACGCGTGGCGTGACGGCCTATCTGGATCGCGCGAAGGACGAGCGGGGCGGCGCCTGGAAGCGTAGCCGCGGATTTTCCATGCAACTGGCCGAGAGGCCGCTGCTGGTGGCCGCACACTGTGCGGCCGTGGTAAAGTCGCAGCGGTTGACGTCATCCTGGACGAGGCACCAGGCGTACTCCTCTGCGTGTGCGGGGCGGGGAGCAAGGCTGCCGAGCAGTGTGTATAAGAGACAGGGCACCAGGCGTACTCCTCTGCGTGTGCGGGGCGGGGAGCAAGGCTGCCGAGCAGTGCGGCGCCGGATGCGGCGGCGACAACGAGCGGCAGGGCGATACGGGAAATCTGAATCCGGAACATGTTCGGTCTCTTCTGTCGGCGGCGCGAAACCAGATCGCGGCGCTGAAGAAAGAGACGGTGCGAGCGGCGTTTTTATTTTCGTCGCCGCGCAGGTCGCTCGACACGTGATCTCACATTTGCGTGCGTTGCTTCGTCGTCCACAAGGCTGCAATGGTCCAGTGTCCGGGACCACAGAGTGCCAGCGCGAATAGGCCACCAGCGATTGCGAGATCCTTCTCGAGATGTAGAAGTTCGTTGCGGTTGGCTAGATTGGTGTGGAACATCATCGCGGTTGCCATGCAGAACAGACCCAGCGCCGCGGCGGCCGGGCGCAGCGGCCAGCCGAGAACGAGGGCAAGACCCGCGCCGAGTTGCAGGGCGATGGTGGCGATGACCAGCAGGGACGGGATGCCGAGTTTCGCCATGCCGGCGGATGCGCTGTCGAAATTCGCGATCAGAAAGACGGCTTCGTGGACAAAGATCCAAGCCAGCAGCAGCCGGCTTAGCAGCAGGAGGCCATCGCGGAATGTGGAGGTGGTGGAGCCCGGCGTCGCGGTCATTGATGTGTTTCCCGTTGCAAGGGGTGTCTCAAGACGTCGATGCCCGGCGCGGGGCCGGGCATGACGCTGTCGGGTGGAGAGATGTCGGGTCTCTTCCCGTCAGTTGCTCGCCGACTTCGCGCTGATCGCCTTCTGGAGATCCTCGCGTTCCTCGCATCCGTTGGGGCAAAGCTTGGCGAGGGCGGCGAGTTGTTCCTTGGCCTTGTCCATGTTGCCGGTTTCGACATAGAGCTCGCCGAGATATTCGTGCGCGCCCTTGTGATCCGGCTGCAGCTCCAGCGCCTTGGTGTAGTAGGTCAGCGAGGTTTTCATGTCGCCGGTCTTGCGCAGCGTGTAGCCCAGCAGGTTGTAGACGTCGGCGTGCTGGGTGTCCTCGACCAGCTCCCGCAGTTCCTTCAGCGCGCCGGCGTAGTCCTTGTCCTTGATCTTGGCGCGCACCGAGGTGAGGTCCGGGGCGTCCGACGACGTCGACATATTGTCGACGGCATAGGCCGGCACGGCGACGAGCGCCGGCGTGAGCGCAAGGCCCAGCACCAGAGCGAGGGTATGAAGGTGTTTTTGTTTGATCATGGCAGTCTGTCCTTTTGGTCCGTAGATGGTTCTCGGTGATCAGGCGTTGGTGGTGGGCGTGAACGCGTAGGCGTTGCCGTCCTTGACGAAGGTGCCGGCGCCGGGGAACGGGAAGTGTGAGCCCCAGATCATCATCTTGTCGGCGATGACGCGGTCGATGAGCTTGCGCCGGGTGGCGATCGCCATCGGGCCGTCCTGGTCGTAGGAACCCTGCCATTCCGGATGCGGCGCCAGCAGCGCGGGCACATACATGGTGTCGGCCGACGCCATCAGTTGCTCCTTGCCGGAGGTGATGAGGTAGGTCGAATGGCCGGGCGTGTGGCCGAACGCCGAGACGATGCGAACGCCCGGCGCGACTTCCGCGTTGTCCTCGACCAGTTTCCAGTTCTTCCAGGTCGGGAACACGGTGGCGATGCGCTTGCCAGCAGCTTTGCGGCCTTCCGGCAGCTTCTCGACCCGGCCGGGTTCGGTCCAGAAATTGTACTCGGTGGCATTGACCACGATCTCGGCATTGGGAAATACCGGCGCGTTGGTGCCCTTTTCCATCAAGCCCCAGGCGTGGTCGGGGTGGAAATGGGTCATCAGGATGGTGCCGATCTGGCTGCGATCAATGCCGGCGGCTTTCATGTTGGCGGGAAGGTTGGTCGCGTTGGCTTGCCACTGGCCGACGCCGGAGCCGGCATCGATCATGATGTGCTTGTCGCCGATCTTCAGTACCAGCACCGTGAGCGGGATCGGCATGAATTCGGTGGTGAGGCCGGCCTTGGCCAGCGCTGCCTTGGTGTCCTCGACCGACACGTCCTTGATGAAGGCCGGATCGTGCGGCTTGCGCCAGATGCCGTCATAGACTGCAGTGACTTCGATCGCGCCGACCTTGTATTTATGGAAGCCGACGGTCGGCTCGAGCGGGGCTTCGGCGTGGGCCGGACCGACAAAAGCCAGCTTCTTGTTCAAGCCGAGAGCGGCGGCGAAGGCCGCGGATGCCAGGACGCCCCGGCGGGACATATCGAACATTGATGGACTCCTTTGATCGGATGGGAGTGCACGGCGGCGTGCGCGCCGACGCGTGGCCTCCGGGCAGGGAGACCCTCGACCCCAGCGGTTTATTCTTGCGTCGCTGATGATTTTTTCGGCCGCCCGCCGATCTTGCCATCCGGCCGCAGTCCACTCTGATGCCAACATCTTGAAGTCATGGGCTTTTCGCGTCCTACGATCGCATGTCGACGCCGACCCGAATTATTTTTGACCACGGGCGAATAAAGCGGAGGAACCCATGGTCTATTCTGCAGGTCACCCAGTGAGGCGGGACGGCAAACGTATGAGCTCGGCATCGGTTATCGGCGGTTCCAAGACAGGCTGGCCATCTATCCCAGGCTGGCCCGTCATCCGGCCTTTGCCGGATGACGTGGCGGCGTCTCTTTGTCGTGGGGCAGGCCTCATGGCTGGCCATGTGCACCGTATCGTCGCCATGACGTCTCTTGCCATGGCATCCCTTGTCGCCGGCACGGGAGCTTCGCGCGCCAAAGCCCCGGCCCCTACGGCAGTGGCCATGGATCGGCTCGGGGCCATGCCGGGCGGCGGCCGGACACGCACCGAGGCGGGTATGATGGGCCGCTTCCAGCGCGAGATCGTGCCGCAGCTCGATGCAGCCTATAATTTCGCCCGCTTCCTCAGCCGTGACGCCGATGCGGCACAGGATATCGTGCAGGAGGCGTTCCTGCGCGCATATCGCAGCTTCGAGGGCTATCAGGGCGGTGATGCCCGCGCCTGGATCTTCACCATCGTGCGCAACTGCTACCACAACTGGCTGCAGCAACGCCGGCGCAAGTCGCGCATCGAGGTCGATGCCGGGCCACTGTCGGACGATGGCCCCGAACTCGACGTGGCTGCCGACGAGGATACTCCGGAAGTTTCGCTGCTGCGCCGCTCCGAGTCGCTGGCGGTGCGGGTCGTGCTCAACCGGCTGCCGCGCGGCTTGCGCGAGATGCTGGTGCTGCGCGAACTGGAAGGACTTTCCTACCGTGAAATCGCCGACATTGCCGCGCTGCCGATCGGCACCGTAATGTCGCGGCTGGCGCGAGCCCGGCAGCAATTCCAGCAAGCCTGGCAAAAGTACAGCGATCAGCAGGAGACTGGCACGTGACGTCACCAGCACCGGAACCCTGCGCCGACTGGTCGCTGATGCTTCACGGCTTCGTCGATGGTGAACTCGATGCAGTCCATTCAATGCAGCTCGAACGGCATGTCGTTGCCTGTGCGGATTGCGCGCGTGAACTGGAGAGGCTTCAGGCGTTGAAACAACTGGTCGGCCAAACAGGTGTTCGTTGGCGCACCCCGGACCACGTCCGCGCGCAGGTTCTCGCGGCCGTTGCGCGCGAAGCGCAATCGCAGCAGCGCCAATCGGCTCCGGCGGCTGCCGGTTTCAGTTTGTTGGGATGGATTCGGCAGTGGCTGTTCGTGCCATCGCTGGCCGCACTTGCCGCCAGTCTGCTCCTGGTGATGGGGCCGCTGCAAAACAACTCCTCGCTGCAGGAAGAGATCGTGGCCGGCCACGTGCGCTCGCTGCTGGCGAACCATCTGACCGACGTTGCCACCTCGGACCAGCATACGGTGAAGCCGTGGTTCAACGGTAAGATCGATTTTTCGCCCCCGGTGGTCGATCTCGCGCCACAGGGGTTTCCGCTGGTCGGCGGCCGCGTCGACTATATCGGTGGTCGCGTCGTGGCCGCGCTGATCTATCGGCGCAACGGTCACCTCATCAACATCTTCATCTGGCCCGCATCTGCCGTGGCGACGACGACATCGTCCCGCGATGGCTACAACATGACCAGTTGGAGCCGAGACGGTCTGATGTTCTCTGCAGTGTCGGATGTGAGCGCCGACGATCTCGCCAGGCTGCGTGACGTGTTCATCGCGCGGACCGCTGCGTGATGCCTTTCCCCTTGTCGAGAGACGCGCAGTAAGGCTGTGCGTCTCGAATCATCAAAGTACGACGTCGATTACGGCCAGCACCGCCGTATGACTTGTCCCCATCCCCCTGATCTGGCCGAATAGTCGCTGTCTCGAAGGCATCAGGTTTTCAGCTGTTGCCCAACTCTAGGGTGTGCCGTAATTTTAGTTCCTCAAGCCTCTCTCTTGCGCAATGAATGAACGCATGGCCGGTGCTGTGACCGGTGATCGGCAACCCGGAGCGTGAGCGTCGCTGTCGCAAAGTCGCCCCATTTTGCTTGAACCCCAAAGGATCTGGTGTTCTAAGCAAATCTCGAAGGCGCGAGGCCGCTGATCAAGATGGCCGCGCCGCCACAACTTTCACGGGGGGAACCTGCTGATGAACAAACCGACTTTCGCTGTCCTGGCGCTTGCCGCCACTGCTGCAATCTGGGCCGGGCCCGCCAGGGCCGACGACGTCACCATCGGCGCCATCGAAATCCTGACCGGTCCGAATGCCCGCTACGGCGTCGCCATCAAGAACGGCTTCGATCTGGCGCTCGGTGAAGTGAACAAGACCGGTGTGCTCGGCGGCAAGAAGCTGGTCATCCAGTATGAGGACTCGGCCGGCAACAAGGACCAGGCGGTCAACGGCGCGCGCAAGCTGATCGGCTTGGCCAAGGTGCCGGTGCTGCTGGGGCCCACGATTTCCAACGAGATGTTTGCCGTCGGCCCCGTCGCCAACGACCAGAAGGTGCCGATTGTCGGCACCTCGACCACGGCTGCCGGCATCACCGCCATCGGTCCCTACGTGTTCCGCACCTCGCTGCCGGAGAGTGATGTCATTCCCGTCACTTTGAAGGCGGCGCAGACCAAGTTCGGCATCAAGAAGGTAGCGGTGATGTACGCCAACGACGATGCTTTCAGCAAATCCGGTTATGACGTGTTCAAGGCCACCCTCGACAAGATGGGCATCCAGATCCTGACCACGGAGACCTTCGGCTCCAAGGACAGCGATTTCTCGGCGCAATTGACCAAGATCAAGAGCCTGAACCCGGATGCGATCGTGGTCTCGGCCCTTGTCGAACCCGCCTCCGGCATCCTGCTCGGCGCCCGCGCTATCGGTATCGATCCGAAGGTGCGTTTCATCGGCGGCAACGGCTTCAACTCGCCGAAGCTCGGCGACATCGCCGGCGACGCAGCCGATGGCACCCTGGTCGGCAGCCCCTGGTTCATTGCCAAGGATGACGCCGCCAACACCAAGTTCGTCGCCGACTATCGCGCCAAGTACAAGGAAGACCCGGACCAGTTCGCGGCGCAGGCCTACGACACCCTGCACATCGTCGCCGACGCCATCAACCGGGCCGGCGCTGCCGACAGCGAGAAGATCAAGACGGCGCTGCAGGCCACCAAGTCGACCGGCGTGATGGGCCCGTTCTCCTTCACCGAAAATCGCGATCCGGCTGACACCTCCGGCGTCGTCGTGATCGAGATGAAGGGCGGCAAGTTCCAGATCCTCAAGTAACAGCCTCGCCAGCGGCCGGCGCGTTTCGCCAGCCGCTGGCCCGGATCCGGTTCCGCCCCATGCTCGCGCAGATCCTCCAGCAGCTTCCGCAGCAGCTCCTGAACGGGCTGGTTCTGGGCTCGACCTACGCCCTGTTTGCACTCGGCTTCACGCTGATGTTCGGCGTGCTCGGCGTCATCAACCTCACCTACGGTTTCTATTTTTCCACCGGCGCATTCCTCGCGCTGTATGCCACCAAAGTGCTGGGCCTGCCGATCTGGATGGCGCTGCCGGGCGCCGCGGTGCTGACCGGCCTGATCGCCATTGCGTTTGATGCGGCGCTGCTGACGCCGCTGCGGCGCAAAAAGGCACCTGAACTGGCGTCGCTGATGGTGACCCTCGGAGCGACGCTGCTTCTCTACACATTGATGACCGCGCTATTCGGCACCGAGATCCGCCGGCTGCCGCCCGCCGTCATCAGCCATGCCGCGATCCTGCTCGGCGACGTGCGCATGAACATGTCTCAGATCCTGATCATGGTCACCACGGTGCTGATCGTGGCGGCGCTGCTCGCGCTTATTCGTTTCACTCGCCTGGGGCTGGCGATGCGCGCGCTGGCCGCGGAAAAGCCGAGCGCGTTGCTCTGCTTCTGTCTCTTATACACATCTAGATGTGTATAAGAGACAGCCACGGTGCTGATCGTGGCGGCGCTGCTCGCGCTTATTCGTTTCACTCGCCTGGGGCTGGCGATGCGCGCGCTGGCCGAGAATGGCGAAGCGGCGCAATTGATGGGCGTGAACACCGATGCGGTGGTGTGGCTGGTCTCGTTCATCTCCGGCGCGCTCGGCAGCACCGCCGGCGTGCTGATCGGCCTGAACTTCAACGCGATTCAACCCTATATGGGCGAGACCATGATGCTGAAGGGCTTTGCCGTCATCATCATCGGCGGCCTCGGTGACATCAAGGGCGCGCTGATCGCGGGCATTCTCATCGGCGTGCTTGAAGTGCTGACCGCCGGCTTCATTTCGTCGAACCTGAAGGATGCGGTCGGCTTCGTCCTGCTGGTTGCCACGCTCTGGTTCCGTCCGGTCGGCCTGTTCGGCCGAGCTCCGGTCAAGCGCGCCTGACCGGAGCCCAAGCATGTCCGCTCTCGATAACTTCTTCTTTTCCTACCAGAGCCTGATCTTCGCTGTCGGCATCAACGGCTTGCTGGCGCTGTCGATCTACACGGTGCTGGCGGTCGGCCAGTTGTCGCTGGGACAGGCCGCGTTCATGGGCCTCGGCGCTTATGTGTCGGCGCTGTTGACGCTGCACCTGCACTGGCCGTTCGCGGCCGTGCTGCTGGCCGCCATGGCGGTGCCGGCGCTGGCCGCGCTCTTGATCGGCGGGCCGACGCTGAAGTTGACCGGTGTATATCTCGCGCTGGCAACCATTGCGCTCGGCGAAATCCTGCGCATCGTCTGCAACGCCTCCGATCTCACCGGGGGCGCGCTCGGGCTGTCGGGCATTCCCAGCAAGACGAGCTTCACGCTGATCTTCAGCCTGCTGGCGCTGGCGCTGCTCGGCTTTGTGCTGGTCGCGCGCTCGCGTCTCGGCCGCGCAATGGAGGCGATGCGTGAGGACGAGGTCGCGGCCGGCGTCATGGGCGTCAATCTGCCGGCGATGAAAATGGGCGCGCTGGTGGTCTCGGCCATGCTCGCCGGCCTTGCCGGCGCTCTGAACGCGCATGCCAATAGCTTCATTGGCCCGAACGACTACTCGTTCGACCAGGCGGTGACCATTCTCTCGTTTGCGCTGCTCGGCGGCATCGGCTCGCCGTTCGGCCCGGTACTCGGCGCCGTCATTCTCACGCTGTTGCCTGAATTGTTGACTGCGCTGCACGATTTCAAGCTGGTGGTGAACGGCTTCATCATCGTCATCGCCGTGCTGTTCATGCCGCGCGGCCTCCTGGTCTGGCGCATCGGGCGGATCGGATGAGCGTCATGGAGACGACCACGCTGCTCGATATCCGCGATCTCACCGTCAGATTCCGTGGGCTGATTGCGGTCGATCATGTGTCCTTCCAGGTCCAGCCTGGAACGGTACATGGCCTGATCGGGCCAAATGGGGCCGGCAAGACCACCTGCTTCAATTTGATTTCGGGACTGATCCCGCCGACCTCGGGCTCCGTAAGTCTGGCCGGCACATCGCTCGACGGCCTGCCGAGTTGGCAGCGCACCCGCGCCGGTTTGTCGCGCACTTTCCAGAACATTCGCATGTTCGCGGAGATGACGGTGTGTGAGAACGTGATGACCGGAATGCAGGCAAGGTTGCATGCGACGGTGCCGGAAATCCTGTCGCGGCTCGGCCGTTTCCGCACGGAGGAAACCGCAACCAAGGCGCGCGCCGACGAGCTCCTGGATTTCGTCGGCCTTGCGGCGTCGGCCGACCGTCGCGCCGGCGATCTGCCTTATGGCGACCAGCGCCGGGTTGAAATCGCCCGTGCGCTTGCATCCGATCCCAAACTCCTGCTGCTTGATGAACCGGCGGCGGGCATGAATCCGGCCGAGACCCAGGACTTAGTCGGCCTGTTGCTGCGGCTGAAGCAGCGCGGGTTGACGCTGCTGCTGGTCGAGCACGACATGCATTTCGTCATGAGCCTCTGCGACCGCATCACGGTGCTGAATTTCGGCCGCAAGATCGCCGAGGGCAGCCCGCGCGAGGTGCGCGACGACCCCGCGGTGATCGAGGCCTATCTCGGCGCCAAGGTGGCCGAGCGGCTGAAGAGGGGCGAGGCATGAGCGTGCTGGAGGTTCGCGGCCTGACGCTCGGCTACAACCGCACTGATGCGGTGAAGGCGATTGATCTCGACGTGCCCGAGGGGGCGGTGGTCTCGCTGATCGGCGCCAACGGCGCAGGCAAGACCACGACGTTGCGTGGTCTCAGCGGTCTCCTCAAGGCGCGCTCCGGCTCGATGACATTCCAGGGTACGGATATCACCGGCCAGTCGGCCTACAAGATCGCGCGTGCCGGCATCGTCCAAGTGCCGGAAGGCCGTCAGGTGTTCGCTAACATGACGATCGAGGAAAATCTGCGCATGGGAGCCTATCTGGTGCCGGCGCAGGCCGAGATCGCGCGGCGCCGCGCCGGCGTGCTCGCGCGTTTCCCGCGGCTGGGCGAGCGTTTGCAGCAGCTCGCCGGACTACTGTCCGGCGGCGAGCAGCAGATGCTGGCGATTGGCCGCGCTCTGATGGCCGACCCAAAGCTGCTGCTGCTGGACGAGCCCTCCATGGGCCTCGCGCCGCTGTTCGTCGAAGAGATCTTCGCCATCATCCGCGCGCTCAAGGCGGAAGGCCGCACCATCCTGCTGGTGGAGCAGAATGCGCAGGCCGCGCTCGAGGTCTCCGATCATGCCTATGTGCTGGAAACCGGCCGCATCAAGCTGCAGGGCCCCGCGCACGAGATCGCCAATAATCCAGAGGTGATCGCGGCTTATCTTGGGGCGGCGTGATCGCTCCAAAGTCGGCGTCATGGCCGGGCTTGTCCCGGCCATCCACGTCTTTCTTGCTTATAGCCATGCCGTAAGACGTGGATGCCCGGCACAAGGCCGGGCATGACGCGGAGTTTCACAATGGCGGCATCATTTCGTCCGCCGCTTGCTCACACCAGCAGCACCGTCGATCCCGTCGTCTTCCGTGCCGCAAGATCAGCATGCGCCTTTGCCGCATCCTTCAACGGATAGGTCTGGTGCACCTCGATCTTGACCGCCCCGGAGCCCACCACGTCGAACAGCTCTTCACCCATGGCGACGAGGTTCTCGCGCTTGGCGCCGTAGGTTTGCAGCGTTGGGCGCGTGACATAGAGCGAGCCTTTCTGCGCCAGCAGGCCGAGATTGAGCGGCTCGACATTGCCGGACGATTGGCCGAACAGCGCGACAAGGCCGTAGGGCGCAAGACAGTCCAGCGACTTCAGGAAGGTGTCCTTGCCGACGGAATCATACACCACGGGCACCTTCTTGCCGCCGGTGATCTCCGTCACGCGTGCCACGAAGTCCTCATTGTTATAGAGAATGACGTGGTCGCAGCCGTGTGATTTCGCGAGCTTCGCTTTCTCCTCGCTGCCGACGGTGCCGATCACGGTGGCGCCGAGATGTTTTGCCCACTGGCTGAGGATGGTGCCGACGCCGCCGGCGGCCGCGTGCAGCAGGATGGTGTCGCCGGCCTTCACCCGATAGGTCTGCCGGATCAGATATTGCGTGGTCAGGCCCTTCAGCATCATCGCGGCCGCTGTCTTGTCGTCGATGCTGTCGGGCAGCTTGTGCAGGCGGTCGGCCGGGATCAGCCGCGCCTCGGCATAGGCGCCGAGCGGCGACGAGCCATAGGCGACACGATCGCCGGGCTTGAGGTCGGCGACGCCGGGGCCGACTTCTTCGACCACGCCGGCACCCTCGGCACCTAGACCGCTCGGCAATTGCACCGGATAAAGCCCGGAGCGGTTGTAGATGTCGACGAAGTTCAAGCCGACTGCGGTATGACGGATGCGGGCTTCACCCGGTCCCGGCTTGCCGACCTGGATCTCTTCCCAGATCAGGACTTCGGGGCCGCCGGTCTTGTGAAAGCGAATGGCATGGGTCATGGGGTCGTCTCCTCGCGCTTATGATTGGTGGCGGTCGCAGCGGGCGCTGCATCGGCCGGGATGATACAAGGCCAAGACGGCGGGAGAAGCTTCGTTCATGCAGAGGGCGTCTTTGCGCCATGCAAAAGGAGCTTCGGCCGGGTCGGCTGTGGAATGAACATCTTGAAAATCGTATCGTCGATAGTCAAATCGGCTACACCTGCCGTATCAAGTTAACGTGAGCGGCCGGGCAAGCGAGACTCTGCCCCGACCACCGGTGCGTCTTCCTCATCCCAAAGGAGCCCGTGTGGCGAGCCAGGTCGTTGCCAGTCATCAATCGCGTATTGGTTGACTATACTGGGCGCCGCGAAAAGGACGACCATGTCGAATGACGACAGCCGCGGTGGCCGGCAGCCACGCGGATCATCCAGACTGCCGCCGGGCGGCCTGCCCAACACCCGCTCGTTCCGGGAGCGGGTTGGCGCGCTGAAGAACCTGCGCCCGTTCCTTGCCATGGTGTGGTGGACCAGCCCGCATCTGATGGCGGGGTCGGTTGCGTTGCGCCTGATGCGCGCGCTGCTCCCGGTCGTCACGCTGTATGTCGGCAAGCTGATCATCGACGGCGTGGTGGCGCTTGTGCAGATGCCGGGCAAGCCCCAGAACCTGCAGCAATGGCGCGACAGCGGCCTGTTGAACTGGCTGGGGATACTGCTCGCCTGCGAGTTCGCGCTTGCCGTGCTGGCCGATCTGCTGGGACGGGTGGTGTCTCTGGTCGACGGCCTGCTGTCCGAGCGGGTTAGCAATGCCTCAAGCGTGCGGCTGATGCAGCATGCGGCGACGCTCGACCTGGAGGATTTCGAGGACGCCGAATTCCAGGACCAGCTCGAGCGTGCGCGCCGCCAGACCAGCGGGCGGATGACCCTGATGGGGCTCTTGTTCAGCCAGGCCCAGGACATCGTCACGGTGGTGAGTTTCGCCGCCGGTCTCGTACTCTACGCGCCCTGGCTGATCGTGATGCTGCTGGTGGCGCTGGTGCCGGCGTTTCTTGGCGAAGCGCATTTCAACGCACAAAGCTATTCGCTGGATTTCAACCGCACGCCGGAGCGGCGCGAGCTCGATTACGTCCGGCAGACCGCGGCCTCGGTCGAAACCGCCAAGGAGGTGAAGATCTTCGGCCTCAATAATTTCCTGATCGAACGCTATGTGCGCCTCGCGGCCGATTTCTATGCCGCCAACCGGCGGCTGGCGCTGCAGCGGGCCGGATGGGGCGGTCTGTTCACAGCCATCGGCACGCTGGGGTACTATGTCGCCTATGGCTATATCGTGTGGCGTACGCTTTTGGGCGCGTTCTCGATCGGCGATCTCACCTTTCTGGCCGGATCGTTCCAGCGCTTGCGCACGCTGCTGCAGGGGTTGCTGACCAGTTTTTCGGTTACCGCAGGGCAGGCGCTCTATCTCGACGATCTTTTTTCATTCTTCGACGTCGAGCCGGAAATCCTGTCGCCGAAACATCCGCGGCCGTTTCCGCAGCCGATCCGGCAGGGTTTCGTGTTCGAGGATGTCGGTTTCATCTATCCCGGTGCCGAGCGCTGGGCGGTTCGCCATCTCAGTTTCACGCTCGCGGCGGGCGAGGTCATCGCGCTGGTGGGCGAAAACGGCGCCGGCAAGACCACACTGGTGAAGCTCCTGACGCGGCTCTACGATCCCGATGAGGGCTGTATCCTGCTCGATGGTCACGATCTGCGTGAGTATGATCTCGACGCTCTGCGCGGCAACATGGGTGTGATCTTCCAGGATTTCGTGCGCTACAACCTCAGCGCGGGCGATAACATTGCCGTCGGCAAGATCGATGCTCGCAACGACGAGGTCCGCATAGCACGCGCGGCGCAGCGTAGCCAGGCCGACGAGGTGATCGCGCGGCTGCCGGGCGGTTACGGGCAAATGATCGGCAAGCGCTTCAAGAACGGCGTCGAGCTGTCCGGCGGCGAGTGGCAGAAGATCGCCATCGCCCGCGCCTATATGCGCGAGGCGCAGGTTCTGATCCTCGACGAGCCGACCGCGGCGCTGGATGCGCGCGCCGAGTTCGAAGTGTTCCAGCGTTTCAAGGAACTGAGCAGTGGCCGGACCGCGGTGTTGATTTCGCACCGCTTCTCCAGCGTCCGCATGGCGGACCGCATCCTGGTGCTGGCAGACGGCAAGGTAGAAGCCGCGGGCACCCACGACGAACTGGTTGCGCAGTCCGGCCGCTACGCGGAACTGTTCGAACTGCAGGCCGCGGGGTATCGGTAGTTGGCTTAATGCACGAACGACCGCAGCGTTGCGACCAGATGCTCCGGTTCGAACGGCTTGGCGATGAAACGGCCGCGGGGCGGAATTTCATGCGCACCCGGAACGACCTGACCGGAGGTGATGATCAGATCGATCGGCGGCCAGCGCTCGCGGATTGCGAGCGCGAGCCGCAGACCGTCCAGGCTTCCTGGCATGCTGACGTCGGTGAACACGATCCGGATGTCGGAACGGGAGTTGAGGATGTCGAGGGCTTCCCGCGCGTTGCCGGCCTCCACCACCTCGAAGCCGGCATCCTCGATGATGTCGACGGCATCGATCCGCAGCAGCGGCTCGTCCTCGACGACGAGGACGACGGGCCGGATGGGAGTCGATTGTGCCATGGTGGGAACCGCGCTCAGTTGTCTGTGACGAGGGAGAGCGGGGCCCTGAATTCCGCCGAAAGGCCAGTTGGAAGATAACGGAGATGGACGTCGCCCGTTCCGGCAAGCCCGGTCCTTATTAAGCGTGACCCCATGCCCTGGCGATCTCGGTCCGGTTCCGTGGCGGGCGGACCGCCGGCTTCGAGCCAGCGCAGCACCACGGTTGGTTCAGGCGTCGTGCGGTCGATGTCCCATGCCAGTGTCACGTGTCCCGTCTCCACTGAGAGCGACCCGTGCTTGATCGCGTTGGTGGCGAGCTCATGCAGCAGCATGGAGAGCGAGAGCACGGCCTTCGGCCCGAGCAACAGATTGGGGCCGTTCAGGTCGAGCCTGGCGCGGTCGATATGCAGCGCCAGCACCGCCTCGATCACCGAAAGCAGGGGGGCCGACGACCAGCTTTCCTGCAGCAGGACATCGTGGGCCTTGGACAGCGCCATCAGACGGTTACGGAACGCTTGAACAGCCGGCTTGTCGCCGGCCGTCTTCAGGGTCTGGCTGGCGATCGCCTGCACCAGTGCCAGCGTGTTCTTGAGGCGATGGCTGAGTTCCTGGTTGAGCAGGCGCTGCTGGTCCTCCGCCTCGACCTTGGCGATGGCTGCATAGGCACGGTCGGCCACCGCATGGACGAATTCGACCTCGCCCTCCGCCCACGTGCGAGGTTCCTGATCGTGGACGTAGAACACACCGACCAGGGTTCCCCGCCGCAACAGCGGCGCGACGATCTGCGCCTTTACAGCCATTGCGGCGTAGGTCGACAGATCCGGGCCTAGCCAGCTCGCCGCCGGAACGTTGGCGACCACCAGCGGGCTGCCGAGCTGCAGGCGCTGCAAGGTGTGGGCGAACCGCGACAGCGTGTGAACGCCGGCGAAACTTGTCACGCCGGGTGCCGTCCATTCCTGGGTGGTACGGAAGGTGTCGCTGGCGAAATCGATCGCACCATATCCGGCGCGGGAACCGCCCAATGTGGTGCCGAGCGCCCGGCTTGCGGCGTCGACAATCACGGCCATGGTGGTGGCGTCGCGGATGTCGTCGCCAAGCGTGACCAAAGCGGCCTGGCGCACTTCGGCGAGCTTGCGATCGGTGATGTCGTGCACCGTTCCGGTAAAGCCGACATGGTTGCCGTTGCCATCACGAATGTAGTCGGCGCGCCGCGCCACCCAGCGCAGTGCGTCATCGTCGGCGCGACGAATGCGATATTCGGCGAGCGTGCTCGCGGTCCCGCTGCTGCGGGTGCTGGCCGACGACGCAAGCTGTCGATCTTCCGGTACTACCAGCGTTTCGAATGCGTTGGGCGGATAGGACAGCGCACGTTCCAGCCCGAAGATCCGGCACATTTCGGCCGAAGGGCGCATCACATTGGTGGCAAGGTCGACTTCGAATGTTCCGATGCGTCCCGCTTCCTGCGCCGTGATGGTGCGGATACCCTCGGCGCGAAGACTTTCCCCGAGCTGCAGGTTGGCGCGCGCGATTGCGACGCCACGCACCATCTCCTTGCGCATCTCCATGGTTTGCATGACCTGGCGTGCGAGTGCCTCCAGAGCCGTGGTCTGGGCTGCGGTGAGGCCTTGCGGTCGCGGCTCGGTGTCGATCACGCAGAGCGTGCCCAGAGACTCGCCCTCGGGCGAGCGCAGCAGGGCGCCGGCGTAGAAGCGGATGAAGGGGGCGGCAGTGACCAGCGTATTGTCCCGGGTTCGCGGATCCTGGGCCAGATCCTCGATGATCAGCGTCGAGCCCTGCACGATGGCGTGCGCGCAGACAGATTGCCCGATCGGCGTTTCACAGGCTTCGAAGCCGAGCGCGGCCTTGAACCACTGCCGCTCTTCCACCACCAGGCTCACCAACGCCACCGGCGTGTGACACACCTCGCGCGCGATCATGACGATATCGTCGAACGCCGGCTCGGGAGGGGTATCGAGGATTTGGTAGCTGTCGAGGGCCGCGAGTCGTGATGTACTGAAGATATCCAGGTTGGCCATAAGGGGTGCTTAAATCATTGCAAAGATATGACTTTTGACATGAAAGGGATGAACGGTGAAGTCAACGCGAAGTTCCCTCTGGCCGAACCGTTTCTGCTCTTCCTCCGACTAAAGTCGATAGGCGGCTGACGCAGAGCGTCAATCGGATCGGTGATCCGGCCGGGTGCAAAAGGTCCTGCTCATGAAAACATGGAGCCATCGTCGTACGGTTCATTCTGTCGCGGTATCGGCCGGTCTCGTGATGGCTATGGTGGCTCTCGGGACCGCTCATGCGGCTGCGGAGCCGCCATCCGAACCACTGCCCGAGCGAGTCACGTTTTCCAGTGCCGACGGTCGCACCACGCTGGTGGGGTACGTTTTCAAGCCTGAAGGCGCCCATCCGGCGCGCACACCCGCTGTGGTGATGATGCATGGGCGTGCCGGCGCCTACTCATCGGCCGCCAAGGGCACCTATGATGCATCGACCCTGTCGCGACGCCACAAAGCCTGGGGGCATCATTGGGCGGAGCAGGGCTATCTCGCCATTCTGGTCGATGGTTTCGGTCCGCGCGGCTACCCCCAGGGCTTCCCGCGCTTCAGCTACGACAGCCGTCCCGACGAGCTGAACGAGGTCATCGTGCGCCCGCTCGATGCCTATGGCGCGCTGGCCTACCTTCGGACGCGCGACGACGTTGTTGCCGACCGGATTGCACTCCAGGGCTGGTCCAATGGCGGCAGCGCGGCGCTTGCCACTTTGTCGACGACCGCGCCCGGCATCACCGCGCCGACACCCGCGACAGGCTTTCGCGCGGCGCTCGTGTTCTATCCCGCCTGCGGATTGAAGGGACAGTTCGAGGACGGGCTCGTGCCCTATGCCCCGGTGCGGGTGTTCCAGGGATCGGCCGACGAAGAAGTGTCGCCACGCCGCTGTGCCGCGCTGGTCGACAAGAGCCGCGCCCGCGGCGGTGACATCCAATTTCATCTCTACGCGGACGCCACCCACAATTTCGACGATCCGAGCCCTGCGCACCAGGACGATGACGCCAATGCCGCGGCGACCGAGGATGTCATCCGCCGGGCCACGATGTTTCTTGCAAAAGTGCTGAAGCCCTAGATTTGATATCAACTCTCCTCGGTGTGGGGAGTTAAGTTGATTCAGCTTGAGCCCTGGCCGGCGGATACGCCGGACGTCTCACGGCGTTTGAAAGCCGCCAATGCTTGACCGAAAGCCTGAAACAGCGCGCGGTTGACCGGATTGCGCTGCGGATCGTGCTCCGCATGCCATTGCACGCCGAGCGCGAAGCCCCGCGCATCGGCAATCCGGATCGCCTCGACGGTGCCGTCTTCCGCGACGCCCTCGATCACGACCCGTTCGCCGGGTTCGAGCACGCCCTGACCGTGCAGCGAGTTGACGCGAATCGTGTCGCGGCCGAGCAGTTTCGCGAATACGCCGTCGGGCGTCAGGTGGACGTCGTGGCGGTCGGCGAACACGACAGCGGGGTCGGGGTGAATTTCGCCGGTCTCGAGCCGCGGCATCCGATGATTCATGCGCCCGGGCAGCTCGCGGATTTCCGGATGCAGCGAGCCGCCGAATGCGACATTCATCTCCTGGAAGCCGCGACAGATCCCGAACAGCGGCACGCCGCGGTCCACGCAGACCTTGATCAGCGCCAGCGCCACATCGTCGCGGCCGTTGTCGTAGGGCTCGTGCCGCTCGCACGGTTCGGCGCCGAACCGGGTGGGATGAACATTGGCGCGGGCGCCGGTCAGCAGCACGCCATCGACCACGTTCAGCAGGGCGTCAATGTCCGTGATCTTGGGCGCGCCCGCGAACATCAGCGGCAGTGCGCCGGCGACATCGGCCACGGCCTGCAGGTTGCGTTCGCCGACCAACTGTACCGCGAACCGGTTCTCCACGACATACGCGTTGCCGATCACGCCGACCACCGGTCTCATGATCGCCTGGCTCCAAATTTCACCTGTGTTGGTCTCCTTTTGTCCGGAGTATGCCCTTCCGCCGGCCTGACCACAATCCACCGGATGGTTGGATAGGCCGCTCGGCCTCAGCCGATCAGCCCCGACGGCATGTCGGTCGACCTCAGCGCAGCGCCTGCGCGGAGGCCTCATCCAGGAAACCGCGGATTTCACGGAAGAACTGCATACGGTTCTTCTCCATCATTACCGTATGCGTGCCTTCACCGATTTCGATAAAACGCTTGTAGGGCGCGTTGACGAGCTTGGTGAAGTAGGCCTGCGCCTGGTAGCTCGGCAGGTCGGCGTCCCATTCGGCATGGATCAGCAGCGTTGGCACCGTGATCTTCTCTGGATCGTAATAGGGCTTGCCGGCCACCCAATAATCGTTGACGTCCTGGATCACGCCATTCGATGCGCGCAGCATGCCGCTGGTTTTCGCGTCCGGATCGGTCGCCCAGGTCGCATCCGCCCAGGCCTCGAACACGCCCGGCGGGATCAGGGTTGCTTTCTTGTCCTCCGGCACGCCCTTGAGCCAGCGATCCCTGGCGGAGTCCTTCGAGACCAGCCGATAAGCGCCGAGTTGTCCGCTCGCGAGCACCCGTGTGCCTTCCTTGAAGAACCAGAGCGGAGCATACAGCACCAGTCGATTGACCTTGTCGTTATGCGCAGCTGTGTAGGCGCCGACGATCGAGGTGCCCCATGACCAGCCCATCACGTTGATCTTCTCGAGGCCTCGCGTTTTGAGGATATGGTCGACGGCAGAACCGAAATCGCTGACCGCGTCGGCGGTGGAGACGATCGGCTTGTTCTTTTCCGGCGGTTCGCTCAKGGSGGGGGGGGGGGKSGRGCCGCCATAGCCGCGCACGTCAACGAGATAGACGTCGTAGCCGGCGTCCGCGAACAGGTCCATCATCGAGGCGCCTTCGATCGGCAGGTCGAACGCCGTCTCCGCGGGATAGGTCGCGCCGTGAACGAACAGCAGGGTGCGATCCGGACCGAACGAACTGACGCCGGACGGGCGTTTGTTGCGCATGAAGAGCTGGATGCCCGGTTCGGTGGAGGGGATGGTGTAGCTCTTGGTTTCGATCTGCGCGGCGCGCGCAGGCTCGGGTGCGATGGCGGCGGACAGCGCTGACGCAAGTGCGAAGGCGAGCAAGGCGGCACACGGGCGCGGCGTCATGAGGTTCCTCTCCTGATTTTGTTGGCCGGGCGTCATGTCTTTGCCCGTTGTGGCGAGACGCTATCACGCGTGGGAGCGCCTGCGAACAGGCTTTCCGTGATCAAGGGCGGTCTGCGCGTCATGGCCGGCATGACGATGTGGAGGAGCGTCGTGCATACGCCCATGCGATCCATACCCTCGCGTCGGAAGGCTGGTTGCGCGTAGTCTGCGGGAAAGCCGAATGCAAAGACAGAAACATTGAGGATCCGCCGATGACAGCACGCCCGATCAACCGCATCACCGGCCGCTCGGCATTTCTCGCCTTGCTCAAGGACGAAGGCATCACGCATCTGTTCGGCAATCCCGGCACCACCGAATTGCCGATCATGCACGCGCTGAAGGAGCATTCCGATCTCACCTATGTGATGGCCATGCAGGAAAGCCTGGTGGTCGCCATCGCCGACGGTTACAGCCGCGCCTCGGGTCGGCTCGTCGCGTGCAATGTCCATGTCGCACCGGGCCTCGGCAACGCCATGGGCTCGCTTTACAACGCCAAATTCACCGGCACGCCGATGATCCTGACCGCAGGCCAGCAGGAGCAGGGCCACGGCCTGACGGAGCCGCTGTTGTACGATCCGCTGGTGCGGATCGCCGAGCCGCTGGTGAAATGGGCGGTCGAGGTGACGCGCCTGGAGGATCTGCCGCGGATCGTGCGCCGCGCCGCCAAGATCGCGACCACGCCGCCGACTGGACCGGTGTTCATCTCGCTGCCCGGTGACATCCTCAATGCAGAGGCCGGGCTCGAGCTCGGGCGCTCGACGCGGGTCGATGCCCGGGTCAAGCCGTCGGATGAGGCGATATCGGCGTTGGCGCGCCGGCTCGTCGAGGCGAAGCGGCCGGTGATCATCGCGGGTGACGAGATTGTGAAGAGCGATTCGCTGCAGGAGGCTGCGCAACTGGCACTCATGCTCGGTGCGCCCGCATGGCAGCAGACCGCACCCTATGGTGCGCATTTTCTTTCGGAAAGTCCGTGTTTCGCCGGCACGCTGCCGCGGGTTCAGAAGCAGGTGCGCGAGATCCTCGGATCCCACGACCTGATGATCGTGCTCGGCGCCGATCCGCTGCGGATGTCGGTGTTCAGCGAGGTCGATCCGTTGCCGGACAGCCTGCCGATTGTCCAGATCGGGCTGGTCGACCACGATCTGGCGAAGAACTATCCGGCCGAGATTGCGCTCAAGGCTGATGTCAGGGAAACGCTGCGGGCCTTGATTCCGGCGCTCGAAGTGGCAGGTGGCCACGCGTTGGCGCAGCGGGCGAAAGAGGGTGTCGCGCGGCTTGCGTCAACCAACTGGTCGGCCCGGCGCAAGGCTCTGATCATCGAGATCGGCACCAAGGCCACCCGCAGCCCGATCGATCCGGATGTGTTGTCGCTGCGGCTGGTCGAGGCACTGCCGGATAACGCCATCCTGGTCGATGAAGGGCTGACGTCGTCGCGCGCCGTGCTCAATCTGCGGCCATATCGCAACCGTTATGACTATCACGGCCTGGCTTCGGGCGGCATCGGCTGGGGTCTGCCGGCGTCGGTCGGCGCCAGTCTTGCCAATCCGGATCATCCGGTGGTGTGTTTCTCCGGTGACGGCAGTGCGATGTACTCCATCCAGGCACTGTGGACCGCCGCGCATCACAAGCTGCCGCTGACGGTGGTGATCGCCAACAACGGCGGCTATCGCATCATCAAGCAGCGGCTGCTCGCCTTCCACGGCACCGATCGTTTTGTCGGCATGGACTTCGCCGATCCGCCGGTGGACTTTTGCGGCCTCGCCACCTCGCTCGGGCTCGAAGCAGTGCGGATCACCGAGGCCGACGCATTGGCACCGACGCTGGCATCCGCGTTCAACCGGCCCGGTGCGAAACTGATCGAGGTGATGGTGGATGGCACGGTGTGAGGGCGGGGGCTATACCGCAGCCTTGCGGGGCGGATTAGCGCCGGCGTAGTCCGCCATTCACGATCGCCGTGCTCGTGGCGCGGCGGGTTACGCTAACGCCGACCCGCCCTACATGTTGGTAATGCGGGCAGCCTTCTACCCACCCTGTCGCCAGCTTCCCCGTTCAACCGCGCTGAAGAAATTTTCCACCTGCGCATTGAACGCGGCCGGCTCTTCCAGATTGATCGCGTGCCCTGTGTTTGGGCAGATCCACAGGCCGGCGGTGGGAATGACGCTCTTCAGCATCAGATTGGTGTCGAGGCATGGCGCATCCTCGTCGCCGACCGCCAGCAGCACCGGTGTCGTCATCTTGGCAAACGCGTCCTTGAAGTCGTACAGCGACGGCCGCTGCGCCTGGTAGCGCGTCCCGGTGTTTGACATGCCTTGTGCCGAGTGCGAGCGCAGGTGATCCATGAACTCTTGCCAGCCGCGTGGGTCCTTGTGCTTGAGCTGGATGCGGGTGGGGCTGTGTCCCATCTCCTCGGCCATCTCGGCCATGCCGCGCTCGATGAAGCCGCGCGCCATCACGGGGGCTTCCTTCAGATAAGCATCGCGCAGATGCGGCGGCGATCCGGTGCCGGCTCCGGCGGCCACGATCGCGCTTGCCATCGCGGGATATTTCAGGCCGAACTGCAGCACGGCATAGCCGCCCATGCTCAGGCCGACGAGATGGGCCCGCTCGATGTCAAGGGCGCGCATCACCGCTGCAATATCGTCGCGCGAAAATTCCCAGCCATATTGGTTGAGGTCATCAGGCACATCGCTCGGTAGATAGCCGCGCGCATTGTAGGCGATGCAACGATAACCTCGCGAGAAATACCGCACCTGGGTTTCCCACTCGCGGTGATCGGCGCCGAATTCGTGGACGAACACAATCGGATATCCGCGCCCGGTGTCCTCGTAATGCAGCCTGACGCCGTCAGCATCGATGGTGGGCATGGGAACCTCGTTGTTGTTCTTGGTTGCCGGGTCTTTGCTCGTGTCTCTGTGGTTTGTGTTCCCTTGTTTCCGCCAGCGATGCGGCTAGCGCCACAATCCGTATTTTGACCAGTCGGATTCCGGAATCAATTTCCCGATTTGATAGCTGAAGGCGGTCACTTTCATGTGGTCGGGCGTCGTCGAGCAGGTGAACGACAGCGAATACCAGCGGCCGTGACTGCGGAACGCGCCGCCAGTGGCTTTCACCGAGGTGCGGGTCCGTTGGGGCGTGGAGATGACTTCGGCCTTGGCACGATCCGGATGATAGGGCGACGCGTCGCGGTCGATGCGCAGCATGGCCTCGTAGTCGCAGATCTGGTCCATGCGCGTATCCGGGTCCAGGCGCTTGAGGCTGGCATAGAAGCGGGCATCGCCCTGGGCGCCGTTGGCAAGAGAGGCCGAGACCGGCGCGCCGGCAAGGAGGAGGGCGAGAGCAAGTTGTTTCAAAATGAGTGACCTGTTGCGAGGAGTTTTCGAGCGGGCTGCGCGGTGATGCGCGATTCACGGGCCAAAATAGCAAGTGCGCAGACCGGAGCAAGTCTGGGTGGGGCCGACGGCACGGTCGTTATTGCATGGCGATGGAACACGCCGACAAAAAGGCGCCACGATGCCGCCTATAACGGGCAGATCCATTATCGGGAGAGACCAGGGTGGCGCGCATCGTCGGGTTCGTATTAAGCTTTGGCCTTCTGGTCGCACAGATCCAGCCGTCGGCTGCGAAGGATGCCCTGTGTTTTGGTGTCCCGGTGCTCAATGTCGATCCGGCCGTGGAGCCGCGTCTCAAGGTGGTTGCGTCCGGCGCCGATCGCGTGCCGTTCGTCAAGGGAAGTGACCGCGCAGCCAACTGTCCTGATATGAGCGCGGCTTGCGCGGCCAAGGCTTTTGTGGTCGCGGGCAATCCCGTCATCGTTACCGGGCAGGACGGCGATTTTTCCTGCGCCACTTTCACCGGGACTGCACCGAGGACGACATCGACGTCCGGCTGGCTGCCGCAAGCGCGTTTGAAGGACGCCGCTCCTGCTGATCCCATCAATGCCGCTACCGCATGGGCGGGCGCCTGGCGCAGCGGCGACGAAAAGCAGATCACCATCCGCAGCGAATCTGGCAACCGGATCGCGATCCAGGGCGATGCGACGTTCGGCGGGGATGATCCCGGGCGGGTCCAGCGCGGTGCGGTGAACAGCGGGCAGATTTCTGCGACAGTCCCGGTCGCCAACAGCACTGCGGCGTTTGCGATGGATGACGATGGCTCGACCAAACCGTTCGATGTCAAGCTGCCGAATGCCGGCGATGTCTGCCGCGTCAAACTGTGGCGGCTCGGCAGCTATCTGGTTGCGGCCGACAATGTGCGCTGCGGCGGCATGAACGTTACCTTCACCGGCGTCTATCGCCGCGCTGGTTCGTGACGATCCGATGACATATCAAGGCGGATGCTGATTCCGTCCGTTCTGCCGGGGCGAAAACGATCAGGAGATCGTGATCCCTTCTCGCAAAGATCGGCGCGTGCGTCTAGATGTGCACTCCCCCGAGGTTCCATCACAGCGATATCATGACTCTTCATCTTGAGGCCCTGTCTGCGGACCTTTCCGTGGATCACACCTTCTTCGAGTTACTCACCGGAAATTTTGCCCACCTTCTCGGAAGACCTCTGGTCGACGCCGCCCGGGGTGCGGGGTGGCTCTACCATGAGGCGCCATTCGCGGTGCTGGCGCATAATACCGATCCGGATCCACGCTTCATCTATGCCAACAAGACCGCACAGGCCTGTTTCGAATACGCCTGGGACGAATTCATCACCTTGCCGTCGCGGCTCTCGGCGGAAGCGCCGAATCGAGCCGAGCGTCAGCGACTGATGGACACCGTGGCGCGCACCGGGTTCATCTCCGATTACCGTGGTGTGCGTATCTCCAAATCCGGGCGCCGGTTCTGGATCGAAAACGGCATCGTCTGGCAACTTTTTGATCAAGCCGGAAATCCGAGCGGACAGGCCGCGACATTTTCCGGGTGGACCGACGTGTAGACAAATCTTGGTGCAGCCGCTTGCGGGCGGCACCGAAAAGTCGAAAGCTGGCCATTAATACGCATGCCATCCGGGAGAACTCCGATGCGTCCGATCCTGTTTGCGTGTCTGCTGCTCGCTGTCGCTCTTCCCGTGCACGCGGCCGAGCGGTGGGAAACGTTGCCGCCGACACCGGCGCCGATCGCCAGCGATCGCAGCGGGCAAGCGGATGTCAACGGCGTCCATATCCATTATGCGGTCTACGGCCAGGGTTCGCCGGTGATCTTCCTGCACGGCGGCCTTGCCAACACCGACTATTGGGGCAACCAGGTTCCGGCGGTGGCGGCGCATCACACCGTGGTCGTGATGGACAGCCGTGGTCACGGCCGCAGCACGCGCGATAACAGGCCCTATGGTTACGACCTGATGGCTGACGACGTAGTGGCTGTGATGGATCACCTGAAGATCGCCAGGGCGGACATCATCGGCTGGAGCGATGGCGCTATTCTCGGCCTCGATCTCGCGATGCGCCACAAGGATCGAGTCGGCAAGGTGTTCGCCTTCGCGGCCAATACGGTGACCTCGGGGGTGATCGACGGTGTCGAGAAGAACCCGACCTTCGCCGCGTTCATCGCGCGCGCCGGTCAGGAGTATGCAGCCCATTCGGCAACTCCCGGGGACTATGATGCCTTTGTCGACCAAATCAGCAAGATGTGGGCGCAACAGCCGAACTGGAGCGATGCCGAGCTCAAGGCCATCGATACACCGGTCCTGATCGTCGATGGCGACCACGATGAGGCGATCAAACGCGCGCACACCGAATATATCGCGGCAACGATCCCGCACGCCGGGCTCTTGATCCTGCCCAACGCCAGTCATTTCGCATTCCTGCAGGATCCGCGGCAGTTCAACTTTGCGGTGCTGCATTTCCTGGGCGACGAGTAGCCGTCGCCGGCGCGCTCCGTCTTTGTCCGACATCAAGTATTAATCTCGGCAACAGCCGTCCCGGGATTGAACCAGACGCTGCGAGGCCGTCGTCGCAGGCGCCCATGCGCCGGTAGTACGGTGCCGCGTCCGGATCCGCCTCGATCACGAGCCGAGCGGCGTTCATGTCCTGCGCTTGTGCTACGGCCCAATCGAACAGGATGCGTCCGACGCCGTGCCGCAAATGATGTGGCGCGACGAACAGTTTAAGCAATTCGGCGTCGGCGGCGCTGGTCTTGACCTGAACGACGCCGACAATGCTCGCGTTGACCTCGGCCACCGCAATGCGACTGTCGAGGAGATCGTCAGGCTGCAGTGTCAGCTCGCTGCGACAGGCCTCAAGGAAACTCGGCTCGTAACCCCATACGGCCTTTGAACTCAGGCACAGCGCGCTGAGCTCCGCCAGTTCGTCGAGCCGGGGCCCGCGCAAGACAACCACGATGACCTCCCGGGGCCTGTTGACGGAATGAAAGTCTAGCATCGCCAGCGACAGGTGTCTCAGCCGGCAGCTGCCGCTGCAATAGAGTTCAAGACAGGTGACCCGGCCTGCGCCACATTGAGCATCGGAATCGGAACCTGGAGATAGCATCATTGACCCTTGAGGACATGATATCGGACGGCACTGGCGATACGCCGGAGCCGTCGCGCTGCGTGATCGTGATCGATTGCGCGCTGCCGCCCGGGCGAGCTGCGAACGCCGCGGCGGTGATCGCACTCACCCTCGGCAAGCGTCATCCCCATCTCGCCGGTGCCGATCTTGTCGATGCGTCCGGGCATGCCCATCCCGGCCTGATTCCGATCGGCATCGCTGTGCTGGCCGCACCGGCGACAGATTTGAACGTATTGCGTGCCAAGGCGCTGAAGGGCGGGATCGACGTGGTGGACTTTCCCAGCGAAGGCCAGATGACCACGGACTATGTACAGTTCGGCGCGCGCGTCGGTGAGACTGCCACCGAAGAGTTGAGCTATGTCGGGGTCGGTCTGTATGGCCCGCGCAAGGCGGTCGGTCGTGTGGTCGGGCGTTTCTCGCTGTTGAAATAACGAATAGGGCGCCGATGCCGGATACCGCCATGGTGCTTCCCGCTCCGTCGTGCAACGGTTATGATCAGCGCTCTGATCAGGCGCACTGACCCGATTTTCATGCCTCGTAAGACCGGTCACGTTCTCGCAAAGCTCTGGCGTGCCGACGATCTCGGCGGCGCCGAATTGCTGCGCGCGCGCTTCAATGATTATGCCTATGACATGCACACCCATGACAAGGCCTGTTTCGCGCTGATCACACGCGGCGCCATCCGGATTCGCATGCGTGGCGGCGAGTTCGTCGCGCGTGCCGGCGATCTCTATGCCATCGATGCCGAGGAACCGCATGCGGGATGGCCGATCGACGACGAGGGCTGGAGTCTGCGCACGCTCTATGTCGATGCCGGGCGGCTGCGGGCGATCGCCGGCGAGGAGGCCGCATCGCCGCCCGCACTGGCCGGCCCGATGATCCGCGATCGCGCCTTGATCTCGCTCTATGGCGGCGTGCACGCCTGTTCGGAGGCTGCCGGCCCCGCCTTGAAACGCGATGAGCGGTATGCGCAATTCATCGCGCGGCTGCTCGCGCGCCACACCCGCACGCCGCGCAGGGCCGCAGCCGCCGGCCGTGAGGACAGGGCTGTTTGCCGCGCCCGCGATTTCCTTGATCATCATCTCGGCGAGAAGGTGCGGCTGGCGGAAATCGCAGCGGCGGCCGGGCTGCCGCCGTTCCGCCTGTTTCGTGCTTTCGAACGGGCCACCGGGATGACGCCGCACGGCTACCAACGCCAGGCCCGCATTCGCTTCGCTGCTGGCCTGATTCGCAACGGTCATCCGCTTGGCGGCGTTGCTGTGGCCTCAGGCTTCGCCGATCAGGCGCATCTCACCCGCAGCTTCCGCAGGAGTCTCGGTGTGACGCCGGGAACCTATGGTGATGCGTATCGTGGCCGCGTTTCGAAACGGTAGATCGGTTATCTTGCCAGCCGTTTCGCGCGGATGGTGACCTGCGTAATCGGTCGGCCGATCACGCTCTCGACGGCGGCCGCAAGCTGCTGCCCGTAGAGGGTTTCGATCTGGTTCGCCTGGTACTCGCTGCGGGCAACGGCATGCAGCGTGTCTTCATCGACATCCTCGACGAAGAATCCGAGAAATAGGCTGTCGTAGTCTTTCGCGCCCAGCAGGAGATTGAGTCTGGCCTGGATGGCCAATTGCTGTGCTTCGGTTGGACGAGTCATGATCGAATCCAAATCGCTTTTCGAAAACGTGCACTTTGAATGCTCGCGGCCCAAATAGATACTGTCCCGCAGGCACGCGCCCTCGGGACTCGCGTTGTGAAATACGCATGTAACCCCTTGCCGGTTTCGCATGGCCGCGTGCCGGCAGGTCTGCTTGGCGTGACATGTCCGCCACGGTTTTTGTAGCGCCGATGGTGCACCGCGATGGATCACGGTGGCAAGACCCTTTGATGCGATTTTCGCAACAAATTCGTGCAGTGCTCGCGAGACAGAAAAATGCCGGGGGTCTGTAACAATCTCCGGGTGGGCGTGAACACCGGGGGAACGTGGCGGCGTCGACATGGCGCCGTCGCCCCGAGGCGGGGCCTGCATTCTGCAGCGGTTCGGCGCGCCGTCGCCTCACATGATAGGATGGGCCGGCGTCCTGGTCGAAATGTTTGCCGTCCTCACGGACGGCGTCATCCCTCATTCCGCGAGCTGAAACCGTTCGAAGCGATCGAGCGCGCCCTCGATCAGCGGCTTCAACTCCTTGCGCCGTCCCCTGCCGATCCAGCTCCATTTTTGCACCAGCAGTTTTTTGCTCTGGCGGTCGGTCTTGAGGTCGAGCGCGGCCACGATGGCGTCGCCGACCAGCACCGGCAGTGCGAAATAACCGAACTGCCGCTTTTCCTTGGGGATATAGGCTTCGAACCGATGCTCGTAATCGAACACCAGATGGGTGCGCTTGCGCTGGATGATCAGTGGATCGAACGGCGAGAGGATATGCACCAGCTCCGATTGTGGCGCGTCCGTCTCGGCCAACGTCTCGGGTTTCGCCCAGTGCTCCTGCTTGCCGGCGCCTTCGAGCGAGACGGCAACAAGCTCGTGGCGGCGTAGCCGCGCCTCGATTTGCTGGCGGACGGCCGCCTTGCTCGGCGCGTCGAGGTGACAGATCGAGTCGAGACTGACGATGCCCTGCGCGCGCAGGCCTCGCTCGAGCAGATAAGCGGCGGTGTCCGAAGCCGATGTCGGTTTCGGTAGTCTCTCCCAGCCGAAATGCCGCGCCATCAGGTCATAGCTTTTAAGCATGCCGGTGCGTTCGCTGATGGTCAGCACCCCGGTGTAGAACGCAAGCTGCAGCGCCCGCTTCGAGGGCTTGCGGCTGGCCCAGGGATGGTCCTTGTCCACCAGCACGTCGTCGTCGATGTCGCGGATCGAGAGCGCGCCGCCGGTCCGGATCAGCCGCAGCACCTTGCGCAGATCAGCCTTGCTGACCGAGGCGAACCAGCGGTGCCCCTCCCGCTTGTGCTCCTTCATCGCCGCCACGAAGAAGCGCAGGTCCCTGGTCGGCACGTAGGACAGCGCGTGGGTCCAGTATTCGAACACGCTCTTGTCGACGCTCTGCGCCTGCCGCAGGTCGGCGCGGCGATAATCCGGAATCCGGCTGAACAGGATGTGGTGATGGCAGCGCTCGATCACATTGATGGTGTCGATCTGCACATAGCCGAGATGCTCCACCGCCGCCTGCGTCGCTTGCGGCCCGGCGCCGAACGGCATCGGCGTGTCGAGCCGCTGGGCGTGCAGCCAGATACGACGGGCCTGGGCTTTGCTGACGGGATGGGGCGGCAGGGGGCGAGGCATGGGCCGGAAAGTGTAACGCAGATTCGCGTATCCGGCAGCTATGTTCGACCCGACCCAGCCGCAAGGGCGATCATGCCGCGTGCCTTACGCCGCCGTCGGCTCGAATCTCTGTTCGACGTGAAACGATTTGGCGGTGATCAGCCATGCGCCATCGATGCAATGGTACGAGAGATAATCGACGTACTGAACGACGTCGATCCTGACGCGGACTTTCACCATCGCTTGTGCCGGCGATGTGAAGTCGATCAGCAACACCTCCTGCCGTCGCGGTGCGTTCCTGGATTTGGGTGAAGGTGCTGCTGCCAATGCATCCCTGTATTGCTGCGCGGGCAGCAGGCGCAACTGTCCGTCGCGCAATCCGTGCAACTGGGCAGTTGGGGCGAACACCTGGTCGAAGCGCGAGACGTCGCTGTCGAACATCAGGTCGAAATAGCTGCTGACAGCGTCGAGCAGGGCGGCGGTGGTCGAATGATCGGGCATCGCGAGGTTCCTCTCCGAGGGTGTTTTGGCGGGGGTGGCATCGGTCACCATGACAGTCGGGGAGGTCGCGTGTCCTTGCGAAGTGTGCTAGTGTTTGCCGTCAAATATGCAATTATATGCCGATTTGTGGGCGCAGATTGATTGATTATGCCAAAATCTCTCGATACCATCGATTGCCGGATCATCACCGAGCTGCAATCCGATGGCCGCCTAAGCAATGTGGAACTGGCGGACAAGATCGGCCTGTCGCCCTCGCCATGTCTGCGGCGCGTCAAGCGCCTGGAGCAGGAGGGATACATTGAGGGCTATCGCGCTGCCCTGCGGCGCGATCGCATCGGCCTCGGCTTCTCGGTCTTTGTTGGTGTCAAACTCGACGGGCACGGCAACGCCGGCGCGCTGGCGTTCGAGGCGGCGGTGGTTGCCATGCCCGAGGTCGTTGCCTGCCATCTCGTCTCCGGCGAAGCAGACTACTTTCTCGAAGTGATCGTGCCGGATCTCGTCGACTATCAGCGGTTCCTAGTCGGCAAGCTGCTCAATCTGCCGATCGTGCGCGAAGTTCGCAGCAACATCGCGATCCAGACCCTCAAGGCGGGAGCGCCGCTGCCGCTCGATCATCTCAAGTAGGTTCTGACGATTGTCGCTCGCGGCGGACATTTTGCCTGGACCGTCCCCGCACGCCGTCCATCCGGGTAACCTTAAGCAGTGAGGTTAAGATCCGTATCATGATGCGGACAAGCGGTACTTCGCTATCGTATGCGGGTCTCGCACTTTCGCAGGTCGACCCCAATCTTCCGGTGTTGGTCGCGGGATGGGGGCCGCCGTGTGTTTGAGTCCGGCGGCCCCGCTTATCGTTCGCGGCTTCGATGGGGGCTTTACAGTCCCAAGCTTTACAGTCCCAAGTAAAACCGCCGAATCAGGTCGTTATCGTTGAGCTCGGCGGCACTTTCTCCCGCGAATACGATCTTGCCGTGGACGATGATGTAGCCGCGGTCGGCGATCCGGATCGCCTGGTTGAAGTTCTGCTCGGCCATCAGCACGGTAAGTTGATAGTTGTCCTTCAGTTCCTTGATCTTGTCGATGGTGCGGCTGACCAGGATCGGCGCCAGTCCGACGGAGGGCTCGTCGATCAGCAGGATCTTCGGCTGCACCATCAGTGCGCGCCCCAGCGCGACCATCTGCTGCTCGCCGCCGCTCATGGAGCCGGCCAGCTGGGACTTGCGTTCGGCGAGGCGAGGGAAGCATTCATAGCAGAACGCCAGATTGCGCGTCAGTTCGGCTCGTGCCTTTGGCCGGAACGCCCCGAGCATCAGGTTTTCCTCGACCGTCAGCTTCGGAAACAGGCGGCGGCCTTCCGGCACCACGCCGATGCCGAGATCGACGATTTCCTCGGTGGTCCGGCCGATCAGGTTGTGGCGCTGCCCTTCGATCTCGGCGACGAGATCGCCGCCGGTCGCTGGCACGATGCCCAGAATGCACTTGATCAGCGTGCTTTTGCCGTTGCCGTTGGTGCCGAGCAGGGCGACGGTCTGGCCCGACGGCACGTCCAGCGACACGCCGTTGAGCACGCGCACYGCRCCGTAGCCGGCGCTGACGTTGCGGAGGATGATGCTATTGCCCAAGATAAGCCCTTTCCACCTCGGGRTTGCGCAGCACATCGTCCGGCGCGCCGTCGGCGATCTTCTTGCCGGAGACGAGYACCACCAGACGCTGCGAGAACGTCATCACCGCCTTCATGATGTGCTCGATCATGATGATGGTGACGCCCTCGGCATTGAGCCGCAGCAGCAGGTCAACGATGTCGCCGACCTCCGAGTCCGAGAGTCCGGCCATCGACTCGTCTGCGATCAGGAGTTTGGGGTCCGCCGCCATCGCGCGCGCCAGCTCGAGCTTGCGCATCTCCACCTGGGTCAGGCTCGCCGGCGGCTGGTCGCATTTGTCGCCAAGGCCGACCGATCGCGCCAGCTCGATGCAGCGCCGGTCGGCCTCTGCCGCGGTGAGATGGCGCCCGCGCCGGTTGTGTATGGCGTACAGCAGCGGAATGCGAAGATTGTCCGCAACGCTCATGGTAGCGAATGGGCGCGGCAACTGGAAGCTGCGCGCCAGCCCGCGGTGGGTGCGCTGGTGCGCCTGCATCCCGTTGAGGCTTTCGCCGTCGAACCGGACCACGCCGGTCTCGTTGTGCAGGGCGCCGCAGATGCAGTTGACCAGCGTGCTCTTGCCGGAGCCGTTGGGGCCGATCAGGCCGACCCGTTCGCCCTGGGCAATGGCGAGATCGATGCCGTCCAGCGCCATGAAGCCGCCGAAACGCTTGCCGACTCCCTCGATTTGAAGCAGTGCCGTCATCGCAAACCTTTCAGCAGGGGGTGGCTACGCACCGCGATGCGGCTGGTTCTGAACTTCTGCAGCAGCCCGAGGATGCCGTTGGGCGCGACGATGACGAAGCCGGTCAGCAGCATCCCGACAATCAGCAGATTGACCACCGATGAGATCGTCACGGTGGCAACCTGCTGCAGGGTTCCCAGCAGCACGGCGCCGATCACCGGGCCCGCCCAGCTCGTGGTGCCGCCGATCATCGGCATCGCAATGGCGTTGATCGCGTAGTCGAGCCCGAAGGTCGAGGCGGGCTGCAGATAACCGATGTAGTAGGGCAGTGGTGCGCCGGCCATACCCATCAGCGCGCCGGACAGCACAGTGGCGACCAGCTTGAGCTTGAGCGTCGGCACGCCGCAGGCCTCCGCCGCTGCCTCGTCGTCGCGGATGGTGGCGAAACCATAACCGAGTCGCGAACGTTCGATCGCGCGAGCCGCGCTCACGGCGGCCGCGGCCAGCACCGCCATGACGACAAACAGGTACTGGATATAAGGCAGGCTGACTCCGGCGACCTCGATCGCCGCCGGACGCAGGATGTAGGCGCCGCGTGAGCCGCCGACGAAATCCCAGTTCACCACGATGGTCTGCAGCACGACGGAGAGCGCCAGCGTGCCGATCGCGAAGAATGCGCCACGCAGCCGCAGCGTCAGGTAACCCATGCCGAGACCGACCAGGCCCGCGACAAGGCCGCCGATGATGACCATCAGCGGCAGCGGCAGCGAGATCGTCTTGTGCAGCACGACCGAGGTATAGGCGCCGATGGCGAAGAACGCGGCCGAGCCGAAATTCACGTAGCCGGTGTAGCCGCCGAGGATATTCCAGCCGGTGGCCAGCACGATGTATTGCAGCACGGTGTAGCCGGCGAAGAACAGATAGTCGTTGTTCAGGATCCGGCCCAGCGCGAACGTGGCTGCCGCCAGCACAAGACAACCGATCAGGAAAAAGGGCGAGCGCACGCGTGTCTCCTTAACGGCCGAACAGGCCGGCCGGCCTGAAGGCGAGAGCGAACAACAGCAGGCCGAAGGACACCGCCGGCGCCCACGAGGGGCCGTAGAATGTCGCCGTGATGCTTTCGATGATGCCGAGCAGCATGGCGCCGACCACCATGCCGGGCAGGCTCTGCAGCCCGCCGAGCACGCAGATCGCGAAGATGCGCCCGATGTATTCGCGACCGATCGACGGTTCGATCGGCTGGATCACGATCAGCAGCGCACCGGCGATCGACGCGGTGGCGATCGAAAGCGCGAACGCGGTGCGCTTGATGCGGACGGGATTCGCGGCCAGGAATTTCAGCGCCGCAGCGTCCTGCGACACCGCCATGATGACGCGGCCGGTGAAGCTGCGCGACAGATACAGAAACAGGCCGGCCACCAGGCCCATAGCGGTCAGGAAGGGAACCAGCATGCGCAGCGGCAGGTCGACGAAGCCGTAGCGCAGCGTGGTGTCGATGTACGACGTATGCACGTAGCGATAGTCGACGCCGAACACGATGATCAGCRCGACTTCGATGATGATCAGGATGCCGAAGAAGAAGGCAAGACCACGCATCGGATCCTGGCCGCGYCGCTCGAACGACACATGGTAGACCTGATAGACCAGCGCGCCGAGGCCGAAGAACACCGGCAGMGCCGCAATGCTGGCCAGGATCGGATCGAGGCCGAGGCTGGCGTTGACGAGATAGGCGATGTAGGAGCCGAGAATGATGAACGCCGGGTGCGCGATATTGACGATATCGAGGATCCCGAACGACAGCGAGACGCCGACGGTGAGCGCGGCATAGAAGCCGCCGAGCAGGATGCCCGCAATGACGGCGTTGATCAGAAGTTCGGTGGTAATGCCCATGATGGTTCCGGCCACGGCGCGGGGGCTTGTCGCGCCCGCGCGTCGGCCGCTCCTCCTCGCTGATGGATCGATCCGCAGTTGTCTCCGCGGTCAGGCTTGGCGTTTGGTCGGCGACGTCGGTCGATCGATTATCGGAACGGCGTCACCGGCTCGGCGGTCCTGAATTCCGGCGGCGACAGGATCGCGTACGGTGCGGCGCTGCGGAACTGGTCGAGGCCGTTTCCGGAAATCCCGGTGTACTGCACCATCAGCACGCGCGGCTTTTCCCATTCGCCGTTGGCGGCGAACTTCACGTCGCCGACGATGGTCTGGAACGTCGCTTCATGCATGGTCTTGGCCAGCGCCTTCTGGTCGAGATTGCCGGTTTTTTCGATCGCCTGTCCCAGCACCTGCATGCCCGCATAGATGAACGGTGGCACGTAGAAACCAAGCGGATCGACGCCCTGGCCGGTGGCCTTGGCCTGATAATCCCTGACAAAGTCCTCGATGCCGGGGAACTTGATGGTGGAAGCCGGCACATACAGCTCGTAGCCGAGCAGATTGTTCATCAGCGGACCGAGCTGGGTCTTGATCGCCGCGAACTGGAGTCCCACCGGTCCGCCGCCGATCAATTGCGCCTTCAGTCCGATTTCGTTGATGCTGCGGACGATGCCGACGGTGTCGGTGGGATAAGAGGCAAGGAACACCAGATCCGGCTGCGCAGCCTGCACCGCGCGCACGATCGGGGTGAAGTCGACGGTGCTCGGTGGATAGGACCGGTCGTAGACGATCTTCAGGCCCATCTTCTTGGCGATGATGCGGGCGGAGTCGGCATTGACCTTGCCGAATTCCGCGTCGGCGCCGACGATTGCGACGCTTTTCGGCGCCGGCTTGAGCCCCTTCGCCACCTCGAAGAAAGCGTCCGGAATGGTTTCGCTCGATTTCGGTCCCATCGGCATGATCTGGAAGTAGCGATCATAGTTGAACTGGTCGTTCACCCCGACGCCGAACATTCCCATGATGGTCAGCTGCTTCTGCATCACCACCGGCATCGCCGGGGCGATCAGGTTGGTGCCGTAGGGCGATACCACGACGTCCACTTTGTCGACATCGATCAGCTTGGTGTAGATGCCGGGCACGTTGGTCGGGTTGCTCTGGTCGTCATACTGCACCAACTGGACAGGACGTCCGAGCAGGCCGCCCTTTTCATTGACGCGATCCGCCCACATGGTCATGGCGAGCAGCGCGGCCTTGCCGTTGGCGGCAAGGCCGCCGGTCAGCGCCATGCTGAAGCCGATCTTGATGGGTTCGGCGGCGTGGACTTGCGGTGCGCCGGACAGGGCCGCGGCCAGGGCGATGGCAATGATGGCGCGCCGGGTGCGGCGGATGGATGTGATCTTCGGCATAATGCTCCTCCCAGGTGGTGATCCGGCTCTTGTGGCCGCTTTTGGTCAGGTCAGTCGCTGCGTGATGATGTCGTCGTAAGCCTTCTGATTCAGGATGTGCGGGTAGTGGCCGCCCGTCGGCAGCGTGTGGACGGTTGCACCGCGATAATGGTGGCGCACCGCCTCGCGTGACGCCGGCGGGATGAGCGGATCGTCGGCACAATCGATGATGACGATGCGCGAGGCCGGGATCGGTAGCGGCGGGCTGGCTTGCGCATCGATCACGCCAAGAAAGCGCGCCTTGAGGTTCTCGTCGCTCTGCCGGCCGGCCAGCATGTCGCTCTGGATGCGCTTCAATTCACTGTCGGGAGCCTGCGCGACACGGGCGCGCCAACTCGCCTGGAGTTCAGCCGCGCTCACGGCCCGCACCCAGTCGGGATCGAATAGCGGATTGGTGAACAGCTCGTCCGGGGTGATAAAGATGTTGCCGAGAAACAGCGTTTCGACCCGCGCCCTGTCTCTTATACACATCTAGATGTGTATAAGAGACAGGCACCCAGTCGGGATCGAATAGCGGATTGGTGAACAGCTCGTCCGGGGTGATAAAGATGTTGCCGAGAAACAGCGTTTCGACCCGCGCCGGATGCCGGAGCGCGACAAACTGCGCCCAGTATCCGCCGAACGACGAACCGAGCACGCTGGCGCGCGCGAGTCCCAGTGTGGTCATCAGCGCGGCTAGACCATCCGCGAGGAGCGTCGGGTCCGGTTGCGCGGGATAACTCACCGCGATGATCCTGATCGCGCCGCTGAGCGAGCCGATCTGCTTGAAGAACATCTCACAGGTGCCGACCGATCCCGGCAGCATGATCAGCGCCGGGCCGCTGCCGCCGGTGTCGATATAGCGCCAGTCGAGCTCGTTGATCCGCATCACGCGGATCAACGTGTCCAGGTGCCAGGGCTCGGTCGACGGCTGCATGGCGAATCTCCCCGAGGGGCGCTTACTTGCGCGTCCACGCGCCGGCGGCCACCAGCGTGTCCATGGCCTGGTCGGTGAACTCGGCTTTCGGGCCGTTGCCGCCGATCACGAACATCAGGATCGATTCCTCGTTGGGATCGCCCTTGGTGACGTTTTCGAAGCGGCGGGCGCAGCCTGGCGGAAACGACACCACGTCGAACGGACCGACGTCGACATAATCGACCTCGCCCTTTTCGTTCTCCCAGCTGCAGCGCCAGGTCCCGGTCATCGGGATGAAGGTCTCGTTGGTGTCGTGGTTGTGCATCATCGGGCCGTTGCCGGGCTTGGCGCGGCAGTAGCCGAGATTGAAGCCTTCCGAAATCGGGATCGCGGCCATGCGGGCCGCATCGTCCCCCACCGGCGAGGTCACCGCGCCGCCTTCGCCCTTCGGCGGCTGGAAGCCGATCACATTGTAAAGCGTGCGGATGCAGCCCGTCATCTTGCTGTCGGGCAGTCCACCGTCGGAGCCTTTGAGGTTCTTGAACAGCGCCACGCGCTTCATCATGTCTGCGCGGGTGAGGCCGGAACGCGGCAATGTTTCCATGACGGATCTCCCTTTGTTTTATGGCCCGCCCGTGCGTTCGCGCAGGATGCCATCTTGCTAATGGTCATGCGACCAATAGAGCTATTCCAGATAATGGTCAAGTGACCATTATCTTTTTGCCGCGCGCTCGACTAAAGTCCTGCGGCGAAATGCCTGAGTCGGCAGGACCTGTGATGAAGGACGCGATGGCGACAGCGATGAGACGGACCACGGCGGAGAAATCGAAGCCTGCGAAAAAGCCGGCCAGGCCGGCGAAGGCTGCGACACAGCCTTCCGCGCAGCGCCGCACCCGGCTGGCGCCGGAGGAGCGCAGTGATCTCATCGTGCAGGGGGCGATCCGGTTCTTCGCGGAACGCGGCTTCGGCGGCCAGACCCGCGAGCTCGCCCAGCAGCTCGGGATCACCCAGGGCTTGCTGTATCGTTATTTCCCGACCAAGGATCTGCTGATCGAGCGGATTTATGAAGAGCTGTTCGTCAAGCGCATCAAGCCGGAATGGGAAGTCCGGCTGCTGGATCGCAGTGAACCATTGTTGCCGCGCCTGATCAGGTTCTATCTGGATTATGCGACCGTGCTGCACGACTACGAGTGGGGCCGCATCTATCTCTATTCCGGATTGGGCGGCGCCACGATCGCCAAGCGCTTCGTGCATCAGGTCACCCAGGGCCTGTTCAGGCGGGTGATCGCCGAGCTTCGTCACGCGTTTCAGCTACCCGATTTCGCAACCGCGCCGATGACCGAGCCGGAAACAGAACTGATGTGGAGCCTGCACGGCAGCATCTTCTATATCGGCATTCGCGTGTCGGTGTACGAGGCTGCGCCGCCGAGTGATGTTCCGGCGACGGTGAGGCGGCTGGTCGAAGGCTTCTACGACAACGCGCGCGCCATCATGTGTCCGCCAGGATTGTCACGCGGGCGCTGATCATCGCGTAGTCATGACTGTTGGGCACCCTGCGGGCCATGGCCCAACATCCATGGGGATGCTAAACTGGCCGCATGGCTCAAAATATCTATGATCATCCCGAATTCTTCGAAGGCTACAGCCGGCTCGCCCGTTCGCAGCACGGCCTCGACGGGGCGCCGGAATGGCCGGCAATCCGTGCATTGCTGCCCGACCTCGCCGACAAGCGGGTGGTCGATCTCGGCTGCGGGTTCGGCTGGTTTGCGCGTTTTGCGCGGACGCAGGGCGCTGCGCATGTGCTCGGCCTCGATCTCTCCGCCAACATGATCGCGCGGGCCAAGGCTGACACCAACGACGTCGGCATCACCTATGAGATTGCCGACCTGGAACAACTTGTGTTGCCGCAGGCTGCATTCGGCTTTGCCTACAGTTCGCTGGCGTTGCACCACATCGTGGATTTCGCACGGCTGGTGCGCGTTGTGCACAGTGCACTGACGCCCGGCGCGCACGTCGTCTTCACCATCGAGCATCCCATCTATATGGCGTCGTCGCATCCAGTCTGGTCGACAGATCAGGGAGGCCGAAAAATCTGGCCGGTCAACCGCTATGCGATCGAAGGCGCGCGCGTCACCGACTGGCTCGCCAAGGGGGTCGTCAAGCAGCACCGCATGCTCGGCACCACGCTGAACGCGCTGATCGACGCTGGTTTCAGGTTGCACCATGTGCAGGAGTGGAGCCCGACCGCGAAACAGGTGGCGGACAATCCGGATCTCGCCGATGAGCTGGAACGGCCGATGATGGTGCTGATTAAGGCGGAGCGGTGATGGAGCGTCCTGCATGACCGAGACTCCCGGTGCGCCAGGCAGGGCATCGACCCGCACATCCCGCATCATCAAAGCCGCGCCGGACCGGCTCTATGATGCCTTCATCGATCCGGTTACGCTCGCGGAATGGATGCCGCCGGGGGAAATGACCGGCGAGATTCGTGCATTCGCGGCCGGCGTCGGCGGCGGATACACCATGTCGCTGTTCTATCCGGACGATCACGCAGCCCGTGGCAAGACGGCGGCGCGGGAAGACCGGGTGCATGTACGGTTCGTGGATCTCGTGCCGGCCCGCAGAATTGTTGAAGCCGTCACCTTCGACAGTCCTGATCCCGCATTTCACGGCGAGATGACCATGGTGATCACGTTCGTCGAGGTTGCGGGGGGAACCGACGTCACCCTGCTGTGCAGCAACCTGCCGCCGGGCCTGCGGCCGGAGGATAACGATGCCGGTGCGCGGCTGTCGCTGGAGCAGCTGGCTCGCCGTTTCGAATGAAGGCGGCGAAGATGTCAGGAAAAAAGCCCGGCGTTTCCGCCGGGCTAATAAAGTGCCGTCGCAGGAGGTAGCCCGGCGACAGGTGGCAAGATGATACGCTGCAAAGGAGTGCGGCGTCAGCGCAAAAGGTCCCGGTTTAAGGTGGGAAGAAGTCCCGTCTCGTGGGCTGTCCGGCTTGGTTCCCGTTGCATCGCCGTGCTAGGCGTCTTGTGACAGGCACTGGGAGCAGTGGAGATCAATGATCGAGGCCGTGATCTGGGATTTCGGTGGGGTGTTGACCACCTCGCCATTCGAGGCATTCGCGCGGTTCGAGGCTGAACGCGGACTGCCTGCCGATATGATCCGGCGCACCAATGCGGCCAATCACTGGGAGAATGCCTGGGCGAAATTCGAACGCGCCGAAGTGGATCTCGACACCTTTGATCGATTGTTTGCGGAGGAATCCCTCGCGCTCGGCGCAGAGGTGCGCGGGAGGGATGTCCTGCCACTGCTGTCGGGAGATCTGCGGCCGGAGATGATCGAGGCACTCAGGCGCGTGAAGGCCCGTTTCAAGACCGGCTGCATCACCAACAATCTTCCCGCCAACGCCATCGGCAGCGCCTCCGGCCGCTCGCTCTATGTTGCCGAAGTCATGGTCCTGTTCGATCATGTGATCGAATCGGCCAAGATCGGTCTGCGCAAGCCCGATCCGCAGATCTATCGGATGATGATCGACGCCCTTGGCGTCGATCCCGGGCGCTGCGTCTATCTCGACGATCTCGGCGTCAACCTGAAGCCGGCGCGCGACATGGGCATGACCACCATCAAGGTGGTGAATGCGCAGCAGGCCATTGCCGAACTCGAGGCAGCAACGGGCCTGTCGCTGCGCGATCGTTAGCGGTTTCCTCGGGTTATAGGGGCTCAGGTCCTGCGCATGGGGCCCTGCGGTTCCACCCCTCTGGACGGGGGGTGGAAAACCCCTTAGCAACGACGGGAGAAAAACCCTCGGATCCGGCCTGCCAGCAAACTGAAAACGCCGGGGCGAGGCCGCCACGGGCGGGTGAACCGGGAGTTGAAGCATTGGCCGAACAGCGACCGTCAGCCTCGATCGAGGCGGTGGAAAAGGGCCTCGCGGCGACGGGCTACATCGCCAGCCGGCAGATCGCGACCGCTGTCTATCTCGCGCAAACCATCGAAAAGCCCATCCTGGTCGAAGGCCCTGCCGGTGTCGGCAAGACCGAGCTCGCCAAGGCAATCGCTGCGTGGCGCGGCCTGAAGATGATCCGGCTGCAGTGCTATGAAGGGCTCGACGAGGCGAAGGCGCTCTATGAGTGGAAGTACGCCAAACAGCTACTCTACACCCAGATCCTGAAGGACAAGCTCGGCGAAGTGCTTGGCGGCGCGCAGACGTTGCCCGTGGCGCTGGAACAGTTGCATGGCTTCGGCGACGTATTCTTCTCCAAGGAATTCGTCGAGCCGCGCCCGTTGCTGCAGGCGCTGGAGCAGCCGATGGGCTGCGTGCTGCTGATCGACGAAATCGACAAATCGGACGCGGAGTTCGAGTCGCTGCTGCTGGAGATCCTGTCGGATTTCCAGGTCACCATTCCCGAGCTCGGAACGGTCTCCGCGACCGTGGCGCCGACCGTGATCCTCACCTCCAACGGCGAACGTGATCTCGGTGATGCGCTGAAGCGGCGCTGCCTGCATCTGCATATCGGGTTCCCGGAGCAGAAACTGGAAGAACGCATTGTCGAGACCCGGGTGCCGGGCATCTCGGAGACGCTGCGCAAGCAGATCGTCGGCTTCATCAATCAGATCCGCACCCTCGATCTCAAGAAGCTGCCATCGGTGAGCGAGACCATCGACTGGGCGCGGGTGCTGGTGCTGCTGCAATCGTCCGAGCTCGACCATGACGTGGTCAGGGACACCCTCAATGTGCTGCTGAAATACGAGGCGGACATCGAGGCGACGCAACCACAGGTCAATACGTTCATTGCCAAGGCCGCGCGTCCGCACGTGTTCGGCTGACAAGGCTGGGTCGAACCCGATGAAGGAGAACCTGCATCGTTTCTTTCGAGCGGCCCGCGGGGCCGGGGTCCGGCTGTCGCCCGCCGAAAGCATCGATGCCATGCGTGCGGTTGCGCAGGTCGGCTTCTCCGACAAGGGTGTGCTGCGCGATACCTTCCTGCTGACGCTGGCCAAGACCCAGGAGGAGAAGCAGGCGCTGGGTGATTGCTTCGACCTGTTCTTCGATCATCCCGATCTCAAGACCGCGACCTCCGAACAGGACAACGAGGATCAGGAGCGGGACGAAACTAGAAATCAATCGCCTGCATCAGAGCCGCCGCAGCAAGGTGAGGCCACAGCCGGCGAGGCGGCGACCAGCCTCGGCCCGCTAGCGCAGATGCTGCTGTCGCACGACCGCACCGCGATGGCAGCGGCGCTCGCGAACGCATCGGATGCGGCGGACTTGCCCGGGATCCGTTATTTCACCCAGCGCGGAATCTATTCCAACAGGATTCTCGACCAGCTCGGCATCCCGCGCCTGCGTGACGATCTCGATGCGCTGACGGTGAGCAATCCCGCCGAGGCCGAGCGGCTCGCGAAGGCGATGGAGGCGCTGCGCGACAACGTTCGTGATCGCGTCTCCCAGGCGCTGTTGTTGTATGGACGGGAGGAAAAGGAAAAGCTGCGCAACGAGATCCTGCGCAACGCGCCGCTCTATCAGCTCGAGCCGCGGCAGGTCGAGCAGATGCGCGCGCTGATCCGCCAGATCGCGCGCCGGCTGCGCGAGCGCTACAGCAAGCCGCGCAAGCGCCAGCGCCGCGGCCACCTCGACGTTCGCCGGACCATCCGCCGCAACGTGGCCTGGGGCAGCGTTCCCTTCCTCACCGCCTGGAAACGCCGTCGCCGCGACCGGCCGAAGATCGTTGCGATCTGCGACGTCTCGGGCTCGGTCGCCAAGGTGTCGGATTTCTTCCTGCTGCTGATCCACAGCCTGCACGAGGTGGTGTCGGATGTGCGCTCGTTCGCTTTTTCCGGCCACCTCACCGAGGTCAGCGAGGTGCTGGAAAAGAAAGATCCCGTGGCCGCCATGCAGGACATCATGTCCAGTGTCGGTTTCGGCTCATCCGACTACGGCAACTCGTTCGCCGATTTCGAGAAACAATGGATGAATTCCGTGACGCCGCAGACCACGGTCATCATTCTCGGCGATGCGCGCAGCAACAACCTCGATCCGCGCGCCGACATCCTGCGCCGTATTGCCGAGCGCGCCAAGCGCGTGGTCTGGCTCAATCCCGAGGGTCGCATGGCCTGGGGCTGGGGCGATTCCGAGATGCCGCGTTATGCGACATTCTGCAATGTGGTGCGGCAGTGCGCGACGGCGCAGCAGCTCGAGCGCGCCGTCTCCGACATCGTGGCGACCTATCAGTAGGCCGATGCGGCATCGCCATTGCGGCGAAGCGAGCGCCTTGAACGCTAGCCCGCGCCTGTCGGCGCCGCGGATCGTGCGACGGCGCCGACAGCAAGTCCGGTCAGTTCCCGTAGGACAGATTCAGAGCCGACGACTGCGGCAGCTGTTCCGTGGGGGGCGCGGTCGGGATATAGATCTTCTGCGTGGCGGCTGCCGCGATTTCCTCCCAGTGCACAAGGTCGCCCTTGGTGTTGGCCTGCTGGTCCAGCACGGTGAGGAGTTGGTTGGTGAAGAAGCCGCCGAGCGAGGGGCCTGAGTTATAGTAGTAGGAATACGTGCCCGGTACGGCCCCCGACATCGTCAGCATTCCCCGATACGTCAGAAACAGCCTGCGCAGCCCCGCCGTGCGATTGTCTGGCGAGTTGAGCGAAGCGGTCGCGGGTGTCGGCGTCGGCGCGACCGGAACGTTGCATGTATCCGCAAGTGCGACGATCAGGCGAGGCTTCTTGTCGAGCAGCGTGCTCGTGACCCAGCTGAGCTGGGCCTGGTCCGGATCGGCACTGCGTCGGCAATCGAATTCGGGAAATGTCGTTTGGGTTGAATCGCGGCGAAAGCCATGACCGGCATAATAGAACAGAACGGCATCGTCGGCCCCCGGCGCCAGATTTTGAACGGCCTGCCGGATCGACTTGCAGTTGAAGTTGGTATCCACCACCTGGTAGCGCTTCACGGTGATACCAGCCGAACTCTCCATCACCTTGAGCAGAGACTCGATCTTCGCGAGATTGCCCTTGATCCCGTCGCCGATCGTTCCATCGGTGGTGTCGCCGATAATGATGGCGTGGAGGGTTTGCGCGCTTAGCGTCGTGCAGTAGGAAAATGCCAGAATAAAAAATGCAAAAAATATACGTAATTTCATTTGCTACTCCCATCTTTCTTGTCCTGAGTCACCCGAAGCAATATTTCGGAAATGATCTGCTGCTTGTCCGGCCGGACGACAAAGGCCGGATTCGACCTCATGGTTGTTTCGTCGGTCATGATCATCGCGGTTTGGCAAAGGCTTGAATAAACCCACCACACGCCGGTAGCGTTCGAATGGAACTGAACGGCGGTGCTGGCCAGAAATGGACAGGATTTTCTGAGCGCGGGATCTTCATAGGTCTCCGGACTCAGCACGAGCTCCTTCAACTGCTGCAAGCGTTCGACTGACAGATCTCCCAGCACCATCTTGTCTCCAAGCTGATAGAAATCGGTCGGGGAGCGGGGGGTGAGGCCGAACACCGTGGCAGCCGTGCTGTCGCGAATGGCATCGGAGAGAGCGGGGGGGACTATCATGCCGGTGCTCGTTTGGGTTGGGGGCACGTTGCAGCGTGCGGCGAGGGCCGCTGCCTGTGCGCCATCCGGGCTTCCGGTTGCAACAAGACGGATGGCGTAGAGAACATTGGCCTGCTTCGACGCGGCCTGCCGCGCCAGCTCGAACAAGAGCTCTCCGAGCGGGACGTTTGGCTGAAAAGCACCGACCCTGGCCTCGATTTCGATGGGCTTGTCGATCGGCGTGCAGCTTGGCTCCATGCTGCTGAGCAGGATGTCCACGTCGAGCAGCCGGATGCTGTCGGACGGCGCTGCTGCGGCGTTCGCCGACAACAGGCCCAGCATCAGCCCGATAAAAGCGGCTCTCATCAATTCTCCTTGGCGTTCGCCGTGCGGCATCCCAACGCCTGCTGGCCGGTCGCGCTGCAAATCCAGGTCCTTCGCCCGGGCGGAGTGATGCTCTGCATCACATCATACTCCGCTTGACGGCAAGTCTCGGCATGTTGCTCCGGTTCGGACGTCGCGTGTTCGGGCGGTTTCCCGAGGCGCTGAATATAGGACATTGTCCCCTGGATTTCCCGCGGCCTTTTCTCGGGCACCTTGTCGGTGGTGCGGCAACCGCGGACCCGGTCGGCAAACACCGGACCGCCGGAGTCGCCCTGGCAGAATGTGCTCCGGTTGCCGTATTCATCGACCGCGGTGAAACGCAACTCGTCGCCGACGTGGGTGAGGGGCACCGGCCATGCCAGCTGAAACGCGCCGATCGTTCCACCGTCGGCATTGGAGAATCCATAGCCGGCGATGGTCGAGAATTGATTGAAGGCGTCCTGAGCCGCCAGCGCCGCTGGCTGGACGTCGGATGAATAAGGCCGATCGAGCGCGATGACGGCCAGATCGTTGTCGTAGGGGACCTGGCCGGTGTCGCTCGCTCTGAAACCGGTATAGTTCGGGTGTACGATAACGCTCAGGGCGCGACGCTTCTGATCGGTCCCGGCATTGGGCGCCGTTACGTCGATCTGCATCTGGTTGTCCGTGACCAGGCTCAGGCCCGCGGCGGTTGCGCCGTGATCGATGGCGCGGTCGTCGCCGATGAAGCAATGTGCCGCCGACAGCACCCAGCCGGGGGCGATCAATGTACCGGTGCAGATGGTCTGCCGAACGTTCGGCCGAGTGATGACAATGGAGGTAACTTCCGGAAATTCCGGCGAGCTGTACATTTCGCACCTGCGGCCGGGTTGCGCGCGCTCGCGTGTGCACGACGGCGCCAGTTGGCGAAGCTGCGAGAACGGGATGTCGCAATCGACCAGGGCGCTGTGGGCGCTGTTTGTCTGATGCGTCTCAAGGCCTGACGCCGTCGTCTGCACGCTGGCGCGATCAACGTCCCGGCCGGGATCGGTCGTTTTCAGGGTCGGGGAGGCGATGAACAGCAGGACTGCCGCGCCGACCGAGCCGATCCATATCCAGCGGCGCATGGACCAGCCCTATGGACGAATGATCTTGCTCGTACCGGTCGGATTGATGGTTGGCGTGCCAGGGTCCGTGATTTCGTTCACCCCCTTTTTGTCAACGGGCTTCTTGCCCGCAGCAGGCTTCGCCTTGCCGGAGCGGATCGGCTTGATGGGGGGCGTGTTCTTGCCCGGATCGGTGATAGGGCGTTTGGCCATTGGATATCTCCCGTGGTCGTTTTGTGCCGAAGCGGAATGCATCGATGCGGCCGAGTGGGCGACGCTCGGAACGTCTCAAAGTGTCGTGCGGGCCCGCATCGCCGAAACCCGATCAAGGTATTTCGCGCGCCGGATCGGGTTGCAGCTTTCCGTTGGAGTCCGTGGGCGCGATGCCTTTCAGCCGGCGATACGCCGCGACCAGCGAGCTGTATGGCGGCACGAACAGCACGGCGGGGCCCGACGATGTCGGAACGCGCGCCTGGACGTCGAAATGGAGATGCCAGGTGGTCTGGTGCGCGCCATTCATGAGGTTCGAGACCTTTCCGAGTGGTGTCCCCCGGGTGACGCGCTGGTTGTCCTTGACCAGAAAGGACGACGGTTCGAGATGCAGGTACCGGTAGATGCGGCCTGAATCGCCGCGCAACTTGATCATCGATACATGCGCATCGGTATCGATGATGGTGCCGTTTTCCACGGCAACGGCGACCGAGGCGGTGTTGTGGCAGGCGGCCGGACGAATATCGACGCCCTGATGTCCTTGACCGGACGGACAGAGCGGCATCTTCCAGGCGCGCTTTTCGCAGAAAACGTCGGACCACGGCATGTTGTAGTTGACGGACGAGCATTGTCCGCCGGAGCCGCCGTACATCCCTCCCGGACTGTAGACCTGCGAGTTGACGACCGCCATCTCGCTTGCGGCAAGGTCGATCGGAAACAGAATGTCGGGCGCGTAGATTTCACGGCCGCTGTAGCCGTGACCGGCCGCCGGGGACGTGAGCGTGCCGGGCGCGTGATATCTGAAGTTCTGCGCGGAGGCCGGCATGGCGAACGATAGAAGCAGGAGCGCTGCACCGAATGACCGCATGCATCACCTGTTGGGAACGGACAGAAGGCCAATGCTCGCGAGTAGTCCGCGGAGCTGTGGCTCCGAGCGACAGAGCGCCGCTGAGACCGGCGTTCCGCAAACCACCTCGACCGCATACGGAATGTTTGGAAATCGATTGAGAGTCATTTGCGCGATGACGGGATCGCCGGAATCCTCGGCGCTTGCAACGTTGATGTCGTCTCCGGGGCCGACAGCCAATGTCGTGCCATCGGCCAGGGCCTGGACATTGAGATCCCCTGTCACCGTCACCTTGACGTCGCCACGGTTGTAGACGAGGGCGTACCAGCCGCGATCACGGTCAGGATCGGACACCAGCCGCGGCGGCGGACCGGCGGGCGCGGGCGTGCCGGGGGGCGTGACCAATCCGAGCACCGGAATGTCGAGTGCGGCCGCCCCTGGCGGTGCGGCGGCAACCGGCTGCTGCCGGAAGGCCACGATGGCGGGATCGTTGTTGTCGACCGTCAGCCTCGCCTGTGCCGATGCGGGCGAGATAGTGCAGGCGAGCAGGGCGGTGAGAAAAATCGAAGCGGCACAAAACCGGCGATTGGGACAATCCACTTGCAACCTCGTTGCGCAATATCCGTTCAAATATCGACTTGCCGACAATTCGCACGGACCGAAACCGGCGGTGCGTTCCTGAAAAAAGAGTCTTCGCGACGCGAAGGGCGTGCGACACCGCTCGCGCCGGTCATCTATCCGGTACGAGAAAATAACGAGAAATGGCCTGAGTTGTGATTACCTAACAGTACCACTCCGGTGCGGAGAAGCAAGCATGAAGGCGGCGCGCGCCAAGCCTCTGCTGACGGCGCGATGGATTACGCCGATGCCGCGTCCTGCAGGATCATCTGCGATGCCTTCTCCGCGATCATGATGATGGCGGCGTTGGTGTTGCCCGAGACGAGGTCCGGCATGACCGATCCGTCGATCACGCGCAGGCCATCGAGCCCACGCACCCGCAGCCTTTGATCGACGACGGCGAGCGGGTCATTGCCCATCCGGCAGGTCGAGGTCGGATGATAGATCGTGCTGCCGCGCTGGCGGCAGTAACTCAGCAGGTCCGCATCGGAGGCGATCGCCGGGCCGGGCTCGGCCTCCTTGATCACGTACGGACGTAACGCGGGCGCGTGCAGGATCTTGCGCAGGATCTTCAGGCCTTCGACATTGGTCGTCCGATCGACCTCGGTGGCGAGGTAGTTGATCCTGATCTCGGGCGGTATGGTCGGATCGGCGCTCCTGATGCGCAGCGAACCGCGGCTTTCCGGCCGCAACTGGCAGACCGAGGCGCTGAAGGCGGAATAGGGATGCAGCTTCTCGCCCATCTTGTCGGTGCTGAACGGCAGGAAATGCACCTGGATATCCGGGCTCGCCAGCCGTGGATTGGTCTTGAAGAATGCGCCGGCTGTGCCTGCCGCAATCGTCAGCGGCCCGGTGCGGAACGCCGCATAGCGCAATCCGGTCAGGACCCGGCGGACCGGACTATTGACGATGTCGTTGAGCGTGATGGGCTTCGCGCAGCGCATCACGATCCGCACCTGCATATGATCCTGCAGGTCGGCGCCGACACCGGGCGCGTCCAGCACCATGTCGATGCCGTGCTGCCGCAGCAGCGCCGCGGGGCCGACACCGGAGAGCTGCAGCAGTTGCGGCGAGTTGTAGGCGCCGCTCGAAACCAGGATTTCCTTGCGGGCCCGCGCCGTGTGAAGGGCGCCGTTCTTGCGGTAGGTGACGGCCGTGGCACGGCGTCCCTCGAACACGATGCGCTCAGCCAGCACCGAGGTCTCGACCTGAAGATTGTCGCGTCCCAGCGCCGGTCGCAGATACGAGACGGCTGTGCTGGCGCGCCGTCCGCGTCGTGTCGTCATCTGGAACATGCCGGCGCCCTCCTGCGAGGCGCCGTTGAAATCGGGGTTGGCGGGAATTCCGACCTCGGTCGCCGCGGCAATGAACGCCTCCGAGAGCGGATCGGCCTGCCGTGGATCGGACACCGGCAGCGGTCCGTCCGCGCCATGGAAATCGTCGGCGCCGCGCTGCTGGCTTTCGGCCTGTTTGAAATAGGGCAGGACGTCGTCATAACCCCAGCCGGTGTTGCCTTGCTGGCGCCAGCGGTCGAAATCCTCGCGCTGACCGCGCACGTAGAGCAGGCCATTGATGGAGCTTGAGCCGCCCAACACCTTGCCGCGCGGCTGGAACACCTGCCGCCCGTTCAATCCCGGTTCCGGCTCGGTCTGGTACATCCAGTTGACGGTGGTGTCCTTGAACAGTTTCCCGTAGCCGAGCGGAACATGGATCCAGATGTTGCTGTCCTTCGGCCCGGCTTCGAGCAGCAGCACGGAGTGCTGGCCGTTTGCGCTCAGGCGGTTGGCAAGCACGCATCCCGCCGATCCCGCACCCACGATGATGTAGTCGAAGAGAGTCTCGGACGAAGCCTGGTTTCCCGCGTTTCCGGGGGCAGTTTTCTTGTTCATTGAGTGACTCTGAATTCCGGTTGCTGGATCCCGTTGTGCTGATACGGCGGTGCTACTTGGTGCCGAACATCCGGTCGCCGGCGTCGCCGAGGCCCGGCACGATATAGGCGTGGTCGTTCAGTTTCTCGTCGACTGCGGCGGTCCAGATCTGCACCTCGGGATGCTCACTCTGCAGTTGCGCGATGCCCTCGGGCGCGGCCAGCAGACAGACGAAGCGGATCTCGCGCGCACCGCGCGCCTTGAGATGCGAGACCGCCGCACAGGCGGAATTGCCCGTTGCCAGCATCGGATCCATCAGGATCACCATGCGCTCTGGCAGGTCCTGCGGCGCCTTGAAGAAATATTCCACCGCCTGCAATGTCGCCGGATCGCGATAGAGCCCGATGTGGGCGACACGGGCCGAGGGCACCAGCGCCAGCATGCCATCGAGAAAGCCGACGCCAGCGCGCAGGATTGGCGCGAGGATCAGCTTCTTGCCGGCGATCACCGGTGCCTTCATCGGCGTGAGCGGCGTCTCGATGTCGATCATCTCGAGCGGCAGGTCGCGGGTGACCTCGTAGCACAGCAGCATTCCGATCTCGTTCAGGAGCTCGCGAAAATTCTTGGTCGAGCGCTGGCGGTCGCGCATCAGCGTGAGCTTGTGCTGGACCAGGGGATGGCTGACGAGATGAACGGGGATTGCAGTCATGCAGATGCTCCAGGCGCGGTGGTCGCGTCCGCGATCTTGCGATGCCCGCGCCATGCTGTAAACTTCCCCCTCATGAGTTCACCACAGCTGCCGCACCCGATCGCGAAAAAATCCTGCTTTGATGGGGCGCCTTGCGCTGCGGATTGATCCGTCAGCCGCAAACGGCCCCGCCCTCTTGGCCGGGCGGGCCTCACCCCCTCCGCCAGGATCTCCCACCAAATTCGCCGAAAATTGCTCAAGAACACGGCAGCGTTTGCCGGCAAGACTCCCCAAGAGAACGAGAATGTCAGTCAGCCCAGAGCGGCCCCAGCGTATCATCATCCGCGACGCCAATCCGTCCGATGTCGAATTCATGAACAGCCTGTCACCGCGGTTGTCGGGCGTGCCGGGGCCGCCTTGGCACAGCCGCGCTGCGATGGATGGATTCCAGGACCGCCACATGGCGGCCACGGTGGAGGCGGCCCTCGCGGGATCGCGCACGCAGGTGGCGCTCTCGGAGCAGGGCCGGCGGCTCGGCTACATCCACATGCAGCCCGGCCGGGACGGTGTCACCGACGAGCCCTGCGGCTATGTGGCGATCCTGGCGCTCGTGGAAGAGGCCGAAGGGCAGGGCATCGCCGGCCGGTTGATGGCGGAGGCGGAAGCCTGGGCGCGGGCGGAGGGCTATCGCTTTCTCAGCCTCGATGTGTTCGCGGATAACACCCGCGCGATCGATGTCTATACCCGCGGCGGCTTCGGGGCGGAGACGATCCGGATGGTGAAGCCGCTGTAGGCACACGACGTCGCATCGGCGAGAGCCGCAACAACGGCCGTGGTTACGGGCGCCAGAGCTGCCGGTTCAGCGTCAGCAGGTTGCCGGGACCATGGCAGGCCGCGAACATGAGGCCGGCGAGAAAGGTGAAATGGTCGATGAAAAAGCCGAACTCGGCCTGGCTCGCGGCCCAATGGCTCGGGCCGTGAAACGCAAAACCGAGAAACACCACATAGATCGCGGCTGCGATAGCCGCTTCGGAAAAATAGGCGCCGGTCAGCAGGCAAAGCACCAGGATCACTTCGAAGACGGCGGCGATCCAGGCGAACCCTGATGCGAATGGAAATCCCGCGGCTGCGATGTAATCGGCCGTGCCGCTGATGTTCAGAAACTTGAATGTTGCGGCCATGGCAAACACGGCGGCGAAGATCAGCCTGGCGATGAATATTGCTGCCGATGACAGCCCGAACGTTTCAGTGGTCGACGGCATGGCTTGCCTCCCCATGGGATCGTTTGCCCAATTAACACCGTCGAAATCATAGTCGGGCCGGGGAAACGTGCTCAACAGGGATTCACGACTCGACGATCGACTGCTGACAGAATCTGACGCGCGGATCACCCATGGTGCCCTCCAGAATAGCCGAGAGAGATATCAGGAGGTTCCCCATGCCGAACACCACAGCCCTCACATTCCACGATGCCGAGGCGGTGATCGAACGCGTGCAGCAGTTGATGAATCCCGATGATTTCGCCGGTGTCACCACGACATTCGCGGCCGATGCCGCGGTCCGCCTCGACGATCTTCCCGACGCATGGGGCCGGCCGCCGCTGGAGACGTTCCTGATGGCCCGTTTCGCCCGCCAGAAGAATCATCGTCTGCAGAAGCAGTTGCGTGCGGTGTCCGACAACATCGTCGCCTGTACCTGGGAGGGGGAGTGGGATGACGGGCAAAGCGGACGGCGGATGCAGGGGCGCGGGTTCGAACTCCTGACCACCCGGGGTGGGGAAATCACCCGATGGGAGGCGGTGTTCAATGTGGCGCCGAAAGCCGGCACGTCGCCGTGGCCCCTCAATTGAGGACCGTGGTCATGTCCGAGCTGATCTTGACTTTTAAGACGAACGGTCATATTGATCCGGCCATGGCAAGGCACAGTGTCAAAGAGCAGATCGTCGAGGCGGGGCTGAAGAGCTTCCTGGACAAAGGGTTCAATGGCTGCGGCGTGCAGGAGATCACCTCGACCGCCGGGGTGCCGAAGGGATCGTTCTACAATCACTTCGAGAGCAAGGAAGCGCTCGGCGCCGAGATCGTCGATCGTTATGGCGAGGGGACCGAGCGGCGCAAGACGCTGCGCGACCGTTCGCTGCCGCCGCTCAGGCGGCTGAGGCGCTATTTCGAAGAATTGATGCTGATCTCGGTCGAGTCCAATTTCGAGCGTGGGTGTCTCCTTGGCAATTTCAGTGCCGAGGTCTCGACCCAGAGTCCGCTGATCCGCGAACGGCTCGACGCCATCTTCGTTCGCTGGACCAAGGATATAGAAACCGCGATCGCCGATGCACAGGAGGCAGGACTCGTCGCCACCGACCTCAAAGCCGCGGTGCTCGCCAGTGTCGTGCTCGACGCCTATGAAGGCGCGGTGCTGCGCGCCAAGGTGGAGAAAAACCGGCGGCCGCTCGACGCCTTCATGAAAGTCACCTTCACCAAGATCCTGGCGCCGCCGGGCTGAGCCGCGGGGCGTTCGCGCCGCGGAGTTGGGCCATCCGAATTGGACTGCCTGATCACATCGTCCAGCATTAGCTGATCGCTTCGGCCCATTGAACGGGCTATGGTTTCCAAATTTAAGACGACCGGTCATATTGAAATTTGATCTCCCGTGCTCCATCCTCAACAAGGTCTCGACAGATGACATCCTCCGCAACCGTTCCCGACGCTTCTCCATCCACATCGCTGCCGTCCCGCGCGCCGCTGGTCTGGCTCGCTTTCGGCGCTTTCGCCGTCGCCACCGAAGCCTTCATGATCGCGCCGTTGTTGCCTGATATCGCTGCCGACCTCTCCATAGGGGTCGGCCAGGCCGGCCAGTTGATCACGGTGTTCGCGCTGACATATGCGATCTCCTCGCCGGTGTTCACCGCACTTACCGCAAACGTCCATCGCCGCCGGCTGTTGATCCTGTGCATGGCCGCGTTCACGCTCGCCAACCTGCTGGCGGTCGCGGCCGGCGATTACTGGGAATTGATGGTGGCGCGGATTCTGCTGGCGTTCGCCGCCGGGCTTTATCTGCCGAACGCCACTGCGCTGGCGGGCGTACTGGTGTCGCCGCAGCAGCGCGGACGTGCGCTCGCTATCATCAGTGGCGGCAGCAGCCTCGCCATCGTGCTCGGCGTGCCGCTCGGTGCGCTGATCGGCCATGGCTTCGGCTGGCGGATGACGTTCGCCGGCGTGGCCGTGCTCGCGGCGATTGCCACGGGCGGCCTGATGATCGGCCTGCCGCGCGATATCGGTGCGTCGCTTCCGGTGGCGAGCCTGCGCCAGCGCATCGAAGTGGCGCGCCGGCCGGCGGTGCTCGCCGCATTGCTGGTGACGGTGCTGTGGGCGAGCGGCGCCTACACGCTCTACTCGTATCTGGCGACGTATCTCGCCGCCACCGCCGGCGTCAGTGGCGCGTCTCTCAGCGCGGTGCTGTTCGTATGGGGCGTGGCGGCTGCGACAGGCGTGTTTTCCGGCGGCAGTTTGACCGACAAATTCGGGGCGCGGCGGGTGATCGTACCGGCGCTGTCGGTGCTGGCGCTGGCCTTCGCCAGTCTCTCGGCCAGCGCGTTGTGGCTGGCGCCGGCGCAGGCGCTGGTGCCGGTGCTCGGCGCCATCGTGATCTGGGGTTTCACCGCCTGGACATTCATGCCTGCGCAGCAGACGCGGCTGATTGCGATCGGCGGGGTCGCAGCGGCGCCCGTCGTGCTCTCGCTCAACGCCTCGTTCATGTATGCCGGCTTCTCGCTCGGCGCGGTGTTCGGCTCGCTGACGTTGAACGCCGCCTCGCATACCGGTCTCGGCGTGGTCGGCGCCGCCTTCGAACTGCTGGCTGTCGGTCTCGTGCTTGCCACGGGCCGCAGGGCCGCGGTGGTTCCCGCAGTCGCGGCGTCTTAGACGAGAAATTGTTGCGACTTCTCGCGCCGCGCTTTTCTTCGCGATGAAGAGCGCGGCGTGCCGGCCACCCTATTCCTCCGCCAGGAATTCTCTGAGCAGACCGTTAAACCAGACCGGGTCCTCGATCTCGGGAAAATGTCCGACACCGTCGTGTTCGACGAAGCGCGCATGCGGCGCGAGCGCAAGCAGCGAGCGCTTCTCGCTCTTGCGGTGAGAGCGGTCGCCCAGGCCCCACACCGCGAGCGTGGGCTGGTGGAACGGCGCAAACACCGGTGGCGTGACATCCGGACCGAACCAGGCCTGTATCAGCGACGCCAGACAAAAGTTGCCGTCGTGGGCAATGCAGTCGCAGGCCAGGCGCAGGAAGGCTTCGCTGCGGGCTGGATCGCCGAGTGCATTCGGATACCAGGCCTTGGCGGCATGCGCGCGCGAGCGATACATCAGTGCCTGGCCGGTGTAGGGCCTGGCGAGCTCTCCCGTCGGATCGACGATCTTGCCGGTCCAGATTCGCTCCTTGTCCCAGTCCAGTGCCTGCATCAGCACGAGATGGCTGACCAGATCGGGATGCGAGGCGGCAATCATTGTACAGGGGTAGACATTGGTGCAGGTCGGGCACAGCACGTAAGGCCCGGCGCCGAGCGTGATCAGCAACTCCGCATAAGCGGCCGCAAACGCCTGGACACTGAAGTCGAAGTCTGGCTTGGGCGTGGAAAAGCCGAAACCGGGCGGATCGATCGCAATGACCCTGGCCCAGCCGGCAAGCCGTTCGATAATCGGATCGTGATGCTCGAGCGTGTTCGGCCCGTCGGCGAACAGCACGATCGACTGTCTGCCCTCGCCCGCGATGCGCAGGCGAAACCACACCGTGCCGGTTTCGACATAACGGACGCCGGGCCGCGATACCGCCGCCCAATCGTTCAAGCGGGCCGCCTGCACCGGCGACAGTGGATGGGTGTCAAGCAGCACCGGATTGATTGTCGTTGCATCGCTGAAGTCCTCGCTCATGGCCTGGTCTGCTTCCGATAACCGAACTTATGAATCATGTTTCGCTCCGAGATTCGTGAATCGCCAGCACCTAGTCTCCGCTGGCGGCGCGCGAGACTTGAGTCGGGCTTTTGGCCGACAGCCCCTTCTCGAGCTGGTACAAGGCAAAGGCGTGGGCGGATGCGAAGATTGTGATAGCAGCAATCAACAAGGCGCGCTGAAACATGGCGTGACGACTCCGGTCGGCGTTTCCGGAAAGACTTCCGAAAAACTTCAACATGATGTCCCTCGGCCACGGATGATGCTCGACTTGCGCGCGCCCTGCGACCGCCGATCGGGGGACAGTGCGTCGACTATTTTTTGTCGCGATGTTGAACCTCAGTACGCGTGAACTGACAAGTTGCGGAAATGCCCATCGGTGCCGTTGTCCACCCACAGTCCGATGTTGCCGTGGGCATCCGCGCCGCGCTTCAGGTCGTGGACGATCAGTGTCGGCTGCGTGGCCGCGCCGACGTAGAGGCGCGCAGCCGCGCCGGCCACCTCGATCCGCAGGTGGGTCCATTCGCCCGGCACCAGATCGGCATAAGCTTCATATCTTGTCGGAGCCTCGCGGCGTAGCCGGTCGAAATCGTAGCCGGGATAGGAAAAATACTGTGTCGCATGGTTGCGGCGGACCTGATCTTCCGCGCGCGCGTTCGTCGGGCGGATATAAAGACCTTCACTTGCAAAGCGGTGCTCTGCATCGATGCGAAACGCGATGCCGATGAAGCCGCGTGCATCAGGTGGCGCGTTCGGCAGCAGCGATCCGGCGACATCGACCTCGATGGTGCCGTCGTGGAAGTCGAGGGTCGGAATAATGGCGAAGGTGTCTTTGTCCGGTCCGAGATAGGGGCCTGTGAGGCGAACCTCGAGTGCAGCGCTCTCATGATAAGTCACGGCGCGCACGCTGACATTGTGAGGAGCGACCTGGCTTGCGGTGTCCAGGGGAAGCGCGATACCGTCGTGCGCTGCCGTCGCTGCGGTCGCCACGCTCCACAGCAGTGCCGGCAGCGCGCGAGAGATGATCGTCATGGTTTCGGGCTCCGAGGCATTGATCGCGCCAGAGTCGCATCATTGGACCGCGTGTACATCAGGCGATCGGGGGACGGGGGCGGCCGTTCCAAGAGCTCGAAACACGCCTTCAGTCCACCAGCGGCGTGGCGAAGCCGGCGACCAGCTTGACGAGATCGGCCTGGCGGCTCACGCCGGTCTTCTCGAACACGCGGCCGAGATGGGTTTTGACGGTGGAGTCCGCCACCCCGAATGTCGCGGCCACCTCGGGCACGCCGCCGATATCGACCACGGCCAGCAGCACGCGCAGTTCGGCTGGCGTCAGCCGGTACAGCGCGCCGATCGCGCCTGGCTGCGACGGAGTTTGCAGTGCTGCCTTGCGCACGAAGATCGCTGCCACCGCGGTGTAGGCGGCCCCGGCGCGGCGGCGTTCGCCCGAGGTCAGCGGCAGTACATGGGCGACGTAGGGGGCGCCATGTTGCGCCGGCAGCGGCAGGTCGATGCCCTTGATGCCGAGTGCGTCGTCACCGCCGTCGGCAAAGGTGAAGATCGCGCGCAGGCTCTGGTTGGCTTGCGGGTCGCTGGCCATCAACTGCCCCTGCGCCGACCGCAGCACGGTCTTCGCGTCCAGCAATTCGCGCGCTGCCATATTGGCGTGAACGATTCGTCCACGGGCGTCGACCAGGAACAGGCCGGCGCTCAGGCCGTCGAGGGTGTCGGCGAAGGTTGCGGCTTCCGCCTGCTTGAGATCAATGGTTTTGCCGATCAGCGTGGCGCGGCGCACGTGCGGCACCAGCAGTGCCATGCGCCGGCGCATCTCGTCGTCTACGAGGCCCCAGGTGTCGTTGCGGCACACGCTGAGATAGGCGAGGCTGGTCGGTGATTTCTCCAGCAGCGCCTTTGCGGCATCGGCCCAGCCCTGTGGGCGCGACCATTGCTGGTAGAAGATGCCGCGGCGAAATTCATCGTACGGCACCAGTTCCGAGATGCTCACGATCTGTTCGACCTCGTAGTCTCCGAGGTGCTCGATCGGATCGTGCCGCCAGTAGGTCTGCGCGTAGCTCTTCTGGTAGGCGAGGTCGAGGCCATAGAAGAAATACGCATTGCCGGCCTTGCTGACCATGTCCTTGCTGAGCAGGCCCGCAGCCTGGCCGCCAACGAAGTGTGCGAGCTTTTCCAGCACCGTGCTCCAGGCCGAGGGATTGAGCGCGGCGTCGTAGATGTCGCCGATCAATTGCGAGGTGTTTTGCTGTTCCGCCGTGTCGGGGGCCGGCCGCACCGCGGACGTCGCGGGCCGTCGCTTGGGTGTCTCGATCGTCTTCGTCGCGCCTGCCAAGGGTCACTCCTGTCGAACCTGTTTGCCGGCAATCGTAGCCGAGAGTTTTCGCAGTGTGCTCAGCGAAATCACGATACGAGACCTGCACAGATCCCGGCGGGCCGGCTGTGCATGGCGATAAGATGCCAGCAGATGCTGCGGTTCGCGCGATATCGCACGACCGCATTGTGCTGCAGCGATTTTTCAGGCTGAAGCCTGCAGAACCCGCGGCAGGGACTGCCGTGAGGCGAAGCCGGATCATGGCTCGCGCGGGTGTTGGTCTGTCGATGGGAGTAAATGGTTCAAGCGAAATCGGCCACCGCAGGTTGTGAGGCCGATTTTCCAAACCTGCGCGATGGAGGCCATGCGGGTGGTGTTTCCTGACCACGAGGAGCTGCTCTGGGCATGGCTCAGCGCACGGCCGCCCTTCCGGCGTCGCGGATGTCGCGCGGGCATCCGCGCCTGTCCATCGATCTTAAATCTTAACGTTCCGCAGTAACAGCCGCCGGTCAGAGCCATGAGGGAATTCCTGTTTTGTGCCCAATCGATGCTGACCGCTGAACTTTGACGACGGCAGCGACCGCGGGCAACTCTCGCATGAGAGGTCGCGTTGCGTCGTGCCCTGATCACTTCTCGCTGGAGGCCTGCAACATCATGTCGGCGCTATCACGGGCCTTGTCGAATGCGGCCAGGGTGTCACCCTCGAGCACGCGCCCGGCGCGCAGACGCACGCGCAGGGGATCGACATTGCGGCCGTTGATCCGCACCTCGTAATAGAGATGCGGGCCGGTGGAGAGTCCGGTCGATCCGATGTAGGCGATGGTCTGGCCCTGGCGCACCCGGTCGCCGACATGCAGGCCGTGCGGAACGCCTGAAATATGAGCGTAGGTCGTCTCATAACCGTAGTCGTGGCGGATGCGGATGTACTCGCCGTAGCCCCACTGCCGGTCGATTTTCTCGATCACGCCGGCAGCGGCGGCGGCGATCGGCGAGCCGAAGGGAGCGGCATAGTCCACGCCTTCATGGAAGCGGCGGTCACGCAGCACCGGATGGACGCGCCAGCCGAAGCCGTCGCCGAGATGGCCGGCATCCACCGGCTTGCGCAGCAGCGTGGTGGTGACGGAGTGGCCGTCGGCGTCGTAGTAGTCGGAGCTGTCGTCGTCGGGCGCGGTGAAGCGATAGTAACGATGCACCTTGCCGTCCAGCTTCAGCGCCGCGAACGCCAGTTCCGGCTGCCCCAGCGCGTTGGCGCTGTACAGCAGTTCGGCGCTGTCGCGCGGCGATGCCGGCGCGTCGAGATCGACGTCGTGGCTGCACAGCCGCAACATTTCGTCGATCAGCGCGCGATCGATCCTGCTCGATTGCGCCAGGGCATCAAGGCTTTCACGCAAGCTCGCACCGGAGGTCGGCCGCAGCCGCATGTCGTCAGCGGCATGATGCCGGGGCGCGCGGGCCGCGGCGACCTCGCCGGGCACCACCGGCACGTAGCGCCCGGTGTCGGACAGTGCCGCGGCGATCTCGGGCTTGTCGGTGCGCGCGATGCTCACCTTGTGCAGCCGTCCGGCGCCACCGCTGCGGCGCTCTTGCAGCACGGTGATGGTCTCGCCGCCGGCGAAGGCATCGCGGCCGAACCACTTGCGCGGCACCAGCAGCGATGCGATCGCGTCGGCATCGTGCCCGGCGGTGCCGAGTGCTCCGAGAATTTGCTGCAGCGTGTCGCCGGCGCGGGCGACGATGACATGCTGCAGATCCTGCACCTGCGCCTTGGCCTTCTCGATCACCGTGACATTGATCGCATCGGTCGGCGGCAGAGCGAGCGGATGTGCGGCCAGCGTGTCGTCGGCTGGGGCGTAGGCGCTAGCATGCGCCGGCTGCGCTGCAGCGGCGGGATGCGAATTGCCGAAGCGGATTTCATGCGGCAGCGATGTTGTTGTGGCAGGCAGCGCGGCAACATCAGCGCGCGGGGCCGTTGAGCCGTGCGGAGCGACTGCTGCCACCGGCGCTATGGGGGGAATCGGCTGGCCGAGATGGGCGATCACATGGGTGAAGGGTTTGGGGCCGAGCCGGCTGTCGTCGAGCTGTTCGATGCGGGCACGCATCAGACCGTCGTCTTGCGCCTGAGCAGCGGCCAGCCTGTCGCCGCGTGAGAATGCCGCGCCGGTTGCGATCCGCCGGGCCAGAACCGGTGCCGCGGCGAATTGTGCGTGCGAGCCCAGGGTCGAGCACAATGCGCCGACCATCAGCGCGACCGCGATCGTCGCCATCAGCACCACAGCCGTCAGCCATCGCATGCTAACGCCGACGCTGATCGGTCCGATGACGATAACGTGGGCGAATGGCGCGGATTCCACATCTGCATCGGCGTCGCCGTTCAGCGGCGGTACGCCGTCGACCACGGCGACATCGTGCTGCGATGACCGGATCATGCGACGACGATGTTACGGCGAGCTGTGCCGTCGATCCCAATGACGATGCTGATGGTGGGCAACACTATTCCGCCCGCGGTCCAGGCGGACCACGTCTGTCGGCGGCTCCCCGAGGCTGTCATGACGGATGAGATTCGACGTTACAGTATAACGTCGGAAAGGTGGGCAGCATTGTGGCGGCGGCTGACGCTGGAGGGGTGTTTCCTTATAGTGGCTGCTCGCGATGGGCCGGCATCCACAAAGGCCAATCGCTGCGTGGATTATGGCGGGGCGTTGACGGTAACATGCGCAACATGCTCGCGATCATGATGGTGGTGTTCATGAGTTGGACGTCCAGCGCGCAGGCGCAGTCGCTAACGGTCGATCCGGAGAGCATCGTTCCTCTGCCGGACAAGTTCGACATGGAGAGGCCGGCGCCTGACGTGCCGTCCGAGATGGCTCGCTTTCAGGGCGCGTGGATCGGGACGTGGCACGACGACAGGCATGTCCTCGTGGTCGAGCGCGTCAACTCCGACGGCCATGCGAATGTGGTGTTCGCGCAATCGGACTCGGCATTTTACAACATGAATCGCGAGTGGTGGCGGGACGATGCGACGATCACCGATGGCGTGCTGACCATGACGGGATTTCGCATCTTCCGATATGCTTTCGATGGTCCGGACCGGTTGTACCTGACCGCCACCCTCAACAACGGCCTCGTCACGTCCGGAACGCTGGTTCGCACCGATGCGGGCCGCCTTGCGGCCGGTGATCGGCCGGTCGATTGGCCGTGGCCCGGCGAACGCGTGTGGATTCCGCATCTTACGGTTCGGACGCCCGACGGCACACGGCCGATCAGGCTCGAAGCGACATTCTATCCGCCTGCAGGTCCGGGGCCGGCGCCGCTTGCGATCTTCACCCACGGATCCGACGTCGGCCGCAATCAATTGAGGACCTGGTCATTCTCGACCGAGGCCCGTTGGCTGCACGACAATGGTTTTGCGGTGCTTGCGTTCATGCGCCGTGGACGCGGCCGGTCCGAGGGAGTCAATGGGGAGGAGGATTTCAAACGCGGTCATGCAGGTGACATCGTGGATATCTCTGCAGGGGTCGCACAAGCCGTTGAAGATCTGGAATCGGCGATTGCCTACGGCCGCTCGCTGCCCAACGTGCGGTCGGGGCCGGTGTTGCTCGCCGGCCAGTCGCGCGGCGGGTTCCTCGCCATGCATTATGCCGGCCTCAAGCCTGGCGAGGTCTTGGGTGTCGTGAATTTTTCCGGTGGCTGGTATCCCTACGGACCGCTCACCACGCCTTACTATGCGAATGCTGGCCGCGGTGCAGCCGACAGGGTCCCGCAGTTATGGCTCTATGCAGACAACGACGGTCTTTATAACGAAGCCCTGATCCGCGAATACGATCAGGCGTTCACCGCAGCCGGCGGCCGCGCGCGCTTTGAGCTGCTCCACGGTGTTCCGGGCGACGGGCATCTGCTGCGGCTTTATCCCGACCGCTGGCGGTCGATCGCGGACCAGTTTCTGGCAACGCTCAATTCGCAAAAGCCCTGAAGCGCCGCACTCAATCCGTCTGCTTCGCATCCCAGCCCGCGGCGCCGGCATAAAACGACTTGGCGTCCGCGGTGAGGGCGATGCGGGAGGAACCGGCGGTGTAGAGCATATGGCCGCCGCGGTAGAGTTTCAGCGCCACGCGGCCGGCGGCGAGCGACGGCGGCAGATGATCGACCACATAGCGGCTGACGCCGTAAGGCGTGATCAGGTCGCTGTAGCCCTGCGCGATCATCAGGCGGAACGACGGGTCGAGCGACAGCAGTTCGCGAATGTCGTCGCTCACGCTTGCCTGTGTCCGCGAGCCGCCGCCACCATTGTCCCATTTCCATTTGCCGTTCACGTCGTTGGCAAGCAACTGGTAGGTCATCTCGGTCTTGAAGCCGAGTTCGTCGCGCGCATAGGCGGTAAAGGCCCCGCCATAAGCGCGGGTGAAGCCATCGAGCACCGGATCGGGACCGCGTTCCGACTGCGATTCCGGATACGGATCGGGCGCCGCCAGCGTTGCGTCATAACGGCTGACCACCGCATGGTCGTTCTCGCGCAACTGCTTGAGATACGCGTCGCGAACGAAGCCGCGGCTGCGGGTCACCAGATCGATCGGCAGCCCGGTCAGTTGCGCGATGCGGGCGTAGAAGGCTTGCGCGGCCTCGCCGGTGGGGGCGGGGCCGGCCAGCGTGGTCAGATAATCGGTCATGGCGAAGCGGTCGGCATCCGCGATCGCTTCGCGGGTGAAGGCATTGCGGCGTTCCAGTTCGGTCGCCGCCAGCGATGGCAATTGCAGCGCGGCGCCGAGTGGATAGCTGGTCGCGCCGAAGATCAGCCGACCTTCCAGCAGCGGTGATATCATGACAATGCCGGTGACGATCAGACCCTGTTCCTGCCGCAGCGCCTCCGCAGTCTTTGCCGCACGGTATCCGCCATAGCTTTCACCGAGCAGGTATTTCGGCGATCCGGCACGGTTGTTGTGCGCGACATACAGGGCGATCGCCTTGGCCATGGTCGAGGCATCGGGGCGCACGCCATAGAAATTGCCGGCATCGTCGGCTTTTGCCGTGCGGCTCCAGCCGGTGCCGATCGGATCGATCATCACGAGATCGGTGAAGCCGAGCCAGCTTTGCGGATTGTCGATGAGCTTGGCATTGGCGCCGTCGCGGCCGCTGGGTCCGAAGTCCAGGATCTTCGGACCGACCAGGCCGAGGTGCAGATAGGCCGACGCCGCGCCGGGGCCGCCATTGAACACAAACGTCAGCGGTCGGTCGGCGGGGGCGTCCTTGGCGCGATATGCCGTGTAGAAGATCGCGGCAGTACGATCGCCGCTCTGGCCATAGAGGTTGAGGGTGCCCGCGGTCGCGGTGTAGCTGAGTGCGCGTCCGTCGATGGTCGCCGTATGCTCGGTGACGGAATCCGGCGGTAGCAGCGCCAGCACGCCGGCGCCGTCTGTTCGTGCAGCGTTGCGTCGCGAGTCCGGCTTGCCGGATTCGGACGTGTCGTCGACCGTTTTTTCGGCGTCCGCCTTTGCAGGCTCGGCTTTCGTCGGATCTGGCTTCGAAGCATCAGCCTTTGACGTGTTGTCAGCGGGTACGCCGCTAGCTTTGCGGTCGCCGGCCGCGGCGGGTGAGGGCGCTGTCGTCGCTGCGTTTGCCTTCTGCCGGCTGGCGCGCTCCTGCGCCGCGGCCTGGTGCGGCGCGGCCTGCAGCAGCGTGGCCAGCAGGAACAGCGCAAGCGGGCGCAAGGCGAAACGGTGCATCATGAGATCTCTCCGAGGATGGTTTTAACAGAGCAAAAACCGCGATCAGCGTCCATGAGGCGGCCTGCACGTTGTCGTGAAAACGACATCCTTTCTCGCGCGCGGACGCGCGAGGCGGGCCTCAGGATTCTGGCATCGTGTCCCGCGATGTTGCCACATCATGATGGCTATGCTTCAAGCGGAAAGGGCCTTCGGCAGCCGAAAACCGCCTCATTTGTCTGATCGATCAGTCCCTGCCGCTCCCGGCCTCCGTGCATGATGTAGTCCGAACCATGTGGCGTCCTGCCCGTCGCGCCTTGCGACTGATCGCCTGTCTTGCCGTCGTCTTGATCGGCGTGGCGACGCCTGCGCGTGCGCAGGATCAGCCGTCGCGCTATTGCGACCCGGAAGCCTATACCGCGGAGGACATCGATGCGGCGCTCGGCGCCTGCGATGCGCTGCTTGCCGGCAAGAGCACGCTGTTGCGCGACCGGATTCGCGCCTATCAAACCCGTGGCGACCTGCTGGCGCTGAAGGGCCAGCCTGATGATGCGATCTCCAGTTACGATCAGGCGGTGAAGCTGCTTGCGAGCGCCGGACAGCTCACGTCGGGCTCTCTGCTCGACAAGGAGACACCCGCATCGGTGAGCAAGATCCTGGCCGCGTCGGTGTTCTATCATCGCGGCGAGGCGCTGCGYGCGCAGGGACAGATGCCGCTCGCCATCGCCGATTATTCCAAGGCGATCGAATACTACGAGGATGATGCGCAGACCTGGTGGCATCGCGCCCAGGCCTACGAGGCCAACGGCCAGATCGAACTCGCGCTGCGCGATCTCGACAAGGCGGTGACGCTGGAGCCCGAAACCGGGCTCTATCTGATCGACCGCGGCCGTATCTTGAGCCGGACCGGCGCGCTTGGCCGCGCCATTGCCGATTTCAACAGGGCGCTGGCGCTGTCGCCGGACGATGCCAAGGCGCGCGCCGGGCGCGATGCCGCGCAGGCGCGGCTCACGCAACAGCAGCAAGCTGCCGCGCAACCGCAGCAGCAGGCGGCGCGGACGCGGCCCGCGCTCACCGAGCGGCGCGTGGCGCTGGTGATCGGCAATTCGGCCTATCGCAATGCGCCGCGATTGCCGAATCCGACGCGCGACGCCACGGATGTGGCCGACGCGCTGCGCCGTGTCGGCTTCGCCACCGTGACGCTGGAGACCGATCTGCCGAAGGACCAGCTGACCGAAGCGCTGCGCACCTTCGCCAAGCTTGCCGACGAGGCCGACTGGGCGCTGGTGTATTATGCCGGCCATGGCATCGAAATGGGCGGCGCGAATTACCTCATTCCGGTTGACGCCAAACTGAGCGCGGACCGCGACGTCGGGTTCGAGGCGGTGCCGCTGGACTACGTGCTGAGCGCGGTGGAGGGCGCCCGCAAGCTGCGCATCGTGGTGCTCGATGCCTGCCGCGACAATCCCTTTGCGAACCAGATGCGCCGCACCCTGGGGTCGACGACCCGGGCGATCGGCCGCGGGCTCGGCTCGGTCGAGCCGGAGACCGGCACGCTGGTGGTCTATGCGGCCAAGCACGGCGAGACCGCGCTGGACGGTGACGGCACCGGCAACAGTCCGTTCGCCTCGGCCTTCATCAAGAACGTGCAGACCCCGGGGCTGGAAGTGCGCCGGATGTTCGATGTGGTGCGCGACGATGTCATGGACATGACCAGGCGCCGGCAGCAGCCGTTCACCTATGGCTCGGTGTCAGGGCGGCAGGAGTTCTACTTCGTGGCGGCGAAGGCGGCGGAGAAGTAATCGCACCGGTCCCCACCAGGCGGTGAGTCGGCGATGCGTGTGAAGCCTTGATCGCCTGGACGTGTCGCCGGCTCCGGGGCCCTCGGAAAATCGGGGGCTGAGCGAAAATTCTTAATGGAAATCAACGTTTCACGATGTCGAAACTTGGCCGGTGTGTCCGGGGGGACACAGCCCGGGCGAGGGCGGTCTGATACTCTCGCTTCATCATTCGTTTTGCAGTTGCGCCTGCCTCCGGAGAATTCCATGAAAGTTGTCGCCCTCGGCTCCACCATTCTCGCGCTGGCGGGGTCTGCCCTCGTCGCCGGATCGGGTGCCGCATCCGCCGCCGACCTGCCGGCCAAGGTTTACCGGAAGGCCCCGCCGATGGTGGTGCAGGCCTACAATTGGACCGGCTTCTACGTCGGCGTGAACGCCGGCATCGGCTTCGGCCGCAGCAAGACCGACGTCGCGCTCGCCGGCGGCTTGGTTGATCCGCGTTCCCGCGTCGGCGGTCTCGGCGGTCTCGGTGGCGCCCAGATCGGCTACAACTGGCAGGCTGGCAACATGTTCGGCCTCGGCAATATCGTGTTCGGTGTCGAAGCCGACATCCAGGGTGCCGGCCTCGAAGACAATCGTACCAGCGTTGCTAGCGGCTTGGGTAGCAACGTTGGCATCAATCAGAAGCTCGACTGGTTCGGCACCGCGCGCGGCCGTATCGGCGTCGCCTCAGGTCCGGTGTTCAGCTACTTCACCGGCGGTTTCGCTTACGGCAATGTCAAGACCAATGTCTTCGGCCCAGTTGGGACGTTCAACGACACCTACAGCAGCACCCGCACCGGCTGGACCATCGGTTCCGGTGTTGAAGCGGCACTGGGCGGCAACTGGACCGGCAAGGTCGAATACCTCTATGTCGATCTCGGCACCCAGAGCGGCACCAATACTCTCGTGCCCTACACCTATTCGTCGGAGATCCGCGAGCACATCTTCCGTGCCGGCCTGAACTATCGCTTTGGCGGAATCGGCGTCTACGCGCCGGAACCGGTGGCGAACTGGACCGGCTTCTACATCGGCGGAAACGGCGGTGGCGGCACTGCTCTGAACAAGAGCTCGCTGCAGGCCACGGGGTTCAAAGAGAATTTCAACCTGAGTCCGGACGGTTATTTCGGTGGTGGCCAGATCGGCTACAACTGGCAGGCTGGCAATATCGTGTATGGCCTCGAAACCGACATCCAGGGCGGCTCGCTCAAGGACGACTTTGCATGCGGTCTCGCATGTGCCCCCACGGCTCCGTTGCTTATCGCATATAATCAGAAGATGGAGTGGTTCGGCACCGTTCGCGGCCGACTCGGCTACTCGGTTGGGTCGTCGCTGTTCTACGCCACCGGCGGTTTCGCTTACGGCAACGTCAAGACCAGCCTCCTCGGTTCAGCCCTCGGTACTCCGATCGACCAGTCGTTCTCCCGCACCAAGACCGGTTATGCGGTGGGTGGCGGCATCGAATCGCCGTTCGACCTGTTCGGCTGGTTCGGCAAGAACTGGACCTCGAAGACCGAATACCTGTTCGTCGACCTCGGCCGCACGAACGACAGCTTCACGGTTGGTGGTACGGCCCTCACCTTCTCGACGCGCGCGCAGGAGCACATGCTGCGCACCGGCCTGAACTATCACTTCAATTCGCCCGTCGTGGCGAAGTACTGAGACTGAACATCTCAGCAAACTGACTTCAAAACCCCGGCCTCGTGCCGGGGTTTTTGCTTATGGGCGGCCTCCGTCGCGGGGCTTGTTTTGCGCCTGACTGTGCCTCTGGCGGCACAGACTTTTGGCGCGAAGTCGCGTAGTTTTTCAGCATGTTTCGGATTGCCGACGTTTTTGATTGGGGGGAGCCGTGAAGAAGCATTTGATTGCAGTCGCGCTTGTTGGAACGACCGCCGCGGGATCTGGCGCCGCTTTGGCCGCCGATCTGCCGGCCCGGGTCTACACAAAAGCCCCGCCGATGGTTGTGCAGGCCTACAACTGGACCGGTTTCTACGCCGGTGTGAACGCGGGCATCGGCTTCGGCCGCAGCAAGACCGACGTCGCGTTCGGCGGCGGCCTGGTTGATCCGCGTTCCCGCGTCGGCGGCCTCGGGGGTCTCGGTGGCGCCCAGATCGGCTACAACTGGCAGGCCGGCAACATGTTTGGCCTCGGCAATATCGTATTCGGCGTCGAAGCCGACATCCAGGGCACCGGCCTCGAGGACAATCGCACCAGCTCCAACATTGTGGGCCTGACCAACGTCAATGTGAATCAGAAGCTTGACTGGTTCGGCACCGCGCGCGGCCGCGTCGGCGTCGCCTCGGGTCCGGTGTTCAGCTACTTCACCGGCGGTTTCGCCTACGGCAACGTCAAGACCAACATCTCGGTTCCGGGGGCCTTCAACGACAGCTTCAGCAGCACCCGCACCGGCTGGACCGTCGGCTCCGGCGTCGAAGCGGCGCTGGGCGGCAACTGGACCGGCAAGGTCGAATATCTCTATGTCGATCTCGGTACCCAGCGCGGCACCGATACCCTCGTGCCTTACACCTACGCTTCGGAAGTTCGCGAGCACATCTTCCGCGCCGGTCTGAACTATCGCTTTGGCGGCACCGGCGTTTACGCGCCGGAACCGGTGGCGAACTGGAGCGGCTTTTACATCGGCGGCAACGGTGGCGGCGCCACCGCGCTCAACAAGAGCTCGCTTCAGGCCACGACGGTGCTCAACGAAAAGTTCAACCTGAGCCCGGACGGCTACTTCGGCGGCGGTCAGATCGGTTACAACTGGCAGGCCGGCAACATCGTGTACGGTCTCGAAACCGATATCCAGGGCGGTTCGCTCAAGGACGACTTCGCTTGCCAGCTCACCTGCGCCCCGACGGTTCCGGCGCTTGTTGCATATAACCAGAAGATGGAGTGGTTCGGCACCGTTCGCGGTCGCTTGGGTTATTCGATTGGCTCCTCGCTGTTCTACGCCACCGGCGGTTTCGCTTACGGCAACGTCAAGACCAGCCTCCTCGGCTCGGCTGGCGGTACTCCGATCGACCAGTCGTTCTCCCGCACCAAGACCGGTTATGCGGTGGGTGGCGGCATCGAATCGCCGTTCGACCTGTTCGGCTGGTTCGGCAAGAACTGGACGTCGAAGACCGAATACCTGTTCGTCGACCTCGGCCGCGCGAACGACAGCTTCACTGTCGGTGGCACGACCGTCAACTTCTCGACCCGCGCGCAGGAGCACATGCTGCGTACCGGCTTGAACTACCACTTCAATTCGCCAGTGGTGGCCAAGTACTGAACAAGTACTGAACTCGAATCCTGAGACCGAACATCTCAGTCGACTGTATGCAAGACCCCGGCCTGGTGCCGGGGTTTTTGTTTGTCAGTTGAGTGACCCGGACGTTGGTCCATCACGCATGATCATGCGCCGCTGCCGCAGTGTTCGATGCATCGAAGCTTGCTTTGTGGAGCGCGACCAGCTCGTCCAGCGACGTGACCCTCAACGTCGGTTCGGCGCTTGCCGCAAGCGTTGCGCCCGTTCCCTTGCGGCCGTGGCGCCGGTCCACCCACACCGTGGTGAGGCCGAGCTGACGTCCGGGAACGATGTCGTGGTGCTTGCTCTGCGCGGCGTGCAGGATTTCATGCGTCGCGATGCCGTCCTCGGCGAGACGGCGGAACGCCGCATCGAAGTGCGGTTGTCCCGGCTTGTAGGAGCCGACATCTTCCGCGGTCACAGTGAATGCGATGGGGACGTCGAGCAACTTCAGCGTGCCGGCGAGCGAGATGTTGTCGACGTTTGACAGGATACCGAGCCTGTAAAAACGTGCGAGATAGCGCAGGCTTTCGACGGTATCGGCAAACGGCGGCCAGGACGGCACCGATCGCGCGAAAGCCTCGGCCCGCGCCGGGCTCTCGTCCCAGCCAAACTGCTCCTCGATGTCGCGCCAGGATCGGCGCAGCACTTCGGGATAGAGCAGCACTGGGCGGGTCTGCTGGTGCCGGGCCTGCATCAGCGCGAACGTCGAGATCACGACATCGGCTGGCACTGCCGACCGCATCTCCTGCAGCCAGGGGCCGACGACATCGGCGATGCCGCTGTCCCAGTCGATCAGCGTGCCGTAGCAATCGAAGGTGAGGGCCTTGTAGGATTTGAAATCGATCATGCGTGGGTCTCGCTCGATGTTTGCCGCATGCGCTGCAGCTGTGTCTGCACCCGGTCGGACGATGCGACGGTCTGGTCGACGATGAAGCGGCAGGCCTCGTCGAGATCACCGCGGCGGATCGCAGCGACGATCGTGAGATGGCTGTCGACCCAGGCCGGGCTGAGGCCTGATGTCGCCCACACCGGCAGCAGGTAGCGGTTGATGCTCTGATAAAGGCCGGCGATCTGGGCGAGCAGTCGCGGCCGTTCCGCTTTCTCGTACAGACTGCGATGAAACTCCCAGTGCAGGCCGGCGCGCTGCAGCGGATCGGGGGCGTCCGCGGCCTGCTTCAGAAGCTGTTCGGACCGTGCAAGGTTGGCGGCCGTCAGCCGCGGTGCGGAGAGCCGCAACGCGTGCGGTTCGAGCAGCGCGCGCAACTCGGCGATTTCCAGAAAATCCTGCTCCGACACACTCGACACCGTGACGCCGCGGTTGGGATGCAGCACGGCGAGCCCGTCGGCGATCAGCCGCTGCAGCGCCTCGCGAACCGGTGCGACACTGACGCCGAAACGGGCCGCCACGTCGTTCTGCTTGAGCTGGACGCCGCCGGCGATGCTGCCTTCGAGGATGGCGCGGCGAAGCTGATCGGCGATCAGCTCGGGGGTGGACATCTTGAGTCCTGTTCCGCCGGGGAGGGCATCGGTCGTAATCATCTTGACATATCCGTTTTCAGATTCGATTATCGATAATCTAATATCGATAGTTATGCAACAGGTTTTTGGGCCTCGTTTGAGCGGAAATGCATCAGATTTTCAGGGAGTACCGAGGATGTCGAACGTATCGGAAGTGATTGCGGCAAACGCGCCAGCCGCGGAAATCGCTGAAAACCCACCAAAGCGAGATTCGCTGGCCCGCTCCGCGCTTGCCGCGACGGTCGGGACCACCATCGAATGGTATGATTTTCAGATCTACGGACTCGCCGCCGCCCTCATCTTTAACACCCAGTTCTTCCCGAACTTCGATCCGGTCGCAGGCACGCTGCTGTCGTTTGCCACCTTCGCCGTCGGCTTTCTCGCCCGACCGGTCGGAGCGGTTTTCTTCGGGCATATGGGCGATCGCCTTGGCCGCAAATCGACATTGATCGCGACATTCCTGCTGACCGGCACGGCGACGCTGCTGGTCGGCTGCTTGCCGACCTACGACTCCGTCGGTGTGTTTGCACCCATCCTGCTGGTGCTGCTGCGCCTGCTGCAAGGGATCGGGCTCGGTGGCGAGTGGGGCGGGGCCGTGCTGGTGATGACCGAGAGCCGCGCCCAGAGCCGGCGCGGGCTGCTTGGCAGCCTGCCGCAACTGGGATCGCCCGGCGGTCTCGTGATCGCCACGCTGGTTTTTGCCGGCAGCACAGCCGCGATGACCCCGGCGCAATTTGCGGCCTGGGGCTGGCGGCTGCCGTTTCTGCTCAGTCTCGTGCTTGTCGTTGTCGGCGCGTTTGCCCGGATCTCGATGCCGGAGAGTCAGGCGTTCGCACAGGCCAAACGCAGCAACGCGATCGTTGCGTTCCCGCTTGCGGAGACGCTGCGAACCCAGTGGCGCGAAGTTCTGCTCGCCGCGGGATTGTTCCTGGTCACCAGCGGTGGGTTCTATGTCTACGTCACCTTCATGGTCGCGTACGGTTCGACCAACCTGGGGCTGCCCCGCGACCTGATGCTCAATGGTGTGCTGGCTTTCGCGACCGTCGAACTGCTGATCATCGTTCCGGTYTGYGCYTTTTCCGATCGCATCGGCCGCAAGCCGGTTTTCATCCTGTCGGCGCTGTTCACGATCGCGTTCGCGTTCCCGTTGTTCTGGCTGGTCAATACCAAGGTCACGGGGCTGATCATGCTGGGGATGGCGATCGGCGGCGCCGCCAACGGCGTGTTGTTCGGAATCATGGGATCGTTCGGACCGGAGCTGTTCAAGACCAGCGTGCGCTACACCGGCGCCTCGCTGGGCTATCAGCTGTCCGCAGCAATCGGTGGCGGCCTCACGCCGCTGATCGCGACCGCGCTCGTCAAATGGGCCGGCGGAAGCTACTGGCCGGCCGCCGCCTGGCTTGCGGGTCTGGCATTCGTCAGTCTTTGTGCCGCGCTGCTGGCGCCGGAAACGCAGCGCCGTGCACTGCCGGGCGAGGGTGGCTGACGCTAAAGCATGATGCGTTTTGGTTGAATCGACGCGGTCACTTGCTTGTTCACCTCTCCCCCGTCGGGGAGAGGTCGGATTGCGGAGCAATCCGGGTGAGGGGCTGCGGTTCTCTCGATAGGCCGAAACCCCTCATCGCGCTTTAGGCCGCGCTTGCGGCGGCGCTGCGGCTGTCGTCCCGGGCATCCGCCAGCAATTGGCGGATCTCAATGGAGGGCATCGCGGCCGAGAACAGGAAGCCCTGCATTTCGGTGCAGCCGAGCGCGCGCAGCAGTTCGCGCTGGCTGTCGGTTTCGACGCCTTCCGCAACCGTCGTCATGTTGCGGGCGGCGGCGATGTTCACCACCGCCTGCACGATCGACGATGAGCCGCTYGCGTCTCCGATGGCGCTGACAAAGGAGCGGTCGATCTTGATCTTGTCGAACGGRAARCGCTGCAGGTAGCTCAGCGACGAATAGCCGGTGCCGAAATCGTCCAGTGCGATGCGCACGCCGATGGCRCGYAGATGATGCAGGATCGAGAGCGCCGTATCGTCGTCGCGGATCAGCACCGCTTCGGTGATTTCCAGCTCGAGCCGGCTTGCGGCAAGCCCGGAGGACGACAGCGCCAGCGCGACATTGAGCGCCAGCGTATGGCTGCGGAACTGCACCGGAGAGACGTTGACGGCGAGGCGGACGCCGTCGGGCCAGCGGGCGGCTTCCGCGCAGGCGGTGGTCAGCACCCATTCACCGAGCGCGACGATCAGGCCGGTATCTTCCGCGACCGGAATGAACTCGGCCGGCGATACCATGCCCCGTTCGGGATGGCGCCAGCGCAGCAGCGCCTCGCAACCGGTGACGGTGTTGTGGGTGAGGTCGAGTAACGGTTGGTAGTGGATCTCGAAGCCGCCCTCGGAGAAGCTGCGGCTGCCTACGATCTGGCGCAGATCCTGCTCCATCTCCTGGCGGGCCTTCACCCGCTCGTCCATCCGCGGTTCGAAGAAGCGCCAGGTGCGGCGGCCGTCGGCCTTGGCGCCGTACATCGCGAGATCGGCATGCTTGAGCAACTGGTCGAGATCGGCGCCGTCGCGCGGCGCCATCGCAATGCCGATCGAGGCATCGGTCGAGATGCGGTGTCCCAGGCATTCGCACGGCTTGCGGATCGCTTCCTGGATGCGTGTSACCAGGTCGATGACRTCGCGCTGGTGCTGGACCGCGGTCTGCACCACGGCGAATTCGTCGCCGCCCAGACGGGCGACGAAGTCGCCGTCGCGCAGGCACGCACGCAGCCGCTCGGCGATGGTCTTCAGCAGTTCGTCGCCGACCGGATGTCCCAGGGAATCGTTGATGCTCTTGAACTCGTCGATGTCGAGATAGAACACCGCGAACTGGCTGCCGGTGGCAAGCTGCCTGAACTCGTGGTCCAGCCGCTCGCGGAACAGCACCCGATTCGGCAATTCGGTCAGCGCGTCGTAGTGCGCGAGGTGCGCGATCTTCGCCTCGGCGCGCTGTCGCTCGGTGATGTCCTCGAGCGTCGTCACCCAGCCGCCGTCGCCGAGCGGCTGGTATTGGAACTCGATCACCCKTCCGTCGCCGGGTTCGAACAGCGACTGCGTGACTTCGCCCTTCGCCACCATGCGCATGAAATTCATGCAGTAGTCGTCGACGTCGCCCGGAAACGAGCCGCGCTCCTTGCGATGCACGATCAGGTCGCGCAGCATGCAGCCCGGCTTCACCACYTCGGTGGACAGGCCGAACATGTCGATATAGCGCTGATTGCAGACGATCATCCGTTGCGAGCGGTCGAACAGCAGCAGGCCGTGCTTCATGTTGTTGAGCGCGGTGTCGAGATGCCGCTTCTGCAGCTGCAACCGGCGCTGCGACGCCCGGTGTTGCCGCGACATCTGCCGGATGATCAGATACAGCATTGCCGCGATCACCAGCGCYGAAARTCCGGCGGCGATGATCAGGAAGCGGGTCTGCTGGCGCCAGTCGGCAAGTGCGGCCTCCACCGTCGTGGTGGCGATGATTGTGATCGGGGCACCGCTCAGCTGGCGCACCGCGCCGACGCGGTCGCGATGGTCGACCGGACTTTCGAACCGCAGCGTTCCAAAGCCGCCGTTGATCCGCGCCGTCGTCAGCAGCGGGCCGTTTGCGAAGTTSACGCCGACCATCTCTTCGATGTGCGGATATCKCGCCAGCAAGGTGCCGTCGCGGTGGAACATGGAAATCGCCGARCTTTCGGCGAGTGTCACCGAGCTGAAGAACTGTTCGATCATTTCCGGCGGAATTCCACGGGTCACCAGTCCGAGAAACTCGCCGTCRGGCCCGAGAATCCGGCGCGATGCGACGATGGCCCAGCTTCCGGAGACGCGGCTCTGCACCAGTTCGAACTGCATCGGCGTCAGCGCGGTGCCTGATTTGAACGCCTTGAAATAGCTCCGGTCGGCGATGTTGATCGGCCGCACCGGCCACACCGTCGACGAATTGACCATCGTTCCGTCCGCGTCATAGATATTGACGCCTGCGGAGTCATAAGTGCTGCCGACGCGCGTACGCAGCATCTGGTGGATGTCTTCACCTGCAATCGCATCCCGGAACGCCTTGGGCGTGGTGATGGCGGATATCGGCAGATGCGCGACGACGTCCGCCTGCATCGCCTGGATGTCCTGGAATTGCAGATCGAAATGCCGGGTCAGCAGCAGGATGGTGTTGTTGAGCTCGCGGGCGGTGCTCGCCAGCGCACGGTCGCGGAAATGGCCGATCGCCATCGTGGTGCCGAGCGCAACCGTACCGATCAGCACCACACCGCAGATCACGAGCCAGAGGATCGGACTGCGCCAGCCGGTCGCCTTGAGGTCGACGGTGTCGCTATCGCTGTCCATCGTTCGACCGCGATCGATTCCCTTGCTGCGCTTGACGAGCCGTTTCCACATCGCCCCACCCCGTTGAGGGTAAGGTGATACGCAGGACAGGTGGAATTCCCGTTAGTAATGTCGGTTACTCAAAGGTTTACGCTGCGGYTCGAATGCCCGGCGGCTGCCGCGGAATGAGACAGATGGCTTGTCGGCTGAGCGTTGATCCGTAGATTTACGGATATTGCGCGGTGCCATGAACGGCTATATGACCCGTCCAGCGATGACCGAGCGGTCCTGTGTGGGGGATGCTGTTCCGGACATGCGAGGGGCCCGGCACCAACACCGGGCCCCGCATTGTTTTGTCGGACGCCGCAGTCATGCCGTTTCCATCATCACCTCGCCAACGTCACGGGCGGCGGCCCTGGCGACGCTCGGGGGCATCGTCATCCCTGATCATGTGGGCGTAGGCGAGGGCACCGTCATCACCTCGATCTTGTTGCCGTCGAGGTCGCGGATGAAGGCGGCATAGTACACCACCATGCTGGCTTGCCGCGGACCGGGAGCGCCGTCGTCGCGACCGCCACCGGCGAGCGCGCGGGCATGGAATTCCTGCACGGCCTCGATGCTCCTGGCGCGCAGGCAGACATGGGCGCCGGTGTCGTCGTCGGGTGGCCGCATCGACGGGCGGGCATTGAGCCAGAACTCAGGATATTTCCTGTCTCTTATACACATCGGGCGGGCATTGAGCCAGAACTCAGGATATTTCAGGCCGAAGCCCACCGTGGTCGGCCGCTCGGTGAGGCGGACGTAGCCCAGCGGTTCGAGCACCTGCTGGTAGAACGCCGCGCTTGCCGTCAGGTCGCGTACGGCAATGGAGATGTGGTCGATCATGCTGGCTCCCACTGGATCTGCGCGGCCAGCAAATCATGCCAAATCAGGGTCCGATACACCGCCGGATGCGGCGCAGAACTGCGCCGGGGCAGGACAAACATCCCCTGCCTCCGGGGCGCCGAGGGGAATGGCAGCCATGACGGCGCCTTGTTGTGACCGCGGTTGAATTGCGCGGGGGCGGCGGGATAGCTTGCCGCCGGCAACAAACCCCTTTCGCCGCTCCGGAGTCGTCATGTCGCACGCGAAGCTGTTTTCCCCGCTCCAGGTCGGGCCCCACACCCTCGCTCATCGTGTGGTGATGGCACCGTTGACGCGGATGCGGGCGGAACGGACGAGCTTTGCCCCGCGCGACCTCAACGCCACGTATTATCGGCAGCGGGCCACCAAGGGAGGCCTGATCATCGCCGAAGCCTCGCCGGTCGTGGCGACCGGACGCGGCAACCCGGCGACCCCCGGCATTTATTCGGAAGAACAGATCGCCGGCTGGCGCAAGGTGACGGACGCCGTGCATGCCAAGGGCGGCGTCATCTTCCTGCAGCTGTGGCATGTSGGACGGGTGTCGCACTCGTCGCTGCARCCCGGTGGYGTGCTGCCGGTGGCGCCGTCGGCGGTCGCCATCGACGGCACCACGATGACGCCGTCGTCGAGYACGCCGCAACCCTATGAAACGCCGCGGGCGCTGGAGACGGCGGAGATCCCGGGCATCATCGAGGCGTTCCGGCTGGGCGCGCGCAATGCGAAGGCMGCGGGTTTCGACGGYGTYGAGATTCACGGCGCCAATGGCTACCTGCTCGAGCAGTTCCTGCAGTCGCACACCAATCTGCGCACGGATCAATATGGCGGGTCGATCGCCAACCGGGCGCGATTGCTGCTCGAAGTCACTGAGGCCGCCATCGATGTCTGGGGCGCCGATCGGGTCGGCGTGCGGTTGTCGCCTTATGGCGTAGCCAACGGCAGCGGTGAGGCGGATCCGATGCCGCTCTACAGCCACGTGGTCAAGGCGCTGGATCCGCTCGGCCTCGCCTATCTGCATCTTTTGGAGCCGCGCAGCAGCGGCGCCGGCCGTGCCGAGGTCAACCACACCAACGTGCCCGCGGCCATGGAGCTGTTTCGGCCGCTGTGGCGCGGTGTGCTGATTACGGCCGGTGGCTTCGACGGCGCCTCCGCTGAAGCGGCCATTGATGCCGGCCACGCCGACGCCATCGCGTTCGGCCGCTTCTTCATTTCCAATCCGGACCTGCCGCAGCGCATCGCCCGCAGGATCCCATTCACACCCTACAACCGCGCGACGTTTTATGGTGGCGAGGAGGTGGGATATACCGACTATCCGGAGGCGGCGGAGTAAGGGGAGCCGCAGCCGTCGGACGCTAACCCGCCTTCAATCCCTTCAGCGCCTGCACGGTTTCCTTCAACCCCTTGTGCAGCGGCCTGTCGCGGCGGATCACCACCGCCAGCGTGCGGTGCAGTTTCGGCGAGAGCGGACGCACCACCAGTGACTTTGTTGCGGAACTGCGGGCGCCGCCGTCGCGGCGCATGGCCATGCCCGGCACCACCGCGCAGCCGAGCCCGGCCGCGACCAGCTCCTTGATCGCCTCCACACTCGCCAGCGTCATCATCGGACGCAGCGTCACACCGCTGTCGGCGAACCAGGCTTCCACCAGCCGCCGCGTGTTGCCGCCCGGCAGCAGCACCGGCATCGCCCCCAGCACCGCCGGGGTGACGCGCGCAGGGAGGGTCGTGGCGGGCGGAGCGATCAGCACGAACGCGTCGTCGAGCACCGGCGTGATGTCGAGGGTGCGGCCGGAGGCGGGCAGGGTCACGAGGCCAATGTCGAGGGTGTTGTCCTCCACCGCCTTCACCACGTCGGTGGTGTTGCCGGTGCCCACCGAAATCTCCAGGGTCGGAAACCGCCGGCGCAGTTCGCGCAGGATCGGCGGCAGCAGGAAGATGCAGGCGGTGGCGCCGGTGCCGAGCCGCACCCGTCCCATGGCGCCGGTGGCGTGCCGTGCCATGGCGTCGTGCGCGGCCGCGACCGCGGCCTCGATCCGATCGGCATAGTCCAGCAGCTCAATGCCGGCCACGGTCGGCTTCGCCTGCCGCCCGACGCGTTCGATCAACCGGACGCCGAGCCGCTGCTCCAGTGCGCGCACCTGCAGGCTGATCGCCGGTTGCGACAGATTGGCCCGTTCGGCCGCGGCGGAGAACGAGCCCAGCTCGATCACGTCGCGAAAGCTGCGCAACTGGTCGAGATTGAGGCCGGGCGTATGAGGCGCCAGGGCATGGACCTCCTGACGAAATGAGCGCATCGATCCTCCTTCGGAAACGTGGCGTCAGGTCGATAAGTAATTCTCATACTCTGCATAACATATCAAAGCTTCTTTTATGGATCCCGAGGGTGCAGATTGAAGCCGGGCTGGTTCACCAACGTCCCTTGAAACCACTTTCTGCAGGCCAATTACGCTATGTCACATCCTCTCTACGGACCTCGAATGGAGCGCTGCTTCGACATCATCATCGAATTGAGCATCGAACTCGGCTTGCTCATCACCGGTTCACCGCATTCGCGGCTGCGCCAGCGCGCGGCGCTGCGCCGGCTGGATTCCAGGCTGCGTGCCGATGTCGGCGTCAGCCGTGCCGAGGCGCTGCGCGGGCGGCGTGATTTGATGCCATGAGCCCTGTGCGGGCGCGTGATACGGAGGCGTCGCGCCCCGCCATCGGGGTGCGCGACGCGACCGCGGGCGACATGGCCGAAGTCGCCGCGATCTATGCCCATCATGTCCTCCACGGTCTCGCCACCTTCGAGGAACAGCCGCCGGCCGTTGACGAGATGCTGTCGCGCCGGGCCGCGGTGCTGGCGCTTGGCCTGCCATACCTGGTTGCCGAAGCCGCGGGGCGGGTGGTCGGCTATGCCTATGCCACGGCCTACCGGCCGCGACCGGCCTATCGCTACACCATCGAGAACTCGGTCTACCTCGCCAACGGGCGCGGCGGAGCCGGTCTCGGCACCGCGCTGCTCGCGGAACTGATTGCGCGTTGCGAGTGCGGGCCGTGGCGGCAGATGATTGCTGTCATCGGCAATAGCGGCAATGCCGGCTCGCTTGCGTTGCACCGCAAGCTCGGATTTCAGCCGGTTGGTACGCTTCCATGCGTGGGCTTCAAACTCGGCCGCTGGGTCGATACGGTGCTGATGATCCGTCCGCTCGGCACCGGCGGCAGCACAGCCCCGGTCGAGATGGTCCGAAAGGCCGAATGCTGATATCCCGTCGTACCGTCGTTTGCCTTGGCCTTGCGCAACTGATCTCGTGGGGCACCTCCTATTATCTAATCGGCGGTTTCGGCGAGGCGATGGCGGCCGACCTCGGGTTCTCGCGCGGCCTGATCTACGGCGGCTTCTCGGTGGCGCTGCTGGTGATGGGCCTGAGCTCGCCGCTGGTGGGAGCGTTGATTGACCGCCATGGCGGCCGCACCGTGATGATCGCGGGCTCGCTGCTGAACGCCGCCGGCTGCATCACGCTGGCGCTTGGTCATGGTCTCGTCGTCTATTTCGCCGCCTGGATTGTCCTTGGCCTTGCAATGCGGCTGACGCTCTACGAGGCGGCGTTCGCGGCACTGGCACGGCTTGGCGGCCCCCAGGCGCGTCGTGCCATGTCCCAGATCACCCTGCCGGGCGGGCTCGCATCGACGGTGTTCTGGCCGCTCGGCCATCTGATCGCGGAGCATGCGGGCTGGCGCGGGGCTGTTTTCGCCTATGCGGGATTTGCGCTGGCAACCATCCCGCTGCATCTGGCGATTCCCGAGGGCCGTTATGGCGATGTGACCATGAAGGAGGCCACGCCTGCGCCGCAACCGCTCGCGCTGAGCCGCGCCGATCGTCTGATGGCCGGTGCCCTGTATGCGCTGATTGCGATGCTGACCAATTTCCTCAATGCCGGGATGTCGTCACACATGATCGCGATCCTGACCGGCCTCGGGGTTGCGGCTGCGACTTCAGTGTGGATTGCAACCCTGCGCGGCATCGGCCAGTCGTCGGCGCGGCTCGGCGAAATCCTGTTCGGGCGGCGGTTTCAGCCGCTGGCGCTCAATCTCCTTGCCTGCGCGATCCTGCCGCTGGCCTTCGTCGCGGGGCTGTTCAGCGGCACGCTCAGTGGCGCGGCGCTGGCGTTCGCGTTCGTCTACGGCGCGGCCAACGGCATCGTCACCATCACCCGCGGCACGCTGCCTCTGGTGCTGTTCGATCACCGCGTTTACGGTTCGCTGGTCGGTCGCCTGCTGGCGCCGGGCTTCGTCGTCTCAGCCACGGCGCCGCTGGTCTATGCCACGGTGATCGATCGTTTCGGGGAAGCCGGCGGCCTTTATCTCTCGCTTGTGGCGGCGATCGTCGTCTTCGCCGCGTCGGCGTGGCTGCTGCTTGCATTTCGGCCGGTCGCCAAGCGCTGATCCGGATTGTTGTCTGTTCATATCCGGTCGCGATGGTCGCGCACTTGTGAATGCAAATCCCCGCCTGCCGTGTCAGCTATCAATCGTTCGTCTCATGACAAGAATAGCCTCGCCGCAGGAGACATTCATGTGTCAGCCAAAGCCGTCGCGTCGTTTCGCTTTCGATTGGATGATGATGGCGTTCATGCTGGTGCATCCGGTCCATGCTGTGGCCGGCACGGTGCAAACCGGCGCGGCGGTTCGGGCACCGGCGCAATCCTGCCCGGCGCTTTCGGCTGCCGTGCCGGCTACCACGCCGACCCCGCGTCCCGATGCCTGGGTCGCGCAACAGGCGGCGGTCCGGCAAGCCCTGGCCGCACGTGCCTATCAAACCATCACCTTCGGCGACTCGATCATGCAGGGTTGGAGCGAGGCGCGGCTGGGGCAGGCGATGGACATGACGGTGCTCAATGCCGGGTTTGGTCAGGATGGAACCGAGCATACCCTGTGGCGGCTCAAGAGTTTCGATTGGCGTTCGCAGTCGCCGAGCCATGTGCTGCTGCTGATCGGCACCAACGACATTGGTTATCCAACCTGCGATATCTATTGGGGAATCAGGACGGTGGTGCAGAGCGTTCATGCCACTTTTCCCAAAGCGCGCGTCGTGGTCACCAGCATTCTGCCGCGGGGGACCGACTTGATGGGAGCCGACGACAAGATCCGCGCTGTGAATGCCGCGCTCAAGGCGTCCGCCCCCGCCGCCGATTTTGCGTTCTTCGATGTCCACGATGCTTTCGCGTGCGGTCACAAGACGCCTTGTCCGCTGTTCATCCCGGACTTCAACCTGCATTTGACCACGGCCGGCTACGATTTGCTGACATCGTTGCTGCGGACATTCATCGCCGCCGATGAACGGCGGCTTGGTTCGGAGAAAGACCGATGATTGATGCATTCCCTCCGCAGATCCCGCGCGGGGGATTGTGGATGTGGTGGGCGATGCTGTCGATCATGGTCCAAAGCTTGCCCGCATTCGCACAAGCCCCCGCCCGTTCCGAGACACCGCAGATCTGGTTCAGCATGGGGGCGCTCACGTCCCCGGCAGGCCATCACAGCTGGGAGCTGCTATTCGATACGCCCGACGCGCCATGGCCGCAGGCGCTGAGCCACGTCAAGGTCATCGGTGTTCTGACCCAGGCGCTGGTCAAGATTTCGGACGACGAATTGGCGAAGGTCGTTGCGCGATTGAAACAACAACACGTCGCCCTGGGCATTGAAATGCTGGCGCAGGCCTACACGCTGCCGGGGATGGCCGCACCGCCGGGATGCGGCGGAGGGGTGGAAGGATACTTTCCCCCGGAGCAGACTGCAGCGCTGGCGGCCAAGATCAAGCGCGCAGGTGGCACGCTGCAGTATATCGCCATGGATGAGCCGTTGTGGTTCGGTCATTATTATGACGGCCATCTGGCCTGCCGGTCGTCCATCGCGGACGTGGCGGCACGGGTTGCCGCCAATCTGCGCGAGTATCAGAAGCTGTTTCCGGATGTCGTCATCGGCGACATCGAGCCGTTTCCCTCGATCACCGATCAGCCGAACTGGCAGAACGACTACAAGGCGTGGACCCAGGCGGTTCAGCACGCCGTCGGCAAGCCGGTGTCGTATCTCTTTGTCGATATCAATTGGGGGCAGGTGAAGTGGCAGCAGAGCCTTCCCGCTGTTGCAGCTTTCGCGCGCGCCAACGGCTTGCCGCTCGGCATGATTTACAACGCCGCGCCGCCGCCCGCCAGCATGACCAACGAGGCCTGGCTCGCCGATGTGCGCCAGAACTTCACTCATATCGAAAAGGATATGCACGTGGCTCCGGACTGGGCGATGTTCACCTCATGGGCGAAATACCCAGGCCATGCCGTCACCGATCAATATGGATTGGGCGAGGATTTTGCAGTGAAGCAGTATTTGCAACTGCATGCGGCGTCGCACTGATGCCGGGTCGCAGGATCGGCGCCGATGGCGGCGGAGTGCCCGTCGTCATCCTCAAATCCGCCGTCCTGCATTCTCCCAGTACGGATCGCGCAGCTTGCGCTTGAAGATCTTGCCGGAATCCTCCCGCGGCAGGTCGGTGGCGAATTCGACCGTTTTCGGCACCTTGTAGCCCGCCATCCGTTCGCGCAGGTAGGCGCGCACGCTGTCAGCGTCGAGTGTGATGGCCGGCTGCGGCTGCACCACGGCGCACAGCGCCTCGCCATATTCCTCGTCGGGGATGCCGAACACGGCGCAATCGGTGACGCCGGGCATCTTGTGCAGTTCGGCCTCGATCTCCGCCGGATAGATGTTGACGCCGCCGGAGATCACCATGTCCTTGGCGCGGTCGCACAGGTACAGGAAGCCATCGGCGTCGAGATAACCGATGTCGCCGGGCGCGAACGAACCTGCCTTGTTGGATTGCCGGCGCTTGTCGTCGTCGCGATGATAGGTGAAGTCGGTAATGTTGAGGGCTGTGGCAACCACCTCGCCGGGGGTGCCGGGTGGCAGCGTTGCGCCATCCGGGCCGACAATCCGCAGATCGGTGTCGGGCATGATGCGGCCGACGGTGCCCGGATGGGCCAGCCATTCCTCCGCCGTGCACAGGGTGACCATGCTGGTTTCGGTCGAGCCGTAATACTCGTTGATGATGGGGCCCCACCATTCGATCATGGCGCGCTTGATCGGCGGCGAGACCGGTGCCGCGGCATGGATCACGAATTGCAGCGAGGAGAGATCGTAGCGCCTGCGCACCTCGTCGGGCAGCTTCACCAGGCGGTTGAACATGATCGGCACCATGTGCAGGTGCGTGACGCGGTGCCGCGCGATCAGCGCCAGCAATTCTTCCGGATCGAACCGCGGCTGGAAGATCACATTGCCGCCGAGCCGTGCCGCCACGCTACCATAGGCGTTCGGCGCGGAGTGGTACATCGGACCGGTGACCACGGTGACGATGTCGGAGGGATCGTGGCCGGTGAAGCCGAAACCGCGCATCAACCGCTGCATCGACGCCAGCGCCTGCTCCGGCGTCGGCGGCGCGCGGCGCACGCCCTTCGGACGCCCGGTGGTGCCGGAGGTGTAGATCATGGTGCCTGGCGGGTCGAAGGTCTGCGGCGGGGCCGGTGCGAAACGTTCGACCCAGTCGTCCCACACCGTCATGCCGGCGGGGACCTCGCATAACGCATCGGGAATCGAATAGGCGCGCTGGATCTCCGCCGGCGTGCGCACCACCAGCACGGCGACGCCGGCGGGGAACGCGGCCCGCACCCCTTCGACGAAATCGGCATGGATCACGATGGCCTTGGCGCCGGAATTCTCGAACAGATATCGCGCCTCGTCTGCGGTGTAGTGCCAGTTCGCCGGCACCGGATAGGCGCCGACCAGCCCGGCGCCGCCCATGACTTCGAGGAAGGCGATGTCGTTGCGCAGAAAAATCGCCACTGTGTCGCCGAACCCGACGCCGAGCGAGGCGAAACCGCTGGCCGCCTTCGCCGCACGCAAGGTGACCTCTTCGGTGGTGGCGCGCCGGTCGCCGCTGCGGATCTCGCCCATGTGGTTTCGCTCCCGATGTCGACGTTTGTTTCTTGTTCATTGGCGCTCTGCGGCGCAAAAGCAGTGTCGCCCTGTTGGTCGGGGTCTTCAAGGCACCTTATTGCGTTCCAGCCATCCCGGCGATGCCGCGTGGGCACGTCGGCAACGAGGGCGATGCGTCTCGAGACACGAGGTCTCAGTCGTCGCGACGAAGCCGAGGGACAGCTTCTCTGGATACCGCATTCGTCATTCCGCTCACAAAATAAGTCCACCATCCACAATCAGCGTCTGCCCGACGATGTAGGACGCGAGCGGCGATGCCAGGAATAGCGCGGCACCGGCCATGTCCGCCGGCTTGCCCAGCCGCCTCAGCGGGATTTTCTCCACCGCGGCCTCCAGCCGCTTCGGATTGGCTGTGGTCACCTTGGTCATCTTGGTGTCGACCAGGCCGGGTGCGATGCCGTTGACGCGGATGCCGTCCTCTGCCCACGCCTCGCCGAGTGTGCGGGTGAGCCCCATCGCGCCGGTCTTCGACGCATTGTAGGCCGGGTTGCCCTTGGTCGAGTGATAGGCGGCGGTCGACGAGACGATGATCAGGCTGCCATGGCTCGCTTTGAGCATGGGATGGAATTTGGCGCCGCAAGCCATCAGGCTCATGAGGTTGACTTCGAGCACCTTGCGAAACCCGGGCATCTCGAACTCGCCGCGCTTGTAGACCACGGCGCCTTGCGCCAGCACCAGGATATCGAGCCGGTCAAAGCACGGTTCGAAGCGATCGACGGCGCCGGTGTCGCTGACGTCGAGCCGGCTGTAGTGCAGGCCGTCGAGATTGCAGCCGTCCTCGGGTTTGTAATCGCCGGCGCTCGCGCGAGTGCCGCAGACATGCACCAGGGCGCCCCTGGCGCGGAAGGCCTGAGCGATGCCGTTGCCGATCCCGCTGGATCCGCCGACGACCAGCGCGGTCTTGCCGCTGAAATCAAGCTCGTTCATCGCGTGTCCATCCCTGCATTTTCGAATTTGTTAGGTCGTTTGCATAAAGCAATTGACCTAATTTCTGTGCTGTGCGTACTGTTGTCAATATGAGCCAGGCGACGACCCGTGATTTGTTGAAGCTTGCGGCACGGCGGCTGTTTGCCCACCGCGGCTTCGACGGCGTGAGCGTGCGCGACATCGTCGACGCCGCAGGCCAGCGCAACAGCGGCTCGCTGCATTACTATTTCGGCACCAAGGAAGAGCTGGCGCGCGAACTGGTTGCCGACGGTGCGCGGTTGATCGACCAGCGCCGTAACAGCCAGCTCGATGTGCTGGAGCGCGACGGCGGCGCGAGGACGCTGCGCCAGGTGGTGGAAATCCTGGTCTGGCCGTCGACCGGGCTCGGCGGGCAGGGGGGCGAAACGGAAGCCTCCAACAGCGAGGATACCTATATCCGTTTCATTTCCATGCTGCAGATGAGCCACCGCCAGCTGTTCCTCGACGCCCTGGAAGGCAAGTGGGCGTCGGGCTACGAGCGCTGTCTCGATCACATTCGCCGGATGCTGCCGGAGATCGACCCTGAGCTAGTCAACCAGCGGTTGGTCTTCATGTCGCTGTTCCTGCGCGCTGCGATGTCATCGCGCGAGGCGGCGCTCGACGGCGTGCCATCACATCATTTCTGGAGCGCCGCGTTCACCATGGAGAACGTGATCGACACCATCGAGGGCATCCTGCGTCCGGCGCCGTCGAAGCAGACACGCGCCGCGCTCATGCGTCACCGCAGGCAACTCGCGGGGAAACCGCGCGGCAAGCGCACGGCCGGGAGCGGGCAGGCCGAATATCACGCCCATTGAGACTGGCCGCGCGACAGACGCGGCAGCAACGACAGGTCCGGGAAGGAAGCATGCCAATGTCTGAAACCTCGTCCGAGATCATGTCCGACTTCAAGCAACTGAGCCGCTCGGTCGCCGGATCGCGGGTGCTGGTCACGGGTGCGGCGAGCGGCATGGGCCGCGCCACCGCGCGGGTGTTCGCTGCGGAAGGCGCCGTGGTCGCGGTGACCGATCTGGCCCAGGCGGATGCGGAACGAGTGGCCGCGGACATTCGCGCGTGCGGCGGCCAGGCCACCGCATGGGCGCTTGATGTGGCAGATGGCGATGCGATCCGCCGCGTGGTCAGTGAAGTCGCTGAGACATTCGGCGGGCTCGATATCGTGATCAACAATGCCGGTGTCTCCGGCACCTCGCCGATCGACGGCGATGGTTATGACACGCTGTGGCAGCGGAGCATCGCGATCCTGCTCACGGCCCATCCGCGCATCATTCGCGCGGCGCTGCCTCATCTGCGCCGATCGAAGCACCCCCGCATTGTCAACATCGCTTCCACCGAGGCGCTCGGCGCCACCGCGCTGCATAGTCCGTACTCCGCCGCCAAGGCCGGGGTGGTCGGGCTCACCCGCTCGCTTGCGGTCGAACTCGGTCGTGATGGCATCACGGTGAACTGCATCTGCCCGGGACCGATCACCACCGGAATGACGGCGCGGATCAGCGACGAGCACAAGGCGATCTATGCCAGGCGCCGCACGGCGTTGGGCCGTTATGGCGATCCCGAAGAGATCGCGCATATGACGCTGAGCCTGTGCCTGCCGGCGGCCTCGTTCCTCACGGGGGCGATCATCCCGGTGGACGGAGGCCTGATGGCGCGCAATGCATAGGCAGGTGTGCACGGGATCGACGATGGGACACTCGCCCGTCAGGCCCGGGAGGCGCTGCCGCTGCATTTGACACGGCGGAACGATCGACCGACAGTTCCCGTACAAAGGGGGCGGGTGATCGGAATGAACGCGCCGGCAGCAGCTTCGGGTCCGTCCGCATCAGGCGCCGCCAGATCGCGGTCGACCGCCGAGATCGTCCGTCGGGTGCTGCCCTATCTGCGGCCCTACAAGCTGCTGGCGCTGGCCAACATCCTGTGCGCGGTGCTGGCGCTGGGAGGCTCCTTCGCCTTTCCCCAGATCATGCAGTACATCATCGATGACGTGATTGCCGGCGGCGCCATCGCCCGGCTGCCTTATGCCATCCTCGCGTTACTGCTGGCTTTTGTCCTTCGCGACCTCTTCACCCTGTCTCTTATACACATCTAGGTGCTGGCGCTGGGAGGCTCCTTCGCCTTTCCCCAGATCATGCAGTACATCATCGATGACGTGATTGCCGGCGGCGCCATCGCCCGGCTGCCTTATGCCATCCTCGCGTTACTGCTGGCTTTTGTCCTTCGCGACCTCTTCACCTGGCTGCGTATCCTGGTGAACAACACGTTCGAGCAGAACGTCATCTACGACATGCGGCGCGAGCTCTACGCGCGGTTGCAGCGGCTGCCGGTCGGTTTTTTCGATGATCGCGCCTCGGGCGACCTGATGACGCGGGTCATCGACGATGTCGGTTCCGTCGAGCGCCTGCTGATCGACGGCACCGAACAGGCCACCATTGCGTTCCTGAGCGTGACCTCGGTCTTCGTCATCCTGCTCTGGAAAAGCCCGCAACTGGCGCTGCTTGCGCTGTTGCCGCTGCCGCTGCTGAGTCTCGGCGCGTTCTGGTTCACGGTCACCGCGGTGCGCTGGTATCGCGCCACGCGCCAGAGCGTGGGGGCCTTGAATTCGCTGCTGGCCGACAATCTCCAGGGTATCCGCCAGATCAAGGCTTTCGATCGGCTGCGTCACGAAGACGACCGGTTCGCCGGGCAGGCGGGCCTGGTGCGGCAGCAGACGCTGCGCGTTCTCAAGGTCTGGTCGATCTATTCGCCCGCGATGACGTTTGTTGGCTCGCTGGGCACGGTGCTGGTGCTGTGGCGCGGCGGCGCGATGGTTGCGGCCGGCGAGATCAAGCTCGGCGAACTGGTGGGATTTCTGTTCTATCTCACCTTGTTCTATGAGCCGGTCGGCCGGTTGCAGGCGTTCAACCAGATGCTGCAATCGGCCCGCGCGGCGAGCGAGCGGGTGTTCGATATCCTGGACATGCCGATGGAACGTACGCCGGCCGGCGGCGGCGCGTCGCTGCCGAGGCCGGTGTTGGGCGACGTGCGGTTCGAGGCCGTGAGCTTCAGCTACAGCCATGGGCGGCACGCGCTGGCCGATATCTCGCTTCATGCCCGCCCCGGCGAGATCATCGCGCTGGTCGGCCAGACGGGGTCCGGCAAGTCGACCATCGCCAACCTGCTGCTGGGATTCTATACGCCAGACGCGGGGCGAATCCGTATCGACGGCGTCGACATCGCCACCCTTCCGCTGGACCTGCTGCGCGGGCAGATCGCCCTGGTCAGTCAAGAAGGCTTTCTGTTCAACGGCTCCGTGCGCGACAACATCCTGTACGGCAAGCTGGACGCCAGCGAGGCGGAGCTGCTGGCCGCGGCGTCGGCCGCGAACTGTCACGACTTCATCGCCCGGCTGCCGCAGGGCTACGAAACTCAGGTCGGCGAGCGCGGCGTCAAGCTCAGTGTCGGAGAAAAGCAGCGCATCAGTATTGCGCGGGCGCTGTTGAAGGACGCACCGATTCTCATTCTCGACGAAGCCACCGCCAGCGTCGACACCGCGACCGAAACGCTGATCCAGGAAGCGCTGCAACGATTGATGGCCGGCCGCACCAGCTTTGTGATCGCGCATCGGCTGGGGACGGTGCGCCATGCGGGGCAGATCCTGGTCCTGCATGCCGGTGTCATCGCCGAGCAGGGCACGCACGAGCAATTGCTGGCTGCGGGTGGCCTCTATGCCAGGCTGTCGCAGCTGTCCGCCGCCGAGCCTTCCGACGACATCGGCGAGGAGAGCACTGTCATCAGGGACCAGCAGGCGGACGCAGGGTCGGAACCGGATGCCGCGGCGTATCGGGAGAAATCTCGTCAATGATCTTGCCGAGCAGTCCGTGCACGCCGGATGCGTCGAGCCAGCCCCATTCCCCGTTCGGATTGACCTCGAGAAAGTGGTAGGTGCCGCCGGCCAGCAGCATGTCGATCCGCCCGTACTGCAATTGCAGGTCCGCCATCAGCGAAAACGCGCCGCGCTCGATCTCCGGCGGCAACGGATGAGCCAGCCATTCGTCGGTCACGTAGTCGGTGGCGAGTTCGCGCCAGTCCAGCGTGCGATCGGCAAAGGGACGTCGCGCCAGTTCGAATGCAAACAGTCTGTCGCGCACCACGGCGATGGTGACGTCCTTCTCGGCGACGACCAGATCCTGGATCGTCCAGGGAACGGCCGGATCGAGTTCACTCTCCTCGACCGCGGTGGTGTAGAACACCGACGCCTTGTCGATGCGTGTCGAACTCAGGCTCTTGACCACCGATCGGTGTCCCGGCCGCAGCGTCCGCGATGCACCTAACACGGACTTGAAGGGTGGCACGGTGAAATACCGGCCGGCGGCGCGCGCCTGTGTGAGCTTGCCGCAGCGAACGTCAGCGAACGGTTCGACCAGAACCAGCCGTCGGCGTGACCACACCAGGTTCACCGCCTCGCGCATCATGTACCACAGCTCCTCTTCGACATAGTTGACACGGTCCGGGATCTCCGCGCCCGGGGTGAGGTCCTTCGTGCGCATCGGTTTGCGCCAATAGAACTTCGCGACCTCGCGATCGGTCACTTTGCGGCCGGTCGGGTTTTCGATCTCGAAGCCCGACGGCGTCTGCAGGATCTTGTAGTCCGGCCACAGATTGAAGTTGAATCGGAAGATCCGTTCGGTGCCGATCTTCGAGACCAGCAGGTCCGTGGTCACGTCATGGGAGTTGGTGAAGATGAGAGTGACGGCAGGCGCGCTTGCCATGAAAATCTCTATGATGGTCCCGACGGCGGATTAGAGCGTTTTCCAGCGAAGTGGATACCGGTTCCCCCGCGACAAACGCGAAGCGTTTGCGCGGAGAAAACGCGTTGAAAAAAATGCTAGAGCTGAATGAATTGAGGTTGAATCGATGCGACCACACGCTCGGTTCACCTCTCCCCGTCGGGGAGAGGTCGGATTGCGAAGCAATCCGGGTGAGGGCTGCTGTTCTCTCGACAGGCTGAAACCCCTCACCCGATTTGCTTGCGCAAATCCACCTCTCCCGATGGGAGAGGTGGACCTCCGATGCCGCACCAATCGAACCTAATTTCATCACGTTCTAGAGCTCCGTTCCGATTCTATCGGAACGGAAATCGCTCTCGCGCTCCCGTGATCCACACATGGAAAGCCTCCTGCAGCGTCGAGATGACGGCAAGAGGCTCTCCACCGGATCAGCCGCGCCATCGGCGCGACCGGCATCGCGCTATTGGTCGTCGCCGCCGTTGTCCTTTTCGCCGTCGAAGCGGGTCGAGCTCTTCATGTAGATCTTGCGCGCGTCGAAATCGTCGTCGTCCCAGCGCTGCTGTTTGGCATGGTCGTAGGCCGGCTCGATACCGGGACCAATCTGGTCGATGCGGATCTTTTCGCGTGCAATATGTTCAAGTGAAATCATCGTTTTGATCCTTCAAGGGTTGGATACACAGATGAAAACAGATGCCGATATGGAATCCATGCGCAGGACAAGTGGCAACGCAGGATCCTTCAATGCTTGCGGTAGGCTCTGCAGAACGTGACGGTTTTTGCGCCGCTCTTTTTGCAAGACGGACCGGCCGGATCTTTCACGTTTTCAAAAATTGTTTTTGTAAAATTCCCGTCAGGCGGGTCCCCGCGCGATTTATAAGGCAATCCCGAGGGCAACTCAATCGGCAGCCGGGCCGTTGGTTTGTGACAATCCATGACAGTCACGCCATGACAATCGCGTCCGTATTTCCGCAGTGCAGCGGGGCGACGCGGATTCTCCGGATGGCGTTGTCGTATTGACATGCTGGGGCAGTCGACCGACAGTCAGGCATTACCGTTTCCTGCCCAGCCATTCATGAAAGTCGGCTCCGAGATCATTTCCTCGAAAAAAGCCGCGGACAGTTCGTCAAAAAACTTGTGAGGCCCGAAGGGCCGCTTGCTTCAAATCCGTTTGTTCACCTCGGATCAACGATCCAGCAGGAGGGAATCATGACGCGCAAATGCACGTGTGCGATTGCTGCCGCCGCATCGCTCGGCGCGGCGGTGTTCGGAAGTACTGTTCTGGCAGGTTCATTGCTCTTGCTGGAGATCAGGCCGTCGGTTGCCCAGACGGCGGACCAGCACAATGCGCCGGGCGGTCCGCGCGACAGGGTCAACACCATGGTCCGGCAGCAGGGGTTCACCTTGCCGCCACCACCACCTACGCCGCCATCGGCGCCGGTTTCGACCACCACGGTTCGTTCACCGCCGTCGGCGCCGCCCGCCAAGAAGAATTGATGACGCTCTGCTCGAAATTCGCAAAGAATTCGAGGCCCTACATTTCTCCGAGCGAAAAATTCCGCACCAGGGCGCCGAGTGCGGCCTGGGTGCGCACGCCGGTCTTGTCGAAGATGCGCTTGAGGTTGAAGCGCACCGTGCCGGTGGTGAGATCGAAACGCTCGGCGATGTTTTCGACGTTGATGCCTCCCGCAACCAGGGCGGCGATCTCGCTTTCGCGTGGCGTCAGGCGGAACACGTCGCCGAGCGCTGAGGTATCGATCTTGAGCGCTGCATCCGGCTCGCGGATGAAGATCACGGTGCGCGGTGCGCGCAATCCCGGCTCGGAGGCGTGCAACCGCCAGATCGGCGCGATGTGCAGCAACAGCGGCAGCCGTGTCGACGGCCGTGGCAGGTAGACCCGCCTGCCGTCGCTGGTGGGGGACGTGCCGACGACCGTGATGGCGTCCTGCAATTGCTCGGTCAGGGACGCCGTCGCCGCGCGCAGTCCGCCGCGGCCGAGCAGCAGGCCGTCGTTCTGGTCCAGAATTTCCACGGCACGTGCATTGAAGAGCAGCGGCTGCTGGGTTTCGTCGAGCACGATGGCGCCGTCGGCCATCTTTTCGATGACGCTCGCGAGGCCATCGGCACGATGCTCGGCGGCGCTGACCCGATGCTGCAATTCGATTGCTGTTGCAACATGTGACACCATCGATTCCATGAGGCGTACCTCGTTAGATGCAAACGCGCCGACGTTGCGCCGCCGGCAGGTAATGAGATGGAACGGTGCGGCGCTGTGATTGTGCTGAACGGACATCGCGTAGAAGCCGTTCGCCGGTCGCACGAGTTCATTGTAGATCTCGCTGCGCTCGAGATCGCGATCGGCGATCTGCTCCGCCGACGACACTACTTTGCCCTTCGGCAGCAACTCGGCCCATTCGTGCCACAAGGGTGCGGTCATCGGCGACGCGAACCGCGCGATGCCTTCAGCGTCGAGACCGGCGCTGGCTTTCAGCAGTCCTGGTCCAGGCCGCGAAGCATCGGTCGCGAACAGCAGCGCATGCTCGCCGTGAAAATGCGTCGTCATGCTGTCGAGAGCCGTATCCCAGTACTCGGGATCGGCGGCAGACTGATAGACCAGGTCGATCAGACGCAGCAGGTCGGGATTCATGTCGGTCATTAAAATTCATCAGCAACGAGAGAAAAAAATTTCCGCCCACACGAATGCGCGATCTTCCGTCGCCAGCATGTGACTTTCATCGGCAAACTTTGCGGCCAAATCATGGGAGTTTGCGCTGATTGAGACAAGGCCCGCAGCGGTGTCATGTGGACGGTGCGCATGTCTCTCATGCAACTCATGTTTGGGAGATACGATGTGAGCGCTCAGCGAGCGGCAATGGTCTGCGCGTGATCGGTGGATGGTGATCGTCGACCTCTCACCCCCATGAACTTCGGCGCCCCGGCTATGAAAAGCCGAGGTTTTTTCGGGCGCGACGCGCGCCGTCTAGTCATCTGTCAAACTGTGGCGCCATAGTCATCTGTCAAGTTTTCTCGCCGCACAATACTGGCGTTACGTCTGTCTCGCCGACATTGCATCAGGTTCAATGGGATCTGCGTTTCTCGAATGACTGCAAGCGCGCTCCGTCGTCTCGCTTTGCGAGATCATTGCGTCAGCGCGCCTGCGCATCGCGCAGGGCGGTCAGCGCTTTGAATCCGACCCATCCCCAATACACCCGGTGATGGGCGATCAGGCCGTCGGCGACGTCCATGACTTCGACGAGGTCGACCTGATCGCCATCCGGCGTGGCGCGGGGATATTCCCAGGTCAGTTGCCTGCCGTTGAAAAAGAATGTGCCGGTGCGATACCAGCGGCCGAGGCCGCTGCCCGTCTTGCTCAGCCCGGCGCCGAAGAACGAACGGATCGCGGCGCGGCCATGCAGGATGCCTTCGGTGCGGTCGCGCAGTGTCACCGGGATCAGCGGGGTTTCGAGGATGGCGTTCTCGGCGTAAAGCGCCATCAGTCCGTCGAGGTCGCGGTTCAGCACGCTTGCATGCCAGCGCTCATAGATATGACGGATCTCGGCTTCGGTGGTCTCGCCCATGGTCGGTCCTGCTCCTGTTGTCGGAGCGCAGCTTTAACCCGCGCGATGCCGATGATGTTTCGTTGTCGGTCGAAATGTCAGTCGCCCGGGGGTGGCCTGGACGGTCGGCATTGACCGAAGTGACAAGCGGGTATATACCCGCATTTATGGATCAAGATACCTGCCTCTGTACGTCGTTGCGCCAGGCGGCGCACGCGGCGACCGAACTCTATGACCGCGCGCTTGCGCCGTCGGGCCTGAAGATCACCATGTTCCGGGTGCTGCGCCGGCTTGCGCTGGCCGGCGAGCCGACCATCAGCGAACTGGCGCATATCCTCGGGCTCGATCGTTCGTCGCTCGGCCGCAATCTGAAAGTGCTGGAGCGCGGAGGGTTCGTGCGCCTCACCGAGGGTGAGGACGAGCGCAGCAAGCTGGTGCGGCTGACGCCGAAAGGACGGGCCGCCCTCGACAAGGCCTTGCCGCTCTGGGGCCTGGCACAGGCGGCCTTGCGGACGACTCTGGGGCGCGACGGCGATGCGGTGTATTCCATCCTGGCCAAGGTCGGTGCGGAGAACACGGCGTGACGTGTGGTGACAAAATGAAAATTCGGTTCGTCACGGCTCAAACCTTTCAAACCTTCTTTCAAACCTTGGAGACTTGAATCATGCCTCTCGTCAGAGTGGATGTCGGCAGCGGCATTTCACGTGAAACACTGCAAGTGATCGGCGACGCCGTCTACGGCGCGATGGTGGAGATCGCCAAGGTGCCGGAGCACGACCGCTTCCAGATCTTCACCCGGCACATCGGCGACGAACTGGTCTATCCGACACAGGGCTATCTCGGCGTCAGCTACTCGCCGGATATCATCTTCATCCAGGTGTTCTGGGTGGCGGGGCGCTCCACCGAGGTGAAGCAGGCTTTCTACAAACGGATTGCGGACGAGATCCACGCCAAGGCGGGCGTGCGCAAGGACGACGTGTTCATCAACCTGATCGACTGTGCCCGCGAGGACTGGTCGTTCGGCGGCGGCGTGATGCAGTACGCGCCGAAATAAGATAGCTCAGAGCGTTTTCGAGCGAAGTGGATACCGGTTCGCGTGAAGAAAATAGCGGGAGACATGACAATGCGATTGCTTGTGGTCGGCGCCGGATCGACCGGTGGATATTTCGGGGGGCGGCTGGCCCAGGCCGGTCGCGACGTGACCTTCCTGGTGCGGCCCAAGCGTGCCGAACGGCTGCGGCAGCGCGGCCTCGAGATCGTCAGTCCGCATGGCGATGTCAGGCTGGACAAGCCGCAGCTCGTCACCGCCGGCGACATCCGCGGGCCATACGATGCCGTGCTGCTGACGGTGAAGGCGTTCTCGCTGGACGCGGCGCTCGACGACATGGCACCCGCGGTCGGTCCCGATACCATGATCCTGCCGGTGCTCAACGGCATGAAGCATGCGGATGTGCTCACCGCGCGGTTCGGCGCGAAATCCCTGATCGGCTGCGTCTGCAAGGTCGCAACCCTGGTCGACGATGACGGACGCATTGTCCAGCTCAACAAGCTGCAGGACATCGCTTACGGGGAAATGAGCGGTGCGACCTCGGCGCGCACGCAGCAGATCGATACGTTCATGCAGGGCGCGGGCTTCGATGCCCGCCTGTCATCCACGATCGCACGCGAGATGTGGGAGAAATGGGTGCTGCTTGCCACCCTCGGCGGCGTCACCTGCCTGATGCGCGGCGCCATCGGCGAAATCGAAGCAGCGCCCGGCGGTGCGGATTTCGTGCTGCGCTTCCTGGATGAGGTCGTATCCGTGGTGGGTGCGGTTGGCGTTGCGCCGAGCGAAACGTTCGTCGCCTCGGCGAGAGCGTTGTTCACCACCAAGGGCTCGCCGCAGACTTCGTCGATGTACCGCGACCTGCAGAAGGGCAGTCCGATCGAGGTCGAGCAGATTATCGGCGACCTGCTGGCCCGGGCACGCAGCGCCGCCATTGCGACGCCGCTGCTGGCTCTGGCCTACACACATCTCTCGGTCTACCAGAACCGCGTGATGGCAGCTGGGTGAACGGGTTTACGTCGGATGCCGGACAGGCATAATGTTTTGTCGTCGAAGCGCTGATCGGCGCGCCGGGCTTCCGGCGCCATGCGGGGAATTTGAGTGGATAGTGAATCACCGGTCCAGCTTCCGCCCCTGACCGATCCCGAAGCCTTCCGCGCCTGGCGTACGGACCCCGCGCTGTGGCAGCCGGCGGTCGCCGATATCGCGCGCAGCCATCGCCTGCCGCACGATGCGATGCAGGCGTTTCGAACCGGGACCAATCTCGTGGTCGCGCTCGAGGACAGGCTCATTCTGAAACTGTTCCCGCCGATGTTTCGCAGCCAGTTCGTCTCCGAACGCACGACACTGCGGCAGCTTGCCGGCCACCTGGATCTGCCGATCCCCGAGATCGTGCTGGAAGGCGAACGCGACCAGTGGCCGTACCTGGTGATCACCCGCCTGGACGGCATCCTGGGCACGCAGGCCTGGCCGCAACTTGCGGACGATCAGAAGGAGCGGGTGCTGCATCATATCGGCGAGACGATCGCGCAGGTGCAGCGCGCGCCGCTCGGTGAACTCGCCGGAATCGAGCCGGACTGGCCCACCTTCCTCGCCCGGCAGATGGCCGGATGCCGCGCCCGGCATGAACGGCTGGGATTGCCGCAAAAGTATCTCGCCGAGCTCGACGATCTCGTGGCGCAGGCGCCGGCGCTGATTCCGATGCACACCCCGCCGGTGATCCTGATCGGTGAATTCATTCCCGAGAACCTTTTGCTGGGCCAGCATGCGGACGGATGGCAGCTCGCGGGGCTGTTCGATTTCGGCGATGTCATGACCGGCTGGGGCGAATATGATCTGCTCGGTCCCACCTCATTCATGACGGCCGGAAAGCCCGGCCGGCTGCACAGCCTGCTGCGCGGCTACGGGTATGGGCCGGCCGACATCAATGCGGCACTGACCCGGCGGTTGATGATCCTGACCCTGCTGCACCACGCCAGCGATCTGGTGCGCCAGCTTTGCATCCCGGACTGGCAGGACAAGGCCGACACCCTGGCCGAGCTCGAGCGGCTGCTCTGGCCGCTCTGAGCGGGCCCTGATGCGCTGGGAGGGGGATCGGGTCAGGGACGCGGATCAGTATGGAATCAGTGCCCGGCCGGTGCGGATATGACGCCGCCACCCGTTGCATAACGCGCATAGTCCGGATTGGTGATCCCGGCAGCGCCCGGCGCATAGTCGTTGGATTGACGGACCCGCTCGCTGACCGTCGCAGGCGCCCGGTGGGCCTTTCGCGCGCCGTGATGCTCGGCAGCGGTCGCCATCTGCATTGTCGACGCCACGACCAGCGCCGGACCGAGAAGTGTGACAATCATCTTAGACATCGTGATCTCCCGTCTCCTGATCTGTTGCGACGCAACCTTGCGCCGCCCGATTCAGGCGGTTGAGATAGCGATGAAGAGGTGATCGGATTATCCGCTGAAAGCCGGAAACACTGTTCATCCAGAGTGAATAATCCGGAGGTCTTGGGTCGCCGCGCCGGCCTCGACGGGAAGCAGCCCCCGGCATCGGCTTGATTTATCGCGGCCGCGTTCGAACCTGCGCGTAGCCCCGGCGTCTAACCTTGAGTGCTTGACCCCAGAGGTCGGACAACCACGACAGCGGTTTTGCGGGGCCACGCATGACACCGACATTGCGACGGCGATCTCGAGCGGCGAACAGGGCCGCTTCGCTGGCGGGCGTGCTCGGCTGCATTCTTGCCGTGACTGTTCGCGCCGCGCCGGCGCCGTCAGGGGGCGAGGATGGCTACGTTGCCGCGCGCGAGGCGGCGATCAAGAAACTCAAGCCGCTCTACGATGGTGGCAAGGGCGAGGTCACTGCGGCCGATGACACGGCGCGCTCAGATCTGGAAGCGCAGATGCGCACCATTCTGGGGCCGCTGGCATTCCCGGGATATGGTCCGGGCAAGCTCAATCTCGACTCGCTCTATGGCGGCGACGAGGGGTTCGGCATGCTCGATGGCTTGCGCTTCGATGCCGACACCGGAGCGAACGGAGAGCCATCGGGCAAGACCGGCAAGGATGGCCAGTATGTCGAGCCGAAGACCCATATTCTCGTGACCACGCAAAGCCTGTTCGCGCGCTGGCTGCGCGCCCACAAGACTTGGTGGGACAAGGGACAGAAGAACGTGCCGCAGCAGATCGGCGCGGCGCTCAAGGATGCGAGCTTCTACACCCAGGCGATCTCGACCGATGCCGCCGTGGAGAAGTTCGCGGATCTGCCGCTGGCGAAGCCGGCAGGAGCCTCGCTGGTCTATGGCATGCTCGCCGCACGCACCCAGTCGGAGATTCCGGACGCGGCGGATGAGGTGTTCGTCTCGGCGTTGGCGGGCGACAAGGTTTATGTCGTCTATGGCACGATCGCGCCGCCGGTGCGGATCGCGGCCTGCAGCACCATCCGCGCCGACTACAACAAGAAGGCCGAGGATGCCAACGAAGCCTTGCAGCAGAAACGCATCAGCCAGAAAGCCTATGACAAGCTCGGCAACCTGATCCAGCAGGGCGAAGATGCCTTCAAGCGCTGCTTCGCCCCGCTGGCGCCGAAAGAGCCTGCGTTCGCGGAGGCGCAAAAACAGGCCCAGGCGTTACTGCAGGCGGCGATCGGAAAATAGCGGACACCGGATCTGGGGGAGCCGGTGCGCAATCCCCGCGCTGCGCACCAGGACTCGCCGGGATCAGGTTCGCTGTCCGGCCGCTTCCAGGATCAGGTCGGCGATCTCCTTGGAGCGAGAGACCAGGGAGAGATGGCCCGCGTTCAGCTCGATGGTCCTGGCGTTCATGCGCTTGGCGAGAAAGCGTTCCAGATCCGGGGAGATGGTCTGGTCGTCCTTCGACACCGCGTAGAAGCTCGGCCTGGTGTGCCAGGCGGCCGCTGTGGTGCGGTCGCCGAACAGCGCGGCGGCGGTGGGTTGTTGTTCGGCATACAGCACCTCCGCCTGCTTATGCGGGACACCGTTGGCGAAATACTTCAGGAAGGCGTCTTCCGAGAGTTTGGTGAAGCCGTCATGGGTCTCCACGCCGGCGCGCGCCGGCATGGTGGGGAATTTTCCGGACAGCGCGACAAAGTCCTCGCCCGCATCGGGCGCGCGGGCGGCGACATAGACCAGTGCCGAGACCTTGGGATCGCCCCCGGCTTCGCTGACGATAGTGCCGCTCCAGGAATGCCCCGCCAGCACCGTCGGTCCGTCCTGCAGCGCCAGGGCGCGGCGCGTCTCGGCGACGGCATCATTGAGTGACGTGAGCGGATTCTGCACCGAGGTGACATGCAGGCCTGCGGCCTGCAGCCGCGCGATCACCTCGCTCCAGCTCGATCCGTCCGCCCATGCGCCGTGCACCAGCACGACATTGCGCGCTTTGACGGGCGCCCCCGTCTGCGCCTGCGCGGGCAGTCCGCCGAGCGTGGCTGTGAGCGCGCAAACTGCTGATATCGCCAGTATTTTTAATGTCGTCATCGATGAACTCCGTCGCAGGATGTCTGCAGGAAAGGGGGCTGTAAACGTGTCTTCGCTGATCGTGAGGCCGATGTTACGTGGGGCGATGGACCTGCCCGCAAACCTCACATTCGATTTTGCGGGGGCAGGCGTGACGACAGCGCCGTGTTGTGTCGCGCATCGGCTTTTCGGTCATGAGACAGGCAACAGTGGTGACGCAGCCAACGTCACACGTTTCGTGCGCGGGACATATTATCAAAAGTTTTAGTCTGGGCGGGATTGCGCGACGGCTTGAAGCGCGGCGTGCATTGGGTTGTGTTTGGGCCCGCGCCGGTCGCGTCCACGGCGCAAGCGAATGGACGCTCGGTTTGGCAGCCAGCGCGAACCGGATCGATCACGCAGAAGGCCCGCGCTGGCGATGTGTGAGGGGATGTGATGCCGGCCTCAGCGCTTCTTGCCCGCCGCCTTTTCGCCTTCGAACTTGAACGAGACTTTTATCTTGGCGCGATACGCCTCCACCTTGCCGTTGGAGAGCTGCATGTCCAGCTCCACGACTTCGGCGACGCGCAGGTCGCGCAGGGATTTCGAGGCACGGTCGACTGCGGCCTTCGCCGCCTTCTCCCAGGACTCCGTGCTGGTGCCGACCAGTTCGATCACCTTGTAGACGCTCTCGGCCATTTCCCGCTCCTCTGACTGATTGTTGTCGTTGTGGTCGTTGCGACGTCGGCGGCATGGCCCGTCGAAACCGAGGGCATGCGGTCGACCCGTTGATGATCTGCCGGTTTATGGCGGGGGTCAAAGCCGGAGTGCGGACGGTGACGCTGTTGCGGCGCAGCGAGCGGGCGAGGTCCGGCGTCGCGGCCGCTAGCGCAGGCGTGTTTTTGGCTGGACTCCTATAGTATACCCCCCTATATCATATCGCGCAGGCGCCAAGGATACGCCAAGGATACGCGATGGCTCATACGATCCGCGAAAAGGCAAAACTTCTGGCCCGGGTGCGCCGCATCCGGGGGCAGGTGGAGGCGATCGAACGGTCTCTGGAGGAGGAGAAGGGCTGCGGGGATGTCTTGCAGCTCATCGCCGGGGTCCGCGGCGCCATCAACGGACTGATGGCCGAAGTGGTCGAGGATCACATCGTGCACCACGTGGCCGATCACGCGCTCGGCCAGAAGCAGCGCAGCGAAGGCGCCGCCGAACTGATCGATGTGGTGCGGACTTATCTGAAGTAACGGCTCAGGAGTGAGACCATGAGTGAGACAAACGGTGCCGGCACCTCGGCCGTCCACAGCCACGTGTTTCTGGGCGAGGCGCATCAGACCAGTGAGCGAAAGACCTGGGCGGTGATCTGGCTCTGCACTGCGATGATGGTGGCCGAGATCGTCGGCGGCTGGCTGTTCGGATCGATCGCCCTGATCGCCGACGGGCTGCACATGAGCACCCATGCGGGCGCGCTGCTGCTTGCGGCGCTGGCCTATACCTACGCGCGCCGCTACGCCAACGATACGCGCTTCACCTTCGGGACCGGCAAGCTCGGCGATCTGGCCGGATTCACCAGCGCCATCATCCTGGCGATGATCGCGCTGCTGATCGGCTACGAGTCGGTCAGTCGCCTGTTCGAACCGGTGCCGATTCATTTCGCCGAGGCGATTCCGATCGCCTGCTTCGGCCTCGTTATCAACCTGGCCAGTGCCTGGCTGTTGAGCGGCGGCCATCATCACGATCATGGCCATAGTCATGGGCACAGCCACGGGCCTGCTCATGCCGAGCACGATCACGACGAATCGCAGCGCATCGCAACCGCCGACGGCAGCGTTGTGCTGGAGGTGTTTGAGGACGGCGTTCCGCCCCGTTTTCGGCTTCACGCGGAAACAGGCGCCCCACTCGTCGCGTCGGCGGCGTCAATCGAGACCGTGCGGCCGGACGGGACGCGGCAGGTCTTCGCCCTGGTCGACCGCGGAGATTATCTGGAATCAGTCGATGACATTCCCGAGCCGCACGCCTTCGATGCCAATGTCAGCATCAACGGGCAGAGCTACCCGGTGACGTTTGAGGAGCACGAACATGCCCATGGCGCAGCGGCCCGTGACAACAACATGCGCGCCGCGGTGATCCACGTGATCGCCGACGCTGCCGTGTCGGTGCTGGTGATCGTCGGCCTGGTGCTGGCGCGCGCCTTCGGCTGGCTCTGGATGGATCCGCTGGCGGGAATCATCGGCGCGTTCGTCATCGCCAGCTGGTCGTTCGGGTTGATCCGCGACACCGGCGCGATCCTGCTCGACATGAACCCGGATCGCCGCATGGCCGACAATCTGCGGCGCGCCATCGAGAGCGAGGGCGATCAGCTCGCCGATCTCCACCTCTGGCGCCTGGGGCCGGGCCATCTCGGCGCCATCGTCTCCGTGGTGACGCCGACACAACGGGGCGAAGCCTATTACCGCAGCAAGATGGCACGGTTTCGCGCGCTGTCGCACCTCACCATCGAGGTCAGGCAGGCGGCGCATGTGTCTGCCGGTGGTGGCTCCGGTTCACTTCTGGCGGTGTGAAAGCACGGCGCGGAATGTGAGCAGGCGCCCCGGCGCCGGCGTCATTCCGCCGGCGAAGCGGGGAGCGCGATCCCTGCATCCGGCGTGCGCGGCCGGCGCCGCAGATGCGTGAGCCAGTGGTTGACGCGGTCGAGATAGATATAGACCACCGGTGTCGTGAACAGCGTCAGCAACTGCGATACCAGCAGGCCCCCGACCATGGCGAAACCGAGCGGCTGCCGCAGTTCTGATCCGATCCCGGTGCCGATCATCAGCGGGATGCCGCCCAGCACCGCGCACATCGTGGTCATCAGGATCGGACGGAAGCGGATCCGGCAGGCTTCGAAAATCGACTGYTCCGCGGTGAGCCCGCGATGTCGYTCGGCCTCCAGKGCGAAATCGATCAGCATGATGCCGTTCTTCTTGACGATGCCGATCAGCAGGATGATGCCGATCAATCCGATCACGTCGAGGCCGAGGCCGAACGCCATCAGCGTCACCAGCGCGCCGAGGCCYGCGGACGGCAGYGTCGAAAGGATRGTGAGCGGATGGATGATGCTCTCATACAGCATGCCGAGGATCAGATAGACGGCSACCAGCGCCGCGACRATCAGGATMGGCGTRSWGCTYAGYGAYGACTGGAACGCYTGCGCRTTGCCCTGGAAGCTGGTSGCGACRGTCGCCGGCATGTGCAGGTCGGCSGTCGCYTTCTGGATYGCCGCCACCGCGGTGCCSACCGCMGCGCYKGGCGCCAGGTTGAAGCTCAGCGTCACCGASGGGAACTGGCYCTGATGGTTCACCGCGAGSGGCGCSGTGGCYTGCTCGACCTTGGCGATCTGYCCCAGCGGCACCATCGATCCGGYCGAGGAGCGGACGTAGATCCGGTTCAGGGCATARGGYCCGAGCTGGAACGAGGGATCGACTTCCAGGATGACRTARTASGTGTTGAGCGTGGTGAACAGCTGCGCGACATGGCGCTGGCCGAACGCATCRTACAGCGTGTTGTCGATGGCSGCGGGATCGATGCCGAGYCGGGAYGCKGCGTCGCGATCGATCTGCAGCTTCARTTGRCGGCCGGCGCTGGCCTGRTCGCTGGCGACRTCSGCGAGCTCSGRCAGGSYRCGMAGCTTKGCGTACAGCCGSGAYGACCAYTGYGTGAGCTCGTCCTGGTTCACGTCGGTGAGGGTGWAYTGRTAYTGGGTCTTGGAGAGCCGGCTCGCCAGATTGATGTCCTGCGTSGCCTGCATGAASACCTGGATGCCCTGCAGCTTCTGCAGGCTGGCGTCGAGCCGGCGGATCACCTGGTCGGCGTTGAGGTCGCGCTGYTTGCGCGGCTTSAGCAGAATGAACAGGCGTCCGTTGTTTTCCGTCACGGTCGGGCCSCCSGGTCCGATATAGCCGGTGGCGTTGGCRACCGCGGGATCYCTGGCGATGACGTCGATCACRCCGCGCTGCAGSTTCGCCATCTGGTCCGGCGAGACRTCGGAGGCRGCCTCCGTGATGGCGGTGATCATGCCGGTGTCCTGYTGCGGAAAGAAGCCCTTGGGAATGACGATRAACAGCASCACGGTGGCCGCAACSGTCGCCAGCATGATGCCGAGCGTCGYCAGCTTGAAGCGCAGCGCCAGGCGAAGSACYGCCTCRTAGCCCGCYTGCARCGCCACGAAKCCGCRCTCCARKGCRCGCGACAGCCGCCCGGGYTGYTCGTCAYGRGGGGAYGTCAGCAGRTAGGCGCACATCATCGGCGTCAGYGTCAGCGACACCAGCACCGAGACCGCGATGGCSACGCACACCGTGACGGCGAAYTCCTGGAACATGCGGCCGACGACGCCGCTCATCAGCAGCAGCGGGATGAARACGGCGAYCAGCGACACCGAGATCGATATGATGGTGAAGCCGATTTCGCCGGCGCCCTTCAGYGCGGCMTCGAGCGGCGACAKCCCGTCTTCGATGTGCCGCGAGATATTTTCGATCATCACGATSGCATCGTCGACCACGAAGCCGACCGCGATCGACAGGCCCATCAGCGACAGGTTGTCGAGGCTGTAGCCGCACAGGTACATCACCCCGAAYGTGCCGATCAGCGACAGCGGAACCGATACCGCGGGAATSACCGTYGCCCAGAACTTGCGCAGGAACAGGAAGATCACGCCCACCACCAGCGCAATGGTCAGCAGCAGCGTGAACTGCACGTCGCTGACGCTGGCGCGGATGGTTTGSGTGCGGTCGGARGCGATCTCCACCTTGATGTCSGACGGCARCGCTTTCACCAGTTGCGGAAGGAYCGCCTTGATGCGGTCCACCGTGGCGATCACRTTGGCGYCCGGCTGGCGCTGGATCGCGAGAAYCACGGCAGGCTTGTCRTTGAACCAGCCGTGCAGSGTGATGTCCTCGGCGCCGGCGATCGCGTGSCCGACRTCGCGCAGCCGCACCGGCGCGCCRTTGCGATAGGCGATGATCAGGTTGTCGTAGTCCTGGGCGGCGAGCAACTGGTCRTTGGCGGCGAGCGTATAGGCYTGCTGCTGGCCRTAGAGYTCGCCCTTCGGCTGGTCGACGGTGGCSGCGCCRAGGGTGGTTCGCAGCTGTTCSAGGTCGAGGCCCGCGGCGGCGAGCTTRGCCGGATTGACCTGSACSCGGACGGCCGGYTTCTGCGCRCCGCCGATCGTGACCAGYGCSACGCCKGGCACCTGCGACAGCTTTTGYGCCAKGATGCTGTCGGCATARTCGTCGACCTTGGTCARCGGYTCGGTGTCKGACGTCAGCGCGAGCARCAGCACCGGCACRTCCGCCGGGTTCACCTTGCGGTAGGTCGGYGGCGACGGCATGATTTTCGGCAGTTGTCCCGCGGCCGCGTTGATCGCGGTCTGSACGTCCTGGGCYGCGGCRTCGACRCTSCGRTTYAGCGCGAAYTGCAGYGTGATCTGGGTGTTGCCGAGGCCGCTGCTYGASGTCATCTGSGTCAGCCCGGCGATCTGTCCGAACTGSCGTTCCAGCGGCGTCGCCACCGATGCGCCCATGGTCTGCGGATCGGCGCCGGGCAGTTGCGCGGTGACCTGRATGGTCGGCGTRTCGACCGAYGGCAGCGCYGARATCGGCAGCAGCCGGAACGCCAGYAAYCCSATSAGGGTGATGCCGACMGTCAGCAGCGCSGTGGCGATGGGCTTGCGRATGAAACCTKCGGAGATGTTCATGGCAGCATTCCYGCACTGGCCGTSGASGCGTTCTGGACCCGKYTTTSYTGATCGCCRGTCACGATCYCGACCTTSGCGCCTTCGGTGAGACGRTACTGTCCSGTCACCACCACGCTCTGGTTYGCRGTCASGCCGCTGTCGATCATCGCCKCGCCGTCGCGKGTYTGGCCGAYSGTSACCGGTTGCACYGTCGCSGTGYCGTCCRGCTTGAYCACATAGAYGTAGGMGCCGTCCGGRCCCYGCTGCACGGCWGCCARCGGCACCGTCAGCGCRTCRTGCCGCACCGCRAYGGCGAGATGGATGTTGACGAASGCGCCSGGCCACAGCTTGCGCTGGGCGTTGGGRAACGTGGCCTTGAGCTGCACCGTGCCGGTCGCGGCATCGACCTGGTTGTCGACCAGCAGSARCTGGCCCTGGTCCAGCTTGRTCTTGTCGGTGGCGTCRTAYGCCTCGACRCYGGCGGCRCCGGTCGCSAGYGCCTGCTGCACYCTTGGAATATCCGCCGAGGGCAACGTGAAGATCACSGCRATCGGCTGGAYCTGCGTGACSACGACAAGGCCGTTCACRTCGGTGGGGTGAACRATRTTGCCGGGATCGATCCGGCGGATGCCGGTGATGCCGTCGAAYGGCGCGGTGATCGCGGTGAARCCGAGCTGGATCYGCGCRCCYTCRAGGGCGGCTTCGTCCGATTTGRYGGTGTTCTGCAGTTGCGCGACCTGGGCYTTCTGGGTGTCGACCTGCTGYGGMGTYGCAAAGCCGCGRCTGAGRAGGGGCAGRTAGCGATCGAGATCCGCCTGSGCATTGGTSAGCARGGCCTTGTCGCGACCCAGSGCCGCYTCSGCCTGGTCRACCTGCGCYTCATAGACRCGCGGATCGATCTGSGCGAGCCGTTGYCCGCGCTTGACKCTTTGACCYTCGATGAAATCRACGCTGTTGAGCGTGCCCTGCACCTGCGWATGCATGGTKGCGGTRTTGAGYGCCTGCACGGTGCCGAGGCCTTCCAGGAYGATCGGCACATCGTGCTGTTGCACCTTCGCCGCCGTCACCGGAACGGCCGACRTTGTCGAGGCCCGCGGYATCGGCGRCGCYGCRGATTTCGCTGTCACAGGAGYGCTCCGGGAGGKTCCGGCGAGGCTGACGGCTGCAGGCCTGGCYGCGTCCTGGGTGTATCCCGTTGCCATGCTGATCACGAGACTGCCGACCAGGCAGGCGGCGCCGAAAAAGACGACTTTAGACATGGTGTGTTCCCAGTTGTGCGAGTGGGTGGCGGCAGGCCTTGGCGACGAGCTCGAACAAAAAGGTGCCGGCGGCGCGAACGGTGGTGTCTTCATCGTCCGCACCAGCGGATGGAAGCCGCATGATCCGGCTGTCGATGTCAGCGTGACGCAGCATGCCGAGCAGGCTGTCGCCATCGCTCTGCTCTGCATTACTCTCGTGCAGCACGAGGCGGATACTGGCCGTTGTTGGGACAGTCGCAAAGCGCGGCGGTGCACAGGGAATGTCGATGCCGACGAATCCGGCGCAGGCCAGCCCCCCGTTCAGCACGACGTCGAGCGCCTGCCGGCCGGCGTCGCGCCGGCCCAGCAGCACCAACTGCCCGGACTGCATGTGTTTGCGGGAGAGCAGCTCCGAGAGCATTCGTTGCAGCCACTCACCGGGTTTCGGTGGCGCCTGCCGCATGTCTAGCACGCTCCAGTTTGCCCGCGGGTTGACAAGTTTCCACTGCGCCAATGCGGTCGATGCGCTCGCCGCGGGGGTCTCGCTATCGGTCAACACCGCGACGAGGGCCTGCGCGGTGCCGGGCTGTTGGCTGCTGAAGGGTCTGCTCATGGCCGGCAATATCGGTGGCGCGTTAAAATCAATCAAATGCATTGATTTCACATTCAAATTCATGAAATGAATAATGGGGGAGGCTCGGCCATGAACCTGCGGACGTTCGACCTCAACCTGCTGCTGGTGTTCGACGCGATCCTGCGCGAGCGCAGCGTGATGCGGGCGGCACAGACGCTTGCGCTGAGCCAGCCGGCGGTAAGYCACGCGCTCAACCGGTTGCGTTATCTCATCAAGGATCAGCTGTTCGTCCGCACGCCKGCGGGGATGATGCCGACGCCCCGTGCCGAGCAGTTGGCACTGCCGGTGCGCAAGGCGCTGAACGATCTGCAACTTGCGCTGGAGACCGAAACCTTCACGCCGGCCACTGCCGAGCGCCGCTTCGTGATTGCCGTCAACAACTATGCGGCCGTGGTGCTGGCCGGACCGATCGTTGCCGGCTGCCGCGCCCAGGCGCCGCATATCCGGCTGTCGCTGCGGCCGAGCGGGACGCTCGACCTGACCGATCTGCTGGAGCGGGGTGAGCTCGATCTCGTCATCTCCGCGCGCGATGCACCCGCCGAACGCTTCGCCTCGCAGCCGCTGATCGAGGATCCCTATGTCGCGGTGCTTCGGCGTGGTCATCCGGCACTGCGGCGCAAGCTGACATTCGCGGCCTTCGCCGGCCTGCCGCAGTTGGTGATCTCCTCAAGCGGCGAGGACATCGGCTTCGTCGAAGCGGCGCTGGCAGCGCGCGGGCAGACATCCGACGTCGCGCTGGAGACGCCTTATCTGTCAGCCGGCGCGGTGCTGGTGCAATCCAACCTGATGGCGGTGCTTGGCCGCCAGATCGCCCAGGAATTCCGCAGGGCCTATCCGATCGAAATGCGGGATTTGCCGTTCGCGGCGCCGAAATTGCGCAGCGTGATGCTGTGGCATCGCCGTTTCGACGATCAGCCCGCGCACCGCTGGCTGCGCGAGACCATCCGCGCCACCGCGTCTGCGATCTAGCTGGGATGGCGCTCGGCCGCGGCGCGGTGTGATCTGGCTGCACGCCGAGCCTGTAGCCAATCGCTGTGATGGCCGGCGCGAGCCGTTCACGCTTCCTTGCGCTCGCGCCTCTTCGCGCCGTCGGGTGCCTTGAACAACTCCGCCGGCGGCAGCGGTCGTCCCGTGAGATAGCCTTGCGCCGCCTGGCAGCCTTCGCGGGCGAGCAACGCGAACTGGGCTTCGGTCTCGACGCCTTCGGCCAGCACCGGCACGTTCAGGCTTTGGCCGAGCCCGATCACGGCGCGCACGATCGCCTGCGAATGGCGGCTGGTGTCGAGATCCATCACGAACTTGCGGTCKATCTTGATGCGGTCGAACGTGAACGCGTGCAGGTAGGACAGCGAKGAATAGCCGGTGCCGAAATCGTCCAGCGCGATCTCGACGCCGATGTTCTTCAGCCGCCGCAGCACCGACACCGCGCGGGAGAAATCCTCGATCAGCACGCCCTCGGTAATCTCCAGTTCCAGCCGCGAGGCCGGCAGGCCGGTGTCGAGCAGCACCATCTGAATCAGGTTCGGCAGGTCGACCAGYTGGAACTGGCGTGGCGAGATGTTGACCGCCACCGTCTTCGGCGCCTGCCAAGACTGCGCCTCCCGGCAGGCGTCGCGCAGGATCCACTCGCCGATCTCGACAATCAGATTGCTTTCCTCCGCGATCGGCATGAAGACGTCGGGTGACACGCTGCCGTATTTGGCCGAGGTCCAGCGCGCCAGCGCCTCGTAACCGACGACCTGACGGTGCAATTCGGGTTGCATCGCCACCTGCGGCTGGTAGTGCAGGGTGATTTCGCCGGCCGCAAGCGCGCCGCGCAGGTMTTCGGCCATGGCGCGGCGTTCGCGAACCCGCGCATCCATCTCGGAATTGAAATACTGCGCCGTGCCGCGCCGGCTCGCCTTGGCGCGGTAGAGCGCGAGGTCGGCATTGCCGAGCAGCGTCTCCGTGTCTGTGCCGTGATCCGGATAGACCGCGATGCCGATGCTCAGGCCGACGCGGAAGCGTTGGCCATCGATCGGAAAATCATCATGCACCGCCGCGATCAGCCGTTTGGCGAGATCGTTCGAGCGCGTGTAGTCGGCGTTGTCGGCGCAGATCAGGGTGAATTCGTCGCCGCCGACCCGGGCYACGAAAGCATCYTCGGCCACGGCCGCCAGCCGTTCGGCGATGGCGCGCAGCACCCGGTCGCCGGCCGAATGGCCCTTGAGGTCGTTGATCTGCTTGAAGCCGTCGAGATCCAGGCACATCACTGCGATGCGGCTGTGCAGCCTCGCCGCCGCGGTGATGACGGCGGCGAAATGTTCGTCGAACGAACTGCGGTTGGGCAGGTCGGTGAGCTTGTCGTGATGGGCGATATAGGCGATGCGCTTTTCGGCYTCGCGTTGCGCCGTGACGTCGATCGCCGCGACGATGCGGGCGTTCTTTCCCTCRTAGCTCAGCGCATGGGAGTAGACGCGGACTTCGAAGATGCGGCCGTCGGCGCGCTGATGGCGCCAGGTGTTCTCGCCGTAGTCGGTGACCGGAATGGTTTCGACGAAAAGCAGGAACGGGTTGCGATCCTCCGGTGGCCGGATGTCGGTGATCAGCCGGCCGACGAACTGGGTGCGGTCGAAGCCGTATTGCGACACCGCGGCGTCGTTGACCGCAAGGAAGCGCAACGTATCCTGATCGTACACCCACATCGCGATCGGATTGTTCTCGAACAGCAGCTTGAACGATTCCTCGCGCTGCTGGCTCGCGGTGATGTCATCATGGGTGGAGAGGTATCCGCCGCCCGGGATCGGCTCGTTGACGACATGGATCAGCCGGCCGTCTCCCGTCTGCATGGTGTATTCGTCGCGCTCCGGGCGCGACATCTGCTCGCGCACCAGCCGCACATAAGCGTCCGGATCGCCCTTGAAGGTGCCGGTGGCGACGCGGAACGCCAGAATGTCGCGGAGATCGCAGCCGGGATGAACCAGCCCGGCCGGCAGGCCATACATCCGCATATAGCCGTCGTTGCAGACGATGGCGCGGGCGTCGCGGTCCAGGATGATCAACCCTTTCGACATGTTGTTGATGGCGGTGGTGAACTGGGCGTTGCTGGAATTGATTATTTTGCTGAAGCGCCGGACTCCCAGTGCGGCGACCAGGGCCACGAACATCAGCACGGTTGCAGCGGCGAGAACGATGTACAGAGTGGTGCGACGCCACAGCGCCAGCGCTTCAGCGACGGTCGACGTAACCACTACGCGAACCTGGTAGTGCGCCAGCCGGCGGATCGCGATCAGCTTGTCGCGGCCGTCGATCGGGCTTTGCTCGCGGAATTCGCCGCTGTCGGTGGTGAAGTTCCGTCGGACAATCGGGATCTGCTTGCCGATCAAGGCGGGCTCGCCGGGAAAACGCACCAGCAGCAGACCGTCGTCGCGGAACAACGCGATCGAACTGTGTTCCGCGGGCGTGATGCTGGCGAAATAGTCCTCGAAATAATCGAGATCCATGGTGCCGTTGACATATCCGGCGAGCCGCCCGTCGGCGAACGACAGTCGCCGCGAAATGAAGAAGCTGAGCTTGCGGGTTTCCGGATTGAGCAGCGGTTCGCCGAGGGTGGATGTCGCATCGGGATGCGTGCGGAAGAAGGCGGCTGGATTCGGGCTCAGCACATCGTTCGGGATCGGCCAGCCGAATGACGAATTGATCAACTCGCCCTGCGCATTGCGGATGGTCAGTCCCGAAATGTGCGGCAGCCCGATRGTGCGCGCCTTCAGGCTGTCGTGAAACGACCTGGCGCCGAGCCTGGCCTTGAAATCCACATCGCTCGCGATCGACATCCGCTGGATGTCGGTTGAAATCGCCTCCTGCACCAATTCGATCGACTGAAAGCTGCGGTCGATCTGCTCGGCCAGCACCAGCGCCAGCCGTCGCTGCTGCAGCTTGTTCTCCTCGATCACCTTGGCGCGCAGTGTGAACACCACGGCTGTGGTCGCCAGGAGAAACAGGGCCGAGACGATGATGCTGGCGATGATCACCCAGCGCTTGATCTGCCAGGCCTTGATTTCCAGACCGAACCAGCGCCCGGGAGGCGCCGGATTCTCTTGTGTCTGGAAGGGCGTGAGTGGCATCTGCATGGGCCTGATGGATCCGGTTGGTGATCCGGATTTACGCAGGCAGGGGTTGAGGTCTTCGGTATATTTTACCGTCGTTTGCGGTTATCCCTTACGAACTGGCCGGCAATTGCAGACAATTGTCTGGAATTGCCGGCCTCCGGATGCCGATGGGGGCGGCATGACGGTATCCCCGGCTAGATCTTCAGCGCSGTGGTCTTCTTCACCGTCCGCAGCACCAGGGTCGACTGGGTGCGGACCACGCCGGGAAGCTTCATCAGGATGTCGGTGTGGATGCGCTCGAGATCGGTGGAGTCGCGGTAGACCACGCGCACCAGATAGTCGTTCGATCCGGCGATCAGGAAGCACTCCTGGATCTCCGGCGGCTTCAGCACCGCTTTCTCGAACACCTCCATGTCCTTGCGTGACATCCGGTCCAGCGTCACGAACACGCTGGCGATGCCGGTCAGGTCCAGCGCATGCGGATCGAGCAGGGCGACGTATTTGGCGATGGCGCCGCGGTTCTCCAGCATCTGCACCCGCCGCAGGCAGGCCGACGGCGACAGGTTGACCTGCTGCGCCAGTTCGATGTTCGACAGCCGGCCGTTCTGCTGCAGCACCCGCATGATGGTGCTGTCGATCGAATCGAATGCGGTCAATTTTGCRATCTCCGAATAATATTCGACAGTAAAGCCTGRTGACGCTTAATTATTGTGYCACGGATCGGCGGCAAGCTCAACTCTCGCACAATATTTCGAGCGCCCGGCTTTAAGCTCCACGCCAGCCGGCTGAAAGACGAAAAGGGTGCGCGATGCGGATTGGGGTTCCGAAGGAAATCAAGACCCATGAGTACCGGGTCGGGCTGACRCCGCTGGCCGTGCGGGAATATGTGGCCGCCGGACACTCCGTGCTGGTCGAAACCGGCGCCGGCGCGGGGATTGGCGCCGACGATGCGGTCTATCAGGCGGCAGGCGGCAAGATCGCTGAGGCCGCCGACGAGATTTTCGCCACCGCGGAGATGATCGTGAAGGTGAAGGAGCCGCAGCCCGCCGAGTGGCGCAAGCTGCGCGAACGCCAGATCCTCTTTACTTATTTGCATCTYGCCGCCGATCCCGAGCAGGCTGCCGGCCTGATGCAGTGCGGCTGCACGGCGATCGCCTACGAGACCGTCACCGACGCGCGTGGCGGCTTGCCGCTGCTGGCACCGATGAGCGAAGTGGCTGGCCGGCTATCGATCGAGGCGGCAGGTGCGGCGCTCAAGCGCAACCTGGGCGGCCGTGGTCTCCTGCTCGGCGGCGTCCCCGGCGTGCAGGCGGCCCGCGTGGTCGTCATCGGCGGCGGGGTGGTCGGCACCCATGCCGCGCGGATGGCGATCGGGCTCGGTGCCGAAGTCACCGTGATCGATCGTTCGCTGCCGCGGTTGCGCGAGCTCGACGATCTGTTCTCGGGCCGGGTACGGACGCGGTTCTCGACCATGGGCGCCATTGAGGAGGAAGTGCTGCAGGCCGATGTCGTGATCGGCGCGGTGCTGATTCCGGGGGCGGCGGCGCCGAAACTGCTGACGCGGGCCATGTTGCCGCACATGCGCCGTGGCGCCGTCGTGGTCGACGTCGCCATCGACCAGGGCGGCTGCTTCGAGATGTCTCACCCCACCACCCATGATGACCCCACCTTTGCGGTCGACGGCGTGATTCATTATTGCGTCGCCAACATGCCGGGCGCCGTGCCGCTGACCTCGAGCCACGCGCTCAACAATGCCACGCTGCCCTATGGGCTGGCGATTGCGGCAAAGGGCGCCGCGGCTGTTGATGATGACCCCGGCCTGCGCGCCGGCCTCAACATCATCAACGGTAAGATCGTGCATCCGGCGGTGGCGCAGGCCGTCGGTTATCAGGTCGAAAACATGAAGCGGGCCACCGTTACCCACGCGAGGACGCATTGATGAATATCCAGACGCCCCCCGGCAAGACCCAGATCGTCCCCAACGACCTCTCGTCGTTCTGGATGCCGTTCACCGCCAACCGCCAGTTCAAGCAGGACCCGCGCCTGTTCGTTTCGGCCAGGGATATGCACTACACCACGCCCGACGGCCGCCAGGTGCTGGACGGCACCGCCGGACTCTGGTGCGTCAACGCCGGTCATGCCCGGCCGCGGATCGTCGAGGCGGTGCAGCAGCAGATCGCGACGCTGGATTTCGCGCCGACCTTCAACATGGGCCATCCGATCGCCTTCGAACTCGCCAACCGCCTCGCGGCGATGGCGCCCGAGGGCATCAACCGGGTGTTCTTCACCAATTCGGGATCCGAGTCGGTGGATACCGCGCTCAAGATCGCGCTGGCGTATCAGCGTGCGGTGGGCAGGGGCGAGCGCGTGCGCCTGATCGGCCGCGAGCGCGGCTACCACGGCGTCGGCTTCGGCGGCATGTCGGTCGGCGGCATCGCGTCCAACCGCAAGGCTTTCGGCACCATGCTGCCCGGGGTGGATCACATTCGCCACACCCATGACCTGGCGCGCAACGCCTTCAGCAAGGGCCAGCCGGAGCACGGCGTCGAGTTCGCCGACGACCTCGAGCGCGTCATTGCGCTGCATGACGCGGCGACCATCGCGGCCGTCATCGTCGAGCCGATCGCGGGTTCGACCGGTGTGCTGATTCCGCCGAAGGGCTATCTGCAGCGGCTGCGGCAGATCTGCGACAAGCACGGCATCTTGCTGATCTTCGACGAGGTCATCACTGGATTCGGCCGGCTCGGCTCGAATTTCGCTGCCGACCATTTCGGCGTCACGCCCGATATCATCACCACCGCCAAAGGCCTGACCAACGGCTCGATCCCGATGGGCGCGGTGTTCGTCAAGGATGCGATCTACGAGGCCTTCATGCAGGGGCCGCCGGAGGCGATCGAGTTCTTCCACGGTTATACCTATTCGGCCCATCCGGTAGCCTGCGCCGCGTCGCTGGCGACGCTGGATACCTACCAGGAGGAAGACCTGTTCGCGCGCTGCGCGTCGCTGGCGCCGTACTGGCGAGACGCGCTGCACAACGGGCTCAAGGATTGCCCGCATGTCATCGACGTCCGCAACGAGGGACTGATCGGCGCCATCGAACTCGATCCGATCAAGGGCGAGCCGACCAAGCGTGCGTTCAAGGCCTTCACAGACGCGTTCAAGGCCGGTCTCCTGATTCGCACCACCGGCGACATCATCGCGCTGTCGCCACCGCTGATCATCTCGAAGTCGCAAATCGATGAACTGGTCGACACGCTGCGCAAGGTGCTGCTCACGGCCGGCTGAAGCGTGGTCGAAGCGTGACCCGGGTGCGGCCCCGCGCACCCGGGTTGCGCAACGAAAAGTGTGAAGCGGAAGATATTGGTCCTGGCCCGCCTCACACCGGCCCGTTCGGCATGTCCGAGACCCGCGTCAGCCATATCACCGGGCCGATGCTCGCCGCCACGATCAGCAAGGCGGCGAGGGCACCATCCTCGAAACTGCCGCGGCTGGCGTACTGGTAGATCGACGTGGAGAGCGTCTCGATGTTCAGCGGCCGCAGCAGCAGCGTGGCCGGCAACTCCTTCAGGCAGTCGACAAACACCACGATCGCCGCGCCCCACAACGCCGGGGTGAGCAGCGGCAGATGAATGCGGCCGATGGTGACGATCTGCTCGGCCCCGCTGACCTTCGCGCTGTCGTCGTAATCGAACGGAATCCGTTCATAGGCCGCCTGGATGAAACCGGTCGGCACCGCGATGAAGCGGATGACATAGGCGATCATCACGGCGGCGCCGGAGCCGACCAGCACAAGCCCTGGGGCAGGCAGGCCCGCCCAGCGGGCAATCGCGTTGAGGCCATGGTCGATCGCGAGCACCGGGGCCAGCAGTCCGAGCGCCAGCACCAGGCCAGGAAGAGCATATCCCGAGCGTGCAACAGTCGAGCAGGCGCGTTGCAGCGGGCCGAGCCGCCAGCGACGGGCGATCTCGATCGCAAAGCCGAGCGCGATCGCGATTGCGGTGGCGGCGACGGCGAAGGCGATGGAGTGGAATGCTTCGTGCGCAATGGCTGCGTCGGACTGCGCCGGCAATCCGCGCCGCAGGCCGTGATGGAGCAGGACAGCGAACGGCACGATGAAGCCGGCGATCGGTGGCAAGGCGCACAGGCCGTAGACCGCGAGTGCTTTCGCGCCGTGCAGCTGTTTGCGGCGTGCCAAAGTGGGGTTCTCGGCCGAGAGCGCATGGCTGCGGTCGCGCCGGCCATAGCGCTCGAGCATGACCAGGACAGCAACGACCAGCAGGATCAGGCAGGCGATCTGCGCCGCCCCGGCGAGGCTGCCGCGGTTGTGCCAGGTGGTGAACACGGCAACCGTCAGTGTCCGGATGCCGAGATACTCGCTGGCGCCGATGTCGTTCAGCGTTTCCAGCAGCACCAGCGAAAGCCCGACCGCAAGCGCAGGGCGCGCCATCGGCAGCGTAACATGCCAGAAGGTACGCCAGCGTTTGGCGCCGAGGGTGCGTGCGGCCTCGAAGACGTCGACACTTTGCACCTGCAGCATCGCCCGCGCCGAGAGATAGACATAAGGATACAACACGCTGCCGAACACGAAGATGGCGCCCGCCGGCGAACGCATGTTCGGCAACAGGCGCAGCGCGTCACCCGGCGTCATCCATGTGGCAAGCAGCCGGTGCATGAGGCCGAGCGGCTCGAAGATGTCGGCATAGACATAGGCGTCGATATAGGTGGGGATCGCCAGCGGCAGCGGCAGCAGCCAGATCAGATGGCGGCGTCCGGCGAAGTCATAGGACGACATCAGCCAGGCGGTGCCGGCGCCGGTGGTGAGCGTGACCACCCCGACACCGGTCAGCAGCAGGGCCGTGTCCCCCAGCGCCTGCGGCAGCACGTAACTGAGTAGATGCGGCCACAACTCCGGGATCGGTTGCAGCGCCAGCAGCACGATGCTGACGATCGGGCTTGCGACCGTCACCGCCGTCAAAACGGCAAGCGCCGAGACGACGGTCTCGGCGCGAAGCGGTTTGCCTGAACGCTCGCAGGCCGCGGGCATCGCCTCAGTTGTCAAAGCCGACCTTGTCGACGAGGTTCGCGGCGGCCTTGCGGCTGGCGGCGATCTTGGCGAGCGGCTGCGGGTCGGGGGTGAGCTTGCCGTAGCCGGCGATGGTCGGATTGATCGCGATGCCGCCGCGCACCGGATATTCGTAGTTGGCGTCGGCATAAATCTGCTGCGCCTGTTCGCCGGCGAGCCATTCGATCAGCTTCATGGCGTTGGCCCGGTTCGGGGCATGCTTGGCGAGCAGCACGCCGGACAGATTGACGTGGGTTCCGCCGTCGGCAAACGTCGGCAGGATCACCTTGGTGGCGTCCGCCCAGGCTTTCTTGTCGGCCTCCTTGTCGTTCATCAGCGCCCAGTAATAGGTGTTGCCGATGCCGATGTCGCACTTGCCGGCCGCGACGTCGCGCGCGGTCTCGCGGTCGCCGCCGGACGGCTTCTGCGCCAGGTTGGCCTTCACGCCGCGCAGCCAGTCTTCCGCCTTGGCCGCGCCGTGCCGCGCGACATAGGCGGCGAACAGCGCGTTGTTGTAGATGTGCTGGCCGGAGCGGATGCAGATCCTGCCCTTCCACTTCGGATCGGCCAGCTCCTCGTAGGTGATCGTATCCTGCTTGACCCGCTCCCTGGAGGCGTAAACCACGCGCGCGCGCATGGAGATGCCGTGCCAGTGCTTGTCCGGATCGCGGTACTGCGCCGGCACCGTCTTGTCGATCACGGCGGAGTCGATCGGCTGGCTGACGCCGGCCTGCACCGCGTCGTCGATGCGGCCGATGTCCACGGTGATGAGCACGTCGGCCGGCGAGTCCTTGCCCTCGGCCTTCATCCGCTGCTCCAGGCCCGAGCTCGCCGAGGTCACATTGACCTTGATGCCGCTTTCCTTGGTGAAGGCGTCGAACAGCGGCTGCATCAGCTTGGTCTCGCGATAGGTGTAGACGTTCACATCGCCGGACTGGGCCAGCGTTGGCGGCGCAAGCGAAGCGAGGCAAACCAGTGCAACCGAGGCGGTTGCAAACGTGCGGAATCCGGACATTAAAATCTCCGAGTGGTTCGGGACGGGCTGCGCACGGTGGCGCGCGGCATCAAAGGCTCGCTTCTCTAGCCGCAATGGCCGCCGAAGCCTCTGCGGCGATATGACCTTTGCATGCTGTTTTAGAAGAATTCCAAATGATCGGGTGGGGTGTTCACCGCGCTCTAATGATCGAGATAGCGCAGGATCATTTCCGTCATGGTCTTGAGACGGGCCTGCAGCGTTGCCTCGTCGAACAGTTCGCGATCGAACACGACGGACAGGGTATGCCGGTTCGAGACGTAGGTGAACCCCAGGGCCGAGATGCTGATGTAGAGATCGGTCGCATCGATGCCGGGTCTGAATTCTCCGGCCTGCACGCCGCGGTCCAGAATGCGTTGCAGCTTTGCGATGATCGAGGTGTTCAGCTTGGCGATGGTGTTCGACTTCTTGAGATAGGCGGCTTCGTGCAGGTTCTCGTTGTTGATCATCCGCACGAAGGCCGGGTTGGCGATGTAGTAGCCGAACGTGAACTCGATCAGGCGGATGATGGCGTCGCGGGGCGGCAGCGCATCGAAATCAATCGCCGCTTCGCTTTCGCGGATGCCGGCATAGACCTGTTCGAGGACGGCGACATAGAGCCCTTCCTTGCTGCCGAAATAATGGAAGATCATCGCCTTATTGCTGTTGGTGCGGGCGATGATGCTGTCGGTGCGGGCGCCGCCGAAGCCCTTGGTCGAGAATTCGACAAGGGCCGAGTCGATCAGCTCCTGGCGGCGGCGCTCCGGCGCGCGCTCGCGTGGCTCCACCGCGCGCGGCGCGCCCTCGGCTTCGGAGGGAGCGTCGCCCTCGGTGTCCTTGTCGGGAGTCGGCTGTGCGCGCATCAATGATTTCTCGATATCAGGCTCTTGCTGTGGTTCTCATCGCACCGGAGCGAATCGGCTCTGGAACATCAGGGCTCAATAGGTCGCTCGTCCGCCCGAGATATCAAAAACCGCGCCGGTGGAAAACGAGCAGGCGGGTGAACACAGCCAGTCGACCATGGCGGCAATCTCCTCCGCCCGTCCCAGCCGTCCCATCGGAATCTTGGCCCTGGCGAACGCGATGAATTCAGGCGTCATTTGCGCCAGCAGGTCGGTCTCGATCATGGCCGGCGTGATGCAGTTGACCCTGACATCGACGTCCACGAGCTCCTTGCCGAGCGACTTGGTCAGCGCAATCACACCCGCCTTTGATGCGGAGTAGGCGGCGGCGTTTGGATTGCCCTCCTTGCCGGCGACCGAGCTGATGTTGACGATTCGACCGTAGCCATTCTGCTTCATCACTGGAACGATCGACCGGCAACACAGAAACGTGCCGTCCAGGTTGATTGCCATCACCCGCTTCCAGTCGTTGAAGCTGTAATCCGCGACGGAGGCATTGGGGCCGGTGATTCCCGCCGAATTTACCAGAATGCCAATGCCGCCGAGAACTGCGAGGGTGTCGGCCGTGGCGCGCGAGACTGACGCTTCATTCGTGACATCGACGCCAATTCCGATCGCGCCGGGAATGAGGTCCGCCGCCCGCCCGGCGCGCGCGGGCAGGTCCCACAGCGCGATCGACACGCCGCGTTTTGCCAGCACTCGCGCAATCGCCAGCCCGATGCCGCCGGCTCCTCCGGTGATGACGGCCTGATCGGCCTTGATGTCACTCATCTTCTTCGCTCCCCGACCGATGTTGATCCACGGTTTTGCGCATCCTACTCGGCTACGGCTTGACGTCAATCAACCAGTTGATTAATAACTTGATCAGTGACCGCGAACAGGCGGCAAGCGCGGGACCGGCTCAACCGAGGCCGACGCCGATCATGGGAGGACGGCGTGGGTTACGCCTTCGATTTCACCGTAGTGGTCGAGCATTGGCGCGAGCTGCTGCAGGGCTGCCTGCTGACGCTGCAGCTGTCGCTGCTGGCGATGCCGGTGACGCTCGCCATCGCCATCGTTGCCGTGTTCATGCTGCAGATGCACGAGCGCGTCAGCACCTGGCTCATCGGCACGTTCGTCGAGATCGTGCGCAACACGCCGTTTCTGGTGCAGATCTTCTTTCTGTTCTTCGGACTGCCGACCATCGGCGTGCGCCTTGACCCCAACGTTGCCGCGATCGTCGCGCTCAGCCTCAACGGCGCCGCCTATGCGATCGAGATCTTGCGCGCCGGCGTCGATGCGGTGTCGCGCGGCCAGATCGAGGCGGGGCTCGCGCTCGGCCTCAAGCCGGTGCAGATCTTCCGCTATATCGTTCTGAAGCCGGCGTTGCGCACCGTGTATCCTGCGCTGACCAGCCAGTTCATCTTCCTGATGCTGACGTCGAGCATTGCCTCGTCGATCACCGCGCGCGAACTGACCCATGTCGGTGCAGAGCTCGAAGCCGTGACGTTCCGCAGTTTCGAGGTCTACTTCACGATCGCCGGTCTCTATCTGGTGATGTCTTTCGGGCTCTCCAAGCTGTTCGCGCTGATCGGGCGCGTCAGCTTCGCATATCCGGCCCGGTGAGGCGCGCGCGATGATCACCACGCTCGGCCCTGCCCAATTCCACCTGCTGCTGGTCGGTACGCTCTGGACACTTGCGCTCTCAGCGGTCGGCTTCGCGTTCGGAGGTCTCGGCGGCCTCGCCGTGGCGTTGTGCCGGACCAGCGGCGTGCGCATGCTGGAGCAGGCGGCCGGCGCGTTCATCGAGATCTTTCGCGGCACACCGTTGCTGCTGCAGCTGTTCATCGTCTATTACGGCGTCGGCTTGCTCAATATCTCCGTCAGTCCGTGGATTGCGGTGTCGATGGCCTTCATGCTGCACGCCAGCGCCTTTCTCGGCGAGATCTGGCGCGGCTCGATCGAGGCAATTCCGCGCGGCCAGACCGAAGCCGCCAGGGCGCTCGGTATCCATTACTGGTCGCGGATGCGTTACGTCGTCCTGCCGCAGGCGCTGAAAATCTCGCTGCCGGCGACCATCGGTTTCCTGGTCCAGCTTATCAAGGGCACGTCGCTGGCGGCGATCATCGGTTTCACCGAGCTGTCGCGCACCGGAACGCTGCTGTCCAACATCACCTATAGGCCGCTGCTGATCTACGCCATCGTCGGCCTGATCTATTTCATCGTCTGCTGGCCGCTGTCGCGGCTGGGACGGGCGATGGAACGCCGCCTGACGCCTGTGAGAAGCCAATAAGCTCAAATTCCAAGAGTCAATAAAACTCAACAAAAACCCAGAGCGAGTACCAAGGAGGAATTGCCATGCAGAAGAATTTTCGTCGCCGTGCGTTTGTGGGCGCGGCCGCGCTGATCGTGTTTGGGCTCGGAGCGTTGTCGCCGCAGCGGGCGAGCGCCCAGACCATCGACGAGATCAAGCAGCGCGGCGTGGTCAGGATCGGGGTGCTGTCGGAGCTGCCGCCGTGGGGCTACCTCGATGCCTCGGGCAAGCTTGCGGGCTATGACGTGGACGTCGGCGAACTGCTGGCCAAAAAGATGGGCGTCAAGCCCGAGTTCGTCGGTATGACGGTCGCGGCACGCATCGCGCAGGTGATGACTGGCAAGGTCGACATGCTGCTGGCGACCATGGGGATGTATCCGGAGCGCGCCAAGGTGGTGCAGTTCAGTGAGCCGTATGCGGGCCTGAAGATCATCATGCTCGCCAAGAAGGGGCAGAAGATCGAGAAGCTGGAAGACGCCGCCGCGCTGCGCATCGGCGTGACGCGTGGGTCTGCCCAGGATACGGCCATCACCAACGGCCTGCCGAAATCGGCCGATATCCGCCGCTTCGACGACGATTCGGCAGCGATCCAGGGTCTGGTCAGCGGGCAGGTCGACGCGATCGGCGCTAACACCACCTACATGCTCAACATCAACAAGATCTTCCCGAACAATGATTTCGAGCAGAAGCTGGTGTTCAACGAGCAGTGGATGGGCGTTGCCACCAAGCCCGGCCAGAAGGACCTCAATGTCTGGTTGAACAAATCCATCGACGAGATCAAGGCGAGCGGCGAACTCGCTGCGATCAGCAAGAAGTGGATCGGCCAGCCGCTGCCTGACTTCCCGACCAAGGTCGAGGGCGTTCCCTTCACCGTGCAATAAACCGCAGGACACACCATGCCGGCACCCGATGCACAGGCGGCCATCGTGATGGATGGCGTCAATAAATACTACGGCGGCTTTCACGCCCTGAAGAATATCAACTTCAGGGTTGCGAACGGCGAACGCATCGTGCTGTGCGGACCGTCCGGTTCCGGAAAGTCGACCCTGGTGCGTTGCATCAACCAGCTGGAGACGGTGCAGAGCGGGACCATCGTTGTTGATGGCATCGATCTGACCGCCGGGCGCAGGAATGTCGATGCGGTGCGCATGGAAGTCGGCATGGTGTTCCAGCAGTTCAATCTCTTCCCGCACATGACCGTGCTGGACAACTGCATGCTTGCGCCGCTGAAAGTCCGGGGCGTCTCCCGGGACGAGGCGCGCGCAACGGCGACGCGGCTGCTCGACCGCGTCCAGATCGGCGCACAGGCCGACAAGTATCCAGCCCAGCTCTCCGGCGGCCAGCAGCAGCGCGTGGCCATCGCCCGGGCTCTCTGCATGAACCCCAAGATCATGCTGTTCGACGAGCCGACCTCGGCACTCGATCCGGAAATGGTCAAGGAGGTGCTCGACGTGATGATCGAGCTCGCCGGTACCGGCATGACCATGATCTGCGTCACCCATGAGATGGGCTTCGCCCGCGCCGTGGCCGACCGCGTCGTCTTCATGGCCGACGGCGAAATCGTCGAGCAGGCGCCTCCTGACCAATTCTTCTCGGCGCCAACGCACAAGCGGACGCAGGCTTTCCTGGGCCAGATTCTGGCGCACTAGCCAGGCGATGATTGCCCAAGAAAAGGATTCAAAAATGAAAACGCTCTACATCCTCAACGGGCCCAACCTCAATCTGCTGGGCCAGCGCGAGCCTCATATCTATGGGCACACCACGCTCGCGCAGATCCGTGAGCGCTGCATTGCGCATGCGCAGCCGCTCGGCTACGCCATCGATTTCCGCCAGAGCAATTTCGAAGGCGAGCTCATCGAGAGCGTGCATCAGGCGCGCACCGAAGCGGCGGGGATCATCATCAACCCGGCTGGCTACACCTTTACCTCGATCGCGCTCCTGGACGCGCTGAAGATGTTCGAAGGTCCGAAGATCGAACTGCATATTTCGAATGTCCATGCGCGCGAGAGCATCTACCACAATTCGCTGATTTCGCGTACCGCAACCGGCGTGATGATGGGCTTTGGTGCCGACGGCTACGAGATCGCCATCGACGCCATGAACAGGTTCCTGACGCGCGCCTGATCCTTCGACTGCTGGGGAGATATTCGATGAGCAAACGACGACTGGTTTTGCTGGGCGCAGGCCTGATTGGCCGGGAGCATGCCACCCTTGTTGCCGGCCACCCCGGCGCGGAGCTTGTGGGACTGGCCGATCCGACACCTGAATCCCGTACGTATGCGGCGCAGATCAATGTCAGGCACTTCGACGACTATGAGCGAATGCTGGACGAGATGCGACCGGACGGCGCCATTGTCGCGCTGCCGAACCATCTGCACGTGCCCGCGGCGCTCGGCTGTATCGAGCGCGGCATCACGCCCCTGGTGGAAAAACCCGTCGCCGACACCCTCGATGCGGCGCGGCGCTTGACGGAAGCGAGCGAAGCGTCGGGCGTGCCCGTGCTGGTCGGACATCACCGCAGGCACAGCCCCGACATTCGCGAAGCGCGGCGCGTGGTGCGTGCCGGCGAGCTCGGCGACCTGGTGGCAGTCAACGGCATGTGCCTGTTCGACAAGCCGGACGATTACTTCAATGCGACCTGGCGGCGCAGCGCGGGCGGTGGGCCGTTGCTGATCAACCTGATCCACGACATCGACAGCCTGCGTTTCATTTGTGGCGAAATCGACAGCGTGCGGGCTTTCACCTCGAACGCCGTGCGCGGTTTCGATGTCGAAGATACCGCGAGCGTCACCCTGCGCTTCGCCAGCGGCGTGCTCGGCACCTTCATGATCAGCGATGCGGTGGCCTCGCCCTGGTCGTGGGAGTTCACCTCGGCCCAGGCGCTGTATTTCCCGGCCCAGCCCGGCGCCTATCTGTTCATCGGCGGCCGCAAGGCATCGCTGTCGGTGTCGGACATGTACCTGTGGCGCCATGCCGAGCCGGCCGGCCATTGGCAGCATCCATTCGTGCGCGAACACCGGCCTCACGACGGCTCGCGCGCCTATGCCAACCAGCTTGAACACTTCCTTGCGGTGGTCGACCGCAAGGCCGAACCCGTCGTGACGGCGCGCGACGGCATGATGACGCTGGCGGCCACGCTTGCGATTACCGCGGCCGCGCGTGAGGACCGAACCGTGTCGGTCGCTGACTTCGCGCGGTCCTGATTCCTGAGGCTTGCCATGCAACGTGCTTTCTCACTGTCGTTTCTCTCCTGCCTGGATTCGCCGCCGCCCGACGCGATCCGGATAGCAGCAGCTACCGGCTATGATTTCATCGGATTGCGGCTGCTGCCAGCCATGCCGGGTGGCATCGCCTATCGATTGATGGAGGAGCCGGCGCTGATGACGGAGACGCTGGCGGCGCTCGAGGATACCGGCCTCGCGGTGTTCGACATCGAGATGATCCGGATCCAGCCCGACTTCGCGCCGGAGCTCTACAAGCCGCTGTTCGAGACCGGCGCGCGGCTCGGCGCGCGCGCCGTTCTGGTGGCCGGAGATGACGCGGACGAAGCGCGCCTGACCGCGTCGTTCGCGGCGCTGTGTGAGGCGGCCGCGCCGTATCGCCTGTCGATGGATCTCGAATTCATGCCGCAATCGAAGGTCCGTGATGCCGGGGCGGCGCTGCGCATCCTGCGCGCGGCGGCCCAACCCAATGCCGCTTTGATCGTCGATGCGCTCCACGTCTCGCGCTCCCGCACGCGGTTCGACGAGATCGCATCGATTCCGCGGCAGTGGCTGAACTATGCCCAGATCTGCGACGGCCCGGCGGAGATCCCGGCCACCCTTGACGAATTGAACCAGACGGCGCGGCACGAGCGCTTGTTGCCGGGAGATGGTGCCATCGACCTGGTCGGCCTGTTCGGCGCGCTGCCGCTGGACCTGCCGGTGGCCGTTGAGATTCCCAATGACCGGCAGGCGCCCATGCTCGGTGCCCTCGAATGGGCGCGGCGTGCGCTTGTAATGTCGAAAGCGATCATCGCGGCAGCAGAGGCGCGGCCGGCTGCGACGGCGTCATGAGCGCCGCGTCGGATTCCCCGGCAACGATGGACGATGCCGTCGACCTTCTGGTTATCGGCGCCGGCGCCGCTGGAATGACGGCGGCGCTGATCGGCACGATCGAGGGCTTGCGTGTTCTGCTCTGCGAGAAGACCGATCAGGTCGGTGGCACGACTTCGACTTCGGCGGGCACGGTCTGGATTCCAGGCTCCACGCAGAGTGTGCGCGCCGGCGTGCCCGACGACGTAACGGCTGCCGCCGGCTATCTGCATTCGGTGATGGGCGACCATAGTTCGAACCAGATGGTCGGCTTGCGCAACGCGTTTCTCGAAACCGGCCCCAGGGTGATCGATTATCTCGAAGCCAGCACCGACGTCGCGTTTGTCGCCGCCACGGCGCACCCGGATTATCTCGGCGATCATCCCGGCGCGGCTTATGGCGGGCGGGCGTTGGTGCCGGTGGCCTTCGACGGCCGTTCGCTGGGTGCGGATTTCGCGCGCGTGCGACCTCCACGCCCGGAGTTCATGGTGCTCGGCGGCATGATGGTGGCCAAGACGGATATTCCGGCACTGCTCAAACCGTTCGCGTCGCTGGCGTCCTTTCGCCATGCGCTGGGGCTGCTTGCGCGCCACGGCATGGACCGTTTGCGGCACAGGCGAGGGACGCGTCTCGTGATGGGCAACGCGCTGGTCGGCCGGCTGTTGCGCAGCCTGCGTCGCCGCGATGTGCCGATCGCGTTCGACACGAGGCTGGTCGATCTCGTGGTCGACAGTGGCCGGGTGGTCGGGGCGGAGATCGAGAGCGGCAGTGTGCGAACACGCATCAACGTCCGCAAAGGCGTCGTGTTGGCGACCGGCGGCATCGCAGGGAATACGATGTTGCGCCAGCGTCTGTTTCCACAAGCAGCCCAGGAGTATTCGCTGGCACCACGATCGAACACCGGCGACGGCATCGCGAGTGCGGAACGCACCGGTGCAGCGCTGGAAGGCCGCCCGGGGAGGGCCGGCCTCTGGATGCCGGTATCGAAGCTGCGGCAGCCGGACGGCACGGAAGCCTTGTTTCCGCATATCGTGCTCGATCGCGCAAAGCCTGGCCTGCTCGCCGTGAACGCCGGCGGGCAGCGCTTTGTCAACGAAGCCGATTCGTACCATGCTTTCGTCGAGGGTTTGCTCGCTGGGGCAGGCGGCGGTCCGGCTCATCTGATCTGCGATCGTTCTTTCATCCGCGACTACGGCATTGGCTTCGTCCATCCGGGCGCATGGTCTTTGCAACCCTATCTCGATGCGGGCTATCTGATCGCGGCGACCTCGGCGGCGGCATTGGCGGCGCGCATCGGCGTCGATCCGGAGGCATTCGCGCAGACGCTCGCCGACTATAACCGTTTCGCCGCAACCGGCATCGATGAAGCCTTCGGGCGCGGCGGCAGCGAACTGAATTGCTTTAATGGCGATCCGGCCAATCGGCCCAACCCCTGCCTTCGTCGGATAGATGTGTCGGCCTTGTATGCGGTTGCCGTCTGGCCGGCGGATCTGGCGAGCAGCACCGGTCTGTCGATCGATTCTGACAGCCGCGTGCTGCGGGCGGATGGCAGCGCCATCGACGGTCTCTATGCTTGCGGCAACGACGCGGTATCGATCTTCGAAGGAACTTATCCAGGTCCCGGGACGACGCTCGGCCCGGCTCTCGTGTTCGGCTGGCGCGCGGCGATGCACGCCGCGAGGCGTTAGACCATCACGGACTATTCGCCGATGCCCTCGCACTTGAAGGTTTTCCGGAGGGCATCGAACGGTGCTGATGACCACACCGGGGTGCTATGCACGGCCGGCGATCGCTGCAACAGCCGGCCACGGTTGTTCACGCCGGTGAAGCGGCTATCGCGAACCAGCACCTTGCCGCCGCTGAGGGTACAGACCGGCCAACCGATGAGGTCGAACCCTTCATAAGGCGTCCAGCCGAGGCCATCGTTCAGTGTCGTTGCGCGGATCGTGGTTCGTTTGTGCGGATCCCACAACGCAATGTCGGCGTCGGAGCCAACGGCAATCGTGCCCTTCCGCGGCCACAGGCCGTAGAGCCGCGCGGGCTGCGCCGCTGACACCGCAACGAAGCGCTCAAGCGACAACCTTCCTTTGTTGACGCCTTCGGAAAACACCAGCGGCAGCCGTGTCTCCAGGCCCGGGAGGCCGTTGGAGACCCGGTTGAACGGCGTGGCGAGGCCATCGCGCAGCTTGCCGGCGTCGCCTTCCAGGTGGAACGCCGAATGATCGGAGGACAGGATGGAGACGCTGCCGTCCTGCAGTCCCGCCCAGAGCGCGTTCTGGCTGTTTGCGTTGCGCAGCGGCGGGCTGCAGCAGAACCGCACCGCCTGCTGCGGCGGCGCATCGAGGGTGTCGGCCGTCAGCACCAGGTACTGCGGGCAGGTCTCGGCGAACACCGGCATGCCGCGCTGCTGCGCCCAGCGCACCTGTTCAACGGCATCCTTGCTCGACATGTGCACCAGCACCATTGGTACGCCGGCGAGCTCCGCCAGCGAGATTGCGTGGTGGACGGCATCGCGCTCCGCCAGCACCGGGCGCGCCACTGCCAGATTGCGGATCTCGGTGTGGCCGGCGCGGATGAGCTGGTCCATGAACCAGGCAATCATGTCGTGGCTCTCGGCGTGCACCAGTGGCACCGCGCCTTCGCGCCGCACCGCCGTGAACACATCGAGCGCGGCCTTGTCGTCGAGGCGCAGCGCGTCATAGGTCAGGTAGATCTTCACTGACGTGAAGCCCTCGCGGACCAGAGCCGGCAGGTCCTCGTCGAGGGTCGTCTTCGACGCGTCCGTGACGATCAGATGGAAGCCGTAGTCGATCACGCTGGCGGTGGCGCGGGCCTTGTAGTCGTCGACCACGTCGCGCAATCGCTGGCCGCGGTGTTGTGCGGCGAACGGCACGATGGTGGTGGTGCCGCCGCAGACCGCGGCGATGCTCGCGCTCTCGAAAGTGTCGACCGTGCGTGCGCCGGTCGAGACCATCTGCTCGATATGGCAGTGGGCATCGATGCCGCCCGGCAGCGCCAGCAGGCCGGTGGCATCGATGGTCTCGGCGCCGCCGTCGAGATCGGGCGCGATCGCCGCGATCTGTCCGTCGGCAATCCCGATCGACGCGTCGTGCTGGCCCGTTTCGCTGACAATGCGGGCGTTGCGAATCACGATGTCGAAGCTTTGGGTCATGGCGTCTCGTCCTCGCTGAGCCAGCGGCTGTAATGATCGCATGCGGCGTCGAGACCGAAGCGAGGCGTGAAACCGATTTCACTGGCGAGCCGTCGGGTGGCGAGGGCCGGCCGGTCGTGCGGGCCGTGAAAGTCGATGGTCGCCGGTTCGCCGGGGCGCGCGATGCGCCATCGAAACTCTGGCCGTGTCCGTGCAAGGCGCTCGCACCAGTCCGCCACCGACCATTCAGCCCCGAGCCCGATATTGATCGCGCCTTCACACGGCGCGTCACGCAGCAGCAAGGCGGCGACCGCGGCCGCGGCCTCCGGCGCATAGATCCAGTCACGCCGGCCGGGGCGGGGCAGCACCACATCGCGGCCGGCCGCTGCTGCCTGCATCACCTGGAAGATGGCGCTGACCGTGTCGCGCACCCCTCCGTCACGCTCCCAAGGCCCGAACACCGAGCCGAGCCGGGCCACGCGCAGATCGAGCCGATGACGCGCGGCGAGGCGGCCCGCCACCTGTTCGGCGGCGAATTTGGTGATGGCGTAGAGCGAGGCCGGATTGGGTCGCGTGGTACGCTCGTCGAGCTCGCGGTCGTCATCTTGCGAACCGTAGACCGATGCTGACGACAGCAGCAGCAAACGGGTGATGCCGCATGTCGCTACGGCCGTGACGAGCGTGGTGGTGCCGAGCACGTTGACGTCGACGGTGGCCATGGCCTCGCGGGTTTCGCCGGCTTCGCCCGGCGTCAGGGCGGCGCCATGGATGATGGCGTCGATGGCCCGCGACGTGATGCAATCGCGAAGCGCGCGCTCGTCCCGCACATCTCCCCGCACCAGCGTGACACGATCCCCGAAGGAGGTGAACGCCACTTCGGCGCGTTTCGGTAGCGGCGCAGGCCCAAACAGCATCACCCGGCAACCGGCTGCCAGCAGCGCCTCGGCGATGTTGATCCCGACAAAGCCGCTGCCGCCGGTCAGCAGCACATTCATCGCGCTCACGCCACGGTCCAGCCGCCGTCGACCGGCAGTGCGACGCCGGTGACGAAGGATGATTCATCGCTCGCCAGGAACAGCGCTGCGTCGGCCACCTCGCGCGGCTCGCCAAAACGGCCCACCGGGTGGCGGCTCAGCGAGCGGGCCCGGGCCGCGTCGGGGTCCGGACTGCGCGCAAACGAGCGCTCCAGCAGTTCGCTCTTGATCGCGGCGGGCACGATGCAGTTGGTCCGGATGCCGTCCGCGGCGTAGTCGAGGGCGAGGTTGCGCGTCAGCGCCAGGATTGCGCCTTTCGAGGCGATATAGGAGGCATTGTTGCGCCCTCCGGTCATGGCCAGTTGCGATGCGACCAGGACCAGCCGTCCGGATTTTGCCGTGCGCATCGGGGCCAGCACCGCCTTGGCCCAGTTTGCCGTGCCGATGACATTGACGGCGAGAACCTCCGCCCAGGTTTGCGCGGTGGTGTCGTGCAATGGGCCGCCGCGCGAGATCGCGGCGAATGTGCAGAGCACGTCGACCCGCCCACAGCGCTGCAGGACCGTCGCGACGGCGTCCTGCGCTGCAGCTTCGTCGCGAACGTCGGACGCAATCGCCATCGTGGCGTGCGCTCCGATGTCCGAGACATCCCGATCGACCGCGACTGTCAGCGCGCCCTGCTCGGCAAAACGGTGCAAGGTGGCGCGACCGAGCGCGCCGGAGGCGCCGGTGACGATGCAGACGCGGTCCTGCAGGCGCGCGGAGCCGCCGCGGTCAGTTTTGTCGACGTTCATCTCAAAGCACCTTGTCGAGGAAGCGCTTCAGCCGCTCGTGCTGCGGATGGTTGAAGATCATGTCGGGTGTCCCGCTCTCGACGATGGTGCCGCTCTCGACGAACAGGATCCGGTCGGCGACCTTGTTGGCGAACGCCATTTCGTGGGTGGCGATGACCATGGTCATGCCCTCGGCTGCCACCTGTTCGATGGTCGCGAGCACCTCGCCGACCAGTTCGGGATCGAGCGCCGAAGTCGGTTCGTCGAACAGCATGATTTTTGGGTTCATCGCCAGCGCTCGCGCAATCGCCACCCGCTGGCGCTGGCCGCCGGAGAGTTGCTCCGGATAGGCGCCGGCCTTCTCGCCGAGGCCGACCTTGCGCAGCATGGCGTGGCCATGGGCGGCCGCCTCCGGCGGGGACATGCGCAGGACTTCCGTCAGTCCCAGCATGACGTTCTCGACCGCGGTGAGATGCGGCCACAGATAGAACAGCTGGAACACCATGCCGATCTGGCGGCGCATATCGGCAAGCTGGCGGCTGCGCATCGCGGAACGCTTGCCCGCGGCATCCTCCACCATGCCGATCAGTTGTCCATCGAGACGGATGCTGCCGCCCGTCGGCACCTCGAGATAATTGAGGCTGCGCAGCAGCGTGCTCTTGCCCGATCCGCTGGGGCCGATCAGGCACACCACTTCGCCACGCGTGACCGTGAGACTGATGCCTTTCAAAACTTCGGCAGGTCCGAAGGCTTTGCGCAGATCCCGGACATCGATCATCGGTTGCAGCATCTCGGCCTCACGTCTTCGCGGCCGCCGCCGGCGCATCCAGCAGGAGCTGCCTGCGGCGGCGTTTGGAAAGGCCGCGCTGGTCGAAGGCGAGATAGCGCTCAAGCGCCATCTGCAGGCCGGTCAGGCACGATGTCAGCGCCAAATAGATCAGCCCCGCCAGCGACAGGATCTCCACCGCGCGGTAGGTGGTGCTGTAGATCGTCTGGGCCGCGAACATCAGTTCGGGAACGGTGATGGCCGAAGCCAGCGACGAGCCCTTGGTGTGGGAGATGAAGTTGCTCATGTAGGGGCCGGCGACGACCCGCAGCGCCTGCGGCAGGATGATGCGCCGCACGATCGCCGGATAACGGATGCCGACCGCCTGCGCCGCCTCGATCTGGCCGCGGTGGATCGACTGGATGCCGGCGCGGAAGATTTCGGTGTTGTAGGCCGTCGAGCTGATCGACATGGCGATGATCGCTGCCGGAAACGCGTCCAGGGTGACGCCGAACAGCGGGGCCGCGTAATACACAAAGAACAGGTGCAGCAGCATCGGCGTGCCGCGGAACACCCACACATAGGTCCAGACCGCGGCGCTGACCACCCGATTGGACGACACTCGCCCGAGCGCGAACAGAAATCCGATCGCGGTCCCGATCGCCTGGCTGATCAGGGTCAAAGCGATCGTCATCAGCGTCGCGTGCAGCAGGGTCGGCAGGTATTTCCAGACGACGCTGAAATCGATCGACATGGCAGGGCTCGCGTGAGAGGCGGACGTGATGGTGCGCTGGGGCGCGGACTCAGTTCGGCAGTTGCGCGCTGAACTTGTCGATTCCGAAGTAGGACTTGCCCCACTCGTCCAGTTTGCCCGACGATTTGAGGCCGCGGATCACCGCGTCGATCTCGGCCTTCAGCTTCGGCGACCCCTTCTGCATCGGCACAGCGACGAAGCTGATCGAAAACGGCTCGCCGACGATTTCACCGATGCCGGGCCGCTCGCGAATGAAATTGGCCGCCGCCGTGTCGGGCGCCACCAGCGCCTCGACGCGGCCGATGGCGAGATCGGCGAACATCTCCGCGTAGCCGGCGTAGCCCTTGAAGTCGGCGAACGCGCCGACTTCCTTCTCCATGGCGCGCGCCGGCACTTCGCCGTCATTGCCGCCGGCAATGGCGCCGACCTTGCGGCCCTTGAGATCCTTGTAGCCGTTGATGTCCTTCAGTCCGGCCTTGCGCACCACCACCACGGCGGAGCGGGAGTAGGGGATCGAGAAGTCGAACACCGTCTTGCGCTCGTCGGTCGCATTCACATTGGAGAACACCGCGTCGAAGCGGCCGGTCTGCAGCCCGGGAAGAATGCCCTTCCAGTCGAGCTTGTTGATGCGCATCTCGAAACCCAGCTTCTTTTCCACCGCGTGGGCGACCTCGATGTCGTAGCCGGTCAGTTCGTTCTTGTCGTTGACATAGGCGACCGGCGGCAGGTTGCCGCTGGTGGCGGCGCTGAGGTAGCCGCGCGCCTTGATGGCGTCGAGGTCGGCGGCCGATGCGGCGGAGGCCGCGAGAACGGCCAGCGCGGCCGCGGTGCGAACGATGTTTCCTGCAATCCTCATGACGCCCTTCTTGCCGTACGATGCGATCGACCAGTGGTATCCCACTCGGATACACTAGGTGCATCGTGAAATCGGAGTCAAGGCGGCGCGGCCGGAAGGCGACTTTACCGCGGCTTTTTCGCTGGATTTGACAATAGCATTGGCACGTTGCCTCGATCTTCGGCAGGCGAAGATGCAGAAAACATCATGCGGCAGTGCGGCAATCGTGCCGACCGTCACCGCTGCGCTGGGCGTCCGCCAATGGCTGGAAAGCCATCGGCCGGCTGCGCGACCGGCTCGACAAGGCGAAGTTGCAAGTCTATCAATCCACCATCGCGTCATGACGCCGCACGCGGCGTGCGACAGATCGGAGCCCGCGCACGGGCAGGCAGCGTGACGAAACAGGACGCATCGTGGCGAAACAGGCTGTGAAGAAGCGCAACTCCCGAACTGCAGCGACGGCCGCGCCGGCGACGAAGCGCGCGCGCATGGATGGCAGCGTCACCGAGATCACCTATCGCAAGCTGCTCGAGCTGATCGAGGCGCGGCAACTCGCGCCGGGCGAAGTCATCGAGGAGCGGCGGCTGGCGCTGCGTCTGAAGGTCTCGCGCACGCCGCTGCGGGCCGGCATCAGCCGTCTGCTCGGCGAAGGCCGGCTGGAGCAGCTCTCCAACGGTTCGGTGATCGTCCGCAATATCGGGATTGCTGAGTTGCTGGAGCTGATTCACCTGCGCCTGGTGCTGGAAAGCGAAGCGGCCGCGCTTGCCGCCACGCGGATCGGCATCGATGTGCTGCAGCCGATCAAGGCGAACCTGGAAAAGATTCTGGCCACGGCTGAAATCACCAAGGCCAGGCACTGGACCCTGGACGACGAGATCCACGACCAGATCGCCAGTCATTGCGGCAACCGGTCGCTGGCGCACCTGATCGGCGAAACCCGCCGCAAGATCCGGATGTGCAATGTGGAGCGGCGGCCGGAGCGGCTGCTTCCCGCCTGCCGCGAACACCTCGCCATCGTCGATGCCATCATCAAGCGCGATGCGGCGGTCGCCCGCCATGCGATGATCCAGCATCTCACCAATGTCCGCCAGGGCATGCTGGAAACGTTCGGAATTTTTTTGCCTGAAAGCCACGGCTAGTTTTATTCATCGGTCAACGCAATCGATGCGCGCAGCGTGCCCGCGGCGCGCGCAGATGCATGGTATTTCGCCGCCGGACGCCTGAAATGCGGTCATCGGTCCACCGGCGCACTCTTGACAAGCTTTCATCGTCAAGCTCCAATGGTATACCACTGGAATAACAGAGCGCCCGAGGCGCCGAAACGATGGAAGCTTCGCGTGCCGCTTGCCTCTCAGCCGGTTGTCCAATGACCGGGTCCCGGTCATATACCGTTTCACTCGAACCCTTGTCGGCGGAGGCGTTTGCGCCGTTCGGTGACGTGGCCGGGAGGCCGATTGGCGAGCGTCGCCGGTATCTTCCGACCGCCTTGGACCGGGCGGAGCAGGCGCACGTCTTCTCGCTGTGGATCAGCGGCGCTGCGGCGCGCGGCCAGCTTCCGCTGCGGGCGAGCGTTCTCGAGCGCCATCCGTATTCAGCCCAGACCTTCGTGCCGCTGGGCGCGGCGCGTTATCTGGCAATCGTCTGCGGCGCTGCCGCCAGTGGCGATCCCGATCTCGCGACGTTGCGCGGCTTCCTGGCCGGTCCGGATCAGGTCGTGACTTTCGCGCGCAATGTCTGGCATCATCCAATGACGGTGCTCGACGACCACATGGAATTCGCTGTCGCGATGGGCGTGACCGGCCGCCCCGACGACGATGTGTTCTTCAATCTCGATGCTGCGGTGAGTGTCGTGATGCCGGATGCTCCGTAATGGGAAGCGCACACATGTCTTCCGAACACACGTCGCCCGCACAGACCGAGCATGAGCGTGACTTCGTCGGCTACGGCCGCAATCCGCCGGATCCGAAATGGCCGGGCGGCGCGCGCATCGCCCTCAACATCTGCATCAATTACGAGGAAGGCTCCGAGCCGTCGTTCGCCGACGGCGACGGTGTCAGCGAGACGGCGCTGACCGAGGGCGGCGGCGGCAGTTTCGAAGGGCGTGATCTCGCCGCCGAATCGATGTTCGAATACGGCAGCCGTGTCGGTTTCTGGCGCCTGATGCGACTGCTCGGTGAGCGCGGCATGGCGGCAACGGTGATGGGTTGTGCGCTGGCGCTGGAGCGCAACGCGGAGGCGGCAGCCGCGATCCGGGAGTCTGATTACGACGTGTGCGCGCATGGCTGGCGCTGGGAACGGCACCAGTTGCTGAGCGAGGACGAGGAGCGCGAGCGCATCCGCAAGACGGTTGAGAGCCTGACGCGCACGATCGGCGAGCGGCCGATCGGATGGTACTGCCGTTACGGCGCCGGTGTGAATACCCGTCGCCTGGTGGTGGAGGAGGGCGGTTTCCTCTACGATTCCGATGCGTACAATGACGAGCTGCCGTACTGGACCGCGGTGGCCGGCAAGTCGCACTTGATTGTGCCTTACGGTCTCGTCAACAATGACGCCAAGTTCATGCGCGGCGCGATGGCGACCGCCGGCGATTTCTTTGCCTATCTCAAGGACGCGTTCGATGTGCTCTATGCCGAGGGCAAGAGCGCACCGAAGATGATGTCGGTCGGCCTGCACACCCGTATCGCCGGCCACCCCGGCCGTGCCGCGGGCCTGCAGCGTTTCCTTGATCATGTCGGCGCATTGCCAGATGTCTGGGTCTGCCGCCGCGCCGATATCGCCCGTCACTGGATTGCCACGCATCCGCCGAAGCCTCGGTGAGGCGTTGTCATCGATCTTCGATCAGCAGAGGGACCCACCCATGACTTTCAGATGGACGCCGATCATCATCGCCGTGATCCTTGTCGTCACGCAGCTCCTGAGCTGGGCGAAGGCCCACGCCCAGGAGGCGGACCATCCCTCGGACAAGCCGATGGTGGTGGCGTCGGATTTCGGGGTCGCGCCCTGGATGGTGCGTGGCGCCAACGGTCCCGAAGGCTTCGGCGTCGATTTGATCAACGAGATCGGCAAGGACCTCGGCCGTCCCAAGGTGGAGATCGTGGACGTCAACTTCTCCGGGCTGTTCGCGGCGCTGTTCGCCAAGCGGGTCGAGTTCCTGGTTAATCCGCTGAACCTGACGGCGGAACGCTCGGAGCGGATGCTCTACACCGAGCCGCTGTTCTCGACCGGCAATGGCTTCCTGGTGCGCGCAAGCGATGAGATGAAGGGCTTCGAGGATCTCAAGGGCAAGGCCGTCGCCGTCAACCGCGGCACCATCTCGGATACCTGGGCCACCGCAAATGCCGAGAAGTACGGTTTCGAGGTGCAGCGCTACGATGTGTTTCCGGACACCGTCCAGGCCATCCTGACGCGCCGCGCTTTCGCCGCCCTCAACGAAATTCCCACCACGGTGTTCGCCGCCAGCCAGAACAAGGCGATCAAGGTCGGCTTCAAGGATTTCAATGGCCGCAATTTCGCCTATGCCTTCCGCCTGGAAGACGCTGAATACCGCAACAAGGTCGAGAACGTGATCGAATGCATGAAGCTCGACGGCCGGCTGCGCAAGCTGCACGAGAAGTGGTACGGCGCGGCTCCCGACGCCAACTCCGCCATCGACACCGTGTATTTCGGCTACGGTCCTCCCGGCTTCAAGGGGTTCGAGCCGACGGCGCACGTGCCGAAATGCAAATGAAGCGCAAATAAACCGACAACGAACCGGATCGGCCAGACCGATCCGGTTGGCGGGACGTCATGGACCGTATCATCGAATACTACTTCAACTCGAAAGTGATCGCGCAGGCACTTCCGGATGTGCTGGCGGGCTTTCGGGTCACGGTCGTGGTGTCGCTGCTGATCATCGCCTTCGGCCTGCTCACCGGGCTGGCGCTGGCGCTGCTGCGCTGTGCCAACCTGCGGATCGTCAATGCGGTCATCGTGGCCTATGTCGACGTGCTGCGGACGCTGCCGCAACTCGTGGTCATCGTTTTCATCTATTTCGGGCTGCCGTATCTCGGTCTCACGCTGTCGCCGTTCGTCACCACCGTGCTGGCGCTCGGCATGGTGCTCTCAGCCTTCAGCACCGAGATCTTCTGGTCCGCGATCATGGCACTGCCGCGCGGGCAGTGGGATGCGGCCAGTGCGCTCGGCTTCGGCCGCGCCCGCACGCTGTTTTCCATCATCCTGCCGCAGGCGATCCGGCTGGCGGTGCCGCTGCTCACCAACCGCGCCATTTCCATCAGCAAGGGCACGGCGCTGGGCACCGCCGTCTCGCTGCCTGAGACCCTGGGGCAGGCGCAGAGCGTTACCGCGATCGTCGCCAATCCCTCGCCGCTGACGCTTGCCGCCGCGTTCTACCTTACTTTCTTCCTGCCGCTGGTCATCGCCAGTCGCTGGATCGAGCATCGCTACAGCCGGGGGCGTTGAAGATCATGCAGATGTTCCTCGACAATTTCGCCGATATCGATGCGCTGCTGCGGGTCTATCCGCTGCTGCTGCAGGGGTTGCTCTATACGGTGATGCTGGCGGTGGTGGCGCTGCCGCTCGGCTTGCTGCTCGGGCTTGTGATCGCGGTGCTCTACAGTTTCCACCATCGCTGGCTCAACCTGGCGCTGCTGGTCTACATCGACTTGTTCCGCTCGTTCCCCGTGGTGGTGCTGCTGATCCTGATCTTTTACGGACTGCCGTTTCTCGGATTGACGCTGGGCGGTTTCTCCGCGGCGGTGCTCGCGATCGTGCTCAACAATTCCGGCTACTACGGCGAGATCCTGCGCGCCGGCATCGCCTCGGTGCCGCCCGGTCAGTCCGAGGCGGCGCGGGCGCTCGGTTTCAAGCCGCTGCATCTGGTATTCTACATCATCCTGCCGCAGGCCCTGCGCAACGTGATGGCGCCGCTCGCCAGCAACTCCCTCGAACTGATCAAGACCACCTCGATCGCGGCCCTGGTGGCACTTCCGGAACTGCTGCGCTCGGCGCGCGTCGCCCAGGAGCAGACCTACAATCCGACGCCGCTGATGGCGGCCGCGGTGATCTTTTTCATCCTGCTGTATCCGATCGCGCGCTGGGTTGCGCGGCTGGAGCGGCAGGTGCTGGCGGCGCGATAGAGATGGCGACCCTCATCACCGGTGGCGCCGGCTTCGTCGGCCTTGCGATTGCGGAGCGGCTGGTCGCCGACGGCGAACGTGCCGTCCTGTTCGACATCGCCGCGCCGCCGGCCGATAGTCTGGCGCGCCCGGAGCTCGCGGGCGTCGCCTATGTGCGCGGCGATATCCGGCAGGCGGCGGACGTCATCGGTGCATTGGCGTCGGAAACGATCGACCGTGTCATTCATACGGCGGCGGTGACGCCCAACCAGCAGCGCGAGCGCGACGATCCCGGCGGCATCGTCGATGTCAACATTGGCGGCACCGTCAATCTGCTGGCATGCGCGGCTGTTCGGCCCTCCGTGCAGCGGGTGGTGGTGCTGAGTTCGGTCGCGGTCTATGGCTTCGCCAGGCCGGCGCCATCGGGCCTGTTCGAGGAGGACCTGTCCAATCCGGCGCCCGCCGCGCTCTACGGCATCACCAAGCTCGCGGCCGAGCAGGCGGCGCTGCGCATCGGCGAACTGCACAATCTCGACGTCCGGGTGGTGCGGCTCGGCCCGGTCTACGGCCGATGGGAGCGTGCCACCGGCGTGCGCGATGCATTGAGCCCGCACTATCAGGTGCTGCAGGCGGCGCTGAGCGGCTCGGAGGCGGTGCTGCCGCGCGCGATGCGCGCGGACTGGGTTTATTCGCGCGATGCGGCGGCGGGGATCGCCCGTGTGTGCGCCGGGGACAGACTGCGTCATCTGGTCTATCACGTCGGGGGTGGCAAGGTGACCGATCTGCCGGCCTGGTGCCGCTTGATCGCAGCGCAATTCCCGTCGTTTCGCTGGCGGATCGCTGACTCGGGAGAAGAGCCGAGCGTCGTCTACGGCCTGACCGCCGACCGCGCGCCGCTTGGCCTTGCGCGGCTGACTCGCGATACCGGGTTCGCACCGGCCTATTCGCTGGAGATGGCCGCGGCCGATTATCTGGCGTGGATGGCGGACCAGGACATGAAAGGCGCACGATGAAACGTCTGCTCGGCAAATCCATCCTGATCACCGGAGCGTCGTCGGGCATCGGCCGGGCGATCGCATGCCGCTTTGCCAGGGAAGGCGCCCGGCTGGTCCTTGCCGATATCACGACCGACGTGCGGGAAGGCGGCGTTCCGACGGCCGACCTGCTGCAAGCCGAGGGCCACGAGGTCGAGTTCGTCCGGATCGATGTCGCCTCCGAGGCCGATACGCAGCGCGCCGTCGATCTCACGGTGAGCAAGTTCGGCCGTATCGATGGTTTGGTCAATGACGCCGCGGTCGGCACCGGCAAGCCGCTGGTCGAAACCTCGCTGGCGGAATGGAATCGCACCCTTGCGGTCAATCTCACCGGCGTGTTCCTGATGTCGAGGGCGGCGGTGACGCAGATGCTGCACCAGGATGTCCGTAACGGCGCGCGCGGCCGCATCGTTAACATCTCGTCGCAGCACGGCATGATCGCCTGCCCGGAAGATGTCGCCTACGGCACCTCGAAGGCTGGCGTGGTCTACATCACCCGCCAGATCGCGGCCGATTACGCCCGGGATTCCATCATCTGTAACGCGGTTGCGCCCGGCAAGATCGTCACCGGCAAGGCCGGCCGCGCCGCGGAGCCACGCTGGATGGATTACTCCCGTGCTCGTACGCCGATGCCGCGCCTTGGCGCGCCCGAGGATGTCGCCAGTGCCGCGCTGTTCCTGGCGTCCGACGAGGCCACCTTCATCACCGGCGAGAATCTCCTCGTCGACGGCGGCTGGATGGCCGCATGACCACCCTGGAGAGGCCGATGCCGCAGGACACCGCACCGAATGCCGCGCCGCCGATGATCGAATTGCAGGGCGTCAGCAAGTGGTATGGCGACACGCAGGTCTTGCGCAATATCGACTTCAGGGTTGCGCGGGGCGAACGCGTCGTGGTCTGCGGCCCATCGGGGTCGGGCAAGTCGACCATGATCCGCTGCATCAACCGGCTGGAAGAGCACCGCGACGGACGCATCGTGGTCGATGGCGTCGAACTCGATCATTCCACGCGCAATGTCGACGTGGTTCGCCGCGATGTCGGCATGGTGTTCCAGCAGTTCAACTTGTTTCCCCATCTGACCGTGCTGCAGAACCTGATGATCGCGCCGGTGAAGATCCGCAAGGTGCCGAAAGCGGAGGCCGAGGCGACGGCGCGCCAGTTGCTGACGCGGGTGCGGATCGCCGAACAGGCCGACAAATACCCCAGTCAGTTGTCCGGTGGCCAGCAGCAGCGCGTCGCCATCGCAAGGGCGCTCGCTTTGAAGCCCAAGGTCCTGCTCTTCGACGAGCCGACCTCGGCGCTCGATCCGGAGATGGTGCAGGAGGTGCTGGACGTGATGGTGGGCCTCGCCCGGGAGGGCATGACCATGGTGTGCGTGACCCACGAAATGGGCTTTGCCCGCACGGTTGCCGATCGGGTGGTGTTCATGGATGCGGGCACCATCATCGAAGAGGGCTTGCCGGAGGCATTCTTCTCCAATCCCCAGCACGAGCGCACGCGCGCATTCCTGAAGCAGATCATGCACTGACGAGCAATCGCAGTCCGGCTTTCGCAAGAGTACCGCGCGACCGCTTTGGCGGCATGCCACCTCTTGCGTGCGCGCATGCCGGGGTTTGCTCTCGATCGGCCCTTTGATTTTACTTGCGATAATGGCGCGTCGGATCGGGCCCCGCGACGATTGGGCAGGGCGTGGGGCTCACGATCCCGTTATCGCTTGCTTGCATTCGCACCTGCAGCACCAATCTCCTCTGATGTCATTCATCATTCTTCGAGCGCCTGCCGGGATCGCCCGATCTGCAAAAGGACATCACACAATGACAAGAGCAAGAACACAAACCGCTGCACTGGCTGCGCCGCAGTCATCAGCGACGACTCGTATCCTGTTGGCGCTTGCCGCCGCACTGGCGCTGACCGCGGCGATCCCATCGATCGTGCATGCATCGCCCGCCAGGGAGACGCAGGCCGTAGCGGCCGGTTCGGTCACCGATTTCAGCAGCGCTGCGCGCCGCCATCGTCATGTGGCGCACCGTGCACACTTTCGCAACGCCTACGGTGCCATTCCCGGCCCGGTCTATGAAGCTCCATCCTATGGGAGCGGTTATCAAGGCTATGGCTACGGTTATGGCGACAACTCGCGCAACCAGACCTGGTAAGCCAGAACCTGGCAAGCCGACGAGCGGGCGACTGTGCGTCGTCTGATTCTTTCGATCCAGCCGCATGACACCGATGATCGCCGGTCACGTTGAGTGGCCGGCGATCATGCGTTGGGTGGTGCATTACACCACGAGCTTGCGCGGACGGCCTCGGCGCCGGGGCGTGATGAGGCTGCCGAGTGATCCGTGCGCCTGCTTTGCGGCGTCCTGCGCCGGTGGCGCATCCTGTGCATTCTCGGTGGCCGACTGCCGCTTGTGCTCGGCCAGCAGCCGCAACTGGATTTCGCAGGTATCGCAGCAGTCCTGAATGATGGCGGTGCGTGCCAGCATCGCGTCGCGCCGCATGATGCCTTCGAGCGCCCGCGCATGGTTGGTCAGGGTGCCGCGGGCGTCATCCATCGCCGCCCAGCGGTTATAGGCGGAGAGCTTGGCCCACATGGTTTCGATCATCGATAGCAGCGTCCCGGATCCGCTGGCGCGATAAATGCACATGTGGAATTTCAGATTGATCACGATGTAGCGGCGGATATCGTCGGACTGGATCGCCCGCTTCATCTCCTCGAAATGGCCCTTGAGCTCTTCGATCGCTTGCACAGACGCATGTTGCGAGGCGAGTTCGGCGGCGAGACCTTCCAGCGCAATGCGGATGTCGCGGTGCTCGATGATCAGCGCGGGCGTCACCTCGGGCACCGTCAGCGTGCGGTTCTCGTGCATCACCAGAATGCGCTCGGCCTGCAGCCGGCTCAACGCCTGGCGAACCGGCATCTGGCTGATGCCGAGGGCCTCGGCGGTGCTGCGCAGACTGATGCTTTGTCCCGGCAGGAACTCGCCATTCAGCAGCGCCTCGCGCAGCAAGTCGTAGGTACGCTGCGCCATGGTGGTGAGCGCATCGTTGTCGTTGGAGCCGGCGGGGACATCGGCGTCGTCCACAGACGGCAGATCGACGCGCCTCGGGGTGAGATTCGAAGGGTTGGACATCAGGCACCAGAGCGGCCCACCGGCCCGGCGGGATTAAGGAATCACGGCAATCTAATCCATTTTTGATCACAAATATATGGATCTGGTCCAATCTTGATGCGGGCTCGCCAAATTAACGCGATTTATCGCCTCATAAAGATTTCGATTGACAGGCTGTCGAAATTATAAAAAATTCGCGATCACGAATTTAATGCGCTCTTCCAGACCGCGTGAATGAGGCAGGCGCCCGGGTCTCCCGGCCGTCCACCGCAGCCGGAGGCCGATGTGATCGATGCCCGCCCGCAAGCGCCGCCCGCGAAGCAGCAAGGACTGCCTGCTCAGGACGTGATCCGGATCAACCGGCTGCGAAAAGTCTTCGCGCCGGGGACGGCCGGCGAACTGGTCGCCCTCGACGACATCAATTGTGCGATCCGCGAAGGCGATTTCGTCTCGATCGTCGGCCCCAGCGGATGCGGCAAGAGCACGCTGCTGCGCATTCTCGCCGGCCTGCTGGATTATTCCGACGGGGCGGTCACCATGGACGACCAGCCGGTGCAGGGCACTCGCCGTGATGTCGGCGTGGTGTTTCAAAGCTCCATCCTGCTGCCGTGGCGGACCGTCCTCGACAACGTCATGCTTCCTGCCGAGGTGCTGGGCCTCGATATCGCCGCAGCGCGGCGCCGCGCGCGCGACCTGCTGGCGATGGTGCGGCTCGACGGTTTCGAGAACCGGTTGCCCGGCGAACTCTCCGGAGGCATGCAGCAGCGGGCCTCGATCGCGCGGGCCTTGCTGCACGATCCGCGCATCCTGCTGATGGACGAGCCGTTCGGCGCGCTCGACGCCATGACGCGCGAGCAGATGAACATGGAGTTGCAGCGGATCTGGGCCGAGAGCCGCAAGACCATCGTGCTCATCACCCATTCCATCCCCGAGGCGGTGTTCCTCGGCGACGTCGTGCTGGTGATGACCGCACGGCCGGGGACGCTCGCGCGGATGATTCCCGTCGACCTGCCGCGGCCGCGCACCATGGCGTCGATGTCCACGCCTGAATTCGGCGCCAGGACCCAGGAAATTCGCGCGTTGTTCAACCACGCCGGCGCGTTCGATTGAACCGCGTCAGTCAGGGATACGGTGCATGGCCGAGATGACGACAATGAATTCCCGGACTGACGTGATGAATCAGGACACGCGGCTGCGGGCCGCTCGCCGGCCGATCTCGCCCAGGGTCTACTCCCTGGCGCTGCTCATCGTGCTGCTCGTCGCGTGGGAGGCCGGCGTGCGGATCTTCCAGGTGCCGAGCTGGCTGATCCCGCCGGTCAGCGACATCGCGGTGGCGCTGTGGCGAGGGCTGGCCACCGGTCCGCTCGCCCGCGACGGGTTCTGGTATCACTCATTCGTCACCATGTCCGAAACCGTGCTTGGCTATCTGGTCGGCTGCGGGCTCGGCTTCGCTCTCGCGGTGGCGATCTCCCAGACCGAAAATCTGGAGGCCGTGCTGCGGCCGTTCATCGTTGCGTTCCAGAGCCTGCCGAAGGTCGCGGTGGCGCCGATCATCGTGCTCTGGCTCGGTTTTGGCCTGGCGTCGAAGGTTGCGATCGTCGCGCTACTGACGTTCTTCCCGGTGCTGATCACGGGTTTGGCCGGATTCCAGGCCGTCGAGGCCGAGCGCATCGAGTTGTTGCGCTCGCTCTCCGCCAGCCGCTGGCACATCTTCACCAAGGTGAAGTTCTGGACCGCGCTGCCTTTCATCTTCGCCGGCCTGGAAATGGCCGCAGCATTCGCCGTGGTCGGCGCCATCGTCGGGGAATTCGTCGGTGCGCAGTCGGGCCTTGGCGTGCTGATCCTGCAACTCGACAGCGCCATGGACGTCGGCGGCAGTTTCGCGGTGTTCGTGATCCTGTCGTGCATGGGCATTGCGCTCAGCGCCATCATCCGCGCGCTGCAGAACCGCGTGCTGTACTGGCAGCCGAAGCAGGCAAGCCAGCGCACCATCAATCTCTAGCGAATGGACCGAACAATGCGCGGGCAATCCGGCAGGGAGGACGGCATGATCGACAGACGGCAACTCGGCCTTTCCGCAGCGGGACTGGTCTTGGCCGCGGCGCTTCCAGCACGCAAGGCGCGCGCAGAGCAGCCGATGCTGTTGCGGATCGCGAATGCGGCCGGAATCAACGATCCGCAACAGATCTTCTGCACGGCGGGGCGTCATCCCAGGCTCGGCTTCTACCAGGCCGAAGGCGTCGATTTTGAGCTCGTCAACGTCGCCAACCCGTCGCAGGGGATGCAGTCGGTCGCCACCGGCGAGACCACGCTCGCGTCGCTGTCGCCGGGGATCTTCCTGCCGGTGGTGGCCAGGGATCCGTCGTTTCCGGTGATCGCGGCCTATTGCTGGCTGCCGCGCAACGCGTCCACGATCGCAGTAAGGCCGGACAGCCCGATACGCACCATCGCCGATCTTCGCGGCAAGCGCATCGGTGTGCGCAACCAGGGCGACATCGGGCGCTATGTGATCAAGACCATGCTGCGGGAACTTGGTCTCGACGATGCGGGGACGGACTACATCGCGGTCGGTGACGGTGGCAGTGCGGGCACGGCGCTCCAGCACGACCAGGTCGATGCCATCGCTTCGTACGATACCGCCTGCGCCCGGGTCGAACTCGCCGGCTTCAAGCTGCGCTACGTGCCACTCACCCCGAAATTCGCCGCCACGCCGTCAGGTTATTTCGGCTTCAGCCGGAAGGTGATCAGCGAGAAGCGCCGCGAACTCGTCGGCTTCATGCGCGCGCTCGCGAAATCGACCATCTTCGCGCGGACCAATCCCGAGCCCTGCATCCACATGCACTGGGAGATGTATCCCGAGAGCAGGCCAAAGTCGAAATCCGAGGATGAGGCCAAGGCCGAGATGATGTTCCTGCTCAGCAAGCGGATGGACAACTGGATGCGGCGTCCGAACGATCCCGACCAGCGCATGGGTGCGGCCACGGTCGACGACTGGGCCGCGCTGATCGCCATCACCAGCGACACCGTCGGCGACCCGCAGCTCGGGGCGAAGATCGGCGATCCGCGCAAGCTGTTCACCAACGACATGATCGACGAGATCAACGCGTTCGACAGGGAGGCCATCGTCCGCCAGGCCAAGGAGTTCAAGCTTTAATTCGTCCGATTTCCACGATTTCGAACGGCGAACTCTGTTCGCCGAACGAGCCCCCATGCGTCACGGGCTTGCGCCAGTCCCTAGTGCTAAGTCCTGGCGCAGCCACACAACCGGAGCCCCAACCCATGAAGGACATCCAGCGAACCTCGGTGATGATCGTCGGAGGCGGCCCGGTCGGGCTCTCCATGGCGATGCTGCTCGAACGTTTCGGCGTCGATTGCATTGTCGCCGAACGCAGCCCGACCACCACCGAACATCCGAAGGCGCGCGGCTGCTGGGTCCGCACCATGGAAATCTTCCGTCAATGGGGCGTCGAGACGCAGATCCGCGATCGCGGCCTCAAGAACGAGAGCGACATGTTCGGCGTGCTGCGAACGCTCTCCGGGCAGGAATACGGACGCTCGCGGCCCGAGCCCAATATGGAGCAGACGCCGGCCTGGAAAAGCATCGTCGCACAGGATGCGGTCGAGGAGGAGATCTTCCGCAAGCTGCAGGGCGCCCGCCATGCCCGGCTCTGGTTCAGCACCGAAGTGGTCTCGTTCGAGGAAACGAATGATGGCGTATCGATCCGCACCCGCGCTGTGGATACCGGCGAGGAGACCCATGTTCGCGCCGCTTATCTGATCGCCGCCGACGGCGCGGGCAGCAACACGCGCCGCGCCGCCGGCGTCGAGATGGTCGGCCCGCCGACGCTGGCAGTGATGTCCAATGAATACTGGAAAGGCGATCTGTCCGGTTTGCCCATCGCGCAGGATCTGGCGGGTTTTTTCCTGATTCCGGACAATCCGGATGAGCCGCGCGTCATGATCCTGAACACCAATGGTCGCGATCGCTGGCTCAGCGTGGTGAAGATCGGCAACACCGGCGACGAGCGCGAGCGCCCCTGGACCGATCAGGAATTCGCCGAGATGACGCGGCGACAGGTGGGATTGCCCGATCTCGATGTCAGCCTGATCAACCGTTCGATCTGGCGGGTCAGCATGCAGATTGCCGAGACCTTCCGCAAGGGACGTGTCTTCATTGCCGGCGATGCGGCGCATCGCTTCCCGCCGACCGGTGGCTTCGGAATGAACACCGGCATCCAGGACGCGCACAATCTGGCGTGGAAGCTGGCGTTCGTGCTGAAGGGACTTGCGTCGGAGCGGCTGCTCGACAGCTATTCGTCGGAGCGCCGGCCGGTTGCGCAATCCAATGCCAATTTCAGCCACGGCAATCACCGCCGGTTCGATGAGCTCGAAAAGGCGGTGCGGTCGAAGAACCAGGACCGGATCCAGTTCTGGATCGACGATATGGATAATCACATCCACAGCGTCGGGCAGAATCTGGGATTAAGCTACGAGGAGGGCGCGGTGATCGCAGACGGAACCGTCACGCCCGCACATCACCCGCGCTACTATACGCCGTCGGATCGGCCCGGCGCGCGGTTTCCGCATCTGTGGCTCGATCTCGCCCGCAAGGCCTCGACGATCGACTGGTTCGACAAGGACTTCGTCGTGGTTACGGGGCCACAGGGTGGCGAATGGCTGGAGGCCGGGCGCGACGTGTCGCGCAAAACAGGCATTCCGCTTGGGCTCAAGACCCTGCCGCAGTCCGATGCACGCGACGGCATCCGGATCGGCCAGCGCGGCATGGCGCTGGTGCGCCCGGACGGCCATGTGGCCTGGCGCATGCCCTGGGTGCCGGCCGATCCGGCCAGAGCGCTGGCCGGCGCGCTGACAACGTTGCTCGCATGAGCGCCGCCATGGAGCAGATCGCAGTCAACGGCGTCTCGCTCGCCTTCAGGCGCTGCGGCAACGGTCCGCCGCTGCTGCTGATGCACGGCAATGAAGCCGATCATTCGATGTTCGATGCCTTGGTCGATCGTCTCAGCCCGAATTTCACCGTGTTTGCCTACGACCAGCGCGATTGCGGCCACACCGAAAATCCGCCGGCGTCCTATACGCTCGCCGATCTCGGCGACGATGCGGCAGGCTTCATCGCGGCGCTGGGATTGCCACGGGCCCACATCTACGGCAGTTCGCTCGGCGGGCTGGTCGCGCAATCGCTGGCCGCCCGTCATCCGGATCGCGTCGATCGCCTTGTGCTCGGCAACACCTGGCGTGTCGGTGTCAATCCGGCTGACGCCAATCCGGAAGGCATGAAGCTGCTGTCGGCCTATCGCGCCGATCTGGCCGTCAATGCGCCGAAGATCGCCGAATTGTTCTTTCCACCGGCGTTCGTCCGGGATCATCCGGCGATTATCGAGATGTTCCGCGGCAGCGGGCGCAGCGAGGAGAAGCGTGCGCGCCGCGCCGCGGTGATGGTGCAGCCCACGCCGGCCGATCTGTCGCGGTTTCCACGGCCGGTGCTCCTGATCACCGGCAGTGAGGATCGCGTGATCCCGCCGGCGGCGACGGCGGCGCTTGCCGCCACCATCACGCAGGCGCGATTGGTGACGCTCGCCGGCGTTGGCCATGTCGGTGTGATCCAGTCGCCCGATCGGGTCGCGACCGTCATCACGGAGTTCCTGCACACCGCCGCCTGATCGCGGCGGCGGCCGTTTCACCCCCCCTTGATCCTCGAGAGGTTCACCATGCGTCACGATGCCATGATAGCCACCGGGCGTCCGCCGTTCGATTCCGCGCGCCTCGACCAACTGATGGATGATGCCGGGATCGATGTCGTTCTCGCGACCTCGCGGCACAATGTCCAGTATCTGCTCGGCGGCTACCGCCCCTTCTTCTTCGAGATGATCGATGCCATCGGCACCGGTCGCTATCTTCCGATCGTGCTTTATGCCAAGGGCCGCCCCGCGGACGCGCTCTATGTCGGCAGCGTCATGGAGAAGTCGGCGCGCGAACGCGGCGCGTTCTGGACACCCACATGCGTGGCCGAGAGCTGGGGTTCGACCGACGCGATGGCATTTGCGCTGGCCCATCTGAAAAGCCGCGGTCGTGCTGTGCGCAGGGTCGGGATCGAGGCCGGATTCCTTCCGGCCGATGCCAGGGAAACCCTGACCGCGGGCCTTGAGGGAGTTGAGGTGGTCGATGCCCATCGGCCGCTGGAGCGGCTGCGCGCAATCAAGACGGTGGGCGAACTGGCGCTCCTGCGCACGGTGTCGGACGGCGTCGTCGATGCGATGCTGGCAACATTTGCCTTCATCCGGGCCGGCATGACCAAGCACGCCATTGTTGCGCAGTTGCGCCGCGAGCAGTTTGCCCGTGGTGTCGATTACAATTTCTGCCAGATCGCGATCGGGGCGAGTGTGGACCGTGTGCCGTCCGATCAGGTGCTTGCGCCGGGCGAGGTGGTGTCGCTCGATTCCGGCGCCAATCTCAAAGGCTATGTCGGCGATCTCTGCCGCATGGGGGTTGCCGGCGATGCGGATTCCGAACTCGTCGATATTCTCGCCGAGATCGACCGCGTCCAGCAGGCGGCGCGTGGCGCCATCCGCCCTGGTGTGACGGGGGGTGATCTCATCGCGGCGGGCGACGCGGTGGTGAACGCCAGTCCGCACCGCGCGGCGATCGACTTCACGGTCCATGGCCTGGGTCTCGTTAATCACGAGGCGCCGCGGCTGGCGTACGGCCGGCCGCTGCCTTATCCGGCCGATGATGCGCTGCTGCCGCTCGAACAAGGCATGGTGATTTCGGTCGAAACCTCGGTGCGGCATCGGACCCGCGGGTTCATCAAGCTGGAGGATACGCTTGCCATCACCGCGGATGGCAGCGAAGCCTTCGGCGACCATGGACGCGGCTGGAACAGGATCGGTACGACATGACGTCGGATGTCGTGTCCCTGCAGCGGGAGATAGACCGGATCGATGACGAACTGATTCTGCTTCTGCAGCAAAGGTTCGTCAACTCCCGGCAGATCGGTGTCATCAAGCGGCAGGCCGGGCAGCCTCCGATCGACGGGCTGCGTGTCGTCAGCCAGTGGACCCGGTTCGTGAATCGCTGTATTGACGCCGGGCTCGATGCCGCGATGTCGCGGCAGCTTGTGCTCGCGATCACCGAGCAGGTCATTGCCGAACGACTTGCGAACAGGTCCGAGTCTTCCTGATTGCGGCTTGCGCATTCGGGCTCGCGAACAAGGCTCTTGCCGCGGCGCCGATTCCCAAATAACTTTTATGAACCATGATGGGGATGGAGTCCCCCGATAACCGCCGCAAGGCTGATGACTCCTACCGGGCGCACACGCGCCGGTAGGAGCATGTGCACCCTCCGGTCCCGTGGCCCCGTAACCGAGGGGCGCGTCATGACCGGACTTCGAAATCCGAAGCTTCCAAATCCGAAATGTCCGGACTCACGGATTTCAACGTCACGGCTTTCGATGTCGTTGTCCGTTGCTGTCTGGCTGACCGCTGCGTTGTGGCTCGTCGCCATTCTGGCACGGGTGTTCGACGCACCGGCCGGGATCGTCCGGGCTGCGCTCCTCACTGGTTTATTCACCGGCTTTGCCGAATGGCTGGCCCACAGGAGGACGCGTTGAATCTGCAATTGATCATGGCCGTGGCGCTCGGCGGCGCCATCGGTTCGGTAGCCCGCTATCTCACCGGCATCGGCGCCGGCAAACTGTTCGGCACGGCGTTCCCGTGGGGAACGCTGATCATCAACATCGTCGGGTCGTTTCTGATCGGCGTGTTCGTGGAGGCGTTCGCGTTGAAATGGGATCTGCCGCAGGCGGCCCGGGTGTTTCTCACGGTCGGCATCTGCGGTGGCTTTACGACCTTCTCGACGTTTTCGCTCGACTCCTGGCTGTTGATCGATCGTGGCGAGCTCGGGCCCGCGGCTGCCTACATGATCGGTTCGGTGGTGTTGTCCGTGGCCGCGCTGGTCGCTGGATTGCAGCTCGTTCGTTCGCTGGTGTGAGGGGAACTGCCGGAACTGGAACCCGATCACTTTGACAACATGTCGCAACCATCCCATCGGCGCTGCGTTGAATTGCCATAGCGACACCACAGGAAAGGAACACGCATGAGAAAGGCAGCTCTCGCCTTGGCGACGGTTGCGACCCTTGTCGGCGCAACTACGATGGCGGCTCCGGCGCAGGCGCGCGGCGGTTTCGGCCCGGGTCTTGCCGGCGGCTTGATCGCGGGCGCCGTGATCGGCGGCATCGCGGCCAGCGGACCCTATGGATACGGCTACGGTCCAGGTTACGGTTATTATGGCTATGGCGGCCCGCGCTATTACCGCCCGGCCTATTACGGCTATGCCCCCGCTTATTATGGGCCGGGCTATGGCTATTACGGAGGCCCGCGCTACTACCGCTACTATCGCCACTGGTAGTCAGGTGGCCATGCAGCGGCGATGATACAAAAGGCCCGGAGATATCTCCGGGCTTTTTGTCGTCAATGCCGATTCATATTATTCGACCGCGGCGAAGAATTTTCAGACCAGCCAGTAGTCGCGATTCGCGAGCAGTTTCTTCTCGGCGTGGCGCGCGGTGCGGTAATCGTCCATCAACTCCGCGTTGTCGATGAAGTCTTCCTGCCGGGCGAGCAGGTGATAGACCCGCGCGACCCGGCGCATCTGGTTGCGATAGCGGCCAAACGGCATTTTCCGCGCCTGCTGGGTCGCGGTTCGGGCGTGGGCCATGAGATAGTCGGTTGAATCTGACATGTGGAGAAAACGCAGGGGACCCGTGAAGGTTTCCGGGTGGAGGCTTGACTTTAGTGTTCCCTTTTTGTTCTATTGAAGTGCCTGCTTTTTGAGGTCGGATCATGAACCAGCAACTCACCGGGAAAACCCGCGAAATCATTCGTTTGTGGAACAGCATGCGCGCCTGCGAACGCGAACTGCAGCGCTCGCCACAGCCGGAGCGGGCCACTGCCAAGGTGCTCGACATCCGCAGGGAGCTGCAGCGCGCATTGGCGGAGCGGGACATCCTGATCGAAGCATCGCGCTCATCGGCGGCGTGAGCGATGCAATTCGCGCGATGGCGCGGTATTGCGAACAGTTCACGCGGGAAAAACTTCGGCCAGCACCTGCACCACGCGGTGCGCCGTATCCGGATGCAGCCGTAGCTTGCCGCGATTGGCCTGATACCATCTCCACTCGGTTTCGCTCACGGGCCAGAAACCGTCATAGGCGCGGGTCGCGCCCAGCCAGTCCGCCACCATTTCGCGCACATAGGCCATCGGCATCGGCAGCGGTTCACCCGGGCTCGCATCGCCGGGATGCACGGTGCGCGGGATCCAGTACTCCCAATGATGCGGATTGCTGTTTTGATGATGCAGCCAGGCGCGGGAAAATCCGGCCGGATCGCTTTTGTCGCCGAATACCGCGCGCCCGTAGTGTGGTGCTTCGGCCGGAGTGAATTTGCTCCAGTCGTGGATCAGCAGCAGCCAGATCGGGGCGCGAGTGCGCAAACCGGCACGAAAGACGAAGACTTTGTGTTTGATGGTGAGCCAACCGAATTTAACGGTCGGCATGATATTCGTCATGGCCGATTTTCCAGTTTGAGGCGAGATCGTGCTTCCCGGGCTTTGCTCACGTTCCTGCTTGTCCGGATCATCGCGATCCAGATCACTAGCACCACTTTGGCAAATTTAGTCACGTCGTTGCTGTTCACCGATTTTCGCGTCGGTACGGCCATCATAAATCTGCCAAAGTACCGATACTATCGGCTCTCCAAGATGAAGGTGGCGTAGAGGGGGGCCTCGATTCTACGGCAACCAAGGTGAGCCGACGATGAAGCTTGCGTCGTCGGCCCAAAGCACCCTGGTGTCCCAAGGATTCGTACCGTCGCCAGCGATATAAACCTTGCCATAGTAGTGTCGAATGTATTTCGCCGGGTAATTGACCGAGTGAAACGAATGTCCTTTCCCATTCTTTCCAGGCTGCGGACAGAATGTTGCGTCGGACCGGTTCAGGGCAGTGCCGTCGAACTGCTGCACATGCAAGGCCAGGTTTTGGTGCCGCAAGAAGTCGCCGGGATTGTTTCTCGACTCAAAGGAGACGCACGCGTTGTCGGCGAGGCCTCGACGGACGATCCAGGTTGAGTCCCCCTTGTCCTGCTCGGAGCTGCTCGAAGTGACCGGCGCGATGACGGCGGCGCCGTTCTGATTGCGAACATAGTCTCCAATGCAGCATGCCGTGGTTGCTTGCAGCGAGATTTCCGATCCAGGTGTCAGCGTTCCAGACAGGCCAGTGGGGGCGCCATAACCGGCCGCGACAATGTTGGACTGGATGGCGTTATCGGCACTGTCGGCCGGAAAGCCGGCTGTCATCACGCCCTCGAAAAATGACCCTGCGGAGGCATGGCTGTTATCTCCTCCGATGCCGAGGATGATCGCTCCTTCTTGACGCATCGGCGCATATCCGCGGGGAAGGGCGCCGGCATAGATCGTGTCGAGGCCGCCCGACCGTGCGTCGCCCCATTTCAGTGCGAACCTCGTCTGCCCATCGTTCTTCAACCATGCTGATATGACGGGGTGCGGCTGGCCGCTGATGTTGGCGGCAGGATTGCAGCTTCGTTTGTCCCAGTGGAATATTCCGTTCTCCAGGTCGGCGTGTACGCCTGGCCCCGGTCCGTTATGGCAGTCAGGCCATGACAAATCCCTGCTGACGTTGACTGTATCCATGTGGCCGGCGCCGGTGTCTGTGCCGCTGGTCTCGGCATTGCCATAGTCGAAACAGCATCCCGAATTGTAGTGGGTTCCGGAAGCAACCATGTACATTCCCTCCGGCTTGCCGTTGACGGCAATGCCCGATGTCCGGTTGTTGCGGTAACCCATCCCCGGCGAAATCGAGACGCCATAGACCTGGTGACCACCCGCTGTGACCGGCAATGCGTCCGCCGCGGCGCCGAGGTCGGAACCGTTGGGGCCGGGGCCCCTATAATGTCCGCCGGCGGCGATAGAGAGGTCGTTGTGTCTGGGCGACTGATCGTAGATTTTGGTGATGATGCAGCTGGTATGTGTGCAGAACGCGTCTTGCGTCGCGGCGTTCGCGTAGCCATCAGAAAGCAAGCCGACGTTTTGGCTCGCGTTATCCGAGGCTCTCGTCACCTGATACAGTGCGCCAGTATATTTGGCGTAGAGCGATCTCACCGTACTATGCGCGGCGACGCAAGGCGTATTTCCCGCGGCATAGATGTCGCAGGGTCTTTGTTTGATAATCTCGTGTTTGATAATCTCGGAATGCGTGGTGCGGGGGCCGATCAGGCTTCCGGCCATCAAGCCGGCGACAATCGTCAAGGCAGCGCGGAGGCTCCCTGGCTTCGTCAGGAGTGGGAATGTGCTCATGACCTATTGGACCCCTGATCGCCGCGACAACGTGTCTTCGGAGATCAGAAGAGTAGGGCATCCCGTCCATCCAGGGTAGGCCTTGCGTCCTGGAGGGATGCTGCGCGCAGCGCGCCGCACCGGCCTGTCCTCACGATCTTGCGGGTGGTCCTGTCATCATTTGATTGCAGCCATTCGATCGATCCTGGACGGCGATGCCCGACACCGCGATGCTTTCCAAATCAAGTCCTCTTTAAGTTGACCGGGCGAGGTTGACTCACGAAACCGCGGTGCCATATGACACCAAGCGTTTGCCAACACGTGTTGGCAAAAAGGGCGGGAATTGGGCAATCCCCCTTCAAATCACTCATCCCCAAAGCGAAAGTCAGGCGATGCGATCAGGTGATGCCGTGGCGATGCTGGTAGACCGCGATGATGGGGTCTCCGAACGGCGCGGAGTCTCGGCCGCCCCGGCGCGAGAGTTCGCGGCCGGCGATCGCGTTCGCATGAACGAACTCGGGCGCAGCCGGCATCCGCGTTATGGCGAGCGTGAGGCGGTTGTCGTGCGCAAGGCCGCGGCGAGCGGTTGGCGCGTGCAGTTCGACGGCCGCAATTCACTGCAGACCATCCATCGCGATTATCTCGAAAAGGTCGAGCCTGCCTCCGGCAATTGATGTCCGTCGTCAGATTACGCCGAGCAGCCGCAGGATCAGCCCCGCGGCGCTGGCGCAGGCGAGCACCGTCAGCATTCCCAAGTTGAACCGGAAGGTGGCGATGGCCGCCGCGATCGCCAGGATCAGCGCCGGGATGTCGAGGCTGGCCGGCACCGGCGCGTCGAATGACAGGCCGAGCGAGCGAACCGGCGTGACTTCGCGAAACACGGTGTGAACGGCGAACCAGATCGACAGATTGAGGATGACGCCGACCACGGCCGCCGTGATGGCCGACAGCGCGCCGGCCAGCGCCGTGTTGCCGCGCAGGGTTTCGATGAACGGCGCGCCGAGGAAGATCCACAGGAAGCACGGCGTGAACGTCACCCAGGTCGCCAGCAGGCCGCCCAGCGCGCCCGCCATCATCGGCGACAGCGTGCCGGGATCGCGATAGGCAGCCATGAAGCCGACGAACTGCAGCACCATGATCAGAGGTCCCGGCGTGGTTTCGGCCATGCCGAGGCCATCGAGCATTTCGCGCGGCTGCACCCAGTGATAATGCTCCACCGCCTGCTGCGCGACATAGGCCAGCACGGCATAAGCGCCGCCGAACGTCACCATTGCCATCTTGCTGAAGAACAGTGCGATCTGGCTGAACACATTGGCCGGCCCGAGCAGGACAACGAGGATCGCGACCGGCACAAGCCACAGCAGCAGCCACACGGTGCCGACCATGACGGCGCGTGATATCAGCGGCTTCACGTGGGCCGGGTGGTCGTCGGACAGCAGGCTGTCCACGATCGCGGTCTGCTTGCCGCCGTGTGTGACCGCTGCAAATTCCGGACGTTCCATCCTGGCGCCGGTGTATCCGATCAGGCCCGCGGCGATGATGATGATCGGGAACGGCAGGTTGAAAAAGAAGATGGTCGTGAACGCGATCCCGGCGATGGCGATCATGATGGCGTTGCGCAGGGCGCGCCGCCCGAGGCGGACGACGGCCTGAATCACGATCGCAAGCACCGCCGCCTTCAATCCGAAGAACAATGCGGCGACCAGCCCGACATTGCCGTAAGCTGCATAGACCATGCTCAGGCCCATGATGGCGATGATGCCGGGCAGGATGAACAGCCCGCCGGCCGTGATGCCGCCGGCGGTGCGATGCAGCAGCCAGCCGATATAGGTAGCCAGTTGCTGCGCCTCGGGGCCCGGGAGCAACATGCAGTAGTTGAGCGCATGCAGGAATCGGCTTTCCGAAATCCAGTTCTTCTCCTCGACCAGGATGCGATGCATCACCGCGATCTGGCCGGCGGGGCCGCCGAAGCTGAGCAGCGCGATGCGCAGCCACACCCGAAACGCTTCGGCGAACGGAATGCCGTGCCCGTTGTTGCGGCCGGCGGCGGCTTGATCCGTACTCATCGCCTCACCCGTGCGGTCGCGCGAGTCGATCGAACGCCAGGCAGGCGCACATATCGGAGAGTGATGAAGCAGGGTTGAGATGAAATCGTGCCGGACGGCAACATGGGGCGCCCTCATACAACATGGGACGCGATACTTGGGCAAATTGGATTGAGCAAGTTGCCTGATGGGGAGATCGCTCTGCCCCCATGGTGTGACTACAGCCAATCCCGGTGGGGCTGTCAACCGATCGTGACGCGCCGCTCGCTCGTGCGGCGGCTGCGCGGCTGCGCCGGCGCGCGGGGTTTCGAGGCGGGTTTGGAACGCGATTTGACCGCTGCTCGTGACGCGGGTTGGGCTGCTCGTGGTGGTGCCTCGAGGCCGTCGGTCAGATAGCCCTGCAGCGTGGCGCCGACATGGGCGACGATGGTGTCCTGCGAGAGACCGACCACCGGCGGAAGCTCCAGCACATAACGCGTAAGCGCCAGCCCCAGCATCTGCGTCGAGATCAGGGCGGCACGTTCCGCGCCATGGCGAGGGCCGGTGACACGGGCGATGACCGGTGTGATTTGCTTGCGGAATACGGCCAGCAGCAGTGCGCGCCCGTCCTGATGGGTGATGCACACCCGCAGCAGCCCGGGTAGGTCGCGGTCCCTGGCTTCCCACCGTTTCAGGAAATGACGAACCATGGCTCGTCCCATCTCCTCGCGCGGCACCTGCGTCAGGTCCGGAAAGTCGAGGTCGAAGGTGGCAGCGGCCGCGAACAGGCCTTCCTTGCTGCCGTAATAACGCATCACCATCGAAGAGTGGATATCGGCGGCGGCCGCCACCGCGCGGATCGTGGTGCGCTCGTAACCTTCATCGCAGAACAGCCGTCGTGCCGCCTCCAGAATGCGGTCGCGGGTTGGCTGGGAACGCAGCGGCTTTTGTGACGTCATGGTGGGTAACTATAATCCAGCGCTTCATCGCGCAGCAAGCGCGGCACAGCCAGCGCCATATTGCCGCGTGTTGCTGCTATGCGAAGGCAGCACGATGCGGTTTCAGCCGTGAAACACCGTCTGAAAATGCCCCCGGGGAAAATGCACGACCACATCGCCCGCTGCGGGGTCGTGACGCCGGAGCGCCAGCGTTTCGCTGCCGGCCGTCACCAGTTCGCCTTCGACCGGATCGAAGCCCCAGTCGGTCGGTGTCACGACCACCCGTGAGCCGATCCCAGGCACGGACGGATCCGAATTGTTTGGCGCTGCCGCCGCCGGCACGGCTGCACGCGCAATCGCCAGCGCCTCCTCCGGTGTGAGATCTTGCATGCTGCCGTGGCCCAGAGTATCGAGCCGCGCCATCCAGGCCGCAAGCCGTGGATGCCGGTTGAGCCCGGCGTCATCCTCAGTGAGATTGCCGCGCGCGTACCACAACGGATGGTAGACGGCGAGATCGGCCATGGATGGCGCGGGGCCGAGCAGGAAGGCACTGTCGCCGAGGGCATGGTCGATCCGCGCCAGATCGATGCGAAGCTGGTCGCGCAGCGCGGGAATCCTTGCCGCCATCCTGGCGCTGTCCCATCCACTGAATTGCCCGGCGGTGAAACGCGCGCGATCGGCGTGCAGCTCCGGCGGAAAACGGTCGCCGTGCAGGCCGAACACCAGCCCCAGCGCAGCGGCAAACAGCTCGCGGTCGGCCCAGGCTGCGATGATGTCGGCAAGGCCAGCGGTGCCCGGCGGATACAAGGGCGGCGCAGGCACGCGCGCGTCGAGTTCGGACAGGATGCGACGGGTGTCGCAATAGATGTCGGCGCCGATCTGCAGCACCGGAATCCGGCGATAGCCGCCGGTCAGCGCGGTCAGCATCGGCTTCGGCGCGATCCGCGGCTGGATCACCGAGCGCCAGCGCACGCCTTTCAGGCCGAACGCGAGACGGACCTTCTCGGCGAACGGCGAGCGCGGATAGTGATGCAGGATGATCTCGTCGGTCACGCGCTCCTCCATCCACAGGTCTGCTACGTCAAGCGCGCCCAGATCGCATCTTCTTCCGGCGTTATCGTGGCGATCTTGTCCGGTGGAATCACGGCGGGCATGTTGGCGGGGTGATAGGGCGTGTGTGCGACACCGTTGATGGTGCAGGGCTGTCCGAGCTTCTTCAGCGCGCTCCAGTGAACGCGTTCGTTGATATGCACTTCACGGGGATCGTCGGTGTTTGTGAAGGTGCCGTGGTGGATCGCGTCGGGCGACAGGATGACGCGGTTGTGCGGAAATGTCTCGTCGATGATCCAGCCCTTCGCGGAATCGTAGATCTCGCCGTTGATGTTTGCGGCCCTGGTCGCTGTCACGAGCGCCGCGGGATCGAATTCGAGGCCCGTCAGCGCCTGAAGTCTTGCGATCATCCAGATCAAAGCCGTATCCGACAGCCCGCTGTCGGCATAACCGCCGCCGATATTGCCGTGGACCCCTGCGAACCATGTCTGCTCGATGTGTCCCCGCGGTGGTCGATCCTTGGGCGCGGTCCAGAAGGTCGGCACGAAAGGCCGGCGATGTTCGTCCACCGCAACCGCATGAAGGCCGACATCGATATGGGATCCGAACTCGGTATCATGGAAGCCGAGAAGCTCCAGAGCCACATAACGTGCCAGCGGCGCGAGGCCGAGGCCGGCCGGAATGCCGTAGGAGCCGACCGTGTCGAACACGGCCACGCACTTGATGGCGTTCTCGACGTGGAAGACGTTCTGCGCGGCGGCGCTGTTGAAAGCCGTCATGGTTTTGGCGTCACTCGCACCTGCCGCCTTGGTTCCGCCGCGAACCGCCGGATCGACCCGATAGTTCTTCCACGCGATATCGAAGCCCTGCGGGCCGGCGGTGCGTTGAATTCCGGAGGCGCCGATCAGGCCGGCCAGCGCGCGGGCGGCATAGGCGCCGCGCGAAAATCCCAGAATGTAGATCTCGTCGCCGGATTGGTAGGCGTCGGCCAGCGCCTGATAACACTCCGCGATGATCGCCTTGAGGCCAAGCCCGATCGCGCCGCCGAGCAGCCGTTTCAGCAGATCGGGGTCGCTGCCGACACCCTTGTGATAGAACACCTGTTGCGCAACCCCGGCCGTCGAGACCGTCTTGATCAGCGGTGTCCCGGCGCCCTGATAATTCGAGTCGAGCCTGGCGATGTTGGTGTCGGCGCCCTGGCCTTCCTCGTCCCATGTCCCGTCGATCAGGATGATGATGCGCTTCATGAGACACCCCCAAACGGGCCGCCGGTGAACCGGGCGTACGATCCGCGAAAATCCGAGAATCCGAACCTTACATCATCACGCCGGGTTTTCCTGTTTCACACGGCAGGGGACGGCGAGTGATAGTGTTTGAGTCGCGGCTTGGTTTTCCACGGAGAATAATCGACATGGCGGCGGCTTCATCCCAACATCGCAAGGGCGTTGCCCTTGTCGTCGCTGCCGCGATTGCCTGGAGCACGGCGCCGTTCTTCACACGGTTGCTGCCGTTTGATTCCTGGACGATCCTGTTCTGGCGCGGGTTGTTCGCTGGCGGCCTGATCACGATCGTTCTGCTGCTGACGCAGGGGCGGGCGGGTCTGCGCGATCTGATCGGGATCAGCAGTGGCGGCTGGCTTGTCGCCGGGCTCTCGGCGCTCGGCATGGTCTCGTTCATTCCGGCCCTGCAGCTGACCAGCGTGGCGAACGTCGCCGCCATCGCCGCGGCGGGGCCGTTTGTCGCTGCCGCGCTCGCCTGGATCTGGCTGCGCGAAGCGGCCCGGCTGCGAACACTGCTGGCGAGCCTCGTGGCGTTCTGCGGCGTGGCGATCATCGTCGGCGCCGCGGCCGCGCCGTCCGATCTGCGTGGCGTGGGCTTGGCCTGCCTGATGACGCTTGCTGTTGCCGCCATGACGGTGGCGATCCGGCGCTATCGGCAGACCTCGATGGTCGCTGCGGCGGCTCTCTCGAACATCCTCGGTTCCCTCGTCAGCATTCCTTTCGCCCATGGAATCACGAGCGTCACCGCGAGCGACATTCTGGTCCTGGCGATGTTCGGCTGCTGCCAGGTCGCGATGGGCCTCACTTTGTTCGTGCTCGGCTCCCGGCTGTTGCCGTCCGGCCAGGCCGCGTTGATCGCGACCCTGGAGACACCGCTGATGCCGTTCTGGGTGTGGCTGGCTTTTCAAGAGGTTCCAACGCCCCGCGCCCTGGTCGGCGGCGCGCTGGTGATGGGGGCGGTGATTGCCGACATCGTCGGCGATGCCAGCACGCAGCAGCGGCCCGTCGAGGACGCGTCGCCGTCCTGATGCGCCGCGATCACGAAAAGTTATGAAGTTAAACTTGCAAGTTTACCTTCATATCTGGTAGGCCGTGCGTCATGAGCAAGCAAAAGGACGCATCCACGGCGCGTGGAATGGCTGTCGCGGCCGATCTGCGCGTTGTGATCGGCAAGTTGAAACGACGGCTGCGCGAGCAGACCTATCTGGGTGACCTGACATGGTCCCAGGTGTCGGTGCTCGGCCTTCTGGAGCGCAAGGGTCCTGCGACGGTGACCACGCTGGCCAAGGCCGAGGGAATGCGCTCGCAATCCATGGGGGCCACGGTCGCGGCGCTGGAAGCGGCCGGGCTCATCACCGGCACGCCTGATCCGAACGACGGGCGCCAGACCATCATGTCGTTGACGCCGGCCTGCCGGGAACTGGTCAGCCAATTTCGCGCGGCGCGGGAGGACTGGTTGTTCCGTTCCATCCAGACCCATCTCACGGCGGAGGAGCAGGACGATCTGGCGCGCGCCGTCGAACTGCTCAAACGCATCGCCGACGCCTGATCGGCCTGTCTCGCGTACCAAAGGAAAGCACCATGGCTGTGACCACACTCGACCCGAAAACGGCTCTGATCGTTGTCGATCTGCAAAAGGGCATCGTCTCCCTGCCGACAGTCCATCCCATCGCCGATGTCATCGGTCACGCCAGTGCGCTGGCTGCGGCCTTCCGCAGCCATGGTTTGCCGGTCGTGCTGGTCAATGTCGTTGCCGCAGCACCAGGCCGCACCGAACAGGCACCGCGCATCCGGGAATTTCCCGCCGGATGGAGTGATCTCATTCCGGAACTGAACCGGCAGCCGGATGACCATATGGTGTCGAAGCGGACGCCCGGTGCGTTCACGGCCACGGATCTCGACGCTCATCTGAAGCGCCTCGGCGTCACCCAGGTCGTGATCGCCGGCGTCGCGACCGGCACCGGCGTCGAAGCCACCGCCCGCCAGGCCTTTGAACTCGGCTTCAATGTCACCCTGGCGGTCGATGCCATGACCGACATGAACCTCGACGTCCACACCAATAGTGTCACGCGAATCTTCCCGCGACTTGGCGAAACCGGCACCACGCAGCAGATCATCGATCTGCTCAACACGCGCCGCGAAGCGAGGAGGGCCTCCTGATGACATGGCATCACGCGATATCCTATTTTTTCGGCGGCGCCTTTCTGACCAACGCCGTGCCGCATCTGGTGAACGGCTTGTCGGGGCGCCCGTTTCAGAGCCCGTTTGCAAAACCACACGGGGTGGGATTGTCGTCTTCGACCGTCAATGTGGCGTGGGGTTTTTTCAATCTCGCCGTTGCCTACGTCTTGATTTGCCGCGTCGGCGCGTTTGACCTGCAGTCCACCACGGACGTCGCAATTGCCGGCCTCGGCGCGCTCGTCATCGGCCTGATAACGGCGCGGATGTTCGGTCGCCTTCACGGTGGCAATACCCTCGAGGAATCTTCAGACAAGATATCTTCAGACAAGGCATCGTCAGAGGCATCGTGAACGCGCAACGCACCTTCCGTTCTCTAAGCGGCTTCAACTACCGGGTCTGGGCCGGCGGCGCGTTCGTCTCCAACGTCGGGACCTGGCTGCAGCGCACGGCGCAAAGCTGGCTGGTGCTGACGGAGCTGACCGACAACAATGCGACTGCCGTCGGCATCGTCATGGCGCTGCAGTTCGGCCCGCTGTTCCTGCTGCTGCCCTGGAGCGGTTTTGCGGCCGATCATTTCGACCGGCGCAAACTGCTGATGGCGACGCAGGCGGCGATGGGTCTGCTGGCGCTGGGCCTCGGTGTTCTCACCATCACCGGCCTCGTGCAGTTGTGGCATGTCTATGTGTTCGCGTTCCTGCTCGGCTGCGCCGCCGCATTCGATACGCCTGCGCGCCAGACCTTTGTCTCCGAGCTGGTGGGCGAGGCGGATCTGTCCAATGCGGTGGCGCTCAATTCCACCTCGTTCAATGCGGCGCGGATGATCGGCCCGGCGGTTGCCGGGGGCCTCATCACCGCCGTGGGATCCGGATGGGTGTTCGTGATGAACGCGGCCTCGTTCGTGGCCGTGCTCTGCTCGCTCAGCCTGCTGCGGGTCGGCGAGCTTCATCGCGGCGGCAGGGCGAAGCGGCCCCCCGGCGGTCTGCTCGAAGGTTTCCGCTACGCCTGGCATCGGCCGGACATGCGCACCGTCCTTGTCATGCTGTTCCTGATCGGCACCTTCGGGATCAATTTCCAGATCTTCATCTCCACGATGTCCGTCGGCGTCTTTCACGCCGATGCGGCGCATTACGGACTGCTGACGTCGATGATGGCGGTCGGCTCCGTGACCGGGGCGCTGCTGGCGGCGGGACGGGCGAAACCGGACATCACGCTGCTGTTGGCTGCCGCGCTCGTCTTCGGGGTCGGCCTGGCGCTGGCCGCGATCATGCCGAACTACTGGCTGTTCGGCCTTGCACTCGTGATCGTCGGCATGGCCGTGCAAACCTTCACCACGTCGGCGAACAGCACGGTGCAGCTGTCGACCGATGCCGCCATGCGCGGCCGCGTCATCGCATTGTTCTTCGCCATTGCCCTGGGCGGCACGCCGATCGGTGCGCCGATTGTCGGCTGGGTGGCGGATTATTTCGGCCCGCGCTGGGCGCTTGGTGTCGGCGCGGCCTCCGGTTTGGCCGCGGCGGTGGTCGGGGTCTGGTATCTCGCCCGATACCGTCACTTGCGCGTGCGCATCGATGCGGGGCGGCTGCGGTTTGCGCTCGACGACCGCAGCGCGGGGTGACCCGCGCGGATGCAGCCCTTCCATGTCACTTCGGTGACAGCCCCGCCGGTGCATTGCAGCGCGCCGCCACACCGCCTAATATGGCGCTGCACACTTCAATCTTTGGAACGGACGCAAGGCGATGGTCGCGAAAATCTTCATCGATGGCGAAGCTGGAACGACGGGGTTGCAGATCCGCGACCGGCTGGCCGGGCGGCGCGACCTCGAACTGCTGACCATCGCGCCCGACAAGCGCAAGGACCAGGACGAGCGCAAGCGCCTGCTCAACGCCGCCGACGTGGCGATCCTCTGCCTGCCCGACGATGCTGCCAAGGAGAGCGTGCGCCTGATCGACAACGACACCACCAAGGTGATCGATGCCTCGACCGCGCATCGTGTCGCTGAAGGCTGGACCTATGGCTTCGCCGAGATGGACAAGGGCCAGTCGCAGCGGATTGCCACGGCCAAGCGCGTCGCCAATCCCGGCTGCTGGCCGCAGGGCGCCATCGCCACGCTGCGGCCGCTGGTCGATGCGGGGCTGATTCCCGCCGATTTCGCCGTTACCGTGCACGGCATCTCCGGCTACTCCGGCGGCGGCCGCACCATGATCGAGGATTATGAGGCGAGGGGCGAACAGGCCAACGAGTATCTGCCGTATGGTTTGACGCTGAATCACAAGCACGTACCCGAGCTGCAGGCCAATGCGAAGCTGAGCAAGCGACCGTTGTTCACGCCCGCGGTCGGCAATTTCCGCCAGGGCATGATCGTCACCGTGCCGCTGCAACTGTGGACACTCCCCACGGTTCCGACCGGCGCGCAGCTGCACGCCGCCATCGCCGATCATCATGCGGCGATTGCCGGCAGCTTCGTCGAAGTTGCGCCGCTGACGGAAACGGCTGAGCCGAATCCGGAGAGCTTCAACGACACCAATCGCATGCGTCTGCATGTTTTCGCCAACGACCAGGCCGCGCAGGCCGTTCTGATTGCCGTCTACGACAATCTCGGCAAGGGCGCGTCCGGTGCGGCAGTGCAGAACCTCAATCTGATGCTGGGCGTGGCCGCGGACACCTCGCTCGCTGCGTAATCCGCCGCCGCTTGTCTCCTCCTTTGAAATCGGACTGTCCATTCGCGTCCCTCAGACGCGGGCGGTTCAGTTGGTGCGCCTTGCCTGCGAGATAGGCAGACACGTGGAACGCAACTGTCCGTGTCTTCGCCGCCAAGATGCCTCAAAGACACGGTTAATTTATCCTGAATTATCCCGGTCCGATCGTGTCGGTCCCCTCGAAACAGGATGTTCCGATGGTGGATTATTATCCGCTGCTCGCGCGAGCGATTGCCAGGTCTCCCGATGGCGGCGAACAGGTCCGGCAATCGATCTTCGATTGCGCCCGTGCCGCGTTGACCACGCAATTGCGCAACATCGAGCCTGCCGTGCCGGACGACCTGATCACACAGGAGCAAGCCAGCCTGGAAGATGCCATCCGCCGCGCGGAGGCGCAGTTCTCCTACGCCCTGGGCGGCGAAGACGGTCTCGTTCATTTCGATCAGATCAGGTGGCTCGAACCCGCGGTTCGATCTGATGACGCTAAAACACTTGAGGCGTCGTCGGGGTAGGGCGTGATGAGATAATGGTTCGCTCAACGTAATCCGTCATCCTGAGGCGCCGCGTAGCGGCCTTGAAGGACGACGGCCACAGCCTCTAACGCTCGGGCCGTCGTCCTTCGAGGCGCGCAAGAGCGCGCACCTCAGGATGACGGAGTTGATTCAACGCAATGGGAACGCGTGGTGCGCGCGCCCGCGTCACGTCGCGCAACGCGGTCCGATGTTCAGCGATCGCAGGAAGCCCGCAAAACCGTCCGGCCGCCGGCACGATTTGACGTCGGTTCTGGCGCGGGCGACTTTCAGGTCCTTCCTCGATGTAGAGGCCTTTTCGCCGGTCTTCGCACGCGCCTGCGTTGTTGTCTTTGCACTCTCCTTGCTGGATCGGGTCGGCGCGGGCGGTGCGATCATCTTGGCATTGGCCTCGTGATGCGGCCGCCGGTTCACTGCCGCTGCCGTTGCCGCTGTTGCGCCGGGCGAGGTCGTCGCGGCCGCGCTGACGGGAGCCGGCTCCGCCGGCGGGGTGGCGACGGCGGGAGGTGGCGCGGCTGCGATCGCGGCGCGCGCCGGCGCGACGTCCAGCCTGTCGGTCTTGGTCAGGGTATCGCGGCTCGATGTGCCGCCGTCCGATGTGCTGTCGCCCGCGGTGGCTTGGGTCGACACGTCGAGGTTGGCGACGTCTTCGCGCGTCAGCGCGGCGCGGGGCAGGATCTCCTGCGCGAAACTGGTGCCGACCGTGGTCGGCTCGGACGCTGTCGTCGCCTCGGTCTGGGCCGTCGCCGGTGTCGGCGCGTCGCTCGCGCCGATCGCCGCCGCAACGGCAACGACGACGAAGCATACAACCGTGAACCATACTGCTTTGATCATGGCCGATCCGGCAGCCCTGCAACCTGATGTCGATCTCAGGCTTAGGCCGGATTCAGGCAACTCGGTGACACGTCCGGCGAAAACAGGCTGCGGGTTGTGTTCGCTGACCCAGACATTTGCCGTACGGTTAATGAAGGCCCTCATGCCCTGCGGCGCCACCGCAATGGAAGTCCCGGGGAGGATGGGAATCGGCCAGACCGATCGCCAGCCTGTTTTGTTGCACAGCAGCATAACAGGCGTCTGGCCTCGCCCCCCGAGATGCTTGCCGCCGCGGCGATTCCGTGGTGTGAACGGTGCAACTGGCTGCGGAACCAGAGCGAATTCCAAATCTGCTTCCGAGCCTCTCGAAACGATTTACGGAACTTTGGCAAATGAGCGCTGCGCAGAAACTCACGTTTTCCATCCGCCCGAACCCGGCGCCGGTCGCCGCCGATGTGCGCGCCGGATTGCTCAAGGACCCGGGTTTCGGGCGCGTGTTCACCGACAACATGGTGACGATCCGCTGGACCAAGGATGGCGGATGGCAGGACGCACAGTTGCGCGCCCGCGCACCGATCTCGCTCGATCCCGCCGCGGCGGTGCTGCATTACGGCCAGGAGATTTTCGAAGGCCTGAAGGCCTATCGGCGTGACGACGGCAGCATCGCCTTGTTCCGCCCGGAGCAGAACGCCCGCCGTTTCAATGCGTCGGCCGCGCGCCTTGCCATGCCTGAACTGCCGGAAGAGCTGTTTCTCGAGGCCATCGACCAACTGGTGAAGGCGGACCTCGCCTGGATCCCCGGAAACGACGGCAGCCTGTATCTGCGCCCCTTCGTGTTCGCGACCGAGGCGTTCCTCGGTGTGCGCCCGTCTTACGAATATCTGTTCATGGTGATCGCCAGCTCCGTCGGCTCCTACTTCAAGGGCGGCGACAAGGCGGTCACCGTCTGGCTGTCCGATCACTACACRCGYGCCGCGCCGGGCGGCACGGGCGCGGCCAARTGCGGCGGCAACTAYGCRGCGAGCCTGCTGGCGCARGCYGAAGCGATCGAGCACGGCTGCGATCAGGTYGTYTTCCTCGAYGCYGCCGARCATCGCTGGGTCGAGGAGCTCGGCGGCATGAACGTGTTCTTCGTGTTCGACGACGGCTCGATCCAGACGCCGCCGCTGAGCGGCACGATCCTGCCGGGCATCACCCGGGATTCGATTCTTTCGCTGGCGCGGCGCAACGGCCGCACCGTGCGAGAAGAACGTTATGCGATGGACCAGTGGCGCGCGGACGCCGCCAGCGGCAAGCTGCGCGAATGCTTTGCCTGCGGCACGGCCGCCGTCGTTGCGGCGATCGGCCAGATCAAGAGCGCCCAAGGCGATTTCGCGATCGGCAACGGCAACGGCGGCCCGATCACCGCGGCCCTGAAAGCCGAACTGGTCGGCATTCAGCGCGGCCAGGTCGCAGACCGGGACAGCTGGGTCCGCAAGGTCCTCTAACGCTTTCGCATCGCCGGTCAAACAAGGCTTCGCGCTGATCCAGGCTGAGGGAATTCCCGTAACCGCGGTGCTAAAATTATTCACGCGGTGTTTACGGCAAGATAACCATGCCGCCAGAAGCCCAACCGTATTAGCGAAAATGAATATGTAATCAGATACTTCGTCGGAGGAACAACCGCGGGCGAACATCATGTTTCGCGTTTTCACGTGCCTGACCGTTGAACACGACTGGCGGCTCGTTGTGCTGGCCGGCGCTGTCTGCTTCCTGGCGAGCAGCGTGGCCATCACGATTTTTCATCGTGCGGTCGCCTCGCAGAATGTGACACGCCTGATGTGGATCATGATCGCAGGTGCGGCGATCGGATACGGCATCTGGGCCACTCATTTCATCGCGATCCTCGCTTATGAGCCCGGTGTTTCGACCGGATACGGTGTCGTTCTGACGGCCCTGTCGCTGGCCGCGGCGATGCTGCTGACCTCCGCCGGCTTTGCCCTTGCCGCGAACCAGTCCGGACGATGGGGGGCGCCGGCCGGTGGCGCGATCATCGGAGGCGGCATCGCCTGTATGCACTATCTCGGCATGGCGGCGCTCGAGGTGCCCGGTCGCCTGACCTGGGCGCCGGATCTCGTGATCGTCTCCGTCGTGTTCGGCGTGGTCCTTGGCGCGGTCGCGCTGGTGATCGCGGCGCGCCGCAATGACAAGCGGGGAACGCTGGTTGCCGCGCTCGTTCTGACGCTGGCCATCGTCTCGCATCATTTCATCGCCATGGGAGCCGTGCAGATCGCTCTCGATCCCACGATGACCTCCGATGCACTGTCGGTCTCGCCGGCCATGCTTGCCCCGGCGATCGCCGGGCTCGCGCTCTCGGTGCTGGGGATGAGCTTCATCGGCGTGCTGGCGGATCGTCGCCTCGCCATGCGAACCCGCAAGTTTGAAGACATCATCGGCGAGCTGTCGCGGGCGCGGCTCGAGGTCGAAGACTCGCAACGGGAACTGCAACAGCAGAAATTCAGGCTGGACACCGCCATCAACAACATGGGCGAAGGCCTGTGCATGTTCGATGCGGACAAGCGGCTGGTGGTGTGCAACGAGCGTTATGCCAAGCTCTACCAGTTGCCGCCGGAGCTGCTGCAGCCGGGCACGGCCCACCACGAGATCATCAAGCATCGCATCACCCATGGCATCCTCAAGGGCGATACCAGCGAGAGCGCCGCCATATCGGTGAGCTCGACGCTGGGGACGTTGCCGAGCGATGCAAGCCGGGTCGATGAGTTTGCCGATGGCCGCCTGATCCGGGTCACGCGCCAGCCGATGGCCGGCGGCGGCTGGGTGGCAACCCACCTCGATGTCACCGAGCAGCGGCGCTCCGAAGCCAGGATCACCTACATGGCTGAGCACGACGCGCTGACTGACCTGCCCAATCGCGTGCTGCTGCGCGAACGGCTGGCGCGCGCGCTGGCGATCACGCAGCAGGGCGGTCCCGATCTTGCGGTGCTGATGCTCGATCTCGATCGCTTCAAGGAGGTGAACGACACCCTCGGCCACCCGGCCGGCGATGCGCTGCTGCAGGCGGTGGCCGTGCGGCTGCGGGCGTGCCTGCGCGAGAGCGCGCTCGTTGCCCGCCTCGGCGGCGACGAATTCGCCGTGATCGAGCATCTGGCCGATCCGGCTGTTGAGGCGGTCGCGCTCGCCGAGCGGATCAGGAAGGCGCTCTGTGATCCCTTCGACCTCGGCGACCATCAGGTGATCACTGGGACGAGCATCGGCATCGCGCTGGCGCCGCGCGACGCCACCGATTCCGACGAGATCCTGAAATGCGCCGATCTTGCGCTTTATCGCGCGAAAAACAGCGGACGCGGCGCCTTCCGCTTCTTCGAACCGGAGCTGGACCAGTTGATGCAGGCGCGCCGGACGCTGGAGCGCGAGCTGCGCAGCGCGCTGGCCAACGGCGAGTTCGAGCTCTATTACCAGCCGCTCGCCGATCTCAAGAGCGGCGCGATCAGCGGTTGCGAGGCGCTGCTGCGCTGGCACCATCCGCAGCGCGGCCTGGTGTCGCCCGCGGACTTCATTCCGCTCGCGGAAGAGACCGGATTGATCGTTCCGATCGGCGACTGGGTGATGCGGACGGCGTGCGCGGAGGCAGCGACGTGGCCGGCGGAGCTCAAGATCGCGGTCAATCTGTCACCCGCGCAGTTCCGCAGCAAGGAGCTGGTCGCGATGGTGGTCGGCGCGCTGGCGAGCGCTGGCATCGCGCCGCACCGGCTCGAACTCGAGGTAACCGAAACGGTGATCATGCACGACAGCGAAGCCGTGTTCGCGGCGCTCAGCCAGTTGCACGCGCTGGGCGTGCGCGTTGCGCTGGACGACTTCGGCACCGGCTATTCGTCATTGAGCTTTCTGCAGAAATTCCCGTTCGACAAGATCAAGATCGATCGCAGCTTCGTCAACGAGCTCTCCGGCGCCAATGAAGACTCGCATCTGATTGCCCGCGCCGTGGTCCGCTTTGCCGTCAGCCTCGGCAAGACCACCACCGCCGAGGGCGTCGAAACCAGGGATCAGCTCGAGATCCTGCGCGCGGACGAGTGCGGTGAGATGCAGGGCTACTATTTCAGCCGGCCGAAGCCCGCGGCGGAGATTGCGCAGATGCTGCGCACGCAGAAGCAGAACAAGGCTCGCGCCAACGCTGCGTAACGCGTCGCGCCCACGGCGGGATTACCCGTCGACCTGAGCCACGCGCATCGTCGCGCGGTGCGCAGGTCGCTCATCTCTGCCACGATCCACCACGCATCGCGCAGTTGCATGCCGCCCACCATCGCCGCGACGAAGACGATGATACCCGGCGACAGCGTCGTCAGTTTTTCCAGCGCCGGGCTCCGACACAGGCCGACGAAACCCCAGCCGATGCCGAACAGCGTGGCACCGATCAGGGGCGGCTGATCCGTTCGACCCTGGTCGGCCACGGTTCCGTACGAAGGTCGATCAACGCGGGTCATCGCGTTCCGAGGCTATTGACCGGGGTGCGTCGGTTGGCTATCAATTTAGAACGGTTCTAAATTGAGAAAAAGAGCCGTTTTTGCTGGCTTTCTCGCCCGGTGGGACATCATGAAGCGACCTGCCTCTGCGATCATTTCCCTGATCTCGGACCGCCGGCTGACGCGCGCCATGACGGTGCTTACGGCGATGGTGCTGGTCGCCTCCGCCCGGACCGCGGCGGCGACGGACGAGATCCAAGTCTACAATGCCGGCATCGCGGCACCGGGGCAGTTCACCGTTCAGCAGCACCTCAATTATGTCGGGCTCGGCGTCAGGCAGCCGCCGTTTTCGGGCGGTCTCGTCTCCAACGGCAGTGTCAACGGCACGCCGGAGTTTGCCTATGGCGTGACCGACTGGTGGGAGCTGGGTCTCTATCTGCCGTTCGCGATCCAGGACCGCCAGTTCCTGTCGGACTCCTTCAAGCTCCGCACCCTCTTTGTTTCGCCGAACGCCGATCAGCGCAGCCTCTTCTACGGCATCAATTTCGAGTTCAGCAATACGACACCGCGTTTTTCGCAGGCGAGATACGGGCTGGAAATCCGCCCCATCATCGGCGTGCGCAAYGCCGACTGGGAGGTCATCGTCAACCCCATCGTCGACGTCGGCTTCGGACGCTACGGTCAGGCGGATTTCGCTCCGGCGGCCCGCGTYGCGYGCAAGCTCGGCCCCGATCTGTACGCCGGCCTCGAATATTACGCCGACTTCGGCGAGATCGGTCACTTCGGCAAGCTCGGCGAGCAGCAGCACACGCTGTTCGCGGTCACCGATTTCAAGGTCGGCGTGGTCGACGTGGATTTCGGTGTCGGCTATGGACTGACGTCGGCCTCGGACCGTGTCGTGGTGAAGGCGATTTTGGGTTATGCGTTTCCGGTGCCGGGCGGAAGTGGCGGTTCGAGCGAACGGGCCAACCTCTCCGGACCGATCAATCCGATGTCGCGATCGGCGGCGCGGCTGGCCCAGCCTTGACCATCACCGCCGGGGTTATCATGAGCGATCGCTTGCACTACGGACCGACCGCGAAATCGCTGCACTGGATCACCGTCGCACTTTTGCTCGCGCAATATCTGATCGGCTGGTTCATGCCGGACATTCATCGCGGTCCGCCCGGCGCCCCCATGGTGTTTCACATCTCCGTCGGCATGACGATCCTTATCGTCACCGCTCTGCGTATCGTGTGGCGGTTCACGCATCCGGTTCCTCCGGATCCCTCGCTGTCGTCATGGCAGCGCCTGGTGTCGCAGGGCCTTCATTGGCTGCTCTATGTGCTGGTGTTCGCGGCCACGATCACCGGCTGGCTGTTCGCCTCGCTGCGCGGCTGGTCGGTCTCGTTCTTTTATGTGATCCCGCTGCCGATGCTGACCTCAGCCAATGCCGCGACCATACGCCTGGTCGATGGCTGGCATCAGGCGGCGGAATGGGCGCTGCTGGTCGCCGTCGGTCTCCATGTCCTGGCCGCGCTGGCGCACGTCTTCATCTACCGCGATCGTATCCTGCAGCGGATGCTGCCTGGTTGACGCGAAGGCTTGCCGGGTCGCCGGGCATCGACCGGCGCGCGGCATATTCGGCGCCGATCATGGAACGGATGCGCCGTCCGGCGTTTTATTGTGTCATCGTCGCGACACTGATCGGCTCGTAGGTGATGGCGGTGGCATACAGGCGCGTTCCCCTTCATCCACGACCTGATCGGTAGAATGATAGTGTCGCCTGTCGGCGTGCGGTTCGCTCGGAGAGCAACTCAGGCGCGGTATCCCAGAATTTCGAATTGGATATCTTTAAAGATCACGGTGTGGAGCAGGATGGAATGTCGACCGCGAAGTCCGTCGCATCGGAGATTCAACGGGCGTGTCTTGAACTGGCATTGAAGGCGGACGCCGGCCGTTTCGAGACGCTCGCGTTGGCGCTGCGCATGGCCGCGCTTGCCGCGGCCGAAGCCGCTGAAACGGTGACAGCGGGCGACGACAAGCAGGCGCTGGTGGCCCCCCTGATCGGGTTATGGGATTTCGATGTGGCGACCGGCAAGGTCGTGTCCGACAAGGTGTTTGCGGAATTCTACGGCGTGGATGCGCACGCGGCCGCGGCCGGCGCTCCGCTTGCGGATTACCTCGCCGCCATCCATCCGCAGGATCTGGATCGCGTGAGTGCAGCCATCGACACCGCCATTGCCACCGGTGATGATTTTGTCGAGGAATACCGTGTGCGCCGGCGTGATGGCACCGTGTCCTGGGTGATTGCGCGCGGCAAATGCTGGCGTGATGATGCCGGCCGCCCCCTGCACTTTCCCGGCGCGGTGGTGGATATCTCGAAATTCCGCCGGATCCGCGCGGCGTAGTGTGGCGTGTCCGCGTCGCCGCAAAATGCCTTAGTCATTTCTCACCCCGATCACGATCTTGCCGAACGGCCCGCGATCGAGATGAGCGAACGCCGCAGGCGCATCGTCGAAGGCGTAGACCTTGTCGATCACCGGCTTGATGCCGTGCGCGTCGATGGCGCTGATCATGTCCTCGAACGCCCGCCGGTGCCCGACCGTGATGCCCTGGATGATCGCTCTCTTGAGCATCATCGGCACCGCGGACAATACGATCTCCGATCCCCTGAGAAAGCCGATCTGGGCGATGCGCCCGCCGCTCGCGAGCGCCGCCGCCGACTGGCGCAGATTGTCGCCGCCGATCAGCTCGAGCACGTGATCGGCGCCGCGCCCGTCGGTCAGCTCGAGCGCTGCGTTTGACCAGTCTGGAGTGGCTGAAGTGTCGATCACGGCGGATGCGCCGAGCGCTGTCGCTCGCTCCAGCTTCTCCGCGCTGCGCGACGTGACGATCGCGTGCGCTCCGAAAGCCCGGGCGATCGCGAGGCCGAACAGGGCGACGCCGCCGGTGCCCTGCACCAGAACAGTGTCGCCGGCCTTCACATGACCGGTCTCGACCAGGGCGAACCATGCGGTCAGCGCCGCGACCGGCAGGGTCGAGGCTTCCGTATCGGTCAGCGAGGCCGGCGCCCTGACCGCGACGTCTTCATGAAGCGTTGCATACTCGGCGAGAACCCCCGGGAGCGGTCCGCCCAAAGACAGGCCGTGCCGGCTCATCTCCCGTGGCGGCTCGCCGTCGATCCACTGCGTCCAGAAGTTGCCGAGCACCCGGTCACCGACCTTGAAGCGGGACACATCGGCGCCCGCCGCCACGACGTCACCCGCCATGTCGGAGACGGGAACGAAAGGCATGGCCGGTTTGTCTGGGAGCAGTTCGCCGTCCACTACCAGCCTGTCGCGATAGTTGAGGGAGACGGCCGAAATCCGGATCAGCAGGTCGTTGCGGCCCGGCACCGGCACCGGTGCCTCGGCCAGCTCGAGATTCGTCAGTCCGAACGACGGCAACTGCCATCGCCTCATGGTCTCGCTCATGTTTGATCCCTTCCACGTGTTGCGGGGATGGACCTTATTGACAACCATATGGATTTTGATCTGATCTTTTTTGCGAACACTTCCTCCATTTGGTCGCCAATCGCATGAACCTCAACCTGCATTCTCATCTTCAGGGCATTTCGGCCTTCGTGCACTCGGTCGAGACCGGCAGTTTCACGGCCGCAGCCGCCCGCATCGGCGTTTCAAAATCCGCAACCGGCAAGAGCGTCGCGCGACTGGAAGAGCGCCTCGGTGTCCGGCTGCTCGATCGCACCACCCGCAGTCTCAACCTCACAGCCGACGGGCAGGCCTATTATCAGAGTTGCCTCAAGGTGCTGGAGGAACTGGGCGTTGCGGAATCGCTGCTGGCATCGCGCCAGCGCACGGTCTCGGGCACTTTGCGGGTCAACCTGCCGGTCTCGTTCGGCCGGCTCTGTGTGATGCCGGTGCTGATGGAGGTCGCGGACCACAATCCGGATCTCGACCTCGACATCTCCTTCACCGATCGCAGGGTCGATCTCGTGGAGGAGGGCATCGATCTTGTGGTGCGCGTTGGCGCGCCCGGCGATCAGGCGAGCCTGATCGGGCGGCGGATCGGCACGCAACGTTCGATCATCTGCGCGCGCCGGGCTATCTGGATCGGCGCGGCCGTCCGACCCGCGTCGATGATCTCGGCGATCACGACTGTCTCGCCTTCGCCAAGGATGGTCGACCACTGCCATGGGCGGCCCTCGCGCCCGATGGAGCCGTGAGGCCGTTCGTGATCCAGCCGCGTCATACGGTCAGCCACGGTGAAGCCCTGCGGGACGCGACCGTGAACGGGCAGGGCCTCGCCTATCTCTCGACCTGGCTCGCGGCCGCCGACCTCCGCAGCGGGCGGCTTGAAGTGGTGCCGATCCCGACGCCGGCCGAAGATGTCCCTCTCACCGTGCTGTGGCCACGCTCGCGCGATCTCGCTCCGAAGGTGCGCGCCGTGGTGGACGCACTGGTCGCGGCGTTCATGCCGACGCCGCCGTGGGACAGGGATTGACAGCCGTCTGAGGACGTACTCACCGCCACACGCCGCGCATGCGCGCGGCGATGTCCACGCGCGGCCCCTGGCCCGGAGTGCGGGCGGTGGCGGTGCTAGCCGGTGGCCAGCTCGCGCGTTCAAACAGGCGCACCAGGTGGTCGGGAATGAAACGGGTGCGCGAGGCGTAGACGTGGCGGTCGCCCCTGGCCGGCTGGCCATGGGTGAAGAAGCGCTGCGGGAGCATCAGGTGCAGATCATCCTTGGCGCGCGTCATCGCCACATAGAGCAGGCGGCGTTCTTCCTCCAGTTCTGCCGAGGTGCCGGCGCCGAGATCGGCCGGCATGCAGCCGTCGACCACATTGAGCACGTGCACCGATGTCCATTCCTGGCCCTTGGCGGAGTGAATCGTCGACAGGATCAGGTAGTCCTCGTCGCGCAGCGGCACGCCGGCCTGGTCGCTGGTGGCATCGGGCGGATCGAGCGTCAGTTCGGTGAGGAAGCGTTCGCGCGAGGGATAACCGCTGGCGATCTGTTCGAGCTGGATCAGGTCGGCCTGCCGCGTGACGCTGTCCTCGTGCAGGCGCTCCAGATGCGGCTGGTACCACAACCGCGCCCGCTCGATTTCCGCCGGCCAGCCGGCGGTGCGCGAGGCCAACTCCATGATCGTGTCGACGAACGCGCGCCAGTCGTCGCCGGCGCGCGGTGGTGAGGGCGCCGACGCCAGCGCCGCGACCGGATCGAACGACTGCGTCATCGCGTCGAGCACGCGCTGCGCGGTGGCCGGGCCGACGCCGGGGATCAGATGCATCAGCCGGAAACCGGCGACGCGGTCGCGCGGGTTCTCGACAAAACGCAGCAGCGCCAGCATGTCCTTGACGTGCGCGGCGTCCAGAAATTTCAATCCGCCGAATTTCACGAACGGGATGTTGCGGCGGACCAGCTCGAGTTCGAGCGGCGCGCTGTGGCTGGAGGTGCGGAACAGCACCGCCTGCTGCTTCAGCGTGACGCCGCTCTCGCGGGTTTCGAGGATGCGTGCAACGATGCAGCGCGCCTGCTCGCTTTCGTCGCGCACCGTGACCAGCCGCGGCTTGATGGCGGAGGTGCGCTCGGTCCACAGGTTCTTGGTGAAGCGCTCGCGGGCGAGGCCAATCACGGCATTGGCGGCTGCAAGGATCGGTTCAGTGGAGCGATAATTGCGGTCGAGGGTGACGATGTCGGCCGGCGGATCGAACTGTCCGGGAAAGTCCAGGATGTTGCGCACGGTGGCGGCGCGGAACGAGTAGATCGACTGCGCGTCGTCGCCGACCACGGTGAGGCCGCGTCCGCCGGGCTTCAGCGCCAGCAGGATCGAGGACTGCAGGCGATTGGTGTCCTGATATTCGTCCACCAGCACATGGTCGAAGCGGCCGCCGAGATCCTCGGCGAGCGCCGGGTCGGCCACCATCTGCGCCCAGTAGAGCAGCAGGTCGTCGTAATCCAGCACGTTGTGGCGCTGCTTCGCCTCCACATAGGCGGCGAACAGCTCCCGGAGTTCGGCGGCCCAGCCGGCGCACCACGGGAACGCGCTGCCCAGCACCTGGTCGATCGGCATCTCGGCGTTGACGCAGCGCGAGTAGATGCCGATGCAGGTGGCCTTGGTGGGGAACCGGCTGTCGGTCTTCGACAATCCCAGCTCATGCCGCACCAAATTCATCAGGTCGGCGGAATCCTCGCGGTCGTGGATGGTGAAACGCGGATCGACGCCGATCTGTTCGGCATAGTCGCGCAAGAGGCGCGCGCCGATGCCGTGGAAGGTGCCGGCCCAATGCAGCGCATCGGTCATCAGGCCGGCCTTGTCGCCCATCACTTTGCGCGCGATCCGCTCCACCCGCCGGGTCATCTCGTTCGCCGCCCGGCGCGAGAACGTCATCAGAAGAATGCGGCGGGGATCGGCATCATTGGCGATCAGATGCGCGACGCGATGCGCCAGGGTGTTGGTCTTGCCGGACCCGGCACCCGCGATCACCAGCAGCGGGCGGCCGATGGTCGTGCCATTTCCGACGCCGTGTTCCACCGCTCGCCGCTGTTCCGGATTGAGGCTGTCGAGATAGGCGGCACTGGACACGGCGAATCAGTTTCCTCGGATGAGGGGCGACGATCCGTGTTTCCCGCTTTGTTCGCAAGGGAGAGGGAAAGCTATCCTTTGACGACGGGCGCCGATCGGCCCGCGCCGTAGCGCAACCCGTCGACCAGCAGCGCAACCATGCGCTCCGCATGGCCGGGCCTCTCCTGCGGCGACTGCATGCAAAGACGCGCGACGGCGCCCAGCAACTCGTCCGGTTCGACCTCGCCGCGCACCTCGCCCGCGGTGGCCGCGGCTTCGAGCAAGCTGCGAAGCGCGGGCACGAGTCGGGCCTGGAAATAGGCGGGGAGGCTCTCGAAGGCCGGGTCTCCCGAATGCAGGGCGGTCGCAAGCCCGCGCTTGGTTGCGACGAACGCTGCATAACGCTGCATCCACTGGGCCAGCGCGTCGCCGGGCCCATGCGCGGCGGCGAGAGCGGGCGCGGCGTCCGCACAGGCATCGATCTCGCGGCGGAACACGGCGGCGACAAGATCCGCACGCTGCGGGAAATGGCGGTACAAGGTGCCGACCCCGACGCCGGCCTTCTCGGCGATCTCGCGTATCGGCGCGTCCACGCCGGAGGTCGCAAACACCGCCTTGGCCGCCTTGAGCAGCGCATCGAGGTTGCGCTGCGCATCGGCGCGCACCGGCCGCTCCGCGCCCTCACGTGGTTTTGAATTCTCATCCTGCCTGGTTGGTTTGCGGCCCATCACAATACACTTGCAAAACGGAACATCGTTCCGTATATAAACGGAATGATGTTCCGCTTGGCCGTTATAGCGCAACGAAGCGGTGTTGGCCACATCGATCACGGGAGATGACAATGCAGTATCGCTCATTGGGACGCACCGGCATCAAGGTCAGCCCGTATTGCCTTGGCGCCATGATGTTCGGCGGACTGGGAAATCCCGACCACGACGACTGTATCCGCATCATCCACAAGGCGCTGGATTCCGGCATCAATTTCATCGACACCGCCGATCGTTACAGTGCCGGTGAGTCCGAGGAGATCGTCGGCAAGGCCCTGAAGGGGCGGCGCGACAGGATCGTGCTCGCGACCAAGGTGTACGGGCCGATGGGCGAGGATCCCAACCAGCAGGGCACGTCGCGGCGCTGGATCATGCAGGCGGTGGACAACTCGCTGCGCCGGCTGCAGACCGACCATATCGATCTTTACCAGATCCATCGCCCGGTGCCGGACACCGACATCGAAGAGACCTTGTCGGCGCTGACCGATCTGATGCGCGCGGGCAAGGTTCGCGCGATCGGCTCCTCGACCTTCCCGGTGTCGGAGATCGTCGAAGCGCAGTGGGTTGCCGAGCGGCGCGGGCTCGCGCGTTTCCGGACCGAGCAACCGCCGTACTCGATCCTCGATCGCGGGATCGAATACGACATGCTGCCCACCTGCGAGCGTTACGGCATGGGCGTCCTGGTCTGGAGCCCGCTGTCGAAGGGGATGCTCACGGGCCGCTACCGCAAGGGGCAGCCGCTGCCCGACAGCCTGCGGGTGAAATACATGCCCAGGCAGATGTCCGATGCGCGCAGCCTGGATGCGATCGAGCAGCTCATTCCGCTGGCGCAAGAGGCGGGGCTGTCGCTCACCCACATGGCGCTGGCCTTCGTGATGGCTCACCCGGGCGTGACGTCGGCCATTCTTGGGCCGCGCACGATGCGGCAATTCGACGATCTGCTCGCGGGCGCCGAGGTTCGTCTCAGTGACGATGTGCTGGACCGGATCGATCGGATCGTCCCGCCTGGAACCGATGTCGGGTTGAACGAGGCGGCCTACAAGCCGCCCGCGATCGTGCAGGCCGATCTGCGTCGCCGGTCCGGCACCGCACGCGCCGCCGCCTAGAGCAGGATGCGGTTTGGTTGAATCGATGCGACGACGCCCTGGTTCACCTCTCCCCGTCGGGGAGAGGTCGGATTGCAATCCGGGTGAGGGCTGCTGTTCTCTCGATAGGCCGAAACCCCTCACCCGATTTGCTTGCGCAAATCGACCTCTCCCGATGGGAGAGGTGGGCCTCGGATGCCGCGCCAATCGAACCCAATGCCATCACGCTTTAAATCCCGGAAAACCAACCTCGGACGTCATGCGGCTCGCGCGACCGCCGGGTGAAACGCGACTTACCTGAAGGAGATCACCATGCAGAACAAACCCGTCGCACTCGTCACTGGCGCCAACCAGGGAATTGGGCTTCAGATCGCAAAAGATCTCGTGAACCACGGCTTCACCGTGCTGGTCGGTTCGCGCAACCTCGAGCGCGGCGTGGCCGCGGCCGGGGAGATTGGACCGGATGCCCACGCGCTGCAGCTCGACGTCACCGATCAGGTTTCGATTACCAAAGCGGCGTCACGTGTTCGCAACGAATTCGGCCGCCTCGACGTGCTCGTTCAGAACGCGGCCATTTCGAACACCAGCAAGCAGCCGGGACAGTCCGTCGAGGACTACGCAAAGACCACCCGCCCGAGCAACGTGTCGCTCGATGAAATGCGTGCGGTGTGGGAGACCAATGTGTTCGGCGTTCTCGCCGTTTACCAGGCCATGCTGCCGCTGCTGCGCGCGGCGCCGCAAGGGCGCATCGTCAACGTGTCGAGCGGCGCCGGATCGTTGACGATGAACGCGGACCCGGCCGTCCCCCATCGTGCGATCTTCGGCCCGGTCTATCCCGCGTCCAAGACGGCGCTCAACGCATTGACGCTGGCCATGGCGATCGAGCTGGAGGCAGAGGGGATCAAGGTCAACGTCGTTTCACCGGGCTTCACCAGGACGAACCTCAACGGATATGCGGGCACGGACAGCGTCGAGGAAGGGGCCCGCGAGGCGGTGCGTGTTGCTCTGCTCGGCGCGGATGGTCCGACCGGGACCTTCACGCACGCAAAGCTCGGAACACTCCCGTGGTGATCTAGATCGTCGTCTCTTTACGAACGGGCGGTAAGAGCGCCAACACAAGATAGGGCAACGGATAGAACAATCCGCCCCAGACGAACCAGATGGATTTGGAGCGCCCCCGCAGCGCGGCATAGTTCGCAGTGTAGCGCCCGCACACAAGAATGATGCTGAGATAGAGGATTGCGGCGATCATCAACGGGAACATGCGACGGCTCCGTTCGCTGCGTCCTGACAAGTATATAGGATCCCGGGGCGCTGAGCGATACACGCTGTCGTCAGAACGAATCCGCCAGCTCGATCTCCGCCTGCAGCGCCATGATGCGTGCCTCGGCTTCGTCGCGCGTCAGGTTCTCCGCGAACTGTTTGGGCTGATACGCCTCGATGCTCAGGCTGCGCAGTGTCGCGGCCTGGGTCGGGGTCATGGGCTTGGTGATCTGATCGGGTAACGTGATCTGGTCGGGCAACTGGGACATCACAACCTTCCGAAAGTTTCTGCTTCCAAAAATCTCTGTGGCGTCCGCCACGTCCGGCTTGCATTTTGTTCTCTATTTGTTCTTATATGGGATGGCCAGTCCGGTCGTCAAGAGCGGCCGAGGCGCGCGCGGAATGACGCCGACAGGAGCGCGGCATGGAAGCCGATGCGGATGCCCGGTGGGCTGCCACCATCCTGCATGCCGACCTCGATTGTTTCTATGCCTCGGTCGAACAACTGCTGAATCCATCGCTGCGCGGCAAACCCATTGCCGTGGGCGGCGGTGTGGTGCTGGCGGCCTCGAACGAGGCCAAGGTGTTCGGGGTGCACGGCGGCATGCCGGGCCGGCGTGCGCGCGAACTCTGTCCGCAGCTGATTTTTGTCGGCGGCCATTTCAGCGAGTACCAGCGGCTGGGTGACGCCGCCATCAAGGTGCTCGACGATTTCACCCCGCTAGTCGAGCGCATCTCGATCGACGAAGCCTTTTTGGATGTCGTCGGCTGCACCCATCTGTTCGGTCCGCCGGCCGAGATTGCGCGCGCGATCCGCGCCCGGGTGCGGGCGGAGCTGGGCCTGCCGATCTCCGTCGGCGTTGCGCGCACCAAGCACCTGGCGAAGATCGCCTCGCAGGTGGCGAAGCCCGACGGCGTGGTGGTGGTCGATCCCGGCGGCGAACTCGATTTCCTGCATCCGCTGCCGGTGGAGGTGATGTGGGGCGTCGGTCCGGCCACCCGGGCGCGGCTGGCGGAGCAGGGCGTACACACCATCGGGCAACTGGCGCAGCTGCCGGGGCGATCGCTCGAGGGGCTTTTGGGTCCCGCGGCCGGCGAGAAGCTGGCGGCGCTGGCGTGGAATCGCGATCCCCGGAAGATCGTGGTGCAGCGCCGATCGCGTTCCGCCGGTGCGCAGTCGGCGCTCGGCCGCAAGCCCGCGACACAGCGTGTGATTGTGCCGGTGCTGCGCCACCTGGCGGATCGCGTCGCCACCCGGCTGCGCGCCAAGTCGCGGCCCGGCCGCACCGTCACGGTGCGCGTGCGTTTCGCCGACCTGCGTGCGGTCACGCGCTCCATCACCCTCGATGCGCCGATCTCGGCCACCACCACGCTTGCCGAAGTCGGCGAACAACTGGTGCGCACCGTGCTCGCCGATCATCCGCAGGAAAAAACCATCACGCTGCTGGCGATCTCGGTGTCGCATCTGGAAAGCCGCAGGGATCTGCAGCTCGAACTTCCGCTCGGGCTCGACGGCGATGCGCGTCGCCCCGGCAGCCGCAGGGGCGCCGCGCGCTGGGCGGCCGATCGCGCCGTGGATGCCATCCGCGACCGCTTCGGCTGGGAGGCGGTGGGCTACGGCTCGGTGGCGCTGGAACTGACGCGCTCGGTGCCGGATGGTTTTCGCGAGTTGGCGGAGAAGGAGTTGTGAGGGGCGGCGCGGATCGTCAATCCTAATTGCGGGGCGGTCATTTTGGCCGGACTTTCACATCCGGCAAGAGAGCGGCAAGCAGGCCCATCAATGGAAGGAACGAGCAGACCTTGTAGACATACTCAACGCTGGTCCAATCGGCCAACCATCCCAGCAGAGCCGCCCCGAGGCCTCCCATGCCGAAGGAAAGGCCGAAGAAAATACCTGAGACCATCCCGATGCGGTCCGGCATCAACGATTGCGCATAGACCACGATGGCCGAGAAAGCCGACGCCAGCACCAGGCCAATCACCACGCTCAGCGCGATCGTGACCGGAAGACTTGCATAGGGCAGCACGAGGGTGAACGGCAGGATGCCGAGGATGGAGGCCCAGATGACTTTCTTGCGGCCGATCCTGTCGCCGACCGGGCCACCGATCAGGGTACCCACCGCCACCGCAGCCAGAAAGACGAACAGGCAGAGCTGTGCGTCCTTCGGCGACACGCTGAAGTGCTGGATGAGATAGAACATGTAGTAGCTGTTGAAGCTCGCCAGGTAAAAGTACTTCGAGAGCATCAGCAGCGTCAGCACGGTGAGTGCCCCGCCGATCTGCCGTCGCGACAAGGCTCCTTCTCGAGTTGCGGCTTTGACACGCGGCTTTGCGTGACCGTTATTGGCGTACCACCGGCTGATCCCGGTGAGAACGGCCATTCCCATCAGCGCCGCGAACGCGAACCAGGACAGGCTGGTCAGGCCGCGCGGCAGGACGATGAAGGCGACGAGCAGCGGTCCAATGGACGAGCCCAGATTGCCGCCCATCTGAAAGATCGATTGTGCAAGGCCATGCGATGTCCCGGCTGCGAGACGAGCCACGCGCGAGGTTTCGGGATGGAAAATCGAGGAGCCGACGCCAAGCAGCGCGCCGCCGATCAGCAGCATCGAATAGGTCGGCGCCATGGACAGTGTCAGAAGCCCTGTCATGGAGAAAGCCATGGCGAACGGGAGTGAGTAGGGTTGCGGTTTGCTGTCCGTGTAAAGCCCGATCAATGGCTGCAGGATCGACGCGGACATTTGATAGGTCAGCGTCAGCAGCCCGATCTGCCCGAACGTCAGATCGAATCCCGCTTTGAACACCGGATAGGTCGCCGTGAACACCGACTGCATCAGGTCGTTCAGGAAGTGGCAGACACTTGCCGCGATCAGGACGGAAAACGTCAAGCCGATGACGGGTGGTTTATCGAGGACGACCTGGCTCATGGCGGGTTCTTCTGGAGGTCTGGATCGGGACAACGGGACGCGCTGTTGCGGTTGCGTCCGACGGAGCTCCGGATTAAGACATCGCGCTCAGGCCTGCCACCGCAGCTAGGCCTAATTCTTACGAGAGTGGGCCATGCCGGCTGAAAACCGCTACGAAGGCCTTTTCGAGGACGTCGAGCGTTCGGTGATCTCGAAACGCAGCAGCTATTCCGATGGCCATGTGATCAAGCCGCATTATCACCGCTGGCACCAGCTACTGTCTGCATCCTCAGGCGTCGTGGTGGTCGCTACTCCGCAAGGGACGTGGGTCATGCCGCCGCAGCGGGGCATGTGGATTCCTGCCGGCTTCGTCCACGACGTCAAGATTCTCGGGACCGTCAGCCTGCGCAGCCTCTACTTCCGGCCGAGCGCGATCGACGACATGCCGCCGGTTTGTCAGGTCGTCGGCGTCTCCGCTTTCATGCGAAGCCTGATCGCGGAGGCGATGCACCTGCCTGTCGACTATGAGGTGAACGGGCGCGCGAATGCCCTGATGACACTGATCAAGTGCGAGCTTCAGTTGCTCCCGCGTTTGTCGCTGTCGCTGCCGTTTCCAAGCCACGCATCGTTGGTCGCGCGGTGCCACTCCTTTCTGAGGCGGCCCGACTCCCACCAGACGATCGACGATTGGAGCCACGACCTCGGCATGAGCCGACGATCGTTCACGCGGCTGTTCAAGAAAGAAACCGGGCTGAGCTTCATGGCGTGGCGACAGCAGGCCTGTCTCGTCGCCGCGCTCCCCCGGCTGGTCGCAGGCGAGTCCGTGACATCGATCGCCATCGACCTCGGTTATGACAACCCTGCCGCCTTCACGACCATGTTCAAGCGCGTTCTCGGCGCTTCGCCGCGCGCCTACTTCAAGGACGATCACTAAGCATTTTTCCGCGCGCGCGGAATATGTTTGCTGTCGAGGATGGGGAGTGACCACTCTCCGATTTACTGGGACCCGGTGGAGGAAAAGCGATGGAGAGTGAAAGCCGTCAAGCCCATTGGCAGGGCGTCTACACCAGGAAGGGCGAGAATGAAGTCAGTTGGTTTCAGGAGAGCCCCGCTCCGTCGCTTGAGCTGATTGCGCATGCTGGCGCGCGCCCGGCTTCGGCGATCGTCGATATCGGTGGGGGCGCTTCGCGTCTGGTCGACAATCTCGTCGATCTGGGCTTTGAGGATATAACGGTTCTCGATCTATCCGGGGCTGCGCTTGAGACCGCCAAAAGGCGTCTTGGAGACCGCGCTGCTCGGGTTGATTGGATTGTCGCGGACGCGACAGTCTGGGAGCCACCGAAGGCATATGACATCTGGCACGATCGGGCGGCCTTCCATTTCCTCACCGAGGACCATGACCGTGCCGCGTATGTCGCGCGCCTCGAACGCGGCGTGAAAATCGGAGGGTGCGCCATCATTGCGACCTTCGCGCTTGATGGGCCGGAACGGTGCAGCGGCCTTCCAGTCATGCGATACGACACCATGAGCCTTGGCCAGACTCTGGGACGCACGTTCCAATTGGTTGATACGCGTCGGCATGTTCACGCGACGCCTTGGGGGGCGGAGCAATCGTTCCAGTTCAGTCTGTTTCGCCGCTGCTAGAGCATGATCCGGAAAAGTGGATACCGGTTTCCCCTCGCGACAAACGCGCAGCGTTTGCGCGGAGATCATGCACCGGCGTCCTGAGACGCCTCGGCACGTACCAAAAGTTCCCGTAAAAAAAGTTGCGTGCACACGGATGCCGAACGGAGCTGCGCCAAGCACCATCATCCTGAAATATTTCAGTGAACGCAAACCTTTGGCCGTTTCGCGCGAACCGAAATCATCCCTGATCCATGTCACACCGAATTCCACAATCTCCCTCGACAGACGCCGTCGTCGTAAAAGCTTCTCCAAAGAAGCAAATGATACCCGCGAGCCGAGAGAGCCGGCTCGACAAAACACGCGTCCAAAAAAACAGGGAGGCATGCAATGATGAAACAACGAACGTTATTGTGCACCGCAGTTGGTTTCCTCGCGGCCGCAATGCTCACAACCACCGCATCCTCACGGGAGGGCGATCGGCGGGACGGGGCGGTCCATTTGCTGAAGACGATTCCCATCCCTGGAACCAAGGCGAACACCACCGGCGGCAACATGTACGTGTTCGACATCAGCTTCGTCGATCAGGCGACGCAGACTTATTATCTTGCCGATCGGTCCAACGCCGTCGTCGATGTCGTCGATGCCAGAACCAGCCAGTTGATCACCCAGATCAGCGCCACACCGCCGTTCAAGGGTTTTACCGGCAACAACGCCACCTCCGGGCCCAACGGCGTTGTCGCGGCGTTTCCGTGGCTGTTTGTGACCGACGCCGACAGCCGCGTTGTCGCGATTGATCTGCGCAACGGCAAGACCGTGGGCCACGTCTCGACCGACGGCGCGCCGGGCCTGCGTGCGGACGAACTGGCCTATGATCCCAAGGACGGACTGGTGCTCGCCGTCAACAATGCCGACACGCCACCCTTTGCGACGCTGATCAGCGTCAACCCGGTGACCGGAGCCCTTGCCGTCGCGAAGCGGATCACGTTCGACAAGATGCATACGGGGGTCGATGCGACCAATGGCGCCGAACAGCCGGTATGGGACCCGGTGTCGCGCAAGTTCTATCTCTCGATCCCGCAGATCGGTGCCAACGCCAAGGATGGGGCGGTCATTCGGATAAACCCCGCCGGCATGGTGGAGGCCCAATATCCGATCGAGTTCTGCCAGCCGGCAGGCCTGACCCTGGGGCCGAACGTTGATCTGCTCGCGAACTGCAGCACGGTGTTCGACACCGCGGGCAATCCCTGGGATGCGACCAAGGACGTGACCGCGGCGCCGAATGTGGTGACGATCGACGCCTGGACGGGCAAGATTGACGCTGTCGTGCAGGGCGTCGGCGCCGGCGACGAGGCCTGGTACAATTCAGGCGACGGCAATTATTACTCGGCCTCCTCGACCAGCCCGTTGCGTCCGACTGAGGTGATCGGCAGCACGCCCTTGACGGCTCAGGGGGCCGCGATCCTCGGCGTTATTGACGCGCGCGATCAGGTCCTCAAGCAACTGGTGCCCACCTTCAATGTGCCTGCGGTCACCACGGGGCCCCTTGTTCATGCCGCGAGCACCGCGCATTCGGTGGCCGCCAACGCCGGCAACAACCATGTCTTCGTTCCGCTGGGTGCGAACAATGCGTTTCCCAACTGCCTGACAGGCTGCATCGCCGTATTCGGAACGCACGACAGGGATGAGCGAGCCGAGCGATAGACAGAGACAAGCACTCGTGGGGTCGCGGTTCAACGGCCGCGACCCCACGCCGGTGTGGGACGAGGTCATCCAGGTCGCTTCCGTGTGTTGGGCCCTCGTTCGTAGGACACTCAACGGATATCGGATCGCGGGATGCGGCGCCGGGGCGCGTAACCATGAAGCTCGCTCATGTCCGTCACCCGAAGCGGTCTCAATTCACGCCTCCCGCGCATAATGCGCCAGGCGCCCCCTGAGCATTTCCAGCATGTCGTCCCGGATCGGGTCGCGCGTGCCGCGGGTCCAGGCGGCCGCCAGCGGCAGTTTGGTCATGCCGGAGGTCGCAAGCCGGACGTAGCGCACGCCGCGCGCCGCCATGCGGGATGTCCATTTCGGCACGATCGCGACGCCGAGTTGCGCGGACACGAGATTGACGATGGTCTGCTTTTCATCGGCGATCTGGACGATGCGCGCCTCGAGTCCGGCCTCGGCAAACAATTTCATGGTGAGATCGTGGCTGTGCGGCCGCGACCGGCGCTCCGGTACGATCAGCGGCTGATCGGCGAGGTCGGCGATGGTGACGCGTTTCCTTGACGCGAGCGGGTGGTGATCGGACACCGCGACCACGGCGGTTTCCTGAAACAGGAACATGAATTCCAGCCGCTTGTCCGGTCGCTCGGGCGGGCGGACGAAGGCGAGATCGAGCCGGCCGGACAACAGCCGCGGCAGCAGGCGTATGGTCTTGTCTTCGGCCAGTTGGACCGTGACATCCGGCCGCTGCTTGCGGAAATCGCGTAGCAGCATCGGCAGCAGCCCCGCCGCGGCACTGTCGATCGCACCCACGCGCACGGCGGCCGCCCGCTTGCGGCCGCGCATCCGGAACTTGGCGGTGAGTGCATCGGCCTGCGCCAACAGTGCGCGGGCTTCCTTGAGCAGAACCGCGCCGTCATCGGTCAAGGTGACGCTGCGCGTGGTGCGTGTCATCAGCCGCGTGCCGAGGTCCTCTTCGAGCAGCCGGATGAAGCGTCCGAGCGCCGAGGGCAGCATGTCGAGCCGTTGTGCCGCCCGGCCGAAATGCAGTTCTTCGGCCGCCGCAACGAAGCATCGCAGTTGATGAAGATCCATCGGTCCCCTCCTGGATCCTGATTATATCATTTTTTTGTATAAACCAGAGCCGATTGAGTCCGCCCGCCAGCGGCCGCAGGGTGATCTGTGACGCGCCCGATGACGCGCGCACCACAAGAAGACCAATCAGGCGGGGAGCCCAATTCATGACGGCCGAGCTGGAGACGCGCGTACTGCGCAAGGTGACCCTGCGCATTATTCCCTTCGTGATGCTGCTCTACTTCATCGCCTTCATCGACCGCGTCAACATCGGCTTCGCGGCACTGACCATGAACAAGGATCTGGGTTTCTCGCCCACCGTGTTCGGCTTCGGCGCCGGCATCTTCTTCCTCGGCTACTTTCTGTTCGAAGTGCCGTCCAACCTCGTGCTGGACAAGGTCGGCGCCCGCATCTGGATCGCCCGGGTGATGATCACCTGGGGCTTGATCTCCGGCGCCATGGCATTTGTGCAGGGAGCGAACAGTTTCTATATCCTGCGATTCCTGCTCGGCGCCGCCGAAGCCGGGTTCTTTCCGGGCATCATTCTCTATCTCAGCTACTGGTTTCCGGCGCGGCAGCGCGCCGCCGTCACCGCCGTCTTCATGGCCGCGGCGCCGCTCTCGACCGTGCTGGGATCGCCGGTGTCCGGCGCGCTGCTGGAGATGCACGGCTTGCTCGGGCTCAGCGGCTGGCAGTGGATGTTCCTGATCGAAGCAGCACCCGCCGTCATCCTCGGCGTTGTCGTTCTCTTCTACATGACCGACCGGCCGGAAAAGGCGACATGGTTGCGGGACGACGAACGCAACTGGCTGGTGAACGCCATGGCCGCGGAAGCCGCCGGGAAAGCCGCCTCTGCGAGCCACAGCGTCTGGCGTGGCCTGGCCGATCCCCGCGTCATCGCGCTGTCGCTGGTGTATTTCGGCACCTCGGCCGGTCTCTACACCCTCGGCATCTGGGCGCCGCAGATCATCAAGGAGTTCGGCCTGACGTCGTTGCAGGTCGGCTTGCTCAATGCGCTGCCGGGCATTGTCGCTGTCATCGCGATGGTGATCTGGGCGCGGCATTCCGATCGCAGTGGTGAACGCACCTGGCATGTCGTCGCCGCGTGCCTGCTCGCCGCCGTCGGTCTGGTGTTCGCGGGATTTGCCGGCTCCGTGCTCGCCGTCATGCTGGCGCTGACGCTGGTCAATATCGGCATCAGTTCGGCGAAGCCGCCGTTGTGGAGCATGCCGACCTTGTTCCTGTCCGGCTCCGCCGCCGCGGCGGGCATCGCGACCATCAATGCAATCGGAAATCTCGGCGGTTTTGTCGGTCCGGCCATGATCGGCTGGATCAAGGATCTCACCGGAAGTTTCCGCGGCGGGTTGTTTTTCGTCGCCGCCTTGCTGGTGCTGTCCGCCGTCCTCACCTTGCTGCTCGCGCGCTCGCAACGTGCGTCGGCAGCAACCGCGGCCCGTGCGCTTCCCCAGCAATAAATTCCAGACAATAAGTCCCAGACCCGCACTCTCATGGAGAATTCAGATGCGTGAATATTCAATCGCCGCCATTCCGGCCGATGGCATCGGTCCCGAAGTCATCTCCGCCGGCATCAGCGTGCTCGAAAGCCTTCAAAAGCGGCTCGGGCACGTCAAGTTCAACGTCAAGACGTTCGACTGGGGCTCCGCCTATTATCGCAAGCACGGCGTGATGATGCCGGCGGATGGCCTGGCCCAGCTGAAGCCGTTCGACGCGATCTATTTCGGCGCCGTCGGCGCGCCGGATGTTCCCGACCACATCACGCTGTGGGGCCTGCGGCTGCCGATCTGCCAGGGCTTCGACCAGTACGCCAACGTCCGGCCGACCAAGATCCTGCCCGGGATCACCTCGCCGCTGCGCAATGTCGGCACCGGCGATCTCGACTGGGTGATCGTGCGCGAGAATTCCGAAGGCGAATATGCCGGCTGCGGCGGCCGCGTACACCGCGGGTTGCCGGAGGAGGTCGGCACCGAGGTGGCGGTGTTCACCCGGGTCGGGGTCCGGCGCATCATGGACTATGCGTTCAAGCTGGCGCAGTCGCGCCCGCGCAAGCTGCTCACGGTTGTGACGAAATCCAATGCCCAGCGCCATGGCATGGTGATGTGGGACGAGATCGCCGAGGAGGTATCGAAGGACTTTCCCGACGTCACCTGGGACAAGATGCTGGTCGATGCGATGACGGTGCGGATGACGCTGAAGCCGCAAAGCCTCGATACCATCGTCGCCACCAACCTTCACGCCGACATCCTGTCTGATCTTGCCGGTGCGCTGGCCGGCAGCCTCGGCGTGGCGCCGACAGCGAACATCGATCCGCAGCGGCGTTTTCCGTCGATGTTCGAACCGATCCACGGTTCGGCGTTCGACATCACCGGCAAGGGCATCGCCAATCCGGTCGCCAGCTTCTGGACGGCGGCGCAGATGCTCGATCATCTCGGCGAAGCGGAGGCGTCAGAACGGCTGATGCGCGCCGTCGAAAAGGTCACCGGCGCCGGCATCCTGACGCCGGACGTTGGCGGCACCGCGACGACCAAGGACGTGACCGATGCGGTGGTGGAGGCGATCCAGAGCTCCAACGTCTGACGTCCCGTCATCTCCAAAGCGGCGCGGGCTTTGCGGTCGTCCGCGCCGTTTGGGCGAGGGCCGGAGAAGGGGGTAATAAAAGGCAGCGGAATACCTTTGGCGCCGGCTTGCGCTAAGCAGTTCCCCGATTTCGGGACCGGTCGGCCACATTTTGAACATGCCGGCAGATGTTAATCCGCGTCGCGACTGGGCTGGGTTATGGGGACCTGATCAATGCTCGGCAGTCTGTATTATGCGCGTCAGGCGAGGACGCTGCTGAAAATGGCTCGTGTCACCAACGACCCGAAGCTCATCGCCACACTCATCAGCAAGGCATCCGACCTCAGGGAGCGGATCGACGAAGCGCCACTCGCGCCGGATGACAACGAGGATCGTCGCGCGTTGCAGCGGCGCGCCTAGGCCGGCCGCGAGGCGTTATCTCTCTCAATTCGGATGGGGACGCGCGGGCTGCGGATGTGTGCAAACGTCCTTGCGCTCCAGGCAGCGATCATCGTCGCTTGGCTTGGGTGAGGGATAGATCAACTGGGCCAGCAGATAGAGCGCGACCAGAACGGCCGCCGCGATCGACAGCCCGGCGGCGATCGCCTTGTAGACTTCCCTGTCGAATTCATCGATCTGCATTGGCCGTGTATCGCGCTGCGGACCATCCATGCTTGAACGATCCCAGGAGTTGGACTCCGAAGGGCCCCCCAACGTTCAAACCGGTGGGACAATACGCGCCCACGACATCCTGGTTGCGCCGCAGCGCGCCTGACGAAAGAACAAACGTTGCGGCCGCGCGCAGGTCTTTGGTGAATTCTTTTTTTATTTGCGGAAGTGTCCAAGCGGCGATGTGTCGTTCGTAAAAAGCCATAAATCGGGCTTCTTATCCCCATGAACGATTCGGGGAAAATCGTCATAGGGTCGAAATCATGGGGTCGAAACAGTGGTATGGCCAGTGTGTGCCAACGACGCTTGCTGAAATCCGAAAGTCGAACGACGAGTTCTATGCGTGGCGTTTTCCCACGCAATACGCCATCGAGAATCTCGAAAGCGAACTGAGGCAGACGCGCGAGCGGATTGCCGAGATGCAGTCGGCGGGAGAGGCCGGCGTTGTACTCGACACCTTGAAGTTCAGTGCGCTGCAGTTATCGGGGGAGATCGAGCAGCTTCGCGGCGCCGTGGGGTGAGCGGGGCCGACGGTTCGTAGCCCGGATGAGCGCAGCGATATCCGGGAGCTGATCATCGTTAAGCGCACGAGTATCGCTTTGCTCACCCGGGCGGCCAACTATTTTGAATTGTCGGGAAAATAAACGGTTAGTTCACCCAATTTTGGTTCTGCCGCGCGCAGTGCGGCGTCGTCGGATGACACGGTCCCTTCCGAATCTGCGTTCCATTGCGCCGTACTGAGCGCCACCAGATTAATTCCGAATCCGGCGCCGAGACGGCAGCCGCCCGGCAATGTCGCGAGTTTGCCACCCATCCAGTCGGTTACTAGGCCTCCTGCGTCACCTTCGAAATCCTGCAGCTTGAAGGGCCTCCCGTTTAATCTCTCAACGTCAGCGAGCGACATGCCGATCCCGACACCGCCGACGCTCCAGTTCGCGGGCCGTCGGATGATGACGCGGTCAAGTCCGCTGCGTTTTTTGTCGTCGTGCCACTGGACCGCGAGCCGTCGTTGGGGATCCTTCGGAAAGACGATGGTCATCGGCATCGTATCGCCGTACATGAACACATCCTCGCGGCCGATGTTCGAAGCGCCAAACGCCGTGACCAAACTGATATGGCTGGCGCCGCGCTTAAACACTCCCAGGCAATCAAACGCCGTATTCCCAGCGTCGGCATTTGCCGGCAAGAGGCAAAATATGGCGATCGACAACAATCGAGCCGTTGACCGAACCATGTGTCTTCCTGCAATCAGTCGCCGAGGATCACAACTATAAGTTCTTTTCGAGACTTCTCAACTGATCGAGCAAGTGTAGGGGGTCGATCATCGTGCAGAACCCGGGTCGCGCTTTGACCGCCCGGCTACTAATCCTGCTACCATATCGTAATCCGTCATCCTGAGGCGGCCGTGCGAAGCGCGGCCCTCGAAGGACGACGGCCTCGGCCGTACCTCCTTCGAGGCTCGCTGAGCTCGCTCCTCAGGATGACGGAGTTGAACACAATTTTTATCTCGCTTTACGCTCTAATACCCCCGCGCCAATCCCGTGCCGCCGCGCGGATCGTTGGCACCATAAAACCTGTTTCGGCCAACCGTTTTGCCCTCAAGATTCGGCGCACCGACAATGATCGCGGTGACATGCGTGGCCGGCTGCGGCGTGTCGAACCGATGCCCCATGCCCTCCAGCACTTTGCGGGTGTCGGGCGACAGCGCGTACCGCTCCGCATAGGTCACATCCGGCAGCCATTGATGGTGGATGCGCGGGGCATCGACGGCCTCCTGGATGTTCATCTGGAAATCGATGACGTTGAGGACGGTCTGCAGCACGGTGGTGATAATCCGGCTTCCGCCCGGCGAGCCGAGAACGAGCACAGGCTTGCCGTCCCGCGTGATGATCGTGGGGCTCATCGAACTTCGGGGCGTCTTGCCCGGCGCGATGGCATTCGTTTCGCCTGGAGAAAACCCGTTGATGTCGGCGGCGCCCGGGTTCGGCGTGAAATCGTCCATTTCGTCGTTCAGCAACACACCTGTGCCGGCGGCGACGACCCGCGCCCCGAACCGGTCGTTGAGCGTATAGGTCATCGAGACGGCATTGCCGGTCTTGTCGATGATCGAGACGTGAGTCGTGTTGCTGCCCTCGTGAGGCGGGGCGCCCTGCTTGATGTCTGCGGAGACTGCAGCCTTGTCCGGCTTGATCGTGTCCCGGATTCCGGAGGCATACGTCTTGTCGATCAGCTTGCGGACCGGGATGCTGGCGAAGTCCGGATCGCCAAGAAGATTGTCGCGATCGGCGTAGGCGTGGCGCATCGCCTCGATTTCATAGTGCAGCGCCTGCGCGGATCCCCAGCCCAGATCCCGGAGTGGATATCCCTCCAGGATGTTCAGCATCTCGCAGATGGCAACGCCGCCTGAACTGGGCGGAGGCGCCGAGATGACGTGATAACCCCGGTAATCGCATTCAATGGGTGGGAGCTCGCGGGGCTTGTAGCGATTCAGATCCGTCTGATCGAGCACCCCTCCGCCTGTCCGGCTCGCTGTGGCGATGGCGGCTCCGGTCCTGCCGCCATAGAAGCCGCCGGCGCCGTGCTCTCTGATAGCACGCAACGTCTTCGCGAGATCATGCTGCACCAGCCTCTGGCCGGCGGAAAAAGGCTGTCCCTTGTCGAGAAAAATGTCGGCGATCGCCGGAGATGTCCTGAAATCCTCGGTCGCCGTCGTCAGCATATCGACGTCGCCTTGCTCCAGTGTGAATCCATTCTCGGCCAGTGCGATCGCCGGCCCGATCAATGCCGCGCGCGACATCGTGCCGTATTTTGTCCGCGCATACTCCAGCCCCGACACCGTGCCGGGGACGCCAACGGCCAGCCAGCCGAGCGTGCTCAGGCCCTTGATGACGTGCCCGTCCTTGTCCAGGTACATGTCCCGTCGCGCGGTGTGGGGGGCCTTCTCGCGAAAATCGAGGAAGGTCTGTCGCCCATCGGCAAACCGGATCGTCATGAAGCCGCCGCCGCCCAGATTGCCGGCGGCCGGATAGACCACCGCCAGGGCATAGGCCACCGCAACAGCGGCATCGATCGCACTGCCGCCGCGTTTGAGGATGTCGACACCAACCTCCGTGGCAAGGTGCTGTGCACTGACTGTCTCTTATACACATCTAGATGTGTATAAGAGACAGGGGCATAGGCCACCGCAACAGCGGCATCGATCGCACTGCCGCCGCGTTTGAGGATGTCGACACCAACCTCCGTGGCAAGGTGCTGTGCACTGACGACCATGCCGTTCACGGCGGCCACCGGTGGGGCCGAGGCGGCACTGGCGGATGGAACGATGACCGACGACCAGACGCAGGCCATCAGGATGGTCGCCGCCGTCAATGATCCAAAGACGATGTCAGATCGGCGTGGCCGGGTTTTCAGTTTGCCGCTTGAAACCGGCAGAGGCATGACAAGCTGCTTTCGTTCCCGGCGCCCCGTTCGCGGGCGACATCTCGCTGGATCACGGAGGATGACAGCGCTCGCCATCGACGGTCAATGCTCCAGTGTCCGCCCCGCCGGGATGTGTCGGCCGCCGGCAGGTTGAGATACCGGTGTCAATTCCGCTGGCTTGTCGCGGCTGATTGGATATCCTGCGGTCCGACCCGCCGATGGGGCACGTGCTTTAGCAAGGTACCATCCACATGCGTCCTGCACGCCGCTTTGCCGCCGCTGCGACGGCACTCGTGATGATCACAGGTGGATATTGTGTCCCTGCCGCTGCGGCGGCCGAGACCTGTGCCAAGGACGCCGAGGTGACCGTGCTGCCGTCGCCGCTGGCGCCGTGGACCGGCGCGCCGCTGCGGGTCATGGTGATCGCGCAGACGCCAGACGAGGGCGTGCTGTCGCTGATCGCGCCCGATGGAAGCGTCGCGGTCAAATCGTCCGATCGGCATGGCGGGCCGCCGTCGTCCTGGTTCGCCGAGGTCGCCGCGCCCGCCGCAGGCACCTGGCACGCGACACTGGTGCGCGACCATGCGCCGGCGGATTGCAGCCCGGTCACCCGCGACATCGTTGTCAGCGCGCGCAAGCCGCAACCCCTCGGCACGCCGCCAGGACGCATCTGGCAGGTGCGCAGCAGCTGGAACAGCACCAACGAAGCCCTGTTCTCGGCCTGGATCGAGAAGCTGTTCGACGCGCCGCCAGACCAAGACCTGAACTGGAAGGTCTGGCACGAAGTGCTGCGCGACCAGTCCCGCAATTTCCTGTTCAACTATCTGGGCCGCGGCGAAGACAGCGCGCAAGCCGCCCTTCGTCCGGACTGCGCCGACTTCGTCTACTTCCTGCGCGCCTACTTTGCATTCAAGATGGGTTTGCCGTTCGGCTATTCGAATTGTTCGCGCGGCTTCGGCGGCAAGCCGCCGAAGTGCTACCAGTGGTTCGATATCGACCACCCGGAGGTGACGCGTCCGCCGCCGCCGCCCGAGCAGGAGGCCGCCGCAGCAGGGGCAGCTCCATCGGCGCAGGCTGCAAGTTCTCCGACATCGAGTCCTCAGAATCCAGGCCTGCTGGATTTGTTCTCCCGATCGCAGCCGGCTGTCGAATCTCCTGCAACTCCGCCTGTGAAGCCGCCGCCGCCGAAGCCGAAGCGCCCGACGACGTTTGCCGAATATCTGCGTGACGTCGGTGATGTCGTCCATACCGGCGCCGTGCGGGCGGGCGACGACAATGCCGATTTCTACACCGTGCCGCTGACACAACAGGCGCTGCGCCCGGGGGCGGTGTACGCCGACCCCTATGGCCACGTGCTGATGCTGGTGCACCGCGTGCCGGAAGCAAACGGCACGCCGGGCGTTTTCCTGGCCGTTGACGCCGAGCCCGATGGATCGATCACCCGCAAGCGGTTCTGGCGCGGCAATTTCCTGTTCGTGCACGAGCCGTCGCTCGGCACCCCCGGCTTCAAGCACTTCCGTCCGATCCTTGCTGAGAAGGGCGGTTCGTTGCGGCGGTTGAGCAATGCCGATATCGGCAAAAATCCGCAATACGGTGATTATTCAGCCGAGCAGTCGCAGATGACCGCCGAGGATTTCTACGACCGGATGGATGACGTCATGTCGCCGGATCCGCTTGATCCACAACGCGCCATGACCGACGCCATCGCGAGCTTGACCGAACAGGTCAAGACGCGGGTGACGTCGGTGGAGAACGGGCGAAAGTACCAGCTCAAGCAACCCGGCGACATGACCATGCCGGACGGCGCGTCGATTTTCGAGACCACGGGCGCCTGGGAAGATTACTCGACCCCGGCGCGCGATTTCCGCCTGCTGATCGCCATCGACGTGGTGCGGAACTTTCCCGATCGTTTCCTGCGCCGGTCGGATCGCTATGCGCTGCCGCCCGGCAAGACCGCGGCGGACATGAAGACCGAGCTGCAGGGCGTGCTGGCGTCGGAACTCGCCGCCCGCAAATTGTCCTACACGCGCAGCGATGGGTCGCAGTGGACGCTGTCGGTCAAGGATGTGGTCGATCGGGCCCTGGATTTCGAGATGGCCTACAACCCCAACGACTGCGTGGAGCTCCGCTGGGGCGCGCCCGAGAACAGCGAAGAAGCCGCGACATGCAAGCGCCACGCGCCGCAGGCGCAGCGCGCGAAGATGTCGGGTTACCGCGCCTGGTTCCATGAGCGGCACTGGCCGGCGCACGCCTGACGATTGGCCAGGCCGTGCACGGCTGGGGAGCGCACGTTGATCTCTCGCCACCCGTCTCAGCGCAGATACTTCTTCTCCAGCTCGCGCATGTGCGCGTCTCCTTGCAGGGCAAAGATCTCTGCGACAGATGCGATGTCGCTTTCCACCCCGGCAATGCCGCCCTCTGCGAGGATGCGCCGGAAAGTGCTTTGCATCGCGGCGACGGCGGCGCGAATGGCGTGGTTGCCGCAGATGATCAGTCCGACCTTGCCAAGGGCCGCGACGTCGGCGAACGAGAGTTTCGGATAACTCGTGGGCACCAGGACCAGCGGCACACGCCCCGGCCAGGCCCGGCAGAATGACAGAATCTCGTCGGGCGTCTTCTGCTTGCTGTGGATCAGCACGGCGTCGGCACCGGCTTCAGCATAGGCACTGCCGCGACGAAGCGCTTCCTCCTGACCCAGGCCGGCGATCAGCGCTTCCGTGCGCGCCACCACAAGCGCACCGCTCGCAACCGCCCTGGCGGCTTCGATCTTGCCCTGGAACTCGCTGACCGGCACCAGCTCCTGCCGGCCGTCGGCGCGGAGGCTGCTGTCTTTTGGGAAGGTCTTGTCCTCCATGACGATCGCCGCCACCCCGGCTGCCACATAGCGCGGCACGGCATAGGCGACGTTCACCGCATTGCCAAAACCCGTGTCGATATCGGCGATCACCGGAGCGTCCTGGACCTCGCCGATCGCCCGCATCATCTCCAGATGCGTGCCCATCGGAAGGATATTGGCATCAGGCACCGCGTAGGATGCCGACAGCTCGAAGCCGCTTCCCCATATCGCGTCGAAGCCTGCGCTCGCCGCGAGTTTGGCCGCAAGCGGGTTGTGTGCGGCCATTGCGAGCGCCGGCTTGTAAACGTCCAGCCTGGCTCGCAATGCTGCGGCCTTCGGGTTGTGCTGCGCTGTCATGCTGTCCTTTCCTGCAAACATTCATTGCTGCGATGCTCCCTGAGCTTCGCATCGATATCTCTACCTGACTTGGGGCCACTCTTGGGGGCCTCCTTGCCCGCCAATCGCGCTGGCGTTGTTTCACTTCCCCAGATAACGGTCGAAGAACTGCGCGATGTCGGTGAACACCTCGCGCGACTCCGGTGTGTTGACGTCCTGATATTGCGCGTGGCTCATACCCTCGTACACGTTGAGGTCGGCGATGACGCCGGCACGCCTGAGTTTGCGGTGGGTGCGCACGGTGTTGGACAGGAACAGGTCGCGCGTGCCGGAGGTCAGGATGGTCGGGGGGAAGTTGCTGAAGTCGCCATAGATCGGCGAGATGTAGGGATCCTTGAGATCGTGGCCGTTGGCATAGAGCTTCGCCGCGCGCCCGAGCCAGCCGTCCCAGGTGACCAGGATGTTGTCGGTCCATTCGTTGGTCTTGTAGGTGTCGCCGATGCGGTCGATGTCCGACCACGGCGTGCCCGGCGCGATCGCGGCCGGCAGCGGCAGCTTTTCATCCTTGGCGCGCAGCACCATGGCGAGTGTCATGGCGCCGCCCGTCGAGGTGCCGAAAATCGCCATGTTCTGCGGCTTCGCCATCTTCACCGCTTCCTTCCACACCGCCATCGCGTCGTCCATCGCTGCGGGATAGGGCGCGTCCGGCGGCATGCGGTAGTCTATCGAGATCACCTTGAAGCCGCCGAAGCCGGCCATCAGCACGGCTTCGAGTGTGGCGGCCTCACCGGGCGCGAACACATAGCCGCCGCCATGGACATGGACCAGCAGCCGGTTCTGGTTGATCGGCGGGATCGATTTGGGTGTGACGATGAACACCTTGACGCCGGCGATGGTGGAGGGCTCGACGGTGACGCCGAGTTTTTCCTTCACCGCCGGCAGCGCTGCCACGATCAGTTGGGCGCGCTGGTTGATCAGTGCCTTCCACTCCTCCGGCGTCTTGGGATCGGCGTTGAAGTGCGGCGGATAGGGCGCCTTGATCAGGGCCTGCAATTGCGGACTGACGTCGTCCGTCGTCGGCGCCGGGCTGGTCTGGGCCGGCGAGTGTCGGTCTCCCGCCGCGGCGTTCGCGGCTGCCTGGCTCGCGGCCTTGGCTGCATACTCCAGCGATGGCAGCGGCTGCTCGCTGGCTGCCGGGCCGGCGAGTCCGGCTCCAAGGGCAAGTGAAAGCACGACTGTTCGCAACAGATCCTGGCGCACGTGTTTCCCTCCGATTGTCTTGTTTTTTGACTTGCGGCTGCGGCTTCGCCTGGTGGTCGACAGAGTTCACGACGAGAGCCTAGCAGCCTCGCGACCGTGATCGAAGACTGCTTTCGGCAGACCCGCATGCGCCGCCAATGTTGGTGCGTTGCACCAACGAGACAACGGGAGCTAACGCGCTTACAAAGCTGCCGACGCGGTCTTCGTCGCCGCCGACCGCCGAAACGCGGCGCCCGGGTGCGTGGTGTGCAGCAGGGCGGCCCGTCCCGGGAACAGTTTTTCGCGCAACGTGCCCTCGCGATAGCTGGTCTTGTAGACGCCGCGCGACTGCAACTCCGGAACGACGAGGTCGACGAAGGCCTCCAGTGATTCCGGCATCACCAGCCGGAACAGGTTGAAGCCGTCGACGTCGGTGTCGTCCGCCCACGCCATCAGTTCGTCCGCCACGTCCTGCGGCGAGCCCACCACGAATGGCGAGCGCGCGCCGATGTGGTCGAGAGTGGCGAGATCGCCGATCCGCACCGGCTGCTCCCGGCGCACCGTGAAGTTCTCGACCATCGACTGGATCGCGTTGCTCTCCACATATTGTACCGCCTGATCGGGACGGTAAGTGGAGAAATCGATGCCGGTCCAGCCGGACAGGAGCGCGAGTTGCCCGGCCTGATCGACATGGCGCCGATAGTCGTCGTGAAGATCCCGCGCCTCGGCCCGCGTCGGCGCGACAATGACGGTCGCTCCCGCGAACAGCCGGATGTCATAGGGATCGCGCCCGCAATCCCTGGCGGCATTGCGGATGTCGCGAACGCTTTGCGCGAGGAGGGGCCTGGTCGGGCCGTTGAGGAAGATTGCCTCGGCGTGCCGCGCCGCGAACAGGCGGCCGCGCCGGGAGGTGCCGGCCTGATACAGCAGCGGGGTGCGTTGTGGCGATGGCTCGGCCAGGTGGATGCCGTCAACACGGTAGTGCGGCCCCTCGTGTTTCACGCGATGGACCTTGGTGGGATCGGTGAATACGCGTGTCTTGCGATCGCGCAGCACGGCGCCGTGCTCCCAACTGCCTTCCCACAATTTATAAACCGCGGTGAGGAAGTCGTCGGCCGTGTCATAACGATCGTCGTGCGCGCGTCCGCCCGGCAAGCCCATGCCGCGCGCGCCGCTGTCGAGATAGCCGGTGACGATATTCCAGCCGATGCGCCCCTTCGTCAGATGATCCAGGGTCGAGAACGTGCGGGCCAGCTGGTAGGGATGTTCGAAGGTGAGATTCGAGGTGATGCCGAACCCGAGATGTTTGGTCACCAGCGCCATGGCGGAGACCAGCAGCGTCGGGTCTGCATTGGGAAGCTGCACCGCGTGGGTGAGGGCGGTCGAGGCATCGCCGCCGAACACATCATAGACGCCGAACACGTCGGCCAGGAAGATCCCGTCCAGCAGGCCGCGCTCCGCGGTTCGCGCGGTGTTCACCCAATAGTCGAGGGTGTTGTAGTCGATCGAGGCATCGCGGGGATGCGACCACAGGCCGGACCAATTGTGGCTGGGGGCGGTCATGCTGAAGGCATTGAAACGAAGTTCGCGGGGTCTGGCCATGGGTGCTCCTGATCGCGCGAAACCACGATCGTGCGATGGCCGTTTGGCCTCATGCCGATAATCGGAAGCGCGCTGCTTTTGCGCGGAAGCTATCATTTCGTATCGGCGAGTTTGTTTTCAATTTTCAGGCGCGGGGCGGAAATCATGCTGCGTCGGCATCCGGACGTAGTCATCCCTTGTCGTTCTCCCGACGAACGGCCAACGCGTGCGTCGGCCTGTGTGTAGCACGCAGACATTGGCGAGAATAAATTCGCGCATTCGCCATCCCTCCGCGGATGAACGTTCTCTACCGGTCGATTCCATCTCCCGTCGCGCGTTTCGCCGTCATGTTTGGTTCACGCTGGCGTGCAGCAAAAAAATATCGATCTCGTTCTTCCCGTGCGCGCCTCGTCTACAGTTCGTCTTCACGCTTTTCAGGAGAGATGGACCAGGACGATGACGACACTGATCAAAATCGCGCGCGCAGTCGGCGTGTTCTTCGCGTTGACAACCGCGGCCGCCGCCGACGAGCCGCTCAAGATCGCCACCAGCGCCGGGCCGGTCGGGCAACTGGTGTCGTTCGCGGCCGATCTCGCCAAACAGAAGGGGCTCGACGTCAAGGTCGTCGAATTCACCGATTGGGTGGCGATCAACGAGGCGGTGTTCAGCCGCGACGTGGATGCCAACCTGTTCCAGCACGGTGCTTACTTGGCCGTTCAGAACAAGCAGCGCGGCCTCAACCTCGTCCAGGTCGACAAGGTCGGCGTGATCGCGCCGGTCGGATTGTTCTCCAGGAAGATCAAGACGCTCGAAGACATCAAGCCGGGCGATTCCGTCGCCATCCCCAACGAGCCGCTGAACGGCGCGCGCGGCCTGATCCTGCTGGAGCGGGCCGGCCTGATCAAGCTGGCGCCGGGCAAGGGCTTCTCGGTGAGCAAGTTCGACATTGTCGAGAATCCGAAGAACCTCAAGATCGTCGAGCTCGATCCGGCCCAGACCTACCGCTCCCTCGACGACGTCACCCTTGCCCTGGTCAACGTCACCTACCTGATCGCGGCCGGCGGCGATCCGAAATCGGCGCTGCTGATCGACCGCACCGTCGATGACGCCCTGGTGCTGCGCTTCACCGCGCGCGAGGACAGGAAGGACGATCCCCGGCTGCGGGCCTTCATCGAAGTCTTCAAGTCGCCGCAGGTGAAGCAGTTCATCGACGACAAGCTGCCGGCCTTCATCCCGGCAGGTTTTGGCCCGCAAGGGTAGGGCGAGGTAAAATCGACGTTGAGTCGACTCCGTCATCCTGAGGCGGCCATTCGCAGAATGGCCCTCGAAGGACAACGGCCGCTGACTCTCGGGCCGTCGTCCTTCGAGGGCCGCGCTATGCGCGGCCACCTCAGGATGACGGATTACTTTGAGCAGGACCGCGTGGGTGAGCGCGTCCACCCTGGCGGCGCTGGTTAGCGCCTCCGGGCCGTTGTCTTGCTCTGATTGGTCTTGCCTTGCTTGCCCGGACGAGCAACTCGTTTCGCACTTGCAGGCTTCGTATCCGGAGCCGTGACCTCCCGCAGGAAATCGATCAGCGCGCGCACCGCCGGTGCCGTATAGCGTTGTCTCGGATAGTAGAGAAACCACCCCGGAAATGGCGGCGAGAAGTCCTCCAGCAACGGCACCAGCGCGCCGTTCTCGATGAGCGGGCGCAGCCATTCATCGGACCAGTAGGTGAAGGCGATGCCGACGCCCTGCGCCGCCGCCTTCAGCGCAACGTCGCGATGCGAGACGATGAGCGGCCCGTCCACCACCATGGCAAACCAGCGCCCGTCGGCCTGGAATTCCCAATTGTAGAGTTTGCCGCTGCCCGGCTTGCGCCAGTTGATGCAGCGGTGGGCATGCAGGTCCGCCGGTGTTTGAGGACGTCCGTGCCGCGCAATGTAGTCGGGCGAGGCCACCGCGACCTGGCGGATATCGTCGCCGAGCCTGACGGCGATCATGTCCTTCTCGAGCAATTCTCCGAGCGTAATGCCGACGTCGTAGCCCGCCTCGACGATGTCGACGATCGCATCGTCGATGGTCATCTCGATCACGATGTCCGGATAGGCGGCGTGAAAGCGGCCGAGCACCGGCTCGATCAGCGAGGCCGAGGCCAGTCGCGGCAGATAGAGCCGCACCGTGCCCGCGGGCGTGGCGCGCAGGCTGCCGACATCGTGCAGCGCCGCCTCCATCTGCTCCATGGCCGGCTTGAAGGCGGCCAGCAGTCGGCTGCCGGCCTCCGTCATCGAGGTGCTGCGCGTGGTCCGGTTCAGCAGTTGCACGCCGAGACGCGCCTCCAGCCCGCGGATCGTCTGGCTCAGCGCGGAGGGCGTCATCCGCAGCTTCACCGCGGCCCGGGAAAAATTGCCCTGTTCCACGATGGTCGCGAAGGCGCGCAGATCGGCGAACTCATGGCCCCGCATTATACCTCCAAGGCTAACAACTGCATGCTGTTTATATAGCATAGTCTGAATGATCGATCCCCCCTAGATACCGCGTGCGCGGCGGTTCTTTCGGCCCTCGCGCGACAACAGAGGATGCATCGATATGACGGCTGCCCGTTCCAAAAACATTCTGATCACCGGTGTCGGCTCCGGTTTCGGTCGCGCGTTTGCCGATGCGGCGTTGGCCGCCGGCCACACCGTGGCCGGGACGGTGCGGAGCGAAAGCGCCCGTGCGGCGTTCGACGGACTGGCGCCAGGGCGCAGCCGGGCGGTCGTCCTCGACGTCACCGATTTTGACGCCATCGCCCCGGCGGTCGCCGGCGTCGAGCAACAGCTCGGTCCGATCGATGTGCTGATCAACAATGCCGGTTATGGCCACGAGGGCACGCTGGAGGAATCCCCGCTGGACGAGATGCGCCGCCAGTTCGATGTCAACGTGTTCGGCGCCGTCGCCATGATCAAGGCCGTGCTGCCGTCGATGCGGGAGCGGCGCGCCGGGCATATCGTCAACATCACCTCCATGGGTGGTTTCATCACCATGCCCGGCATCGCGTATTACTGCGGCAGCAAGTTCGCGCTCGAAGGCATCTCCGAAGTGCTGGCCAAGGAAGTGCGAGGGTTCGGGATCAAGGTGACGGCGGTCGCGCCGGGCTCCTTCCGCACCGATTGGGCCGGCCGCTCGATGGTTCGTTCAGCGCGCAGTATTTCCGATTACGACGCCCTGTTCGATCCGATCCGCCGGGCGCGTGAAGACAAGAGCGGCAAGCAGGCGGGCGATCCTGCCAAGGCCGCGCAGGCGCTGATGGCGATCCTTGCCGCCGACAATCCGCCGGTTCATCTTCTGCTCGGAAGCGATGCCGTGACGCTGGTGCGCAGCAAGCTCGACGCGTTGCAGGCCGAGATCGACGCCTGGCGGGATCTGAGCGGATCGACCGACTTTGCGGCTGATTTTGCCTGCAGGTGAGGCCGACTTGGGACCTAGCTCACCGGCTTGTTGTGCGGAACAAACAGCCGGCCGCGTTCCACAACCAGCACTACGGCGAGCGCTGCGATGGTGCAGAGGAAGAAGCCGATCGAGAACGGCAGCAGCGTGCCGTCATAGCTCTGGCCGATCAGGGTGCCGATGCCGATGCCGAGCAGGGTGGTGACCGAGCCGTAGAGCGAGGAGGCGGTGCCGGCGATATGGCCGTGCGGCTCCATCGCCAGCGCGGTGAAGTTCGCGAACATCATGCCGAAGGCGAACATCATGCCGGCCGCCAGCAGCATGAACAGCGGCAGCGGCAGCATCTGCAGGCTTTCCGCCGCCAGCAGGATGGTGGCCACGGCGACAAAGCCGACCAGCGCGCCGTGGGACATCTTGCGCATGCCGAGCCGGCCGACCAGGCGCGAGTTGAGGAAACCGGCAACGGCGACGCCGAATGCGATGGCGGCGAAGGCCAGCGGAAAATAATGTCCGAGCTTGTAGATGCCGGTGAACACCTGCTGCGAGCAGAACACGAAGGCGAACAGCGCGCCCTGCACGGCGCCGGCCGCCAGCGCGTAGCCCAGCGTCTGGCGATTGGTCACGGTCTGGCGGAAGGCGCCGAACACGTCGGCGATCGCCAGCGACTTGCGCTCCGACACCGGCAGCGTCTCCGGCATCCGCAGCGCGGCCCAGATCAGCGCCAGCACGCCGTAGACCAGCAGCACCACGAAGATGCCGTGCCACTGCGTCATCAGCATCACCATCTGGCCGAACGACGGCGCGATCACCGGCACCGCGATGAAGATCATCATGGTCAGCGACATCACGCTGGCCATGCGGCGGCCGGCATAACAGTCGCGCACGATCGAGGTGGCGATGACGCGGGTGGCGGAGGTGGAGAAGCCCTGCATCAGGCGCGCCAGCAGCAGTGTCTCGAAGGAGGGTGCGGCGATCGCGAGCAGGCTGGCGATGCCGTACATGATCATGCCGCCGATCAGCACCGGGCGGCGGCCGAAACGGTCGGCCAGCGGTCCCATGATGAACTGTCCGATGCCGAAGCCGGCCAGGAAGGTCGAGAGCACGGCCTGCAGCCGGTTGCCGTCAGCGATGTGGAACGCGGACCCGATGTTGGGCAGCGCCGGCAGCATCATGTCCATGGCCAGCGGATTGAGGGCCATGATGGAAGCGATCAGGATCACGAATTCGGGAAAGCCCATCGGGCGGTGGGTCGAGGAGACCCAGGCATCGGCATTGATATCGGACACTGAAGCGCAACCTCTTGAGGAAGCACTCACTTAGGGGTTCATGCTGCGTTGCACAAGCAACGTTCGGGAATGGCAGCCCCCTGCGTGATGCACCGCCGTCGCGGCCTGCTGGATCGCGCGGCAGCGCAGCCCACAAAACCGGCAGGGTCGCCGCCGCAGGCGGTCGGCAGGTGCGCAGATCTCGGCCGCAAAACCACGCTGCCCGCTAAAACGGGGAATTTGGGCGCGGGAAGGCCCGCGCAGGTAACCTTCATAAGTGAGGTTAAAATGTGAGTTCGATTGTGCCGCCACGGCACTGCGCTATGTCTGTCCCGTCGCTTTGATGATTGGACATGTCATGTCGTCGTCATTCTACAATGCGGACAGGCGAACCCATCGCAAGACCATGCTGGTCGGCTTGTTGTTGTGCGCGGCTTTTGTCGCCGTCTGTTTCTTCAGCCGGCCGCAGGGCGACAACACCTACGTGCTCATCAATGCCGACAAGCTGGTGCGCTCCGCCGGCAAGCCGCTGCCGGTGAATTAAGGCGCGGGCATCGCGGCCGTTGTCAGTAGTGTTGCCTACCAACACGCGCACACTTTTTCTGCGTCGACGTTTTAACGGATGAGGGTATCTCACCCACTACCGTCATGCCCGCACTTGGTGCGGGCATCCACGCCTTAACGGCGGTACTCGAAGGGAAGTCGTGGATACCCGGCCCAAGGGCCGGGCATGACGGCTGAGAGTGGCGATGTGCCTCGGCGGACAACGGTGAATCTCATTGCGCCTTCAGCATCGCCTCCAGCCGGTCCAGCAGTGGCCGCTGGCCTGCCAGAATCTTCTGGTGCGCGACCGCCAGCGGAAACCAGTCCGCGCGATCGACTTCCGGAAACGTCTGGCGCCGTCCGCTTTTCGGCGGCCATTCGATCTCGAACGTGTTGCTCGTGATGGCCTGCACGTCGAGGTCGCCCTTGAGCGCGAAGGCCTCCACGATCTTGCCGCCGCGCTGGCGGATCTGGCCCAGCGGCTGCAGCGTGCCGGTCGCATCAACGCCCAGCTCTTCCTTGAATTCACGGCGGGCGGTGGTCTCCGCGTCTTCGCCCGCGCTCATCTCGCCTTTGGGGATCGACCAGGCGCCATTTTCCTTGTTGCGCCAGAACGGGCCGCCGGGATGAACAAGCAGAACGCGCAGCTGCGCGTCCGTGATCCGGTACATCAGGATGCCGGCACTTGTGGTGGGCAACAGCAGGCTCCCTGGTGATTCCTTCGCCGATGATCGCGCGGTGAACGACAAGCCGCGCCGCACGCGGCCTGTCGTTGCAGTTCATCCTACGCCCGGCGCAGGGCCTCGAGTTCGCGGGCGACGGCGGCATCATGGGCGGCCTGGTCGGCCTTCGCCGCGGCGGGGCTCCAGCGGCCCCGCATCAGGAAGATGGTGGCGATGAAGAACACGATGCCGCCGATGCAGATCCAGAACCAGGTCTGCCACTCGCCGGGGGCGGCGGCCGCCGCCTGCTTGATTTCGCCGAGCGCTTCCACGATCGCGGCCGACGGCTGGGTGTTGGCGGCGACGGCCTGCTTGTACGCGGCCATCACATAAGGCGCTTCAATCAGTGGTGTCACGGATTTGACCACCGCCGGCAGGCCGGCGAGGCACGCCGTCACCACCAGGCGCAGCAGCCAGCCCCAGATCGCAAGCCCGGTCGCCGTCAGCGCCGGATTGCGCGCCTCCACCGTCTCGGTGAAGCTCGCCATCCAGGTCACATAGGCGGCGCCCACGAACACCGACTGGATGCAGGTGATCAGTGCGAGTGTCCCGAACGAGGGATGGCCGCCGGCCTGGGTCAGATACAGCCAGGTGGCGAGAACGGCGCCGATGCCGCCCACCAGCATGAAGGGTTTGCGCACCCGCAGCCGGTCCGAGCACACGCCCGCCACCACCAGCGCCAGCGCATTGGTGCCCCAGCTCCAGTTCGACAGCGCGTTCGCGTCGGCGACGCTGAACTGGAACACGGTCACCAGATAGATGATCCCGAAACCGACCGCCGTGTAATAGAACAGCAGCAGTGTCGAGACGCCGAGCGCGGACGCAATCACGTCCAGATGCAGCATCTGCCGCCACGGGTTGCGCAGCGAGGCCTCGATATCGAGCCCCTTCGCCTTCAATTCCACCAGCACGCGGTCGCGCTCGCTCACCATCACCTGGTCGCGCAGGTTCGGTGCCAGTTCGCGCAGGAACAGGAAGGCGAGCACGAACACCACGAGCCCGATCGCGCCGCAGATCACGAACTGGCTCTGCCAGGTGTGGGTGTGCGGCAGTGTTGCGGTGTTCACCGCGCTCACCGTCAGGCTGCCGAGCACCGGGCCGACGGTCCAGAAGCCCATCGCGGTGGCGCGTCCCACTTGCGGGGAGAAATCGCGGATCAGCGCCGGCGTCGCCACCAGGATGACGCCCTCGACAAAGGCCACTGCGCTCGATGCAAGTCCCCATTCCAGCGTGGTCGTGACGTTGGGGATCCAGAACAAGGTGATCAGCCCGACCAGCAGCAGGCCATAGACCACGAGATTGGCGCGGCCGAACCTGTCGGCGAGGCCTGCCAGCAGCGAAGCAAAGGCGCCGAGCAGGTTGCCGGCGGCCAGCACATAGACGAACACCGGGAACGGGATTTTCAATTCAGGCAGCATCAGCGTGGCCACCCCGCCGCTGACATACAGTTCGTAATAGAGTGCGACCGTGATCAGCACCACGAGCAGCAGATAGAGTCGCCGCGTGCCGTTCTCGGGATAGGCTGCCAGTTCGCGGTTCCAGAGTCGCAGGCCGGTAGGCGCGTGCGCCGCAACGCTCGTCGAAGCCATTGGTGTTTCTCCCGGATTTTTTATCGTTGGTTGGTCGTGTGGCGTGGTCGGGATGTTGAGGCGTGACGCCGTCCTGTCGGGACATGGCAGGGGGCGCGATCGATGTGCAGCCTGCTATCGACCTCCGTGCTTTGCAATCGGGTTGTACGCGCAGCAGCTTTGCCCGGCGCGCCCGGCTTCGCTGTAAAGATGTCTGCTCAGGCCGCCGTGGGCGGCGCTTCGCGCGCGGCGCGCTCATGCGCCAGCACAGTGTCCGCATCGAGCGAGCGGATCGGGATCGAGGTGTCGCTGGGGATGCCGCCGGAGACCTGCAGCGCCAGATAACGCAGGCCGCACACCCGCAGGAACGAGGTGAAGTTCACGATCTCGCCACGGCTCTCGATGATTTCATCGTAGAGCCTGGTGATCAGCTGGTTGACGGTCATGCCGTCGCGCCGGCCGATTTCCCCCAGCACCTGCCAGTACAGGTTCTCCAGCCGGATGCTGGTCACCACGCCGTGCAGCCGCATCGATCGGGTGCTGGTCTCGTAGAGGGCCGGATCGGCACCGATGAAGATCTTGCACATGAGTACCTCGCCGCCCTGCGGGCCGATGGTGGGAGAGACGCCGGACGATACTCCCGGGATCGCCGCATCGCCAACCCCGTTCGGCCCGGCCGTCCGCACATGTGGAACGTAGCAATCCGTTATTACCCGCCGGGCCGTCGTGGGCGCTAGGTTCAGCCGCGTCGGCAGCAGCCGGATGCTGCAGCACACAATGGGAGGCCCCGCGATGGATCCGCAGAGCACAGCGATTGTCCTGATCGAATACCAGAACGATTTCACCACGCCGAAGGGCGTGTTTCATGACGGGGTCAAGGACGTCATGGAGTCCAACAACATGCTCGGCAACACCGTCGCCGTCGTCGACGCGGCGCGCAAGTCGGGCGTCACCATCATGCACGCGCCGATCACCTTTGCCGAAGGCTACGGCGAACTGACCGGCAATCCCTATGGCATCCTCAAGGGCGTCGTCGACAACAAGGCCTTTCGCAAGGGCAGCTGGGGCGCCGACATTGTCGACGTGCTGAAGCCGCAGCCCGGCGATATCCTGATCGAAGGCAAGCGCGGGCTCGACGCGTTTCCCTCGACCAACCTCGATTTCATCCTGCGCAGCAAGGGCATCAAGACGGTGGTGCTCGGCGGCTTCCTCACGAATTGCTGTGTCGAATCGACCATGCGCAGCGCCTATGAACGCGGGTTCGACGTCATCACGCTGCAGGACTGTACTGCCACCTTGAGCCGCGAGGCGCAGGAGATGGCCTTCGCGCACAATTTCGGGATGTTCTCGCGGCCGATGACCCATGATGCGTTCCTGGACCTGCTGGCCTGAGCGCCTGTGGGGCCGCCTGTCCGTAACCGGGCGGGCGGCCGGCGCGTGTCCGGGGATAAAAACCTGACGGTTCGCCGCGCGGAGGTGATACAGTCCGAGCTTGGGGTCCCCGCCAGTTTGAACCTTGGGCCCGAGAAAGGCCCGGATGTTCCTCCGTTTTGTTGTTGGTGTCGCATGCGCGGCATGTCTGTCGATTGCTCCGGCCAGTTCCGAGGCTGTGGTCAAGGGACGGGCGACACCTTCCGCGTCATCCCCCGCGTCGTCGTCATCGAACGGGATGCAGGCTGATGCCTATCCGAAGACCGCGGAGCAACGCCGGGTCGACGAAGAAGAGAAGAAGCTCGACAAGGCCATCAAAGGCATTTGTCGCGGCTGCTAGCCCTGTTGCGTCATATACAGACTTGATCCCTCATCCTGAGGAGGCGCGAAGCGCCGTCTCGAAGGACGAGGCCACAGACGCGGTAATTCGGGGCCTCATGGTTCGAGACGCGCGTGCCGCGCTCCTCACCATGAGGGGATGTGACGCAATATGACCAGCCCCTAAGCCGCCACCTCGTCGGTCCAGACCTTGAAACTCACGAGCGTGTTGGGTCCGAACGTCTGCGTGATCGGGACGTCCGCGGCATCGCGCCCGCGCGCGATCAGCACGCGGCCGATCCGCGGGATGTTGTTGCGCGGATCGAAGGTGTGCCAGTGGCCGCCGATATAGGCCTCGAACCAGCCGGCGAAGTCGCCCGGGCCATAGGGCGGCAGCGTGCCCATGTCGCCGAGATATCCGGTGCAGTAGCGGGCCGGAATGTTCATGCAGCGGCAGAACGTGATTGCCAGGTGCGCATAGTCGCGGCACACGCCTTTGCCTTCATTGAAGGCCTCGAAGGCGGTCTTGGTGGCGCGGGCGTGTTCGTAGCCGAACTTGATATGGCGATGGACGAAGTCGCAGATCACCTGCACCCGCGCCCATCCCGGCGTTGTCTTTTCGAACAGCTTCCAGGCAATGTCGGAGAGACGGTCGGTTTCGCAGTAACGGCTGCCGAGCAGATACACGATGGTGTCCGACGGCAGGTCTTCCACCGCATGCTGCCGGGCCAGCGGCACGGCGATGTCGGGCAGGCCGGTGTCGCGCACCAGGCCGTCCGCCGAGAGCCGCATCCTGCCGGCCGGCGCCACGATGCGGCTGCACCAGTTGCCGAAGCCGTCGCGGTAGGGAACGATCTCGACTGCGGGCTCGGTGGTCAGGTAGTCGGGCACGATGATGTCCGAGGCGCGGGTGAAGTGCGCTCCCATCACCATGATCATCGGTGTCGGCTGCGGGAGGTCGTAGATCATCTCGTAGCCGATGCGAATTTTCATTCAGTGTCCTTTAATTCAAGTCGCGCGGTGCGACGGCACGTCAGATGCGGGGATGGCCGGGCCGGATAGGGAACATCGGCGCTTTTGCGTCAGATGCGCGTGGCTGAATGCGGCGCCAGTGCAATGCACTCTGCGCCTTTCCAGCGCAGAAGTCTCTCATCCTAAGGTGATGCCGTCTTGACGTTGACCTCCACCTCCATCCCGAGTTCATCATCGCGCCCGCCCCAATAGGTGCCGAACAGCGGGATCGCCTGGCTTGGCGTGCGCGCCACCGCGACGCGGATCAAATCGCGGTTCCCGACAATGCCGTTGGTCGGATCGAACTCGACCCAGCCGGATCCGGGAATGTAGATCTGGCACCAGGCGTGGGTGGCGCCGCCGCCCAGCAACGTCGGTCCATCGCGATCCGGCACATAGATGTAGCCGGTGATGAAGCGCGCGGCGAAACCCAGCGTGCGCGCGGCTTCGATCATCAGCAGGGCGAAATCCCGGCAGGTCCCCTTGCGCAACTCGAGCGTGGTCGCCGGGCTTTGCGTGCCCGGCGCGGTGCGGCGCGCATAGGCAAAGCCGTCCGCGATCGCCTCGTTGAGGGTCATCAGCACTTCGCCGGTGGGGCGGGGTGTTCCACGGCGCAGGAAGCTCTCGAGCCAATGGCCGACCCGGTCGTCCGGATCGGCCACCGCGCGCGCCATATAGGGCGCGAGGTCGGGCGCTTCGTCATCGTGATACGTAAACGGATGCTCCCTCGCGTAATCCTCGATGCGAAAGTCCGGTGCGTTCTCCGGCGTGTGATCCAGGGTGATGACGCAGTCGAACCGCAGGCTGTCGTTTTCGCCGTCGAAATCGACATGGGCGACGCAGTTGCCGTAGACGTCGTGCAGCCATCTCACTTCGGAGGGTCGCGGCGTCACGTCGAGGGAAAAGTCGATCAGCCGCTGGTCGAAACTGTCGCGCGGCCGCGCCATCACCTGGTGCCGGCCGAGCCGGACCGCCCGGCGGTAGCGGTAGGTGGTGGAATGCCGGACGATGAAGATCGTCATGGGGTGATAGGTCCTTGTCGGCGTGACACGCAGTCCGGCGGGGCATCCTATCTCAACTTGCCCGCTGGGGGACATCTTCCGACACCGAAGAGTGGCGCACACCGGCTTGACACGAGGGCGGGCCCCGCCGTCCACTGTCCGGTGCCGGCCTCCTGAGCGGCCGGGAACATTCCGGGGTGTCTACGCGTTTTATTCTGCTGTTCTCGGAGGATGCCACATGGTCAGGCTTTTTTGTCTCGCCGCGGTGCTGAGCCTGCTCACGGGTCCGGCCTTCGCCGGTCCTCATCATGGTCGCCACCATCATCACCGGCATGGGCATCATTGGCGCCATCATCATTGGCATCATCACCGCGATGTGTATGGCGGGATGAACTACCTGCACAATTATGCGCCGGGCCCTGTTCCCGGCACGGTGGTCACGATGGATGGACCGGTGACCGCGCTCTGCAATTACGGCGCGGCCGCCTATCTCGGGCAGGATGGTCGGCGTCATCCCTGCAATTGAGCGATGCGTGACGCGCGAGGCCGGAGCTTCGCGCTGCAGCGCGGTGATGCTTCCGTTCACATAGCGCCTTCCCCGCGCGTGACAGCGATGTTACGCTCGCGAAACAATCATCCGCCACCACAATAAAAAAACGAGCGGACACATCAGGGAGGGCTGGGAATGGGCATCACCAGACGGGACGCCGTTGCCGGATTGGCGTCGACAGCCATCATATCCAGTGTGGTGCTTGCGGCGCCGGGGATCGCCAGGGCGCAGGAGGTCCGCCGCTTCCGCTTCGCCTACGATCAGCCGAAAAGCACGGGCTACGGCATTGTCGGCGACACCTTCGGCAACAGGCTCAAGGAGCTCAGCAAGGGCACCATGCTGATCGACCAGTATCCGGGCGCGCAGCTCGGGCAGGAGCCGCAGGTGCTGCAACTGGTGAAGTCCGGCGACATCGAATTCTGCATCTCCTCTTCCGCCAATGCCGCCACGCTCTCGCCGCAGGCCGGGGTGATGTCGCTGCACTTCCTGTTCCGTTCGGAAACCCATCTCGCCAAGGCGCTGGCGGACCCGAAGGTGTCGGCGGCGGTCAAGACGATGATCGCCGAGACGGTGCAGGGCGCGCGGGTCATCGCGCTCTCGACGCTCGGCCTGCGCAACATGTATTCCAAGCGCGAGATCAAGAAGATCGAGGACATGAAGGGCCTCAAGGTGCGGGTGCAGGCCACCGCCACCGAGGACACCATGTTCCCGGCCTATGGCGCGCAGACCGTGCACATGCCGTTCGGCAGCGTCTACACCTCGCTGCAGACCGGCGTGGTCGATGTCGCTGAAAATGGCGTCAACGTCTATCTCGCCAACAAGCATTATGAAGTCGCCCCCGTGCTCTCGATGACCGAGCACGAGGCCAACAACAGCCTGGTGTGGATCAGCGACAAGCTGTGGACCAGCCTGACGGCGGACCAGCAGGGCTGGGTGCAGGCCGCGGCCGACGAGGTCAACAAGATCCAGCCGGCGAAAGCCATCGATCTCGAGCACGAGTCGCAGACCAGGCTGAAGGCGATCGGGGTCAAGATCGTCTCCGATGTGGACAAGTCCGGCTTCCAGAAGATCGCCGATCCCTATCTCGACAAGCTGTCGACGGAACTCGGGCCGCATGCGGTCAAGGTCAAGGACCTGATCAGGGCTGTGACCTGATTCCGGCCTCTTCATCGCGGGTGGGGGGCGACATGCGCACATCTCTCAGGTGGGCTTTTCACTTGTCGTTGCCGGGCTTGTCCTCAGCGACTTCGGCGAAGCCGAAGTCGCGGACACAACCCCGCTTGGGGACGCACTGTACCCACCTAAGCGGGATCACCGGGACAAGCCCGGTGATGACAAAAGTGGGTGGGATACCTTCGTCTTCAAAAACATGGTGGGCATCATGCGTGAATCTCTTGGGGAATAGGGACTCATGAGCCTTGCCGACCGCCTGGTGATGAAGCGGCAGCGCCACCTGAAGTGGCCGGCGCTGGATGGGCTCGAGATCGTGCTGATGATCGGGTGCGGCGTACTGCTGTTCGGTTTCTGCACCACGGTGATCCTGGATATCGTCACCCGCGAGATCGGCCATCCCTGGCTCTGGCTGCAGGAGGTCACCTCGACCTTCTTCATCTATGCGATCTTTGTCGGCACCGCCGTCGCCGCCCGCCGCAACGATCATCTCTATCTCACGGCGCTGGCGGAAGTGCTGCATGGCCGGGCCCGCCTGGTGATCGAGGTCGCCACCCGCGTGGTCGTGCTCTGCATCGCGCTCTGTTTCATTTATTTCGGTTATCTCAATTTCCTGCGCGGCTTTTCCTCCTTCCGCATGCCGTCGATGACGCCGATCGCCTCGCTTTATGCGGCGATCCCGCTGTGCGGTCTCCTGATCGCGCTGTTCATGGTCGAGCAGCTTGTCAATGGCTGCCGCAACGGTTTCGAGCATGACGAGCCGCCGGACGAACTGATGGCGGTGACGCCGGTCGACAGCGTGCCCGGGGGGCGCTCGTGAGCGCCACGCTGGTCCTGCTGCTGATGACGTTCTGCTTCCTGGCCTTCGGTTATCTCGGCGTGCCGGTGGCGTTCTCGCTCTTGGCCGGGGTGATGATCGGCGCCATCTTCACCGACGTCTCGCACACCGCGATCATCCAGAAGATGTTCGACGGCATGGATTCCGAGGCGCTGCTGGCGATTCCCTTCTTCCTGCTGGTGGGCGAGCTGATGAGCTCGGCGAATGTGGTGCAGCGCGTCGCCAATCTGTCGCTGGCGCTGGTCGGCCACATCCGTGGCGGCCTCAGCCAGGTCGTCACCGTGTTCAGCATGTTCTTCTCGGAGATGTCGGGCTCGACCACCGCCGATGTCGCCGTCATCAGCCGCGCGCTCGGCGGCCCGATGAAGCGCGAGGGCTACAGCCCGCCGTTCATCGCCGCCATCATCGCCGCGGCCTCCACCATCGCCGCGCTGGTGCCGCCCAGCATCACCGCCGTGGTCTACGGCGCCATCGGCAATGTCTCGATCGCGGGCCTGTTCATGGCGGGCGTGGTGCCGGGGCTGATGATCGGCATCGGTCTGATGATCTATTGTTACTTCTTCGGCCCCGCCGGCATGCGTCGCCCGCGCGCGCCGTTCCGCGACGTGGCGGTGGCCTTCCGCGACGCCTCGCTGCCGATGATGATCCCGGTGATCCTGCTTGGCGGCATTCTCACCGGGTTCTTCACACCGACCGAAGCCGGCGTGGTGGCGGTGGCCTGGATCGTTGTTGTGGTGATCCCATTGCTCAATCGCGGCCATCTCAAGCAGCTGCCGTGGGATTTCTGCATGGCGGGTTTGATCTTTTCGCTGCCGCTGATCACCATCGGCGCAGCCAATTCGTTCGGCTGGTTGTTCGCCTATCTGCGCGGCGCGCTGGTGATCGCCGAATGGATCACGGATCTCGCCGGCAACGATCCGCATCTGATCATGCTGCTGCTGGTGCTGCTGTTCACCATCATCGGCGACTTCATCGAGCCGGTGCCGACCATCATCATCTTCATGCCGCTGGTCAATACGCTGACCCAGGCCGGCGACATCAATCCCGTGCACATGGGTGTGGTGCTGATCGCGACGCTGGCGTTCGGCCTGATCACGCCGCCCTATGGCCTGGTGCTGCTGATGGCCTCGAAGTTCGTCGGCGTCAGGTTCTCCCATGCGCTGCGCGCGGCGCTGCCGATCTATCTGGTGTTCCTGTTCACCATCATATTCACGATCTTCTTTCCCAAAGTGGTGCTGTGGCTGCCCAAGCAGGTGATTCCGGAGTCGGTCGGCTGTTTCAAGAATCCCGGCGGCAGCGGCTACATCTGTCCGCCGTAAGCGGCGGTGCCGCGTCGCGGACTCCGTCCCGCAATGCGGATCAGGCCGGCGCATCCATGTAGGGAATGCTGCCGACGATGGCGGCAAGCTGCACGGCATTGCACAGCATGCCGCCCCAATGCAGCCGGCGCAGCTCACGCGCCGCATCGGCATTGCCGGCCAGCCCGGTGTGGAGCTGGGCATCCATCTGGCGCAGAAACCAGCGGCGCGCCCAGACGGCAAAGGCCGCGATCAGGCCGACGCCGAAAACGAAAGCCAGCCGGCCTTCCGTGGCAAAGGCGATCGTCCCGATGACGCCGGCAACGATCAGCGCCACGAAATAGGCGTTGAACATGCCGCGCAACAGCCTCGCGACCGGAGGGATGTCGAGCTTCACCAGCAGAAACGCCGGCGCTGCCAGCAGGAAATATCCCATCGGAAGCAGCAGGATCACGGTGGCGAACAAGGCGACGGCATCCGGCGTCATGCGAGCACCTTTTGATGTCTTTCGCCGGCGAGGCCGTTCCGGCGGCGGTCGGTCACACTATCCGCTTGGAAATATCGTTGGCACTATTGGGCTTTAGTCGGATGCGAGTGAGCGACCGCGCCGCCTAATATGGCGCTTCCGAAATTCTCATCGCAGCGCTGCGGCAGCGGCACTGCAAAAAACCAAAACAGCGGAGGACACGGGTGGGCAGGCTCTCTTCGAAGCTCTCTTGGGGCTGGTGGACAAGAAACGGGACGAGATCAGCGTCCGCTTCCCTGGACGGCGCAAAAGACCGGCCGCCTCCCAGACGAGCGCTGACCGGCCGCGATGGCGCCGGCAAATCGGTGTTCAAGTCGTTTGATGTCACCTCGAAGGTGGTGGAGATCGATTCCAATCCGGGACTGACCTTCTACGAACTCTACAGGACGGAAGGGGTGCCGCGGCTCACCGGCCTGGAGCCCGACCCGATGCTCCAGGGCACCAAGGCCTTTCCCGGCCCGGGCGGTTCGCTGTTTCGCCTGATCTCGTATCCGCCGAAGCGGCCTGACGGCTGGACGCCGCCACCCGGCGTCACGTTCGAGAGCGGGCTGAAGGAAATGTCGGAGAAGGTCCCCGGCATGGGCGATCATTTCGAACGCGACGCGCCGGGCATGCACACGACCGACACCATCGATTATGGAATCGTGGTGCGTGGCGAGATGACGCTGGAGCTCGACGACGGCGAGATCATCCATCTGCGCCAGGGCGATTGCATCGTGCAAAACGGCACCCGCCATCGCTGGCGCAACCCGCTGCCGGAGCCCTGCCTGATGGCCTTCATCTCTGTCTCTTATACACATCTAGATGTGTATAAGAGACAGGAACGGCACCCGCCATCGCTGGCGCAACCCGTCGCCGGATGCCTGTCTCATGGCCTTCGTGTCGATCGGCGGGACGCGATCAACACGCGAATGACGAGGGCAGGATGGGTTTGAGTTGAATCGACGCAGGCGTTTGCTTCACCTCGCCCCGCTTGCGGCTGTCGGATTCACACATCTCGATCGGGTGCACTTCGACGTCGAGGTGATGATTTTCGGCTCCCTCCCCCCTTGTGGGGGAGGGCTGGGGAGGGGGGTACCCTGCATTCTGACGTCGTGATGTAACGACCTCCGATCTGATCGCTGCGGACTGTCATCCCCCCTCCCTAACCCTCCCCCACAAGGGGGGAGGGAACGGCTCAAGTGTCGGCGAGATGTCGACTCAACCGAGAGCTGAGATGTGTGAATGCGACAGCCGCTTGCGGGGAGAGGTCGGATTGCGAAGCAATCCGGGTGAGGGGGCATCTCCGCGAGTCCGAGCCTGCGGAAAGCGCCCCTCACCCCGGCCCTCTCCCCGCAAGCGGGGCGAGGGAGAAGTGGTTCTAACCGGCTACATAGGTAACAGAATAGACCGGCGACATAGGTAACAGGTCAACTGATCGTTGCGACGACGTCGCACCGTGGGTTAACTTGTCATCCGATCTCGGTTGGGGCGCATGATGGCTCCGGCAGAGTGCGTCTCGACCTTCAGCGGCTGCATCGGGAGAAGCACCATGACGTCGAACAAGCCGGTGATTGGCATTGTGGCTCTCATCCTGCTCGGTGCGCTCACTCCGGCATTGGCGCAGCAAAGCGAGCCAAGTGTCGGAGGCGAACCCTATCAAAAGGTCCAGTCGGAATTTGCSGAGGCCTACAATCGCAAGGATGTGGCCGCCATGGCCGCGTTCTTCAGCGARAACRGYGTGCGCATCACGCCGTCCGGCATGTTCCGGGGCCGCGATGCCATCCGGCGCGAGATGCAGAGGGTGATTGACCTGGGGCTTCACGATTACAGTGTCCAGCGCACTGTCTCGCGTGCATTGGGCGACATGGTCTTCAATGCCGGAGAATGGAGAGCCAAGCTGGGTAACCAGCAGCTTCACGGCTACTATTCGGCGCTACTGGTGCGTGAGGGCGACGACGTCAGGATATTCGAAGAGACCGTGAACTTGGCGGCGCCGTGAGCGGCATGCCGGCGAAGCTGCCTTTGCCGTGACCGTAACATTGTCTGAACGTCGCCTGTTGACCCATCGCATCATGTCCTGCGCGCCGTGCGTGTCACATGCGAGCATGGGCCGTCGACGAACATGTCACGGCTGTCGCATTTGGGTGGACAAGGCTCGGTTGCTTGTCATTTCTGCAATGTTTCTGTCATCGTTATATGCAACTTAATATAGCGATGACGTTTTGGTTGCTCGCAATGGCATCCGGACGTCGTTCAGACAGGGAGACAACAAGAACAAGTCCTTGAAAAACAAGTCTTAAAAAACAAGCCCTGCTGCTGTTGAGCGCAATCACCTCCGGGATCGTCTTAACCTCACGTCAAAACCAACAACGGCCGCTCACGGCTTGTCGTCGCGCGCCGCAATGTAAGAGGAAAGAACCATGTCGATAGGGCTCAAGAAACTTCTGATGGGCGCGGCGTTCGCGGCTCTCGCCGGCACGTCCGCGCATGCGCAGACCGTGACCATCAGCGTCGCCGCGGCGGCCAATCTGACCGGCCCGCTGATGGCGATCATCTCGGATTTCGAATCGCATTTCAGCGTCCAGCACTATCAAGTCACCGCGACCTTTGCCGCATCGGGCACCCTGGAAGCCCAGATCAACGGCACCTGCACCGGCTGTACCCCGAACCAGCCCGGCTATGATCTGTTCCTGTCCGCCGATACGGCCCACCCGCAGGACCTGATTACGAGCTACCCCTCGACGGTGTTTGCCTACAATTCACCGGCGACGCCGCCGAAGTATCTGATTCAATATGTTATCGGAGAGCTCGATCTCTATAGCAACACCGCCGGCATCGACGTCTCCAGCGGCCTGCCGTCGGGATGGAGCAAGGTCGCCATCGCCAATCCGGCCAATGCGCCCTATGGCCTCGCGGCCTCACAGGTGCTGAAGAATCAGTACGGCATTGCCACGCTGCCCAACAGCAAGGTCGACCAGTACGCCGACATCACCGCCACCTTCAACGCCGTCAACGGTGTGTCGCCGAATCCGCCGACGGAACTGTATGGCTTTGTCGCCAGATCGCAGATCTGCAACATGAGCAACACACCCCCTTACATTGGCGTCAGCCACCAGGATATCGCGTCGGGTGTCGGCACCTACGATCCGATCGTGCAAGGCGGTGTCGAGATCGCCCACACACGGACGGCCGCGCAGCAGCTCGAACTGACGCGTTTCGTCCAGTATCTGGTGGGCAAGAACTTCAGCGGCGGCACGGTGACACCGAACGCATCGGCGCAGTTCACCAATTTCTGCTACACCCTGTCCTCCACGCCTTATCCATAAATTGTGCGGGCGGCGAACCGCGCGCCTTTGCGCGCGGTTCGTTCGCCTGTCCATCGTCGATGTCACAGCATCGTCATCTTCCGGATGGCGATGGTTGTGTTGTCTGCAAAGCTGATCTGCGGCGGCGCCTGTGCTCATACCGGTTCCATCCGGCCGCGGCTCTTGACTCGCACGGTCCGGCTACCGCTATGTTGGCAGAAATATAACGAAACGCCGCTGAAGTTGAGACCGTGTCCATGCCTTCACTCCGTCTGTCGAAGGTCAGTCTTGTGCGCACCGCAGCATCGCACGCCCTTGATCTCCCGAAACCGCTGCATCGCCCTGATGGACGGCACGCTCTTCAGGCCTCGTTCGTCACCATGACCGCCATCGCCGCGCTGCTGCTGCCGCCGCGGATGGTTTCGGCGGAACCGCTTGGCGGAACCGTTGTCAGCGGTTCGGCCGGCATCATCCAGGCCGGCAGCGTGACCAACATCAACCAGTCGTCCAACAAGGCCATCATCAACTGGCAGGGCTTTTCCGTCGCGCCGCAGGAGACCGTCAATTTCAACCAGCCGAACAGCGCCTCCGTCACGCTCAACCGCGTGATCGGCAACGAGACCAGCGTCATCTCCGGCGCGCTCAACGCCAACGGGCAGATCTTCATCGTCAATTCCGCCGGCGTGCTGTTCGGCAAGGGCGCGCAGGTCAATGTCGGCGGCCTGGTGGCCTCGACCCGCGATATCTCCAACGCCGATTTTTTGGCCGGCAACTACACCTTCTCCGGCAGTTCGTCGGCCGCGGTGGTCAACCAGGGCCGGATCCGCGCGGGGCAGGGCGGTTATGTTGCGTTGCTCGGCAAGACCGTGTCGAACGACGGCGTCATCAGCGCCCGGCTCGGCACCGTGGCGATGGCGGCCGGCGACAAGATCACCCTGAATTTCGGCGGCAATTCGCTGCTCGACGTCACCATCGACCAGGGCACACTGAACGCACTGGTCGAGAACAAGCGCGCCATCCGCGCCGACGGCGGCCAGGTGATCATGACGGCGAAGGCCGCCGACGCTGTGCTGTCCGCGCAGGTCAACAACAGCGGCATCGTGCAGGCCCGCACCATCTCCGCGCTCAAGGGCAGCTCGGCCAAAACCGGCTCGGTGCATATCGGCAAGATCAAGCTGGTGGCGGACGGCGGCACCACGACCGTCTCGGGCAAGCTCGACGCCTCGGCGCCGAAGGGGGGAGACGGCGGCACCATCGAGACCAGCGGCAACAAGGTCAGGATCGCCGACGGTGCAACGATTACGACCCTGGCGGCTAACGGCAAGAGTGGAACCTTCGTGATCGATCCGGACGGCTACACGATCGCGGCGAGTGGCGGCGATACCACAGGCGCAGCGGTGAGCAATTGGCTCGCGACCAATGGATCGATGATCATCTACTCGACCGATGGCCACGGGGTGGACGGCAATATCTACGTTAATGATGCCATCAGCTGGTCGAAGAATACGCTGACACTGAGCGCCACCAACAATATCTACGTCAACGCGGTGATGGCCGTGACCGGCAGCGGGAGCTTCACAGGCATATATGGCACCGGCACCAATGCCGACGGCACGCCCATGGGCATCTATATGGCCCAGGGCAAGAACGCGGATGGCACCAACAACGGGACATTTACGGGCCGGCTTGATTTCAGCGGCACGGGACAGCTGATTCTCAATGGTGATCTTTATTACGTGATTCAGAGTCTCGATGACCTTTATAACGTCACGACCCGTGATGCGAACAACGGTGGCAATCAGAATCCTTTTTATTTTTATTACCTCGCTGGTGGGCACTACGCATTAGGAAGCAATATTGATGCGACCGGTTATGACACGTCGCAAAAAATAGCGGATTCCGCCGCGATATCTCTTGCGAATTTTGGTCAGGCTGCGGGCTACGGTGTCGTGCCCGGTCTATCCGGCGTCTTGGATGGATTGGGCCATACGGTCAATCATCTCGCGATCAATGATCAGGTCTATGCCGGCAATAACGGCTTGGTTGCCAATAATTATGGTGGAACGATCCGCAATATCGGGATGCTTGACTCCATCGTCAACGGTTACGGCCCCATGGGTACGCTCGTGGGCGTCAACGAAGGCACCGTCGTTAACTCATTCGCGATCGGCGGCGCAGTCGTCGGAAATACCGCCCAAAACGTTGGCGGACTCGTCGGTTATAATGGCGGTTTGATTGCCAACTCGTGGGCGAGTGTGCCGGTGACTGGCAGCGGTTACGTTGGCGGTCTTGTTGGATCAAATAATTACGACACCAATGTCTATCCTAGTACGATTGGCACGATCATCAATTCCTATGCGACAGGTTCGGTGAATGCCTTTCCCTATGGGGCCAACGCGCGAAGCAGTTTCGGCGGGCTGGTCGGCATGAATTATGACGGTGTGATCAGAAATTCCTATGCCACCGGCGACGTGCTCTCGCCGTCTCGATCGAACGGAACTACGATCCTCAACAGCTCGGAAGGAAACAACGATCTCTGGCAGGTCGGCGGTTTGGTCGGCTATAACACGAGCGATGGTTCTGGCCCTGTCGCAACGATCAGCAATTCCTATGCCACGGGGAATGTTTTCTCTCCGGGTGAGTCGGTAGGTGGACTCGTCGGTTATAACGCCGGTGGAAATATCGATCACTCCTACGAGACCGGAGATGTAACCTCGACGCTTGTTGGCGGCGATGCCAAGTTTGGCATCGGTGGCCTCGTGGGAAGCAGCAGCCCGAATGGAGTGCCGGGCGCTGGAAATATCTCACAGTCCTATGCAATGGGAAATGTGACGGCGCCGAATGCCAGCACCGTCGGCGGCTTGGTGGGGATCAATGGTTCGGGTGCCATTACCGACTCGTATTATGCGAAGGGGCGGGTTCAGGGTGGTTCAACCGTGGGCGGCCTGGTCGGAAACAACTCGGGCACTATCGAAAGAAGCTATTCAACCGCCGACGTAACGGGCGGCTATGAAGTCGGTGGTTTGGTTGGGGCCAATCACCACATCATCTCCGATTCCTACGCCACCGGTAACGTCACCGGCAATCAGTCGGTTGGCGGGGTGGCCGGCCATAACCTCAGCGGCGGCACTATCAGCAACTCGACTGCCAGCGGCAATGTGAGCGGCACAACCGACGTCGGGGGTGTCGTGGGCGTGAATGAGCTGGCCACGAACTACCCGCAGGGAATTATCGATGGCTCATCCTTCACCGGAACTGTGAGAGGTGTGACGAATGTCGGTGGCATCGCCGGCATCAATCTTGGCAAGGTCACAAATTCGCTCTCCACAGGAGATGTGTTCGGTTCGTTCAATGTCGGCGCGTTGGTCGGGGCCAATGGTGGCCTGGTCGACTCATCCAGGGCGACCGGGGAAGTGAACGGCGCCCCCGGTAATCTCGTCGGATCGAGCTCATCTACCAATGCCGCCAACCAGACGTTGTTCGGGACAGTTTCCAACAGCACCTACGAGGACGTAAAAGCCGAGGCACGTGCGGAGGCCGCGGCTGCAGCGAAAGCCGCTGCTGATGCCGCAGCGGCCCAAAAAGCCGCCGCCGAGCGGGCCAATACGGCGGTTCGCACGGCGAACGTCTCGACGACAAGCGCGGAAACATCCACCACGATAGATCCCGATGCGGCGGCGTCCACCGCTGGAACACAGGCGGTAACGTCCTCGTCCTCATCGAAGGTCAATGCCGACCTCAAATCCGTCGACGACACCATCAAGGCGGATGACGAGCGCGAGCGCCGGCGGGTTGCGTCGGCGGCGCGCACTGCGCGGCGCGCGGGCTTCGGCCGTGGGAGCGGGGGCCTCGGCGCCACCATCCGCAGCATCGACATCGACGGTCAGCGCTTCGACCTGCAGAACAACACCACCAAGAAGGGTACGGGCCCGTAGAGCCCGGCTGCGAAGGACCCCATGATGACAACCGGACCCTTCATCGCGCGCGGTGGCGCCGTGCTGGCCATGTCGGCGCTGGCGATGCTGACGGCCTCGCTCGCAGCGCGCGCGCAGACCGCGCCGCTGCCCAACATCGGCGATGCGGTGCGGCAATCGGAAGAGACCCGGAAGGGAACGGATCTGCCGCGCACCGGCACCGCTCCCGTGCTGCCGCGCCTGGTCGAGCCGCCGTTCACCCTTAACGACAAGGAGAAGCTGTTCGTCCGCACCTTCAGGATCGAGGGCGATCGTCTCGGCGATGACGCGGAGGCCCGTGCGCTGCTGGCGCCTTACGAGCACCGCAAGCTGACGATCACCGAGATCTACGCCGCGGCGGACCAGCTCACCACGCTCTACCGCGGCCGAGGTTATCTGGTGGCCAAGGCTTATGTCCCGGCCCAGGATGCGCGCAACGGCACGCTGCGGATCAAGATCGTCGCCGGGCGCTACGGCGCCGTCACCATCAAGAACGAATCGCTTGTGCGGGACAAGGAGCTTCAGGGATTAGTCGATCACGCGCTCGCGGGTGCGACCATCATCCACAAGGATCCGCTGGAGCGCGCCATGCTGCTGATGTCGGACCTGCCGGGCGCGGGAGCGCCGCGCATCGCCATCGGGTCCGGACGGCAGCTCGAAACCTCGGATTTCGTGTTCGGCGTGCCGCAGGCGCGGCGGTTCGACGGTTATCTGCTCGGCGACAATTACGGCTCGCCGTATACCGGCCGCATGCGTTTGAGCGGTGGCCTCAATGTCAATTCGCCGCTGGGCTTTGGCGACCGGTTGTCGGCCTTCGGCCTCGTGTCCGAGGACAGCCATCTGGCGAACGGGCGCGTGGCCTATTCCGCACCGGTCGGTTATGACAGCCTGCGCGCGGAAATCGGCGCCTATCGCACCACTTATGCGCTTGGCGGGATCTACAGCGATCTCGACGCCACCGGTACCGCCGACGCGGTGACGGCGACGGTGAGCTATCCGATCATCCGCCAGGTCAATGGCAGCCTCTATATATCCGGCAATTACACCCACAAGACGCTGAACGACAATGTTCTCGGTGTCTCGCTCGCCCACCGCAACATGGACGAGGGAACGGTTGCGCTCACAGGCGACACCACCAGTGCGCTGTTCGGCCTGCCGTGGACGACGAGCACGACCTTGTCCGTCACCGCCGGCAATGTTGTGTTCCCGGATCTGGCGCAGCGCGCCGCCAATGTCGCCGGAGTCAATACCGCGGGTGATTTCTCCAAGATCAACCTGTCGTTCCTGACAACCGTCGGTCTGACGGACAAGCTGTCGTTCTCGGCGTCCGTGCGCGCGCAGCAATCATTGTCTGGCAACCTGGATTCGAGCGAGCAGCTCAGTCTCACCGGTTTCTGGGGCGTGCGCTCCTATGACGAGGGATTGGCCGGCGACAGCGGCTATATCGTCACTCCCGAACTCAAATACGCGCTGCCCGACATCGAGCGTTATCGCCATGCGGTCGGTGTGTTCACGGATGTCGGCGCGGTCTGGCTGGCGGATGCCTCCTTTACGACCACGCAGAAAAGCTACACCCAGCTCAACGATGTCGGGCTCGGCTATTATGCGACCTACGAGTATTCGGCGGCGCGGTTCCTGCTGCTCAAGGCGCAGGTGGCGCACAGCTATGGCGGCACCGGCGGCGCGCAAAGCTACGATCGCGGAACCAAGGGGCTGCTGCAGGTCGGCCTGACGTTCTGAAACATGATCTAAAGTGTGATGAGATATTGTTTGCTCAATGTAATCCGTCATCCTGAGGTGGCCGTGCGTAGCGCGGCCCTCGAGGGACGGCGGCCCGGGCCGTGCATCCTTCGAGGCTCGCTACGCTCGCACCTCAGGATGACGGGGGTTGATTCAACGTAAACTCATTGTGCCCTAGCGGCAGATGCTCCCTGGAGGAGTGAGGGCGTTGCGCGCGCCATGAGATCTGGAGGATTGTCGTGATGCAGACGGAGTGGCTGGCGGCCATCATCGACTACGGTGTTGTCGGATTGCTGGTGCTGCTGAGTGTGGTCGTGGTGGCCATCGCCATGGAGCGGTTTTTCTTCTATCGGGCGGTCGAGCTCTCCACGTTCACCAACATCAAGGCGCTCGAGCTGGAATTGACCCGGCGGCTTGTGGTGGTCGCCTCCGTGGCCTCCAACGCGCCCTATATCGGCCTGCTGGGCACGGTGCTCGGCATCATGCTGACATTCTACAACATGGGCCTCGACGCCTCCGTCGATACCAGCAAGATCATGATCGGCCTCGCCCTGGCGCTGAAGGCGACCGCCATCGGCCTTGTCGTGGCGCTGGTCTCGGTCGTTGCCTACAACGCGATGCTGCGAAAGACCAAGGTCCTGCTGATGCAGTGGGAGATCGCGCGGGACATCGCCCAGGAAAATGCACATGGATGAGGAGCCGTTCCAGAGCCTCAATGTCATTCCGTTCGTGGATATCATGCTGGTGCTGCTCACCATCGTGCTGACCACGGCAAGTTTCATCGCCACCGGCCGCATTCCGGTCGCCTTGCCGCAGTCGGCGTCGCAGTCCCAGGTCGAAAAGCATCAGGACAAGACCATCGACCTTGCCGTCGACGGCAGCATCTACCTGGACGGTGAGCAGGTCTCGAAGGAGGCGTTCGAGGATCGTGCAAAATCCCTGCCGCCCCAGACATCCTTTCTCGTCCGCGCCGATCGCGCGCTGCAGTTCCAGCAGTTCATCGATATCGCCGATATCCTCAAGCGGCTGGGGTTCACCAAGGTCGCGGTGCAGACCAAAAACGTTGCCAGGTAACCGTGTTTAGAGATGGCGAGAGCACCCCATAGCCACGGTCAATTGTCCGCCCCGATAAAACGACGATCGCGCGTCGGGCTGTCCGCCTGCCTTGTCGCCTCGGCCCTGTTGCACCTCATGATCGGCTTGCCGTTCATTATCGATGCCCTGGCGGAGCCGCCGGATGAACCTCCGGTTCTCATCGTCGAGCTGCAAGGCGCGGTCTCCGACGTGCAGGCTGAACAGAAGGTGCAGCAGGACACCAAGGGGGCCGCGCAGCAGCCGGAGCAGCCCGCGCCATCGCCGGCGCAAGCGACGGCCGATCAGCCGGCGCCCGCGGATCAGCCGCCGCAGGCTGATGACGCCCAGCCACCGCAAGCGGCGCCATCGCCGGCAACGCCGGACACGCCCCCGGCAACGCAGAGCACGGCCGGCACCAACAATGTCACGGGGACCACTGAAAAACAGGCTGCGCAAACCATCAAGACCGAGAGCCCGACCGAGGCCGAACTGCTCCGGGAGTATGCGAAACAGTTATCGAAGAAAGTGCGCGCCAATCTGGTCAATCCCGGCCGCGGCCACGCCAGTTCGGCAACCGTATCGTTCTTCATCCTGTCCGACGGACACATACGCCCTGACAGCCTCAAGATCGTCGCCAGCAGCGGACAATACAAGGTCGACGCCAGCGCGCTGCAGACCATTCGCGCCAGCGTTCCCTTCGCGCCTCCGCCCAGGGAGATGAGCGTCAGGATCGTTGTCGATTTCAATCATAAGGGATGACACGGCTGCCGGTTTCGATTTGACCACATCTTTCGTCTGCCCCGCCTTGCCGCATCACGGCAAATCATCGAAACTGGATACCCTCGCAAGAGATTTCCCTGACAGTCGCCATCTCCGGTCCGCCTCACGGCTTTGCCGCGGGGTGTTTTGCGTTGTGGCGGCGCTGGTCGATGCATTTCAAACCGGAGCGTGATCATCATGGGCAGACGCCTGACCTACACCAGAGAGATGGCAGACCGCATCTGCGGGCTGCTGCGCGAGGGGCACTCGCTGCGAACGATTTGCCGCGATCCCGGCATGCCGGGCCGGCGCACGGTACTGGACTGGGTGAGGCGGAACCACGACGGTTTCGCCGTGCGTTACAACAGCATTCCGCTCCGGAACGGACCTCCGACCAGGTACACCGAAGAGCTCGATGCGCGCATCTGCGATCAGCTCGAAACCGGCCGCTCGCTGCAACAGGTCTGTCGCGGCGAAGGGATGCCGGATCACACCACGGTGCTGGGCTGGATCCAGCACGATCACCATGGTTTCGCCGCACGCTACCATGTCGCGCGCGTGATCGGCTGCTACACGCTGTTCGACGAGATGCAGCAGATCGCCGACGACGACAGCGGCGACTGGTACCTGGGCCGCGACGGACGCGTGATGTTCAATCCCCAGAACGTGGCGCGTGCGCGCCTGCGGATCATTACGCGTCGGCGGCTGTTTGGGGATTCCCAACCGAAAACGGGCGGTTCGTGGATCGAGCGGAGCTCCGGTCGGGAGCGCGACAGTTAGCGGCGGCGATGGAAGAGATCGAGGCCAGGGAGACCACGACTGCGGGGAGAAGGGTGAGGTGAGTGGTATGTTTGTTTTTTCGAGGCATATCATCCCCACAGTGTCATCACCGGGCTTGTCCCGATGATCCCGCTTAGGGAGGCAGTGCGCCCCTAAGCGAGGTTGTGTCCGCGACTTCGGCGAAGCCGAAGTCGCTGAGGACAAGCCCGGCAACGACAAAGGTGGGCGAGGCGTTGCTCACATTATCAACATCGCCATCCCCTCAGCACTTCCCTGTACACCCCCCACTTTTCACATCCGGCCTTGGATCATCCACGAACTTGTCGCGGTTCGGCATCCTGATGGCGCTCAGCGTCCTGGCGTCCAGCGTGGCATCGGCGGGCAGCAGGCCGTTGAGGTTGAGGATGTAGGCGGAGACCGCATAGACCTCCTCGTTGCTCAGGGATTGCGGCGCGTTCTGCGGCATGGCGCGGCGGATGTAGTCGAACAGCGTCGGCGCGTACGGCCAGAAGCTGCCGACGGTCTTCACCGGCTTCGCCGTCGCAATGGTGCCCTGGCCGCCGACCAGTTTGTCGCCGACGCCGCCTTCGCCGTTGGCGCCGTGGCAGGCGGCGCACTGGTTGGCGAACAGCTCGCGTCCCTGCGCCACGCTGCCGTGTCCCGGCGGCAGGCCGCTGCCGTCGCGGCCGATGTCAATGTCCCAGCCCTTGATCTCGTCGGTGGTTGCTGGATGGCCGATGCCGTAGCGGGCCATCTGCTGTCCGTAGGATGGAGCGACAGGCAACGCCATCAGCGCGATGGCGATCAAGGCAACGTGCGGCTTATGCATTGGCATTGCTCACCTCGCCGGTCGCATCGATCTTCCACGGCCACATCGCGTTGTTGTGGTAGAACGAGTTGGTGCCGCGCACGGCGATCAGTTCGGCGAGCGTCGGCTGCACATAGCCGGTCTCGTCGGTGGCGCGGCTGACAATGGTCGCCGGCGTGCCGTCCCATTGCCAGGGCAGCCGGAACCGCGTCAGCGCCCGGGTCAGCACCGGGGTCTGCAATTTCGCTTCCTGCCATGTGATGCCGCCATCCACCGAGACGTCGACACGCTGGATCTTGCCATGGCCGCTCCAGGCGATGCCGCTGATCTCGTGAAAGCCCTTTTCGGTCAGCCGCTGGCCGCCCGAGGGCCGGGTGATGATCGATTTCGCCTCCATGTAGAAGGTGAATTCGCGCGCGGTGCCGTCCGGCATCAGGTCGGTGTATTTGGAAGTCTCTTCGCGGGAGTAGGCGGGTTCGTTGACCACCTTGAGCCGGCGCAGCCATTTTACGTTCATGTTGCCTTCGAATCCCGGCAGCAGCAGGCGCAACGGATAACCCTGTTGCGGGCGCAGCCGCTCGCCGTTCTGGCTGTACACCAGCATGGCATCATCGAGGCATTTTTCGATGGGGATGCTGCGGGTCAGCGCCGCCGCATCGGCGCCTTCGGCCACGATCCATTTCGCCTCGGGCTTGAGGCCGGCTTCCTGCAGCACCAGCTTGAGCGGCACGCCGGTCCATTCGGCGCAGCTCAGCAATCCCACCAGGTCGGAGGCGGTCTTGCCGTAGGGTTTTGTGTAGACCGGGTTGCCCGAGCATTCGATGAAATGGATGCGCGACTCCGACGGAAAGCGGCGGATGTCCTCCATGGTGAAAATCAGAGGGCGCTCGACCAGGCCATGCAACATCAGCCGATGCTGCGCCGGATCGATCGTGGGCACGCCGCCGTGATGGCGCTCGTAGAACAGCCCGTTGGGCGTGATGATCCCGTCCAGATCCTGCAACGGCGTGCGGCCCGACGCGGAAATGTACTGCGGCAGGTTCTTCGGGATGTTCTTGACCAGGTTTTTCTCGAACGGCGAGGGCGCGCCATAGAGCTGGCTGCCCATCGCGTCGCCGGGCGCCTTCATCCATTCGGGAATGTTCGGCGGGATGTTATTCGCTGCGGCATCCTCGGCGAACGCGGTGCCGCTGACACTGCCTGCGGCGAGACTGCCTGCAATCGCACCGTGCAGAAAGCGCCGGCGTGACGGAGAAGGATCGGTGCTGTCCAAATCTCTGGTTGTCGGGGCAGGCTTGGTCGTCATGCCGTCTCCTGTTCTTGTTGATTGTCGCTGGCCTGTGACGCGCGCGCTCTAATCTCGAACCGAAGTTTGACCCAAACAAGGAATTCGGCAAGGCCGTGCAGCCGATTTGAAATGCTGTGCTGCAGCGGCTTTGTCGCGAAGACATTTCGCGTCCCGCCACGCGTCATCAGGAGAATGCCCTGCGAGATGGTGCGTCAACGCACGCTCCCGCCTCAGGTTGCGGGTGGAAACAGATTCTCGGCCATGAAATCCACGAACACCCGGAGCTTGGGCGACAGGTGCCGGCTCGATGGCCAGAGCACCCGCATGATGACGCTGTCCTGGATGGACGCGCTCAACACCGCGATCAGCGATCCGTCGTCCAGTTGCCGGTGGATGGCGAAGTCCGGCACGCAGGCGAGGCCAAGTCCCTGTTCGACGAAACAGAGTTGCGGCTCCAGCGTGTTGGCGACCATGGCGACCGGCAGATCGAGGTCGAGCGCGCGACCGTTGCGGCTGAACGGCCATCGATACAATTTCCCGCTCGATGGCGGGCGGTACATCAGGCGGATGTGGCGGCTGAGATCTTCCGGCTGTTCGGGAATGCCCATGCGCCGGAAATAGTCCGGCGAGCCGACGATGGTCTGGCGGAACGATCCCAGTGTTCGCGCCATCAGCCGGGAATCGCTGGGGCCGCCGGCGCGGATGACCGCATCGAAACCTTCCTCGATCACATCCACCAGCCGGTCGCTGCAGTCGATGTCGAGCTCGACATCGGGATAGAGCCGGTGAAACTCGGCGATCTTCGGCATGAAGAACATGCCGGCCAGCGGCAGGCTGATCTTCAATTTGCCGCGCGGGGCGCCGCGGGTCTGCGCCAATTCCATTTCCGCCGCCTCGATCTCGCACATGATCCGGCGGCAGCGCTCGAGATACAGCGCGCCTTCCGGCGTGAGCGTGATGGTGCGGGTGGAGCGGTGAAACAGCCGCACGCCAAGGCGTTCTTCCAGTTTGGCCATCGCCTTGCCGATCGCCGACGAGGAGACGCCGAGCCGGCGTCCGGCCTCGGTGAAACTGCGGGTTTCGGCTGCCTGGACGAAGGCATTCATCGCGCCGACATGTTCCACCGCTCGCTCCATTTCAAACTTTTGGATGGAAGTGTTCCGAATTATAGCCTGATTTTCTTGAAAGGCGCAGCCCTTATGTTGCCCTGCAACGAGGCCGCCGGGGCCTTTTCGGCCTCCATCGAGGCCGGACCGCGCGGCCTTTGCAGGCAGATCCATGACCACTCTGATTTCTGATGGCGGCGCCGCAGCGCCTGCCGTCGACGATGTCGCTTTGGCCGTCGCCGTGTCGGCCGACAGGTTGCCGATGGCGGGGCTGCTCGCTTTGGCGATGGCTGGTTTCATCACCGTGCTGACAGAGGCGATGCCGGCGGGCCTGCTGCCGCAGATCAGCCTCAGCTTCGGTTTGTCCGAAGCGCTGGTTGGCCAGTTGGTGACGATCTATGCCGTCGGGTCGCTGATTGCGGCGATTCCGCTGACGGCATTGACGCGGGGGATGCGGCGCAAGCCGCTGCTGCTGTTCGCGATCGTCGGCTTCGCCATCGTCAACACGGTCACGGCGCTGTCGACCAGTTATGCGCTGACGTTTGCGGCGCGCCTTTTCGCCGGTGTGTTCGCCGGCCTGCTGTGGGCGCTGCTCGCAGGATATGCCGCGCGCATGGCGCCGCCGCATCTCAGCGGCCGCGCCATTGCGGTGGCTATGCTGGGCACCGCGCTGGCGCTGTCGCTGGGCATTCCGGCCGGGACCTGGTTTGGTGGTGTCGTCGGCTGGCGCGCCGCCTTCGGCGTCATGAGCCTGTTGACCCTGGTCGTCATCGTCTGGGTGCTGGCCAAGGTGCCGGATTTTTCCGGGCAGGCGGCCGACCAGCGCCTGCCGCTCAAGCGCGTGTTCACGCTGCCGGGTGTCCGGTCGGTGCTGTTCGTGACGCTCGCCTTCGTGCTGGCGCACAATATTCTCTTCACCTACATCGCGCCGTTTCTCGCGCCGGGCGGCATGGCCGACAGGCTCGAGATCGTGCTGCTGGTGTTCGGCCTTGCCTCGCTCGCCGGCATCTGGGGCGTGGGCCTGGTGGTCGACCGCCGCCTGCGCGAAATGACGCTGCTCATCATCCTGCTGTTCGGCGTTGCGGCCATTGTGCTTGGTATCAACAGCCATACGCCCGCCGTGGTGTACGCAGCAGTGGCGTTGTGGGGCGTGGCCTATGGTGGCGCGCCGACGCTGTTCCAGACGGCGTCGGCGAAAGCCGCGGGCGACGGCGCCGATGTCGCCCAATCCATGATCGTCACGGTCTGGAATGCCGCGATTGGCGGCGGCGGAGTGATCGGCGGCCTGCTGCTGCAGGGSATCGGYCCGGCCTGGTTTCCSTGGGTGGTCRTWGCSYTGCTGSTGGCGACACTGATYGCSGCGTGGGCGGCGAARCGGGATGGRTTTCCGATCGGTCKCGCGGCTTAGAGGATGATCAATTCATTGAGCCGTTCCCGTCATCCTGAGGTGCGAGCCTTGCGGTGCACTTGCACCGCTGGGCGAGCCTCGAAGGATGGAGGGCCGAGGCGTCTAACGTATGGGCCGTCGTCCTTCGAGGCTCGCCTTCGGCTCGCACCTCAGGATGACGGATGACGTTGAGCGAACTTCGTGTCCTCACGYCATAGCAACTCAACCGAGTTGAMTCAYTTGGCYCTCAYGCCCCGCGTACMGTSGCSAGGAAATGCCCGACCTCGGTCTTGAGGCGATGACTTTCTTTCGCCAGCGATTGCGCGGAGGCGTGCACGTGGGTCGAGGCCGCGCCGGTCTCGCCGGCGCCGCGGCTGACGTCGGCGATATGGGAGGCGACTTCGGCCGTGCCGGCGGTGGCGTGCTGCACGTTGCGGGCGATCTCGCGGGTAGCGGCGCCCTGCTGCTCGACCGCGGCCGCAATCGAGGCGGCGATGTCGGACATCCGCGCGATGGTGCCGCCGATCTCGCGGATCGCGGCGACGGAGTCCCGTGTCGTCGCCTGCAGTGCCATGATCTGCTGGCTGATCTCGCCGGTCGCCGCCGCCGTCTGTGTCGCCAGTTGTTTGACTTCGGAGGCCACCACCGCAAAGCCGCGGCCTGCGGCTCCGGCGCGCGCCGCCTCGATGGTGGCATTCAGCGCCAGCAGGTTGGTCTGGCCGGCGATGGTGGTGATCAGCTTGACCACGTCGCCGATCCGTTCGGCCGCGCCCGCCATCGCGGCGATACGGGCGTTTGTCTGGTCGGCCTGCCGCACCGCCTCGGTGGCGATCTCCGTCGATTGCACCACCTGGCGGCCGATTTCGCCAACCGATGACGACATCTCCTCCGTGGCGGAAGCGACCGACTGCACGTTCTGCGACGCCTGTGCGGACGCCGTCGCCACCGTGACCGACAGTTGTCGGGTGCGATCGGCATTGCGGGTCAGGGTGTCGGCCGATGATTCCAGCCCGCTGGCCGCGCGCGACACGGTGTCGATGACCTCGCCGACGGCCCGCTCGAAGGCGTCGGCCAGCTGCCGCATTTCGGCCTGGCGCTGCGCCGCGGCCCTGTCGTCCTGCTCGGCCTTGGCCTGCGCATCGCGCACGGCCTGTGCGCCGACATTGACCTTGAAGGTCTCCACCGCCCGCGCCATGTCGCCGATCTCGTCGCTGCGCGCGAGCCCCGGCAGCACCATCTGCAGCTCTCCGGTCGCCAACTGCTGCATCGCGCGCGCCATCCGCGCGACCGCGCCGGCGACGCGGTGGGCGAAATAGAAGATCACGAGACCGGTGGCCAGCGTCGCCAGCGCGATGATCCACACCAGGGTCTGCCGCAGCCGGCGCGCATTGTCCTCGGCCGCGCGATAACGCGCCTCGGCCGCTGCGATCACCGCGAGCAGCGCTGGGCGGTTGCGCTCATAGATGGTGGCGAGGTCGTCGGCTTCCTCGCGCAACGAACCATCGGAAACCATGTAGGCCATGAAGCTCGATTCATAGGCCTGCACCAGTTTGGTCAGCTCCGCCTTCAGGTCACCCGGCAGGCTGGACGCCGCGACCTGCGACTGGAAGGCCGCGACACTCTTCTGCAGCGCGTCGCCATACTTCTCGTCGCCGCGCAGCATGAAATCCTTTTCATGGCGGCGCATGGTCAGCATCAGGTTGGTCAGGCCGGGGGCGTCGATGCCGGCGAGCCTGCTTTCGAGTTCGCGCACGGCGTTGCGCAATCGGCCCTGCAAGCCGTCATTCTCGGTCAGCCCCAGCACGCGCTGGGCCGACACCACGTTCTGGAACCGCACCGCATACTGATTGATGCCGGGGCGCAAGGCGCCGGCGGCCTGCAGCGGGTCGCTGGTGGAAAGTGGTGCGACAAAAGCTTCGATCGCCGTGAGACGGTCGGCCGCCTGCGCCAGGATCTCGGCATGCTTGCCGATGTGTTTGTCGTCATGCTTCTGCAGGAACGCATTCGCCGCCTGGCCGGCTTCGAGATAACTCTGCGCCAGGCCCATCACCTGAAAGCGGAAACCAACACTGGCGTCGGACTCCTGCTGGACGCGCGAAGCGACCTGCAAACCGGTGAGGCCGACCGCGCCGGTGATCAGCGTGCCGGCGATGCCGAGCGTCACGAGCTTCAGCCGCAGGCCGATCCTGATGCGCAGTGACGGGATGATGCGGGCGAGGCGATGCAGGCGCGGATATCGGAGCATGTGATCAACTGCAGTTTCTTGTTTTCGTCGCGGTGATCTTTTTGATCCCCGCCATGCGCGCGCACTAGCAGCCGACTCGTAACGAAACACTGAAGAAAATCGCGATGCATCGAAACACTTCGCTGCGAGCGATGTTGCGCACATGCCGCGTGACCACGGCGCGAACGCCGCGTGATTTTTCCATGAAACGGCTGCGACGTTTCGAAGCGCATCGTGTGTTTGTGACGGTGGGATGAAGGTGGATATATCGATCGAGAACGTCGTTACTTTTTTGAGCGAACAGCGTCTCGCCACTCTCACCGTCATCGCTCGGCTTGACCTCAGCGACTCGGCAAAGCCGAGTCGCTGAGGTCAAGCCGGACGATGACGTAGAAAATGTTGAGGCGCCTCAATGTGCGAATGTTTTCGCATGCTTCCAGCTGCGCTCGCCGAATGCGGGCCGACGTGATGTGATCGCCACCGCATAGCTTCTGTGCAGAGATGGTTGAAATTTAATCTTGCTCGCTTTGTGGGCGCGCCATATCGTCCCGCTGTCCATTACGACGATGCGGGAGAGATCGAAGCGAGAACAGAACGTTTTCGTGTTCGACGCCGACGGAGCAACCGCCCCGGAAACTCTCAGGCACAAGGACCGTGTCGTCAGGACGATCTGGAGAGAGGCGCCGTGTTTACACGACGGTGTCCACCGAAGGGGATATCCGTCATCGGGCAGCTGCTCGGCGGATCAAGCTCTCAGGTACCGTGACAGATGGGGCGCCCTGCCGGTTCATGCCGGTGCTTGGGCGACTCTAGCGCGCGGGAGCCTCTTTAAGACATGCTCATTAAGACATGCTCATCATTGTAGGTATCGGCGCCAGCCTCAGCGGCGCAACGATGATCCGTGCGCCTCTGCGGGCGTTCGACTGTCGCCACGATGCTGTGACGACCATCGCACATTAGCGAGCATTTTTTGTTCGACGCGCGCACTCATCAACGCCACCCGCTATCCGTTCAACCTCTGCCCGAGGAAAATAAATGATGTCCTTATCTCTGCGAACCGGGAAATCCCCGATGTCCCTCAAGATCGCGCTGCGCGGGCTGCTTGTCGCGACAGCGCTGGCGTGCCCCACCTTGTCGCAGGCCAAGACCATCCGGGCGGTGATGCACTCGGACCTGCGCGCACTCGACCCGATCGTCTCGTCGGCCTACATCACGCGCGACCACGGCTACATGGTCTACGACACCCTGGTGGCGATGGATTCGAGCTTCACCATCCGGCCCCAGATGGCGGACTGGAAGGTGTCCGATGACAGGCTGACGTACACCTTCACCCTGCGCGACGGGCTGAAGTGGCATGACGGCACGCCGGTGACCGCGGAGGACTGCGTCGCGTCGCTGAAGCGCTGGGCCGCCGTCGACGGCATGGGACAGAAGCTGATGGACTTCACCGCCAGCTTGGAGGCCACCGACGCCAGGACGATCACACTGAAATTGAAGGAGCCCTACGGCCTGGTGCTGGAGTCGCTGGGCAAGCCGTCGACGCTGGTGCCCTTCATGATGCCGAAGCGTCTGGCCGACACGCCGCCCGGCACGCCGGTCCCAGAGCAGATCGGCTCCGGTCCGTTCAAGTTCGTCGCCGCGGAATTCCAGCCGGGCGTCAAGGCGGTCTACGAGAAGAACAAGGATTATGTGCCGCGCGCCGAGCCGCCGAGCTGGACCTCGGGCGGCAAGGTGGTGAAGGTCGATCGCGTCGAATGGATCACAATGCCCGACGTGCAGACCGCAACCAATGCGTTGCAGTCCGGCGACATCGATTTCCTGGAGCGGCCGTCGTTCGACATGCTGCCGATCCTGCAGGCCGACAAGGACCTGACCTCGCGCGCGTTGAGCGGCCTCGGTTTCCAGACCATCGGCCGGATGAACTTCCTCTATCCGCCGTTCGACAACGTCAAGGTGCGCCGCGCCGCCTTGCTGGCACTCAACCAGAAGGATGTGCTCGATGCCATGGTCGGCGCTCCGACCCTCTACAAGATCTGCGGCGCGGTGTTCGGCTGCGACACGCCGCTGGCCACCGACATCGGCTCGGACACCCTGGTCAAGGGCAGCGGCATGGCGCAGGCCAAGAAGCTGCTGGCCGAATCCGGCTACGATGGCACGCCCGTCGTGATGCTGGCGCCGACCGACGTGGTGACGCTGAAGACGCAGCCCATCGTCGCCGCGCAATTGCTGCGCCAGGCCGGCTTTCAGGTGACGGTCCAGTCCATGGACTGGCAGACGGCGAACATCGTGTTCGCAAGCCAGAAGCCGCCGAAGGACGGCGGCTGGAACATGTTCTTCACCAACTGGGGCATCGCCGACATCATGAACCCCGTCGTGAACTCGCCCTTGAACAGCCGAGGTCGCAAAGGCGCCTGGGTTGGCTGGCCGGACGATCCGCAGATGGAAGCCCTGCGCGATGCTTTCGCGCGGGCGCCTTCGCCCGATGCGCAGAAAAAGATCGCGAGCGAGATCCAGGCCCGCGCACTGGAGCAGGTGACGTATATTCCGCTGGGCCAGTATTTCGCCCCGAGTGTATGGCACAAGGAGCTGACGGGGGTGCTCGACGGTCCGGCCACGCCGCTGTTCTGGAACATCGATAAAGCCGAGTAGTCTTGGCGCATCGATTGTCGTCGATGCGCCGTCGTCCGGGCAGGCATGCGCTGCCGCGTTCGAATGCAAATGGAAAGTTGGGGATGCCGGGATACAATCCGATTCCGTATGTCGTGGTTGTCTGGCCGATTGAGGTGTGAGTCATGTCTTCTGATGCCAATTCTTCCGAAGCAACGTACGATGTGATCGTGGTGGGCGGCGGCTCGGCCGGCGCCGCCATCGCGGCCCGGCTGTCGGAGGATCGCACCAGGCGCGTGCTGCTGCTGGAAGCGGGGCTCGACTGGCGCGCCGATGAGGCGCCCTGGGAGGTGATGACGCCCAACCCGATCCCCATCATTCACCAGCGCGAATTCCAGGAGAAGTGGCAGTGGCCCAATCTCCTGACCCGCCGCATTGCAGGCCAGGAGCCGCGCTTCTACTGGCGCGGCAAGGGGCTCGGCGGCAGTTCGATGATGAACGGCCAGATCGCCATTCGCGGTGTCGCCGATGCCTTTGACGAATGGGCGGCCAACGGCTGCACCGGCTGGTCCGCGCGCGAGATCATGCCGTTCTTCTCGGTGATCGAGGACGATTTGGAGTTCGGCGATAGCGGGGGACATGGGCGCGGCGGCCCACTGCCGGTCTATCGCGCGCCACCCGAGACATGGGGGCCGATCGATCGCGGCCTGCGCGACGCAGCGCTCGCCGCTGGTTATCACTGGTGCGATGATGTCAACGGGCCGGACGGCGAAGGCGTCGCCTGTTATCCCATCAACAGCCGCAACAGCCGTCGCATCACCACCAATGAGGGTTATCTCGAGCCGGCGCGCGGCCGCGCCAATCTGGAGATCCGCGGTCACGCGCTGGTCGATCGGGTCCTGATCAAGGACGGCAAGGCCACGGGCGTGCGCGTGCACATCGAGGGCCAGGGTGTCGGCGAGATCGCTGCGCGCGACATCGTGCTGTGCGGCGGCGCCATTCACAGCCCGGCGATCCTGCTGCGCTCGGGCATCGGTCCTGCGGACGAACTGCGAGCCATGGGGATCGCCGTGGAACGCGACCTGCCGGTCGGCCGGCATTTCTTCGATCATCCGCTGTTTCGCATGACCATCCAGTTGCGCGAGGACCTGCGGCCCACCGATCCGGATACCCGCCACACCAATTGCTGCGTGACCTATTCCTCCGGCCTCGCCGACGGCGGCAAGCGCGACATGATCTTGATCGGCTTCAATCATCGCGGCATCGGCAATCCCGCCGCGATCGGCGCCGGACTGTTCAATGCCTACTCGCGGGGCGAGCTGAAGCTCGCGTCACCGGATCCGACGATCGATCCCGTCGTCGAAGAGAACATGCTCGCCGATCCCAGGGACATGCTGCGCATGGTCGACGCGGTGAAGCGGCTCGCGGTGCTCGCCACGCAGCCGGCACTGGCCGGCATCGCGGACTGGATTCGGCTGGGCGATACCGAGCTCACTTTGCCGGCCGCCGCCGCGTTGCCGACGGCCGAACTCGAAGCCGTGCTGCGCCGGGAGACCGGCGATATCCAGCACGCCGCCGGCAGCTGCCGCATGTCCGGCTTCAACGATCCCGCCGGCGTGGTCAATCCCGACGGCACCGTGAAAGGCATCGCTGCGCTGCGTGTCGCCGACGCCTCGATCATGCCGTCCGATTGCCGCGCCAACACCCATTTCACCACCGTGGTGATCGGCGAGGTGATTGCGCGGATGATGATGCGCTGAGGGTCGGATTCCACCCACATTGTCATCACCGGGCTTTGTCCCGGTGATCTCGCTTAGGGGCGCAGTGCGTCCCTTGTCGGGGTTGTGTCCGCGACTTCGGCGAAGCCGAAGTCGCTGAGGACAAGCCCGGCAACGACAGAGGGAGAAATTGTGTCGCGACAAGACCTCAAATTCAATGCCACCGCGTTCAGCTCTTCGCTGCGGCGACCGCCTTGATCTCGATGATCAGGTCCGGACGCGCCAGCGCGGCGATGCCGAGGATGCTCCATGTCGGGAACGGTGAGGGAACATACCTCTCCTTGACCTTCATGAAAGTGGCCAGATGGTTCTCGGTGTTCAAGCCGACATGGTAGGACACGAGTTCGACCAGGTCGCTCATCTGGCAACCGGCTTCTTCGAGAACCAGCTTGAGACGTTCGAAGGCGTTGACGAACTGCTGCTCGGGTGTCTCCGGCATCGAGCCGTCAGGATTGAGTCCGATTTGACCGGCGACAAAGACAAGGCCACCGGCTTTCACCGTGGAGGAATACTGAAACTTGTCGAAGATGGTGCCACCGCCCGCGGCGGCGAAGATCGGATTCTTCGAAGCATGGGTCGTCTTGGTCATTGGTGATCCCCTTGGGTTGTGAGTGTTACAGCCGGGTTCCGGGCGCGAGCTCGAGGCCGAGCAACAGGCGGCCGTAGGCTTCGGAGATCGGCTCGGGCTGAAGCAGGAAATGCGAGCTCATGGCATGGATATCCCTGAACAGCCGTTCGATCCGGGTGCCTTCCGGCAGCAGTGAACCGCCCAGCGCGGCGAACAGGCGCTGCGCCGTGGTCAGCGCTTGGCGCGATGCGATCGCGACTTTTGCGCGACTCAATCCGCGCTCCTCATGGGTGAGGGACCCGCCTTGGCTGATACGGCTTTCGATCGCCGCCGTCTCGGCGATCAGGAAATCTCGCAGGAAGCTCATCGTGGCGGCGCTGGTTCCGGCATCGACATGGGCGATCTTGTCGTTGATCTGCGCCTGCTGATTGCCGGAACTGACGCGGCCGCGAATGATCCCAATGCATTCCTCGCTGCAGGCGCTGGCCACGCCGAGTGTTGGGGCCAGAACAGACATGGCGTTGGCGGTGTTCAAGGGAAACTCATAGACCGGCTCGGTGTTCGGGCAGGTCGGGTGCTTGTTGCCCGCCTGCAGTTCCGCCCAGCTCATGAAGCGATGTGACGGAACGAACGCCTTGCTCAGCGTGATGGTCTTGCTGCCGGTGCCCCGCATGCCCATCACGCGCCAGCTGCCGTGGTCGATGGTGAATTCGGATTGGGGGACGAGCACCACATGAGGGGCCGATCCCTCGCCGCCACTTGGAATGTTGATCAGCAGGCCCAGCCAATCTGACACGTCCACGCCGGACGCGTAACGCCATCGACCGCTCAGCACGATGCCGCCTTCGGCCGGTTCGATCCGGATGTCCTGGCCGACGCCGCCGGTCAGCATCGGGACGATCGGCGAGACGCCGGGTGCGAAGATCTCCCGTTGGGCCTCGGCGGAGAACTTGCCGAGCATGATGATGTTGGCGCTTGTCAGCCCCGCGAGCCAGGCCGAGGACGAGCAGCCCGCTGCGACGTTGAACGTCGCCTCCCAGGCGAAACGCGGCGAGACACCCAACCCGCCGAAACGGGTGGGGCGCATCAGGTTGAAAAGCCCGGTCTCGAACAGCCGTTCCGCCACATCATCCGGGATTCGCCGCGCCTCTTCGACCCGCGCGGCCTGTTCGCTGAGCCACGGCGCGAGAGCGCCGGTTCGCGCGAGCACCTTTTCGGCCTCGGCGTCCATCGACGTGGGGACTATGGTGCGTTGTGCCGAGCCCATTGCGATTGCCTCCTCTCGCGCTATCATTCGCATGGAGGTAGCGCGCCCGGTGTTTCAGGCGCTGTATCGCCGGATACGTGCTGGTCGCTCTTTTTTGCAGCACCGGCGGAGGGGTACGAATGGCGAAGAAACCCGCCGCAACCTGGCGGATGACCGATGCGCTCGCAGCCAAGCTGCGATCGTTCGAGGGAAAAGTGCGGCTGCGCCGTTTCGCCGAAGGCGAGCAGCTGTATCGGCAGGACGAGATCAATACCTGCTTCTACTTCGTCAAATCCGGTCTCGTGCAGGTGTCGATCTTCCGGCGGGACGGCACCGAGGTGGTGCTGGAGAACATGGGGCCAAATGCCCTGTGCGGCGAAGGCGCCGCCTTTGACGGATTGCCGCGGTTCTCGACGGCGGTCGCCGTCGAACCCACCGAAGCCCTCGAATTCGACAGCGCGCGCCTTGAGGCGTTGATGCGGGAGGATCCCGAGTTCGCGCTGGCCCTGCTCAGGCTGACCAGCCTCAAGCAGCGCATTCTCGCGCTGCGGCTGGAGTACCTCGTCTCCAACGATCCGGAGGAGCGGATTCTCGAATTGCTGAGCCGGTTGAGCAAGATGTTTGCCGTCGATCACGCGCGAGGGCGCAAGATTCTGACCCACCTCACGCACGAGCAGATTGCGTCGATGACAGGCACCTCCCGCGTCACGGTCACCCGCACGCTCGGCCGGTTGCGCGATAAGGGCAAGCTGTCTGTCGAGGACGGCTATACGATTCTCGCCAAAAATCTCGAGACCTGAATTTTGGGGTCCGAATTCTTTACGCGCGCGACGGGCCTTAACCCGTCCACCAGAAATCGTCGATGCGCTGTTCCCCGGTTGGGCTCTCATCATAGGGTAGGCGTGCGTACTTGCCGCCATGATAGAGCAGCGGTGTCGCCGCGGTCACCGGGCCGAACATCTCGTCGACCCGGCCGATCAGGATGCGATGGTCGCCGCCCGCATGCTCTGCAACCAGCCGGCAGCGGAAGGTGGCGTTGGCTCCCTCGATCCACGGCACACCCTCGCTCTCCTGCCAGCGCCATGTCGGCACCGGCAGCGGCCTGCCGGCATGATGCATCGAGACGTCCTGCTGGCTTGCCGACAGCAGGTTGACGGAAAAGACTTCCACCTCCGCAATCCGTTTTGCCGTTGCACTGCTCAGCGCTGCACAAAACAGCAGCAGCGGCGGATCGAGGCTGACCGGCGTCAGCGAATTCACCGTCATGCCTGTGGGGCCGGTGTCTCCCGCGACTGCGATCAAGGTCACGCCGGTCGTCAGCCGCCGGAACAGCGTCCGAAAATCCTGGGCGATATCTGCGCTCATGCCGTGGCTCTCCCTCATCGGCCCGTTATCGATGCCCGGGTTCTAGCGCTTGAGACGCCGTGTTCGCTGTATCCGGCAGCACAAAGCCGCCGATGTATCCGCAGATACAGCGCAGCGCCGCTCCGAGGTGCAATCGTGGCGCCACATCGGCAACCGTGAGGGGGAGATATGGTCACGACCACAAAGCGCGCCTTGATCACATTCGGACTATCCACGCTGCTTGCCGGCGGGGCCCTGGCACTCGCCGACCATCGCTCGGCAATCTCCGGGGAGAAGCCGGAGCTGCGCATCGCCGCGATTGTTTCCGTCACCGGATCGGCCTCGGCGCTCGGGGCGCCGGAACGCAACGCCGTCGAGCTGTTTGACAAGACATGGTCGAGCCGCAGCGATCTGCCGTTCAGGATCAAGGTCGTTTCCTATGACGACGGGTCGGACCCGACCAAGTCCGTCAGCCTCACGCGCAAGGCGATCGAAGAAGACAAGGTGCATGTCGTGGTCTGCTGCACGACCACGCCGGGCTCCATGGCCATCATCGACACCGTGAGCGCCGCCAAGGTCACCATGATCTCGATGGCGTCGTCGGTGGCGATCATCGAGCCGGCGAGCGCGCGTCCCTTCACCTTCAAGACGCCGACGTCGGACAAACTGATGATCCAGCGCACCCTGGACTACATGAAGCGCCAGGGCATCAAGAAGATCGGTTTCTTCGGTCTGGAGGACGCCTATGGCGAAGGCGGGCTGAAGGAGCTTCAGAACGTCGCCAAGGACGTCGGAATCGAGCTCGCCGCGACCGAGCGCTTTGCGCGTCAGGACACCAGCTTCACGCCGCAGGCCCTGCGCCTGAAGCAGGCCGGGCTCGATGCCGTGTACGTTCACGCCATCCCGCCGTCGGCGGACCTCGCCCATGAGGCCTTGAAGCGGGTGGGTTACACCGGGCCGATCTATCATGGCGGCGGCTCCTCGATCAACGCGTTCATCGATATCGGCAAGGCCAACGTCGAAGGCGCCATCGTCGGCGTCGGCGCGCCGAACGTCTACGATCAGGTCAGGAAGGACAATCCGCTTCGTCCGGTGCTCGAAAAATTCGCCGCGCTGTACGACGGAGCCTATGGCAAAGGCAAGGTGGATCTGTTCGCCGGCCAGGCCTGGGACGCCATGATGCTGGCCGTGAACGCCTATCAGAACAGGGCCGACGTCAGCGCGAACGCTGATGATCTGGCCGCGGTGCGGGTCGCGATCAAGGACGCGATGGAGCATACAAGGGAGTGGCCGGGCGTGAACGGCGTCTTCAACATCACGCCAGCGGACCATCTCGGCCTCGACAAGCGCTCCACCTTCCTGTCGCAAATCAAGGGCGGCAAGTTCGTCCTGATCGAGGAGTGAGCGTTGATCGATACGCTGCTCTTCCTGCTTGCTGACGGGGTCACCAACGGCGCCGTCTACGGGCTCGTCGCCCTCAGCCTCATCGTGGTCTACACGGTGACGCGCGTGGTCAACATCGCACAGGGCGAATACGTAACGCTGGGGGCGCTCTCATTCGCGAGCGCGCTGGCGGGATCGTTCAATGCACTGAGCGCCCTCGTGGCCGGAGGGCTGGCCGCGTTCGCGCTGAAGGACATCGTGGACCGGCGCTTGATGGCCACAGCCAGGGTGCGCATTGTTCTCGCGCGTGCGGCCTGGATCGCGTTGGTGCTGGCGACGGCATGGGCCGCCAGCCTGTATCCGGGGTCCTATTGGCTCGCCGTGCTTGCCGCGCTGGTTGCGACGGCTTCGCTGGGGACGCTGGCCTATCGTTTGACCGTCGAGCCGGTATCCGGAGCCTCGCCGATTGTGCTGCTGATCGTCAGCGTCGGCGTCTACATGGTTCTGCACGGGGCCGCCGTGATGATCTGGGGCGCGGAGCCGCGGTCCGTTCCGCCGGTTGTCGAGGGCGGGCTGACGCTCGGTCCCGTGTTCGTCACCTGGCAGAGTCTCTGGATCTGCGCGCTCTCGGTGATCGCGATGATCGCCCTCTATCTCTTCTCGGAGAGAACGCTGATCGGGCAGGCCCTGCAGGCCACCGCCGTGAACAGGACGGGCGCCCAGCTCTGTGGCATTCCCGTCGGCGTCGCCGGTCAGCTCAGCTTCGCCATCGGCGCCGGCTTCAGCGCGCTCTCGGGCCTGCTGCTGGCGCCGCTGGTGACTGCGAATTACGATATGGGCTTTCCCATCGGCCTGAAGGGTTTTGTCGCGGCGGCGCTCGGCGGAATCGTGGAGTATCCGACCGCACTGGTCGGCGTGCTGCTGGTCGGGCTGACCGAATCCTTCTCCGCCTTTCAGATCAGCGCGTTTCGCGACGTCGTCGTTTTCCTGATGGTGATTCCCATTCTGCTTTGGCGCAACGCCGTCCGCCCTCCCGAAACGCACGAGCATTGATCATGGTCTCTCCGCAGCCGGAAACCCGTTCGTCCTGGCGTACGCCTGGTGTCGCCTCGCTCGGCGTCGCGATCGGCCTCCTGGCCGTGGCCTGCGCCATCGCTATCCTTGGTCCGCAATACAATGTCACGCTTCTGATCACGGTGGGTCTCACGGCGCTCGCCGCGATGGGGCTCACGCTGCTGTTGATCGCCGGACAGGTGTCGCTGGGACAGGCCGCGTTCATGGCGATCGGTGCCTATGTGGCGGCGATCCTGGCGCGCGATCATGGCGTGCCGTCGCTTCTTGCCCTTGTCATCGGCGTTGTCGCCTCCGCCGTGGCGGGAACCGTGGTGGGCTCGATCACGCTCAGGCTCAGGGGCCACTTCCTGCCATTGGCGACGCTCGCCATCGGCATCGCCACCAGCGCCGCCATTGTCGCCGCCGGACCGTTGACGGGGGGCGCTTCGGGGTTTGGCCAGATTCCCCCGCTGACGATCGGGCCGCTCGCACTGGCGAACGAACGTGCCTTCGCCATTGTGGTCTGGTTGGTCGTCGCGGTGGCGGGAGGTGGATTCTCCCGGTTGCTGCACAGCCGGACCGGGCGGGCCATTGCCGCGCTGAAGACCAACGTCGAAATGGCGGAGGTGTTCGGCGTCAACGCGACACGGCTGCGGCTTCTGGTGTTTGTTGTCGCGGCCACGCTGGCGGGTCTGTCCGGCGGTCTCTACGCGTTCACTTTCAAGTTCCTCAGCCCGGCTCCGTTCGGGCTGACCTCGAGCATCAATCTGCTGATCGCATGCATTTTCGGCGGAATGTCCCATCCGTTCGGCGCCGTACTCGGCGCCACCGCGATTACCGCGCTTGAAATGCTGCTGCAAAACACCATCGCGCGCATGTTCGGGCTGTCGGGCCATGTCGAAATGATCGTGTTCGGGATCGTGCTGATCGGCGTGTTGCTGCGATGGCCGGGAGGCCTCTGGTCGGCGTTGCAACGTGCGTGGCCCGTGTTCACGATGCCGCGGCCCACCCGCAACATCGAGCTGACGCCGTCCAGGCGCAGCGCGCCGGGTGAGAGCCTGCTGTCGGTCACGGACATCGCGAGGAACTTCGGCGGGCTGAAGGCTTTGCAGGGTGTTTCGTTCGCGGTCGGCGCGGATGAGATCGTGGGCCTGATCGGGCCCAACGGGGCCGGCAAATCCACTACATTCAATATCGCAACAGGCCTGCTCGCGCCGTCGGCGGGACAGGTCCTGCTCATGGGGGCGCCGCCGCCGGCGCGGGTGTCGGATCTGGTGTTTCGTGGGGTGTCCCGCACCTTCCAGCATGTGCGGATCGTGCCGGAGCGAACGGTGCTGGAAAACGTGGCCTTCGGCGCCTACGCGCAGGGGCGTTCCGGAATGATCGCCGGCATGTTTGCGCTCGACCGCAAAGAGGAGGCCGCAACCTTCGCCAAGGCGTGGCGTGCGCTGGAGATCGTCGAACTGGATGGGCTTGCCCATGAGCCCGCCGCGCGCCTGGCGATGGGGCAGGCGCGGCTGGTGGAAGTTGCCCGCGCGCTGATCAGCCGACCGAGGCTGCTGCTGCTGGACGAGCCGGCCGCGGGTTTGCGCACCGGCGAGAAGCTCAAGCTTGTGACGCTGCTGCACCGTCTCAAGCGGGCGGGAATGTCGGTGCTGCTGGTCGAACACGACATGGACCTGGTGATGAATTGCGTCGATCGGGTCGTCGTTCTGGATCGCGGGCAGCGGCTGATGACCGGTCTTCCCGACGAGGTCCGCCGCGACGAGCGCGTCATCGCAGCTTATCTGGGGGCGTGATCATGCCGCGGCTGTGCATCAGCGGATTGAACGTGGGCTACGGTCGGGCAACCGTCATTGAATCGCTCGATCTCGACGTCAGGCCCGGTGAACTTGTGACCGTTCTCGGCGCCAACGGCGCGGGCAAGACGACCTTGCTCAACGGCATCATGGGTCTTCGCCCGCCACGCGCGGGATCGATCACGCTCGATGGCACGGAGCTGACCGGGCTTCGTCCGGAACAGCTGGTTGGCCGCGGCGTGGTCCTGGTGCCCGAGCGGAGAGAGTTGTTCGGCAATCTTGCCGTCGAAGTCAACCTTCGGCTCGGCGGTTATCGCACCGGTGCACCGGCCACATCCCTGGACCGGATCTACGGGCTGTTTCCGATCCTGGCCGAGCGCCGTCGCCAGAAGGCCGCAACGCTGTCGGGCGGCGAACAGCAGATGCTCGCGGTCGGCAGGGCCTTGATGGCCGAGCCTCGCCTGCTGATGCTTGATGAGCCCTCGATCGGTCTGGCGCCGCTGATCGTGCAGGACATTCTGCGCGTCATCGGGCAGCTCAAATCCGAAGGGCTGACCATCATCCTGGTCGAACAGAATGCGCGGCTTGCGCTCGCGGTGGCGGACCGTGGCTACGTGCTCGAGGTCGGCCGCATCGTGCTCGAAGGCTCAAGCCGCGAGCTGTCGGCAGACCCGCGCTTGAACCAGGCCTATCTCGGAGGGGCCGCGGATTACGCTGCTGCCAGAGATCAGGTCTATGTCGATTGAGTGAGGCGCGTTGCGGGCGCGGCATGTCGCACGCAAAGAGCCATAACTGGTATCGCGGGATACTAATTTTCATCGCCAGGACATCTATCGTTGCCCTGGCGATTTTGATTGAGCGGCATGAGGTCGAACGATGACGACGTACGATGGGATCATCATTGGAGCCGGTCACAACGGCCTGGTCACGCAGGCGTACCTGGCGAAGGCGGGGCTGAAGGTGATCTCGCTGGATGCCGGTGCGGTTGCGGGGGGCGGCCTGTCGACGGTCGAAGACGACAAGCATCCAGGCTTCTACCACAACCTGCATTCGTACTTTCATCGCGGCATTACCGTCATGCCGTGGTTCCACGATCTCGAACTGGCGCGTCACGGCGTGGAGTATCTCGAAACCGATCTGTACGTATCGGTCCTGCAGCGTGACGGCAATGTGCTGCAATGGTGGAACGACTTCGAGCAGACCTACCGGTCGTTCGCCGCGATCGATCGCGATGATGCCGACCGGCTGCGTTATTGGCGTGATCGTTTCATTCCCATTACCCGCGACATCATCCGTCCGGAGGCGGCGGCGCCGCCGGAGCCGGAATCGACACGGCGCGAGCGGCTGCAGCGGTCGGACGATGGCCGCCTGCTGCTGCAGGTCGGCGAACTCAGTCCGTACGAATTCGTCTCGCGGGAATTCAGGCATCCGGCAATCCAGGGAGCGCTGCTTTTCATCAACGGGATGCGTGAGGTCGACCTGCGCGCCAAGGGCTTCGGGCACCACCTGCCGTCGCTGTTTGCGTCGTCGGCACAGGTGCAGACCTGCCGCGGCGGTGCCGCGTCGCTGGCGCGCGCCTTGGTCCGCTCGATCGAAGCGTCCGGTGGAACCGTGCGCACCAATGCACCGGTCAAACGCATTCTTTCCGCGGACGGCCGCGCGACCGGCGTCGAACTGGAGAACGGCGAGGTGCTGAAGGCGAGCCAGTTCGTCGTCTCCAGCGTCAATCCGCATATCACCTTTCTCGACCTGATGGAGCGGACAGAGCTGCCCGCGGGATGGGCACAGAAGGCCGAGGGCTTCGAATACAACACGCTCGGGCCGCTGTTTACGCTGCACCTCAATCTCAAGGAGGCGCCGGTCTACAAGGCGTCCGAGCGCTATCCCGAAGTCCAGAAATCGCTGATGGTGATCATGGGCATCGACAAGATCGACACCTTCCTCGAACTCGTTCGTTGTCATGACGAAGGGACGATTGGCCCGTCGGTACTGTGGGGTGGAACGCCCACCGCGATCGATCCGTCCCAGGCGCCTGCCGGATATCATACGGCATTCATGTGGGAAAAAACCCCCTACGCGCTGCGTGGGGACTCCAGGAACTGGATCGACGAGAAATCGAAGCATGCGCAGCGCATGTTCGACCTCTGGTGCGAATACGCGCCCAATCTGCGTGCGGCGACAATCGATCATTTTGCACAGAGTCCTCATGAGACGGCCCTTCGTCATCCCAACATGCGCGAGGCGGACCTGCTGATCGGCGCATTCAGGAACGGACAGGTTGGAGCGGGACGGCCGTTCGCCGGCGCGCAGGATTATCGGACCTTCATGGACGGTCTCTATCTCTGCGGGTCGTCCTCGCATCCAGGCGGCAACATTACCGGCCTGCCTGGGTACAACGCGGCCAAAGTCATCATGGACGATCAGCTTGCGCGGCAAAACCGCGCGTCGCTGAGTGAGGTGTGAGATGAACAGCCATCTGATTGCTTTCCGCGACGCCCAGGGGGAGCCCGCGATCAACACGCCGTTCTTTGCCGAACTGTTGTCTGGCACCCCGACGACGAAGGCCTGGAGAATCGCGACGGCTGAGGACGGCCAGGTTTTTTCGGGGTTCTGGTCGGCAACCCCAGCGACATGGCGCATGGACTACAAGGTGTGGGAGTTCTGCCAGATCCTGGAGGGGACCTGTACCATCACGCCGGACGGCGGCCTCCCTCAAGAGTTCGGCCCGGGCGACAGTTTTGTCTGCGAACCCGGACTTCGGGGCACCTGGGAAGTGACATCGCCTCTGAGGAAAGCCTTCGTCATCCGACGACTCTAGCTGCGCTCAATACGGGGGAGAGGCGATGCGGGATCAATCTTATGTCGACTGATGGAGAAGCCTTGCGGCTGCACGACCGCTACACGCGAGGGGACGTGTCGCCGGTCGACGTTGCACAGGCACAACTCGACGCGACCGACCGTTTGAATCCGAGCGTCAACGCCTTCGTTCTGGTCGACCAGGCTGCCACTTTGGATATGGCGCGGGCGTCGGAAGCGCGGTATCGCCGGGGCGAGGCGCGGGGGCCGCTGGATGGTGTTCCCGTCACCATCAAGGATACGCTCAACGTCGCCGGCTGGCCGACGCGGCGGGGATCGCGAACGACGTCGGATGCACCAGTGCCGAGGGATGCCGTGTCGATCGCACGCCTTCGCGCGGCCGGCGCTGTCTTCCTGGGCAAGACAACGACACCCGAGTTCGCCTGGAAGGGGCTGACCGAAAGCCCGCTGCACGGCGTCACGTTGAATCCGCTGGATCCGTCTCGTCATGCCGGTGGCAGCAGCGGTGGTGCGGCGGTTGCCACGGCCCTGGGGCTCGGTGTGGTGGGAATCGGCACCGACGCCGCGGGATCTGTGCGCATTCCCGCCGCGTTCTGTGGCCTGGTCGGATACAAACCGACATTCGCGGCGATCCCGCTGGACCCTTATCCCGCCGCGTTCTGGCAGCTTCCGCATATCGGGCCGATCACGCGGCGTGTCGCGGACGCAGCGCTCGCCGCCTCCGCCATGAGCGGCGGCATGGGAGCGGACTGGACATCGCTGGCGCGGACCTCGCTCGATCTCCGCCTGTCGGACGGGCGGTCGAACATCCGCATCGGGGTGCCGGCCGGGCTGGCCCGCCACCTCGATCCGATCGTGAAAGAGGCTTGGGAGGACGCACTCGCGATCCTTGCCGACGATGCGTCGATCACGACCGTCGACATTCCGATCGCGGAATCCCGGGACATCGTTGGTGCGCTCTATCGTCTCGGCTGCAGTTCTGCGGTGTCGCAGGTTCGTGAGGAGAAACGCGCCGGCCTGCACACCGATCTCCTCGCATTCATTGAGCCGGTGCAGCGCCTGACCGCGGCGGACCTGCTCGGGCTGCAACGGCGGCGCGAAGAGATCGCGAGCCGGCTGTCGGCGATCCTGATCGATGAGATCGACGTGCTGCTCACGCCGACCATGCCGAACCTGCCGCTCCATGTCGATGCGCCGGCCGCTGCCGCCACCGACTGGCTTGGCTGGTGTCCCTTCACCCCGCTGTTCAATCTCTCGCATGGTCCGGCCGTCTCGGTGCCGTGGCACGGCGAGGGGCGCGGTTTTCCCATCGGGCTGCAGGTCGGGGCGGCTCCCGGACGCGATGGTCTGGCCATCGCCGTCGCAACGATGATCGAGGCACTCAACGATCGCCGGCGTGCGACGCGCCCGGAGGCGTCCGCTGATGTCGGCTGATCGCGTGACACGCCATGGTCTGGATGTCGGCCGTCTGGTCGCGGGCGGGCCGGCCCATGTGTCGTTCCTGAGGGCCGGACAAGGCGAGCCTGTGCTGCTGCTGCACGGCTTTGCATCCGATGCGCACGATGATTGGGTCGAGACCGGATGGGTGGAGGCCCTGGTGGCGGCGGGGTTTGAGGTGATCGCCCCGGACCTGCGTGGCCACGGCCGCAGCGTGAAATCGCGCGATCCCTTGGACTATCGGCTGGATGCATTTGCCGGCGACGTCGCCGCGCTGTGCGATCACGGTTGGGGCGGACGCCGCTTCAGCCTGATCGGCTATTCGATGGGCGCGCATGTCGCGATGTCCGTGGCGTTGGCGGCGACCGGTCGGCTCTCAAGCCTGGTGCTGGGCGGCATGGGCGAGCGGATTGCGGCGACGGTGGGGCTCGCACCGGAGTTCGCCGATGCCCTCGACGCGCAGGAGGGCGATTGGCCGGCAGATCGCCCTGCGCTTCCGTCGTACACCGTTCGCTTCAGCCAGCATGCGGCATCGCGGCCGTTCAACGAACTCGGCGTGCTTGCCGCCTGCCTGCGCGGGCAGTCCAGCGTCTTCGATCTCGAGGGGATGTCGAGGGTGACCGCGCCGACCTTGGTGATGGTGGGCGCTTTGGACAAGCTGGCCGGCGCCGCCCATCCGGTCGCGGCGCACTTTCCCAGGGGCGTCGGAGAAACCGTGCCGGGCGTCAATCACGCCACGGCGCTTGCCGACGAACACTTTCGCACGCGAGCGGTGGCGCATCTTGTGGACACATCAGCAACGTCAGGGAGTTCAACATGACGGCATCGAGATCGCGGACCTACGCCGCCTTGCCGGCCCCGTTTGGAAAATTCGCTCACGCGACGGTGCTTCCTCTTAACGGGACAAAACTCGTGTTCGTCTCCGGCGTCACGGCACGGGAATCCGGCGCGCAGGATGCGGAGGCGCAGACGCGTGTCATCTATGAGCGCATCCGGTCCGTCCTTGCAGCGGAGGGCGGTGGATTTCAGCATGTCCTGAAGATGAACGTGTTCGTGCTCGACATCGGCGATTACCCCGCAACGAACCGGGTCCGGGAGGAGTTCTTCGCAGACCTCGATCCGCCGGCGAGCACCCTTGTCGAGGTCTCGAAGTTCGTGCGTCCGGATGTCCGGGTGGAAATCGAATGCATAGCCGCGATTCCGGAACGATGAACGCCACGTTGCAAAACACTCCGGTCCTGCGCGACGTCTCGCTGTCGGACAAGTTCAATTGTCCGGCCGGGACGATCTTCATCACTGGAAAGCAGGCCTTGTCGCGGGTGCCGTTGCTGCAGCGCGAGCTCGACAGCAGGCGGGGCTTGCGCACCGCGGGCTACATCTCGGGTTACCGCGGGTCTCCGCTTGGAACCGTCGACAACGAGCTGCTGAAGATCGCCGACCGGCTGAAAGCCGCTGACATCGTCTTCGAACCGGGACTGAACGAAGACCTGGCGATGACGGCCGTGTGGGGTAGCCAGCAGCTCGATTTCGTGCCTGGGCGCCGTGTCGATGGCGTATTCGGTTTGTGGTACGGCAAGGGTCCCGGTGTCGACCGATCCGGCGATGCGATCAAGCACGCCAACATGTCGGGCACCCATCCCAACGGCGGCGTGCTGCTGGTGTTCGGCGACGACCACGCCGGCAAGTCGTCGTCGCTGGCGCACCAGAGCGATCTTGCGCTGGCCGCCCACGAAGTTCCGATCCTCTACCCGTCTGATATCACCGACATCTTCAGGTTCGGCCTTGCCGGTTTCGCGATGTCGCGGGAATGCGGGCTGCTTGCCGGATTGAAGCTCGTCAACGAGACGGCGGACTGCACCCAGGCGGTGGAGTTTTCGCTCGATGACCTCGCTCCGGTTCTCGACGCGAAGCCGGCGGCCGGCAACGACGTCAGCATTCGCGTGGAAATGCTGGCGGTGACCGCCCAGGATCAGAGGATGGTCCGCAACAAGCTGCCGCGCGTGCACGCGTTCACGCGTCGCAATGCCATCGATCGTTTCGCGTTCGGAGCGGAGCGGCCGTCGCGCCTGGGCATCGTCACGGCCGGCAAGGCGTTCCAGGATGTGATCGACGGGCTTCGGCTGATCGGCATCGACGACGCTCTCGCACGACGTTTGGGCATCGGCGTGCTGAAGGTGGGGTTGATCTATCCGCTCGATCCCGAGCCATTGAACGCCTTCGCGCAGGATGCTGCCGAACTGCTGTTCGTGGAAGAGAAGCGCCCGCACATGGAGCTCCAGGCGGCGGCGCTGATGTACCATTGGGCCCGGCGGCCGAACATCTCGGGGAAGCGGACGCCGGACGGGGAGGCACTGCTCCCGGTGGACGAGCCGTTGGATGCCGCTACCGTTGCGCTGGCCATCGGCCGTCGGTGTCTGGCCCTTGGTGCCGCCGATCTCACAGAAGCCGCGGTATTGCGTACAGCGCTCAATGATCTCTCCGCACGCCTTGCCTCCTTCAAGCAGGTTGACGCCGGGTCGCTCGCGCGCCGCCCGGTGTTCTGTTCGGGCTGCCCGCACAACCGCTCGACGAAACTGCCGGACGGCTCGTTCGGTGTGGCGGGGATCGGCTGCCACGGCCTGGTGCAGTTCATGGACCGCAACCCGTTGCCCTGCACCCACATGGGCGCGGAAGGGGTGAACTGGATCGGGCTGTCGCATTTCACGACCACCAGACATGTTTTCGTCAATCTGGGTGACGGCACGTTTTCCCATTCGGGTTCGCTGGCCATCCGCGCAGCGGCCGCGTCCAGCGCCAACGTGACCTACAAGATCCTGGTCAACGACGTGGTGGCGATGACCGGCGGCCAGAGCGTCGAAAGCGGTTTGTCGGTCGAGGCCATTGTTCGGCAGGTGCTGCTGGAGGGGGTAAAACGTGTCGTGGTGGTGGCGGAAGATCCGGACAGCATACGCTCCGGGCCGGCGCTGCCGGCCGGTGTCGCCATTCGTCACCGCACCGAGATGGACAACGTGCAGCGGGAGCTGCGCGAGATTCCGGGAACGACGGTGATCGTCTACGTCCAGATCTGCGCTACGGAACAGCGCAAACGGCGCAAGCGTGGCCGGGTTGCTGCCGCCACGAAGCGCGTCGTCATCAATCCCGCGGTTTGCGAAGGGTGCGGCGACTGCTCCCGGGCCTCGAACTGCATGTCGGTGCAGCCGCTGGAAACGGAGTTCGGCCGCAAGCGCCGCATCGACCAGGCGAGCTGCAACAGCGACATGTCCTGCCTCGAAGGCTTTTGTCCTTCGTTCGTGACCGTTGAGGATGGCGCACTCAGGAAACCCGAGCCGGTCGATCTCGATGCGGCGGTCGCCCGGTTGCCGAGACCAGTCGTCAGCGGAGCCGGCCAGGAGTCGCTGGGCATTCTGCTTGCGGGCATCGGTGGGACAGGGGTGGTGACGGCCTCCGCGATCGTCGGCATGGCGGCTCACCTGGAGGGGCGGGGCGTCGGCATCTACGATATGACCGGCCTCGCGCAGAAGGGCGGCGCGGTCTACAGCCATCTGCGGATCCTGCCGACACCGGGCAGCGTCGCGCCGCTGCGCCTTGGCCTGGAGGATGCCGGTCTCGTGATCGTGTCCGACGTCGTCGCGGGCACCCAGCTCGAAGCCTTGAAGACGGTGGGGCGCGCGACGACGGTCCTTGTCGACGATCAGGTGGTGGCGACGCAGACCTTCCATGAGGACGGCAACATCGATCTCGACGCCGAACGTCTCATCAGTCGCCTCGAGCGGCGAACCCGGCGGCAGCCGGTTCGCTTGCCGGCGAACGGCCTTGCGCGGAGTGCATTCGGCGATCCCGTCTCCGCCAACATGATTATGCTGGGATACGCGTTGCAGATGGGCGCGCTGCCGCTGTCGCCGGAGGCGATGGAGCAGGCGATCCGGCTGAATGGCGCCGATGTCGAGGGAACGCTGCGCGCCTTCCGTCTGGGGCGATTGGTCCTCGCCGATCCAGAGGCGGTGGAGCGCCTGCTGGCCCCGGAAGAGCCTGTGATGACACTGGCGCCGGCGCCGGTCGACACGCTGCAGCAGCGCATCACTGTTCGGGTCGACGCGTTGTTGGCCTATCAGGACGCGGCCTATGCCGAACGTTTCCGTCGCCTGATCGCGCGCGTGCGCACCGCGGAAGACAAGGCGGCCGCCGGTTCGACCCGGTTGACCGAAGCCGTGGTCAGGAATGCCTTCAAACTCATGGCCTACAAGGACGAGTACGAAGTCGCCCGCCTGCTGAGCGATCGCTCGTTCTGGGACGGCGTGCGCCGCCGGTTTGACGGCGGCGTGCTCAGGCTGCACCTGGCGCCGCCCATGTTCCCCGGCCGTGATCCGGCCAGCGGGCGCCCGCGCAAAAGGGCGTTTTCGGCGGCATACCTGTTGCCTGTGTTGCGTTTATTGGCGCGAGGCAAAGTGCTGCGCGGTTCGGCCCTGGATCCGTTCGGATGGATGCACGAGCGGCGTCTGGAACGGCAGTTGCGCGATCGTTATGTCGCCCTGGTGGACGATATGGTGGCCCGCCTCGACGCCACGAATCTGGATGCGGCCGTGGTGCTGGCTTCCTATCCGGACGAGATCCGCGGTTATGGCCCTGTGAAGGACGAGGCGGTGAAGCGAGCGGAAGCGCGCATCGAAGGTTTGCGCGCGCAATTCCGTGAAGGGGCGCGGGACAGCTTGACCGACGCTGCCTAGAGGTGACGGCGCGTCATGGAGGCGGACGTGATGATGGCGGTTGCTCGCGATCCAAAGGTCGTGATGCTCGCAACGGGGGATGCGAGGGAGCTGCGGCCTCGCGGGCCCTATATCGTGTGATGGCATTAGGTTCGATTGGCGCGGCATCCGAGTGAGCAACCGGGAACATAGGTAACAGGTGTGACCGACGACATGGGTAACACAATTCTCGTTTCGTTCAGGTCTGTTGTTGTTGCGGCTGAGGACCCTGTGGGCAACGCGCAGCGTTGTCCACAAGTCCACGGCCGGTACGCTTAGGTTTTTTCAGTTGATCGCCGCGATGGGCGATGGTGCCGAGCATGATCGGACCATAGCTGACGGTACAGGCATCGGHGCTCTCGGTGAGACCCACGGGTTCGCCGACCAGCGCCTCGCTGACATAGATCGTGTTTCCGTTCCACTTGATCTCGCCATTTTGACGCACACGCCTGACGACCTGGCCGGGTCCGTAGCCCGGTTCGCGCAACACACCGTCGAAGCGGCGCGGCGAGACAGTGTAATGCTCGGCCGGCGTATCGTTGCCGAGCGCCTGATGCGGGCGTTCTTCATTGTAGACGTTCTGGAACACGCGCAGGCGCTCCAGTTGTTCGCGCAGGCTACCCGCCGCTGGCTTGGCGGTGTCCTGCAACAACGTGAGATGCATTCGCTCGTGCCGGCCATTCTGCTGTGGCTTGCCAGGCGCGATCCGCTCCGGCAGCACGCCGGCCTTGATCACCTTGACCGACAGTTGCGACAGTCCGCCGGCACCGCGCGAGGCAAAGGGCGGACCGTTGTCGGAGCGTAGCCGATACGGAAGGCCGAACTCGCGGAAGGCTGCCTCCAGCACCGGCCAGACGTGAGCGGTATCGGTACGCGCCATCGCCTGACAACGCAGCAGATACCGGCTGTGGGCATCGGTAAGCGTCAGCGGCTCGCAGTAGTTGCCATCGCCCGTCATGAACCAGCCCTTGAAGTCGATGCACCACACGTCGTTGGCCGCCGTGCATTCTGCAAACGGCGCGCTCGATGGCGGGCTGCGCCGACGCAGCTTTCGCTTTACCGTCAGTCCCTCGCGATCGAACAAGGCCCCGATTGTGCTCGCCGCCGGCCATTCGGTCGCTGGTGCATGACGTTCGAGCCAAGCCCGCACCTTCACCGGACCCCAGGTCGGATGCGCTCGCCGTACCGCAAGGCAGCGTTCGGAGATCTCCTCCGCAATCACATGGCAATGATGCACCGGTGCCCGCGAGCGATCCAGCAACCCTTCAACGCCTGCTTCCTGATAGCGCCCAAGCCATTTGTAACCGACCCGTCGGCTTACACCGTAGCGACGGCATATTGCCGCAAACGGCTCCTCCCGCTTCTCGGCCGCAATCACAAACCGCATCCGTTCATCCACGGCACAGGTCTCCATCCAAACCATCGGCAAGGCCCTCCTCGCCGATCACTTGACCTGTTACCTATGTCGCCGGTCTAATCTGTTACCCATGTAGCCGGTTTGGACCCGCAATCCGACCTCTCCCGATGGGAGAGGTGAACCCAGCGGTGGTCGCATCGATTCAACCAAACCGCATCCTGCCCTAGTGTCCTTATCGAATCCGAAGTTCGCTCAGAGGGGCTGCTAAGTGATGCGAACTTCGGATTCGGGACACTAGCGCGCCAGCAGCTCCTGGAGTTCCGGCGGGAGGTTCTCGAACTTGATGTCGCCCTTGTCGATCATCTCGCGCAGGAGCCGCCGCACATCGCTCCAGCGTTTTTGCGAGATCAACCGTCGCAGTCGGTTGAAGAGGTTCTCGAGATAGGCGGCGTAGCGCCCCTCGAGCCGCTGGCGCATCGCCTCCTCGAACTTGTTGAGGCCCTCGCTGATCGGCCGCGTTCCGCCGTAGGGATTGTTCTCCCGTGCCGGACGTCCCTCCTTGGTGATGCGGCCGGTGAACGGATCGCGCGTGTGCTCCTCGTGGCCGAGCACATAGTCCTCCTTCAGCGGCCGCCCGTCCGGTCCGATGTCGCCTTTCTTCGGCAGTTTGAAATCGCCGCGGGGGTTCTCGCGGATCTGCCGGCGAATGTGTTCGCGAATCCATTCTGGAACGTTGGGGTCATCAGCGAGTTCGACGATCCGCGTCTCGCGCCCGGTGCGGCCGATGTCCCGCCGCGGCTCCGGCCGCGTGCCCTCCGGATATCTGGGCGCGGGCTCGCCGTAGTAGCCGGGGCCCGGCGCCTTGGGCGCCTCGAACGGCTTCAATCGGCGCGGCCCATTGTATCCACCCGGCCCGAGGTTGCGTCCGCCAGAGCCGCCGTTGATGCGCCGCGCTTGCTCCGGCGTCAGCTCCTGCAGCCCCTTCAACCCTTTCGGCAGCCGCGGCTTCGATCGCGGTCCCTTCGGCGCGGATCCCCACTTCTTCAGGCCCCACATCGCCACAGCCAGGATGGCATCGATCGAGATCGACGCCAGTGCCCGGCCGAAGGCCGCTTTCGCCCGCTCGAAATCCCTCGGCGTCCGCGCCGTGCTGATGGCCGACAGCGCGTCCAGCAGGTCAATGAATCCGCTGCCGAGCATGTACGCGAGATAGGCGTCCAGGATCAGGTCGATCCCGGGCACGAACTGCAGGATCACGATCGCCAGCAGTCCCAGCACGAACGCGTGTGGATCGGGCAATGCATCCCAAAAATCCTCACCGAGTTCGCCGGATGCGATCAATTGATCGATGGCGAGATACAGCCGATCGATCGGATCCATCTCGCCGAGCCAGTCCCAGTCCGGCTGGTCCGGCGGCGTATCGACCCATCCGGAGAGGGAGGTCTCATCCGGGTCGGGCGCGTAGCCGAGCCGGGCCATTTCGCGCGCATAGGTATCGTCGTCGGCGAGGTCGCCTTGCGGCTCGTATGGCTCGCCGCGCTCGCGCGCCAGTGCGTGCAGGTGAATGAGGCGGCGCTCGCGCTGCCAGTCGAGCGGGTCGAAGTCGGCTCCGGGGGCGGGCAAGTCGGTGCCGTCAGCAGGCGCCAGGGCAGGGCTGTCCGGCGTGCGCGCACGGGTGCGCCGCTTCCGCCGCCAGTGCTGGAAGATGTAATCCATGCGGCCGCCGGGGCCGATTTCCTCGTGAGCCGGCACAAGCTCGTATTCGTCTTCGTCCGGCCGCTCTCGTGTGCGCAGCCGCTGTGCCGTGTCGGCGAAGCCGCCGTTGAACAGCACCTGCTCCATCGCGGCGTTCCGCCGGCGCGTGCGTTCGGCGTCGAGTTCGACGAGCGACTCCCGCAAGGTCGGGTTGTCTGCGCTTGTTGGGCCCAGCTCCAGCAGTGTCTGCTGGATCCGCTCGTGCAGCGCCTGGTCTGACAACCCGCCGAGATCGGACATCGGTTGGGTCGGCATGGAGCCTCCTTACGGGTGGGTGTAGGGATCGGCGGTCGGAATGCCGTCGAGCAGAGCGACGGCCTGCTCCTCGGGGACCAGCGCGGAGACGATAGCGTAGACCTCCGTCGCGGGGCTCGTGCCCTGCACCTCGCCGTTGGGGCCGCTCCACGACACGGTGGTGCTGCGACGCTGCAGTGCATAGTTCTCGGACGCCCCACCGACGTGAACCAATCGCACCGCGCTGTCGCCGGTCACCTTCACCGCCCACGCCTCGGTGGTGGAGTTGGCGCCCGCGGGTTCCGCGATCCGCCCCGTCACCAGCGGAACGCCGCAATAATGCAACTGCTTCTTCGCGGTCAGCGGACAATAGTCGAACACCGGATCAAGGCCCTTGTCCTGGTGCTCCTTCACCAGCCGCCAGATCACGCGAGAGGTGGTTACGATGAGATCTGGGCCGGTGCCGAAGTCGCCATCGCTGGGACAACAGCGGGCGATGATTTCGGCGAGTCCGCCCAACAGTTTGCGCGCCGGATCGTATGTCACTTTCTGCTGGCTGGCTGCCGGCAGATAATAGCGAAAGCCGGCGAGCTCCGATTGCTCGTCGTTCGCCGGGAATGAATTCCATGCCGCATCGCTGATCGCCCGCACCACCGCGGTGCCTGCCAGAACTTCCTGATGGCGGCGCATGCTCAGCTCCATCAGCGGATCGTCGCGAAACACCGTGCTGACTTTCTTGAAGCGCGTCCCTGCGATGTCGAACTCCTGGCCGAACGGCGTGCTCGCGCCTTGCACCCAGGTGGTGCCGGCGCCGCCGCGCGCGGTGAAAGGCGGCTCGAACAGATCCTCCGCGGTGCGGACCTGATATTGTCGGGCCATCGGTCGTTCCGGGCCGCCGGCGCGCACGAACGGCACCAGGCGAATGAAATCGTCGGCAACCTTGTAGGTCGGATCCTGCGCGGCCGTCGCATCGCCGCGCGACGGCGGCACCGGGCGCGGCAGCACGACCGGGGCGCGGTAATTCTGATTGAGCACTTCCAGCGAAAAGCGGGTGACAGCAGAGAATCCCATGTCGGCTCCTCTCGTCGCGGCGCCGTGTGTCGACAGCGCGCGCCGATGACGTGCATCAGCGACGCACATCACATTCGCGCGCCGACATGCGCCGGCGACGATGCAATCGAATCTGGCAATGGTGAGGCGGAAAAATACCCGCCATGCTGCAGTTTGAAATGCCGAGTTCTTGAAATGCTTTTTGAAGTTTATCTCAAAAAGGGACTTGTCCTACAAAACAAAGTGACGTGTCCTACAAAACAAAGAGACGTGTCTCATAAAATGCTTGTTGGGGTCGCAATAACCGCCCGCGATGGCCCGCAGCGGACCGAGTTAGTCTACACCATCCGGGCCAAGGAAAAAAGAGCACAATCACAATTCCGGCGTGTCGGTGAGCTCGCGACTCGCATCGCCATGGCCGGCACAGGTCGACGCACGTCCATCAAGCTCGCCGTCATCACTGCATCACAGATGTGACTGTGGCGTGAACCGTGTCGCGAGAGCCACCCGCGAGGCGCGTCGCGCAAAGTGTCTCAGAACTGAGTATTAGGACGACACTGCCACCGAAAGTCTTGGCTCTCGAAAGTCTTGGCTCTTTCAGGAACTTCGCGCTCAGCACACTAAAGCAGGATGCGGTTTGGTTGAATCGATGCGACCACCGCCCGGTTCACCTCTCCCATCGGGAGAGGTCGGATTGCGAAGCAATCCGGGTGAGGGGCTGCTGTTCTCTCGATAGGCCGAAACCCCTCACCCGATTTGCTTGCGCAAATCGACCTCTCCCGATGGGAGAGGTGCGCCTCGGATGCCGCGCCAATCGAACCTAATGCCATCGCGCTTTAGAATCATAAAGTTGCTAGTGTTCTTTCGAATTCGAAGTTCGTTCGAGGCTGCGGCAAATGATGCGAACTTGGAATTTCGGACACTAAACCCGAATGGAAAACCGGTCACGCGCGCCCAGGGTCTGGATCCTGGGAGCGATCTCTCGCTGATAGATGGTCGAGCGCAGGAATTCGATTTCTTCGGTCCGATGGCTTTCCTCGACATCGATGTACCAGGACTTCGGCCGTCCGTCGGTTCCGTCACTCCAGCGATATCCGCGCCGCTTGAGTTCGTCCTTCAGTTCGAAGGGGGACTGTTCGGCCCAGATCCGCACCGTCTTGCGTCGCGCGCGCTGCAGAAGGGCGGCCAGCGCCGTCTGGTCCGTGCCGGGCAACTGCATGGCCAGGATTTCGAGCAGCGCCCGGCAATCGTCGACAGCGCGATGCGCCTGATGGAAGAATCCGGCGCCCATCAGCAGATAGCTCAACCGCGATCCCTGGAAACCATGGTTGCGCCATTCGATTTCGGTTGCCGAACACGCCCAGAACGTCTGCTGGAACACAGGACAATACCGCTCGATGAACTTCCGGTCGAAACCGGCATTGTGCGCGATCACGATGACCGCATCGGAGATGAAGCTGTTGACGCGGCCCTGATCGAGCTGATGTCCACGAACCAGCTCGTCCGTGATTCCGGTCAGGTTGGTGATGTCATCGGGGATCGGCACGGACGGTTCGTTGAAGCATGTGAAGGTGTCGATGACATGGGCGATCCTGCCGTCGGGCAGGTACGCGAACTTGACCATCCCCAGCTCGATGATCTCGTCGCGTCCATGGTCGAGGCCCGTGGTTTCGACATCGAGCAAGAGGCCGATCCTGATCGTCTCGCCGTCGTGCGGCGCATAGTCCATGCGCGGGACGAGGCGGCGCAGGATTCGATAATCCGGTGACTGCTCCAGCGTCGCAGCCAGGGTCGCGAGGGTGCTTTGATCGTTCATCCCGTCAATTATAGATGATTCGCGGGGCACGCCGCCCGCAGCAGGCACGGGGTTTCACGATACCGCGCGGAAAATCTGCTGTCGGCGGATCCTTGGCCGCGGAACAGACTCCAGGACGTTCGAGCGCTGCTCAAGCGATGAAGTGGAAGCGATAAATGTCGGCGTGTCGTAAAGGGAAGCGCTGGTCTGCGAGTCGCCGGCACCTCGATCATGCCGTCCGACTGCCGTGCTGACACTCACGTCACGACGGTGATGATCCGTGACGTGATCTCGTGGTTGATGATGGGCTCGTGCCAGGTGAGACAGCCTTCCATGTCGTGGCTGTTGCACGCGCAGCCAGCCCATCGGATTGGCGAGTGAACACATCGCGGGACTGGTGGCTTCTCTTTTCCGTAGATTTCTGCAGGCCGAAGCGGTTGTAACGATTGGTCCGGCGTCCGAGCGCATTCGGCGGATCATGCTGCGCTGGATCCTGAGCGGGAACAGGATTATGTTATTGATATAGCTTGATATTTTTGAAAGATCCGGCGCTGGCTGGCTTGTTGCTCGGTATTGGTGTGGCATATCTATTTTACTACTTTTATTAGGATTTTCTTGTCTAGTTGTTGCTATCTGCCTTGTGCGCAACTCAAGCGTGCAGGACTGGAAATGCCCCCTCGGTCGATCATCGATGACAGGCTGCCCACCGTCACCTGGCAGATCACCCTGGCAATGGCGGTGCTGGCCGCGATCGCGTTGAACATCACTGGCTTGAGCGTTCGCGTTGAATTGTCCGCGAGCACGCTCGTGATCATTTCAGGATACGCAGCTTTCACGATCTATTGTCGCTTCGTTCGCCAAAGCGTCGAAGTCGCCCGTGCCCTCATCGGTTTCGGCCAACTCGTGTCCGTCATCGTCTTGGGCATCATGCTGAACTATGCGGCATCGACCGTGGCGCTGCCATTCCGCGACGCCGAGCTATACGCCATCGACCGGTGGCTTGGCTTCGAGCGGGAGAGCTATATTGCGTTCCTGAGGCAGCACGATGGCCTGCTCAAACTTCTCTACTGCGCCTACAGTTCACTGCTGTTTCAAAATATTTTCGTGTTGCTCGCGACGATCATCGCACGACGAATCGATCGGTTGCAGATGTACATCGTCGCGTTTGCGATTGCTGTCATGGCAACCGCCGCGATTGTGATCTTCATTCCGGCAGCGAGCGCAATGATCTATGTGGACAAGGTCCCCCTGGACATCTCGACCTTGTCGGACGGGGGGCACAATCATTATCCAGTTCTTGCCGGACTCCGCAACGGAACGCTCCGAGTCGTCGACTTCAGTTGTGTGGAAGGGTTGATTACGTTTCCAAGTTTTCACACTGCGAACGCGCTTCTCTTCGTCTGGGCGTTATGGCCAGTACGCAGCAGTTTACGCCTCATCCTCGTGCCGCTGAACCTTCTTCTCATCGCCAGCACCCCGCTCTTCGGTGCGCACTATGTGACGGACATCGTTGGCGGTGTTGCTGTGACTTTCGGGGCTGTTGTTGCAGCGAACTGGCTCGCTCGCAAGACGTCTGCGAGCGAGCGTCCTGCAGGAGCCATTACGGCGTCCCAGGCCGCAAGTCCGGTCAACCGGTGACGATATGTCCGCTGGCTCGCGATTTTCCGGGAAACTCAGAGTTCGATCCGCAGAACGTCGATGACCGGACGCTGCTGGATTCAATCACGTCGGCCGATCATGCGTCCGCGAACATGATCGAGGGATGTCCGGAGCTCGTCGCGAGAACGGCGGACAGGATGCCGGTGACGGACGACAACATGGGGACGGAGTGGCGTTACAATCTGGGCTTCGATTAAAGAGGCCTTTGGCCAGTGTCCCGGATTCGAGGTTCGCTGGGTCACGAAATTGACGACAGCCCGGCCGCGAGGGCAAAACCGATCACGGGTTGCAGGATGAGATGCAGGGCGGATGCGGCGTATTCGCTCACCACAAGACCGCTGCGATAATACACGTAACCCCAGAATGTGCCGGGGAGCACGAAGCGCACCACGATCCACAGCATGACCGCCGGCGTGGCTTCGGGCCAATACACGCCAAGGACGTTGGCTGCGATATTGATGGTCTGTGCCGCCAGCATGGCCATCATCACGATGCCGAAAGGGATCGGGCCACGGAGCCGCAAAACCCATCGAATGCACCAGATAAGGGTGGTGCCGATGAAAAAGCGATACATCAGGCTTTCGTAGAACGCGCGGGTGCAATACCCCAGCAGCCGCTCCGCCAGCGGCTCGTGGAGGAAGGTGTTGACGTAGTTTGCGGGAAGCACGGATCTGAACAGAACGGCGTCGACGATCACAATGTAGAGCGCCTGTAGAACGGCGTAGCCCGCGACAGCGCCGAGGATGGATCTTTGCGGCACCACGCCGCTCGAGAGGCCGACCTTGGGCGCGAGAATGGTCGCCAGCCACACGCCCATGACGAAAAGCACCACCGAACGAAGGGCGTTGCCGCCGGCGATCAACGGGTCGATCGGAAACAGCACGGCGAACAGAAGGCCGATGACCAGACCGAGGCCGCTCAGGACCGGCACCAGCGGCGTCAAGCCTGCCTGAGCGGCCGCGCGGCCCGGTTCGACGGGATGGCTGAGCCTTTGCATGAGGGGTGTTCTCGACGACCAGATTCACAATGTCCAGCGCGTGCCATGGTGGCAGGAAGTGCAGCACGAAGTGTTAATGCGTCGTGGCAAAAAAGCTTGAGAGTCAGTCCTCCGTCGGGGCTTCTAGAGCGCGAAAGCGGTCTGCGACGGAATAGCCGAGATGCTGTAAGTCGGAAGGCCGTCTGGGGTCGCGCCCGGGCGGTCTTTTCGCTGTATCTCGGCATCCGAAGGATCAGTGATTGGCCGGCTCGCCGCAAACGAGTAAGGCGAGCCGTCGTCGGAGATCCGTGAGGGCGTATCGAAGCAGCCTTTCCTCAGAAGCTGCGAAGGATCTGAACCGCACCGTTGTAGAGGTTCTGATCCCTGAGGATGAACGACGTCGCGGTTCCATATCCCGGAACGGAGCCGGCGTTCGCCGTGAAAATTCCGTTCAGATGCTGATCCATATGGCTGTAGACGAACTCGGCCGACAGCGTCAGATTCTTTACGGGGGTCCATGCGGTACGCGTGCCGATCTGCGTCAAGCCGAGGGCAAAGCTGCCGGTCGCATTGAGCGTACCGGTGCTGAGGGGAGCACCGAGGAGCAGGGCGTCGCCTCTGGCACCGTAGGAAATGTAACTGTAGTTTCCAAACACCGATGTGCGCCAGGCCGGGTTCCAGTAATGTTCGTAAAACGCGCTGACCTCCCACGCATTGCTTTTGAGGATCTGGGATCCGCCAGCTGCGCTGCTGCCGGCATATAGGCCGTCGAGCACATAGCCGAAGGCCATGCTGGTGCCTGAGCCGACTTTTGCGTAGCGGCCGCCACCGGCATTGTCAGAGGTGCCACCGAACACATACTTCGCAGCGCCGTTGGCAAAGGTTGCTTCGACCTTCAGGCTGTCACCAACACCGGTTGGAAGATCTTTCAGTTCAAAAGCGCCGGTAACGGCAAAGCCCCAGGTCGCGTCCGGATGACCGGTGTCGCTGCTTGCCGGCGTGTAATAGGTTCCGTGCACCTCATGGGCCGCCGCAGCGAGGTGCAGCGAACCCCAGGCCTGATCCAGACGCAGATTGGCGACGACATCCGGAACGTGGTCGCCGGTCTGTACGTTGCCGAGGAAAGTGTTGGCCGTGGTGCCGTAGCCCACCGTCGCCGCGCCGAAGGGACCAAGCAAGGGTTGCGACGCGTTGATCACGCCGGCCGAGCGATAGGGCTGGGCGTCTTCAAGCGCGATCGTCGCCGAACCGCCGTTTCCGAAAGAAGCCGTATAGGCCAGCATCGGGATGCCGGTTGCGTCGTTGGATCCGGCGTTGGTCCCCGATGTGATCCACGGCTTGGCGAGCGCCCACTGAGGATCGAACATCGACACGGCCTTGCCGAATGTGAAGCCGGCGAACTGGATGAACGCCCAGTCCGTTGCGATGAATCCGCCCGCAATGTTGTCGCGGCCCACGCCGAAGTCCAGCTCCAGGTTGGCGTAGGTCCGCACCACGCCGTAGTCCGTCGCGGTGCGCGTGTCGATAAACAGATTGAAGCGATCATAGCTCGAGAAGTAGCTGCGGTTATAGGCGTTCGCGCCTCCCGCAGTGCCACGCCAGAAAGGCGTATCGTACCCCGGCGCGGCATTGAACGCTGTATCGAGGCGTATTGCGCCGCCGATGCGTATGCAGGTGTCGGTGCCCGGGATGTAGTAGAAGCCGGCGCCATAGAGCGAACAGACCCTCACATATTCGATCGGCTTGGCCTTGACCGGAAGATCGGCTGCCTGAGCGGCCGTGAGTGCGAGCAGGCTCGCGGCAGTTCCCAACGTCAAACGCTTTGCAACGCGCATCGATTCCCCCTATATTTTATTTTCGACGTTAGTGTCGAAATTTCGATATCAGAGACGATAGCTGAAATCAAGCGTGTGTTGACCTGGGTTGCAAACGTCAAATGAGCTCTTCTCGCGCGCGAAGTTTCTTGCTTGTCGGTCCCGATTTCGGGTTCAATTGCGGGCGGGTCAAAAAACTGAGGCGTTATGAAATCCAAAAAAGATCCATCCACTCCCAGAAAGGAGCTGGTCCGGCAGGAACTTCTGACGAAGGCCGCTGAAGTCTTCGAAAAACAGGGGTTTGCTCAAACGACCATTCTGGATGTAGCCCAGGCGTTGGAGCTCAGCCGCTCGTCGCTCTATCACTACTTCAAAAGCAAGGACGAAATCCTCGAAGCGCTCGTTCAGGAGCATGCGGAAGCATCCGCCGAGCGGCTGGAGCTGCGGTTTGCAAAGCAGAAGGGGTCGCCGAGCGAGATGCTGAAGGAGCTGCTTGCGAATTCGATTGAAGCTCGAATGTCGGGCGGTGCGCGTCTGCGCGTGCTGGACCAGCTTGCCGCGGAAATGCCCTCCGAGATCAAGCAGAAATTTGATCATGGACGGCGCCGGGTCCTGGATCTGTACGTCAAGCTCATTCAGCAGGGCATCGATTCCGGCGAGCTTCGGCCGGTTGATCCGAGAACCGCGGCGCTCGCGATTCTCGGAATCGCGAGCTGGACCTCGTGGTGGTATTCTCCGGCCGGAAGGAAATCTCCCGAGGAACTGGCGGAGGTTCTCGTCGACATCGCATTCCACGGGATCGTGCAGTCGACCGACCAGCGAAATGGAACGCGCAGCCCACACGATCTGCTGAGATCGCTCAAGCGGGACATTTCGCTGTTGGAGAAATCAATCGATTCCACCCAAAAACCCACCAAATGAAGTTAAGGTTCGATCTGTGCAGGTCCACGATTGCTGCTTGGGATTGCTTTGCCGAATCGCCGTTTTCGAGCCGTGCGTAAAGAATGGCTTCGCGTTTTTCAGGCATGCCGCTCCCAGCTTCAATCAGGCGTCGGTCGGGCGTTTCCACTGTTCAAGCCGCGCTCGCAGGGCACCTGGTATCGGCACGGCAAGGCCGCGGTTCTCGGCGGAAACGCAGATCGCCGTCATCCTGCCTTCGAAAACGTTGCTGCCGTTCTCGGCGCGCGTGGCAATGGCTTCGAAATCGAACGAGCGGGTTCGAACCTCGCCTGTATGGACCTCGATATCGAAAACATCGTCCGGCCAGAGCGATCCGTTGAACACCATGGACATTGCCTTGGCCGGCATGTCCGTCCCGGTCGACGTCCTGATGTCTCGCCAGGCGGCGTCGAAGACGTGTCTTCGAAACAGGTGAATCGCGGACAGCATGTACTCGGGAAAATTGCCGGCATAAACGACACCGGCCGGGTCGCACTCGGACCATCTGACGGCGCGCCGGACGCGAAACGGAGTCACCGAAACAATCTCTTCCCGCTTTTCCCTTGCGAATGCTGCCAGCTCTTCTTTTGACAGGTCTTTTCTTGAAAGATCTTCTCTCGATGTGTGCATGGCGGGCCCGATCAAACCGTGGATGCGATTGAGGTCTTGGCGTCCCGATACATCCTGAAGAAGCCGGGTGCGTACTGCCTGAGGCGGACGTCGTCGATGCGGCCGGTCCGGGTGAGGAAATCGTACACGAAGTCGATCGGATCCTGCGCCATGATATCCGCAAGCCGCTCGTACCAGTTGAAGCTCTTCATGGCCGCGGTCGCGAATTGCTCCCGCAGCGGGCACCGGATTTCGACAAATCGCGCGAGCGCGCCCGCGACATTCTCCGTCTCCCGGACGGCTTCGAAAAGCGCCGCGGCGTCATCCATCGCCAGCCGGGTGCCGGAACCGATCGAGAAATGAGCGCTCATCAGCGCGTCGCCGATCAGCACGACGTTGTCGACCGACCATGACCTGTTGGTGATCACCGGAAAGTTCCGCCAGATCGAACGGTTCTCGATCAGCGGATATCCGTCGAGCTCCGGTGCGAAGATCTGCTCCATGGCGGAACGGCGCCCGTCGTCGGTCATGCCGCCAAGTCCGGCCGATTGCCAGGTCGCTGCATCGCATTCGGCGACGAAAGTGCTCATCTGGCTGCTGTAAGGGTAATAGTGCCCGACGAAGCGCCCTTTGGGCGTGGTCCGGAACACAAGGCTGCCCGGATGCATCGCACGTCCGACGCCGTACCAAGCGAAATGGTTGGTGAGGGAGTAGACCCGGGTACCAAAGGCGGCCGAGTGCAGCCTTCGCACGATAGAATTAACGCCGTCGGCGCCGACGATCAGATCGTACCCGCTGAACTGACCAAGGTGTTCGATGCGGGTGTTATCCCTGAAGACCACACCGGCCTCGGCGCAGGCGGCCTGCAGGATCTGGAGCAGAGCGAGCCGCTCGATGGCGCCGCCCTCAGACGCGTAGTCGAGAACGATATCCGTTCCGTCGAGATGAATACGTTGCCGGTTGTGGAACAGCATCGATCCGGTTATTCGATCGTGGACGGAAGGGTCGAGGGTGCGAATACGGTCACGGGCTTTGCCCCCCAGACCGACGCCAAAACCCCATGTGGCGTCCGCTCGGTTTTGCTCGAACACTTCGACATGATGATCGGGCAAATGCAGCTTGATCAGCCGTGCAAAGTAGAGTCCTGCGGGGCCGCCGCCGATGACCGCGATGCGCATTGTTTTCTCCGTATTCCGACGCGTCAGATGGCCAGAGGCTTGTCGGTGGACACAGATGCTTCTTCCTGCTCCAAGGTGTTTTGAATAGCCTCCCGCAGCTTGGGTTTCGAAAGCTTTCCGGATGAGGTCAGCGGAAACTCGGATACCAGTTCGATCCGCTCCGGCCATTTGAACTTCGCGAGGCCCTTCCCGCCGAGGAAGCTGCCAAGCTCGGCAACGGTGATCGTGTGCCCGGGCGCCGGGATCACAAACGCGCAGGCGCGTTCCCCATAGGTCCGGTCCGGCATTCCGACGATGGCGATGGAGGCGATGGCAAGGTGATTGATCGCAAGGCGCTCGATCTCCTCGCAATTGATCTTCTCTCCACCGCGCGAGACAACATCCTTGAGGCGCCCTTCGAAGACCAGATATCGCCGTCCATCGATCACGCGAATGCGCATCAGGTCGCCGGACCGGTAGAAGCCGTCGCTGGTGAAAGCGACCTTGTTGCGCTCTTCCGCATCGAAGTACCCGGTAATCGTGCAAGGTCCGCGGATGGCGAGCTCGCCGATCTCGCCGTCCGGCAGTTCCTGTTCGGCGCCGGGGCCGAGAATCCTGATTTCGTCGTGCGGCGAGAGCGGCCGTCCCACGGTGCTGTACCTTGCGTCCAGCGGATCGGAGGCATTGCAGTAGGCGAGCAACCCCTCCGTCATGCCGAACAGCGGCCACGCCTCGGCGCCGGCCACGAAGGTCCTGAATCTCTCGACGGCGGATGTGACAGAAAAGCCCTTCACATCGGAGAAATCCAGCTTGGCGAGCCAGCCGGTTTCCTTGAGGCGAAACAGCACGACCGGAGGAACGATCATCCAGTTCGGCTTGCGTTCGGCGAGCAGCGGGCCGACAGCGGCCGCTTCGAGGCTGCCGCAGATCGCAACTTCTCCGCCAAAGAAAATCGCCGGCCCCCAGACGCACGCCATCGGAGCGTTGTGCATCATCGGATTGGATGTGTAGGAGACGAGGGTCTCGTCAAAGCCATGAAAGTCGACGACCGTGCGCAGCGTATACAGATATTCATTGTGAAAGCGGGGAATGATCTTCGGCACGTCGGTGGTGCCGCCGGAAAGCTGGAAAAGCGCGACTTGATAGGGATCGGGCCGAATCGCTTCGACCCTTGCCCTGGCTTCCGCGGCGTTTTCGGCTTCGATCAGCTTTTCGAGCGAGTGAGCGGGGCCCTTCAATGAGCCCGGATCTCCCTTCACCGCAATGGTCACATCGAGAGTCGGGATCTCGTTCCGCATCTCCTGCGCGAAAGCGACAAAGTCGTATCGTTCGTCCGCGCTGATAATGTGCGCGCGGGCACCCGCGTGTTTTCCAAGATAGCCGATTTCGAGTTGCCGGTGCGCGGCGAGGGTGCAGATCGGTATCAAGCCGGCCTTGAGGCAGGCGAGAAAAGCAATCAAGAGTTCCCTGGAATTGGGCAGCTGAAAGAGCACACGATCCAGCGGTTGGAGGCCCAGGCGAAGGAAAGCGGACGCTGCTCTGTCTGTCAGCGTGTCGAGCTCAGCATAGGTGCAGCTCCAGCCTGTTTCCGAGAGCGCCGTCCGTTCTGGAAACCGCGCGACGGCCTTGCGAAATGCGGACACCAGGCTGTCGTCGCCGAGCACGCCGGCCTCGGCGTAGTGCCGCAAACGCTCGTTTGACTGATAAACCACGCCTGGAATCCGGTGGCGTACTCCGACGTCTCCCATCTCGCTTCCCCGTTTTCCTTGTTTCGTTTCCTGTTCCCCTTGATCGGGTGGTGGTGCCCGTCGGCCGACCAGCTCCGATCATTTCATAGTGGTTCTCAGATCGACGATGTCGTGTCAATCGTTTTCGACGTTGGTGTCGAAAAATCGTTTGACATGTCGAAGTGTGTATTCCATACCAACCGGCAACAGGTCTGAAACAAAGAGCAGGGAGGCGCCCGCATGGCTGCCGAGAGCGTTTCCGCGGCAAAGCCGCGGGTGGCAACAACGACAGCCGGGTTGCGGGCTGCGCAATGGAGCGCGGACGCCCTTCCCGAGGGGACGCAACTCACGGTCCACGCGCTTCGCACGGCGGATGGTGCTTCGGTCACCGGGTATCTGTTCCGAAAAGGGGGCGAGCGAAGCGTCGTGTGCAGTATGCATCCCCGAGAGCTGGTGGTTGCGAGTTATCTGGTTCCTGAGATCCTGCAGGGAGGTGCGGCTCTCTGGATTCTCGGTCCTCGGACCGTAGGCAGCGACCTTCGGCTCGAGCACGAGACGGCGCTGCTGGATCTGGCTGCCGGGCAGTTGTTTCTTCGCAAGCATATGAACTTCGAGACATACATCCTGCAGGGAACATCAGGCGGTGGCCCGCTTGCCGCGTTCTATTGCCAGCAGGCGGCGCTGGTTCCCGACCGCCGGATCAAGGTGTCGCCCGGCGGCCGGCCGACCGGTCTGGACAAGGCCGAACTGCCGCTTCCCGACGGTGTCGTCTTTATCTCGGCGCACCTGGGCCAGGGCCGCCTGATGATGAATGTGATTGACCCCTCCGTTGTCGACGAAAGCGATCCGCTGAAGACGGACATCGGGCTGTCGGCGTTCGATGCTGCAAACGGTTTTTGTGCGCCGCCTGAGAGCTCGCATTACGCGCCGGAGTTCGTCTCCCGCTATCGGGGCGCGCAGCGCCTGCGCGTCGAGAAGATCGATGCCATGGCAAAGACGCTGGTTGCGCGCAAAGCCGAGGCGCGTCAGCGCCTGAAGGGCGAGCGTGTCCGTGACGATGCAATTCTTGCGGCCTATTCGCCGATCTTCCAGGTGTGGCGAACCGATGCGGACCCGCGCTGCTTCGATTTGTCGCTCGAGCCTTCGGATCGTGCATACGGCTCGCTATGGGGGGCGAACCCGATTGCTTCGAACTACGGCAGCGTTGGCTTCGGGAGGGTCTGCACGCCGGAGAGCTGGCTGTCGAACTGGTCGGCTCTCTCGTCGAACGCCGGCATGGAGGACTGTGCTCCGTCAATCGCGCAGCCGGTGCTGATGATCGAATACACCGGCGACAACAGCGTGTTTCCCGGCGATGCGGATGCAATATTTTCCGCGATCGGCAGCAACGACAAGACCCGGCGCCGCATCCATGGCGATCATCATGGCCGCGCCATCGCCGAGGGAGCTCCCAATGGCCAGCGCGTCGCCGGTCAGGCGATCAGGGATTGGCTGGAAGAAAAGCGATTTTGCTGAGCAACCGCTCGAACACATTCGGAGGCGTACGTGTCCAGGCGCATCGTCAGGGTCGGCCAGATCGTTCCCAGCTCGAACACCACGATGGAAACCGAGATCCCGGCGATCCTGCGTGCCCGCGAGCTCGCGGGCGTGGGCGACGAGACGTTCACATTCCATTCAAGCCGCATGCGCATGAAGAAGGTGACGAAGGCTGAGCTGGAGGCGATGGATCGCGACAGCCTCCGCTGCGCAGCAGAGCTGTCGGATGCCCCGGTCGATGTGGTCGGCTATGCCTGCCTGGTCGCGATCATGTCGATGGGGACCGGTTACCATCGCAGCTCCGAGGCGAAGCTGAGAGCTGTCCTGAAGGAGGAAGGACTGGATGTCCCGGTCGTGACCTCGGCCGGCGCCCTGGTCGATGAATTGAAGCGCGCCGGAGCGCGCTCCGTGTCCGTCGTGACGCCTTATGTTCGGCCTTTGACCGATCTCGTCGTCGACTATCTCCGCGAGGAGGGGATTGCAGTCGTCGATTCGATCGCCCTCTCGATCGACGACAATGTTGCGGTTGGCAGGCGCAATCCGTCGCTGCTGGTCGATGACGTCGATCGATTGAATATCACGGGCGTGGACGCGGTCGTGCTCTCGGCCTGCGTCCAGATGCCGTCGCTCGGAGCGATCCAGCAGGTCGAGGACAAGCTCGGCTTGCCGGTGACATCGGCCGCCATCTGCACCACACGTAAGATGCTGAGTGCCCTTGAGCTCGAGCCGGTCGCACCTGGCGCCGGATACTTTCTGTCCGAAAGAAACCTCGCTGAAAAGACGCTCGGGCGGAGCGGGAAGGCTCAGCCTGGCCGCGATAGCGAGACGCTTCACGCCAACGGCGGCTTATAATCATAAAACCTGGGGAGGATACGTTGCTCGACCATGAGATCAGGATCAATCCACGCAAGGCATGGCTGATCGTCGCTCTTCTCTTCTGCTACAGCGTGATCAACTTCTTCGACAAGCTCGTTCTTGGCCTCGCGGCGGTGCCGATCATGAAGGAGCTGGCGCTGACGCCCGCTCAGTATGGTTTGGTCGCGAGCAGTTTCTACTGGCTGTACGCAGTCTCTGGCGTCGTCGTCGGACTGTTCGTCATCAACAGGGTGAAGCCGAAATGGCTTCTCTTGTCCCTTGTCCTGGTCTGGTCGCTGGCGCAGGCGCCGATTGCGTTCTCGTCATCTCTCACCGTTCTGGTCGTCTGTCGCATCCTGCTCGGCATGGGGGAGGGGCCTGGCACGCCGAGCGCCTATGATGCATGCCACGGCTGGTTTCCGAGCGACAAGCGCAACTTGCCCACGGCGATCATCATTCAGGGCACCTCTGTTGGCTTTCTGGTCGGCGCACCGGTTTTGTCCCACGTCATCATGCAGTATGGCTGGCGTCCCGCCTTTCTGCTTTGCAGTGGTCTTGGTTTGGTTTGGATCGTCGCCTGGGCGGTTTGGGGAGAGGATGGTCCCATCTCCCTTCTTTCCGACAAGACGCCATCCCGCGACAGCAAGGTTGCCGATACGGTGCCGTGGACGGTCTTGTGGTTCGATCGGACGATGATCGGAAGTTATGTCCTCGGCTTCGGATCCTACTGGCTGGTCGGCCTTTCGGTCGCCTGGCTTGCGCCCTATCTGCAGATGGCCCTTGGCTATGACGGAAAAACGGTCGGTTGGATTATCTCGGCCATGCATGCGGCTCAGCCGCCCATCGTACTTGCGATATCGTATCTTTCCGAACGGGCATTGCGCGGGGGGATGACGTCCAATCATGCACGAGCCCTGGTGAATGCCGCTTGCCTCGTCGTGGGTGGGGTGCTGCTGGCTGTCGCCATGTCGATCCAGGGGGCAGGCTTCATGAAGGTTGCAATCCTTGCGGTCGGTTTCGTGTTGCCGATGATGACCTTTGTGCTCGGGCCCGCCATTGTCAGCGAAGTGGCACCCATCGGGCAGCGCGGCACAGCTCTTCTTGTCACCTACTCGATCATTACGATTTCGGGGCTGATCTCTCCCGTGGTGATGGGCTTCTCGTTGCAGGCAGCGGGGCCTGGGAATGTCGGCGCCGGCTATTCCCAGGCGTTTATCATCACCTCTGCCGTGCTCATCTGCACCGGGGTGCTCGGTTACTTCCTTCTGGATCCGGAAGCCTCGAAACGTCGCTTCGGCAATATGCGTGCAGCCAATGCCGTATCCGCAAACCTCGCGCCCCGTGCGGCGTAACCAAGCCCTGCAACTGGAGATATCTGATGTCGGTTGAATCACTGCATGAAAAAGCATCCTCGGACGGTGCCTACACCACCAAGCGTGACTACCGCACCAAGGACATCGATCTGTCGCAACTCAAGCGGGCGGACGCGGACAAGGTGGTGCTTCGCCTGGATGGCGTGGACCATACGGCGCGCCCGACCTGGAAGCTCCGCGAAACCGTCGAATTCTATCGTGATGTTCTGGGCCTACCGTTGATCCACACGATCAGCGCGCGCGGGTGGGGCCCGCCTGGTCATCCGGACTTCCTTCATTTCTTCTTCGACGCGGGGAAGGGGGCGACAATCGCATTCTTCTATTACATCGGAACCGACCTGCCGGAGAAATATGTGCCAGAGGATCACCACTTCTATGCTGCGACCCACACTGCATGGAGCGTTCCTACCTCGGAGGAATTGCAGCGCTGGAAGACGACGCTGGAAGGCCGCGGTCTGATCGTTTCTCCCTACACACGGCACGAGATTCTCGAGTCGATCTATTTTCGCGATCCAAACGGCTACCCCATCGAGATCACCCTCAGGCTGCGGGATGTCGAGGTCATCGACGCGACCGATGCCAGGTTGACACTCGAGGCGGCGATACAGGTCGAGGATGAGCTTCGGTCGGAAGGCGGGCGCCTTCGGGACATCGACACGGTATGGCGACGCAAGGCGAAGCTCGTCGAAGAAATGATCTCGGAGCGCTGACATGGTTGTGCTGTACGTGCTGGATGTACCTGAGTTCCTGCCGATCGTGGAGAACACGCGGAAAATGCCGGAGTGTACGATCTCCAGGTCGGACAAGGGCTATTACACGATCGTCTCTCCGACCGAGATCAGGCTGAACCGGAAGGCGCTGAACATGAAGCCTGCCGTCTGGTACGGGCTGTTCACCGGGGGCATGAACGGTGAGATAGCCGAGTTCGGTCGCGAAGAGGTGCGGGTTGTTGGAACGAACAGGCCTCTGTAAGCGGGTACGTTGGCTTTGGTTCCCGTCAATGCTGAGCTTGTGCGTGATGTTGCATCAGGCTCCCTACGGAAGATGTGCCATATTTAGTGCTCTTGTTGAGTTGGATGCGCGGGGCAAGCCATCGCATACTGCAGAGAATTGGCCGTGCATCAGTCCATGAGGCACGCGCCACCCTCCAACGCATGAACGAGAACGTCGTTCGCCGTTGCAGGCAAACGTTGCTCATGCCATGTCGTCCGATTTGCGCGCTCAACTTGCACCGAGCCGCTTCTATCAAGACAGCCGTCATCGTCGACTAGCAGATGCGTGTCGTATCGCGAAAGAGGCAGGCGAGACGCATTGCACAACGTGTCTCATAGCTGGGAGATGCGCACGGCGACGGCTTGCGGTGAACTGAAACACGAAGACGATTCGTTTCAATCGTCCCACGTCAAGGACAGGGATCATCATGCCGATACCACGCCTGCTTCTCGCGACGACACTCATCGGCCTGTCGGGCCTTGCTGCCGGCGGCCTCGCCAAGGCGGCGACGGTCACCCGCGGCGACGGTGCCGAGCTGATCTACGCGACGCCGGCCAACAGCGACGGCAAGGTCTACAGCGCGCAGAACCCGGCGCTGTCGCCGGATGGCACGACACTCATCTTTACGCTCTACACCAATGGCTATGATGGCGGCCCCAACACGCCGAAAGGCGGCGTGTACAAGATGCCCAGCGCCGGCGGCACGGCGACGCAGATCACCAGTTCGAAGGCGGCCAGCGGGCTCGGCGCCACCAACGTCAATGGGCTGGCGACCTGGAACGTGTTCGTGAACCTCGTGACCTTCGCCGACACCGCCGCCGACGCCGATATCTGGACCATCGCGCCGGACGGCTCCGCGCTGCACAGGATCACCGACGCCGCGAACGGCCCCGGCGCTCCCGACAATCCGCCCGCCTACCAGGAGCCGACATTTTCCCCCGACGGCAAGACCATCGTGTTCGAGGAGGACGTGAGCAACGGGTCATCGTCGGATGGCTATGTCGGCGGCATCGACATCGTGCCGACCGGCGGCGGCGCGGTGCGGCAACTGCTCGTCGGCGGCGACGCCAGTGACAACCGGCTGCCGGTGTGGTCGCCCGACGGCACGAAAATCCTGTTCCAGCGGCGGACGAACTTGACGGAAAAAGCAGGCATCTATCGCCTGTTCACCATCAACCCGGACGGCACCGGCCTGACCCAGGTCACCGGCGTCGGATCCAAGTACGACAACCTGGACAGCGACGCGTCGTGGTCGCCCGACGGCAAATGGATTCTGGATTCCGCGTGTTACGGCAACGGTCCGCTGACGCCGTGCCCGGACGGCGCGGAGTCCAATATTTTCCTGGTCTCGGCCGACGGCACCAAGGTGGTGCGGGTCACCACCAGCACCAGCGAGGACGGCGCTCCGGCCATGAGCCCGGACGGGCGCTGGATCTATTTCGAGTCGCACACCCAGGCCGGCAACGACAGCTCCCCGACCCAGATCTGGCGGATCGCGACGCCGCCACATTAAGGGGGAGATCCGCCTGTCGCCCCCGTCGCATCGCCATTTCTCGTTTTAGGACAGGGATTTCCGGGCAATCGCCGGCACCGGGCCTTTGCCGGCAACATGGTTACTGGTAGGTTAAACGGAGCAGGGCGATGTGACACCAGGGGATTCGGAGCGTGGCAAACCTCGAAAGCGAGACCAAAGCTGAGATGCGGCCGACCCGCCTGCGCGACGCGCTGCGCAAGGCGCGGATCGAGGCCGCCGACCGGACCGCCGTGGTGGTCGACCTGCGCGACGCCGAAGTGGCGCGGCTGGAGATCCTCAACGAGGCGCTGGACCCGCTGTTTTCCGAGATTCCGAGCCATGTGGAGCTGTTCGACCGCGGCATCAGCCACGGCGACACCCCGCGGCTGTGGGTCGATGCCGTCGCCCACGTGGTGATGGGCCGCGACAAGCGGATCTACCGCTTCGTCCAGGACACCCGTTTCGGCCGCGTCGTGCTGGCCGAATCGCACGACGCCAAGGCGATGGTCGGCGCCATCACCGATTATGTCGCCCGCCGCATGATCGAGCGCGAACACGCCCTCGTCAGCGCGCCGGTGCCCGCCGTGCCGCCGGAGACCGCCAAGGCGGTCGAGGCGGCGTATGCGGCGGTGACGTCAGCGGCGGCGAGTTCCGCCTCGACGGCCGCGAGCACCGCGACTGTGGCCGCGCCGCCAGTGAGGGCTGTGGGCAAGCCCAGCCGCAAGAGCCTGTGGATCTTCGCGCTCGGCTTTGCCGCCGGCGTGGCCGCGCTGTTCGCGGTGGCGTTCCTCGCTGCGCTGCGGACGCTGTAGGGCTCACGCGACCAGCGTTTCCCGCCGCAATTCCCCGATCTCGCCCGCGCGGCTGAAGCCGCGCGTGGTCAGCTCCACGCGCCAGCGGCCATCACGCCGGTCGATGCCGAACAGATTGTAGGCGGCCGCTTCGCGGTGGCTGCCGGCGGCGACCGAGGCGGAGGGCACGCCGATGGCGGGGATGCGCGTCGAGGGACCGTCGAACCAGGTCACCGCGTGGCGATGGTCGTGGCCATGCAGCACGAGGTCGACGCCGTGGCGGCGCAGGAGCTCGCAGAGCAGATCGGAATCGGTCAGCCGCGCGTGGCGGCGACGAGCCTCCGACTGCAGCGGATGATGGATCAGCAGCACGCGAAACGTTTCAGCCGTTTCAAGCGCCTTGAACATGGTGTCGAGCGCCGCGAGCTGGATGCGCCCGAGCGTACCGGTGGCGATGAAGGGGCGGGTCGGTACGCCGGATGACACGCCGATCAGCGTCACCGGTCCGCGCCGCCGCACGAATGGGAACCCGCTGGTGGAGACTGGCGCGGCATCGCCGCGCATGTAGTCGCCCCAGGACGCGGAAAAGCCGGCGATCGCGCTTTGCACATAGGCGTCGTGATTGCCGGGCACCAGCGTCACGTCGGCCGGCGGCCCGACCGTGTCGAGCCAGGCGCGCGCCTGCGCGATCTCGGCCGGCAGCGCGATGTTGACGAGATCGCCGGTCACCGCGATGTGGTCCGCCGCCTGCGCGTGCAGGTCGTCCACCAGCGCGTCGATCACTTCGCGGCGATGGATGCGGTGGCGGTTGCGTGTCCAGTTCATGTAGCCGATGGCGCGTTTGCCGGCGAGCTCATGCAGCCGCGGCCGCGGCAGCGGCGCAAGATGCGGATCCGACAGATGCGCGAGCACGAAAGGCGCCATGACCATGGTTTTGGCAAGATGCCGCCGGCGATGCAAGCGCGAGTCCACGGGTCGATCGGGGTGCGGCAAAGGGTTGCGCGCGCGGTGAACTTGGTGGATTGCTGGTGCGATGAACCAACAAAATCTCCGATCCGCGCTCGAGCCTTATATTCGCGGCGTGCTGCATTTCTACTGGCGTTTCGCGCGCGGCATGACGCTGGGCGTGCGGGCCATGGTGATCGACGGCGAGGGCCGCGTGTTCCTGGTCAAGCACACCTATGTGACGGGATGGCACCTGCCGGGCGGCGGCGTCGAGGTCGGCGAGACGGTGGCGGATGCGCTCAAGCGCGAGGTCTGGGAAGAGGGCCAGATCGAGATCACCGGGCCGCCCGAGCTGCACGGCATCTACTTCAACCGCCGGATCTCCCGCCGCGACCATGTCGCCCTTTATATCGTGCGCGCGTTCCGCCAGCAGGGCGTGCCCGAACCCAATCGGGAAATCGTCGCCTGCGGCTTCTACGCGATCGACGCGCTGCCGGAGGGCACCACGCGCGGCACCCGGGCGCGGATTGCCGAAGTATTTGAAAAGGCGTCAATATCCTCCGACTGGAGCTGATTCCGGTCCCTTGCCATCACGGCAATGGACCACCCTTCCGCCAGATGCTATTGCGCGCAGCCATGACCGATCTGTCCCTGACCATTCTGCCGGAAACCCCCAACGATGCGCTGGCCATCGAGCGGCTGCTCGAGCGCACCTTCGGGCCCGGGCGTTTCGTGCTCAGCGCGTACCGGCTGCGCGAAGACATCGATCATACCTTGGCGCTGTCGTTCACCGCCCGGATCGGCACCCTGCTGGTCGGCTCGGTGCGGCAATTGCCGGTGTGCATCGGCGACACCCCGGCGCTGATGCTTGGGCCGCTGACGGTGGAGCCGCCGTTCCGCGACCGCGGCGTCGGCCGCGCGTTGCTCGATCGCGCTCTGAGCGAGGCCAAGGCCGCCGGCCACCGCCTGGTGGTGCTGGTCGGCGACGAACCGTATTACGGCCGCGTCGGCTTCAAGGCGATCCCGAAGGGGCGCGCGACCATGCCGGGGCCCGTCGACCACAAGCGCCTTCTGGTGGCTGAGCTGGTGGATGGCGCGTTCGAAGGCGTGAGCGGCGCGATCCGCCCGGACTGGAATGCGAAGGCGAACGCGGGGGCGTAGCGCGCTGTGTGAGCGCGCGTGTTGTGCACCACGCCTCGACACACTCCACCGTCATGCCCGGCCTTGGGCCGGGTATCCACGCCTTTCTTGCGGCGGTGCCGTTAAGTCGTGGATACCCCAGCGACTCGGCTCCGCCGAGTCGCAGAGACAAGCGCGGGCATGACGGCTGAAGGGGGCGATGCGCATCGGCCCCCTCGGCGTCATGCGCGGGCTCGTCCCGCGCATCGCGCCTAATCCCTCACAGCTTCTGCGATAGCCCCACAAAGAACCCGCGCCGTGGCCCGTACTGTGGCGCGAACACGCCGATGCCGGAGCCGTCGCGGATCTCGTAGATGCTGTCGAACACATTGACCACGTCGAAGCGCACGGTGAGCGGCTTGGTCGAGGCCGGCGTGATGAAGTCGTGCGACACGCCGAGATTGACCTGGGTGTAGAACGGCAGCGAATCCTGGTTGGCGAAGCCGGAGCGCAAGCCGCTGCCGTAGATCAGGTCGGCGCTGAAGCGCGTGCCGTTCCATAGATATGACGCGCCCGCCGAGCCGGAGATGATCTGGCTGTGGTCGGTGTAGACATAGTGGCTGGCGATGTAGGCCAGTTCGTCCGGATCGAACAGATACTGGTTCGACACCACGTTGGTGGCAATCTGCCGTGCCGCGGCGAAGTTCGCATAGGCGCTGAACCCGCCATTGACGTATTTCGCCGTCAGTTCGACGCCGAGGTTGTTGGCCTTGGCGTAGTTGAAGGCGGTGAGCACATAGGCCGCGCCGAACTGGCCGTCGTCCAGCAGATCCTTGGCGGTCTTGTAGTAGGCGCTGATGCCGACCTCGAGGTTGGGCCCGAGCTTCTGCACCACGCCGACATCGAACACGTTGGAGCGCTCCGGCAGCACCGGATCGTTCTGGCTCACTGCCGGCTGCTGGGTGGTGCCGTTGACCAGCGCGAGATTGGTCGGCGCCGCCAGCACCTGCGGCGGCGGTGTGAAGTTGCGCGCGTAGCCGGCGTGGAAGGTGGTGCCGTCGAACGGCTTGTAGGTGACGCTGACCCGCGGCGAGAGCTGGTTGGCGTCGGTGTAGGAATACATCTGGTCGAATCGAAGCCCGGTATTGAGCGTGACCTGGTTGGTGATCTTCCACTCGTCGGAGGCGTAGGTGCTGAGCAGCCAGCCGAGCTTGGAGCTGGAATCGTTGATCATGAACGGCGTGTCGGTGGTGGTGTTGCCGGCGGCATCGACCGGAAGCACGGCGGAGGTGTTGCTGACCAGCGACTGCTCGCCGCTGACCTGGAAGCCGAAACGCAGGGTGTGGCTGTCGGTCAGCTTGTAGGAGGAATCCGCCTGGATGCCGTTGGTGAGACTGCGGCGATAGACATCGGAGGCGACGCCGTTGAAGGCGAGGTCGCCGACATAATCCGGCATGAAGTGCAGCGTGCTGTAGCGGGTGAAATACGCCAGCTGCAGGTCGAGGCCGTCGATCGATTTCTGGTAGGCCAGCACGCCGAACTGGTTGTTCTCGGTCTGCCGCTCGTTGAGGTTGGCGGAGTCAAAGGGGTAGGTGACGAAATTGTTGCCGCCGCTGGACGTGCCCGGCGGCTGGCCCGGATTGTTCGGGATCTGGTAGGTGCTGGTCGAGGTGCCGCCGATGAACACCAGGCGTGAGGTCGAGTCGATGATGGTGGAGAGATAGACGAAGCCCTTGCCCTGATCGGTGTGGTCGTGGATCGCGCTGCGGCTGGAGGTCGGGTTTTCGATCCCCATGTCGCTGCCGAAATAGCGGCCGGAGACGAAATACTGGGTCTGGCCCACGGTGCCGCCGTATTCGAAGCTCGGCGTCACGGTGCCGTGGCTGCCGCCATAGATGCTGACGCTGCCGCTGTTGTTGAACGCATCCGCCTTGGTCTGGATGTCGAGCACGCCGGCGGTGCGCAGGCCGTATTGCGCCGGCAGCGCGCCGGTGAGTAGCGACATGCTGCCGACGATGCCGGTGTCGATGATCTGCCCGAATGCGCCGACGCCGTCGGGAAGCATGATGCCGTTGATGCGGTACTGCAGGTTGGCGTGCTCGTTGCGGACGTGGAGCGAACCGCTGGCGGCGGAATCCTGCGACACGCCGGGCGTCTGCAGCAGCACCTTGTCGAGCGGCGCGTTGGTGCCCTGCGGCAACGCCTCGATGCTCTTCTGGTCGAGCTGATAGGCGTTCGCGCCGATCGGCGTCAGCAACTGGGTGCGGGCGCCGTCGAAGCTGGCGCCCTGCCGGCCGACGATCTCGGCCTCGGTGGGAGCCCGGCTGATCTGCGTCGCCGCCGCGCGGATGTGCGGACGCCGCGCGCGAGTGACGCGCCGTGGCGCCGTCACCCGCACGGCCGGCAGGGCCTGGCTGCCGGCCGGTGCGACACCGGATGGCGCGCTGACAGCGGGTGGTGGCGTGTTGTCGGCCGGTGGTGGCGGACTCGCCGCAGGCAAACTGCTGGCCGGCGGCGTGGAGGTGTCCTGTGCGTATGCGGAGAGGCCGGAGCCGATCAGTGCAACGAGCGCGGAGGTGCCCAGAAGAAAAGCGTGGGTGGTCTTGAAGCGAGACATAACCTGAATTCCTGATGATGCCGCCGCGCGCGTCTTTGTGATGCTGCGGATAAACGGCTTCCCGCTCTTGCGAGCGGACCGATATCGTCAGGCTGTTGCGTGGGATGAGCATCATCCCTGACGATCAGACGATCGGTGTCAGGAACGGGGCGGGGCGCGCGAACGGAACGCGGCGCGCGTCAGATCGGGCAGGGCGAAGTCGGCGGACACGGTCTCGGTTCGAACCGCGAACACCGATGGCACCGGAAGCGCGGGCGCCACCGTCGCCACCAGTGTGTCGAGGAGCTCGATCGAGGCGCAGATCGCGCAATAATCTTCGGCGATCCCATCGGGTTGCTGGTGAGACGCCGATAGGTTCGTCGTGATGCGCTGCTGGGCTGTCGCTTGCGCGGCCGCGGCGTGCGCGAGGCCCTCGGAATGGAAGTGGCCGAACGACAGCACAAGCTGAACCGCTAGCGCGAACAGCGCCAGCAGTGCAGCTTGCCTGACCTTCGATCTCACCCAGTTCATCAGCCGCGCCCCGCTGCGAGGCGGCCCGCGGCCTCCTCATCGCAGTGTTACAATGTAACATCGCGCGGGGTGCGACAAACTGTCAACGTCTGAAGAGGCCGAAGCCCGGCGCCGCAGCAAAGCGGTGCCGAGGTGATGGTTTTCGGCAACAGTCCGACACGATCCCGGCGCGCCGCCAGCCCGGCCGTGCCCCGGGCAAAACGACCTGGGTTTGCTTCGTCGCCACATCACCACTTCGTATTCGCGAACACGCGGATGGTCCTGCCGGGCAGCAGCACCTCGTCCTTGGTGTAGGAGGAGGCGTCGCGGATATCCTCGTTGAGCAGGTTGTCGCCGATCACGCCGATGGTGTAGCTGGACAAACCGAATCCGGAATGCGCCAGCTTCTCGGTGTAGCTCAGCTCCGCGCGCAGCCGGTTGTAGCCGGGGGTGGTGGTCTCGACGGCGCTGACGTTGGTCTGGTCGAATGCGTGCAGCAGGTTGACCTTGGCGAGCCAGTTGATGTCGCGCCAGTAGACGCCGCCGCCGAGACGCTGCGGCGGAATCCGCGGCACATTGGTGCCGTCGGTGAAGGTGGCGCGCACGATGTCATACTGGCCCTCGATGCCTAAGAGGCCGGTCGAGATCGGCAGCACATCATACTGGAACTGGAATTCGCCGCCGCGGAAATTGGCGTCGCGCTGCGAATAGATCGCCTGCCGCCCCTCGTTGCCGGGGTCGCCGTTGCCGCACGAATTGAAATCCTCGCCGCACATGACACCGGTCAGGTTGCGGTAAATGAAGCCGTTGAAGCGGGTATAGTAGCCGGTCAGTTCGAAGCGGAACGGGCCGGTGGCGCGGCGCAGGCCCACCTCGATCGACTTGGCGGCCTCGATTGTCAGGTTCGGGTTGCCGATGTCGAAGGTGGCAGTCGCGTCGTGGGCCCCGCGTGAAAACAGTTCCGCTGGCTTCGGCGCACGTTCGGTGTATTGCGCGGTGACACTGGCGACGAGGTCCCACGGCAGGTTCTGGATCAAGCCGATGCTGGCGCTTTTCGGCGTGAAGTTGGGATTGCGCTGCACATTGGGCCGGTCGATTCCATCGGGAATGTAATCTACCGGGAAATCCGGTGTGGTGCCGCTCAGCGACACATGTTCGATGCGGCCGGCGACCTGCGCCTTGGTGCTCTCGGTGAACTTGAATTCGTTGAAGATGTAGCCGGCGACGCGGCTGTTGTGGTTGGGGTCCCACAGGCCGTTGAATTGCGCGCCGGGATCGTCAGGGCTCGGCGCCGTCAATTCTTGGTGCGCGGCTTGCACGCCAAGCGCGGTGGTGAGGCTGGCGAAGCGCAGGTTGAACGGCGCGAGCTGCACTTCGAGGCGGCCTTCCTGCTCCTTGTTGGTGAAGGTCTGCCGCACCCCCATGGTGCCGTCGTCGCCGAGGCCGATTTCGTTGTGCCGGTAGTCGGTGGCGCCGACCCAGAACCGCACGGCGTCGATCAGTGCAGTGTCCGGACGATACTCGCCCTTGGACAGGATCTTGGTCTGGTGTGCGTCGATGCGGGTGTTGTGGTCTTCGCCGTCGATGCCGGGGATATGATAGAGGCTGTTGTTCTGGATCACCGCGACGCCGACAAAGCCGCCGTCGAACATGTAGGAGCCGCCGACCGAGCTGCCTTCCGAGCGTGTTTCTGTATTCGGCTGCCGGCCGTTGAAGGCGCGGCCCGGCTCGAAGCGGTAGGGATAGCTCGGGATGGCGTAGCTGTTGGTCGAGCGCGAGTAGCCGTCGGCGTGAATCGCAAAATTGTTGCCGCCAGCGTCGAGCAGCATCGCGCCTTCGCGGCCGATATCGGCGCTGGAGAACGTGCTTCGTGTCTCGAAGCTGACACAGGGGCTGGTCGAGGCGGCACTGAGCGGCGCCTTCACTGGCAGGCCGTAAGTCGGAAACGGCGTTGCGGTCGCGCACGGTAGCGCGTCAGGGATCCGGTTGTTGGTGGCGCTGACCACGCCGCCGATCGACTGCGAGCCATAACGTAGCGTTGCCGGGCCGCGGATCACCTCGACCTGGTTGGTTGTGAGCGGATCGATCGGGACGAAATGGTCTTCGCCGAGATCGGAGGCGCCGCTGCCGCCGATGCCGTTCTCGACAATCCCCACACGGTTGACGTCGAGGCCGCGGATGATCGGCCGGCTCGATGCGCCCGGTGCGAACGAGGACGCGGTGATGCCGGGCTTGTTCAGCAGGAGATCGCCGAGCGTGGTGGCGCCGCTGCGGCGGATTTCTTCGTTGGGCACCACGGTTACAGTGGCGAACTGGTCGGTGACGATCGGCAGCGTGCCCTGAACGGGCGGCGGAGTCGATGGCGCGGCCGCCTGCTGCACCGGCGCGCGGGTGCGGGCCTGTCGCTGCGGTCCTGAACCTGAATTGGTTTGGGAGGGACGCGGCCGCGCGTGCCGGATCGGACTTGGCGAGCTGACCACAACTTCCGGCAGCGCGGTAGCGCCGGCCGGTGCGGGCGTGCTGCTGTCTTGTGACAACGCCGTGGTGTTGGCGGCGATCAGTGCGATGAAGGCGGAGCCGCCGAGGAGGAGCGCGTGGTTGCGATTGAAACGAGACATAAACTGAATTCCTGAATGAGGCCGTCGCGCGGGTTGTCGTGACCCGGCGCATGGACGGTTTCCCGCTCTTGTGAGCGGACCGGTCTCGTCGGCATGTCGCCGGTGACGGCGTCATCCCTGACGATCAGACGAGCGGTCTCAGGAAAGTGGAGGGGCGCGTGAGCGGAATGCGGCGCGCGTGAGATCGGGCAGCGTGAAGTCCGCCGCCGCGGTCTCAGTTCGGATCGCGAACGCTGGCGGCACCGGAAGCGAGGGTGTTGCAGCGGCGACCAGCGCGCCGGCATGCACGATGGAGGCGCAGACACCGCAGTGATGCGCGGCCAGCCCGTCGTGATGCTGCAACGGGGACTGCGGGGTGGTGTCGTGCCGGCTGGCGGTCGCTTGAGTCGTCAGCGTCGAAGCATGCGCAAAGTCGTCGGCATGGACGTGGCCGAACGACAGCACGAGCTGAATCGCCAGCGCGAACAACGCCAGCGTTGCAGCCTGCCTGAGTTTCGATCTCACCCAGTTCACGCAATGCTCCCCGATCGCCGGGAGCGGCCTGTCGCGGTCGATCCATGCAATGTTATAATGTAACATCCGTCAGGGCAGGTCAGACTGTCAACGCTCGAACGAGGCGGGGCGGTACCCCAGAGCAAGATGGCGGCGAGGTGAGGATTTTCAGCAACAATTAGACACGGAATGGTGGGGCGCCTGCGTTACCTTCAAGCCAGAATGTTTACGCCCGTTCGTGCGCCCTGCATCGTCTGCAGCGTATCGAGAATGCCTTGCCACTGCGCGTAGCCGGACTTTGGATCGGCGGCCTGGCCGGTCTGCTCCAGATAATTCATCGCGTCCTTGGCGGTCCGGATGTAATTCACCGGCGTGTTGCCGGTGGCTTCGCGCTCCGTGGCCGAGAGCGGAATGAATTCGCCGTTCGCTCCTGTCTTGCCGAGCGGCCGCCCGGCGTTCTCCAGCATGAAGACCTGGGTCAAGTCGATCTGGCCGGACTTGTAGAGTGCATTGGCCGCGCCCTTCATCTGGTTCGGCGTCATGCTGGTGAAATCGAACATGGCAGCGGATGCTGACGAGGAACCTTGAGCATCGGTGCTGGTCAGCGTTGGCGTCGTTGTCTTGCTCGCCGCCGAGGCCGGCCGGTTGCCCGGCATTGCATAAAGGCCGCTCGCACCATCGATTCGCATCACACCATCCACTGTTGTCCTGCATGAGAGCGAGCAAACGGTGGGCCAGAATCGAAAGGCGTTGAGGTTCAAGCCATTAGATGCGCGCCATGTCGATTACGGTGCGGTTGTCGCAGCATCTTCTGCCTGATGACGGCAGTTCTTGCCGCGACATCTTATCCCTGTCTCTTATACACATCTAGATGTGTATAAGAGACAGATCCACTGTTGTCCTGCATGAGAGCGAGCAAACGGTGGGCCAGAATCGAAAGGCGTTGAGGTTCAAGCCATTAGATGCGCGCCATGTCGATTACGGTGCGGTTGTCGCAGCATCTTCTGCCTGATGACGGCAGTTCTTGCCGCGACATCTTATCCATTGTCGCGACGTGCGGCATGTGTGTGGATGTCATCTCGTAACGATCGAGACGAAGTCTTGATCGTTACCGCCCCTCGCGCACCCAGGTCGCCGCGAACGCACCGATCAGCAGCAGCAGGCCGATCAGACCGGCGAACATTGGCAGTACGCCGATGCCCTTCACCACACTGGCGTCGCGCATGCGCACGCCGAGCCAGCCGTCGCCGCGGAACGAGGTGGCGGAGCGCACCGGCAGGATGCGCGGCACGTCGACACCCGAGCCGTCGGCGATGCGGCGAGTGTCTCCGCCGGTCGCCTGTGTCAGCGGTGCCAGGGTGTCGGTGGTCGAGGTCACCTCGGAAAACTCTTTCGGATTGACCGGGCCGACGTTGATCAGCGCCTTCAGCGTGCCGTCGGTCGCCTGCCACAGGCCGAGTTCGTCGGCATTGGTGGTGCCGCGCCACTGGCCGGGATCGCCGGCGGTCAACGTCAGGGTGCGCGTCGCACCGGATGGCGAGGTCACCGTCACCGGCGCCACCGTATCGGCCATGGTCTGGCGGGTGACGGCGAGATCGTGCCCCTGCACCTGCAGCCGCAGCGCTTCCTCGTCGAGTTCCGGCTGCTTCATCAGCCAGTGCGACATCCGCCGCAGCAGATCGAGATGCGGGCCGCCGCCTTCATAGCCGCGCGCCCACAGCCAGATGTGGTCTGACAACAAAAGCGCGACGCGGCCTTCGCCCTGGCGCGAGAGCAGCAGCAGCGGTTCCTTGTTGGCGCCTTCCATCAGCGCCGGCGAAGTGGCGTTGCGGGTGTCGACCAGGCGGAAGAACCGGCTCCAGTGCGGCGGATCGTAGGCGGAGCCCTCGAGCCCGCGGGTCACCGGATGGCGCTTGCCGAGATCGGTGAGCCGCGCCGTGAACGCTTGCTCGGTGACGCCGACCGGCTCCGCCGGCAGCACGCTGTCGAGCGGGGTGCGCCAGATGCTGGTGGTGGAGGCGTAGTCCGGCCCTGCCGAGACCAGCACCGCGCCGCCGCTGCGCACATAACGCGCGATGTTGTCGAAGTAGGAGATCGGCAGCACGCCCTGGCGCGCGTAGCGATCGAAGATGATCAGCTGGAATTCGTTGATCTTCTGCTGGAACAGCTCGCGGGTCGGAAACGCGATCAGCGACAGCTCGTTGATCGGGGTGCCATCCTGCTTCTCAGGCGGCCGCAGAATGGTGAAGTGGATCAGGTCGACGCTGGGGTCGGACTTGAGCAGGTTGCGCCAGGTGCGCTCGCCCGGATGCGGTTCGCCTGAGACGAGCAGCACCCGCAGCTTGTCGCGCACGCCTTCGATGGTGATGACCGCGCGGTTGTTCGCGAGCGTCAGCTCGTTGTCGAGCGGGGCGGCTTCGATCTCGATGACGTTCGGGCCGCCGCGGTCGATGCGGACGGGAACCTGGACCGTTTGGCCGGCGATTGCCTCGCGCCTTGCGATGATCTCGCCGTCGCGGCGCACCGTCACGCGTGCTTGCTGGCCGCTGACGCCCTGGTCGTCGAGCCGGTAGGTGATGGTCTGCTGCTGCCCGACGATGCCGAAGCGCGGTGCGGCGACGATGGCGATGCGGCGATCGCGCTCGTCCTTGCGCCCGGTGATCAGCGCGTGCACCGGCGCGGTAAAGCCGATCGCGGCCGCATTGGCCGGGATATCGTGGACGCGGCCGTCGGTGATCAGGAAGGCGCCGGCGACGCGGTCGGTCGGCACGTCCGAAAGCGCCGAAGACACCGCGCCGAACAGTTTGGTGCCGTCGGTTTCGCCGTCGGCCTGGCCGGCCTCGACCACGCGCACTTCCAGGCCTTTGATCTGTTTCAGCCGGTCGACCAGTGCTTCGCGCGCCTGCTCGGTCTGTTTGGCGCGGTCGCCGAAATTCTGGCTCGGGCTCTTGTCGACCACGACGGCAGCGACCGATGACAGTGGCTCGCGTTCTTCGCGGGTGAACGATGGATTGGCCAGCGCCAGCAGGATCAGCGCCAGTGCCGCGACCCGCACCGCCGCGCCGCGGGCGCGCGCCAAGAGCAGCACCACCGCCATCACGATGATGGCTGCGAGTCCGATCCAGAGTACCAGCGAGGGAACCAGTGGCGCGAAGGCGATGCCGTATTGCATGAGCTATTGCCCCAGCCGTTCGATGATCTGCGGGGCGTGCACCTGGTCGGCCTTGTAGTTGCCGGTCAGGGTGTACATCACGATGTTGACGCCGGCGCGGAACGCGAACTCGCGCTGGCGCGGTTCGCCCGGCGTCAGCGGCAGCATCGGCTGGCCGTCGGGGCGCATCGCCCAAGCACCGGCCAGATCGTTCGAGGTGATGATGATCGGCGACACGCCGTCGCCGCCGCGCGCCGGCCGCGCACTGCTTTCGTCCTCGTCCTCGCGCGGCAGCGCTTCCACCCAGGTCTGCCCCGAATTGAAGCGTCCGGGAAAATCGCGCAGCAGATAAAACGTCTTGGTCAGCACGTGCTCGCGCGGCACCGGCTCGAGCTCGGGGATGTCGAGCGAGGAGAGAATGTTGCGCAGGGTCTGCATGCCCGGGGTCTGCGCTTCGCCGCCGGAGCCCGGCGGCGCCTCGATGGCATCGCGGGTGTCGAACAGCACGGTGCCGCCCTGCTTCATATAGGCGTCGAGACGATTGAGGGCGTCCTGCGACGGTTTAGGCGCGCCCGGCAGCACCGGCCAGTACACCAGCGGATAAAACGCCAGTTCGTCACGCGCCGGATCGACCGGCACGGCCTCGCCGGCTTCCAGCGCCGTGCGCTGCGCCAGGAACAATGTCAGTCCCGCCATGCCGGCCTTGACGATGGAATCGACGTCGGCATTGCCGGTGACCACGTAGGCGAGGCGGGTCTGCGCCACCGCCTTGATGGCGGCTTCATCATTGGTCGCGGTCGAGGCGGCCGCTGCGGCCGGCGGAGCCTCTGTTCGGCCTCTGTTGTTCTGCGCGAACGATGGCGTGGCCGAAGCCGCCATCAGCGCCAGCGCGAGCGCAAACACGATGGTCGCCGCGGCTGGGCGCCGGCGCAGCAGCGCGGCGAGACCGCCGCCCATCAGCGCCACCACGACGGCGTCGATCAGGAACAGAGCGAGCGCCGCCGAGAGCAGGATGCCGCGCAGGTCGCGTGGCTCGGCATTGGTGTAGCTGGCGCGGCTCGCCTTCAATGACGACGTGTCGAGCGCTGCCAGCCGGTCGGCGGCGGCCAGTGTGTTGACCGCAATCGGTCCGTCCGGCGGGCCATAGAAGCCCGGGGGATGATCGAGGCTTGCGCGGTCCCGATAATCGGCAGTGATTGGTTTGGCGGTGGCGGGCGGCGGGACGAAGGCGCCGAAGCCATCGAGCACATGGCTCGGGGCGACGGTGTCGCGGGCCGCATCGCTGGCGACGCCTGGACCCGGATTGGCCGTATAGCCCGACATGTCGACGACTCGCCGCAGCATTTCAACAAAGGTGCCAGACAATGGCAGGTCCGACCAGCGCATGTCGGCGCTGACGTGGAACAGCGCGACCACGCCCTTGCCGCGGCGCTCGCCGGTGACCAGCGGCGTACCGTCGACCAGCGACGCCCAGCTGCGGGTGGCGAGGGAAGGATCGGGTTCCGCGAGCACCTGGCGGTTGACGGTGATGTCGCCGGGGACGGCGAGGCCGGCAAACGGCCCGTCGGCGGAGAAGGCGGCGAGATGCTGCGGCTTTTCCCARGTGAGGCTGCCGCCCAGGCTGCGGCCGCCGCGGCGCAGCTTGACCGGCACCAGGTCATCATCGCCGGCGGCGAGGCGCGGTCCCGCGAAGCGCACGAGCACGCCGCCCTGATCGATCCAGGTGTTGAGGCGGTCGCGGATCTCGGGCGAGAGCGTGCCGACATCGGCGAGCACGATCATCGGCAGTTTCTGGTCGAGGAACTGGGCGATCGCCTGCACCGGTGCGCCGCGCTCACCGAGCCGCACATCGGCGAACGGCGCCAGCGCGCGGGTGAGGTAGAAGGTCGAGGCCAGCAGCGGCTGCGCGGTATCGTTGGTGGCGCCACTGACCACGCCGACGGCGCGGCGGCGCCAGCGCTTGTCGAGCAGTTGCACGGCACCGGCGGAGCGTTCGCCGGCGATCTCGAGCCGGGCGATGTCGTTGCGCAGTTCCACCGGCAGGTCGAACGACGCTTCGGTGTCCTGGTCCTGCGCCGAGAGCAGGAAGCGGGTTTCGCCAATCGGTGCGCCCTTCTGGTCGAGCGCACGCACCAGGCCGACGTCGGCGCCGCCGCTTTTCGCGCGCAGCACCTTGACGGTCATCTTGGCGGCGGCGTTCTCGGCGGCGGCCAGCGCATGCGCCGGCGGCGTGCCGCCCTCGATGATGGTTAGCGAACGATCGGCCACGGTCTTGCCCAGTCCGTCGATGAATTCGGGACCGCGTCCGGTGTCGACGCCGTCGGACAGCCAGACGATGTCGGCGTCGCCGGTCGCCGCCAGGAAACGCTGGATGGCGGGCAGCGTCTCGACGCGTTCGACCGCGTAGGGTTTTGGCGAAAGCTGGCGGAGCGCGACGCGGGCGGTGCCTGCAGGCATCAGCGTGATGTCACGCGCCGGCTCCGACAGCGGCACCAGCGCAACCGCGCGGCGATCGCCGTCCGCGTTGGAAATCAGCTCGTCGGCGGCCTTGATCCGGGTGTCCCAGCTTGCAGCCGCGGTCCAGCCGTCGTCGATCAGCAGCAGCAGCGGTCCATTGCTGCGTCCCGCGGCGGTCTGCGGATTCCAGATCGGGCCGGCGGCGGCGAAAATCACCAGCGCCGCGGCGAGCAGGCGCAGCAGGGTCAGCCACCACCTGTCTCTTATACACATCTAGATGTGTATAAGAGACAGGTCCATTGCTGCGTCCCGCGGCGGTCTGCGGATTCCAGATCGGGCCGGCGGCGGCGAAAATCACCAGCGCCGCGGCGAGCAGGCGCAGCAGGGTCAGCCACCACGGCGTGTGCGACGGCGTTTCCTCTTTCGGAGCGATCTCGAACAGCAGCCGGGTCGGCGGAAAATCGATCCGGCGCGGCCGCGGCGGCATCACCCGCAGCAGCCACCACAGCACCGGCAGGCTGACCAGTCCGAGCAGCAGCAGCGGTTCGGCGAACGACAATGGCAATCCGCCGATCATGTGCCGAGCCCCGCTTTGACGCCGACACTGGCCTTGCTCGCGGTCATCGCGCCATGCAGGAACAGCAGCAGTTCCGCCGCCGAGCGGCTGGTGGTGTGGGTGGAGAACATCCAGCCGAGCCGATTGGTCTCGGCTCGTATTTGGTCTCGATGCAGGACCAGGCGCGCGACATAGTCGTTCGCCCAGGTTTCGGCACGCCCGGCGGTGATGACCCCGCCGCCCTCCGGTTCGACGAATTCGATACGGCCGGAATAGGGAAACGTTTCCTCGGCCGGATCGACCACCTGCAGCAGGATGCCATGCGCGCCGGAGGCCGACAGCCCGCCGAGCATGGTTCTGATATCGCCGATCGGCGCCCAGAAATCGGACAGCACCAGGATTTCCGACAGCGCCGTGGGCACGAAGGATGGCGGCAGGCTGGCGCGCTGCGCGCTGTCGTGCAGCATCGCCTGCGCCATCTTGTCGATAATGTTGCGGCTGGAACTCGGATTGAGCAGCCCGGGAATGCCGACGCGCTCGCCGCCGGCGACCAGCAGTTCGGCCAGCGCGAAGGTCACGATAATGGCGCGCTCGAGCTTGCTGTCGCGCGCCGTCCTGGAGGCGAACGCCATCGACAGCGACCGGTCCGGCCACAGCCACACGGTGTGCGCGGCCTCCCATTCGTGTTCGCGGACATACAAATGATCGTCGCGCGCCGAACGCCGCCAGTCGACATTCTGCGACGGTTCGCCCGAGGCGAAGCGGCGATACTGCCAGAAACTTTCGCCGGAGCCGGCGCGGCGGCGGCCGTGCAGGCCGTGGATCACATTGGCGGCGATGCGGCGGGCCTCCAGCACGAGACGCGGCAGCGAGGCCGCGAGCGTGCGGCTTTCACCGTCCGCGCGCCGAACCGCAAGTGTCTCGTTTTTGGCCTGATCCGCGGCTGCTGCCATCAACCGATCCGCGACTTCAGCTGCTTGATCACGCCGGGAATGGTCTGGCCCTCCGCGCGGGCGGCGAAGGTCAGCGCCATGCGGTGCTTGAGCACGGGCTCGGCCAGGTCGAGCACGTCGTCGATCGACGGCGCGAGGCGGCCGTCGAGCAGCGCGCGGGCGCGCACCGCCAGCGTCAGCGCCTGGCTGGCGCGCGGGCCGGGGCCCCAGGCGATCAGTTTTCCGGTGGCGCCGCCGTCGGGACCCGGGCGCGCGGCGCGCACCAGCGACAGGATGGCTTCCACCACGGAATCGCCGACCGGCAGCCGGCGCACCAGCCGCTGCGCCGTCAGCAGCACGTCCGGCGTCATCGCCGCCTTGGCCTGGGTCTCGTCGGCGCCGGTGGTTTCGAACAGGATGCGGCGCTCGGCGTCGCGATCGGGATAATCGACGTCGATTTCCATCAGAAAGCGGTCGAGCTGCGCTTCGGGCAGTGGATAAGTGCCTTCCTGCTCCAGCGGATTTTGTGTCGCCAACACATGAAACGGTTTCGGCAGGTCGTGCCGGGCGCCGGCGACGGTGACATGTTGCTCCTGCATCGCCTGCAGCAGCGCCGACTGGGTGCGCGGGCTGGCGCGGTTGATTTCGTCCGCCATCAGCAGTTGCGCGAATACGGGTCCGGCGATGAAGCGGAACGAGCGCTTGCCGGTGTTGCTCTCGTCGAGCACTTCGGCGCCGAGAATGTCCGACGGCATCAAGTCGGGGGTGAACTGGATGCGTTTGGCGTCGAGCCCCAGCGTGATGCCCAGCGTCTCGACCAGCTTGGTCTTGGCCAGGCCGGGAACGCCGATCAGCAGCGCATGGCCGCCCGACAGGATCGTGACCAGGGTGTTTTCAACCACCTTGTCCTGCCCGAAGATCACCGTGGCAATCGCATCCTTGGCGGCGCGGATCTGTCCGGTCACCTGTTCCGCCGATCGGACGATTACGTCTTCCAGCTTTTCGACACCGTCTGCGCTTGCCATCCGCTTCTCCTGTGGAACACCGCACCGGGTGCCCTTCGCCGTCCGCGTCCTCAGCTTGTCAGCCGAGACTTTCCGGTCACGACTTCCATGCTAAACTTCCCGGAAGGTCATGTATTCCTTAATTAAGATTTCCCCACAGTATCGGGTGGGGACCTCCGGGCTCATCACGAGTTTGAGACCAGAAGGTGCATCAATCGTGCCAAATCGAGGCACAAAATCGGGGTCAACCGAGCGTCGGGTCAAACAATGGCGAAGCAAGGGCAGCAGGGAGAAACAGGGGCGCCGCAGACCGGCAATGCGCTGGAGGAGATCGCGGCTGCCGCACGCAAGACCGGCGCGCGGGGTCTGCCGCCGGTGCACCTGTGGAATCCGCCGTTCTGCGGCGATCTCGACATGCGAATCGCCCGCGATGGAACCTGGTTCTACCTGGGCACGCCGATCGGGCGTCCGGCGCTGGTGCGGCTGTTTGCCAGCGTGCTCAAGCGCGAGGGCGACAAACACTTTCTTGTGACGCCGGTGGAAAAGGTCGGCATCCGCGTCGACGACGCGCCGTTCATGGCGGTCGAAATGCAGCGCGAGGATGAGGGCGGCGAGCCGGTGCTGCATTTCCGCACCAATGTCGACGACTGGGTGAGGTGCGACGCCGAGCATCGGCTGCGTTTCGAAATGGCTGATGATGGCGGCCTCACGCCGTATCTGCATGTCCGCAGCAATCTCTGGGCGAAAGTGACGCGGGCGCTCTACTATGACCTGGTTGAATTGGGGGATGAACGAATGGACGATGGCCATGCCAGGTTCGGCGTGACATCGTCCGGCGCGTTTTTTGCCATGTCCGATTCTATCATGTCCGATCCCCTGGGTGCTGATTCTCCGGTGTCTGATTCCTTGAAGGATTGATTGCTTGCGAAGGGTGTTTGTTTGGCGACGGATCGTTTACGGCCGGATCAGCAACGGCCGACGCGAAGCAGGGTAGGGACGTGACTTGACCGAACCATTATTGAAGCGCGACCCCGCCTCCGACATCACGTCGGCGGAATTCTTTGATCGTGCCAAGGCCCGCCTGACCTTCGACGTTCCGCTGGGCCTGAACGACGCCAGCATTATTCCACCAAGCGGCGACCGGGGCACCGATCGCATGCTGCGTATCATCGCCGAAGAGCGGCCGATCCGGCCCGCCGCGGTGCTGATCGGCATCGTCGAACACGACAAGCCGACGGTGCTGCTGACCCAGCGCTCCGCCCATCTCAACGATCATGCCGGGCAGATCTCGTTTCCCGGCGGCAAGATCGATCCGACCGACGCGTCGCCGCTCGATGCCGCGTTGCGCGAGGCCGAGGAGGAGATCGGGCTGCATCGCTCCTTCGTCGATCCGGTCGGCTACCTCGATCTCTATGCGACGGGGTTCGGATTTCGCATCCTGCCGACGGTGGCGCGGGTGCGGCCGGGCTTCGTCCTGCACGCCAATGCCGATGAAGTCGACGAGGTGTTCGAAGTGCCCCTGGGGTTTCTGATGGACCCGATCAACCATCAGGTTCACAGCAAGGAATGGCGCGGCGTGATGCGGTCGTATTACGCGATGCCGTTCGCGGAACGTTACATCTGGGGCGCCACCGCGGGAATCCTGCGGGTGCTGTACGAGCGGATCATCCAGTCATGATTCGTCCGGTGCTGACGGAACTCGGCATCTTCCTCATTCCGTTCGCCGTCTATGCCATTTTCCTGGTCGCGACCCGCACCGGGCTGCTGACGTCGTCGTCCTGGCCGGCCGTCATCGTCATCCGGCTGGCGATCGCAGCCTTCCTTCTGACGATTCTGAGCCTTATTTTGCTCGCACATTTTTCCGGTGCGTCGCCGGACGCGACGTATGTGCCGGCGCATATGGAGAACGGAAAACTGGTGCCGGGGACGGAGAAATGAGCGGGCGTTTGCTGCAGGATCCGCCGTGGCTGACGAAGGGCCCCGCGGCCCGCGTACTTGCCGTGCTCAACGGCGAGGGCGAGGAGGCGCGGGTGGTCGGCGGCGCCGTTCGCAATGCCCTGCTCGGGCTTGCGACCGGCGACATCGATATCGCGACCACGTCGCTGCCCGACGATGTGGTGCGCCGTGCGACGGCGGCGGGGTTGAAAACCGTGCCGACCGGGATCGAGCACGGCACCGTGACGGTGATCGCCGACGGCAAGCCGTTCGAGGTCACCACGCTGCGCGAGGACATCGAGACCTTCGGTCGCAAAGCCCGCGTGGCGTTCGGCCGCGACTGGGTGCGCGACGCGCAGCGGCGCGACTTCACCATCAACGGCCTCTCGCTCAGCGCCGACGGCGTTGTGCACGATCATGTCGGCGGCCTCGACGACATCGCGGCACGGCGGGTGCGCTTCATCGGCGAACCGGCGCAGCGCATCGCCGAGGACTATCTGCGCATCCTGCGCTTCTTTCGCATGCATGCGGCCTACGGATCGGGAGACCCCGATCGCGCCGGCTATCTCGCCTGCATCAATGCGCGCTCGGGCCTTGCCACGCTGTCGGCGGAGCGGCTGCGCATGGAGATGCTGAAGCTCGTGGTGGCGGAGCAGGCCACAGCAGTGCTGGTGGCGATGAATGACGGCGGGTTGCTGTTGCCGGTGCTCGGCGGCGTCACCTATCACGGTGCGTTCGCGGCCATGATCGCGGTCGAACACACCCTCCATCTCGCGCCCGATCCGGTGCTGCGGCTCGGTGCGCTGGCGATCGCCGTCACCGAGGACGCGCGGCGGCTGGCGCAGCGGCTGCGGCTCTCCAACGCCGAAGCCAAGCGGCTGGACTCCATGGGCCACCGCTGGTGGCGCCTGAGAGGCATGGACGACGCGGTGGCGCGGCGCAGACTGTACCGGCTTGGTGTGGATCGCTACCGCGACCGGGTGATGCTGGCCTGGGCGCGCGCCGGCCGCAATGCCGACACGGCGCGATGGATCGACCTCGTCACGCTGCCCGACCGCTGGACCGCGCCGAAATTCCCGCTGAAGGCCGCCGACCTGATCGCACGCGGCATCGGCGAGGGGCCGGCGCTCGGCCATGTGCTGACGCTGGCCGAAGATGCCTGGCTGGCCGGCGACTTCGCCTCCGACCCGGCGAGACTGGAGAAAATCGCCAGCGAGACCGTTGCGCGTTTCAAGCGCGAGCATCGGCTGTGACGCGGCGGATGCCGCGCGCGCGCGGTTGAACAGGCGGCCTGGCGATGTCAAAATCCATCACCATCGTCGCGCAGCGCGACAAGGGCAAGCAGTCCAGGGGGCAGAAGGCCTTCAACGGGCTGATCAAGCAGATCGAGGGCAAGCGTGAGGAGCTGCGCGTCTGGGGGCAGACCGACGTCGCCTATCAGCAGAAATATGCCGAGGAGTTGTTGCCGCTGCAGCGGCGGTTGTCGGACCTGCAGTTCAAGATGGTTCTCAGCCTCGATCAGGCACTGGACTATCATCGGGATCTGAACCGGTCCGAATGCCAGGGGATCTCCGAACTGGTCACCACCTTCGCCGCCGCGATTTTGAACAGCGGCGACGATCGTGTCGAGTTGAAGGAGATCTACAACAAGCACAGCGGTTCCGACTTCGACGCCGAAGCGGAAGAGGCGGACAAGATCGCGGAGATGCTGTTCGCCGATCTCGACGCTGATGAAACGTCTGACGGCGCCCCGGGTGATGCCGACGGAGCGTTCGAAGGCGATCATGCCTCGGCCGCCAGCGACGCTGCTGCGCGGGCGCAACGGGCTGACGCTGAACCGGAGCCGTCACCCCGGCAACGCGCGGCGGACGCGCGCGAGCGGGCGGATCAGCAGCAACTGAGCCGGTCGCTGCGTGAGGTCTACCGCAGGCTGGTCGTCGCGCTTCATCCCGATCTCGAACCGGATCCACAGGAGCGGGCGCGGAAAACCGAGCTGATGCAGCGCGTCAACGCGGCCTACAGCCAGAAGAACCTGCTGCAATTGCTGGAATTGCAACTGGAGCTCGAACACATCGATCAGGGCGATATCGACAACATCGGCGAAGACCGGCTGAAGCACTACAACAAGATCCTGAAGCAGCAGCTCGCCGAACTGGACGCGGAAATCCGCGATATCGAAAACGCCTACAGATACCGTCTGGACATGGCGCCCTTCAGCGCCATCACGCCCGAGATCGTGATGCACAGCTTCAGTGCCGATCTCGCCAGCCTGCGGCGCGGCATCCGCGAACTGGGCAAGGATCTGCGCGTGTTTGCCGACGTCAGGATGCTGAAGATGTGGCTGAGCGGCTTCAAGCGCAGCCGGCGGTGGCCTTCGCGGTGAAGGTGCGCTGCGTCAGGTATGAGCGCTGATTTTGGTCGCGTTGCGCGTTTTCTGGAAACGTTTCGGCATACTCCGCGTCATGCCCGTGCTCGTCCGGCGACTCGGCGTAGCCGAGGCATCCACGTCTTACCGCATCGCCAACAACAAAGACGTGGATGCCCGGCACAAGGCCGGGCATGACGGCGTGTTTTGGGGCTGGCTCGTTGCCTTAAGCGTTGTCACGGCCACTTCACCTCGGGCGGCATCGACGACAGGATCGAGTCCACATTGCCGCCGGTCTTCAGCCCGAAGATCGTGCCGCGGTCGTACAAAAGGTTGAACTCGACATAGCGCCCGCGCCGGACCAGTTGCTCGTGGCGGTCCTGCTCGGTCCACGACGTCGCAAAATTCCGCCGCGCGATCTGCGGATAGATCGCCGCGAAGCTGCGGCCGACATCCTGCGTGAACGCGAATGACGCGTCCCAGTCGGTTTCCAGCCAGTCATAGAAAATGCCGCCGATGCCGCGGGCTTCCTTGCGGTGAGGCAGGTAGAAATACTCGTCGCACCAGGTCTTGAATTTCTCATGGGGCGCGACGCCGGCATGGGCGTCGCAGGCGGTTTTGAACGCGCCGTGAAAGGCCGTGCTGTCCGGATCGTCCTGGGTGCGCCGCCGGTCGAGCACCGGCGTCAGATCGGCGCCGCCGCCGAACCAGGCTTTTGTCGTCACCACGAAGCGGGTGTTCATGTGCACCGCCGGCACGTGCGGGTTGCGCAGATGTGCGATCACCGACACGCCGGATGCCCAGAACCGCGGGTCCTCGGCGGCGCCCGGAATCTGCGCCCGGAATTCCGGCGCGAACTCGCCAAACACCGTCGAGCAGTGCACGCCGACCTTCTCGAACAGCCGTCCGCGCATCACCGACATGACGCCGCCGCCGCCTGGCTGGCCGGTGTGATCGGTCCGGTTCCACGGGGTACGGACGAAACGCGCCGGTCCGTCCGGATAAAGATCCGCTGGGGCGTCGTCTTCGAGTTTTTCAAACGCCGAGCAGATGTCGTCGCGCAGGCTCTCGAACCAGGTCCTGGCGCGCTGCTTGCGATCCTCGATCTCTGTCGGGTCCATCGTGCTGGTCATGCGCGTCTCTAACAGTCAGGTTTGCGGGCCGAAATAAGAGCAGCTTTCGTTGCAGCTGTCGCGGTAGACGCTCACGCGGGTCACCTTGCCGGCCGCCTGCACGCGGTCCCAGATGAAGCGGGTGAGATTCTCCAGCGTCGGCGGCCCCAGCGCCTCGACGCGGTTCAGCAGCTTGTGGTCGAGCAGGGCCCGGACCTCGCCGATGCGCTGCTCGAGCACGCCGAGATCCATCACCATTCCGGTCATTGGATCGGGCATGCCGCGCACGGCGACTTCGGCGCGGAACGAATGGCCGTGAATCTCCTCGCTTGCGTCCTTCAGCGTCGTTCCCGACAGCGCATGCGCCGCCTCGAAACGGAACGATTTGGTCAATTCCCACATCGGTTCGATTTATCCTTATCTGATGCCGAGCGCCTTGTGCGTCTGCACGCTCAGGCGCCACTGCGGATGCCGCAGGCAATAGGCGATGGCGCGGGCGGTATTCTCCGYWACCTCCGGGCCRTCCATCGGCTGYARYGCGAAGCGCTCGAAATCGAGGTCCGCGAAATTCTCCGGAAGCGCGTCCGGTTGTGGATACACCAGTTTCAGCTCGTGTCCCTTGCGGATGCGCAGTTCGGAACCGGCCTTCGGGCTGACGCACAGCCAGTCGAGGCCGGGCGGGGGCTCGATGGTGCCGTTGGTCTCGACCGCGATGGCAAAACCCCGCGCATGCAGGGCGTCGATCAGGGCGGTGTCGATCTGCAGCATCGGCTCACCCCCGGTCAGGACCACGTAGCGGTTTTCGGGCGACCCCGCCCAGGTCGATGCAATCACATCGGCCAGATCGTCCGCCGTGGCATAGCGGCCGCCGAGCGTGCCGTCGGTGCCGACGAAATCCGTGTCGCAGAACCGGCATGTCGCCGTCTCCCGGTCCTGCTCGCGGCCGCTCCACAGGTTGCAGCCGCTGAACCGGCAAAACACCGAGACGCGCCCCACCTGGGCGCCTTCGCCCTGGAGGGTCAGGAAGATCTCCTTGACCGCGTAACTCACGAGAGGGGGCTCACGTTTGGGTTCCTTTGTTCGGTGCGGGTCTGGCGCAAGGCTTCGCCCACCGCCATGGCGGCCGCCATCGCCACATTGAGCGACCGCAGTCCCGGCACGATCGGGATCAGCAGCCGCTGGTCGGCCGCCGCCGCCACCTCGTCGGGGACGCCTGCCGATTCCCGGCCGAACAGCAGGACGTCGTCCGGGTGGAAGCGGTGCTCCAGATAGGGCACCGACCCCTTGGTGGTAAACAGGATCAGCCGGGCCCCGGCTGCATGGCGCCATTGCTCGAAATGCTGCCAGGACGCATGGCGTAAGATGGTGACCTCGTCGAGATAGTCCATGCCGGAGCGGCGGAAGTGCCGGTCACTGACCGGGAAGCCGGCGGGCTCGATGATATGGGCCTCCACGGCCAGGCACGCGCACAGCCGCAGAATCGTTCCGGTGTTTTGCGGAATATCGGGTTGAAACAGAGCGATCCGCATCTCGAAGGGGCCCTTGGGGTGTCCTTTGGCGATGACAAAACCACAACAAAAATCCGTGCTGGACGGGGTTTTGGTGCATCGCATGAAAGTCTGCCGATAGCGGGCTTGCGCTCTCCCGGCAAGGGTGCCAATAGAACGATTCTGGATTGCATGTTCCGGCTGGTATTAACCGGTTTTGYGGGGATGTGGTCTTTCTGCCACCGTGGGGGGCCCCGCGGGCACCGGTCGCCTKWYCYKG